>Ga0213820_1000023_pt1 | contig 220039 bp, 246 predicted proteins | sample MC6MC0910MG_FD_179889 | JGI IMG/M metagenome (GOLD analysis project Ga0213820, IMG submission 179889) | Enriched soil aggregate microbial communities from Iowa State University, Ames, United States - MC6-MC0910-MG | ecosystem: Environmental > Terrestrial > Soil > Unclassified | place: USA...
ATTTACTATTATAACAATATTCGGATTAAAACGAAATTAAACAACCAGTCGCCGGTTCAATACCGTCAACTGGCTGTAAAATAGGGTGTTTTCTTACTGTCTCAAAAATGACACTCAGTGCCAAATTTGGAGGAGCCTTTTTCATTTTTGACTATAATGTAGTGATAGTATGATTATGGCGCATATGGTCCTTGGTACTTCATTGCCAATGGCTGCCGTTAATTGTTGAACGGCTATCTCATGTGGGGCTAAGTTCAGGGTAGTTTGGACAGCCTTATTTTTCTTTGACAACGGTGCCAGCAAAGTTATCATGCGGAAGGCGTTGTCCATGTTGTTGTACAAAGGCTTGACGACTTTTAAGATAGTCAAACATACTCAGTGTATCGCGATACACCATACGTTTTACGATTTGGCCGTCAGATAATGGACGTCCATCTTCATTTTCCAATGTAAGCCCCATCGCTTTGTAACCAAGGGTTTGTCCTTTTTTTCGAAGCTGAGCATATTCTAATGTCCATAACACAACTGTTGGTGTAACTAGTGCGTGAACAGCCTCGTTTTTTACTTTTTTTCGCAGGAAATATTCAACACCCAATGTAAAGGCCGTTGAAATAGCTGCATCCATTAAAAAAGCGGCTGTCCGTTTTTTTGTGATTGATACCATGGTAGTCCTCCTTTATCAATACTAGTTTTTAATGTTTGGATAGATTTATGGTAGTTCATTTTGTGCAAAATAGGAGGGGATTGCCCCATGTTTCGTCGTCGACAGGCCTGCGTAGCGGTTAGCGAATGTTAAAAGGGAAACCGCATGCTGTTCACAATAAGTTACTATGTTGTTAACGGCTAGTTGATGTTGAAGGAATTGACGTAAAATGGCCCCAATAAAAGCATCCCCAGCCCCTGTAGTATCGACTGTTTGTACTTTGTCAGCAGCTACCTTGATATGATGTTTCTTTGTATATAATGTAGCGCCTTCTGCTCCATGTGTAATGATAATCGTCGCGATATGTCCCTGGAATAACGTCTGTACGGCTGTCAATTCTTCTTCAATGGCTGTTAAAAATAACAATTCCTCCTTAGAAAGCTTAACAATATGAGCTTTTGGTAAAAAGGCTAGAATCGTTTCTCGACATATGGACTCATCCTGCCATAAAGGCATGCGCACATTCGGATCAAAAGAGACGATGCTCCCTGCTTGATGTGCCTGCTCAATAAAAGCTAGATGGGCATACTTCATCGGGCTTTCCACAAGATTAACAGAACAAAAATGAATGATATCCTTGTCGGTTAATAGCTGTGGGGGGAGATATTCTTGTCTGTACAATAAGTCTGCAGCATGACGACGATAAAATTGAAAATCACGCTCTCCTGTTTCAGAGAGCGCTACAAAAGCAAGGCTTGTTTCTCCCTCAGTGGTTTCACGAATATATTGTGTATCCACACCTGCTTGCTGCAAAGTTTTCTTGAGAAAATCACCAAACGCATCCTGACCTACTTGTGTTAGGATTGCCGCTGGTTGACCAAGCTTGGCACATACTACTGCGACATTCGCAGGCGCGCCACCAGCATGTTTTGTAAAGTGTTCAATATTTGCTAGGGCACCATGCTGCTGTGTTGGCGTAAAATCAATTAAAAGTTCGCCTATTGTAAAGAGTTTGCCCATTATGATACCTCCTGGGAAAGCCGTTTTTTCTTCGGCGTATAGATCGTATAGAAAATACCACCGAAAATTAATAGAATACCCAATGTTTGCATAAAGTTTGGCATAAAATCAAGCAGCAGCATATCAAGTAAAATCGCGACAACAGGGTCGACGAAAACTAATACTGACACTAGAATCGTAGAAAGACTGCGAATACTATCAAAAAATAAATAGTAAACAAATCCAGTATGAATAAAACCTGTGCCTAAAATATAGAACCAATTGGTTGTAGTTAAACCTTCAAAGAGTGAGAAATCAACGAAGGGCAATAGCATCAAGATGCCAACTGTTGTTTGAATATAGGTTAAAGCGTAGGAACTAAGCTTTGTAATGGTCTTGCTTGTCAGCATAGTCAGGGCATAAAACACTGCTGATAGTAAGGCCCAAATAAATCCTGATTGCATAAACTCTGAGAAAGACACAAAGTTTTGGAGACCTATGATAAAAATACTACCGATAAAGCAAGTAATGGTAGCCACGAGTGCCTGAATGGTCATTTTTTCTTTTAAAAAGAGGGCACCTAAAATTAGGACAAAAATAGGGGCTAAGTTATAAATAGAAATTGCAATCGAGATCGACATTTCTTCGAAGGCTTTAAATAAAAATACCCAGTTTAAGACGATGAAGACGCCACAAATAATTGTTTGGAAAATCTCCTTCTTCTCCCAAACCTCTGTTTTATGTCCACCTGTGATCAGCCACATTCCTCCTAGAAAAAGGGTTGCGCAAATACATCTAATAAAGACGAGCTCTGTAGCAGGAACACCAGTATGAACGGTAAAAAAGCCGATGGAACCAAAAAGCGCCATCGATACGGTCAGTTTAATAATGGCTGAAATGTTCATGCGAAACCTTCTTTCTATTTTTTACTGAATCCGCCATGTATGCAAAATCTGGAAAGAGAGCTAGGCGCATAATGCCCACCAGCTTTCTTTTTGCCATTGCTTGTCACTATTCACGAATTTGTCCATTGCCATGAATGAAAAATTTTGTTGATGTTAATGCAGGTAAGCCCATTGGACCCCGCGCATGTAGCTTTTGCGTACTAATGCCAATTTCTGCTCCATAGCCAAATTCAAAACCATCCGTGAAGCGGGTAGAGGCATTATGATAAACCGCAGCTGCATCGACACTGTTTAAAAACGTTTCGGCCACCAATCGATCTTCCGTAATAATGGCTTCAGAATGATTTGTCCCAAAATGATGAATATGATCGATTGCCTCATAAACATTTTCTACTAATTTAACGCTTATTTTTAAATCGAGGTACTCTGTTGCGTAGTCATCCTCTGTCGCTAGAGAGGCTGTCGGAAATGCTTGACATACAAGCTCGTCACCAATGATGGTAACACCTGCTTTATGGAGTGATGATAACAGCTGAGTGCCATATGTTTTAAACCAAACAGAGTGAATTAGTAAGCTTTCTGCAGCATTACAAACAGACGGACGCTGTGTTTTGGCATTCAAACAAATTTTTTCTGCTTTAATGTAATCCGCCATTTGGTCCACATAAATATGACAGTTGCCTGCACCCGTTTCTAATACAGGGACAGATGCTTCTTGAACGACTAAGTCAATAAGAGCCTTACCACCACGAGGTATTAACACATCCAAGTAGTCATTTAAATGAAATAATTCTTTAGCTGTTTCACGGCTCGTATCCTCGATTAATTGTACAGCATCTGTCGGTAAGGATGTTTTCGCCAGTGCTCGATGAATACTTGCTACAAGGGCGATATTTGAAAACTTAGCGGATGAGCTACCTCGCAAAATCACTGCATTGCCTGTTTTTAGGGAAAGCGTCGCGGCATCAATCGTAACATTTGGACGTGCCTCATAAATCATCCCAATGACGCCAAGTGGTACAATGCGTTTTTCAATGAGTAAGCCATTATCTTTATCTATACGTTCGACGACTGTACCAACTGGGTCCTTGAGTGATACAAGTAAGTGAATGGCATCAGCCATGGCTGCTATACGTTCCTCATTTAGCATGATACGATCTAATGTAGAGGCCGTCATGCCTTGTTGTTCTCCATTTGCAAGGTCTTTGGCGTTTTCAACCATGATGTCTTGTTGATCAATCAATAGCTGTTCTGCAATTTTAGTGAGAGCATCATTTTTCTCGCAAGTCGTTTTAATATTTAACATATAACTAGCAGCCTTGGCACGTTTGCCCTTTTCTTGAATTTCACTTGTCATGTTCATTCCTCCTTAATTAGTTTGAATTTTCAGCCATTTATTCCTGTGAATGACCTCGATAGGGCATTTCGATAATGTATCAGTCCGCTTGCCCATAGCGGAAACTAATTCTTGTGACGAGTACAGCACTTCACCACGACCTAGTAAACCTTGTTCACTATAGACTTCTACAACATCACCGTTGTTAAAATCACCTTCAACCTGAAAGACACCAGCAGGTAACAAGCTTTTACCATTGACCATAAGTGCTTGTTCAGCACCACTATCTATAAAAATTTTACCAGATACTTCCGTAAGTGCAATCCACTGTTTATGATGCTTTAACACCGCCAGTTCATCATCTCCAACATAGGTTCCATCGCCACGACCTGCTAAAATATCGACAAGCTTTTGAGCGCCATGGCCTGTTCCGATAAAAACTTTGACACCTGCATGTATGGCTGTACGTGCCGCCAATAGCTTAGATGCCATGCCACCTGTACCAACCTTTGACCCTGTACCATCTGCAAAGCTTAACAGGTCATCAGTGATGGACGTTAAACGATCAATGCGCTCAGCGTGAGGGTTTTTGCTAGGATTAGCGTTATATAAGCCATTGATATCCGTTAAAATGATAAGTTGGTCTGCATGAACAAGACCACTAACAAGAGCGGATAGCATATCATTATCACCAAAGGTTAACTCACTTATGGACACGGTATCATTTTCATTAATAATAGGTAGCATCGAGCGTTCAAGTAATTCCTCAAATGTAGCATAGGCATTTTTATAGCACTCTTTTTTAGAAAAATCAGTACGAGTCAATAAAATCTGAGCAGGCATAATATCATAGATACTAAATAATGCACTGTACGTTTGAATAAGTAAGCTTTGCCCGACAGCTGCTGCAGCCTGCTTACCCTTCACCGTAACAGGACGAGCTGGGTAGCCAAGCTGTTTAAAACCTGCTGCTACTGCGCCTGATGACACAAGTAATACTTCATGTCCTTTTTTCTTCAACTCCGCGATTGCCTGAACATGATCCATTAAGCGAACTTTATCGATTTCGCCTTTTGAATTAGTTAAAGAGCTACTCCCAATCTTGACGACAATTCTTTTTTTCTCCACCACACTACCTCCAGTTGTCATAATAAAAACCTTTTCATCCTAAAAAATTAGGACGAAAAGGTTTGCTTTCCGTGGTACCACCTACATTGAATATCATGCGACATTCCACTTACCTCATAACGCTGGAGACTGCGCCTAGTTTAGCTAGGACGAATGACGAAGTAGGTTCATTAGTCTTTCTTGCACAATGCCTTGCAGCCGATGGACATCGCTCTCTTCTCAAGTAGTTGCTAATTACTGGTCTTCGTTCGTTTTCTCATCATAAAGTTTTTCAACTATTCACTAAAGAATGCACTACTTCTAAAAGCCTGTCAAGCTGATTAGAAAAATTACTTGAAAGTTTTGATAAATTAAGAAAAAAAGATAGTAAGGGAATAAATTATATTATTTAAACCACCAGATGGCGATGAAAAGAGGGAGCATTGCCAATATAATCACAAAGAAACTCCATGTCACTTGTTTTACAGCGGACATGTTTTTTGGTTTGATGCTCATTTGTTCATAAAGCTGGTTAATGGCGCGTTGTTCCCTCGAATAAAGCATAGCTTGAAACTCCTCATAATCCTGAATATAGCTAGATGGAGGACGTGGACTAAAGCGTAACTTTCGAATAGAGTCAGTAATATCTTTGTCATCCATCCAATAGGTGATAACAGGTGCTAAGCCTGAATTTTGTGAAGCTTTTACCTGAATGTCATGGGATTTCATTTTATAGTAAACCTGACCGTGCTCGTCTTCATACTGCGAAACAATATCACTAACTGCCACTAACAATCACCTCTTATTGAAATCGTCTATTTTATTATGAGTTTCTTCTATTGTAATGCATTAAGGGAGAAAAGTATTGTTTAAACGAGCATTTATTGTGAAACGAATGTTCATGAAAAATTTTTAATAAAGTCATAAACTTACATCTAAAGAAAACAACGTCATGTAGTATAATGTAATTAGTTTGTTAAAAGAGGTGAAGGAAGGGACATTATTGGAGATTTCAACGATATTCGCTTTTTAGGAGCAGCGATTATTTTAACCATTATGCCAGGGCCTGATGATTTGTTTGTGCTTGCACAAAGCATTACACAAGATAAAAAGGCAGGTATCTCCACATCGCTTGGATTGTGTACGGGATTACTTGTTCATATTAGTGCTGCAGTGTTAGGTATCTCTGCAATTATAATTATCTATCAATCTACCATTATATTTACAATCGTCAAATTTGCAGGAGCTGCCTATTTATTATATTTAGCATGGCAATCATTTCGTGCTAAAGGAGATCCATTTACATTGCAACAGCAAAATATGCAAGCGTATCTTACATTATATAAAAAAGGAATTTTAATGAATATTTTAAATCCAAAAGTATCTTTATTTTTCCTTGCGTTGTTACCACAGTTCGTCAATCCATCACATGGACATGTTGCGTTTCAAATGCTTATTTTGGGTATAGTATTCTTAGTACAAGCATTCATGTTATTTTTATTATTTAGTATATTTGCAGGGAAGGTTAGATCCATTATTATCGGTAAACCTGCGATTGCTAAGCGATTAAATATGGTTCAAGGTATCCTCTTTACATTTATCGGGATACAAATTGCCATTAGCAAACAGTAGGAGGAATTCACATGGCTATTTTACATATTACCTTTAGCTTAGCAACCCAAGGTTCCATGAAGCTTGCAATACGTCAACATCAGTTGCAGCGAAATGAGTCTGCTTTAAGTGTCCATGATCATTTCTCTATTGGACCTCTTAATAGCTTAGAAGAGCGCAAAGGATGGTTAAACACGCATATTTTTAAGGACAAAGAAGATCAGCAATTGTATGTAGATATGTATGAAAGTTGGAAGAAGAAAATCGCCGATTTACCATGTGATGTAGATGTTTGGGTTTGGTATAGTCAAAACACTCATGAACAAATTGGTCTGCGCTATGTCATGAGTGAGTTTATTCATAAATGTAGTATGGTATATGGGATTGATGCAACAGATGGTCTAAAGCAAATTCAACCACATATAGATATTCGTCATACAGGAGAACTTTCCTCAGAGATGCTCATGAAGCTTCGTTCTAATGCAAAACGATTTTCTGTTCAGGAATGTCAGCAACTTGCCAAAGAATGGGAAGAGCTCAAAGATCATACAAGTAAGCTTCGATTGTGGAAAGAGGGCATTGTGCATGAAGAGGTAGATGCATTGGATTCTCTCATCCTCGATTGTGCAAAGGATATGCATGCACAACACGATGAAGAATGGCTTTTACTGATGCATATGATTAGTACCATAAGTGGCGCCTTGGATGATTATATTAGTAATGAATTCATTGTCAACCGTTTAATGACTTTGATTGAGCAAGGTTCCTTTAAGATGGCAGGGGATTTAACGGATATCCATTCCTGTCGTGTGAAATGTATCAAAGCATAATAAAAGCGGTAGGCTGCATAACGCAACCTGCCGCTTTAGCTTTCTTGAGAGGGAGGAGAAATTTTTCTTTCATAAAAATCAAAGACAAATTGTTGGAATTGGCGTGCTGATGGTGACAAATAGCGATTGTCAATCCATGCCATACCAATAATGCGTTCACAAACCATATCCTCAACATGGATTTTGACGATTTTTTTCGGATTTAAATCCTCATCATCTGGTAGCAAGGACACACCAAGTCCTGCACCAACAAAACCTGCAATGGTAGATACCTCGTCACCTTCATAAGAAATTTTAGGCTTTATGCCCGCAGCATTTAACAAGCGATCTGCAGAGCGACGGAGCGCGTATCCTTTTTTCATTAGCACAAAGTTTTCATGTTCCAATTCTTTCATCTTTATGCTCTTGCGGTGGGCAAGTGGATGGTCAATCGGGACCATAATAAATAGCTCATCGCGCCACAGTTCCTTCCAACTAACGGGAGGCTCTGTATCAATCGCAGCTAGTAGGCACAGGTCTAACTCTCCAGCCAGCAATTGTTTTAACTGTGAATGCGAGTAATTTTGTGTGAAATGTAAACGGATATGAGGGTGCTTCTGACGAAAAGCACGAATCAAGTCTGGTACGATGCTAGTCCCAAGAGTATGTAAAAAACCGAGTGACACATCCCCTAGCTCCGGATTATTAAGCTCTTGTAATTCTAAGACAGCTTTTTCATATTCTTTACGCATTCGTTGCACACGATATAAAAATAATTCACCATAGCGATTGAGCATGATAGAACGCCCCTGCCTATCAAAAAGAGGTACACCTAATTCTTCTTCCAGTTTTGAAATTGAACGGCTCAGCGCTGGTTGTGAAATTGCTAATGCCTCAGCAGCACGTGTCATATGTTCTAACTTTGCAACGGTGACAAAATACTCTAATTGTTGCCATTCCATTTTTTCACCTCTATTCTCGTTATTTTTAAGTTAACTGCATTATAACGAGAAACAGACAGGAAGTATAGGTGGCAAAATATTTTTAAAAGGACGTTGCCTTTAATTAGAAGAATGGAAAAGTTAAGTAGCAGAAAGTGTGATAGTACAGGTGTTAAGTTGACATCATTCATGCATGAAACACATTGATTTGATAAAAACTATAAATTGTACATTATGAATAAAGGGTGTTAAGATAGACACATAAAATACACAATTAATAATTTCCGTGAAGGGGATATCCTAAAATGAAGTTTACAAAGCCACAACCTCTAACAATTGAGGGAGGCAAAAAAGCCGTACTATTATTGCATGGATTCACAGGTAGCACAAAAGATGTGAAAAAGCTAGGAGAATTTTTATCTCAACGAGGTTATACCGTTCATGCACCAATTTATAGTGGGCACGGAGTAGAACCAGAAGCATTATTAGAAACAAAACCAGAAGACTGGTGGAACGATGTTGTAGAAGGATATAATTTCCTACAAAGCAAAGGCTATGAAGAAATCGCTGTTGTCGGGATTTCACTAGGTGGCGTCTTCTCACTAAAAGTTGCAGAGACGTTCCCAGTGAAGGCATGTGTAGCAATGTGTGCACCGATTACACGTGATAACTCAAAAGGCTTATTTACACGTTTGTACCACTATGCTCGTTTATATAAACATTTTGAAAATAAATCAAAAGATCAAATTATTTCAGAATTACATGAGTTACGTATTACTCCGAAAGATTCTTTAGATGGCGTAACACGTTTAACGACTGAAACACGTGATGAATTAGCAACAATTAAAGCTCCAACACTAGTATTACAAGGTTCATTAGACGATGAGCTTTATCAAGAAAGCGCACCTTTCATTTTAAATACTGTAGAAACTGATGACAAAGAAATCATTTGGTACGAAAATTCTGGTCATATTATTACGTTAGATAAAGAACGTGAAAAAGTATATGAAGATGTGTATAAATTTTTGGATCATATTGAGTGGTCAGTTGCAAACTGAGAAGGAGCTGTCAGCGGACAGCTCTTTTTTTTATGCCTACTTTGTAGCATTCATAATGTTATTTGAAAAAACTATTGTAATTATAATAAATGCTTGATAACATGATTGAATTGTAATGAAAAATCATTCGATTAAAATAATTTGCTATAGTCAAAAACTTCTAAGGAGCACATCAATTATGCAACAAAAAATACCTTTCTCAACCTATGCAGTCATCGGCACAATGTTATTCGGGCTGTATTTTGGAGCAGGGAACCTTATCTTTCCAATCCAAATGGGTCAACTAGCAGGGACCAATTTTTGGTTTGGATTAATCGGATTTTTAGTCACAGCTATCGGTCTACCATTCCTTGGGATTTTAGCGATTGGTTTATCAGGCAGTAACGGCTTACGCGATTTAGCGAGTCGTGTTCATCCTGTCTTTGGTATTGTCTTTTCATTAGTCCTTTACTTAACGATTGGTCCATTTTTTGCCATTCCACGTACAGCAACCGTACCATTTGTAGTGGGCTTTGAACCATATATCCAAGCACAACATGTTACCTTACTACTTGCCGTTTTTAGCTTTGTTTTTTTCGCTATCGTTTTTTATTTCTCCTTAAATCCAGCGAAAATTATGGATTACATTGGTAAATATTTAACACCAGCCTTTTTAATTATGTTACTCATTTTAATTATTACAAGTATCGTAAAGCCGATGGGGGATTTCCAGCAACCAATGGGCGATTATATAGATGCGGCCTTCATAACAGGCTTTAAAGAGGGCTATAATACGATGGATGCGTTAGCTTCACTTGCCTTCGGGATCGTTGTCATTCATGCCATTAAAAGTGCAGGCATATCAGATCGGAAGGAAATAGCAAAGGCGACATGGACATCAGGCATTTTTGCAATGGCACTAATGATGCTTATCTATGGTCTGATTACGTATATGGGAGCTTCCAGTACTACAGCTGTTGGCACTTTTGATAATGGTGGTTTAATTTTTGCCGCAGTGGCAGACCACTATTTTGGTTCATTTGGCGCCATTTTATTGGCCGTTATTATTGTTCTCGCTTGTTTAAAGACAAGTATCGGCTTAATCACTTCATGTAGTGAATTTTTCCACGAAGTGTTTCCAAAGGTTAGCTATAAATGGTTTGTGTTCTTAATGTGTGTTGTGTCCTTTGTGATTGCTAACTTCGGATTAAACAATATCATACAATTTGCCATCCCTGTTCTTATGTTCTTATATCCACTGGCGATTGTATTAATTTTACTAGCCCTTTGCTCATCGTTCTTTCGCAATAAGCAAACGGTGTATGCCATCGCGATGATTTTCACATTTTTCATTAGCTTGATAGACGGCTATAAAGCCTTAGTTGAAAGTGTACCTGAAGCGAAGTTAAGTGTATTAGATGCTTTGGAGAAGCTTTATTCAACAATTTTGCCTTTTTATGATATAGGGTTAGGATGGATATTGCCAGCGGTTCTTGGAGCATTTCTTGGCACACTACTTCCATCTAAAAAAGTACTGTAATTAAAAGATAGCACGCACAGATATTAATCACTGTGCGTGCTATTTCTATTTTAATAAGCTGTCCAGCCACCATCCACAGCAATGACTTGCCCGTTCACAAAACTTGCTTCGTCAGAGCCAAGGAAAATAGCTAATTGAGCGATTTCTTCTGGTTGACCAGCACGTGGATTAATCGATAAACCAAGTGCTTGGCGTGCTGCACCTGTTTGGCTCATATTTGTCATGGAGGAGGCAATATTCGTCATAACTGCCCCTGGTGCAATACCATTACAGCGAATATTTTTATCGGCATACATAAAGGCTGTATTCTTTGTTAACCCAACAACAGCATGTTTCGAAGCTGTATACGCAGCTCCAGCACGTGCACCATATAAGCCACCAGCAGAAATATTATTAACAAAGACACCATGCCCTTGTGCCAGGAAAATTTCTGTTGCCATACGCATTGAACGCATTACCGCTGTAGTATTAACTGCAAATACTTTATCCCAACGTTCATCGGAAATTTCACCAACTGGTTCCATGCCATCCATGATACCTGCATTATTGACTAAAATATCTAATTGTCCATAGTTACTTTTTGTTTCATCAAATAAACGTTGCAAGTCTTCTGTTGATGCGACATTTGTTTGAATAGCAAACGCTGTACCCCCAGCCGCTTGAATGCCTTCTACAACAGCTTGGGCACCATCTAAATTTAAGTCTGAAACGACAACCTTAGCACCTTCTTTTGCATAACCTTCTGCAATAGCTTTCCCCATGCCCGAAGCTGCACCTGTCACAATAGCTACTTTACCTTCTAATCTCATCTCAAAGACCTCCTCATACTATTTTAGTTAGATATTGAACATCTGTTCATTAAAATCATATAATAAATTTGAAAGCGATTTCAATATGCAAAATATCTGGATGTGTTGAGTAATCAACACTTTTGGAAAAACTGTTTATAAGGAGCTGAAAAAATTGCGCACGACAGACTTACGAATTATTAAAACAAAGCAAGCACTGCACGCAGCCTTATTGACGCTGCTTAGTCAAAAGCCATTGGAGCAAATATCCATTGCTGAAATATGTAGAGAGGCTAAGGTGAATAGGGGAACTTTTTATTTGCATTACGAGCAAAAAGAGGGGCTCTTTGAAGAATACTTTCAAGAGATTATGGAGGATTTATATCAGTCCTATGAAGAGCCATATCGTGCCGTGACTACGTTGGATACTCATCAACTAGATCCGAACACTATTCGTATTTTCCACCATATTGAACGCTTTAAAATGTTTTATCGTATTGTATTTTCTAAAAACGTCCCATTGACGTATTACTACATGCTGTTTGATGGAATTTACGCATTGTTAAAGCGGGATATCACAACGCATCACGAACATCAAATGGCTGAACAGATTTCGATTGATTATTATAGTGCCTATCAAGCAAACGCGATTATCGGGCTCATCATCCAATGGTATCGAGGAGATTTTAGCGACAGCGTGAGTATTTTAAATCAGCAATTAGCTGCGATTTTGAAAAATGTTCGAAGTGATGGATAGAACTGTTGAAATGACGGATAAAACGCCTTAAGTGACGGATAGAGCAGAAATCGATGGATAAAACGCTCAAACTGCTGGATAGCCCCCACCCCGTCCATCTACGAAAAGAACAGAGCGAGGGGCTATATAATTACCACTAACTAGATGATAGAGCGGGTGTGGGCTTCATTGCCACGACCACTATAGCGATTGCCATAGTGACAAGGATAATGATGCCTAAGGAGCTACTATTTTGTAGTAAATTATCGGCACTTCCTCCAAAAATAATGGTGTAATAGCCATCAGCACCGTAAGTAGCGGGTAGCATGGCAGCTACGTGCTTGTAACCTTCAGATAGCATGGTTTTGGGAACGAGCACACCTGAGGTTACTAATTGGAGAGATAGGGCACAAATGTTGAAGACCATGCCCGTATTTCCAAAGAGAATAACGAAAACTTGTGCAAGGCAAAGGAAGGCTAGGAACATCACGGATTGGAAGAAATAGATAAATAGAAAGCTTTCATTGCTTGAAATATTAAATAGATGCATTAAACCGATTGTAAGAAATGGTAAAGTAAGGGCGACTCCAACATTGAGCAGCTGTCGTGCTAAGAACAATTGCCACTTGGAAAGACTACTTTGCACCATTTGGGCGGCTTGATGGTGTTGCATAATCATCACCATCGCACCTACAAAGGAGGAGATGATGACCATAAGTGGGACAAAGTTTGCCGCAAATCCCTTCACATCATTCGTTTTAATAATGGTAGCATCGACGGCGTGATCTTTAACTGTCATCACGGTTGTTTTGACAGAAGCGTTTATTTGCTGTGAAGTATTTTGCTCAAATGGAAGCTGGGCAAATTGCTGGGAAAAAACCTCAATCGCCTGATTTTGTTGTAATGGGTAGAGCATTTGATTCATTTCTTCTGTTAATTGCTTTGCTACACCTTCCATCATGTTTTTCGCAACACTTGCATTGGCCTGATTAATCGCGTAAATGATTTCAGCTTCTTTTCCAGTCTGAAGTTGATTCGTAAAATTAGCTGGTATTTGCATAATCATATTAATTTGACGTTCATTTAGTGCTTGTTCTGCTTGCTTCATAGACGAATATTCTTTTAACGTAAATGGAATGTTGTCCTTCATATCCTTCGCAATTTGTTGCCCCATTCCTGTGTCTTCCGAAATAAAGCCGATAGATAATTGGTCTGCTCGTTCATTGACACCGTCATAGGCTGTCATCCAGATTGTAAAGAAAATTAATTGAAAGGCAATGGCAGCAACAATGCCAATATATGTTTCACGAACTCGCAATAAAGTTTGTAAACCTCTCATTTCTATTCACCTCTTTAATAAAGTAAGTACTTACTTGCATTGAAAGGAAAAATTTTTTCTAGGAAACGAGTCCCCTAGAAAAAATAGCAACACTTGTCTGTAATAGTTCTTCGGTTGGTATGTCAGACACCATGGTACCAAGGCGTGCACGTGACATAAAATGACCAAAGTTAAGGGCAATAAGCGATAACGCTGCAGCTTCAACATTAACCTCTCTAATTTTTCCTCGGTGTTGCATTTCTTGAAAGTACTGGCAGAGTTCCTTTTTGATCAGAAGAGGAATATTCGCAATTTCCTCACTTATTTCAGGAAACTGAATGGATTCCTTAAAGCCAATCATCACCAAGTCTTTAATCGACATTAAAAATTCAAAATGCTTTAAAGAGAAGTTATATAAATCTTTTTCTAAGTCCCACGTCACATTTTGATTGATCTCCTGTTGTAAAACGGGATAGTACGAAAATTGTTCAACTATGGCTTTCAAGAGGCCACGCTTGTTGCCAAAATGGCGGAAAAGGGTAACTTCATTGACGCCAGCTAATTCAGCAATAGTTTTCGTTGTGGCAGCAGTATAGCCCTTTTCACTAATCAATTGTAGAGCAGCTTCGATGATTCGTTCTGCGGTTCCCTTTGTTGTCAAAAATAAACTTCCTTTCATGCAAGTAATTACTTACATGCTAGCATAGTGCATGATTCTCTGCAACATAATCATTCGATTAAAGGGAATAATAGGTAACAAGAGCATTGACAACTATATCGACTGCTGATATATTTTAAATGTATCGGCTGACGATATATTGATGGACGATATAAAGGGGGATTGTATGACACAGGAGCATCCGCCGTTAACAGAAGGCGTTTATTATATTTTATTAGCTTTGTATGAGGCTAGACATGGTTATGGCATCATGCAATTAGTAGATGAAATGAGCAATGGGCGAGTACGCTTAGGCGCAGGAACCATTTATGGTGCCATTAAAACTTTGCTAGAACGAGGATGGATTGAGGCTCTTGATGACGATGGAAGAAAAAAAGAATATATTATTACCGAAACTGGAAAATCTGTCGTTGAATTTGAAATTTTGAGATTAAGGGAACTTTTTGACAATGGCATCCGTATAACGAAGGGAGTTGAATAATATGCATAGATATCGATTGATGATTAATCCGTATGCAATTGAGAATTGGGTCAATGACATGGCTTGTCAGGGCTGGCATTTGAAAAAATTCACTTGGATTCGATTTACGTTTGAACGTGGTGAACCGGCAAGCTATATTTATCGCCATGATGAAATGGAGCGATTTGATAAGCACTATGAAGAGGATTATCTCGAATTTCTCAAATCTTCTGGCATTGAACAAGTTGACCGCTCTGGTAATTTTGTTTTTTTTAGAAAAGCAGCAAAAGAAGGGCCATTTGAGCTGTATACTGATAAAAAAACAAAAATTGGAAACCTGTCAAAAAAGATGACTTTCTTGCTTTCTCTTATTTTACTTAATTTATTCATCGGCATAATCGGTTTGATTGGAGACTTTTCCGAACAAACGACGGACTGGGTAGGTTTCACATTGAATATGCTGAACCTAGTTGTTGTTGTATTATTCTCTCTCCCATTATATAAGCTTTTGCGTGTCCGCAATCGATTAAAGAGAGAACTAAATGTATTTTCGGATTAATGGAGCGGTCATTATTTTCCGGGAAATCAGAAAATAATGAAAAAGGAAGCTTAACTTCATTTTAGGAGTGAGATCAAATGAAAAAAAGAGTGTATCGTTTTTTTATTGATTATGAAAAAGAAGAACGGTGGGTCAATGAAATGGCGGATCGGGGGTGGAATTTAAAAAAGAATGTAGTAGGTTATTTTGTGTTTGAAAAAGGGACACCTGGTCAATATATTTATCGAAATGAATTTGTAAATAGGAAATCAAAGGATTATTTTGAGTTTCTAGATACGATGAATATAGAATGTGTTTACAGATTTGGTGGCTGGGCGTATTACCGAAAACCAAAATCAGAGGGACCATTTGAATTATTTTCGGATACTACATCTAAAATTAGCTATTTAAAATCGATGAATCGTATTTTTATACTGTTGTTGCTATTAAATATAATGGCTGGTCTTTATAATCTTTCGATAGGAACTTGGGGACCATCTGTAAGATTATTAAACGCCAGTGTAGGATGTATGAATTTTATTGTATCCATAATGGCTTGTATCTCTATTATTAAAAATGAAAACCGTAAAAAGAGATTGAAAGAAAATTTACATATATTCGAAGGATAAGGAGGATAACAATATGACTTTACAGTTACAGCATGTCACGAAGAAGTACAAAGATTTTACGGCTGTGGATGATTTGAATTTTACGATTGAAAAGGGTGAAATTTTTGGTCTGATTGGTCAAAATGGTGCGGGGAAAACTACCACTTTCCGAATGATTTTAGATTTACAGGAGACAACGGCAGGTACAATTACATGGAATGGTCAGCCTGTTAATGCTATTAACCGAGATGTTCTAGGTTATTTACCAGAGGAACGTGGTATTTTCCCAACGATGAAGGTAGAGGAACAACTATACTTTTTTGGTGAGTTACGTGGTATGAAAAGAGCGGAGCTGAAAAAGGAAATTGATTTTTGGATTCAACGTTTTGAGCTGGAAGAAAAGCGAAAAGACAAGGCCGAAACGTTGTCAAAAGGGAATCAACAAAAGGTACAGCTGATTGCAAGCTTTATCCATCAACCTGCATTTTTGATTTTGGATGAACCATTCAGTGGATTGGACCCCGTTAATAAGGATTTACTGAAGGATGCCATTCTACTTTTAAAGGAACAGGGCACGACAATTCTGTTCTCTAGCCATCAAATGGATAATGTTGAGGAGCTTTGTGATCATTTATGCTTATTAAAAAGAGGTGTTTCTTTATTTTCTGGTAGCTTAGTAGATTTAAAGAAACAATATGGCAAAACAAAGTTGGCAGTTCGGACAGATTGGTCAACAACACAGCTATTGGGGTTAGAAGGCGTCAAAGATGTACGTGTAGAGAAGGAGCAAACGGTTTTAACGTTAGCGGATGAAAGCTTTGCGCAAAGTATTTTTGAGCAACTTTCCAATGGGAAGTATATTGAGAAATTCAGCTTGGATTATTTATCATTAGATGAAATCTTTAAAGATAAGGTAGGTGGCAATGTTGTCGAAGTTTAATTTATTAATGAAACAATTATATAAATCAAAAATTAAATCAAAATCCTTTATTTTAATGACATGTTTATACGTTCTGGTCATGTCTGTGGCTGTTTTCTGGTCTGAAATTAAAGAGCTTTTTACGGGTGATGATGAAGCGCAGCAAATTGCCATTGTCAATGAAACGTCTGCTGATTTAAGTGGTATTTTTGTATCCAATGGGGATATGGCATTTATCCAAGATGAAAAAGATAAATCGGCACTTGAAAAAAAAGTAAAAGACGGTAAATTAGAAGCCATTGTGACAATTAATGATCAGGATGGTCAGCTACAAGCGGAGATTGCAACGTTTACGCCACTGAAATTAAACGATCAATCGACATTATCATCCTTATTACAGTATGCTGGTCAGCATTATGCGGTACAGCAATTATCGTTATCACCTGAACAGGCTGCACATATTATGGCTGCTCAAACGACGATTTCGACTAAAAACTTAAACGAGGAATCAACAGGTGGAAAGAGTGAAGAAGAAAAGCAATCAGGGTTAGTTGTTTCCTATGCAGTTGGGATTTTAATTTATTTCTTTATCTCTACATTCCTATCGATGATTACGACTGAAATTGCCTCTGAAAAAGGTTCAAGAGCAATGGAAATGCTTTTAGTAAGTGTCAAACCAACTACTCATTTTAAAGCAAAAATCGCAGGCGTATTATTATTGGCGTTAACACAGATGTGCATTCTAGGCGCAGTATTCTTGATCTATGCGAAATTTATCAAAGGCGGAATTGTATGGGATATGGCGGCTGACATTGTTAAGGAACTATCAGTTGGTTATGTCATCTATGCCATAGTTTTCTTATTGTTAACGGTTATCCTTTATCTTATCATTGGAGCATTATTCGGCTCATTAGTATCAAAAGTAGAAGAAGCAGGTCAAGTATTAATGCCTGCCATGATTATTACGATTATTGGTTTCTACGTAATGCTAACAGGGATGGGTAATCCAGATACGATTATCATTAAAATATTCTCTTATATCCCACTAACGTCAGGTATGATCATGCCAATGCGTATTGGTGCTACAGATATCGGAGGCATTGTGCCACTACTTTCATTAGGTATTTTAATAGCAACGATTGTTGTCGTGTATCTATTTAGTTTATCGTTCTATAAACGCAGTGTGCTGACATATAGCTCAGGCGGTGTGATTCAAAAAATTAAAACAGTATTAAAGGTAACAACTTAAGGTATAAGCAGCTACATCCATCATGTAGCTGCTTTTTTTTGTTGGTTAATGCCAATGCTAGAAAACAATGTAAAGGAATTTACGGAATTAGTCGAATTTTGTTTAGAAAAAAGCTATAATTTAAAAAGAGAACACGAAATTGAATTTGTCTTTCTAACAGAATGAAACTTTTTTACAGAGTAAACGTAAGTAAATAGTAGAGATAAATCGCAGGGGGTAATACGTATGTCTGAATTCAACAATGATCTTTTAAAATCCAAGGATCCATTCGCTACCGAAAATCCTTTATTACAGCCGAATCCACTTTCGCAACAAGAGCCTGAACAAAAGCCCGTACTTGTGTCGGAGCAAGAGTTATCACAAATTGCACAAAATCAGCTGATGTTAAAGAAAGATCCAGAGGTTCATGCACTTGCACAACGAATTGATGTCAAAGATCAAATTGCCATGCTAGAGCTTGGTAAAGAAACAGCAAGTGGCATTTCCATGTTTTCAGATAAAATGCTAGCCACTATGAAAGCCAGCAAGCTAGAAGAATCAAGTGTCCTATTAAATAATCTGAATAAAATTATGGATAAATTTGATCCGCAAGATTTCTCGGAGGAGAAAAAAGGTGGTTTCATCTCCAAGCTCTTTAATAAAGGAAAAGAGCAATTGGAAAGATTCTTATCTAAATATGACAGCATGAACAAGGAAGTCGATGTCATTTACCGCGAAATTCAAAAATATGAAGGTGAAATGAAGCGTAATACCATCGACCTTGAAAATCTATATGACCAAAACTTAAATTACTTCCAGTCTTTAAGCAAATTTGTTGCCGCGATTGAAGTAAAGATAGAAGATGTTCGCTCATCATTACCAGCTCTTGAACAAAAAGCTCAAACAGGCGATCAATTAGCGGCAATGGAATATGAAACAATGCTACGAGCAGTGGAATTATTAGAGCAACGCCGCTATGATTTAGAAATGGCGCAGCAAGTATCATTCCAATCAGCACCTCAAATTCGCTTAATGCAGCAGGGGAATAACCATTTAATTGGAAAGATTAACTCTGCCTTTGTAACAACGATTCCAATTTTTAAACAAGGGTTGATTCATGCAGTCACATTGAAACGCCAAAAGCTGATTTCCGATTCTATGGTTGAGCTGGACCGTCGTACAAACGAAATGCTTGTGCGTAATGCTGAAAATATTAGTAAAAACAGTGTGAATATTGCACGTCAAGCTGGCAGCCCAAGCATTAAAATTGAAACAATTGAAACAACATGGCAAACGATTATGACTGGTATTCAAGAAACGAAGCAAATTCAAGCTGAGACAGCTAGAAATCGTGAAGAAGGTCGTAAACGTATCGAACGTTTGCAATTGGAATATGAGAAATTGAAAAAAATGTAAGTCTAAAAGCTTCTTGCAGTAATTTTTGCAAGAAGCTTTTTTATATTGTATGAGACAAATGATCTTTGACAAAAAGTGAAATACTGATTATGATAAATACAAATGAGAATGATTATCAAATGAAAAAGGAAGAGGATAGATGTTATACAAAGCAATACGATTACATGAAATGATTCGTGGAGGAGTGAAGTAATGACAAATAAAATAAAATCCTCTACATTTTCGTATGAGTCTTTCGAAGATGGGACGCTTGCTCTAAACACGACTGAAACTTTAATGCTTATTCCACAAAGCCGCTATTTAGAGTTATTGCATAAGGAAAAGATGTACAAAGTCCGGCATACAGATTTAGATAACAAGAAAAATGGTATTGAACAAGAACGAAAAATGTTAAAAAAACAAAATGTAGTGCTTACAGAAGACATGCAAAAATTAAAGCAACAAAACACAGTCCTTCTAAAAAAAGTGACGGAATATAATTGTGTGGTAGAGGAAATGAAGGTACTCCGCCAACAAAATACGGAGCTACTTATTGAACTAAGTAAATACACGGCATTGTCGAGGGAATCACTTACAGGTCCTCTGAAGTCGATGATCAGAAATATGCGTGAGCAAGGGGTTGGTATAAAGGAAATCCATATCCGCATCAAACGGCAAATCAATCCAGATATTAGCTATAGTACAGTGCGTAAATATATCTCTGAGCTAGAATCTGAGCAGAAAGATGGACGGTGAACAAGATGTCTAGAAATTTGGCATTTACAGCTGCCACTCAAAGCCCTATAATGAGTCTATTCTTTAACTAGTTTAAGATTATGTGAGATCGCTATTGATTTCACTAAGAGTAGGAGCGTTAATAGCAATGTCAAATGAGAAAAAAGGGGTTTTGGCGGCATTTTTTGCCTATGCCTTTTGGGGTGCCTTTCCTCTATATTGGAAACTACTTGAACATGTACCAAGTATGGAGATTTTATTATCCCGAGTGATTTGGTCATTTGTCTTTACTGTACTGGCTGTCATCGTATTTAGAATGCGGAAGGATCTCATTGCAGATTTGAAATATTTATGGTCACATCAAAAGCACTTCTGGCAGCTTGCGGGTGCATCCTTCGTCATTTCAATGAACTGGTACTTGTATATATGGGCAGTAACGCATAACCATTTAATTGAAACAAGCTTAGGCTACTATATAAATCCACTATTGTCTGTTATCTTCGGCGTGATTTTCTTTAAGGAATCACTGAGTCGTGCACAATGGGTCGCGACAGGAATTGCTTTTGTGGCCGTTATTATTTTAACGATTAACTATGGATCTGTGCCATGGGTAGCACTGTTGATTGCAATATCATTTGCTATTTACGGCGTATTGAAAAAGAAAATTAAATTGGATGCCACAAGAGGATTAGCCATTGAAACATTATTGATCTTACCATTTGCATTAGGCTATTATGTTTATTTATTTGCAACCCATCAAGCCTCGTTCTTACATGTTGATGTAAAAACAGATATTTTGATGATTTTCAGTGGTTTAGTAACAGCTGTGCCACTAATCTTATTTGCAAAAGGTGCACAAAATATTCCATTGTATTTATTAGGCTTTATTCAATATGTTTCACCAACTATTGTGTTGATTTTAGGTATCGTACTGTATAAGGAACCATTTAGTCAGATAGAGCTTTTAGCATTCAGCATTATTTGGGCGGCTTTACTACTATTCTCGGGTTCCAAAATCATTGAAACAAGAAAAGCCCATCATAAATCAGTTTCTTAAAAGACTTGTAGAATTTTCTACAAGTTTTTTTATTAGAAATTACCTGATATTATTGTTAGATTTGTATGTTGTTATATGGCAAACGGAGAAAAAAGAGGATTAATTTTGGAGCGAACTGTCCTATTTATTTTAGGACTTAGCTTTATTGCCATTAGTATTAGGCACAACGCGAAGGGACATGAGGAGAGGGAGTGGGTTCAAGTGGCTCCATCTTTTGGGATTTAATCGCATTAGTATTTGATAAAATGCCCTTTAGATATACTAAAATGCTATTCTTGCTAATAGGAATTAGCTGCTGGATAGCTTGTTATTTTGCATAAAAATAATATGACATGGGGGCGTAAAGGTATCGATCATGGCACCTTTACAATTTAGTCAGCATATAGTAAGATGATGTCAATAATTAGATAACAATGAAAACTAATGCGAGGTGCTTTTTGTGAGTGCGGTAGGTTCTAACTAGGTAAAAATTAAATGAAATAAATGATATGGCGACAGGGGACTTATGTTATTAACACACCCCTTATTTTGTCATGGATTTATTTCAAAAACCTATGTAGATACCTACAATACTTTATCAAGCGGTGCATCTATGGATGAAACTTCAGAAAATGAGGTTTTATTTGTAGTACTTTTGACACTCGCCTTTTAAAGAGAGAGCTGTGGGGATTACTCACAGCTTTTTTATTTTGTTTAAAACATCATTGCTATCTAATATTGGGTAGGTATCTTCATGCATGATAAATATCAGAATGAGGAGCATGAACAAATGAATTTTACTACTCTAGAAAAATTACAATACCAAGAATTAAAAGAAATTGTTAAATCCTATTGTGTTAGTGGATTGGGGAAACAGCTATTAGATAAATTAATGCCAAGCTCAAGCTTAGCAGTTGTGAAAACTCGCCTGAATGAAACGACAGAGGCACGTGCGATATTAGATGCAGAGGGGCATGTACCGTTTTTAGGTGTATCCAATATTGAGCATATTATGACTAAACTTACAAAAGGCATGATCTTAGATCCTAGTGAGCTAATTAGTATGTCAGACTTTTTAAGAGGTTGTCGTAACATCAAAAAGTTCATGTTAGATAAGGAATTTTTTGCACCAGTGCTTTCATCTTACGCTAATTCAATGGCAGAATTTAAAGGCGTGGAAGAGGAAATTAACTTTGCAATAAAGGCCAATCGTGTCGACTCGGCTGCTAGTCGCGAATTAAAGCGTATTCGTCATCATATGGAAACGACAGAAGAGAAAATAAAAGAACGTTTAACAAAATTTTTGAACAACAGTGCCAACAAATCCTACATTCAGGAATTCTTTATTAGTCAAAAGGATGATCGCTATACAATTCCCATTAAGGCTTCCTATAAAAATCATATACAGGGAACGGTAGTGGAAATTTCCTCAAGGGGTGCAACCGTTTTTATGGAGCCAAGTGTTGTTGCTAAATTAAATGTAGAATTAGCTACCTTAAAGGCTGAAGAAGCGGTGGAGGAGTATCAAATTTTAGCATCTTTATCAGGGCTCTTAATGGAACATCTTCAGGCCATCAATATTAACATGGAGTTGATTAGCCAGTATGATATGGTCTTTGCTAAAGCAAAATTTAGTAGACAAATTGGCGGCATGGAGCCACGCCTAAATGATTATGGCTACATCCAAGTAATCAATGGTAGACATCCTTTATTACCAGGAAATGCTGTGCCACTTCAATTTACGATTGGGAAAGATTACAGGAGTTTAGTTATTACTGGACCAAATGCTGGCGGGAAAACGGTTGTGCTGAAAACAATTGGCTTATTAACATTGGCGACAATGTCAGGCTTTCATATCGTGGCAGATGAGGGCACTGAATTGGCTATATTCGATCATATCTTTGTCGATATAGGTGACAATCAAAGTATGGAAAATGCGCTAAGTACGTTTTCATCCCATATGAAAAATCTCTCCGACATTATGAGAGCATCCAATAACCATACACTATTATTATTTGATGAAATCGGCAGTGGTACCGAGCCGAATGAGGGCGCTGCACTGGCTATTGCAATTCTGGAAGAGTTTTATCAAATGGGCTGTATCACAGTAGCGACAACACATTACGGAGAAATTAAACGATTTTCAGAGATGCATCCAGATTTTATGAATGCGGCTATGCGATTTAATAGTGAAACATTAGAGCCTTTATATCAATTAATGATTGGCACATCCGGAGAGAGTAATGCTCTATGGATTTCTAAAAAAATGAATGTCCGTGAAGAGGTTTTACAACGAGCGCAAGATTATATGAAGTACAAGGATTATCAAATGATACGTGTTCAGGAAAGTAAAATTCGTAAACCTAAAGTTGAGAAAACTAGCAAGTCAGGGACAAATGATTTTGCTAAAGGGGACAGAGTGAAATTATTGGATTATGATGATGTCGGGCTTGTTTATAAAGAAATGAATCAGTTCTATAATGTGACAGTGTTTTATAAGGGGCAAATGCTAGAGATTAATGCCAAACGAATAATATTAGAATTACCAGCAACAGAGTTATACCCTGAAGGATATGATCTTGAGACATTGTTTGTTGACTATCAAGACCGAAAACTTCAGCATGATATTGAACGTGGATCCAAAAAGGCGTTGCGCAAAATTCATAAGCAAATTAAACAAGATCATCAGAAGTAAAAACAAGGGATTGCACGAAGTAGTGCAATCCCTTTCATATTAAGAAGTAGAATCAATTTGTGCCTTAATCGTCAAATAGACTTCCTCGATTTTGCGTTTATAAGGTAAATCAACTAAATCCAGTGAATCGTTGTATGCCATTTTCGCAATGTCATAGGCGGTTGTAAGTTCCCCGAAATGTGCATAGCAAAGAGCTTTATAGGAAAAACATTCATTTAAGCCTAAAATATCGTACGGATGGCTGATGAAAGTTGGTATTTTTGTAAAATGTTCAAATGCAGCCTTCGCCTCCTCATAACGCTCGAGCAAATATAAGGATTTTCCTTTTTCAGCATAATAATAGTTTGGATCCAAAATTTCTAAATCTTCATGTATGAGCTCATAATATCTCTCTATTTCTATCAGCGCCTTTTCATAATTAAGCTTGTAATTGTTATAATAATGTGCTCGTAAAATAAAAATGAAAGCATCTACTTGAACGCGTTCAGCAAATGCCTGATATTGCTCTAGCTTCATAAACATATGCTCAGCTTGTTCAAAGTCATGGTCAATCATGGCACAATAGGACCCAATACGATACATATCATCAATTTGATAGAACAGTTGGTTTTTATGAGCATTGGTAATCGTCTCGTTTATTAATTTTTTCCCTTCTTCATGTTCTCCAATTGCAAGCTGAAAAATGCTCGTATAATAAGTCATTGATAAAGCCTCACGCGAATCGAGCTGATAGTCCTCTTGTTCAACAATTTCTTGCGCTTGCAAAATACAGGCATAGGCCAAGTCATAGTTTCGTTTTTCCGCTAATATGGAAATTTGCAAGATGTATGTTTTGAACCAATGGGTGAGTAAATTAATTTCTTTAAAGACAGTGCGCGCTTGCAGGAGGGTAGATTCCCATGAAGTTACTCCCGCTTCATACTGCGTGACAGCGTAAATATACAACAAGCGACCCGCTTCATAACTATCAGGAAGGCTCTCTACAGATGGCTTTATTAAATCAACAATTTCTTGATGACGAACTATGTCTCCCCATTTTACCTCTGCAAATAAAATTTCTACCTGCTCTAAAAGCTGGCGAATGGAGGCCGGTGTTACTTCTTCCAATAATTCACTAGCCTTTACACCTAACCGATCAGCAATATAGTCAAGGCTATCCATTGATGGCTTGGCCTTTTCATTTTCAATTTGACTTAACATTCCCTTTGTTAGACGATCACCAGCAAGTGCCTCTAATGTTAATTTTCGTTCTTTCCTTAATTTGCGAATTCGTGCGCCTAAAGAGTCCACTGCCTCGCCTCCTTTTGTTTAATTATATTAAACTTTTTCTTGCATGAAAAGAGGGAGTTATGGTATATTTTGTTTAATAAGATTAAACTTTTTAATCTAGTTAAAAATGGAGGGGTTTTGGGATGAATGAAGTGGAGAAATTAAAAAAGGCGACCTATCATTTATGGACTTTTACAGCGAGTAAAATGATTGCCATGTTAGGGGCGAATGTGATGGCATTTGGATTCAGCTTGTATATATTAGCCATGACAGGGTCCGCCATGAGCTTTGCGACCAATATGATCTGTTCTGTGTTACCTCGTGCTCTCGTAGCACCTTTGGCAGGTTATGTAGCAGATAATTTTTCAAAAAAACGAACGATTTTACTTGCGCAAGCAGGAACCATTTTGACAGTAGGGGGATTACTGTTATATACAGAAACAGTAGGGATATCCGTTTATGCTATTTACATAGCTACAGTTTTTAATACGATATGTTCCGCATTTTCTGGGGTAACGTTTTCATCTGCAATTGCTACGCTTGTTAATCCAGAACGTTTACAGCGCGCGATGTCATTTAATCAATTATCGATGTCGGTGGCTGCCATTGGGGGACCAGTCATTGGCGGCATGATGTATGGATTCTTCAATATGGACGTATTTTTAATGGTTAATATCGTGGCGTATGCCATTGCATTCTGTTTAGAGGCAACGATGGATTTTAAACTCTATAGTACTAGAGGCGAAGATGTAAAGAAGGAAAAAGTGTGGGAAGGGCTTAAAGGTGGCTTCTATTATATAAAACAGCGTAAAGTCATAAAAACAATCATGTGGGTGGCATTATGGATTAATCTATTCTTTTCTGCCATCGCCGTTGGAGGAACGTTCATTATCATTGAATTGCTGCAAGTAAAATCTACGCATTTTGGTTTTATTCAAGCATCAGGAGCAGCGGGTATGCTTGTGGCTTCCATTTATTTTGCGACAAGACCAGAAGTCAAAGTGCCATTACGTTTCTCAAAAATAAGCTTATTGCTATTGGCAGGTAGTTTGGCCTTGGCGGTCATTCCACTAGTCACGAATTTTTCCTATATCGCAATTGTTAGTTTTTATCTAATCATTTACTTTATTTTCGCCATTTTTGAAATAGGTATTAATATGCCAATTGGGGTGTATATGCAAAAAATCATCTCAGAAGAATTCCGCGGACGCGTCTTTGGTCTGATGGAAACAATGGCAATGTCCATGATGCCGATTGGTATGGTAGTTTATGGCATATTATATGATGCAATACCAGCCACGATTATTTTACCTGTAACAAGCGTAATTATTATTACCATTGCACTCGTGATGCTACGTTCATCCATCTTAAAAGAAGCGCATCCAGAGTATTATGAAAAAAAAGACATGACAGAAAGTGTACCTCATTCAACAACATAAACAAAAGTCACGCATTCAAGTGTATGCCTCAGTCTATAGACAAAGGCCATCAGAAGTTTGTGATATGCTCCCTATTAGGTAGACAGATTAAAAAATAAAATCTGTTTATTTAAGGGGAGCATTTTTTTGGGGCGAAGTAAACATCCAATCGAGTTAAAATTACATATCCTTCAATTGTTCGAAGAAGGTTACTTTACTATCTGGGAATTGTGCGAAAGGTTTTCAATACATCCTCAAACTTTATATAGCTGGAAAATGAAATATGAGGCAAGTGGACCTGATGGATTACAGGAAGCTACTTCATGTAAATTCTATTCAAAAGAGTTAAAATTAGCGGCTGTAGAAGACTACATTCAACGGAAATATTCACTGATGGAAGTGTTAGCGAAATATGAGATTAGTAGTACCTCAGTTTTAAAAAGATGGTTAAAAAAGTATACTAGTCATAGTGAATTAAAAGATTCAGGTAAAGGGATGGGTCAAGCTATGATAGAAGGAAGAAAGACAACTTTTGAGGAACGTATTGAGATTGTCGAGTACTGTTTGAAGCACCAGAAAAATTATCAGTTGGCAGCGCACACCTATGGTGTTTCGTATCAACAGGTGTATCAATGGACGAAGAAATTTGAAACTAACGGTGAAGAGGGATTACGTGATCGCCGTGGTCGCACAAAAGATGAAGTCGAATTAACCGTTGAGGAAAAATTGAAATTAGAGATTCAACGTATTGAACGTGAAAATGAACGTTTACGTGCAGAAAATCTATTTTTAAAAAAGTTAGAGGAAATCGAAAGGAGGCGTCGTTAAGCCAAATACGTCAACAGCAACGCTATTCAGCGATTCAAGAATTATATCGAGAGGAAAAACTTTCGATTCTTTTACTATGTGAAATAGCTGGTGTTTCGCGTGCAGCTTACTATAAGTGGCTAAGTCGTAAGCCTTCTAGCAGAGAAGTTGAAAATGAAGCAATTTTAAAGGACATTCATCTCCTTTACCAACAAGTAAATGGTATTTACGGCTATCGTCGTACAACGTTGACCATCAATCGTCGACGAAAAGAAAATAATCAAGCGATGGTTAACGAAAAGCGTATATATCGTTTAATGCAGATTAGTGGATTGAAGTCTGTTATTCGTAGAAAGCGCAAGCTTTCTCGAAAATCCCCAGCACATCATGTGGCGGAGAACGTATTGAATCGAGCATTTACATCGGAAAAGCCCAATGAAAAATGGTGTACAGATGTCACAGAACTTAAGTAAGGAAACGGAAAAAAAGCTTATTTAAGTGCAATTATCGATTTGTATGATGGTTCGATTGTGAGTTTTGTGTTGGGTCATTCGAATAATAATTCCCTTGTTTTCAAAACAATAAAATCAGCTATTCAATCATTACAATCAGGCGAGCAGCCATTAATACATAGTGATCGAGGTTTTCAATATACATCGAAGGATTTTAAGCGAATTGTGGAAACAGCCGATATGACACAAAGTATGTCGCGGGTTGGTCGATGTATTGATAACGGACCAATTGAATCATTTTGGGGCACACTGAAGTGTGAGAAGTATTATTTATATAAGTACGATACATATGGAGAGTTAGAACAAGCGATAAATGACTATATTCATTTTTATAATCATTATCGCTACCAGAAACGATTAAACGGCTTGAGTCCTTTAGAATTCAGAGCTCAAGCCGCTTAATACATTTTTTATTATTTCCACTGTCTACTTGACGGGGTGCAGTTCAGTTCACTCTCGATGGCTTTTGTCATTTTCTTTCACTAACATTTCTGCTTTCTGTGTGAAAGCGAAGCGGCAGCAACGAAGCGAGGGAAGCAGTTCGACCCACGCCCGCGAAAAGCATTCGCCCGTAGTGGAAGTTTAGCAATCCTCAATGACTATATAGGTCGCTTGAATAGGACCATGTACGCCAACGATTAAAATCATTTCGATATCTGCTGAATTACTTGGTCCCGTAATGAAATTAATACAAGAAGGGATGTTCTCACCATTAAGGATTTTTTCACGAATCCAACGTGCTGCTTGGGTCATACGCGGAACAATTGTACTTTTAGGAATTAAAATAATCGATTTTTCGGGTAAGAAACTAACACTTCTTCCTTGATTCTTACTGCTAAAAAGCACAGCCGTCCCTGATTCAGCTAGAGTCATCTCACTAATAGTTATACCAATATTTGCTTTTTCAGCTTGTCGAATATTTTCCTCTGGTTGCTGTGTATTCCATTCATAAAGTTGAATATTGGCTTGTGGCCATTTTTCTGTCATTAATTCAGATAAACCGTAATTTTGAAATCGATCATCTTTCCATGTGATAACGGACTGTCCACCATAATGGTCGACAACAGATTGTAGATCATGAGCAAGCTTGGTACGATCAGAAATAACGATATTCGTATGGATATTGGCACATTGCTTAATGAAAACTTCTAGTAATTCATCCTTTGTGGCATCTTTCAGTACACGATTTTGTGGTTGATACTGCCAAGTCGGGCGCGGAAGGTCTGTAATAGGTGAACGTCCTAATTGTTGTGCAATGTTTGCTAAAAAAGTATCGCGATGTTGAATGGTACCTGTCATGTTTGCTCATCTCCTTTTGTGCGGTTCTTCATCCAATCTCTAAAACTGTTTTTATTGGGTGCAGGAAAATCTCGCGCTTCTGTCCATGCTTTTAAAGGACCAGGACCATTAGAAATCGTATGATTTTTCGTAAATGGAGACATAGCAGGAGCTGCCATCTTTGTTGCCATTTTATATAAAGTAGGGGAAGAAGCCCCTAAGCCAAAAGCCTTCATTAATAGCTTTTCTGAAACGGGTGCTTGCCCTTCCTGTTCAACAATGACTTGACGGTGTCGATGAATAAGCTGGTGTAAAGGAATTTTTACTGGGCAAGCATCTGTGCAGGCACCGCATAATGTTGAGGCATAGGGAAGCTCTTTAAAATCATCATAGCCTCCTAGTAATGGAGAGAGCACAACTCCAACAGGACCTGAGTAAATAGAGCCATACGTATGCCCCCCCACATGACGATACACAGGGCAAGCATTGACACAGGCCGCACAGCGAATGCATTGTAAAATAGGTTGGAATTCACCACCAAGAATGGAAGAGCGGCCATTATCCACAATGACTAAATGGAATTCCTCAGGCCCATCTGTATCACCCTCGTCTTTAATTCCTGTAAGTGAGGTAATATAGCTTGTCAGCTTTTGACCCACAGCACTGCGTGTTAAGAGGCTAACAAGAACCTCCATTTCTTCAAAAGTAGGAACAATTCTTTCCATACCCATAACAGTGACTTGTGTTTTTGGTAGGGCAGTAACTAAATCAGCATTCCCTTCATTTGTGACAAGTGTAATGGACCCACTTTCAGCGATCGCAAAATTACAGCCTGTTATACCGATATCGGCAGTTAAATATTCATGGCGCAGTTTTTCACGCACATAAAGGGCAAGCTCCTCGGGTTTTTCTGTTTGGGTGTAGCCTTGTTTATCTTTAAAAACATCTCGAATTTGCTCTTTATTTTTATGCAGCGCAGGTGCCACAATATGTGATGGAGGTTCGTGATCTGCGACCTGCAAAATGTATTCACCTAAATCGGTTTCTATCACTTCACAGCCAAGTTCCTCTAAAGCAGCATTGAGGCTAATCTCTTCGGTCACCATCGATTTTGACTTCACAATTTTAGACGCATTTTTCTTTTTTGCAATACCTTGAATGTAAGCTGTTGCTTCTTGTGCCGTTTGAGCAAAAAAAACATGCCCGCCTCTCTTGGCAACATTTTCACTTAATTGGTATAGGTAATAATCTAGGTTTTCTAAAACATGCTTACGTATTTCCTCGCCATGTGAACGCCATTCTTCCCAATGTCCAAGTTCCTGTGCTTGTTGTAGACGACGTGTTTGAAAGCGATCCTGGGCACTAGAAACAGCACCACGCATAAATTGATTTTCTAGCTCTTTTGTGACACGATCATGAAAGCGATTGTTGCTAGTTTTCATAGCCATTATTGTTCCCCCTCTTATTGGCAGTTTAAGACCTCTGCAATATGCATCACTTTAATCGGCTTACCTTGGCGATGAATGCGACCACCAATATTGATTAAACAGCCAGCATCTGCTCCAATTAAAATATCCGCCCCTGTATCCTCTACATTGTGTACCTTTTCATTGACCATTTCTCCAGATATATTGCCCATTTTGACAGAGAATGTACCGCCAAACCCGCAGCATCGATCTTTTCCAGGGAGGTCCACATACTGCAAACCTTTGACGTTCTGTAATAATTTATATGGAGCCTCTGTCACACCAAGTAGGCGTGTCATATGGCAGGATGTATGGTAAGTAGCTTTGCCCTCCAATTGTGCGCCAACATCCTCAATCTTTAATACATTGACAATGAATTCTGTGAATTCATAGGTTTTTGCTGCCAATGCAATTGCTTTTGGCTCCCATAGAGAATCCCCCTTAAAAACCTCTGGGTATTCCTTAAACATATAGGCACAAGAACCAGAGGGAGAAACGATGTATTCAGCATGTTCAAAGGCAGTGATCATTTTTTTCATCGCATTTTTTGATTCTTTTACATAGCCACTATTGTAGGCAGGCTGCCCACAGCAAATTTGTTGCTCAGGAAAATCAATTTCACAGCCAAGCCTTTCTAACACTTCGACAACTGCTTTTCCTACATCTCCCTGAAACATATCCACTAAGCAAGTGGCAAAGAGTGTTACTTTCATGTTCATCGCTCCTTTTTAAACAACTGGTCATCTGATGACTTATCTTTGCCTTTATCATACTACAATATTTTCAAAGAATGAAAGTTTTTTGATGGAATTTTCAGGAAAAATAAAACAACCTAGTAGAGAACTAGGCTATTTTATTGTGGGTTGGATTCTGTTGTTTCAAAATACTGCAATAGCACTTTTTCAACATTATTTAAATGAGCGGCCATCGCATGTTTGGCTAATTCTTCATTTTGTTGTTGAATAGCTAGGAAGATTTGCATATGTTCATCATAGAGTTGTTCGCTTGTTGTTTTTTTGGAATACAACCAAATGCGGCGTGTTTCTTTCATCGTGTCAATCATCAGGCCAGAAATTTGATCTAGGATTGTAGTAAGTAGGGGGTTTTGGGAGGCAGTTGCAATGGCCACATGAAATTGATAATCTACTTTTTCACCAAGTTCACCATCTCCATGTGCTTGCTGCATGTCCTCTAAAATTTGTAACATTGCTTGAATATCCCGTTCTGTTCGGTGGACAGCGGCGCTTGCAGCTGCTCCTACCTCAATGATTTTGCGCACTTCTAATAAATGGGCAATACCATGCTTATTCGATAACATGGCTGTAGATAATGGAAAATCAAGTCGGTTGGATGGAACACTTTTTACAAAGGTTCCAGAGCCTTGTTTAATTTCAATCAGTCCCATTGCATTTAAAGCAGAAAGAGCCTCTCGCACAGCAGAACGGCTAACTTGCAATTGTTCAGCAAGCTGTTCTACCGAGTCTAGTCGATCACCGGGTTTTAGGACACCCGATCTTATTTTTTCATGCAAAATTTCGGACACTTCTTCATAGATTTTTTTGGGTTTAATTTTTCTTAATTCCAAGGAACTACACCTCTTTTTTCAATCAAATGCTCATTTGTTATGAATATTATACATGAAGATCCGATATTTACTCACAAATACTCGGAATTAAAATAGTAAAGATTCTGTCATCCTACATGATGTAGTGTGCCTTTGTTTAAAGTGTTATGAGAAAAAATAATTTCTGACGATAACTTTGGCCATTCCATTCAAATGTAGAATAATGGCGAATTTTGTTGACAGAAAATCAACAGGAGGGCATAATGCAGAAGTAGCTTATACCATGTTTTGAATGATTGGAAGGACTTTTCAGAAATCTCATCATTTTGCCATGAAACGTTCACAATCAAGAAGGGCGCAATTTATCCTGTTTTTTGGTACGATGGATGCAGTAACTGTAAGGAGCGATCAAAAAATATGGGGACAGACATTAACGTATTTTTAGCTTTTGGTGCAGGGTTTTTAAGTTTTATTTCGCCATGTACCCTCCCATTGTATCCAGCATTTTTATCGTACATAACTGGTATGACATTAGATGAGCTAAAATCAGAAAAAGGGATGCTTCAAAAGCGTGCCATTTTCCACACACTATTCTTTTTACTAGGGTTTTCTATTATCTTTATCATTATTGGACTAAGTGCTTCATTTGCGGCAGAGTTTTTCCTTAATTATCAAACTTTACTACGTCAGATTGGTGCCATTTTAATCGTCGTATTTGGTTTAATGATTGTAGGATTACTACAAGTTGATTTCCTAATGAAGGATCGAAAGTTTCAATTTAAAAATCGACCATCTGGCTATTTGGGGTCTGTCTTAATTGGTATTGCCTTTGCGGCAGGATGGACACCGTGTACAGGACCAATTTTAGCGTCTATTATAATGTTGGCTAGTACTAATCCTGGTGCGGGCTTTAGCTATATGTTCGCATATTATTTAGGGTTCGCGATTCCATTCTTTGTGTTATCGTTCTTTATTTCACGTATGACTTGGATTCGTACACACAGCCAAAAAATTGTAAAAATCGGCGGTTATGTAATGATTGCCGTGGGTATCTTGTTATTCTTTGATGGATTAACGTATATTACACGTATTTTACAGCCTATTTTCGGTGGATTTACAGGCTTTTAATTTGTTAAACTATAAAGGCATACCGTACTTTAACGTGGAGGGAGATGAACATGTGCCTACAGTTTTAGTAGTGGATGATACGCTATTTATGCGTGTTGCAATCAGTAATATGTTTTCAGAATGGGGTTATGAGGTAGTCGGTAAGGCAGCAAATGGTAAAGAAGCTGTGGCGATGTATCGAGAGTTACAACCAGACTTAGTAACAATGGATGTAACAATGCCCGTTATGACTGGTATTGCAGCAGTAAAAAAAATTATCCCAGAGTTTCCAAATGCAAAAATTATTATGGTAACAGCATTAGGTCAACAAAAATTAATCGTAGAAGCGATTGAAAGTGGGGCAAAAGATTTTATTACCAAGCCCTTTGAGCCAGAGCGATTAAGAGCTGTAGCCGATCAATTACTTGGACAAAATTGCTGATTTGATATTAGAGGAGGATTTTTAATGTTGAGCAATATCCCTTCTCACTATTATGTTATTGGTTCGACCATCATGGCCATTCTAATGGGTAGCTTTGTCATGGTTATACGTATGAGAGCTTCCAAAATGCCAACAAATGAGAAGAAAATTATTATTCCGCCAATCGCGATGTCTTCTGGTGCACTCATGTTTTTATTTGAACAATTTCGAGTGCCGCCAATGCAAATATTAGAAGCAGTGGCTGTAGGAATGGTGTTCTCGACGATTTTAATTGCCACTTCCAAGTTTGAAGTGAAGGGTCGAGATATTTATTTAAAACGTTCAAAAGCATTCGTTTTTATATTAATTGGTTTATTAGTATTCCGAGTGATTGCCAAAATGATTTTAAGTAGTTCTATCGATGTCGGTGAATTAGCAGGCATGTTCTGGATCTTAGCCTTTGCCATGTTAGTACCTTGGCGAATCGCCATGCTGATCCAGTTTAAAAAAATCAAAAAAACAATTCCACAACTACACTAGTGTTGATACTAGTGTAGTTTTTTTATGGGGGAGAATCCGAATAGAGATGGATAAGATCGACAAAGTGATGGATAGAAATACAAAAGTGGCGGCTAAAACCCACAAAGTGACGGATAAAATCGCAAAAGTGGTGGATAGAGCTCCTCCAAATGTGGATAGCACCCCTAAAATATTCCCCCTCGCAATAACTTGAAAAAACGCCACACAGAAACTTGTGCAGCGTTGCTTTCTTTATTCAAATAAATGTTCATAGGGGGCGATGTCAATATGCATTTGCTCTAATTTTTTGCGTAAAAATTTGTGATCGCGTTTTGGTGTTGCTTGGATATAGCCGCGAATAATGAGGTCATTGTTAATGGCAGGCGCTTTTTCCTCTAGAGCAAGCTCGCCAATTTTCCCTGCAATTTTCTCCTTTGCTACTTGTCTAAAGAGCTCTGGGACAGGGCTCACAAGCTCATAGAGTAACTCTTTTTCAGCTTGTCCCCATAAATGAATTGTTTTATCTAAATAAAATTCCTGCCAATCTAAATCAGACTTTCCATCCTGCTTTGGGAGTGCTTTTAAAAACTTGCGGAACATGAAAAAGCCACCAATCGCCATCAATGAAATGAGGACGACCACCCAAAATAAAATAAACCATAAAAACCAACCTTGTAACAAATCGTTCACCTCTTTGCCCTCTCTGACTCTATTATAAAAGCTTCTGAAAAAAAATTCATCCTATAATGTCCCTTTTTTAGCAATTCATCTTTATATAGTGTATGAAGGGAGGTGAAGCTGGATGGCGAAGGTTAATTTTTTACAGGCTACACTGCGTCTCAAGTATGTGGAAGGCTACAATGAACAAAATGAACCTAAATACACAACAAAATCGTATCGTAATGTCAATCAGACACCAAACGCGGACGATTTAGTAGCTGTCGCGCATGCGATGGCTAGTCTTTCATCACAAACACTGGCCAGTATCGAAAAGCAAGAAACAAGCGATTTATCTTAAGGGGGGATCATCAGATGACACAAGTTTTAGAGTTACAATTTGTTACAACAGAAGGTAAAACATCAACGCTTACGATTGATGCACCAAAGCCGAATTTAACAGCAGCTGAAATTCAACGGGTCATGGAAACTATTGTGGCTAAAAATGTATTTTCTGGACAAGCTGGGGCAATAACAGCTATTAAAGGAGCCCGCATTGTAGACAGACAAATAACAGAATTCGATGTAGCAACAGCATAATGCAAAAATGGTCTTTGCAAAGAGTACTGCAAAGGCCATTTTTATGTAGTGAGAGGAGGGTAAGTAATGGAACAGTGGTTAAACATGATATCGGATATCAGTTTTCCGATTTTAGTGTCCTTTTATTTATTGCACCGCGTCGAAGTGAAGCTAGATGCGATTCATGCGGCACTTGTTTCCTTAAAATGAAATTTATTTCACAAATATGTACGAAAGCTGTCACTTAGAAGTTCTTGTCAACGCTTACAGCCTAAGTTAGGATGAGGGTAGTGTAGGTTAGGGAGAGTGTTGACATGAAACATAAACTAATAGGGCTAGTATTACTTTTAGCCTGTGCAACTGTGCTAGGTGCATGTGGGAATTCAAAATTTAAAGCAGATTATAGTTTGGAAATACCCGATTTTGAACATGTGAATCAACGAGGAGAGACTGTTTCGCTTGAAAGTTTAAAAGGTAAGCCGTGGATCGGCATGTATATTTTTACGAATTGTGTATCGATTTGCCCACCAATGTCCTTAAACATGGCACAAGTACAAGAAAAGCTTCAGAAAAAAGGAGTAGAGGATTATAACATCGTCGCCTTTTCTGTAGATCCAGATGTTGACACACCAGAAGTGTTAGCCAATTATATTAGTAAATACAATGTACCTGATGAATCTAAATGGAACCTTCTTACAGGGTATTCACAAAAATATATCGAACAGTTTGCAGTTAAAAATACGAAAATTTTAGTGAAAAATGACCCTAATAGTGATCAAGTTATTCATGGTAATCAATTTTTCCTTGTTGATAAAGATGGACTAATTGTCAAAATGTATAATGGCTACGCTGAAAATATTGAAGATGTACCAATTGATACAATAGCTTCTGATATTGAAACATATAATGATGAAAATTTATAAGTAGAACACCGTCTCGACTGTTGAGGCGGTTTTTTTTATGCCCTTTAAAATCTGGAAAAATAATCTTTTTCTGGTTGGGAATCGTTTATAGTGTACAAGGAGGGAATGTGAATGTCTGATACAGAAAAATTGGAGCAGCTAATGGTTATACATACTGAGCGTTTGTTTCGTATTGCTTATTACTATACGAAGGATTTACAAATCGCTGAGGATATTGTACAGGATGTTTTTATTAAATTTTATCATCAAAAACTCTACGAGGAACGTGGGGAGATGAAGGCATACTTAGCTCGCATGACGATCAATAGATGCAAGGATTACTTAAAAAGCTGGGCCTATCGAAAAATTACATTTCAGGATAAATTTTTTACCAAACAAAAGACCGTCTTGCAGGATACACTTATTCTTCAGGATGAACAAGATTTATTAGATGAAGCTATTTTACATTTACCTATCAAGCTACGAGAAGCCATTGTCTATTATTACTTAGAGGGAATGACGATTAAAGAGATTGCTGAATTACTTGAGATTCCTGAAGGTACCGTAAAATCTCGTTTAAGGAAAGGGAAGGAGCTTTTAAAAGTAGATTTACAACATATTGAATGGGAGGTGCTTTTCCATGGATAAACATACAATGCGGGCATTACATGATGTCTCAACACATAAAGAAGCAATCATTCAAAGGGTGCGACATCAAATGCACCAGGAGTCATATCCATCCAAACCAAAATGGACATATCATGCGGTCACTATGATGATCACATGCTCTATTTTATTATTCATTGCCTGGCAAGCTACCCAACCAATCGATCAGGTGGCGACAGAGGTAAATGAAGGAGAAAAACTTCCATTCACAGATTTATTTCAAACAGAAGTAGAAGGAAAAGGTACAACGTTCAGTCAGTTTTTTCCGATAGCAAATTATTTAAGTCAGGCAAAAATTATCAAGTATTATGCACCGCTTCAAGGTTTCGAGGCTATGCAATCAGTAGCAACTTCACTGGGGAATGCCGTCCATCTCACTAATTCTGAAGAACTGCCATTTAAACCGAATATTCAGGAAGTGTATGCAGTAACATCAAAAATGGATGATGGTAGTCAACAAACTCAATTTCAATTTAGCTTTAAAGAAAAATCTTACACTGGCGTGGATCTGCAATATATTAATTTTACAGTGACAAATGTAGATCGAAATCCCTTAGCAGACTATGTAAAGTCTCAAAATATTGAAGATAATCTGGGCATTAAAGTCTCGAGTGTAGAGTTAAATTTTATGAATCCTTTGTTATTTAGAGAGATGAGACCTGATCGAGGTTTTACGTATATTTACTATAATTACGACGAAGCGAATAAGAGAATTTATCAAATGACTACAAGAGCCAACGAATTTTATTCGTACTACAATGGCTATGTCTATCATATTGGTTATCAACTAGATGGAGACCCACAGGAAGTACAAGAAAAAATGACCACTATCGCCAGGGAATTTATTCTTGGTAAATAGCTAGTAAAAGATGAGTCCCTCCCATTATAATGATAGAAAAGAGGGGCGGGGGGGGTTCGAGTATGACGATTGCGCAAATCTATTTACAAGTTGTCCAAAAAAGATTTAAAAATGTGAAAGAGCTTGGGGATAAGGCTCTTATTCAATTAGAAGAGGAACAGCTGCACTGGGCGTATAATGAAGAGTCTAATAGTATTGCGGTCATTGTTAAGCATGTTAGTGGAAATATGATTTCACGGTGGACTGATTTTTTAACGGCCGATGGTGAGAAATCTACGAGAAATCGTGATGATGAGTTTATAAATAGTCTTTATACAAAAGAGGCTATTCTCGCAACCTGGGAAGAGGGCTGGCAAGTGTTTTTAGATGCCTTGGCGAGTTTAACAGAATCCGATTTAAAGGGACAAGTCACAATCAGAGGGGAAAAGCTAGCGGTGATCGATGCTATTGAAAGGCAAATGGCTCATTATTCACAGCATGTTGGTCAAATTATTTATATTGCAAAGCAAGTAAAGGGCTCTGACTGGCAAACGTTAAGTATAGCAAAAGGACAGTCACAAGCCTTTAACAAAGCCATGCTCGAAAACATTCAAGAAAAATAAGTGAGATCGTAGCAATCATTAGTTGCTACGATCTTTTTTATGACAAATAGAGCTTATACATCGCAGTCTCTGAATCGATGGCTTGAGCTAGTTCGAATGCTTCTTGTTGATTTTTATGATTGGCGATAATCTCATAGAAAAAGCGAATGAGAAACATAAGATTCGCGTTACCATCTATATAGTCTTCGGGGGCTAAATAGGAGTGACAACCACTTTTCATAAAAGCAGTCGCCAGCTGCTCCCACCCTAATGAACAGCCTGCCGCAATGACCTTTACATCCTGTAACCGACTATAGGACAGAACATCCTGTGGCCCAAAGTATATACTCTTTGGTTCATTGTCTTCATACACATCTTCGCCTAACTCAGGCAGACAAAATCGTCCTTCATCTCCGTGAAAGTTCAAAATAAGATAATCCATTTTGCCATGAAGATCTTCTCCTGATAGGACATCAACCAAATCATTTGGTCTGCCAATCAAATGCAGCGTTACCCTTGCACCAAAAGATTCAAGTGCAGCTCTGAGGGCTATTGATTCGAAATCACAATTAGGCCCTACTACTAAATTTACATATAATTCTGGCTTGCTCATTTCCCGGTCACCTCCTACCTTTAGTATAGATGAAACTTATTGGACAGGTAAACTGTATATTACAATAATTACTACATTTGTAAAGAAGGTGAAAAGATGCATAAGGGAGGATATATTTATACACTTTTTCTGGGCATTTTTCTTAGTATAAGCACACTTTTACTCTTTATTTACAATGAAAAGCAGCGAGAGGAGCTAGTATCACTGCAGCATAGTCAATTTCAAAACATCCAAGAGGCTTGGTATTTGTCTGGAAGTGATGGCAAAGAGCAATATTTGTATCCATTAAAGCAAGTGTTCTACCTCAACCGATATGAGGTGAAAGACACCGAACGCCTCCAACAAGCTTTACAGACTCAAAAAAACCCTGTCAGTCGACCAGCCCATCCTACTACGATAAACGATTTATATTTACGCTTTCATAATGGGAAGGAAATGGCTGTAAAAGTGATGGTCGAGGATGAACATGTATTCCTTATGGATCAGAAAACGATGCAGTATTATGAACTGCAAGCACAAGAAGTAGTCGATTATTTTCTTTTATTGAATGAAGAAAGTAGAATGCCGTGGTTATACTTTATAGTTTATACGATTTTATTTTTTAGTCTTGCCTTTATGTTGGCAAAAAAATTAACAGGAGTTAAATCAACAGAGAAAGAAAATGTTCCCACAAAATTAATGAAAGCGAAGAGCGAGGGACTAATTTCCGATTTTATTCTTCCAGCCATCTTACCATTAGTGATCACATTTTCGATGCAAATTTATGGGGCTCAACATAGTTTATTATTACTAAGTGCCATTATGCTTACTTCGGGCATCCGAGAATTTGTTGAAAAAAGAGGACACTTTCTTAAAATGGTGCTGCTTCTCCCGCTCTTTTGGCTCTATCTTCACGGTTTTCAAATTCTTTCTCCTTATTTAAACTAGCGAAATAGTGGATATTATTGTCAATAGTTTTGCGGTGGAGTTTTCATTTTTGTTAAATTTTAGCGATGTTTTATGAGGAAAGGTAGATATTTTATAGGATAATAGGTTTAGGTAGGATATACTCAATGGTGATTATAGTAGAATTGAGGGAAACATATGAGATTAACTGTGGAACGGAAACTGCAAATTGCTTTTGGTATTGTACTAGCCTTTTTATTAATGATTACAAGCATTGCTATGTATTTCTTAAATAAAAATAATCAGACGCTAGCTGAAATCGAAGATAATACGGAATTAATCCAATTATATCAAGATATCTCGTTCCAAACTGTGCGTGCAAACGCAGCTATTCGAGGGTATTTATTATATGGTAAGGAAGAAATGTTGAACAATCATCATGAAATTCGCAATACCTTACATACATCGATTAATCGTCTTCAAGAAATAGGCAATCACAATCAAGATTTTGAACAATTTTTACAACAGCTTGATGATTGGGAAAAGGCGATAGATGGACAGATAGTTCCGCTATATCAACGTGGCGATCATGAACAGGCTCAACAAGTAGCCTTGCCGATTTTAGGAGATGGCTCTCTGAAGCTTGTTGTCTTTGGAAAGACAATGGCTACTTCACAACAGGAAGATATGCAGGCACATATAGAGGTGACCAAGCAAGAAGGGGAAAGAAGTGGTATTGAAATAATAACACTGGCGGCAATTTCTTTCCTCATTAGCATCATTATTGCAACTGTATTTGGTAGAAGGGTTGCTAAAAACATACAGCAAACAGTCAGCGAAATGGATACATTTTCAGAGGGTAATTTACATACTCATTTACAGTTTAAAACAAAGGATGAATTTGCACACCTAGCCGAGTCCTTCAATAGTATGTCAGAAAAACTGCGTCAAATGATGAAGCAAGTAGGAAACTCCTCCGAACAGGTTGCAGCGACATCCGAACAGCTTACAGCCAGTAGTATGGAAGTTACACAGGCAACAGAAGTTGTCACAGAATCTATACAAGATATTGCTCAAGGAATTGATGAGCAAGATACGTTAACAAGTGATGTACGGAATTTATCGGCTCATATTTTGAAGAAAATGAATGATATCTCCACTAGTATTCAAAATGTTAATCATGCAACCGTGGAAACAAAAAATATGGCAAGTTTAGGTCGTTCTTCTGTCCATGATGTAACCGTACAAATGGATGAAATCTCAGCCAATACTAGTGAATTAAATACGCGCGTGCAAGATTTAGATGATAATTCAGCAGCTATTGTAGCAGCGGTGAATGTCATTAAAAGTATTGCGACACAGACCAATTTGCTAGCTATCAATGCCTCCATCGAAGCGGTACGAAGTGGTGAACATGGGAAAGGTTTTGCGGTTGTAGCCGAGGAAGTACGTAAACTGGCAGATGAGTCCAATCTTGCGGCGGTGGAAATTGAAAAAGTGGTAGCACAAATTACTGACAGTACAAGAATTATTGAAGAAGATATGGTTAATAGTAATGATTCGGTGCATGTAGGCCGTGAAAAGGTTAATGTGGCAAGGGATAATTTTATACAAATTGATGATGCCATTAATGATGTACAAGCACAGACGGAGGTCGTCACAGCAGCTATTCGTACAATCCATCAAGATATTGAACAGCTTGTACAAGAAATTGACTACATTGGTGAAGTATCTATGAAATCTAGCCGTCATGTACAAAGCGTTGCCGCTTCTTCAGAAGAACAAAATGCGGCAATGGAAGAGGTAGCGGCAGCCTCAACACATCTAGCAAAAATGGCTATAGATCTACAGGAATCCATACAATCATTTAAATATTAAGCCAATCCCATTAGCTTTATGTTATTCATAAATAGCTTATGAGAAAAAGAGGTGTCTAATGGTCAACAAATTGACTATTGGATACCTCTTCTTAGTTTTCCAAATAGATAATTAATCGCTTTTATTTCAAGATCTGTTTCTACGTCAGTGTATTCTATAACATACTAGCAATAAGTAAAATTATAGGTGAATAGTTTACTCTGCCTTACAATTACAGGAATTTACTAGTTTTCTGCAAAGCCTGAATAATAAAAAAATCATAAATATGTTTGAAAAATAATATTTCATCCGATAAAAGCTATGGGAGAGATGTAAAACAGATAAAGAGTGGGAATGATTGTGGCAAAAATATCTGGCTGACAAGTCAGATTTTTCACTACAAAAAACCAAAGGAGAATAATATATGAAGAAAATATTTAGCAGTTTTAAGGGCAAGCTCTATACGCTATTCGCGTTTGTGTTACTAATTCCCGTCATATCTGTGGGTAGCTTGTCTTATCTATCAGCCAAAGATTCTATTAAAGAAGAAATCTTATTTAGTGCCAATGAAAGTGTAGAAATTTTAAATACACTCATCGATAACACTATTAGTGATAAAATGAATGATATTCAAGTATTTAGTAGTGAAATAAATGCACAGCAATTTAAGCAATCTCAAGCGGTTATGGAAACAAAATTTAAGCAATATGCAAAACTTAATCCAGACGTTTTGAGTATTTATGTTGGAACAAATGAGGGTGGTTTTACACAAGAGCCGAGTTTGAATGATACAGACTATAATCCATTAGATCGAGATTGGTATAAGGAGGCAACCGCTTTAAAGGGCGAAACTTTAATCACCAACCCTTACAAAGATGCGGGAGCTGGCGATATGGTTGTGACTGTTGCTAAACAGCTCAAGGACCAGTCAGGGGTTGTTGCCATTGATATTAAATTAACAAACCTTCAAAATATTGCAGATTCCATTCGAATTGGGAAAAATGGATATCCCTCTATTTTTGGGAAAGACAACATGGTTATTTCACACCCTACTTTAGAAGCGGGTGGCGAATTGAAAGAAAGTTTCCTCGATAAAATGTACGAAAGTCCCTCAGGCACCTATGAATATGTCTTTAATGGCGATAATCGTATTTTGTTTTATACAACGAACGAGTTAACAAATTGGAAAATCACAGGTACGATTTTTGCCAATGAAATTGACGAATCTGCTTCATCGATTTTATATCACACCATCATCGTTCTTCTTGCTGCTATCGTCATTAGTTCAATTATCTTCTACTTTGTGATGAAGGCAGTTATTAAACCAATAAAAGCATTAAAAGATAGTGCCGTTACGATAAGTAAAGGTGATCTGACAGAGCCCGTTACGATCACTTCCAAAGATGAAATTGGACAACTAGGACAAGCCTTTAACGACATGCAAGAAAGTTTACGGACACTTATTCAAAAAATTGAACAAAATGCAGAGGAAGTTGCATCGTCTGCAGAAGAGCTAACAGCTAATGCAAATCAAACAAGTATTGCAACTGAAAAGGTCGCCATTTCTATTCAAGATGTTGCGTCAAGTGCAGACTCTCAAACAATCAGTGCTAATAAAAATGCAGAATCACTACATGAGCTTTCAACAGCTATTCTTCATATTGCTGAGATTTCATCAGCTGTGACGGACCTTTCGCAGCATGCGACTTCACAAGCAGATGAGGGCGGACAAGCCGTTCAAAATACGAAAGATCAAATGCAATCCATTCATTTATCTGTTGCTGATTCCAATGCTAAAATTCAAACATTACATGAACGTTCACAGCAAATTACATCCATTTTAGATGTTATTACAAGTATTGCTGACCAAACTAATTTACTGGCATTGAACGCAGCCATTGAGGCAGCAAGAGCTGGAGAGCATGGAAAAGGCTTTGCGGTTGTAGCAGATGAAGTTCGTAAGCTTGCCGAGCAATCACAGGGATCGGCCAAACAAATTTTTGAACTTATTCGTGGAATTCAACAGGAAACAGAGCAATCTGTTAGTATCATGGCGAAGGTAACGGAGGATGTTCAAAGTGGTTTGCATATTTCAGATGAGGCCATTACGAAATTCCAGGTGATTATGGCAAGTATGAATGAAATTACACCGAAAATGGAAGAGGTATCTTCTGCCTCTGAGCAAATGTCAGCAGGCGTTCAAGAGGTGGCAGCGGTGACAGAAGATTTGGCCTTCTCAGCCAAAGGTAATGCTTCCGCTTCTGAGGATGTCGCAGCCTCAACGGAGGAGCAATTAGCATCCATGGAAGAAATCAATGCCTCAGCACAAGCACTTGCGCATATGGCAGATGAATTAAAACAACTTATTAGTCAGTTTAAATATTAAAACAAAACGCCACTCCATTGAAATGAATGGAGTGGCGTTCTTATTTTACTGATCTTCTTCCCAACAATCTGTATTTTTCAATGTCGGAATTGATTTTGCATAAAAGACAGGGTTTTTACCGGCTTTGCGTTGCCCTGTAAAATCATCTAACACAAGGAAGGCAACTTTGCCAAGAATCATTATAATCGTAATATTGATGAAAGCCATAAGCCCCATAAACAGATCTGCTAGATTCCACACAAGCTGCACTTTTGCTAAGGAGCCAAACATAACCATCGCCAGCACTAAAATACGATAGATAATCATCCAACCTTTATGGGCATTCATAAATTCTATATTGGATTCCCCATAGTAATAGTTACCGATAATGGAACTGAAGGCAAAGAAGATGATGGCAATGGCTATAAAATAAGGAGCCCAGTCTCCAACATGTACAGCTAAGGAATTTTGCGTCAAAATAATACCATCACTTTCACCTTTATCATATAAACCAGCTAAAATAATAATAAAGGCTGTTGCTGAACAAATTATAATTGTATCGAAAAAGACACCTAAGCTTTGTACAAGTCCCTGTTTAGCGGGGTGTGAGGTATTGGCAGTCGCTGCAGCATTTGGCACACTACCTATCCCAGCTTCATTGGAAAATAAACCACGACGTACCCCTTGCATGATGGCAGCTCCGATTGCGCCACCAGCAGCTTCTTGTAGGCCAAATGCTTGTGTGAAAATTAGTTTAAAGACATGCGGTATTTCTGATAAATTTGTCACTACAACAAAAAGGGCTACAAGTAAATAGAAGATAGCCATGACAGGTACAAGTACTTGCGTTACCTTCACAATTCTTTGCACACCACCAAAAATTATTAACGTTGTTAGTACTACAAGCATTACGCCAATGAGCTTTGGATTTATATCAAATGCTTCCCCAACCGAAGTAGCAATTGTATTAGACTGCACAGCATTAAAGATAAATCCAAAGCTTAATGTTAATAAAATACTAAAGATAATACCTAGTTTTCTTTGACCTAATGCTTTTTCCATGTAATAGGCTGGCCCACCTCGGAACGTATCGCCATCCTTTACTTTATAGACCTGTGCTAATGTACTTTCAATGAAGGCTGTTGCCATCCCTAACATAGCAATAATCCACATCCAAAATACGGCACCTGGTCCGCCGACACCAATGGCTAAGGCAACACCTGTAATGTTACCAGTGCCGACACGTGAAGCAGCACTAATCGTGAAGGCTTGGAACGGCGAAACTCCTGAATCTCCCTCTCTTTTTTCGACAATTAGTCGAAACATTTCAGGAAAAAGACGAATTTGTACAAATTTCGTACCAAATGAAAAATATAGTCCTGCAGCTAATAATAAAATAATTAAGACATATGTCCATAAAATATCATTTCCGCTATCAACAATATTTGAAATCCATTCCATAAGTTGTCCTCCTTTCACAGTATGCCTTAGTCTACACTGTTTTTTTATGAAAAATCAACTTTTCTAATATAATGAATTATAATAATATTTTGCGTTTTAAAGGGATTTGTAAATTCAGAAAATTCTATTATACTTAGCCTGCTATCGCGTATAATAATAGAATAAAAGGAGGGTGAATTGATGAAAACAATCGGTTTGATTGGTGGTATGAGTTGGGAGTCATCTGCCGAGTATTATAGGCTGCTAAATGAACAGGTCAAACAGAAGCTAGGAGGCTTACACTCCGCAACATGTATTTTGTATAGTGTTGATTTCCAGCAAATTGAATATTTCCAAGCGAGAGGACAATGGGACCAAGCTGGCAATGTGCTTGCACAAGCAGCCCATTCACTAGAGAAGGCAGGAGCAGATTTTATCGTTATATGCACAAATACGATGCATAAGGTCATCGATATCATTGAGAGTGCCATCTCCATTCCCATATTACATATTGCGGATGCCACGGCTAAACAAATTAAAGAGGTTGGGCTACAAAAAATAGCTCTCCTTGGCACGATGTACACAATGGAACAGGCATTTTATAAATCCAGGGTAGAGGGGTTTGGCATAGAGGTCATCGTACCAGATCACAATACACGTAAAGAAGTAAACCGGATAATTTATGAGGAATTATGTATGGGTAGCATCATACCCAATTCGAAATCGTATTATAGCCATGTCATCAATGAGCTTGTGCAAGCAGGAGCGCAAGGAGTGATTCTTGGCTGTACAGAAATTGGCTTACTCATTCAACAGCAGGATGTCAATGTGCCGGTGTTTGATACAACGGTCATTCATGCGCAGGCAGCTGTGTCAATGGCGATACATGAGGAGGCGTAATATGCGCGGAAAAGTAAGACAATTAGGCATTGATATTGGCATGCTTCCAGTTGGGCAAAAAAACTGTATTACCGATGTTGAAGGGGTACGAGTAGGTCATGTTACATTGGATGAGTCCTTAGATGATGAAGGTGCTTACGCCTGTACAGGTGTCACAGCTATTTTACCGCATGGCGGCAATTTATTTCAGCACAAAGTTACTGCGGCAAGCTATGTGTTAAATGGCTTCGGCAAAACAACCGGGCTTGTACAGGTGAATGAGCTAGGCGTGATCGAATCACCTATTATGCTCACGAATACATTCGGTGTGCCAGCGGTTACGCAGGGAACATTACGTTATATGCTAGACATGAATCAAGACATAGGGCAAACAACTGGAACGATCAATGTCGTTGTGGGCGAATGCAATGATAGTTACTTAAATTCTATTCGAGCATGTCCAGTAACACCTGAACATGCCATAGAAGCTCTTCAGAATGCGTCTCATTATAAGGCACAGGAGGGGGCCATCGGTGCTGGAAAAGGGATGATGTGTTTTGGCTATAAAGGGGGGATTGGTTCTTCTTCTCGCATTGTCAAAGTCGATAAAGATGACATTAGCTATACAGTCGGCTGCATGGTGCTTAGTAATTTTGGTCATAGCTCCGAATTTTTAGCTGAACGTTATGTTACACCCTTAACACAAAGTACTTCAACCCTATCTCCGACAGATGGTTCGATTATCATGATCCTTGCAACTGATGCTCCACTCAGCAGTCGTCAATTGACAAGAGTGATTAAACGCTGTGGGATAGGTTTAGGTCGGACAGGCAGTCATTACTCACATGGTAGTGGAGACGTTGTTATCGGCTTTACGACTGCACACAACATTCCACATGTTACCAATCAACTTGTAGAAACAAGAACACAGCTACGTGAGGATCATCCCGTTATGAATCAATTATTTGCAGCTGCTGCGGAAGCAACTGAGGAAGCAATTCTTAATTCATTAGCTCAGGCACAAACGACACTTGGTCGCAACGGCCATCAAGTGGAAGCTTACTCATTTCAAAAGGCGTAACGACAAAGGTTATTGAGACATGGTCAGTGTTTCAATAACCTTTTTTATAGAAGTAAACAGGATTCATCATTTTTTTAGCATGTGCGAGCTATAAGATGAATAAAATCCTTAAATAGAGGATATGGGCGATTTTTCGACGGTATTTTGATGGAATAGGTGTCATTTTAAGAGAATAGCCATTATTTTGTAATAATTCTTTTTTTATCTAGTCAATGATATAGAGTTGTGATAACATTCACTTTAAAAAACTGAATTATCTAAAATTTTAGCGGAGGTGTTCCTGTATTGTAGACCTCTTACAACCGATCATTGCGGCTTCAAATGAGAACGCTCCTGTGTCGCCGTCAGTTAGTGAAAGTCAAGAACCGCTTATACAGATAACAGAAGGCCATCCAAGAATTTTTATCCAGCCAATCTACTATCAGCAAAGATTCCTACTAGTTTACGAGCCATTTAAGTGCGTGAAGGTGTAATTGAGCGCTTGCAGCATGCTTTAACACTATTGCCTAAGGATTATAGCTTGCTACTCTATGATGGCTATCGTCCATTTCAAGTGCAACAGTATTTGTTTACTTTTTTTTCTAAGCAATTAGCCCAAATCATGCCACATGCTACAGAACAAGAATTACTGCATGCAACCAAAAAGTATGTCGCCTTTCCAAATGCAGATTCTGCTCATTTGGCACCACATTTAACAGGAGGTGCAATTGATGTAACGCTTGCTGATATACATGGAAAAGCATTGGATCTCGGTACAGCGTTTGATGAAATGAATGAAAAATCAGCAACACGTTATTTTGAACACTACCTAAAGGAAAATCCACAGGCTTGTCAACATCGACGTTTACTATACAACTGTATGACACAAGTGGGTTTTAGCAATTATGCAGAGGAATGGTGGCATTACGATTTTCACAATGTAGCGTGGGCGAGACGGGTTCATGCTCAGATAGCACATTATGGAGCCGTTCACGCATCCATTCAAAATCATGATATAAAGGAGATTCGATATCAATGAAAGTTTATATTAGCGCCGATATAGAAGGCATTACTGGTACAACTACATGGAGTGAAACGGAATTAAATGCACCTGACTATCAATTTTTTCAACAACAAATGACACGAGAAGTAGAAGCTGCTATCGAAGGGGCGATAGCGGGAGGTGCGACAGATATATTATTAAAGGATGCGCACGATTCTGCTCGCAATCTAGACATTTCCAATTTACCAATCAATTGTAAAGTAATTCGTGGCTGGACATACGATCCGATGTGCATGGTAGCAGGTCTCGATCAAAGCTTTGATCGTGCTATTTTTATTGGCTACCACAGTAAAGGGGGAAGTGAGCGCAATCCGCTAGCCCATACACTTTGCACGTTTGCAGATATCAAAATTAATGGTGAGTATGCGAGTGAATTTTTAATCAATACGTATGCAGCAGCATTACATGGCGTTCCTGTTTCATTTGTCAGTGGTGATGTTGGATTGACAGAAGAAATTCAGGCAGTCAATGAAAATATTGTGACCTTTGCCACAAAAGAAGGTGTTGGGAATGCGACCATTAGTGTCAGTCCAAAGCTAGCGCTTATGGAAACAAAACGACTGGTTGAATCCTCTATGAAGGTGCCGCGTGAAAATTTACAGGTAACATTACCAAACCGCTTTGTGACAGAAATCATTTATCGTGACCATACACGTGCCTATCGTAATTCTTTCTATCCAAATGCCATATTTAAACCACATAATACTGTCGAATTCATCACAGATGATTTTTATGAAGTATTACGTATTTTACAATTTCTAACTTGACTATCAGGACCTCAGAAACGATTGAGAAAAGTGGAAGCAAGACCAAAGCGGAAGACTCCACCCAAAAGCAAAAGTCAAAAAGCAGTAGGACACGCTGTTGTCCTATTGAATGAGCATTTTTGGATTGCCTATAAAGAGAGATGGTCGATTTAGACGGACCTAGCTTATGTTTGAAGAATCCTATTGAAGGCAATTTCATCAGTACTTCCAATAGGATTTTCATTATAAAAAGATGACTAGGGGGATGCTTGTGAGAAAATATTGGTGGCTTTTCGTATGTCTGGTCGTATTGTTTTGTGTAGCCTGTAATGATGAATCATCGAGTGAAAAAGCATCGGAATATCGTGTTGTGTATTCAGGCGAAATTAAAACATTAAATTATTTAAAAACGGCTGAAACGAATGAATTTGCAGTGGCAGCGAATATGGTGGATGGCCTCATTGAGTATAATAAATATGGGGTAGTCCAGCCGGGATTAGCGAAAGAATGGTCTTCAAATGATGATGCTACTGTATGGACCTTCAAATTGCGTGATGATGCCAAATGGATGACACATGAAGGGAAGGAATATGCGGATGTCGTTGCACAGGATTTCGTGGATGGTTTACATTATGTCCTTGATGCCAAAAATGAATCATCGACAGCATGGATTGCGACAGTTGTAAAAAATGGAGAAGCATTCTATAACGGTGAGATGACAGATTTCAAGCAAGTAGGCATAAAGGCGTTGGATGAACATACAGTAGAATATACTTTAGAAGCATCGACACCTTATTTTCTTTCTATGTTGAACTATGTTTGCTTCTTTCCTGTGAACGGCAAGTTCATTGCAGAAAAAGGGGAGGATTTTGGGACAACACGTGAAAATTTCCTTTATAACGGTGCCTATATTTTAGATAAATTTGAGCCGCAAAATGAGCGTGTTCTTGTAAAAAATGATACGTATTGGGATAAAGACAAAGTACTAATTGATCGTATCCGCTATAAGTATAATAAAGAAGCGGCGACGGTAGCACCCGAACTATTTTTACGTGGAGAAATTGATTCCGCAAGTATTCCTACTTCCATTATTGATGAATGGTTTAAAGATGATAAGAAAAAATCTCAAGTTCGACAAACACAAAATAACTTCTATACCTACTTCTATGCACTCAACTTCAATCCACAATTTGACGCAGAATATGAACCCGATAACTGGAAAATTGCTGTCAACAATAAAGATTTCCGAAAATCCATATTCCATGCACTCGATCGTGTTTCCGCAATGTTAACGGTTGAGCCTTATAATCCAGCAGATTTGCTGAGCAATACAATTACTCCGAAAAACTTTGTAGATGTTGAAGGGGTAGATTACACACAATTAACGCCACTTACGTCCATTTCCAATGAAGATTCCTTCAATAAAGAACAAGCACTTGCGTACAAAGAAAAAGCAAAAGCAGCATTAGCAGGTAAAGGGACTTTCCCTGTAAAAGTACTATTACCTTATAACGCGGGTAGTCCAGACTGGGCAAATCGCTCCCAAGTAGTTGAGCAGCAAATTGAAAAATTACTGGGGACAGATTATGTCGACATTATTGTAGAGGCTGGTCCAGCTACAGGATTCTTATCCGAAGTGCGTCGTCCTGGAAAGTTTGCGCTTTTAGAAGCAAACTGGGGTCCTGATTATGCAGATCCCTCCACGTATACAGATCCATTCACAGTGGACGGTACCTATAATAAACCTGAATTAGCTGAAGGCTATACAGAGGTAAATGGGAAAACAACTTATCAAAACCTTGTGGATGAAGCAAAAGTAACGATTGATACAGCGAAACGTTATGAGCTGTTTGCAAAGGCAGAGGCCTTTTTAATTGAAGAAGCCTTTGTAATTCCATATTCAGTTGGTGGTAGCGGCTATGTTGCTTCCAAATTAAATCCATTTGAGGCACAATATTCGCCATTTGGTGTGACTGCTGAGAAATTTAAAGGTCAGCAAGTATTGGAAAAACCAATGAGTAATGAAGAATTTAAGAAAGCGCTTGCTCAGTGGGAACAAGAACGTGCTGATGCTTTAGCAAATGCTAAAAAGTAGTAGGGGATCGTAGATGAAAAAGGAGATACCGAAAAGAACAGTCGGCATCTCCTTTAGTCTTTTGGACAAAGGAGGATGGCGCGATGTTGCAATATATAGGAAAACGACTCTTACAATCCGTGTTAACCCTTTTTATTATCATTACAATTGTCTTTTCGTTATTACGCTTAATGCCAGAGGAAGGGTATTTAGGTGCGGCAGCCGATAAGATGTCACCTGCTCAGCAAGAAATCTATTTAACGAATCTAGGATTACGTGAGCCATTGCTTGTCCAGCTAGGGAACTTTTACATGAACGTGTTTCAAGGAGATTTAGGAAAATCGGTGACCTATCGCACGGATGTCCCTGTTACAACAATTATTGCGGGGAAAGTTACGTATTCATTGCTCTTTGGTTTGGGAGCCGTTGCACTTTCACTAATTGTTGGTGTCCCGCTAGGAATTATGATGGCTTATCGCAAAGGACGTTGGCTCGATCGGCTTGGGACAGGCTATATTGTCTTTGTCGTTGCTGTGCCTGCGGCCGTTTATTATTTAGTGATACAAATGTATATTACAGATCTCTTTCAATTACCAATGCTCTTTGATGAGTATAGGCCGATTACATGGATTCTCCCTCTTACTTCTATGGCATTGGCACCAACAGCCTCCTATGCGATGTGGATGCGGCGTTATATGGTGGATGAACTGAACAAGGACTATATTAAGCTAGCGAGGGCAAAGGGAGTGAAGGAGCGAACATTAATGTTCAAGCATGTTTTGCGAAATGCCTTTATTCCAATGGCACAATATTTACCTGCCACTATTCTGTTTACCATTACAGGCTCCATATATATCGAATCCTTGTATTCGATTCCAGGGATGGGTGGCTTACTCGTTGATGCGATTCAACGACAGGATAATACAGTCGTCCAAGGTTTAGTGCTAGTGTTCTCTTCCCTTGGAATCATCGGGCTTATTTTAGGGGATATTGCCATGGCGCTTGTTGATCCACGGATTAAACTAGGCAAGGGAGGGGGAGTACGTTAATGGGCATGTATACGGATGAAATTAATAATATTTCTAATAAGTCACGCGAAACATTGTTTGAATTCGCGGAAGTCGATGCGCGACAAGCGGAAGAAACAGGGCATTCCCATTACTCATATTGGCGTTCCACATGGCAATCTTTTTTGAAAAATCGTCTGGCTGTTTTTTTATTAGTAGGCGTGCTTATTATTGTTAGCTTTACAGTCCTTCAGCCTTATTTGCCAGCGCAAAAGTCCCCAACGGAAATTTACCTCGATGAGCAAACAGGGATGCAGGCACGTAATATTGCCCCCAATGCTGAATTTTGGTTCGGCACGAACTCCATTGGACAGGATTTATGGTCTCGTATTTGGGCCGGGACAAGGACATCTCTATTTATTGGCTGTGTTGTCGCCTTTGTAGAAGCAGTGGTTGGGATTACGATTGGTACGCTATGGGGCTTTTCGCGGAAATTAGAAGTGCCGATTACACAGCTCTATAACGTTGTTGATAATATTCCAACAACGATTGTGCTTATTTTAATGTCTTACATTTTACGGCCAAGTATTTCAACGATTATTATCGCCATGTGTATAACGGGTTGGGTGGAAATGGCTAGATTTATTCGCAATCAAATTGTTATTTTACGGGACCGTGAATACAACTTAGCCTCTAAATGTTTAGGAACACCTGATTACCGTATTATTTTTAAAAATCTATTACCCTATTTAATTTCGGTGATTATGTTACGCATGAGTCTAGCTATTCCCTTTGCCATAGGGGCTGAAGTATTTTTAACGTATATTGGCTTAGGTTTGCCAATTAGTGAGCCGTCTTTAGGTAATTTAATCAATGAAGGGCGTGTTCTCATGATGTCGCCAGACTTACGTTATCAGCTTATATTTCCAAGTATTGTTTTAAGTGTCATTACCATTGCATTTTATATTATTGGTAATTCCTTTGCAGATGCAGCAGATCCGAAAAACCATGTATAAGGAGATGAAAACAGTGACATCTAAAAAATCACGCATCCTATTTATCCAAAATTTGGTCATTCAATTCACATTACGTGGTCGCGTATTAACAGCAGTTCGAGATATTTCTCTTGATCTTTATAAAGGAGAAAGCTTAGCCATTGTTGGTGAATCTGGTTCGGGCAAATCTGTACTAATGAAATCCATTATGGGCTTGCTTGATAAAAACGGCAGCATTAAGCAAGGTCGAATTATCTATCAAGCACAGGATTTGGGGCAATTTACGACAGAACAAGAATGGCTTCGTGTACGAGGGAAGGAAATAGCAATGGTGACACAGGACCCGATGACATCTTTAAACCCGCTTAAAACGATTGGCAAGCAAATTGAGGAATGTGTTGTGTTACATCAAGGCTTGAAGGGCAAGGAGGCCTATGAGGAAACATTAAAATTACTTAAAGATGTAGGCATCCATGATGTGAAAAAACGCTATAAGCAATATCCGCATGAATTTTCAGGAGGTATGCGCCAGCGCATTGTCATTGCGATTGCGATTGCCTGCAAGCCGAATATTTTAATATGTGATGAACCAACAACAGCTTTAGATGTAACAATTCAAGCGCAAATTTTACAGCTCTTAAAAAACCTTCAACACAAGTACGGCTTAACCATCGTCTATATTACGCATGATTTAGGTGTGGTCGCCAAGGTGGCTGATCGTATCGCAGTGATGTATGCGGGTGATGTGATCGAGGTTGGAGAAACCCATGAAATTTTCTTTAATAGTAAGCATCCTTATACGTGGGCACTTATTTCCTCCCTGCCACAGCTTGGCTCTAAGGGAGAACAGTTGTATTCGATCAAGGGGACGCCGCCAAATCTCTTTCAGGAAATAAAGGGTGATGCCTTTGCACCACGCAATCAATATGCCCTCAAAATTGATTTTCTTGAGCGTCCACCTTTTTTTCAGGTCAGTGATACGCATTATGCCCGAACATGGTTATTAGATCCACTCGCGCCAAAGGTAGAGCCTCCTGCGGCTTTACAAGCCTTTTTTGCAGAGGGGAGGCAGTATGCTAGTGACTGAACAAGAAGTGTTATTAGAGGTGAAGAATTTAACAGTTGATTTTGGCAAAGGGAAAAATAAATTTACCGCCATTGATCATGTAAGTTTTCATATTTTCAAAGGTGAAACATTTGGCTTAGTAGGCGAATCGGGATCAGGGAAAACAACGATTGGCAGAGCTATTATGCGCATCAACGAGGTCACAGAAGGACAAATTTTATATCATGGTAAAAATATTCATGGAAAAATCCCAAAAGACTGGGACAGAGAAATTACCCAGAAAATCCAGATGATTTTTCAGGACCCGATGGCTTCACTCAATGAACGTGCCAAGGTTGATTATATTATTTCGGAAGGCTTATACCCTTCCAAAAAATATAAAGATGAGGCGGAACGTCAAGAAAAGGTACACAATGCACTTTTAAACGTGGGTCTACTTCCAGAGTTTTCAAATCGATTTCCCCATGAGTTTTCTGGTGGACAACGCCAGCGTATTGGTATTGCCCGTGCATTAGTGATGGAACCAGAGTTTATTATTGCAGATGAGCCAATATCTGCATTAGACGTATCTATTCGGGCACAAGTGTTGAATTTATTAGCAAACCTTCAACAGCAAAATCATCTAACCTTTTTATTTATTGCCCATGATTTATCAATTGTACGTTTTATCACAGACCGTACGGCCGTAATTTATAAAGGAAAAATCGTCGAGCTGGCAGAAACAGAACAGCTTTTCACGCATCCACTGCATCCCTATACGAGAGCTCTGTTATCTGCCGTACCCGAGCCAAATCCTTACAAGGAGCGAAAGAAAGTGGTAGAGGTTTATGATCCATCACAACATCATTATGATCAAAGTCCTCCTTCATTTGTGGAAATTGAGGATGGCCATTTTATTTTAGCTAATGAAGAAGAACTAGCGATTTATCATACTTTATTGAAACGGGAGGTAAATGAATGATTCGTCCAAAGACTTTGAAAAAAGGTGACACAATTGGCCTGATGAGTGCTTCAGGTGCTACACCATCCGAAAGATTGCAGCCGGCTATTGCCAGTATCGAAAAGTTAGGGTTGAAGGTGGTCATAGGAGAGACGTGTCACGCGCGACATGGTTATTTAGCAGGCACAGACGATCAGCGTGCAGCGGACGTCCATCGAATGTTTCAGGATCCAACTATTGATGGCATTTTTTGTATTCGTGGTGGTTATGGGGCTACAAAGATTTTACCACTATTAGATTTCGAGGTAATTAAGGAGAATCCTAAAGTCTTTGCAGGCTATAGTGATGTAACTGCTTTACATATAGCCTTGAATCAACTTTGTGGCTTTGTTACGTACCATACACCAATGCCATCAACTGAATTTATCAGGCAAGAGATGGATGACTATACATGGCAATCCTTCCGCCATCACATAATGGCGACAGAGGTGGAGACGTATTATTTGGAAAACCCTGCAGATCAATCAATGTCCATGCTTGCAGCTGGAAGTGCAACAGGTCCACTCATTGGGGGTAATTTAACATTAGTGACGGCATCCCTTGGCACACCCTATGAAATTGACACGAAAGATAAAATCCTATTTTTAGAAGATATTGATGAAAGTGAACAACGAGTTGACCGGATGTTAACACAATTAAAACTAGCGGGAAAATTGGACGACGCAGCAGGTATTTTATTGGGCGCATGGACAAATTGCGGGCCTGAAAATCCACAAAAACCAGAGCAAAGCTTATCACTACAAACTATTTTCCAGGAAATACTAATACCTTTGAATAAACCTATTATTTCACAGGTCACGTGTGGACATTGTTTGCCAACGATGTCATTGCCTTTAGGAAGAACTATTACAATGGATGCGGACAATCAACGCATTTGTGTTGTTGGGTAGGTGTGCTATGGAGAAAATGATACAAGATATGATCCAAGAAACTCCCTACAAAGTGCATCTATTTGTAAAAAATCCAAAAACCGAGCAATTCCTATATAGATATCAGATGGAGGAGTCATTTTCTAGTGCTAGCGTAATAAAAGTTCCTATCCTTCTAGCTGTATTAGCGTATATCGAAAAACATAGCCTATCCCTTCACTCTTCATTATCGATTTCACCTGATGATTGGGTGGATTATAGTGTGGTAAGTGAACAACGTCTGACACAAAGCACTTTTTATGAGCTACTCGTATGGATGATTATCACGAGTGACAATACAGCAACAAACGTCTTAATCGATGTAGTAGGAATGGAATATTTAAATGACTATTTCCGTCAAATTGGCTTGCAGGAAACGTTGCTACAGCGAAAAATGATGGATGTCGATCGCCTTGCAAAGGGAATAGACAATTTTACGTCTCCACGCGATATGGCCCATCTTTTTACACGGATTTATCAACAAGACTTAGTATCATCGCCTTACAGCGAGCTTGCCATTGATATTTTAAGTCGACAGCGCGTATCTGATGGCTTAAAGCGTTACCTCGTAGATGATGTAAAACTAGCCCATAAAACAGGAGGGCTTGAGACAGTCAATCATGATGTAGGCATCGTTTACAGTAGTGCAGTCGATTATATCATTGGTATATTCGTGACGAACGTAACGGATAATAATCAGGCTCGCCAACTAATTGGTCGTCTATCGAAAGTTGTCTATGCGCATTTAACGGAGCAGAAGGAGGGACGGCTATGAAGTCTATCGTTACAGCGATGATTGCTAATTTACATGCCATGCCTGATCAAACTTCAGAATGTGTAGACGAAGTCTTTTATGGCATGACAGTAGATATTATGACAGACTGTAATGAGGATTGGGTATATGTCCAAACGAACTATCGTTATAAAGGATATTGTCAGAAGGGCGACTTGCTATTGAATGAAGCGTCTGCAACTACATGGCAAAGGACGGCACAACATGTTATTATTCAAAGCTTTGCGGATGTTTTACAGCAACCACGTATACAAAGCACTAAGCTAGTGACACTTGTGAAAGGTTCTAGTATATGTGTAGTTTCGCAAGAGGACTTGCCTGCAGATTGGTCGGCAGTACAATTAGTGTCAGGACAAACTGGCTATGTTCGTACAAAGTGGCTACAGGAGAAAATTTCACAAAATCAAGTAACCGAGCAGTCTTTTCGGGAAAACGTTGTCCAAACAGCGTTAAGCTATCTAGCTGCACCTTATCGTTGGGGTGGCAAATCACCATTAGGAATCGATTGCTCTGGTTTATGTTCCATGGCCTATATGTTAAATGGAGTTGCTATTTTTCGAGATGCCAGAATGGTGGAGGGTTTCCCCATTGAGAAAATAGAGCGAGAAGATAGGCAAAAGGGTGATTTGCTTTATTTTCCAGGTCATATTGCTTTATATATGGGTGATAACCTTTATGTCCATTCATCGCTCGGCGGTAATGAAGTGACGATCAATAGCTTAGATAAACAGCACCCACTCTATCGACATGATTTAGCCACAACCCTATCAGAAGTAGGTAGTTTATTTCAGGAGAAGCCAAAAATATAGGCTTCTTTTTTTGATTCAATCAAGCAATTAAAGAAATAAAGTATGTTATTTAAAAGACAAAATTTAACGGACAGTAGGGGAGTAGTTGGAACAAGACTTACAACAATTGTTACGTTCCGTATTAAGAGAAGAATTAGCGCCCGTCAATCACTGGCTAAATAATATTGAAACTGACATCCAAGAAATAAAGGTAGATGCCCTTGGCATACAGCAGGGTGCTCGATAACTGAAGGATGGACAACTGAGCTTCAATAAAATATTGTCGAGAATTTGGGTCAGTTTACGGAAAAAATTGCGCATCATGTAAAGGATAGTGCAGGTCCGTTGAATACACGTGTTTTTGAAATAAAACAATTCAGTCCTATAATGTCTTGCTTTATAAGGTCAAATTCGATAAAGCTTTTTTTTATGGTCTTTATTTTGGATGGTTTGCCATATTAGATAAAGGACAAACGCACTAATGTTGATCATAAATAATGCTACTAGCTGCCATAATCCAATTAAAAAGGTTACCATATATAAATCAAAGGCTGCTTCACCAGGGGGCATATGTGGAAAGGGCTCTAATTGACTATAATGCCAAACAAAATAACAGGCTAATGAAGTACCTTGCCCAACATAGATAAAGATCCAATGGACGTAAAATGATATCTTGAGTCGACAGCAACAAAGCAACAGGTTCAATAAAATAATGAACATAGGGAACAGGATAACTTGAAAAGAACTTTCAGCTATTTGGGTCATAAATAATAAGTTGTAGCTGAGCTGTATGAATGGCAAAAGCACAAGATTAATGATGATAAGACTTAGCAGTTGTGTACGCGTCATGATGTTCCTGTCCTTTCCGCATTTTTACATAAAGACGTTGGAAAAAAGGGATTGGTTTCATACAAAAAAATCTCCATACTCAATTTGGCGAGCATGAAGATTTATTATTAGTAATGATAAATATTTAATTGTTGACCAGCTTCAAGTCGATCAGATCGCAACTGATTCCATTGTTTAATAGAGGTTACGTTTACATTATAGACCTCGGCAATATCTATTATTGAGTCACCATCCGTGACAGTAATGGTTTTCTTATCTTTAACCTGGCTGTCATATTGCTGTAGGTCATATTGGGCGATGAGTGAATTCAATTTGTCGTTATATTTTGAATCAGTGGCATAGGAGCCTGTTAAAAACTTCGTCGCATCTGTATAGGATGTGGTGTTGCTTTTGAAAACACCTGCATAAAAATCTTTGTTCCACGATACCCCATTACGCATTAACTTTACATAGTCCTGCATAGAAGCCTCATAGGAAGGGTATTTACGGAAATCAGCCAGAATGGTCGAGAGATTACCTGAACCATCATCCTCTGATGTTTCGAGTTTCACGGAGTCATTTTGATAGCTGCCTTTCATACCAAACAGATTGTAATTGGGGGCAGAGCCAAGGCCACTTTGTCCGCTCTCACTTTCGAGAATGGCTTGCGCAATCATTACAGAGGCATATAAGTCATTATTGGCACCGAGATTTCGTGCCGTTTCAGCAATTTTGCCGATAAACTCTTCCGCACTTGGGCGATTATCAATGACGACAGGCTCTTCTCTTTCTGTCGTATTAAACAACTGTGTCACCATAAAAAACGAAATACAAATAATAACGACAGCAATCATAAGTCCTTTAAAAAAATTAACTACGTATTTCATAGTAGGCCTGATGTTGGTTGGGACCACATCTCCCTCCCTTCTATCAAAAGTTTAGCTATCTCTTATTATGACAAAGAGTGAAAAAGAAATAAAGAGTTGTCTAATTAAATAGATTTCATCATTAATAGAACGTCATCAGCGCCAATTAGTTCCTTGTTATTTCGCTGGGCTGTCCATCTTAAAATTTTGAGACATAAATTGTTTAAATCTCTCAAAATATTGTTCGGAAGCCTCCCAGTGTCTAGTGTTCAAATAAGCTATCTCTTGACGACCAAAATGGTTAGGTGGTTGATAGTGCCGAGAAACATAGGATGAATTTTCTAGTGTATAAAAATAATACGCTTCATCAGGGGTCAGAATTTCAATACGAGCATGGATAAAATCACCATCGTCATCCGTATAGGCATGACGAAAACTATAATATTTAGAACCGTCCCAGAAGCCATCGTTGTCATCGTCAAGCCCTTGAATTTCCGGATGTTGTAAAATACGTTCTACATACTGCACCTCGATCTTGGACAAATAAAGGGTTGCAACATTTATACAAGTTAACAACATGATCCAGTGATGCTGAATATCCACTAAATGCTCCTGTGATAATTCTGTAATGTCCCACCATTCATCTCCTTCATCTAATGTTTTCCTCAATAGAGAAATGGATTGATCATCATTGAGCCAAATAAAATAATGATACTGTGAAGTTTTCATATAAATACTATCATTGGTTTTGTCTCCGTCAGCATCGATATGCGCTCGTTGAACAGTGAAATGCACACCTTGTTCCTCAAAATCAAAACAAGGCTTGTCTCCGGTCATAAGAATACACTCAGTTAGCTTTAAAATATTTTCCGCATCGATATGATTGCGTGTAAAATATACATGCGTTGCCTTCGTTAATTGGGGGACTCCTTGTAAATTAGTAAGTGCGGAACGTCCTTCTTTAAGAATACTTACCAGTGTGACGAATGAAAATCCAATATCTTCTTCATCGTCATCCACATCCCAAAAAACCTCGTCAATTAACACATCTTGTATACGGATGGGGAGTTCCTGAAAAACACCATCTCCGTGCCAAACGTTGACGATACATTGTAGTGACTTCTGTCCATTTACGTTGAAGCGATACTCGTCATCTTGAACTAATGTTGTTGCCTGAAGATTGCCATTGACAATTGTTTCCCCATGATTATAGGAGCCGCACAAAATATCCTCGACAGTCAGATGCCCGTGTACATAGATTTCCTGACCACCTACAGCTATATTTTTAGCCGTCAAATTGCCCATCACCATAAGTCCTATCGCACCATCTGTTTCTGCATTGTATAGATTGTCTACCGTTAAATGTCCATTTATAAAAATAATGATCACATTGTTTTGCTGTGGAAAAGGAATGTCCCAATCCAAATCAAGAAAAGGAAGCTTCAAATCGCCCTCATAGTACGCAGCAAGATCATCATCACTAAAATCCGTGTAATGGTTTGCCCACCAAGAGTCTTCTGGAAACTTATCAGCTAGTTTGCTAATAGGCATAAATTGAAAGTGATTGCTCATACCTCACTACCTCTCAATTGCTTTTTTTTTATCTTCTCATAAGTAGCAATTGACGGTCAATTTATAGATTGGTAGAGTCAAGCATAATTGGAATTAAAATGCTATTATAAATCTTAAAGATATCTTGTTACCGTTTGTGTCAAAAATTGGATAATTCAGAACGAAGTGAAACACCTATCCTTACTACAAATGTTTGGAATGACTTTTGTTTGTGAAATATATAGAAATACAAGAGTTCAACATTTTATTAGTGAATGATAAGGAGATGGCAGATGATAACATTTGATAATGTCTCAAAAAAGTATAGCAACGACCATGTGGCTGTCAAAGCTTTAAACGTAGAGATTAAAAAAGGTGAATTTTTTGTTATTATCGGCCCTAGTGGATGTGGCAAAACTACTTTATTAAAGATGATCAACCGATTAATTCCATTAACAGAGGGAACCATTTGGATAAATGGGAAAAAGATTAGTGATTATAATATTCACGAGTTACGCTGGAGTATTGGCTATGTATTACAACAAATTGCTCTTTTTCCACATATGACGATAGAAGAAAATATTGCAATTGTACCAGAGTTAAAAAAATGGAGTAAAACGAAAATCCAAAAGCGTGTGGATGAGCTATTAGAGTTGGTGGGGCTTGAGCCTGAAAAATATCGTCAACGCAAACCCAAGGAGTTATCTGGGGGTGAGCAGCAAAGAGTGGGCGTCATTCGAGCCTTAGCAGCTGATCCAGAAATTATATTAATGGATGAACCTTTCAGTGCATTAGATCCTATCAGCCGTACAAAGCTACAGGATGATTTACTAGAGATGCAACGTACGATCCAAAAAACCATCGTCTTTGTCTCACATGATATGCAGGAGGCGCTGAAACTTGGGGATCGACTATGTGTCATGAAAGATGGAGAAATTGTCCAAATTGGCGCTCCACAAGAGATTGTACAAAACCCTGTGAATGATTTTGTCCAACAGTTTATGGGGATTAATCCCGTAAACAATAGGTTTGATATTCAGGCTATCATGCAACCAATCGTTACTACAAGTGAACTTGGGGATAACATTGTTGTCAATGAGCCTTTCACGAACATTCTTCAAAAATTGGCACAGCATAACGTTTTAGGCGTAGAAGAAGATGGGAAAATCATTGGTATGGTGACGCGAGCGACTATACTGCAGTATTTAGCAGAGGATTTCAAAGAAAGAGGTCATGCACATGACTAATGTTGTGGAAATGTTTCAGGAACGAAATGAACAGCTTCTGGCAGCATTACTAGAACATATACAAATCTCCTTCATAGCCCTATTTTTTGCTGTCATCATTGCCATTCCTCTAGGTATCTATTTAACCAATAAAAAGAAAATAGCAGAAAGTATTATTGGCATTAGTGCAGTCCTACAAACGATTCCATCGCTAGCATTACTCGGCTTATTAATTCCACTATTCGGTATTGGCAAAGTTCCCGCCATTATTGCCTTAGTGGTCTATGCACTTTTACCGATTCTCCGAAATACCTATACAGGCATTAAAGAAGTGGATCCTTCGTTGAAGGAGGCGGCATTGGCAATGGGGATGAATATGCCTAAACGTTTATTGAAAGTTGAATTGCCCCTTGCCTTGCCTGTTATTATGGCAGGTATTCGAACAGCCATGGTGTTAATTGTTGGGACAGCCACATTAGCTGCATTAATTGGAGCAGGTGGTTTAGGGGATATCATTTTACTAGGAATTGATCGCAATAATACTGCGCTTATTCTTTTAGGGGCTGTACCAGCAGCAATTTTAGCACTGATCTTCGATGTATTGCTCAAAAAGCTCGAATCGCTGTCATTTAGAAAAACATTAACAGCCATAGGTCTCGTTAGTATAGCTGCTTTGATGATGATCTTCATTCCGCTACTAAATGGCAAAGATCACGCTGAAATAGTGATAGCTGGAAAGCTTGGAGCGGAGCCTGAGATTCTCATCAATATGTATAAATTATTGATTGAGCAGGAAACCGACTTAACGGTGCAATTAAAGCCAGGGCTTGGTAAAACCTCATTTGTATTTAATGCGTTGAAATCTGGCAGTATTGATATTTACCCAGAATTTACAGGCACGGCCATCTCGGAGTTTTTAAAACAAGAAGCGATCAACAATAACCAAGCAGATGTCTACCGTCAGGCGAGAGATGGTCTGCTAAAGCAATTTGATATGGTTATGCTTAGCCCGATGAGCTATAACAATACGTATGCGTTAGCAGTATCGAAGGATTTGGCTGAGACGTATCAACTACAAACGATTTCGGACCTTAAACCAATAGAACAGGCTGTTAAAGCAGGTTTTACACTAGAATTTAATGACCGTGAAGATGGATATGTGGGGATTCAAAAACGCTATGGTATTGCACTTACCTCCATTAAAACGATGGAACCAAAGCTTCGCTATCAAGCAATCGAATCGGGTGCTATCAACTTACTCGATGCTTATTCAACGGATAGTGAAATTCGTCAGTACAAGCTCCATGTATTAAAGGATGATCAAGCACTGTTTCCACCTTACCAAGGTGCACCGTTACTACGAAAAGAGACGCTGACCAAATATCCGGAGATAGAAAAAGCATTAAATAAACTGGCTGATCAAATCACGGACGATGAAATGCGTGAAATGAATTTTCAAGTGAATGTAGAAGGAAAGCTAGCCGAAGAGGTTGCAAGAGCCTATTTACTTAATGCTGGACTACTCCAATAAGCTATCATGACCCTCCAGCATTTTTATGCTTGAGGGTTTTATCTTTATCAATAAAATTTTAATGATAAACATTAAATTATTTTTGATAAAGATAAAATGTGCTGTATAATAAAATAGAGAAAGGGGATGCTTACAATGAAGCAAACGATTCAAAGAAAAGAATTTCAATTGTTGACAAAGGGGCTTCGTACCATTTTCACGATCATCATGGTTCTTATGATTTTTGGCATGACGCTAATGGCCATTTTTTTTGTTGGAGCGATGGTTGTGTCAGAGGATGAAGTAAATCATTGGTTAGCTAAGGCAAGTATGACGGCTTCCTTCCATTTTGAAGGATTGGAAATGTTGTTGTCCGAGCAGGTTGTGAAGGATATTCATTACACGAAAATAGATGTCGTGAAATTACTATTAACTGCTACAATATACATAGCTATTTTATTTTTAATTGTTGTCCAAGTAAGGAATATTTTAAGTAATCTATCAAAAGGTATCATATTTTCACTAGCTAATAGTAAAAAAATAGAAAGAATTGCGTATTGTGTGATAGTGTTGAGCTTGACTGTGAGCGCATTCCGGACATATATCGTCTATCTAATGATGCAACAATTTAAGCTTGAGTCACTGTTCGTAAAGACTGATTTCATCGCAGGGATCAGCTATCATTTCACAGGCATTAATTGGACACTATTACTATGTGGTTTGGTGATTTGGACCATGGCACGTATTTTCCGTTACGGTGCGTTTCTCCAAGATGAATATGATGCAACAGCTTAGGAAGTGAAAATATATGACTATAATTATTCGCTTAGATCGGATGCTAGCGGATCGTAAAATGCAGCTGAGTGAGCTTGCTGAGAAGGTTGATGTTTCGATTGTCAATCTCTCAAATTTAAAAACGGGCAAGGTAAGAGCCGTGCGTTTCTCTACTTTAAACGCCATCTGTAAAGCTTTGGGCTGCCAGCCGGGAGATATATTAGAGTATGTCGAGGATGAAGAGGAATCATCGTAGCGTATAAACACAGCAACAAAGAAAGGATTTTCATAAAATGACGGCTTTTAGTTTTTTATTCATCGCCATTGTAGCAGAAGTTTTCGCAAGCTCTATGCTAAAGCGCACGGAAGGTTTCTCTCGTATTTGGCCATCTTTCGGTGTGGTGGTTGGCTATGGAACCGCTTTTTATTGTTTGGCTGTAACCTTAAAAATCATACCCATCGGTACTGCCTATGCAATATGGGCAGGATTAGGCACTGCACTTACAGCCATTGTGGGCGTTGTCCTGTATAAGGAAATATTCAATCGCAAGAAGATACTAGGGATTCTTTGCATTATTATGGGTGTCGTGGTGCTCAATCTTGCGGGTGGTCATTAGGAGGCTAACACGATGAAAGGCTATTTATTTTTAACACTCTCGATTATCAGTGAGGTTTTTGCGACAACCATGCTGAAGCTTTCGGATGGCTTTACTGTCTTAGGACCTTCTGTGGCAGTAGCTCTTGGCTATGGGATATCATTCTATAGCTTATCACTATGCTTGAAAACCTTGCCCCTAAGCCTAGCCTATGCCATATGGTCAGGTGTCGGCACCGCCTTGACGGTCATTGTAGGTATTGTGATTTGGAACGATATTTTTAACCTTTACTCTGCGCTGGGGATCGCCCTCATTATAGGCGGTGTTATTTTGTTAAATCAAGGAGATCGAAATGGTAGAGAGATCGATAGCAATGCAGAAGTGACGGATAACATGCAGGAATAGACGGATAACAATGGAAAAGTAAAGGATAGCATGCAGGGATAGACGGATAGCATGCAGGAATAGCAGATACCCTAAGGAGGATTTTCATGAAAGCTCTTATTTTTGATTTTGATGGTACGATTATTGATACGGAAACAGCTTGGTATACGGTTTTTAAGGATGCATATGCATGCCATGGGGTGGAATTATCATTAGAAACGTATGCTAAATGCCTGGGTACAAATCTACAAGCTTTTAATCCTTATACATATTTAGTGACACATCATCAAGTGGAATTGGATGTTGAGGGATTTCGTACATCCATTCAACAAAAACATGCAGAGCTAATGGAAGTGGAAGTCATTAGACCTGGTATTTTAAATCTATTGCAGCAAGCAAAGGAAGCGGGTTTACAAATTGGTCTTGCTAGTAGTTCAAGCCGTCAATGGATTGATCAGTATGTTGATAAACTGGGTTTACGAGCATTCTTCGATTGTTACTGTACAGCTGATACGGTGACTAATGTTAAGCCTCATCCTGAGTTGTATTTGCAGGCACTGGAGCAATTAGGTGTATGTGCAAATGAAGCGGTAGCTATTGAGGATTCACCGAATGGAGCACGAGCTGCTGTGGCGGCGGGACTTCATACAGTAGTCATTCCTAATACCATCACCAAGCAATTACCATTTGCTACAGGTCACTACACAATAGATGCCTTAGAACAATATGATATACAAGATCTGCTGGCGTGCTTCGTAAAATAATTAGATTCTGAGAACCTCTAACCATTCATTTCGTTTGGTAGAGGTTTTTTTAGTTTCTTTGTGAAAAAGTCGTCATATTACTTATCGCTACATATTATAACGAGAAGGCTACTTACTGGGACCAAGATACTTATTCAGACTAGAAAGGGGGCTACAATTTGAATAGTGAGAAAAAAAGAAATCACTTCTTATGCGAAGCTTTATGCGATTTGAAGGATCTTCAGGATATTATGATGGATTTTCATTCTAAATATTTCGGACAGCTGCTTGTAAAAATAGTCGGGAGTGATACAATACCATTTTTTTTAATTACCAATAGTGGCGCTCATTTAAGGTTAATGGATACGGTTAAGCAGTTTGAAACGGAGTATTTCCGTATAGAGGATGTCGATAAAGATCGGTGTCGTGGCACGGTGTCATTGTTACGCGCTTTTGATTATGAGGGGAACGATACAAATTCCATTGCGGATGTGGTGAGATTAGAAAAAACAAGTACAGAAAAATCTATTGAATTTAGTAGTATTTCCGCAATCCAGCTCTTAAAGCCAGATATGCTGAAAGGGAAATTTATCATTGAGCCTAAATGGTAGCATCCAATTAAACTAGTAGAGCTAGAGCAACTGTCTATATGTAAGGGATTGAAAGTGAATGTAATAGAGAGAGAATCTAATGAAAGGAAGTTTAGCTATGACGATTATTGGTATGCTGCATCATCGACTTGATCCGACGACAGTCCTCAAGTCTTATGCTTATGCAGCAGTTGCAAAGGCGGAAGGGGCACAATTCTTTTATTTTACACCTAAAAGTGTTGATTTTGCGAAACGTTCTATTCAGGCAAAAGTTTATGAGAATGGGCAATGGCAGGAAAAAACAATGCCCTTTCCAGATGTTATTTATAATGCGGGGAGCCCTGAGAAATTATCTGTGTCAAAGGAGATTATTGATCGTTTAAAAGAAGAGATTCCATTTACGACGTATTCAATAGGGAATAAATGGAATGTTATGAAGCGATTAAAGGAAGCTCAGGAATTTGAACAATATTTGATCCCTTCTGAAATTGTAAAGGATGTCGATGTATTTCATAATTTCATGAATTATTATAAAAAGGTTGTGTTTAAGCCGATTGATGGACGAAAAGGGAAAGGAATTTATTTTATTACAAAGGCAGGAACAAAGCATTTTGAGGTGAGAAAGGATAGTACTAATACAACCTATTCGAAGCCACAATTAGATACCTTATTAAAAGAGCAGCTTGCGTCTGGGCCCTTTATTATGCAGCCCTATATTCAATCAATGACAAAGTCTGGCCAAGTATATGATTTCCGTCTGCATGTACAAAAAAATGGTGAAGGTAAATGGGTGGTTACGACTGTCTATCCGCGAATTGCCCCAAATGGCTCTATCATTCCGAATATTAATAATGGAGGCTTTACCAATTATTTAGATCCATTTTTAGAGCAAGAATTCAAGGAAGAGGCTTACAACATTCGGCGAATGCTTGAGCATTTTTCGTTAGCCCTTGCACATCATCTAGATGAAATACAAATGGAGAAGTTCGGGGAAGTTATCGATGAAATTGGCATTGATGTCGGTTTAGATCAGCAACAAAAAATTTGGATGTACGAGGTTAATTGGCGCCCAGGTTGTCCTCCTGCTTTTTATTTAGAATTAGATGTTGTGATTAATTCCATCCGCTATGCGATGTATCTCGCAAAAAATCAAAAGCGTGTAAAAAAGAATATTGTACAACAAAAAAGCAAGCAAGTTGAGGCGAAAAAGAGCCTACCGATTATTGCGATCACTGGCAGTGCAGGAAAAACAACAACCAAGGCATTTGTCGGTTCGATTTTATCGAAAAAATGGAATGTTTTTGAATCGAAAGATTATTGGAATACGACAGAGCATACAAAAAAGCATAAGGAAGAGATCAATGATTCTCACCAAGCTGTCGTGTTAGAGTACGGTATGGCCTACCCAGGTATTATTACGAACCACTGTAGCATTATCCAACCGAATATTAGTATTGTGACGAATATTGGTTTGGCCCACGTTGGAAACTTTGATGGGGATGTAAGAGGTGTTGCGAAGGCGAAATCGGAATTGATTCATGGGATGGATCAACAAGGGTTACTCATTTTGAATAAAGATGATGATAATTCAAGCTATTTAGAAACACAACAATTTAAAGGAAAAATATTAACTGTAGGCATTAAAAGTGATGCGGATTACCGAGCGTATGATCTTCAGTATAAGGATATTGGCATGTCCTTTAAAATGAAGCTACATGGGCAAGAAATAGAATTGTATATTCCTATTTTAGGGGAGCATCATGTTTATAATGCCATAAATGCAGTGGCAGTAGCTGATTATTTAGGGTTTAGTCCATTGGATATCCAGGCGGGGCTCAACTTTAAAAAGCCACCAAGACGATTAACGATTTATAACTTACGTGATGATATAACGGTCATTGATGATACGGTTCACTCCCATCCACAAGGAGTCCGAGCTGCTATTGATGTACTGACGAATATTGCCAAGGAACGAAAAGTGGCGATTATTGGACAAATGCGTGAGCTTGGGGTATTGAGAGAAGAAGAATATCGGAAGGTTGGGGAGTATATTTATGAGGTAGGTATTGATGAATTCATCACCTATGGATTTAGGACAGATGAAATGAGCAATGCCGCGATCGAGATGGGCATGGACCCATCCAGAGTACACCATTTTATTAATAAAGATGCCTTGCATACACTGCTAGAGAAACTCATAAAACCTCATGATACCATTCTCGTGAAGGGGGCTAGTAAAACCAATATGTTTGATACGGTGAAATATTTGGACCAAACGTTTAAAGAATAATCAATTAATAGCTCATCTACTGAAAAAATAAAAAAACCCGAGTAACTGTCCACTGGCAAGCGGCAATTATTCGGGGATTTTTTTCATACTCTCAAAATAAACTTGATCTCTTTGGCGGCATTTGTTGCATGCTTCCGAGCTTCTGATAAGGTTGCACCTTGTGCAATGACATAAGCATAACGGTGGCCCATCGATAAAGGAGGGGTTAATAATGTACCTTTCCGTGGTTTTACATAAACCTCAACAACGCCAGTTGAATTTGTCGCTTTTGTTTTGCCAATAACCTTTTCTAAAATCCCTTTGCTTTCCACAATGACATATTTTGTGTAGACAAACTTTTTATGTCTTGGTTGAAGGTTAGGCTTTTCACCAAGCAGAAGCTTCAGTGTTTCTTCTACTAAACTAAATCCGAGAGCCGCGTGGAGCATATTGTTCATGGCACCTCCAGAAATTCTTGGGTTAATCTCAATAAGTTTCCAGCCATTTTGTGTCAAACGGAGCTCTAAATGGAGAGCGCCATTTTCTATATCAAAAGCCTTGACGATAGACTGAAGAACTTCCTCAATGCCTTTTTGGATATCTAAAGGAGCTTTTACTAGTACACCATAACCTGTAATGATAAACCGTTTCCCTTGTGTAATTTCCTGCTCAATAATGCCAATTACATGTGGTTGTCGTTGATACACGACAGCCTCCACTAAGTATTGCGGGCCTTCCAAATATTCTTCAATCATAATTGTCTCATAGGGATTTTTACTGCGTAATGACTTGAGGTGGTTATGAAGTTGGTCTGCATCCGTTGCTAATAGTACATCTTTGGAGCCGGTGGATTTTGGTGATTTCACGATGAGTGGAAATGTCCAATTTTTAGCAATAAGTTCATTGGGCTTCATGAGCGAAAATTTTGGCGAATATGGTTGGTCTTTCAAATGATTTCTAGTTTTTTCTTTATCCTCCATAATTTCAATTGCAGAGGAGGATGTATAGTTATGACAAAATTCATCACATAGCATCGAAGCAACATGGACAAATGGATCAACAAAACTAACGATACTTTTAATCTCTAATCCGGTTTTCCCTAGTTTATCAATTTCCTCTTTCATTCTCTCTATATTCAAAGTATCAATGAGTATCATTTTATGGATATCGGGGTAAGATCGTCGCTGCTGAAGTTGTTTTTCATTATTGGTGAAAAGTACTGTGAAATAGCCTAATCTTTCTGCTGCTCTTGTTGCTTCACGACTAGACCCGGATTTGTTTGTACCGATAAATATAATTGCTTTCAGGTATATCACTCCTTCTATTGGTACTTAGATACTTAATCACCTTTATATATATGCAACGAAATAGATTTCTTCTAGTTATGTATCTTGTATACATCCAAGCAACTTTTAAGAGGTTACATATACTAGAAAAGAAAGGAGGGAGAAAAGTATGAAGCCTCTTTCGGTGAAGAATTTAGCAATGATTACGGCGGGCTATTTAATGCAAGGATCTGAGGAATTGCTGATACAGCATGGTGCTTATCGATTAAAACAAGTGAAAAAGCCCAATACGGCCCTTTTTACAAGTAAACGTATTGTTAATTGGAAAAGTCTTGAGCCACTTTCTCCTCTTGTAATAGTGACCGACAGAGCATATCGCCCAAATGACATTCCAACCCAGGTCATCTTCATACAGGTTGCGAATGCAAATGAGGCTTATTGGAAGTTTGTCCATTTTTATCGCAACCAGTTTCATATTCCAATCGTTGCGATTACAGGTACGTCAGGCAAAACAACGACGAAAGAGATGATTAAACATATTCTTTCTGCTGATCTGCAAGTGACAGCAACGACATTAAGTAGTAATTCAAGAACGGCATCATTGCAATACTTACTGAATATTGAGGAAGATACCGAGGCAGCTGTATTTGAAACAGCTGTTGGCTCACCGGGAGATGTCACGAATGCTGGGAAGTATTTTAAGCCAACCATTGGGATTATTACGAATATTGGCGCCCATCATTTAAATTATTGTAAGACGCTTGAAGGTTATATTCAGGCGAAGGGAGAAATGTTGGATGTCATTCAACCTAGAGGAACTTTAATCATAAACGCCGAAGACGTAAATACTCAAAAGCTAGATATCTCTAAATTCCATGGGCGCTTGGTGAAGGTGGGTATGCATGATTCTTGTCACTTTCGAGCGAGCCATATCCAATACTATCAAAAAGGTATGAAATTTGAGTTGCAACATAATAGTAAAAGTTATGACATACTTGTACCGGGATTTGGTCAACATCAAGTGTACAATGCCCTTGCTGCCATCGCAGCGGCCTACGAAATAGGTATACCTATCCCAATTTCAGCCACACAACTCCAAACTTTCCGTCAATTGAAAAAACAACTACAACTCTTTGAGGGCATCAACCATTCTATGCTTTTAGATGATACATGGAGTATTACTACAACTTCCTTAGAGGCAGCCTTAAAAGTATTGAATGAGCTCGGAGATGGCAAGAAAAAGATTGCTGTCATTGGCACCATTACCGATTTAGGTGCGTGGGGCTATGTAATACATGAGCAAGCGGGTGAATTAATCCAACGGATTGGCGTGGATGTGCTGATAACCGTTGGAGGGCATGCACAAATTATGGCTGATCATGCGGTGAATTTAGGGTTTAACGCTCCTGTTTATAGCTATAAAAATAGTACGCTTGTTTATCCATTATTGCAGAAGATTGTAGATGAAAATACGATTATCTTAATTAAGGGTGACATGTATAGTAAAGAGATATCGAAATTAGCAGCTGAGCTTAAGCTTAAACCTTTACCTCCCACTGAATAGTTCACTTCTTCATTCATAGGATATTGACTGTGCCATATAGATAGACGCTTTAATAAGGTATAGTAATTGATCAGAATATAGCACCCGTGATCAAGAGAATTAATAGGTCTATACAAGATTGATAAAGAGAGGAGGCGTAGTACACTTGCAACCCATTAGTGTGCAAAAACTTAGGAGCGTACTTCAGGGGAAAGTTATCCACGGATCAGATCAATGGTCTGTTCAGCATGCTATCTATTATAATCGACATGATTTAACTCAAAGCCATACACTCATGTTTGTTAGTCGAAGTGATAAAATTAACTGGCAAGAGATTGATCGTAAAGGGCCATCCCTTGTCATATCTGATAAACCAGCTACTGAATTAAAAAATGCACTAGCCAATACAACGGTTTTACAAGTGAAAAGCGTTGCGCAGGCAAACTGGACATTTATCGAATATTATCGTAGTCTTTTTCAAATTCCGGTTGTGGCATTGACAGGAACCTGTGGTAAAACGACGACGAAAGAGATGCTGAAACATATTGCTAGTAAGCATTGGCAAGTGCAAGCATCCGTTAGCAGTAAAAATGAGCCAAGACAATCATTACCCTATTTGACGGGCGTCGATGACAAAACACAGGCGGCAATATTTGAATTAGGCTTGGGGAATACAGGCAACATTAAGCACCAATGCATGATCTATCAGCCGACCATTGGCATTATTACGAATATTGGCGTTCATCATTTAGATGGCTGTCTCAATCTTGAAGGCTATATTAAAGCGAAAGCAGAGATAGTAGAAGGAATTCAAGCTGATGGTACATTAATAATTAACGCAGACGATGCTAACATCAAAAAAATTTCTTTACAAAGATTTAAGGGGAAAATTATTAGATTTGGCTTACAGGATTCAGCTGATTACAAAGCTTCGGCTATACAATTTGCCCAAACAGGCATGAAGTTTGTGCTAGAAGTAGCAGATACGAAGTACAATGTGTTTGTGCCTGGTTACGGCGAGCACCAAGTATATAATGCGTTAGCGGCTATTGCAGCCTGTAGTGAAATGGGACTTTCCATACGTCAAGCCATTTCAGGGTTAAGAACTTTTAAACCAATGGCGAGACATTTAGAATTTTCGACAGGCATTGGTAACAGTACGATTATTGACGATACGTGGACGAATAATCCAACATCTGTGGAAGCAGCGCTGAAAGTATTAGATACAGTAGGAAAAGAGAAAAAAGTCATTCTTGTGTTAGGGGATATTAAGCGATTAGGTAATTTTGAAGAAAAATATCATCGGGAAATCGGTTCCAAGGTGGCTGTTAGAAAAATTGATACATTAATTACGATCGGCAAAAGGGCAGAGGCGATTGCTGACCAGGCGCAAAAAGATGGAACCAAAGCAGAAGTTCATACGTTTAAAGATGTAACAGGTGTTTTAGAATTATTGAAACCAAAGCTTGACGCGGACACAATTGTCTTAATAAAAGGGCCGATGTCGAGTCGATCCATGATTGAATTTGCGAATAATCTTAAAAACTTATCCTAATAAAAAGGGTGTCTCCATCATTTGAGACACCCTACCACCCTACTATTTATATTTTTGTTTATTTTAAAACGCGTCGAGCTGTTACAAAATTCTTTTGAGCCCAAGCTGAGCTTAAATTTTGTTTGACAACATTATTATTTGTCATACTAATATATTGATTACTCCCTAAATAGATCCCCGTTTGGGTGATTTCTTGCCCACCATTATTCGTAGAGAAGAACAACAAATCACCTTTTTGAAGCTGAGCTTTTTGCACACGTGTGCCAACTAATGCCTGATTGCTTGCAAGTTTATCTTTTAAATCAATATCGTTCTTTTTAAATACATAATACGTAAATCCCGCACTTGTAAAGGTTAGTGCACTTTCATTGTACGTATAACCAAATTTTGCTTTGCTCGTTAAACCTGAAGCTGTCGCAATAATCTTGTCGGCTAACGTACTAGCTGAAGGTGCATTTACTGAGGGAGTAGATGCTGTGGCATCAGAAAAAACGTTTAGCTGTAATATAGTGTGCTTTATAGTAATCAACCAATAAAACTCTTGTCATCACGCCATCTGAATTAGGGATGATGATACGGTGATCACCTGCATAAATTCCAACAATGGAAGGTGTTTTTGAACCTTTTACACTATTAAAGAATACTAAATCACCCTTTTTCAAGTTTGCACGTGCTACTGTTGATCCTTGGTTCATTAAATCTTTTAAAGATTTGGCGCCAAGTGTCACACCACTTTTACGATAGACGAAATCAACAAATGCTGGGGCTGTAAAACGTAGACTTGATTCATTTGTTGAATTACTAATCGTTACTTTATTTTTATAAGTTAGTGCATTCTCTACAATTTTATCGCCTTTTGTTGCAGGATTGGCAGATAGAAGGGTAGGTAATACACGTCTAGCTGATACGTAGTTTTGAGTATAATAAGGTTTGCTATTTAAATCAGAGATCACAATATTTTGCTTGGAATCAGCCATGTGGATCATTTTGTTGTCACCGATATACATACCAACATGATCGGGATCAGTGCCTGTTTTTTTACTCTTAAAGAATAGTAAATCACCTTTTTGTAATTGGTTTCGCGCTACATATGTGCCTTGTTGAATCATATAGTTTTCATTATACGTCCCAAGATCTACACCATTTTTCTCGAAGATATACATTAAAAATGAAGCACAAGAAAATTTATATGGATATGTAGGCTTGTAAACCGTATTACTATAAGTTGCTTGACCCATTAAGCTTTTACCAGTTTTAATCAATTGATCGGCTTTAGCAGCAACCGCCTGAGCGTTGTTTTGTGCATTTGTTGTAGCTGCCTCTACTTGGATTGGCTGAATCGCTGTTTGAACCATTCCGAATGAGCTAAATCCAATTGTTAGTGCAAGTGTTGTAGATAAAAATCGTTTATTCATGTTGTATATAACCTCCTGAAGTGTCTAGTAGGATTTCTCCTGTATAGTTTTGCCTTGGAAATAATCGTAGCATGAAAATATAGGGCTTCTTGGCGGTAAATGTTGCCAGGGGAGAAGGGGGAAGGGCTTCAACACCTGCTATAACTGGCTTTCTCGAGGGAATTTACAGTTTTATTACAAATGTTTCAGTAGACTGTAATATGGGAGGATTTCATATAAAAAAACTGCCCCAAAAAAGGACAGTTTAGGCGATTGCCTGAATGATTTCTACTCGATTCCCAAATGGATCTCGAAATTCAAAACGTTCATAATGTGGGATAGGTACAGCGTCTAATATTTCTATTTGATGTTCGGCTAGCTTCTGCTTCCAGTAATCAATATCTTCCACTTGGTACGCAATATGAGCCTTTGTCGACAATCGATCAAAGCCATCTTCAGTTCCTACATGAACCTCTTGGTGACCAAGCTGTAACCAGAAACCGCCTCGACCCTTAAGAGAATCTGGTTTTTCAATTTCTTGAAGACCTAAGACACGACAATAAAAATCTTTTCCCTGATCCTCGGTGCCTGTTGGAATCGTAATTTGCACATGATGTAAACCAGTGATCATAGTTATGCCTCCTTTTGCAAATGCTTATAGTTAATTATAGTATAATTTCTAAATACTTGAAATGGTATGGTGAAATCTACGATTAGTCTATGGAAAGCTCTAATTTTCATTTTGATTCAGCGTCACTGCATGAATGCCTTCAATAAAGGTATTTATGAGGATTGTAAAGCTTTTATTAATATCAAGTGGCATCCCGAATCCCCCCAACTGTTCAATGGAAGTGAATCCATGCAGTATACTTCGTAAACCTCTAACCATATGAATCGCCATTTCTTCTTGCAAATTATAGGTATCTAGTACGCGAAGTACAAGGTGCACGACAGATTCTTGGGCATGTTGCAATTCTTGATCATTAGCATTAGGAAAGCGAGTACTAGCATCATATAGCCCAGGATGCTCGCGAACAAATTGAATATATGCTTGACTAATTGCACGAATAGCCTCATCGCCGGAACGTCCCACTGCCGCTTGTAGCATATACGTATGAAGATTTTTAACGCCTTGAATGGCTAATTTTTGCTTCAATTCATGTAATCCATCAAGATGGTTATACAAGGAGGGTGGTCGCACTTCCAATTTTTCAGCTAATAGCCCGATTGAAAGTTGATCTAAACCGTGTTCATCAACTAATTCCGTTGCCTTTTGTAAAATAATCAATAAATCTAACTTCATCCGACGAGACATTTTTTCATCTCCTATTTTGTTTGTAAAAACTTTTTTCTGCATCTGCTATTGCTATTTCCAAAAGTTCCTGTGGCTGCATCAACATCTTTCCGTGCCCAACAGCCAGTAGGCTTGGATGGTATTCACTTATTTTTTTTGCACTTTCAAGAGCCGTGCTTTTATCCCATGTAGCTAAAGCAGGAAACGGGAACAACGGATTCATCATACCCGATACGACTAGCTTTCCTCTTGTTATGAGGGCATCCCCGGCAAGTAAACTTCTATTGCGTGTGTCAAAAAGAGTGATGGAACCAGGGGTATGACCTGGAGTTGCAATCACTTCTAATGAGCCAACGCGTTCACCATCTTTCAGTAATAAGTCCGGTTTAGTTTTAATATTTTTAGGAAGGCCTCCCTTGAGGGGTGTTTGCTTTTCATTTGGAAGCAGGCTATCGTTTCCCTCCAACAAGAGTGCATCTCTTGAAGAAATGTACACCTGACAATCGGGTAATAATTCTTTTAGTGTATCTAACGCCCCTATATGATCATTATGTGCGTGAGTAATAATGATCTTCGTAATCGGTTTTCCAATATTATTAGCTGCATTCATAATACCTTTTGCACTATATGGTAATGCTGCATCAATAAGTGTCAACTCGTGTTTTTCTTCTACAAAATAACAATTAACAGGAAATAATCTCGGCATAAATGACAATTGAAAAACTGTACCAATATTCGAAACTTTCAACTTAAATGATACCTCCTATAAAACTAATTATATTTTCATTTTAACTAATCTGATTAGTTTTGGCAATAACCTCCTTAAATTAGGTGGATAGCATCTAAAAAGTGCTAGAAAGCACAGGAATTGTAGACAAATCTAGACTTTAGTAATCTATTAAGATCGTATAAATCTTATGGTATAATAATAAAAACGGAATAATAGGATAAAGGTACAAACCAGATGTTGGATTTGTTTAAAAGGGAAGATCGGTGGAAATCCGACGCTGTCCCGCAACTGTAAATGGGAGCACATTTCAAGAGACCACTGTTACGGCTCGTAATGGGAAGGTGAAAGGTGTGATGAACATAAGCCAGGAGACCTGCCTTTATCTAGTACAGCCAAAAAACCTACGCGGATAGGGGGTGTTGAGTGTGACTAGAGAAATTCTCCTGCATGCTCATAGTACGATGATTGCTAATAGGGTAGCTTCTATGAAGAATAGAATGCTTATTTCCATATGGCAATCACCGTATTATGTCGTGTATTTGTCATAGTAGACATCTTTCTAATGAGGGAAAGATGTTTTTTTTATGTAAATCATTAAAGGAGTGGTCCACATGAATCCACAAGTTGTTGAGTACTATGAAAGTTTATTTAAATTTGAAATTATGCAAGAGCCAAAACCTTTGAAGGTGCTTGTTGAACAATATGTTGGGCATGATGCGGCGCATGAGCAATCTATTTTAGTAGCGTACGCCAATGTAATGAAAGAATTAATTGGATAATCTATTTTTGAGGGCTACTTCTTTTTGGAGTAGCTTTTTTATTTGCACATTTATTGACAACCTATTTTAGGAAGCGTAAGATTTGATTGAACAATTGTTTTGAACGTTTGTTCAAAAAAGAGGTGAGACCAGTCGATAAGTTAGATTTAGGACAAAAAGAAAAGAATAAAGAGGTAAAAGATCAAATCTTACAAGCAGCAAAAACCTTGTTTTCTTCAAGAGGATACGATGGAACAACGGTGAGACAAATTTGTGATGAGGCAAATGTGTCACTCGCACTTGTTTCCTATCATTTCGGCGGCAAAGAAAATGTCTTTAATGCGCTATTTGAACCGCTCCGCCACACTTTTATGAATGCGAATTATGATATCGATGATTCACTAGGAGCGCTTAGTAGCTTTTGTCGGAACTTTGTCCTTTACCGCATCCATGAACATGAATTAATTGATATTTTACAGCAAGAGATTGTTATGAATAGTCCACGCTTAGAGATGCTGAAGGATGTTTTTTTACCTTCTTGGGAGCAACTTCGGACGATTTTACAAGCTTGTCTAGAGCAGCAAACGATTCACTTTGATTCCATTGATGTGGCCCTTAACTTTATCATGGGGACATTAATGTATTCACTCAATAATCCATTTTTAAATCGAACAGCATTGCCATTAACACCTAAACAAATTGCAGAGCTTGCAGTCAATTTCGTGTTAAATGGTCTTCAAACAAACTATTAAAAAGAAGGTAATCGCAATGAAAGCAGCAAAATTTTATGGCATGAAAGATATTCGAGTAGAGGAAGCAGAACTACCAGTACTAGAAGAGGGAATGGTGAAAGTAAAAATCGCATTTGCAGGAATATGTGGCAGTGATTTACATGAATATGTAGGAGGAGCTTATGCATTCCGTACACAGCCCGTATTAGGTCACGAATTTTCAGGGGTTGTTGTGGAAGTAGCAAACGGAGTGACACAGACGAAAGTTGGAGATCGTGTGGCAGTAGAACCTCCTATCCCATGTGGCAAATGTGATAACTGTAAACGTGGCTATTCAAACTTATGTAAGCGCGGGCAGTCTTACGGCTATACGATTTCAGGAGGATTTGCTGAATATGCTGTTGTTCGTGAAGAAAATATTTATCATCTTCCTGATGACATGAGTTTAGAGTTAGGTGCACTCGTTGAACCCACAGCAGTAGCCGTTCATGCTGTTCGTCAAAGTCAATTAAAGCTTGGGGATACAGCTGCTATTTTTGGGGCAGGTCCCATTGGCTTATTAATCTTACAGGCTGTGAAGGCAGCTGGAGCAAGTGAAATCTTTGTAGTAGAGGTTTCCGATGAACGACGCCAAAAAGCGCTTGAGCTGGGTGCAACCTATGTCATTAATCCAATCGACACAGATGCCGTCGCATACATTCGTGAAAAAACAAATGGTGGGGTAGATGTTGCGTATGACGCAGCTGGTGTACAAGCAACCTTCACTAGCGGCGTAAGTGCTGTTCATCCAGGTGGCGAATTTAAAATTGTGAGTGTTTGGGAAAGACCAGTTGAATTCAATCCGAATGCAGTCGTTTCTCCTGAGGTAAAAATTAGCGGATCATTTGCTTACATGAATATTTTCCCTGAGGTCATTCGATTACTGGCACGTGGAGTGATCGATGGGCAGGCAGTTATTACAAGCCAGATTGCTTTAGAGGATATCGTAGAAAAAGGCTTTGAAGCATTAATGAAAGATCGTAGTCAATGTAAAATTCTTGTGAATATGAGTTTATAAAACTATCCTAAATCGTAGCCAAACTTGTGTCAAAACTGGTTTGGCTATGATTATTTTTAGTCTCATAAATAGCATAATACCACTAGGAATACATTTGTTTGTCATAAAACTGCCTTTAGGACTTCATTCATATTTCACTTTTACTTTATATAATAAATTTGATATTTATCTTCATTCAGCAAATGTTTGTACTGAAAGTGAAGTGTTAAGTACAAAAGGTTTCTTCTCGCTAGGGAGAGATGAATGCGAATTGAGTGTTCAAATGCCCACTGAATCAAGATAAGGCCTCAGCGGATATCACAGATTTTGAAGAGGAACTTTCCGACCAAGCTCCTCTTCAAAATCTGGTCGCATTGTTTTTCTGCGTGAAAGCGAAAACGTCAGCGGCAATTACGGTGAGGCGAATTTGATAAAATAGATTGGAGATCAAAAATGAAAAATCTGCTTTATTCAAGGTTTTGGCGATTGCATTTTTTCGCAGCCCTTTGTATTACGCCATTACTGTTATCTCTCACATTAAGTGGGATTGGTTATTTGTTCTTTACAGATGTAGAAAATCGATTATATGATGATTATTTTTTTGGCGAAAGCCATAAAGAAGAGGTCTTAACGATTGATGAAGCAGTGGAAAAAGCTGAATCGGCATTTGCAGGATACTCCACTACAAAAGTAATTATGTTGGAAGAACCTTATAACACTCGTTTAACATTATCAAACGGGAAAGAAGAGAAATACGTATTTTTAGATGATCATCATCAAATGGTTGGTAGTCAAGATGCCAATTATACATTTTCTAATATTATGAGAAATACGCATAGCTCACTATTTATTGGTGGTACATTTGTCAATTATTTAGTAGAACTAGCGGCATGCTGGACAATCTTTTTATTACTATCCGGACTTTATATGACTTTTAAAGGGGATTTATTGAAAAAGCGCAAGTCGGAAAATAAACGACAAAAAAGTAAGAGATACCATGCGCTTGTTGGGACAATCATTACCATTCCTATGGTGATGTTCATTTCTACAGGGCTTTTATGGTCTGCTTTTCAAGGTTCGATACTAGCAGATATAGCGTCAGAAAGTCCAACTTTCGGTTACCCATTATTACAGCAAAAGCCACCAACATCCGATGTGTCTGAAATTCCTTGGGCAACTCGTCAATTAGAGGCCCCAACATCTGAGGGTGAACATGCGCAGCATCATGGTGGCGGTGCTGTCCGTTATACAAATGACAACCAAATTGCGATTGCTGATCTTGAAAAAGAAATCACTGCTATGAATATCGCCAAACCTTATTCGATTATTTATCCGTCAAACGGAGAAGGCGTATACACAGTGGCTAAGGCTGGTAACTCTGGTGTAACAGGTCTCGATGTCAAGCCTACAGAAGAAGCAACTATGTATTTTGATCAATATAGCGGCAAGTTTATTGATCAAGTCAACTACGAGGATTATGGTATGTTGGCTAAGTTCTTTACATGGGGAATTCCTTTACATGAAGGTCATTTATTTGGCTGGCCAAATAAGCTTTTAAACTTAGTAGTTTGTTTAGCCTTTTTAGCAGTAATTGTGTGGGGAATTCGCACATGGATTTTACGTAGGAAAAAAGGTGAACTGTCTGCACCACCACAAATATCACATAAAATGTCGCTACCTTTCGTGATCTTCCTCATTATTTTAGGTATTATAATGCCATTGTTTGGTATATCTTTAATCGCTGTCGTGTTGATTGAATTCATCATTTTAGGATGGCAAACAAAAAAGAAATTAAGAGCAGAAGAAACTAAATAAAGATAATATGGATACGGCACAGCAGGAAATGTGCCGTATTTTTTTGTATGCTTTAAAAATCTCTTGCTTTTCTAACATATTCATATTCTCCCATTGAATCCTCCCTTTTAATTTAACTAGGAATGTTATAACAATGTTCTAAGAAAGAGGAGTATCTTCTATTCATCAAATTTCAACACCCTTAAATACTTGATTTGTATTTGTAAATATTTTTCTCTTTTTCTAAAACAGAAGTAATCTGTTCATATTTTTGTGGATTAGATGATTTTTCAAGCTGTTGCATCAACATATCTTGAGCAATATCATTTAAATCGCCGGACTCTTTTATATTTTCTTGAGTTTGTTTAACTTCCATAATAAGTACTCTTTGTCCATCTGGTTTCACAATATATTTACGTATATAACCATTTTCATTTCTGATTTCAAGCCTAGATTTGTTATTTTTTTTGTCGTCTTCATTATTCTCATCTTCATGTCTAAATAAGTTTAAAAGACTTTCATTTTTTATATTTTTATTTATCTCTACTTTCAAATAATTTGATGTATTACTCGATTGGATTTTCATATTTTTATCTCCTTTTTATATGTATGTTGTAAAAAATATACTTTATATTAGACTAATAATGCGGGGGATTTGGTATTTTTATATACCTTATTATAACCTTGAAAGTTAATAAATGGAGATTTTGTTATGGAATTTCATTTGGTATTTTTAGCATTAGTTGCATTTTTAGGTATTTCAGGTGTAAGTATTGGAGTTGCCTTTAGAAGGTGCAAACAGGTAAAAGCGGGGGAATTGGTATACGAAAACCATCTCCTGCTTTTTCAAACTTCAACATATATTCTATGTCTGTCAAACTTTAATATTTATTCACATGTTACATAACATTAGAAAAAGGAAGTAATGACAAGGGCTTACCCTTGGTTGTTACTGCATTTTCGTTAAGAAATTTTATTAACATCGCATTTTATCGAAATTGATAACCATCAACAGCAATCTGCTTTAGTTAACTAAAAGTAAAAAAGAAAAGAGTAGCATTTGCTACTCTTTTTCTCTCCTTAAATCCTTCAACATATTTAGCCTTTCAAACAGTAATACATAATCTGGATGTTCTGCAATATTAGCTTCTACTGCCATCATAGCTTTTAAATACCGTTCCATCTCTTTTGAATAAGCATTAGTAAAATCTGTAAAATTAAGTATATGTACATATTCTACTTGATCACCAAATGCACTTAAGTTTGTAATTTTTAGGTCATTGCTAACACGTTCTAACGTATAAATATTTGCATTTCCAAAAGGATCAAATGTTTGTGTATGACCTGTTTTATATAGCTCAATTAATAGCTCCGTAAATGTGATGATGATTGTACTATGCATAGTAGTTGAGAAGAGTGAAAACTCGCTATCTTTATTATGTACTAATACTTCTAGAAAGCTATCGAGATAAAAGTCATAACCATATCTTTTATCTAGGAGGACTGACACATCATTTTCTATTTCAAATTTTAATCTCATAATATACTCCTTTTAAGATAAATTATTTCTTATTTCCTTAACCTGATGTCTTAATAATATTATCTTTTGTTACAAGTGTTGTCATATTAGAAAGTTGATTTTTGAAGTTCTTCTTTCATGATTTTTATATTTTCCTTTAACTACATCGTTCAGGAAGACATATGTGCCAAATAGGTGATTATTTCCTTTGCCTGAGCGGGATACTATACTGATGCTGAAAATTATTTATAGATTTTTCAGCACGATTTTATAAAGTTTTAAGATTTGTATGGTACATTGCTAGTAGTTTCAGCTAATTGGGGGAATGTAGATGTCGATTAAAACAAGGTTTTTGCTATCATATGTAGGTGTTATTATTATTGCCATCACGCTTTTACTGGCAGCTGTTTTTCTTTTTTCCTTTGCGATCACAGGTGATGTCAAAGCGATTGAGCATTTTTACAAAAAGTCTTATGTCCAGAAGCCTTTGACGACGGTAGAGGAAAATGCTTTTTTAGATTTGAAATTATTGGCTAAAACTGATCCCCAGCAACTATTAGATATAGAACAGCTAGAAAAAATAAATGCTCCTTCCATTGAAATCGTTGTGCGAAAAGACCATCAAATTGTTTATTCAACGCAGAAAGAGCATAAACAATTATTACTCCAAAGTTTACCTGGTTTTGAAGCGACCAATATTAATTCGCGTGACACGATCATGATTAATCAAGCGTTTTATACGTATGTTAAGTTTGATTTTTATTTCCCAGATAAAACGGAAGGCAGTATTTTTGTTATAAGAGAGGTTAGCTCCCATGCGGAGGTAACGCGAGAACTGTTACCCATTCTCTTAGGTATCTTATTTGTATTATTTATGATGATTATCGGCTTATTAAATTATTTAGTGTCTAGAAGTATCATCAATCCTATCACAGCTTTAAAAGAAGGTGCCGAAAGGATTAAATCGGGTGACTTAGAATTTGAAATTACATCCCGTTCTAATGATGAAATTGGTCAGCTCAATCGATCGTTTGAGGAAATGAGAGTTAAGCTCAAGGAATCTGTACAACTTCAACTTCAATATGAAGAAAATCGGAAAGAACTATTATCAAATATCTCCCATGATTTAAAAACGCCGATGACCTCAATTATTGGCTATGTGGAGGGCATTAAAGATGGTGTGGCAAATACCGAGGAGAAAATGGACAAATATTTAACAACTATCTATACGAAAGCCAAGGATATGGATGTGTTGATTGATGAGTTATTCTTATTTTCTAAATTAGACTTGAAAAAGGTGCCATTCCAAATGGAAAGTGTGAATCTTCAACAATATATGCATGATTATGTAGAGGATGCTAGCTTTGACTTCATTGCAAGAGATATTCATTTACAGTATATATCAGCAGGCTCACCGCTTTTTGCTATGGCAGACCGTGATAAATTAAGACGTGTACTAGCCAATTTATTAAGTAATAGTGAAAAATATATGGATAAACCATATAAACAAATCATTATTTCCCTGCATGAGCGAGTAGAGGATGCGATTATTCAAGTGACAGATAACGGAACGGGAATTGAGCCTACCGCATTACCACATATATTTGATCGTTTTTACCGTGCAGAACCTTCAAGAAATTCGCAAACAGGTGGAAGTGGCCTTGGATTAGCAATTGCGAAACAAATCGTTCTTGAAATGGGCGGCGATATTTGGGCGAAGAGCGAGTTAACAAAGGGAACAAGCATATTCATTTCATTGAAAAAAGCTGAGGAAAAGGGGAAAGATCATGAAAAAAATACTACTAATTGAAGATGAAGTGAGCATTGCAGAGCTCCAAAGAGATTATTTAGAAATCAATGACTTTATGGTAGATATTCAACATAATGGTGATGAGGGGCTGGAGCAGGCGCTTCATGGTGATTATGATTTAATTATTTTAGATATTATGCTGCCAGGTATGAATGGCTTTGAAATTTGTAAACAAATTCGAGCAGTGAACAATATTCCGATCTTATTTGTATCTGCTAAAAAAGAAGATATTGATAAAATTCGCGGCCTTGGTTTAGGGGCAGATGATTATATTACTAAGCCTTTTAGTCCAAGTGAACTTGTGGCAAGGGTCAAGGCGCATTTATCAAGATATGAGCGTTTAGCCACAAATCAACCAACGAACAATATGATGTCTATCCATGGTATTACAATCGATACATCAGCTCGTAAGGTTTTTGTGAATAGTGAAGAAGTTGCCTTTACGACAAAGGAATTTGATTTGCTTGTGTTTTTTGTCAAACATCCCAATCAAGTATTAAGTAAAGAACAGTTATATGAGCGAAATTGGGGCTATGAATCAGCTGCGGATGTTTCCACAGTGACCGTGCATATCCGAAAGCTTCGTGAAAAAATTGAACGTGATCCAGCACAACCGAAGTTTTTGGAAACGGTTTGGGGTGCGGGCTACCGCTTCAATGTTTAAGATACAATACCTCGTCGTCCTGACGTGGTATTTTTTTTATGAAATTTTAGACTTTTTTAAGAAATGGTTAATCGGCAATTTAACAATGACTTGTAAACTAGGGACAGAACGATATTCATCAAAACAGAGAGGGCGGTGCATGTCAGATGAAGAAGATGCAAGCGGTTATTATAGCTTTATCCTTTTTATTGCAGGGATGTGCCTCAAATGATACCGAGGCTATAAAGCTTGAAAAAAGGGGAAATGAGGAGATGGCTAGAGATGTGACTAGTCACTTGTTTCAAGCAGTAGAAAAAAGAGATTTGGACGCACTTAAAAAGGTTTTAAACCAAAAAGTGGATACAAATGCGCAAGACTCGAACAATCGAACAGCTTTGATGATTGCCACGTACAATCAGGATGTTGAAGCAGCGAAATTACTAATAGATGCAGGTGCTGATGTGAACATACAGGATGATATGCAAAACACGCCCTTTCTATATGCAGGTGCGGAAGGCTATCTGGATCTATTAAAGTTAACGATTCAAGCAGGGGCAGATCCTACGATTGTAAATCGCTATGGGGGAACGGCATTAATTCCGGCATCTGAGCATGGCCACATGGAGGTTATTGAGGAATTATTAACTACCACAAACATTGATGTTAATCATGTCAATCATCTGGGATGGACGGCATTGATGGAAGCAATCATTTTAAATAATGGCAACCCAACACAGCAAACGGTCATTCAAATGTTGATTGATCATGGTGCGGATGTCAATATTCCAGATCAAAATAATGTGACACCATTACAGCATGCGAAACAGCGAGGATTTAAAGAGATTGAAAAAATCCTTATCGCAGCAGGAGCAAAATAATCAAAACTGTAGAGACTATTCTCTACAGTTTTTTGTTCTTAAATTATTTTTCCGATTTTTTAATTCTTTTTTAATAGTTTATTTATTGGCAGTTTAGATATGGGCTTTATGATAAATATTGTAAACCAAATTACACCATAAAGGAGCGTTAAAAAGATGAAATTAAGAAAACGTATTGTCCCAGCAGCATTAGCTTTATCAGTATTATCAGCAGGTCTAGTAACATTTGGTGAGCCGTTAAACGCAGATGCAGCAAATAATAAAGCAGTAGCAGCAGCTGAAAATGAGCAGGTAGCGAAAATTACCAACATTAAGCCATTAAACACAATGACACTCCAAATTACATTTAACCAGCCTTTAGCAGCAGCCGATGTAGATCTGAACAAATTAGATGCTATTAAAAAACACTTTATTTTTAATGGAGATTTAGAGATTGTCAATGTTCCTCGATTAATGACAGGTTCTAAGAGTACATATATTGTACCTGTAACGTTCCAAGAAGATGACTTCATCTATACATTAAGCTATAAAGAACAACGCAATAAAGTTTTTGAAGGCACAGATGAGAAAGTATTTGTACGGAATGTAGAGCAAGTAACAAATGATACTTTTACACTGGAAGCATTCCAGGAGGATGGCGTTGTGGATTATGCCAATATCATTGAAGCTTACCGTGCAGGACGTGGGAATCTTGCATTTAGCTTAGACCGTCAAAATCGTGATGCTAGTGGCAAACGCTTTGATATTATTTCTTCTTTACGTGATCGCTATGTAACAGTGAAAACAAGTGAAGGGGAAGAGTTTGTCGCTAATTATGTACCATTTACACAAGCAGCTGATGGCAGACAAGCTTCTCAATTTAGATTACCAGCTGGTCAAACGTTAAAGCCAGGTGTGACATATCGCGTGTACTCACAATGGGCTGAGATTGATGTAAAGAGCTTTGTAGCGAAAGAAATCGCACCGTTTGTACTACAATCTGCTAAAGCAATTGATGATAAATCATTTGAATTACAATTAACAAACGATCCACAATCAGATTTACTTGCTGGCAGAAGTGTAGAGCTAAAAGGAAATGATGGTAGCACATTACAAGCACAATACCGCTACTCATCACGTAAAGGGGCTGTAGGTATTTTCGATCTTGCGAACGGTGGCACGTTAAAAGCAAATGTAAGCTATACAGTTGTCCCATTAAACAACTGGGCTACAGCGACAAATGTAGTCCTACAAGGAAAATAATAAGAAATTAATAAAATAATGAATCTGTCATTTGAAACCTGAAACCTATTTCATGTAATGTATTTTATTCTAATATGATAAAAATCTCGTCACGGCTGTGGCGAGATTTTTTGTTATAGCCAGCCTTTTTCACTAGCTACCTGAGCAGCTTGCTGTCTGGATTCTACTTGTAGCTTTTGAATAGAGGTGGATAAATAATTACGAATGGTTCCCTTTGTTAAAAATAATTGCTTACTAATTTCATTGGTGGTCAAGCCTACCTTCACCAGTTGTAGCACAGCGATTTCTCGCTCATTTAAAGGGTTTTGCTCCTTCATAAACAAGGTAGCGGCTAAATCTTTACTGACCACCTTTTCACCCTGCATGATTTTTCGAATAGTAGCGATTAAATAATCAATCGGTTCATCTTTCAGTAAGTAACCGTGTACCTCACAATCCATTGCTTTTTGTAAATAGCCAGGGCGTGCAAACGTTGTGACAATCATCACTTTACAGGGCAAATTAGCCACTTTGATTTTTTCAGCAAGTTCTAACCCTGAAAGATGGGGCATTTCAATATCTACTAGGCAAACATCGGGTAGTTCCTGTTGAATGTAGTCCCATGCTTTTTGACCATCCGAAACTTCAGCTATTACCTCAATATCTGGTTCAAATGACAAAAGGGATGTTAAGGCACCACGTAACATTTGTTGGTCCTCTGCTAGTAAAACTCTTATCATGTCGGAGGCTCCTTTCCATCTTGAATTGGTATGCTGAATAACACGCTCGTACCTGTCGTTGTATTGCCTTCAATCAGGGCATAACCATGAAGAACACGCATTCTTTCTTTCATCGAGTTGATGCCATTGCCAAGTCCCTCTTGTTGCAAACCAATTCCATCATCTTGAATAGCAACAGTATATTGTCCTTTTTGACATTGGATCTTCATCTGGCAGCTCTGCGCCTGACTATGCTTCAGCATATTAGTGGTAGCCTCACGTACACATAAAGCTAACATGGTTTCCTCTACACTCGAAAGAACGATTTTAGGACAGTGATTGTTAATAGTGGTAGTAATATGCGCACTTTGTAAAAGCTGCTGACAGTGTAGCAGCTCCGTTTGTAGAGACACAAAATTCATATCGGATACGAGCTCACGTACTTGCTTTAAGGCTGTACGTGTTGTGGCTAATATGTCATTTAATTCTTGTTTGACACTTGAAGGATCTCTGTCGATCAGTTTAGTGGTCAGTTCTGTTTTGACTTTAATCATCGTCAGGGTGTGACCAATCGTGTCATGAAGATCTCTAGCAATACGCTGTCTTTCCTCTTGTTGAACAAGCTGTGTATTGACATCAGCCAATTTGGATTGTAGGTTTTTCGACTTTTCTACAAAATAAATGAGGACAGGGAATACCAATTGAATGATCATCATGGATGCTAGTACCTGTGAATCAGCGGGTACTAGGGAATCCGTGGTCATCCTCATAACGATTAAAAACATGACAGCCATACCAAGCATCCCACTAGCAATATGCCATTTGGATTTGGCTCTTCCTAATAAATCGGCGAAGGTAAAACCGAAGATAAGCATGAAGATATCCTCGTAAATGGCAAGGATGTTAATAAGAAGGAAGCCTACAAGTGAGGCAAGTAGTAACTTCCAATCTCTATTCCATAAAGCCATATAGAAAGCAGCTAGATACAAGCCTAAGATAGCTATTTTAGCCATGAAAGGGAGTACCGAATGAGACCATAACACCATCGTTACCAAGACAATCAAGGATACAACATCGATGATTAAATAATGTTTAACTTGTTCTCTGGGGTATATTTTTATTGCTTACACCATCCTTTGTTGCTTATTACTGTGTCATAGCTTGAATCGTTTTTTTTCGAATCCATTCCATCGGACCAATGTGAAATTGCTGCTGCCAAAATGACGCTAGAACTAGCTGTAGGCAAGATAGGACTAGCCAAATACATATAATAACAATGCTATTTACTTGCCCACCTAAGCCAAGCCCCCAGCCGTAAAAAATAATAGACGCAAGCACGTTTTGCAGGACATAACAGCTCAATGACATTTTGCCGACATTGGCAAATCGTTGCCAAAGCCATTCTAGCTTCTTATATTCTACCAGTTTACCTAAAATTCCAATATAGCCAATTGATAGAATCGGCGCACATAAATAGCGAACAGGTAAATCAAAAAGTCCCCCAGGTATAAAAATAAGAAGATTTAACGGAATGCCAATGAAGACACCGATTTTAAAAAGTTTTTGTCGAGCCTGATGTCCTTTGTTCGTTGCTGAAAAAACCTCATTGCGCATGAACTTGACGCCAAGTATAAATAAAAAAACATTCATAGGGATAATAAAAATAGCTTCTGTGCGATAAAATAAAAAGTTTGTCAGGCGATGTTGTACTTGCGCTAGCCATGTACCATTTTCATAAAGGGTAGCGACTGTTTCCATACCATTTAAGGAAACGCTAGCCCCAAATAGGGTAATGGCAAAAATAAAGAGAATCAGGAGGACGTGAAAGCTACCCAAAAGATAGAAAGCCCATGTCATAACTTTGTCGCCTAATCTGATTAGAAAAGCCACGATGAAAGCTGTAACGGCATAGCTCATTAAAATATCATATTCCATGACAAGTGTGTAATGAAGCAGTCCTTCCAACCCTAAAAAGACAATAGTCCAAAGATACACGCCAGGCCAAGCATTTCCTCTACGAAGTGCTTGCTGGTATTTTAACTGTAGACCTACCCCAAACATAATCGTTAATAATCCTAGTAACTTTCCGTTTACAAAAAATAGTACTAACATTCGTAAAAAATCAGTGAAAGACCACCAGTCAGAATAGTTATTCGTTGTGATATACGATAAATCGCCAAGATAAGCAAAAATCCAAATATTCGTTCCGAGTGTTCCTAAGACAGCGAATCCTCTAAGCATATCGATAAAAGGGAGCCTTTGTTGTGTTTGCATATATTCAATCACTCTTTCTTTGTTTTTCTTATATTCATAATAAAAAAACAAGAGTGGGAAACCTATTCACACCAGTCAAAGAAACTATATGACAGGTGTCATAACAAAAAACCAGCAACACTTGGATGCTGGTTAGAAGATTATTTTGAACAGGAATAGATGCGATAATCTAAAATGTTTTCGTACTTTTCATTCATCGAAATATGCTGATCCATGACATCGTACAGCTCGGATTCAATATGTTTAGAAACATCGAATTCAGGCTTGGTTGAAATAGTTTTATTTTTTTGGATGCGAATATCTTGAAATCCTGTCTGTTGCAAGAGGGCTACCCAATCCTTTTTTGTGAGGAGAGCATCAAATCCGTAAAATTGTTGGATGTCGTCTGTTAGTTGAGAGGAAAGCAACGTAGGAATGGTAAATTCAATGGCAACCAAGCGGCCACCTTGTTTCAATAAACGGAAAATTTCTTGCAATGCACGTTGTTTATCAACAAAAGCAAGAACCGATTCAGCAAGAACAAAGTCAAAGGCTTCATTGGGTAACGATGTTTCCTCAATTGAACCTTGGATGATGTTGACTGGTAACCGTGCTTTTTTCATTCTATGATGTGCTTTTTCTATCATAATAGGATTGATATCGAGGCCTGTTACATTTGCTGCATAGTGGGAGGCTAAAAAGGCAGCTGTTTGACCTGTACCACAACCAACATCTAAAAGATGAGAGGTTGACTGGATGCTCTCTGCTTTCCATATTTCTTTTGATAGATTAATGCCACCAGGATGGGCACCGCCAACACCAAATTTTGCTAAAAACTGGAGATAATTAGAGCCTTGAATGAAAACCACCTTCTTTTTTCATATAGTATGAAAAGAAAACTAGTATGGTTCCTTTACGAGCTAGCATTCCATATTATTTTATAGGACAGAAATAGTTTATTTTTGACCACTTCTTCATACGTCTAATTCCTTGATAAATGACGCACATATACTAGTGAAGAGCTTTTAGATAGGAGGTGTATAAATGCCACATTTTCAGCCGAATTATAGAAGAGGAGTCTATCCGTCAAACCAGATAGGAACTTTTGGTCCTCCATTTCGAGGTAGAACGATGCAACCTAACTATCCACCCAATCAGCAATTTCAAGCTCTTAGATTAGGGAGATTGCCAGATTTAAATACAATCATGGGGCATGCTGGGACGATTACGAATGGCGTAAATATGTTAAGACAGATGGGAGCATTATTAAGTTTATTCAGATAAAAGAAAGAAACCCTCTTAAGAATGTTATCTTTAAGAGGGTTTCTGTTGAGGATTACTGGGCTGGGACAAGTTGTTTTTCGATAATAGAGCGGTTTTTCTCTTTAAATAGTTCATTATGAGAGGACACCATGCCATGACGATAAGCTGTTGGCTCTAAATAAGTTTTAATAGAGTTGACTGCGTTGGCTGCATCTTGGAATGTCCCAAGAAGCAAATTAATTTTTCCTTCAAATGTTAAAATGTCTCCTGCCGCGAAAATACCAGGCTGTGCTGTTTCGCCTGTGGCTTTGCCTTCAAAATAATAATCATCTTTTTTTGGAATCGCAATGGCATCATCAAACGCGAGAGATGCTTCACGATTATAGCCATGACTAATGATGACCTCATCAATTTGACGAGTATAGCTTTCCTTTGTTTTCGAATTCTCACAACTGACTAATTGAATAGCAGTTTTATCAGCATTCGCCAAAAGTTTTGTAATAGTAGTATTACATTCAATAAGGACCCCAGCATCAATGGCTTCCTTTACTGTTGCTTCATGCGCCGATAATGTATCCTTTCGGTAAACCACTGTCACACTTTTAGCGATAGGGCTAAGCTCTACAGCCCAATCAATGGCCGCATTGCCACCACCAGAAATAAGGATATCCTTATTCACAAAACGTTTATAGGATTGGACGGTATAGTGTAAATTGGTCATTTCATATTTCTCAGCACCATCCAGTGTTAGCTTTTGAGGATGAATGATTCCTCCACCAACTGCTAGTAGAACTGTTTTAGAATAATGCTTTTCACCAGTTGCCGTATGTACTATAAATAAATCATCCTGACGTTCAATAAAATCTACTTTTGTGTTTGTCAAGATGGTTGGGTCGAATGTTTGTGCTTGTACGATCAATTGTTTAACAAATTGCTCACCTAACACAGGGGGGTGCCCACCAATATCCCAAATCAGCTTTTCAGGATAAAGTAATACTTTTCCACCAAGCTGTGATTGACTTTCAATTAACTTTGTTTTTAATCCACGTAAACCACTATAAAAGGCGCTATACAAGCCAGCAGGCCCTCCGCCAATAATTGTAACATCATATACATGTTGCATTTTTATTGCCACATCCTTAATAAATAGTAAAAAAGTAATTGACAAAATCTTATCATAAAACTAGACTAATTTTAGTGATAATGATTATCATTTTTAACTGTGCCATCATAGCATGGAATGAAGTAAAAAGAAAGAGAGGGTCCGAATTGCGTTTAGAAGTTGAATCGATTCGTGTTGGCTATGAGAATAAGACGATTGTGCATGACTTATCGCTGCAAATTCCAGATGGCAAGATCACAACCATCATTGGTTCAAATGGTTGTGGGAAATCCACCCTATTAAAAGCCATAACGCGCATTTTAAAGCATGAGAGTGGACAGGTCATACTAGATGGTCAAAATATTTCCAAGATGAACACAAAAGAATTGGCGAAAGAACTAGCCATCTTACCACAAAGCCCTGAAAGTGCATATGGTTTAACAGTGGAAGAACTTGTATCCTACGGTCGATTTCCCTATCAAAAGGGCTTTGGCAATTTATCACAAAAGGATAAAGATGTCATTGACTGGGCTTTACAAGTGACAAAAACCGAAGAATTCCGCTTGCAATCTGTGGATGCTTTATCAGGTGGACAGCGTCAACGAGTATGGATTGCAATGTCGTTAGCTCAAGAAACCGACATCATCTTTTTAGATGAGCCGACAACATATTTAGACATGGCACATCAATTAGAGGTTTTAGAGTTACTTTACAAGCTGAATGAAGAACAAGGGCGTACGATTGTCATGGTACTCCATGATTTAAATCAAGCTGCACGTTTCTCTGATTATATTGTGGCACTGTCACAAGGAGAGCTTGTAAAATTTGGAACAGCTGAGGAAGTCATGGTTCCAGAAGTATTAAAAAAAGTGTTTAATATTGATGCTGTCATTGGCCAAGATCCACGAACAAACAAACCAATGTGCATTACATATAACTTATTACAAACCGTTTAAAGGAGAATGACAATGAAAAAGTGGTTATTACCAATGTTTATGATGCTTGTACTAGTCCTAGCGGCGTGCGGCAATAAAGAAGAGAAAACAGAAAAGGCTGATGAAGGATCGAAAGAAGCGACTTCAGCAGAAACAATTACTTATCAATCTGAGGCAGGTCCTATTGATGTGCCAGCAAACCCTAAACGAGTAGTCGTGTTATCTTCTTTTGTAGGGGATTTATTACAGCTTGATGTTAATGTTGTCGGTGTAGATGCATGGGCAGCAAAAAATCCAAACTTTGAAGATGCTATTAAAGATGCAGTAGTTGTTGAAAATACGGATATTGAAAAAATTCTTGAGTTAGAACCAGACTTAATCATTGGTTTAAATGGCATTGAAAATGCTGATAAATTAGCAGAAATCGCACCAACTGTGTTATTTACGTATGGGAAAGTAGATTATTTACAACAATTTATTGAAATCGGTAAAGTTGTAAATAAAGAAACAGAAGCAACGGCATGGGTAGAAGATTTTAAAGCACGTGCAGCAGAATCAGGTAAAAAAATTAAAGAAAAAATCGGTGAAGATGCAACTGTAACAGTGGCAGAAAACTTTAATAAACAATTTTATATTTATGGCGATAACTGGGGTCGCGGAACAGAGATTTTATATCAAGAAATGGGCTTGAAAATGCCTGAGAAAGTAAAAGAAACAGCTTTAGAGCCAGGCTACTATGCTATTTCTCAAGAAGTTTTAGGGGACTATGCAGGGGACTATGTGATTTTCAGTATGTTCCAAGATCAAGATAACACTTTTACAGACGCAGCATGGTTTAAAGATTTAGAAGCGGTGAAAAATGGTCATTTATTTGAAGTGAATGCGAATGCCTTTTATTTCAATGACCCGATTACATTAGAACATCAATTAAAGTTCTTTGAAGAGAAATTTTTACAATAATTAGTAGAGAGTAGCGAAGGCAAATGACAAAGTTTCGACAGTTTCCATTTTGGCTTCAGGTATTGCTTGCATTGCTCGTATTAATCGGCACGGCTGGTATCTCGCTGTGCATAGGTGCAGCGAATACGAGCATTCAGGATGTCTATCAAGCAATTGTCGGACAAAGTGGTGGCAAGCATTACACGATTTTACGTGAAATTCGATTTCCTCGTATCATTGCTGCTATTTTTGTTGGCAGTGCACTCGCGGTTGCGGGAGCGATTATGCAGGGGGTTACACGAAATCCATTAGCTGATCCAGGGCTACTTGGTTTAACAGCAGGGGCAAATGCTGCCCTTGCTTTAACGATGGCATTTATCCCGAAATTCTCCTATTATACATTAATTTTAGCCTGCTTTATTGGAGCTGGAATTGGTATGATGATCGTTTATGGGATTGGTGCTTCTACTAAGAAAGGCTTCTCTCCATTGAGACTAGTTTTAGCTGGTGCAGCAGTTACCGCTTTATTACAAGCGATTGCTGAAGGCACAGGCATCTTATTTCAAATTTCCAAGGATGTATCGATGTGGACGAGTGGCGGTTTTATTGGTACAACATGGCAGGCGTTACTGATCGTTCCTGTGATCATCCTCGGTCTACTACTGTCATTTGCTTTTAGTCGTCAATTAACGATTTTAAGTTTAAATGAAGAAGTAGCGGTCGGTGTTGGGCAAAATACAACATTGATTAAAGGTATTATGATGTTTGCTGTAGTTATTTTAGCAGGCTCTGCCGTAGCACTCGTTGGGAATCTTGCATTTGTTGGCTTAATGGTGCCACATATTGTCCGCGCATTTGTAGGGACAGACTATCGTTTTGTCTTACCGATGAGCGCTATTGTTGGTGGTTGGTTTATGGTGACGGCTGATTTTGCAGGACGTATGATTAATGCACCATTTGAAACGCCAGTTGTAGCGATTGTTTCGATTCTTGGTCTACCATTCTTCCTACTATTAGTACGGAAGGGAGGACGCCAATTTGTTTAAAGAAGGTCGCAAAAAACAGCGGAAATGGCTTTTTACTTGGCTTGTAGTCACGTTATTAATTTTTGTTCTGGGCATTTCTTTAGGACCAGCCTCTGTTTCATTTGATCGCATTATCCCAACCTTGCTAGGCGATGGTAGTTTTAAAGAGTCCTTCGTATTATTCTCAGTCCGCTTACCAAGAATGTTGGTACTAGCAGCAGCAGGGATGGCATTAGCTTTAGCGGGTGCGGTCCTACAAGGGGTTACACGCAATGATTTAGCAGATCCAGGGATCATTGGTATTAATGCAGGAGCAGGCGTCGGGATCACAGTCTTTTACTTACTTGTAAATGGTGATCTTCCACACTTTGCTTATATATTGCCAGTTGTAGGATTTTGTAGTGCTCTTTTAACTGCCCTTTGCATTTACTTTTTCTCTTATCAACGCAATAAAGGAGTGCAACCCGTCCAACTGATTTTAATTGGGGTAGGGGTAGCTTCTGCCTTATCAGGGGTAATGATGGTGTTAATTTCCTCAGCAGAGCGTAGTGATGTACAATTTATTGCCCAATGGCTTGCAGGTAGTGTTTGGGGCACGGATTGGCCATTTTTCTGGGCTTTAGTGCCTTGGCTAGTCCTGGCGATTCCGTATATTTTCTATAAATCCAATGTCTTAAATGTCTTGGCTATGACGGAGCAAACAGCGGTTGGTCTTGGGATGAATATTGGGCGCGAACGGTTACGCTTATTAATTGTCGCTGTGGCACTAGCAGCAGCAGCTGTTTCTGTGACAGGTGGAATTGCCTTTATTGGTTTAATGGCACCTCATATTGCTAAACAGCTTGTCGGCCCACGTTACCAATTCTTTTTACCACTGACATTATTGATCGGCGCAAGCTTATTGATGCTGTCAGATACAATTGGTCGTGTTGCTATTGCTACTGCAACTGTGCCAGCGGGGATCATTGTTGCCTTTATCGGGGCACCTTACTTTTTATATTTATTACGGAAGAATGTATAGAAAAGTGATAGCACGAGTAAATGGATGCTCGAAAGCAAAGGCTTTTGAACTGCTGAAATGAATGAAAGATTTATTTTACTAAATGTATATGACAAGTTTTTAGGAACCTCATTTGTTGAGGTTCTTTTTTTATATAATCAAGACAGGAGGTGAATAAATGATTTTATTAGCACGTCGAACATCGGAAACACAGAAGACACTAGAAGCCATTGTTCGAAGACTCTCAAACTCTCACCGGGAGTACTCGAATTATGATGAAAACTTAAGACGTTTAAAGGCTGGACACGCAGGCGAACAGCGTGTGGATGCAGAATGGCTTGAGATAGACCTTCCTACCCCCTATTATTTTCTCCATGATTTTCAAACTATGAATAACTTCGGCTCCACTCACCAAATGGACACCATTTTTCTATGTCGACACTTTTTACTGATTGTAGAAATCAAAAATATAACAGGCGTTCTCTCATATGATACCTCCTTTGCACAATTGACACGGATGACCTCAGAAGGCAAGGTAGAGGGAATGACTGATCCATTTCTTCAACTTGAACGACATGTAGGATGGATGAAAAAACTGTTACATCAAGAAAAATTTCAATTGCCTGTTTTGCATGCAGTCGTGCTAGCAACGAAAAACGGGATTTTATCAGAAAATTTTAAAGGACAACCAATATTTCATGTAACAGGATTACGTGTGCACCTACAAAAATGGTTAGACTTACATCAACCTGTAGAGACAGAAAAACTCTTTCGATTTGCCAGGGTCCTCATGTCCATGCATAAAAAAGTGAAAAGGGCAGTGAAAGTGCCATTCGAGGACATGGTCAAGGGTGTGATATGCCCAAAATGCGCAAATGGCCAGCCAATGAGCTATTCCTATAAAAAATGGCATTGCCCACGCTGTGGATTAGTGGACCGGGATGCTTTGAAAAGAGACCTCGAAGACTATCGATTACTAGTAGGCCCAAAGCTGACAAATAAAAGCTTTCGCGAATTCTTTGCCATCGATTCGCCGAACGTCGCCTACAAGCTGCTCCAGCAGCTCCCATTGAAAGCGGAAGGTTCAAAAAAGCATAGGGAGTATTGGATGATGGAATAAAAGGGAAGCTACAATTCAGACGGTCTGAATTGTAGCTTTTTTGTGGGTGGCGTGGTGGATACAGTGCGGTGTGACGGATAAAAAAGCCGAAGTGACGGATAGAGCAGGAAAAGTGACGGATAGAACGCGAGAAGTGATGGATAGAAAACCGAATGTGGTGGATACGCATGGAGTGACGGGTAGAAGAGTGGAAGTGGTGGATACAGTGCGGTGTGACGGATAGAAAAGCCGAAGTGACGGATAGAGCAGGAAAAGTGACGGATAGAACGCGAGAAGTGATGGATAGAAAACAGAAAGTGGTGGATACACATGGATGTTATAGATAGTGGAGCGTATATAGTGCAAATAACGCATAAAGTGACGGATAGAACGTGCAAATTCCCGCACATTGGGCACTGTGCTCATTTCCTACTAGACAAATAGAGATTTTAGGTTTATAGTTAGCTAGGCTAACTAATTTAAAAGGAAGTGATCTTGTGACAATTGAGCAGGAGTTTTTTAATCAGTATCGTTTAATGTATAGACCATTTATTAATAAGCTGAATGTGCAACTTGAACCGTATCAGTTATATAGCTCACAGTGGGCAGTTCTTCGTTTTTTAAAGGATAAAGGTCCGCATTCCTTTGTGGATATCGCGAATTTTATGTCTATTGAGAAGCCGAGTGTGACGAAGCTTGTACATAAACTTGTGGAGCTTGGCTATGTGGAAACGATGGCGGGCAAGGATAAGCGGGAAAAGCTTGTCCATTTATCGGCGCATGGGGAGGAGCTTGTGCAGGAGATTAAAGCGCACTTGAAGCCATTTTTTGAGCATGCACTGGCAGGTGTACCTCAGCGAGATATTGAAATAGCGACACAGGTTTTTGAAAGAATTTATATGAATATCAATCAATAGGAGAGCGAGTAACGTGGAAGCAACAAGAAAGAAACTATGGACAAAGGATTTTTTAATTGTCTCACTGATTAATTTTACCATTACGTTAATCTTTTATTTGTTAATGGTTACGATTGCCGCTTATGCTGTGGAGCATTTTAATGCGTCTACAAGTACAGCTGGTCTTGTTTCGAGTATTTTTATTATCGGGACATTATTAGGGCGCCTTGGTACAGGTCGTATTATTGGGGATTGGGGTAGTAAGAAAACATTATTTTGCGGATTGCTTTTATTTATGCTGTCAACGATGTCCTATTTTATTGCAGGGAATTTACCTTTACTGATGCTGAATCGTTTAGTACAGGGGATTGCCCTTGGGGTGGCAAGTACAGCAACAGGGACTATTATTGCGCAGATTTTGCCACCTGAGCGACGTGGGGAAGGGATTGGTTATTATAGCTTAAGTGCGATTTTGGCTACAGCTATTGGACCATTTGTTGGTATTTTATTAACACAGTTGTTTGAAGATTATCGCATGATTTTCGCGGTAGATTCCGTTTTAGCCATTATTTGCTTTTTCATGTATTTTATCGTGACAGTGCCAGATGCACCGAAGAAAGCAAAAGATGTTGCTGTGAAGGCAGGCTTTAAGGTGACAAACTTTATTGAATTGCGTGCAGTGCCGATCGCCTTTGTTGCACTCGTAATTGGTTTTGCCTATTCAGGTGTCATGTCCTTTATGACGTTTTATGCGAAGGAGCTGCATTTAGTTTCAGCAGGTAGTTATTTCTTCATTATCTATGCCATTGTCATTTTAGCTACACGTCCATTTACGGGGAAATTACTAGATACAAGAGGCGCAAATATTATTATTTATCCTTGTTTAGTGATTTTTGCTATCGGCATGTATGCCTTTAGTTCAGCTTCAACAACGATTGCCTTTTTAATTGCTGCTGCTTGTATTGGTATTGGCTATGGTAACTTCAATTCAGTTGCACAGGCTATTGCTATTAAAGTAACACCAAATGAACGTTTAGGACTTGCGACATCTACTTACTTTATTTTTTATGATTTAGGATTGGGCGTCGGGCCTTATTTCTTAGGATTATTTGTACCATCTTTGGGTTACAGAGCTATATTCTTTGCGATGGTCTTTGTCATTCTATTATCAATTGTGCTTTATTATTTCTTACATGGTAAACATGAGAAATTAAAACAAGCAAAAATTTCATAGATTAGAATCATTATATTGTGGAAAAAACGTCTTTTTTCTAGTTGTTCGTAAAAAACAACTTAAAAATGACGTTTTTTTCTTTTTAAAAAAATTTATCTTGCAATGGAGGATGATAATCATTATCATCACAATATAAAACAAATTCGGGAGTAGGTACGAAGTATGAAAAACAAATCATTATTATCGGTATTAGTTGCAGGAGGCATTTTAATGGCTGGCTGTGGCAATACAGAAGATACAAAAAAAGAAGACAAGCCTGAAACAGAGCAAACAGACAAAGCAGCACAAGAGGTTGATTTATCTACTGAACTATCAGCTTATCAACAATTTGCTTTAGAGCAAATGGATCAATTTTTACTAGAAACAGAAAAATTCGTGAATCTAGTCAAGGCGGGCGATATTGAGGGAGCTAAAGCAGCGTATGCGCCAGCGCGTATGTATTTTGAACGTTCTGAGCCAATTGCGGAAAGCTTTGGAGATCTTGATCCACGCATTGATGGTCGTTTAGCTGATATTCAGGAAGAAGGAAAAGGTGAAGAAGAATGGTCAGGCTACCATAAGCTTGAACATGCACTATGGGAAGAGAATACAACAAAGGGCTATGAGGCTGTGGCAGATCAACTTCTTGCAGATGCGAAGGAATTACATGCTCTTGTACAAACAGTTGAAGTGACGCCTGATTTAATGATTACTGGTGCGGTTGATTTATTAAATGAAGTGTCGACATCTAAAATTACTGGTGAAGAAGAAATTTACTCACATACAGACCTTTATGATTTTAAAGCGAACATTGAAGGTGCAGAAAAAATCTTTGAAATTTTACGCTCGAAATTAGAAGCAAAAGATTCAAAGCTTGTAACAACACTTGATGAAAAATTCAAAGCGGTGGACGATTTATTAGCACAGCATGCAACTGCAGATGGTGGCTATATTTCCTATGAAGAATTGACAGAGGACAACACAAAAGCACTTGCAGCAGCGGTAAATCAGCTTGGAGAACCATTAAGTCAAATGGGTATCATTTTGGAGTGAACATAAATGACAGCGTCAAACGAAGAAAAATGGATCAATAAAAAAATCTCAAGACGTGATATGTTGAAGCTGACAGGCATTGGAGTGGCAGGTGTTGCCATTGGTGCTTCTGGCTTAGGTGGTGTTATGAAAGCAATGGGCTATGATGTCTTTGAACCTGTTGCGGACAGTATCACTGCAAGCAATAAGGTCAATTTCTATGGCAAACATCAGTCTGGTATTGTGACACCTGTACAAACGAATATTTACTTTGCTTCTTTGGATGTGTTAGTAACATCGAAGAAGGAACTGCAAGAGTTGTTCCAGCAATGGACACCTCTTGTTGTGCGTTTAATGAATGGCGAATTAATGGCCGATGTTTCGTCGAATACGAGAGTGCCGACTGGTGATACAGGTGAAGCAGATGGCTTAGATGCCGCCAATTTATCAATCACTATTGGTGTAGGGCCCTCCTTGTTCGATAAACTAGGTATGCAGCATTTAAAACCAGAGGAGCTAAAGGATTTACCACATTTCCCAAAAGATCAGTTACAGAAAGAATATACAGGTGGCGATCTGTGTATTCAAGCCTGTGCAGATGATCCACAGGTGGCATTCCATGCAGTCCGAAATTTAGTGCGTGCAGCTTCGGGGAAAGTAGAGATTAAATGGTCACAAGCTGGTTTTAATTCATTCCCAGCAAGCGGCGGCACCCCTCGAAATCTCTTTGCATTCAAGGACGGTACAGTAAATCCATCCATTACAGATGAGAAGGATTTAAATAAGGTAGTTTGGGTAGATAAAGGCTGGCTAAAAGGCGGCTCTTATTTAGTCGCGCGTAAAGTTCAAATGCATCTTGAGACATGGGACCGTACATCTTTGAAAGATCAAGAAGCAACATTTGGTCGTTACCGTGATAGTGGGGCACCGTTGGGCAAAACAAAGGAATTTGATGATTTTGATGTAGAGGCAAAGGATGATAAAGGGAACTATATTATGCCGGATACATCACATGTTCATTTGGCCCGTAAATCAGGAGCACGTATTTTACGTCGGTCCTATTCATATGCATCTGGTGTGATGTCGAATACAGGCACCCATGATGCGGGGCTTATCTTTGTTTCATTTCAAAAAGACCCAGCCCAATTTACAACTATTCAAAATAGCTTAGGGCGTATGGATAAAATGAATGAGTATATTACACATCGAGGCAGTGCTGTGTTTGCTTGCTTCCCTGGTGTACAAAAGGGGAGTTATTTAGGTGAAGCACTTTTTAACGCGCTGTAGTATCGTTATAGCTTTATTGTTGACTTTAGCTTTACCTGTGCAGGCTGCGCAATCTTATAGTCATTTATATATTGCGATTAGTGATGCATTGATGAATACGAAGCAGGATAAAGAGGCGGAGGCCAAACAGGCACTTGAACAGTTTGCCACAGACTGGGCTAAGGTTTCTTCTGAACAAAAAGAAGCGAAAGCAAAGGTTGATGATAGCCTTGCCCATGCAACTGAGGCCGCATCAAAGGATGAACGTTTAGAGGCGCTGTCCGCATTGTCAAATGCACTACGAGCCTTAGAAAAACTGGAAAATCCAGTAGATGAGGCTGCACAACGAGCAGAGTTTGGGCAAAAGATGAAGCCAATTATGGCAGATTTTGAAAAAGCTTTAGCCGGTGGAAACGTTCAGGCTATTGATGAAGCCTACAAGGATTTTAATATCAAATGGAACAAAAGTGAGCGTCCAGTACGTGAGCAGAGTATTGCGATGTATGGGCAAATCGAAACACAAATGGCATTTCTGCGTATCTCAATTTCTGCTGAAGAGCCAGATATCGCTCTCATGAAAACTCAATTTGCAGATTTACAAAAAACGATGGCAGATTTTGTAGAGGGTAAAGAAACAGCCAAAGTTGTTGAAGGTGATTATTCATTAGCTACATTAATTGCTTATATTGACGAGGCGATGGACTTTGTTGATGCTGGTGATTATAAGGCAGCCTCTGATAAAGTGCGTGAATTTATTACGATTTGGCCACGCGTTGAAATTGAAATTTCAACACGTAATGGTAGCCTTTATACGAAAATTGAAAGTGATATGCCGATTATCGCGAGTGATTTATTAAAATCTTCCGTGGATCAAGAAGCGATCACCAAAAAGTTAAATACATTCCGTACTGAAATCGAGTTGATTCAAGGAGATTCGGATTATACGATTTGGGACGCAGCGTTAATATTACTACGTGAAGGACTTGAGGCTTTACTTATTATTTTGGCGCTAGTGTCATTCCTTAATAAATCAGGGCAGCAGAAAATGCGCAAATGGATTTATATTGGAGCGCTTGTGGGCGTTCTGTTATCAGCTGTTGCAGCGGTTCTTATGTCAGCGATTCTAAATTCGGCAACAATTGATACAAATCGTGAATTGATGGAAGGTTATGTGGGCTTAATTGCGGCAGCGATGATGATCGGTGTGGGTATTTGGCTACATAGTAAGTCAAACGTGGTTAGTTGGAATCGCTACATTTCTAAGCAAATGGGTAATGCTATTTCCAACGGCTCTATTTTCGCCATGGCAGCGATTAGCTTCTTATCCGTTTTCCGAGAAGGAGCAGAAACGCTTGTCTTTTACGCGGGTATTGCACCAAAAATGGAGACTTCGCAATTTATCCTTGGAATTGTCGTAGCACTGATTATCCTTGCATTGCTGGCCATCGTGTTATTTAAGGCAAGTGGCAAAATTCCGATTCATAAATTCTTTGCCGTAGCGACCGTGCTAATTTATGTATTAGCCTTTAAGATTATCGGTGTCAGTCTGCATACATTGCAACTGACTAATAAGATTTCCACATCGATTATTGATGGTTTACCTGTCATAAACATGATTGGTTTCTATCCAACTGTAGAAACAATGATAGGCCAAGCGATTTTACTAGCTTTGGTCGTGGCAACCATCATTTATAAAAAGAAACAAGCCTAAGCGACTTTAACAAACGCTTGTGGCAGTCGTGCAAGAAAAAGGATGTCTCCATGAAGACATCCTTTTTTTACTTCCAGTGAGCTGGACGTTTAATATAGGAAGGTAATTTCGTAGAACGGTCACCTTGTGCGGCATTGATTTGCATTTGCGTTAAAAATAGACTTGTTGAAAGATCAGCACCACGTAAATTAGCATCACGCAAATCGGCCCCAATGAAATCTACCTCGCGTAAATTGGCCCCTTGTAAATTGGCAGCAATCAAATAGCTACCTCTTAAATCAGTCGCTCGTAAATCTTTGCCCTGTAATTTTTTACCCATCCAATCAGCACCACGCTGATTTAATTTTGAAGAAGCTTTCTCCTTTACACGATGCGTACGAATTTGTTCGCTAGTTTTTAAAAGGAGTGCATTAACTGGCATACGAATAGCAACAATGTCCAGTGTTAATAAGGCATCTGCTTCAAGTTCCGTTGCCTGCTGTAGCTGTTCTAATTGAACAAGGAGCTGTTCATAGAGCGTGTTGTCCACTTGATAGGATAAAGCCTCTGCCACATAGGCGATCATTTCATAAAGCTGCTCCATAATTGGAAACACTTGAAACATCTTGTCAGCATGAACGCGAGATTGGCGCCAATCTTGTCCTTTAAATGTAACTTGGGAAACCTGCTGACCGGCACCTAGGCAATCAAAAACTGTACAGCCTTTAAAACCGTTCTCTCGTAGCTTGCTATGAATTTGACAGCTATAGTCATCTTTTAAATTGGAACATGGCTTGCCTGCTGGCTTATTCATAGCAAAGTCACTGGAAGCCACAATATTTAATGCTGTACAACATAACCCAAAACAGTTTTGGCAATCTGCCTGCAAGCTTTCTCGGATTTTTGTGCCAATTGATGTATCTCTATTTGTCAGGTTAAACATCCTTTTTCCCTCTCTTACCTCATTAACTTAGCTATTATTTTATCACGTACATGCTAGCAGATGAAATATGATTACAACCATATTTTGAAAGACAGTAGGGATTATGGTATTCTTCTTCACAAGACATTGTCTAGAAAATTTAGAAAAAGTAGTGGTGGTTGAACATGGGGTAGCTGTCAATGATTTATTGCAATTGCCATCCTTTCGAGGGGCAGAGGTTTTAACAGGTCGAGATAATCTACATCGTACGGTCTCTTCTTTATCAGTTTTAGAAGTATCGAATGTTGATTTTTATTCTAAAATTATTAATCGTGTGCAAGAGGAATGGTATGCGGAAGAGCTTGTAATTAGCTCCTTTTATTCCATTCGTGATAGTGTGAAACAGCAATGCGAAACGATTCAGCATTTACATGATTTAGGAGAACTTGGCCTTATATTATATTATGTTGGTATTGTGTTGCCAGATATTCCCGAGGAAGTGCTGGCATTAGCCGAGGCGCAGGGGTTTATAATCATCTGTATGCCTAGAAATGATTATTCACTGCGCTATAATGAGGTTATTTTTGAGGTTATGGAAGCGATTGTTAGTAACCAGGGCGTCAATGATCATTTTGTCAAGGAAACGTTAGAGAAGGTATCTTTGTTGCCTGAGCATCTTAGAAGTGTTGAAATTACATTGAAAATGTTATCAGATCGTTTGAAAGCTAATATTCTACTAACGAATAGTCATTTAGATATTGTCAACCAAGTCATGTGGCCTAGAAATTCTTCATTAGATGTGGCCAATGTCATTCATGAATGCTCGCAATCACAAATCTATCGAGAAACGGGTAAGTTCGAGTTACAACGAAGTGACATATCATGTGTGATCGAATATAAAAGAGTTCACCAAAAAAATGGGGAGCCCCTCTTTTTATTTCTTATAAAGGAAAATACGAATTTGCCCGCGAAGACGATTGAAAAAGTAAGTGAGGTTGTCCAAGTGGCGATAAATTTATGGGGAGACAAACATGATGAGGTTAGTGAATATGCCTTAGTCAAAGCAATCATTAATGATGAAAGTGAAAAAATGAGAAGATTAGCCAATCTCCTTCATATTGATGTCTCCGCTATTCAAATGATGTGGTTAGTATACATGCACGATTTAGCCGAGGAAAAAAGGATTCGAGATGAGTTAGAAGAGCAGCTATCCAAATACTATCAAACCAGGGTCATTCAATGTATTGACCATTGTATGATTGTGCTACTTGGAAATTGCCTTTATAAGCACCATGAGTTTGAGATTACGATTGAATATAGTGAAACGACCAATTATGATGCACAAATCGCAGAAATCGTCTATGCACCAAAAATGAAAAACACCAAGGCTGTTCGTCAAATGTATCAATTGGTCAATCAGGTAGGGGATAAAGCCAACACTATATACCCAATGCGAAAATTGTTTACAGCAGCGGAGGTTCGTTCCATGAAACGAGCTATCGATGTGAGTAAGCAGGGCGAAGAAATGATTGAGGAATATTTGTCGGTGATTGAACCGATTTTACATGATCAGGATACGTTACAGACACTGATTACATTTTTATTAGATGCCAATGCGAGTGTGGAGCGCTGTGCGGAACTACTTTATATTCATAAAAATACGGTAAAATATCGAATCAAAAAAATTAGTGAGCTGATTGGTACAGATGTGACCATTTACGCCGAATTTTACGATGTGTATATGGCCTGTATGCTCTATCGATTAATTAATGATTAGAATAATCTGAAATTTTGTCATTTTGAACAAAATTTCAGATTATTTTTTTCATTTACGCAAAAGACTCTCTTCCATGCTTTCATTATAATTAAAAACAATAATCCATCACCCAAGTATAAGGAGGGAGTCGCTTGAGAAATGACAACAATGTTCAATCTTGGTATAGCTTAGGAATTATTTGGGCAGGTGCCATGATTTGTATTCCTAGTTTATTGGTAGGTAATGCACTAATTACAAGTATGAGTTTATCAAAGGCACTGGCTGTAGCGTTTGTAGGCTACGCGATTGTCGTGTTAATTATGATATTGCAAGGAATGCAAAGCAGTGATTTAGGAAAACCGACTGTCCATATTGCTGGGCAAGTGTTCGGTAAAAAAGGCTCTCGTACCATTTTATCCATTATATTAGCCATTGCATGCTTAGGGTGGTTTGGTATTCAGGCTAATGTTTGTGGGGTTGCCTTAGCGAATTTGCTAGCAATTTATCACTTGAATATACCAGTTCCTCTAGCTTCGTTCATAAGTGGTATGGTCATGGTTGTCTCTGCTATTTACGGCATGAAAGTATTACGTACATTAAGCTATATTGCTGTCCCACTATTAGTGATCATTTGTGTGTATGGTTTGGTCCAAGCATTAACAGGGGATCAGCTTGAATTCATTCGTGCTTACCAACCACAAGGCAATATGAGCTTTATGGATGGTTTAGCTGTAACAATTGGTTCATTCGCCTTAGGGGCAGTCATAGCGGGTGATTATTCACAATTTTCCAAAAAACGTTCAGATGTTTTCAAGGCTGCTACGTTAGGCATTATTCCTGCTGGCGTGCTGATGATTGGCGTAGGGGCCATTTTAACAATAACTTATCAAACAAGTGACATTACCGCTGTTTTTCTGCATATTGCTACACCGTTTATTGGTGGGGTTGGCTTAATTTTAGCGACCTGGAAAACCAATTTGGTCAATGCGATTTCAGGAGGTATTGCCTTAATTAATGTATTTGATGTTTCTAAAAACAAAGAGAGAGTGGCGATTTTTGTCGCCGGGACAATTGGCACGATTTTAGCAGTCATAGGGATTTTGAATTACTTCACTCCGATTATGTCGATCCTCTCAGCGATGATTCCCCCTGTTGCAGGTGTCATGATTGCTTCCTATTGGGTCATCCATAAAGGCCATAAAGATAGCTGGGTAGAGGTGGAAGGTGTTAATCGATTAGGTGTGTATTCTTGGCTTGTAGGGGCGGTGATTGCCTGTCTGCCCGTTGTATTTTCTTTATTCCCGGAGTTGCCGACATTACCTAATCAACCGATGATCGGCATTATCATTTCATTTGTTATTTACTATTTTGGGTATCGAATATCCGTACAAAAAACGGTCATACTGGAGGAACATAGATGAGATATTTAGATCAAGCAGCTATTGAACATATTGCCATTGGTGCAGCATTTTTAGGAACAGGTGGTGGGGGAGATCCGTATATTGGGAAATTAATGGCTCTTTCTGCGATCGAAAAAAATGGTCCTGTTAAGTTGTATTCAGTGGATGAAATTGAAGATGAAGACTTTTTCATACCTGCAGCTATGATGGGAGCGCCATCTGTTTTAGTGGAAAAGTTCCCGCGTGGCGATGAGTTCGTGAAAGTTTTCCAAAAGCTTGCACAGTATTTGGGTAAGGATAAAATTGCCGGAACATACCCAATGGAAGCGGGTGGGGTAAATTCGATGATTCCGATTGTTGTGGCTGCACAGCTAGGGTTACCGTTGATTGATTGCGATGGCATGGGGCGCGCATTCCCAGAATTACAAATGGTGACCTTTAACCTAGATGGTATTTCAGCAACACCTATGGCCATTACAGATGAAAAAGGCAATATTGGTATTTTTGAAACAATTGATAATAAATGGACAGAGCGTATTGCTCGATCAGCAACTGTCGAGATGGGGGCTAGCTCTTTAGTGAGTTTATACCCAACAACGGGTGCCCAAATTAAGAAAAGTGGTGTGCATCATATTGTGACGCTTTCTGAAAAAATCGGTGAAATTATTGCCTCAAAAGATCAAGAAGTGAACGATAAACTAGAAAGTCTTCTGAAACTTGTTGCTGGATACGAGCTATTCCAAGGGAAAATTGTCGATGTGATTCGTGAAACGAAGGGTGGCTTTAACCTGGGGAAAATGAATCTAGAAGGTATTGATGGTTATAAAGAGGATCAGATGAAGGTTCATTTCCAAAATGAAAACTTACTGGCAGAGAAAAATGAGAAAGTTGTAGCGATGACGCCAGACCTTATTTGTTTGGTCGATTATGAAACATTACTGCCTGTGACGACAGAAAGTTTAAAATACGGCAAACGTGTGCGCGTAATTGGCTTACCAGCACATGAAAAATGGCGCACAGCAAAAGGTATTGAAACAGCAGGACCAAAATACTTTGGCTATGATTATGATTACGTGACAATTGAAGAATTGGTGAAAAAGGAGGTAGCTGAACATGTATAAAATTGGAATTGATGTAGGTGGAACAAACACAGATGCCATTCTTTTAGATCATAATAGTCAGCTTATTGATAGTGTGAAATCACCCACAAGCTTAGATATAAAATCAGGAATTGAAAAATCATTGCAGCAATTATTACAAGGTGCAAACATTGATAAAACAAAAATCACGCATGCCATGTTAGGGACAACACAATGTACCAATGCCATAGTTGAACGAAAAAAATTAGCAAAGGTCGGTGTAATTCGTCTGGGTTATCCAGCAACCGCATCGGTGCTACCTTATACAGCATGGCCATCAGATATGATTGATAACTTATCAGGGAATTATGCGATTGCACACGGTGGCTATGAATACGATGGCCAATTATTGAGTGCTCTTGATCAGGAAGAAATTACGAAGTTATTAGAAGAATGGCGTGACCATGTAGAATCCATTGCCATTGTAGGTGTCTTTTCATCTATTAATAACGATCAAGAATTGCAGGTTCGTGACTGGATTCAAGCTATCTATGGGGAAGATTTCCCGATTTCTTGCTCATCTTTAATTGGATCTGTGGGGTTAATTGAACGTGAAAATGCAACGATTCTAAATGCTGCTTTATGTAAGGTCATCGAGACGACAACACAAGGCTTTATACAAGCACTACAAGCGGAAGGTATTTTTAACGTAGAAGTTTACCTATGTCAGAATGACGGTACATTAATGTCTGTCGACTATGCAAAGCAATTCCCGATATTGACCATTGCTTGTGGGCCAACAAATAGTATTCGTGGTGCCTCGTATTTATCCCAAATTCAAAATACAATGGTATTGGATGTAGGTGGTACGACTTCTGATATTGGTGTATTACAGGATGGTTTCCCTCGAGAATCTTCCGTCGCAGTGGAAGTAGGGGACATTCGTACCAACTTTAGAATGCCTGATATTATCTCAGTCGGTCTAGGTGGCGGCAGCATTGTTCGAGTGAAGGACGACAAAATTACCGTTGGGCCGGATAGTGTAGGCTATAAAATTAGTGAAGAGGCATTAGTATTTGGCGGATCGACTTTGACGACAACGGATATTGCTGTTCGTTTAGGCCTTGCAGATGTTGGCGATCGAAATTTAGTGGCCCATATTGATGAAGCGTTTGCCAAAGCGGTTCAAAAAGAAATTTCTTTGTTACTGGAGCAAGCCATTGATAAAATGAAAACATCTTCAGAGGATGTATCGTTGGTCTTAGTGGGCGGGGGTAGTATCATTGTACCTGAAAAGATTCAAGGTGTTTCCACTATTGTAAAATCGGAATTTGGCGGTGTCGCAAATGCCATTGGTGCATCCATTGCGCAAATTAGTGGTCAATACGAGCAAATTTATATTTATTCCAAAGAGCCTCGTGAGGAATCTCTGAAGGATGCACAAAATAAGGCAGTGAAACAAGCTGTATTAGCTGGTGCCCTTGCGGATACGATTGAATTGGTTGAAGTGGAAGAAACTCCGTTAGCTTATCATCCGGAAAATGCCACAAGATTAAAAGTAAAAGTAGTAGGGAAAATGGTTTAGCGAAGAAGAGTCCTAAAGAGGGCTCTTCTTTTTTAGTGCATGATAGAGGGATTATGAGTTCAGAGTTGAACTAATCTGTACGTTCTAATTGCTCGTTTACAGGTTTTCGTTTATGTTTTTCATTAATAATTTTCTTATTAAGAATGCTTACTCTGCCAACCATTAGCAACCTCATATCTTCTACGATATATTGAGCTAACTCTTCGTCAGATATGTCATCTCCTACAATATCAAGGCGGAATTTTTGCCCTTGAATGCCCCCTCCATTTGTAAACTCAATGTCAAAATCGAATATCACCCTTTTTTCCATTCTAATATCACCTTTCTTTCGTCTTCGTGTGCTCTCAATGTATTCTGATTTTACTTAATTGATACATGATGACCCTATGCTATACAGGTTAATTGTTTCATCCTAATCAAATTAGGCTCTATCTTCTTTTTTCTTGTATTTGGTACTTGAAAATAAGGAAGTCATAGTGTAATATCTGACTAGTACACTATGACACGAGGTGTTGAGCATGAAAAGTTTTGTAGGACTTTTAAAAAAGGAATGGGTACTTTACCGATCATGGTTTTTGATGGGGATATTTGCGGGCATTATGCTTTCCTGGATTGTTCCCTATGTATTGCATCAATTTGTTGATCTCTTTGCTCAAGAAAATCAGCTAGCATTTGTCTTTACGCTTCTCGTTCTTTTTATAGGTGGATTTTATTCCGTCTTGCAATTTTTAGCGAGTATGCGTTTGGATATTAAAGCGAAGGAAAGTTGGCTTCATTCCACTAGTTCCATCACAAAGCTAATTGGAGCAAAGATGGTCTGTTCGCTATTAGGTTATGCGCTTTTTAATACGCTCTTTGTGAGTATTGCCATCTTTAATGTAAAAGAAGAGTTTATTGCAAATGTTGGACAAATCGTTTTTGTTTTGGTATTAATTGTTATTGCGTTAACTATTTTCCAATTTATGTTGTTTGTTTTACTGTTGTTCTTCTTAGCTTTTTACTTGCAATTGAAGCATGTAATTGGGCGTTTTTCCATTGTGTTGACAATGGTTGCTTTTGGCCTTACAACAGCGGCTTGGGTTCGTATAACGGAGAGTCAGTTTTATGAAATGGTTTTCCAACGTGGCGCCATTTCATTGAGCAAATTAGAACTGTATTTACCCAAAGTAAGGGCGACAACAACGATGGAATGGAGGCTAGGCTCTATTTATGTTGTTGAAGAAGTAGCTTCTACTTTACTTATCGTACTGCTCTTTTTAGCGGCATCCAAGTGGCTTGAAAAGGTGGTATTACGATGACGATGGATTTTTCACGTGATAAACCGATTTATAGTCAGCTTGTCGATCGGATATGCGGGGACATTTTGAAGGGGCAGATATTGCTTGGTGATCGACTGCCTTCTGTTCGGGAATATGCAGTCGAAACGGGTGTCAATGTCAATACGGTGCAACGAGTCTATAAGGAGTTAGAGGCAATGAATATAACGGAAACCAAACGAGGACAAGGTACATTTATTACGACCAATGAGGAACGCATTGAGGTATTACGAGATGACATGAAAAATAAGTTAGCCGAAAGTTTTTTAACATCCATAGAAGCATTAGGATTTTCGAAAGAAGAAATGCTGGTTGTTTTGAAAAATAAAGCGTGAGGTGAAGGAAATGTTACAGCTATCAAATGTGTCTTTTCAATATAAGAATAAGCCCATTTTACAGGATATATCCTTTTCCTTTCCTATTGGACAGATAATTGGGCTAGTTGGGGAAAATGGTAGTGGTAAATCTACACTTCTCAAAGTTTTAGCTGGCTTATTACGACCTTCTTGTGGTGATGTAGTACTGACTGGCGAGCCTGTTACTCGTAGAAGTGCGGACCGAATTGCTTATTTACCAGATACAGATTTGTTTTTTGAGTATTATACGGGGGAACAGCTATTCCAGCACTACGCCTCTCAATTTGAAGACTTTTCCTATGATAAAGCTTGTATAGTGGCAGAATTTTTACAGGTTGATAAGAATACGAAGCTACGCCAATTATCAAAAGGGAATCGAGGTCGAATGAAAATGGCTGCTACACTAGGCCGAGAAGTGCCCTATTATTTGATGGATGAGCCGTTTGCAGGGCTAGATCCGATTGTGCGAGAGCAGCTCATTAAAGGTTTAATTCAATTTACAGACATAGAAAATCAAACGATTTTGCTGTCAACACATGAATTATATGAGGTTGAACCTATTTTAGATCAAATTATTTTATTACAAGCGGGCTCCATCACGGCTTATGAAGAAGTCGAGACATTACGCGATGTGACCAACAAGGATGCAGTCGAGTGGATGAAAGGATTTTATAAGAAAGGGTGAAAAATATGACAGAACCAATTGTACAATTGCAAAATTTATCGAAGACGATTCGAGGAAAGCAATTAATTCAACAGTTAAATATTGATTTATATCCAGGGCAAATTACAGGATTTTTAGGGCCTAATGGAGCAGGGAAAACAACCACGATTCGTATGATGACAGGCCTCATGCATCCAACAGAGGGCAAGGTGATCATTGATGGGCTATCCCTACAGGAGCATTATGAGGAAGCGATTAGCAAGGTCGGTGTGATTGTCGAAAATCCAGAGATGTATAAATTTATGTCTGGTTATAAAAATTTACTGCATTTTGCACGCATGCATAAAAATGTTACGAAAGAACGAATCCAAGAGGTCGTTAAACAGGTAGGACTTGAAAATCGTATCCATGAAAAGGTGGCAACGTATTCCCTTGGGATGCGTCAACGACTAGGACTTGCACAGGCACTATTGCATCGACCGAAATTTCTAATTTTAGATGAACCAACGAATGGTTTAGATCCAGCTGGTATTCGAGAGTTCCGAATGTACCTTCGCAAAATAGCTGCAGAAGATAACGTTTCTGTCTTTGTGTCCAGTCACCTATTATCTGAAATTGAATTAATGTGTGACAGAGTGGCCGTAATCCAAAATGGGAAGCTAATCGATATTCGTGAAATTCATAATGATAGTTCGTCGTTTTACTATGTGGAAGCACAGCCAAAAGAACAGGTGTCTGCACATCTTGCTCAGCTTGATTACAAGTTTGAAGCGGAGAATCAGGGCTATGTGATTGAATTGAAGAAAGAGGATGTTCCTGCATTGACAGCAGGGCTTGTGCAAGCAGGTATTCAACTATTTGCGGTACAACCACATCAGAAAACATTAGAGGATCAATTCTTAGAAATGACAGGAGGCGGACAAATTGCTGAAGCTAATTCAAAATGAATGGATGAAATTATGGCATAAAAAAGGTACGTGGGCAATGGTCGCTATGCTTATACTTGTCATCCTAGTTCCTAGTGGAATCATGAAATATTATGAGGAAAAATCCTCAGATGAAGGATCATGGCAGAAGGTTGAGCAGCAAGCTATCCAAAATAATAAGGCAATGCTAGCGGAAGAAGACTTATCCGAGGCAGATAAAGCCTATTTTAAAGAGCAAATTTCAATTTCAGAGTATCGTTTAGCAAATGATGCGCCTAGTCAAAAGGATGGCAGCGTTGCGAGCTTTATGTCCTTTACAAGCAATATGCTAACATTGGTCACTTTATTTACGGTAATAACAGCTGCCAGTATTGTCTCAAGCGAATTTTCAACAGGTACCATTAAAATGCTGTTAACTCGTCCAATGTCCCGTGCGAAAGTGTTAACGTCTAAATTATTGACAACCTTCATATTTGGTTTGTTTTTAGTTGCTGTAAACGTAGTCGTTAGTGCGATTGTAGGTTTAGTATTATTTGGTGTAGGCTCGGGTGTAGAATTAGAGATTGTCAATGGACAGGTGGCTGAAAAGGCAGTATGGAGTGATTTAGCATATCATTATCTACTATCTGGCGGTGATTTTGTCATGTCTACACTATTTGCCTTTTTAATTGGTTCAGTGTTCCGTTCAAGCTCATTAGCGATTGGTTTAACAATGTTCCTATCCTTTACAGGTGGCATGATCATCATGTTCTTAAGTAGATACGACATTGTGAAATACATTTGGCTAACGCATTCAGATTTAACACAATATGAACATGGTGGTAGCTCCATGATTGCTGATGTGACGATGCCATTTTCTTTAACAGTACTAGCGATTTACGCTATACTTTTCCTTATTATTAGTTATACGTCCTTTATGAAACGTGACGTTACAGCATAAATTAAATAAGAACTGTGCCCTAATACTTTATTGGGGTACGGTTTTTTTTATGACAAAAGGAAATATTAAAAAAGTATTTATTTTTTTTCGAATTGCGCCTATAATAATAGCAACTTAGTGAAAACGCTTTTTTTTTACTAAAGTGGTCTAGACAACTATACCAAAGGGGGATAATGAATGTTTGCTTTCTTACAAAAAATCGGTAAGTCGCTCATGTTTCCAATCGCTACATTACCGGCAGCAGCATTACTATTGCGTTTAGGTTCAGGGGATATGCTTGGAGCAGTTCCGAATGAAGCCATCCAGTACATTGCTAGTATTATGGCCGCTTCTGGGAATGCTATACTTGGCAATTTACCAATTATTTTTGCGATCGGGATTGCGATGGGGTTGGCACATGATAGCAGTGGGGGCGCAGCGCTTGCAGGTGCGATTGCTCATCTTGTATTAGTTGCCGTTTTAGGGACGGTTAATGAAGACTTAAATATGGGTGTATTTGGTGGTATTATTGCCGGTATTACGGCAGGCTTATTGTATAACAAATATTATAATGTGAAATTTCCAGAATGGTTATCATTCTTTGGCGGACGGCGCTTTGTACCGATTATTACATCCATCACTATGGCGATTTTAGCTAGTATTTTAGCCATCGTGTGGGGACCAATTCAAGGTGGTATTGATGCTGTCGGCAATTGGATGATCGGCGCAGGATCACTTGGTGTTGGGATGTATGGTTTCTTCAATCGTCTATTAATTCCAGTGGGTCTACACCATGTTATTAATACAGTGATTTGGTTTGATTTTGGTGAATTCACGAATGCGGCGGGTGAAATTGTTAAAGGGGATATTAATCGTTTCTTAGCCGGAGACACATCAGCTGGACATTTCCAAGCTGGTTTCTTCCCAATTATGATGTTTGGTTTACCAGCAGCTTGTCTTGCGATGTACTTTACAGCGAGAAAGGATAAACGTCCAATCGTTGGTGGGATGTTTGTTTCTATCGCTTTAACAGCCTTTTTAACAGGTGTTACAGAACCTATTGAATTTTCATTTATGTTCTTATCACCAGTTTTATATGGTATCCATGCGGTGTTAACAGGTATTGCGCTTGCAGTTGCCTATGTCGTTGGATTCCGTGACGGTTTTGGATTCTCGGCAGGATTAATTGACTACTTGCTAAACTTTGGTTTGGCCGATAAACCATTACTGCTACTACCTTTAGGATTAGGCTTTGGGGCCATTTATTTTGTGGTCTTCTATTTCTTAATTAAAAAACTGGACTTAAAAACACCTGGACGTGAAGATGATGATGAAGAGGATGGGCAAACAAATTCAGCCATCTCAGATGATGTCGATTTACGTGCCTATTATACAATTGAAGCATTAGGCGGAAAAGATAATATTCAGCAAGTGGATTACTGTACGACTCGTTTACGTATGTCAGTGCAGGATGCCAATGTTGTAGATGAAAAAACGTTGAAGCAGACAGGTGCACGAGGTGTTATGCGTATTAGTAAAACCAATGTACAAGTGATTATCGGCACATCTGTTGAGTTTTTAGCTGAGGCAATGAAAGAACGTCTGAAAAAGGGTAATCCAGCACCAGCCAATGCTCAGTTGCCAAAGGAACAACCTGTGGGGACAGAAGCAGTAAAAAACGAAACAATAACGACTTTCCATGATTTTGAAATGCCGATGACGGGTGATTTATTACCGTTATCAGAAGTACCAGATGAAGCATTTTCTGCTGGCCTGATGGGTCCTGGTTTTGGGATTCACCCGACAGATGGAACTGTTTATGCACCGTTTGACGGGCAAGTGGTCATGATTTTCCCAACAAAGCATGCAATTGGCTTAAAATCTGATACAGGATTAGAACTATTAATTCATGTCGGATTAGATACCGTAACACTAAATGGTGAAGGCTTTGACATGCTTGTAACAGATGGACAAAAAATAAAACGTGGTGATGCATTGTTAAAAGCAGACATCACAAAAATAAAGGACCAAGTGCCTTCCATTATTACTCCTGTAGTTTTCACTAGCCTAATGGGGCAAGAGATTACACTAGGAAAAACAGGTTTCCAACGTGCAGGCTCTTCCAATATTATTTCAATGAAAAAGTAACAATAAATAGGGCTGTTTGCGGAGGAACACATGGGCAATGTCATTGCAAATGGATACTTTTCAACAGCCCTTATTCAAGAAGAGGAGATGTTTTTCTTGAGTTTATTAATTCAGAACATCACAGTGGTCAATGCAAATGGTCGGGATGAACAGATGGATGTGTGGATGATGGATGGCAAAATTGCTCAGATTGCCCAGCATATTGAGGCCCATGGGGTTGATCAGTTAGATGGTTCAGGCAAGTTTTTATTGCCAGGATTTATTGATATGCATATTCACGGATCTGCCCAAATGGATACAATGGATGCATCTGATGAAGGGCTGCATATCATGGCCAAATCGCTATTAAAAGAAGGTACGACAAGCTTTTTAGCAACCACGATGACACAAAGCTTTGACAATATCGAACGGGCTATTGCCAATGTAGCACAATTCCAGCCACAGCCTGATGAAGCAGAAGTGCTTGGTCTTCATATCGAAGGACCTTTTGTCTCGAAGCAGCGGGCAGGAGCTCAACCTCTTGATTATATTGTCCCACCAGATGTTCAGGTCATAACAAAATGGCAAGCATTAAGTGGTCATAAAATTAAGCAAATTACACTAGCACCCGAAGAACCTACTGGAATGACAGCTGTGCAAAGCCTTTCTGAAAGCGGAGTCATTGTTTCAATTGGTCATTCCGACGCTACCTTTGAGCAAATGCAAGAAGCAGTTCAATTAGGTGCTTCACAGGGGACTCATTTATACAATCAAATGCGTCCATTCCATCATCGTGATCCTGGTGTGGTTGGTGGTGTTTTGTTACTAGATGCCATAAAGGCAGAACTGATTGTTGATTTTATCCATATGCATGAAGGCGCTGTGGAAATGGCTTATCGCTTGAAGGGAGCAGACGGAATTATCTTAATAACGGATGCAATGCGAGCAAAGGGTATGCCATTTGGTGAATATGATTTAGGTGGTCAAATGGTGCATGTGACGGAATCAGGCGCACATTTATCGAATGGTGCACTGGCAGGTAGTATTTTAAAAATGGATCAAGCTGTGCGAAATATGCGTAAGATTACCAATTGTACATTGGAGGAGCTTGTGAAAATGTCCAGCTTCAATGCTGCCCAGCAATTGAAATTAACGAACAAAGGGCAACTTAAAGAAGGATATGATGCGGATGCCGTGATTGTGGATGGACACTTGATGCTTCATCAAACGATTAAAGCAGGCCAAATCATGATGCATGCAAACATTTAGCATAGAACGTTTGAAATGAAAAGGTGATAGATCATGAATACCTATTTTCAACAAGTCAATCGCTATTTAACAATGGTGGCGGAACAGGAAAATGAGCAAATTATTCTTGTAGCTCAACAAATAGTGAAACGTCTAGTACAGGGAGGCATTATCCAGTTATTTGGTTCAGGGCATTCCATGTTATTAGCGCAGGAATGTTACTACAGAGCTGGTGGCTTAGTTCCTGTTAAACCCATACACATTGAACCCTTAATGCTGCATCGGGGAGCACGGCAATCCTCACAAAATGAAAAAAAACAAGCATTTTTAGCCTCTTATAAGGATCAACTACAATTTGATGACAGAGATGTTTGTATTATCATTTCAACATCTGCCAACAATCCAGTTCCTATTGATATGGCCATCTACGCTAAAGAAGCAGGGGCGCTAACGATATCACTACAATCATTAGCCTATCAACAACAACCATCACGCCATCCTTCAGGCAAACGTTTGGAGGATATTGTAGATGATATTTTAAATACACATGTTCCATTAGGCGATGGTATTTTAACAGTTGATCAGTTGCAATATGGACCTGTATCTACGGTGTTGGGTGCGACGTTATTAAATGCTTTATTCGCCCAAATTATTGAGCTTCTGCATGAACAAGGCGCAAGCTTACCAGTGTTTGGTAGCAGTAACTTGGGGAACACCAATAATGATGAACTCATTGATCAATATGGTCAGCGAATTCATTTCTAAGGCTCAAGGAAAAGGAGGATATGTAGTGAAAATAGAAAGATTTGATTCAAAAGAAGAATTATATGCACGAGCAGTAGCCATAATGGTGGAAGCTAAACATAATGGGGCCACAACGTTCGGGCTAGCTACTGGTGGAACAATGGAACCGTTGTATGCTAAAATCTGTAAAACTGATATCGATTTTTCGAATTGCATCAGCTTTAATTTGGATGAATATGTAGGACTCCAGGCCAACCATGAGCAAAGCTATGCCTATTATATGCACAAGCATTTATTTCACGAAAAACCATTTCAGGCATCCTATTTACCAAATGGTTTAGCAGCAGATCCTTTAGAGGAAGCAGCTCGCTATGAAGCTCTATTACAACAACATTCCTTAGACTTTCAATTGCTTGGTATCGGACAAAATGGCCATATCGGTTTCAATGAACCAGGTACGGCTTTTGATTCCTTGACACATCTTGTGACATTGGAAGAATCGACTCGTCAAGCCAATGCTCGCTTCTTTTCATCGATTGATGAAGTGCCTACGCAGGCGTTCACAATGGGGATTCAATCCATTATGCGTGCCAAGTGCATTTTGTTAATGGCAGTGGGAGAAACTAAACGCGAGGTCTTAGAACGTGTGTTGGCCTCTGATTATACAGAGAATATTCCAGCAAGTGTTTTGTCCAAACATCCAAATGTCATGATTTTAACAGACTTACAAGTAGAGGAGAATTAACAATGAAAACACAACAATTTACAGTAATCGATCCTTTAGGAATTCATGCACGTCCAGCGAGCCAGCTTGTGGCAAAAGCAACACCATTTACTTCAGCTATTGAAGTGCGTACAGAAGAAAAAGCGGCAAATTTAAAATCTATTCTTGGGGTAATGGGATTAGCCTTAAAGCAAGGTTCTCAATTTACGCTGTATGTAGAGGGGGAAGATGAAGAGCAAGCATTTGAGGCATTAGCAACATTACTGACAGAAATGGGGCTTGCACAATGACACATCTCACTGGTATTGCCGCTTCAGACGGCATTGCCATTGCAAAAGCGTATCGTTTTGTACAACCAGATTTAACATTTAGTCAAACACAGGTTCAAGATATCGAGGCGGAGCAGCAACGTTTAACAGCTGCCCTTACCAAAGCTGGGCAAGAGCTGGTGGCCATCCAACAGCAAACATTGAAAAAGTTTAGTGCCGAGGAAGCGGCCATTTTTGAAGCACATTTATTAGTGGTGAATGATCCAGAGCTAATTGGACCTATCAATCAAAAAATTGCTGACGAAGCGGTCAATGCCGAGTTTGCCTTACATGAAGTTTCATCGATGTTTGTGACATTATTTGAAAGTATGGATGATGAATACATGAGTGCACGTGCATCAGATATTAAAGATGTGACAAACCGTATTTTAGCACATTTACTCGGTGTACATATTCCAAATCCAAGTAATATCAGTGAACAGGTAATAATTGTAGCCAATGATTTGACACCTTCAGAGACAGCTCAATTGGATCGTAACTTTGTCCTTGGTTTTATCACAGATATTGGTGGCCGTACGTCTCATTCTGCGATTATGGCACGTTCGTTAGAGATCCCTGCAGTAGTTGGAACAGGAGCGGCAACGACCTCTATTCAAGATGAAGATCTATTAATCGTAGATGGTTTATCAGGTCAAGTACTTGTCAATCCAACGGCGGAAGTGATTGCCGCCTATCATGAAAAAGCGCAAAACTTTCATACACAACAAGTGGAATGGTCAACCTTAGTAAACGAACAAACAATGTCCAAAGACGGTGTACATGTGGAACTAGCTGCCAATATTGGCTCTCCAAGTGATTTGGATGGTGTGTTGCGTCATGGGGCTGAGGGAATTGGCTTATATCGAACAGAATTTTTATATATGGGCCGAGAAAATCTGCCATCTGAGGATGAGCAATTTACCGCTTATAAAACGGTTATCGAAGGTATGAAGAGGAAGCCAGTGGTGATTCGAACGCTGGATATCGGTGGAGACAAACACTTGCCATATTTACCGCTACAGGAAGAAATGAACCCATTTCTTGGTCATCGTGCCATTCGTCTATGCCTAGATCAACCTGAAATATTCCGTACGCAATTACGCGCATTACTGCGTGCATCTGTATATGGTAACCTAAAAATTATGTTCCCGATGATTGCGACAATTCAAGAGTTCCGTGATGCTAAAGCGATTTTGATAGAAGAACAAGAAAAGCTAGTAGCAAAAGGTGTGGCTGTAAGTGCTGACATTGAAATCGGCATGATGGTTGAAATTCCAGCTACGGCAGTGATGGCTGATATTTTTGCCAAAGAAGTAGACTTTTTCTCCATTGGTACGAATGATTTAATTCAATATACAATGGCTGCAGATCGTATGAACGAAAAAGTTTCCTATTTATATCAACCATATAACCCAGCTATTTTACGCTTAATTCAAATGGTCATTCATGCCGCACATCAAGAACAGAAATGGGTAGGGATGTGTGGAGAGATGGCAGGCGATGAACTAGCAGTTCCATTATTGCTAGGCTTAGGCTTGGATGAATTTTCAATGAGTGCCACATCTATTTTGAAAACACGTTCTTTATTGAAACATTTGTCTGTTAAGGACATGCAAGCTCTAGCGGTAGAGGCACTACAATTAGCAACAGCCGAAGAAGTGATAGAGAAAGTAAAGCAAGCAGTGAAATAAGTTTATCCCAACAACCATCTACCAACAACATAGGGTAGGTGGTTTTATTTTTTGATGGTTAACTGATCGATGATGGCAGGTAATTCTAACAAATCATCAATGATGGCATCTGCTTCAACAAAGTCCCATTGAAAATCCCTTTTCCAAATGCCTTTCATTCCCACATCTTGAGCACCTTTTACATCATTTTCAGGATGATCCCCCAAAAAAATACTTTCATAAGGTAGAACATGAAGCTTTTCTAAAGCGCTCATAAATAGTTGAGGATTTGGTTTTTTCATACCCTCCCATTCAGATACTAAAATTACATCAAAAAATTTTTCAATTTCTAAAGCCTTGATATTGTCCATTTGGAATTGTCCAAAGCCATTCGTAATCATTCCTAAAACAAAATGGTCAGTTTTCAATTTTTCTAATAGATTAATTAGATTTGGAAATGGGACACAATGATGTTTGAATTCATTCATGTAATCTTGCAGAAGCGCTTCCCAAGTGATGGTTTCTATATTAAATTCATACACTAATTGCTGATAGACTTTATCTTTCCAAACATATCCTCGCTTATCTAATTGGATAAAACGAGAGATATACTTTTCTTTTGGAATAGAATTCAATAGCTTATTTAGTCGTTCATATTGCCTCTCAATAAATAATTTTACAGATGCATCTCTATTTAACAAAGTTCCATCCAAATCAAATAATACCGCTTTTATTACCATGAAACACATTGCCTCCTTGTAAAACATAAAATTTGGAACGTGGAGAAAAGTAAAAGTAGTTGAAGTACTCTTCAACTACTTTCATTTGGACTAAATATGCTTCGAAATAACTTCCTGGAGTTTCGCTTGCAGCGTTGGTAGATCGTGCATCGTAATCGTTGTTCGTACATAACTTTCATCCATCTCAAGAGCCTCTGCGAAGAAGCTCCCAATGCCTTTAACTTTGCGATCAATCTGCATTAGAATTTCTGCAGAATGATTGGACTGCGAGAGGAAGACAATTTCAAGTTCATCTAGATGCCCTCTAAAGGAACCTGTTGGTACAAATTCAAACTCCTGTACAAATGGATAATACCCACGGAAACGGGCTGGGGCTTGCTCACATTCTGCTTCTCGTAAACGAAAACCTAACCGACCTATAGCATCAAGTATTTGTGCTGCGAGGCTTGTTGGCTCAACACGAATATAATCTTTGTCACTCGGATCAACAGCGTTTTTAATATCGAGTCCAGTTTGAATCCAGACTTGCGTTTTGCCGGCACTAATTGGTGTTTCAAATGGCAGAGTTAACGAAATGGGAAAGACCTTTTCTTCACCAGCAGATAGTGTGAAAGGCTCTGTCACTTTAATTTTTTGCAGAGTAGCCACCTCTGTGTGCTTGTGGTCATTCGACTCACGTATATAGGTCGTATTGACTGACAAATAGATGGTATCGACTTGTTGTTCAACTTGACCGCCACGCACGATAATCTCACCTTGCACGACTTCTCCAGCTCGATAAGTATCCTTTGCCAACCTTGTATCTACTGTTGCTGAACCTATCCCAAAACTTGCTAGTGCTTTATGAAAAAAAGACATTCTTATATTCCTCCTACTAACATTGTTAGCTATACATACGCTCAGTTTGAAAAAAGGTTTCAAGACTAGTAAATTTTTCGCTATACTAGTTGAAAAACGAAGGGGGTATAACAATGGACACAGAATGGCTAAGGACCTTTGTGGTGGCAGCCCAAACGGAAAACTTCCGAGAGACGGCTGAAAAGCGATTTATCACACAATCGACAGTAACAAAGCATATTCAGCATTTAGAAAAAGAATTACAATCAGTCTTGTTTGATCGACAGGGGAAACAAGTAACTTTGAATCGTGGGGGTGCTTATTTTTGGGAGCAGGCACAAACCATATTGTCAACTTTAGATGAAGGAATACAAAATATGGAGCCCTTCTTGAAAGGCTATACATCAAAACTAACAATCGGTGTTGCACCACAAATCGCTAACTCAACCTTACCAGCCATCATGGCACAATTCCAGCAAAGAAAACCTTCTATTCAGATAGCTATCGAACTTTTAAAATCTAATGAAATAGGGGAGGCACTATTTACTGGGGGCATTGATATAGGCTTATCAAAATTAACATCCTCACGTGATCTGCACACCGTGATGCTTGCACAGGAACCATTGCAATTAATTGTCCCGATTTCTAAAAAAGAGACAGATGTTTTAACACTTTTACAGCAAGAGACACTTTTAATACATGAATATGCATCCTACTGGCAGGAGGTACAAAAGGTGCTTCAGCAATTTGCAAGCTATCGAACGATGCATATTAATCAAACAGAAGTAATCAAAAACTTTGTCAAGCATGGACTCGGTATTGCCTTCTTGCCCAAAAGTGTCATTGAAGCCGATTATCAACAGAACCTACTTCATAGCTGCTCTGTTCAAGAATTCTCCCATATAGTTTCCCCTACATATGTGCTAACAAAGTATGGATCTGCCGATTTTGATGCCTTTTTAGAAGCTTGTTATAGTGTCTACCGACAAAAAGACAAACTTTGATCATAATAATCGTCTTCCGATAACAGTATGATAGCTTTCTGCATCATTTTTTCATATTTAACCTTTATACTAGTCTTGGCTAAGTCTTAAAAGCTGAAGTGATTAACAGATAGAAGGTGTGTTTATATTGTATAGTTTGTTGTCAGCTATTAGTCAGTTCATGAGTGAGCCTATCAACCAATTTTTAAATGCCTATGAACATTCTGCATGGGCTATGGCCGTTCTTTTAGGTCTCATAGGGGCTCTTGCTCCATGTCAAATAACCGGTAATATGAGTGCTATTACATTTTATGGAAATCGGACATTTCAAATGAAAAGTAATTGGCAGGAGATTATGTTTTTTATTCTTGGTAAAGTAGTTGTTTTTAGCGGGCTTGGTCTTTTGGCATGGTTTTTTGGTCAATCGTTTGAAACGAAAATGACGATTTACTTTCCAATTTTTCGTCAGGCCATTGGACCGATTATGATAATGACAGGACTCGTTTTAGTAGGTTTTTTGAAGCTGAAATTTTTAAATCGCCTGACGTCGCATATTCCTTCTGTTGTCAAAGGGGGCAAACTGGGCTCTTTTTTAATGGGCGCTAGTTTCTCCATTGCCTTTTGTCCGACTATGTTCGTGCTGTTCTTTGTGTGGCTTATGCCCGTTGTGACAAGCTCTTCTTTTGGATTTATCTTACCTAGTATTTTTGGGGTTGCAACTTCTGTACCACTATTAATCATACTTGTCTTGATTTATCTTTTTGATGCCAAACGACTTATTTTACGAACAAGCATGAGAATGGGGAAAGTCATTCAACTAGTGGCAGGTATATTGTTACTATTTGTAGGTATCATGGACACCGTTACATATTGGGGAATGACTTAACTTGTAAGATGTAAGGAGCTAACAAAATGAATCCAGATATTAATCTTTTTTTAGCCTTTGGCGCAGGATTTTTAAACTTTATTTCGCCCTGCACCTTACCGCTTTATCCAGCTTTTATTTCTTATATTACAGGGATGTCACTAGATGAGCTTCAGGGAGACAATAAAAAATTAAGAACTATTGGTATGTTGCATACATTGTTCTTTTTAATCGGGTTTTCCGTGATTTTTATTTTCCTCGGATACGGTTCATCTGCTGTGGGCTGGTTCTTTTTCCAGTACCAAGATTTATTGCGGCAGGTTGGTGCTATTTTAATTGTTCTTTTCGGTTTTATCATTATAGGTGTCTTATCTCCAAAGTTTTTAATGCAAGAAAAACGTCTTTCCTTTAAAAATCGTCCAACAGGCTATTTGGGCTCCTTTCTCATTGGACTTGCCTTTGCAGCTGGTTGGACCCCTTGTACAGGCCCGATTACTGGAGCAGTTTTTATGATGGCTTCCCAATATCCAGAGGCGGGCATGTTTTATATGATTGCCTATGTATTAGGGTTTGCAATACCGTTTTTCCTCCTATCACAATTTGTCACGAAAATCACATGGATACGAAAATATAGTCAAACCATTACAAAAGTTGGTGGCTATTTCATGATTGTGTTAGGGATTATTTTATTTTTTGACGGTTTAACAGTAATCATTATTTGGCTAAGCCCGTTGTTCGATGGTTTTTCAGGATTTTAACACTCTTCATCATTTCTCCATACTTCTTTGTTACATTACTGTTGGCGTAACAAGAAGGAGGAAAACAGATGAAATCAAAAATGTGGTTTGCATTACTAACACTACTGATTCTACTAATTGGCGGATGTAGTAACAGTAAGACAGCAAATGAAGTTTCGAACAAATCGATGAACATGGCTCATGAAGGAATGGATAATATGACAAATGGTCATATGAGTCATACGAATCCCTTACAGCTTGCTCCATCAACAGGAGAAAATGAGTTGGCTATTCCTCCATTACTAGAACCAGATGGAGAAAATCCAGCTCGCTATTCGATTACAGCACAGGAAGGGACAACAGAGTTTTATCAGGGTGTCCAAACAGAGACCTATGGCTATAATGGGTCCTTTTTAGGGCCAGTAATTCGCGTTCAATCCGGACAAACCGTGCAATTTTCCACAAGGAACGAAATGAGTAAAGATACGACGTTCCATTGGCATGGTTTAGAGATACCAGGAGAGGGAGATGGAGGTCCGCATGAACAAATAAAGTCTGGTCAATCAAAGACACTGACTTTTAACATCCGCCAGCAAGCTGCTACTTTGTGGTTTCACCCTCACCCTGAAGGACAAACAGCTGAACAAGTATATAAAGGATTGGCTGGGCTGATTTACGTAGAGGATGAGAATTCCCAGCGTTTAGGTTTACCTAATCAATATGGCGTGAATGATTTTCCACTAATTTTTCAGGACCGCCAGTTTGACGATCAAAAACAACTAAATTACCAGCTGTTTAAAAATAATGATGGGACAATTGGCGATACATTACTTATCAACGGTACGCTTCATCCAAACCTCAGTGTCCGCCAAGAGCCCGTTCGTCTTCGATTAGTAAACGGCTCCAATGCGCGGAATTTTACATTCAAGCTTAGTACGAATGAGGAATTTCAACAAATCGCGACAGATGGAGGATTTCTAAATAGCCCTGTTCCTCTAAAAAAACTGACCTTAACACCAGGCGAACGTGCTGAAATTATCATTGATTTTTCAAAGCTAAGTACTTCCGCCGATTTAGCATTAATGAATGAAGAGGATGTTGTTCTATTACCATTTACGATTAAAAATCAACAAACCGCTCCAAAGAAGATGCAGGATCAATTGAATACTTTCTCGACGACCAGTGAAGAACAACAATTACCTGTCTCCAAACGAATAGAGCTGTTTGGTATGGGGACAATGGTAACGATCAATGGCAAGCAATTTGATCGTAATAGAATTGATTTTGTTCAACAACAGGGTGTTACGGAAATTTGGGAAATATATAATAAGCCAGATATGATGGGTGGCATGACGCATCCTTTTCATTTACATGGCACACAATTTAAAATTGTATCCATTAATGGACAAACACCACCGCTCAATGAACAAGGCTGGAAAGATACAGTGTCCATTGAACCAGATGAAACCGTTAAGTTGGCTGTGAAATTTAATGATAAGGGTCTCTATATGTTCCATTGTCATTTATTAGAGCATGAAGATAATGGTATGATGGGACAAGTGAAGGTTGAATAAATACTTTTCCGCGCTATCCATAGGGGAGGCGCGGATTTTATATCTTAAAATAACCTATTTTTTGCGAGCAATAAAACGTAAGCGATAATAATCAATGATCCATTGTTGTTGGTGAAAGCAAATCGGCTTTAATAATTCCTCACATGTCGCATAAACCTGCTCCTTTTCATCTTCCGTTAGGTGCTGTAGAAGATTATCGCTAAACATAACCAACCAATGGCGAAGGCCATCTTGCCCATGAAGAGGGGTAGGTCGCTCATAAAGTGTCATCATTTCGACATGAAAGCCTGCGTATTCTAATTTAGCTTGATATTCTTCTGCACTTGGAAAATACCATGGGAAATAGTGTTCGAAATAGGGTAACTGTAATACTTGCATGCTATTTTGCAAAGCCCATACGATAGAACCTATATTACCTTGCCCACCCATTTCAGCGACGAAGCGTCCCTCATCTTTTAATGCCCTGTAAGCTTTTTCAATTACTAGTTCAGGCTCTTTCATCCAATGAAGTGCTGCGTTGGAGAAAACCGCATCGAATTGCTGTGCAAAAGGCAACTCAGTAGCATCCATTGTTTGAAAGAGAATACGAGGATACTTTTGCTGTGCAGCGTAGATCATTTCAGCTGAGGCATCTATGCCAAAAACCGATGCACCAAGCGTTGTCAGTTCATGAGCTAAATCCCCTGTGCCACAGCCCACATCTAAAATGCTTTCATTTTCTACTGGCGCCAGTAAATCTATTAAGCTGGAACCAAATTTTGAAACAAAATCATGCTTTTGATCATATAAATGGGCATTCCATTTTGTTGTCATCTCATTTCATCTCCTTTAATTGAGCATAGCAAAGGATTGAAGAGAACAGAAATGCCCAAATTGATAAGTTTTGATTCCGATTTGGAATGAGGGATTAATTCGAGATAAAACGATCCGAATGAAGATGTTCACAATATTCTCTAATTAATTTTCAGTCTTGATTTTGCTCTTTACGGAATCGTTGCACAAATAATTTGACGACATCCAATAACTTTCCATCCGTTTCGAACGTAACCCAAAACGTAGCAATAACTTCATTGTCAGTGGCAGGCGTGAGATGTAAAACTGTAAAATGCCATTTCGGATGATGACCTTCATATTGCTGATAGGCTTGTTGCCAACCAATTTTGGCTTGCTCGTATCCCCAATCATCAATATGATGTCCTGGCCCTCCCCAACGGATAACGATATCCTCTGACATAAAGGCACTGATTTGCTCAGCATTACAGCCATTCCATACTTCTTGATAGTGGATAAAGAATTTTTCAAAGTCCCGGATTAAAGTTTCTGTAGCGGTCATAGAAAAACCTCCTCATGTAAATGATCATATTTTGTGTTACATGGAGAAAAAAACGGAGTACCTCGGAAAGGTGTGATAAAGACTAATGGTTTATCATGTATAAGAAGATACTTTCTTTTTAATGCTGATCTTTTTACTGGTTTGGATAATGGGGGCTCTATCTTTGCTTTTTGTCGGAACATCTATAACTACTATCGTGATTATGTCAGCCGTGTTTATTCTTTCAGCATTTTTAGTTTGCTGGTACGCGAAATCTATACGCTTTGTTTTTTATGAAGATCATCTATTATGAAAGGTGGTCCTTTCAAAAATAAGGTTTTATATCACCAGATAACAAAAATTTCTCTAACAACAGAGAAGCTGACTGGCTATCCAATATCCCCAACAAATAAGGGACTTGAGCTATTTTTTATTGTAGAATCCTCATGTAACATCAAAATTTTACCGAAAGGATAAAAGGGCATTTATCAGTGAGTTAAAAAAACGTTGTCCTCATGCACAGATTGCATCGATTCAAAAATTTGAGTAATTGGGTAATTTTAGGATCATTTATTTAACGTAGCATAAATTTGACTATTTTGAATGTTTAAGGGTATTAAAAAGGTAGCTGATTTTTGATCAGCTACCTTTTGTTATTGATCAAGCTTTGTTAATGTTTTGCCACTCCAACCAAAAATAACGGTTAGAATTGGGCCAAGTAAACAGAAGAAGGTGAATGGCAGATAATCCAGTGTGGGAATACCAAGGACACTTGTAATGAAAATACCACAAACACTCCAAGGTACAAGTGGATTGACAACCGTTCCAGCATCCTCCATTACGCGAGAAAGGTTTTTCGGCGCTAGACCGACTTTCGCAAATTGTGCTTTAAATGCTTCACCTGTTAACAGGATGGATAAGTACTGCTCACCGATTAATGTGTTGACCCCAATACCAGTAATTGCTGCACCTGTAATAACGGAGCCAGCACTTTTAAATAAGCTTTCCACCTTGGCTAAAATACTTTGAATGATACCAAGTGTGAACAAGAGGCCACCCATTGTTAAGGCAAGTAAGACAAGAGCAATCGTAAATAACATACTATTCATGCCGCCACGTGACAGCAAGGCATCTACTGCCTCATTACCAGTTTGAGAGACATAGCCATCAAACAAAATTTTGAAGACATCTGCAGCTGGTAGGGGGTCCATCATGTAGGAAAGACCCACACCGAGAATCGACACAACGGCTAATGTAATGACGGCAGGTACTTTATAAAAAGTCATAATAACGAGTACAACTATGGGCAATAATGTATACCAATGAATAAGTCCTGTAGCCAGTAAACCTTCTTTAAATTGCTCTACTGTATCAAAAGATGCTGCTTCACCTGTTGGCGATAAAATGGCATACAGCACAATTGAAATCAGGAAAGCGGGGATTGTTGTCCACCCCATATTTTTAATATGTTCAAATAAGTCTACACCAACTGTTCCTGAGGCAAGATTCGTTGTATCGGATAAGGGCGACATTTTATCACCGAAAAAGGCACCAGAAACAATTGCACCAGATGTTATTGTTAACGAGATGTCCATGGCACCCGCGATGCCCATAAATGCCACACCGACAGTTGCCACTGTTGTTAACGAACTACCGATAGAAATACCAACGATGCTACAAATTAAAAAGACAATAGCAAAGAAGAAGTTTGGTGAAACCGTTAAAAAACCATAATAGATGAGCGTAGGGATTGTCCCACCCATCATCCAGCTTGAAATTAAGATCCCAATAAAGAAAAAGATGAAAACAGCACCCAATCCAGCACTAGCACCAGCAATCATCCCACCCTCTAGATCACGAAAGGGAACTTTTTTTAGTAAGCCATAGGCTAGTAAAATGGAAATAACAAGAAAAATAGGAATATGGGGTGTTGCTTTTAAATACCCAATGCTATAAAACATTGTGGCAATAATTAAAAGTATAACGAAGCCTGCCTCAATAAATCGAGGATTACTCTTAGCTTCTATTCGAAACATATGAAACCTCCTAATAAATGCTTTTGCGCTTCAATGCGGTGAAGTCAAAAAGTATTATAGCACGCTAATATTTTTTGTCAATTGACAGAAAATTGGAGGATTTATTATAAAATAATGAACCAATGTTATTACCCCCTAATTTTATGTATAAGCAGCAACAAGGACGAGCATAACAAATAGGAAAGGTTCCACAGGTTTATAAGGGAAAAATAACAAAAGAAACCTTCTTTTGTTATGTAAATATCGTTTACAATTCCTTAACATTTCATGTGGAAAACAAATAAGGAGAAAAAAGATTATTTCAAGTATTTTTATAAAAATAACAGAAAAAATGGTCATATTTAAAGAAAAAATAGTGATTTTTATCATTTGATTTCCAACGTTTTCAACTTGGAAAACGGCTTAAAAATAAATGTGGCGAATTTTATATTACATTTTTGTAAAATCAACATCTGAGTGTTTAAAATTTTGTAGAATTGTGTAAATGTTTTGTTATGATGGTTCAGAAATTGATAATTTTTATTTTACAGGAGGAACAGGATGTTCAACTCAAATAAGCAAGATCCATTTTTTCAGTCATTATTAAAAATCGCTAAAAATGTGAATGAAGGGATTTATTATGCTCATAATGCCCATATTCAAGATATAGATGCGTTAAAAGAAATCGCAGATACAATGAAACAATATGAAACAAGTGGCGATAAATTAATTCACGAGCTTATCGTTATGCTAAATAAATCATTTATGACACCGATCGAGCGTGAAGATATTTTAGCTTTAGCCAATAAACTGGATGATGTGATTGATGGAATGGAAGGCTGCATTGCGCACTTCAATATGTACAATTTAACAGAAGTAACGGAGCCAATGCGTCAATTCCTAACATATATTGCGAAGAGTACAGATGAAATGGTACAAGCCATGGAACTATTAAATAGTAAAAAGCTTGTAGAAATGCGTAAACATGCTATTCAAATTAAGGATAATGAACGTGAATGTGATGAAATTTTCCGTTCCTGTATGAAGCAATTATTTATTCAAGAAAAAGATCCTATGCGTCTCATTGTTTTCAAGGATATTTATGAGCAATTTGAGGATATTGCTGATAGCTGCCAAACAGTGGCAAACACAATTGAAACAATAATTATGCGTAATGCATAAGATGGAGTGTACGAAATGGATACGATATTACTAATCACCATATTAGTCGTTATATTCGCACTAGTGTTCGACTTTATAAACGGCTTCCATGATACGGCGAATGCTATTGCAACTTCTGTATCAACCCGTGCATTAAAACCACGTACAGCGGTTTACATGGCTGCAGTTATGAACTTCGTCGGCGCCATTACATTTGTTGGGGTAGCAAAAGCCTTAACAAAAGATATTGTGGACCCGTTTAGCTTAAATGCTTTTGATGGCGATATCACAGGTTCGGTCGTTATTTTAGCAGCCTTATTTTCTGCCATTACATGGAATTTAGTTACATGGTATTTTGGGATTCCATCAAGTTCTTCCCATACATTAATTGGTTCTGTGGCAGGTGCAGCTATTGCAGCAGCGGGATTCGATGTATTAAACTATGCTGGGTTTATTAAAATTTTACAAGCACTGATTTTCTCACCGCTGCTAGCGTTTGCAGCTGGTTTCCTAATGATGACAATATTGAAGGTCATCTTTAAAGATATGAATTTATATCGTACAAATAAAGGTTTCCGTACCATGCAAATCGGGACAGCTGCCTTACAATCATTTACTCACGGAACAAACGATGCCCAAAAAGCGATGGGGATTATTACCCTTGCGTTAATCGCAGGTGGTTTACACACAGGTGACGATATTCCTTTCTGGGTACGTTTTGCAGCAGCAACTGCGATGGGTCTTGGTACCTCTGTAGGTGGTTATAAAATCATCAAAACAGTGGGTGGTAAGATTATGAAAATTCGCCCAGTGAATGGGGTAGCAGCTGATTTAGCTTCGGCTTCCATCATCTTTGGAGCGACATTAATTCACTTACCTGTATCCACGACACATGTTATTTCTTCATCTATCATGGGTGTAGGAACAGCACACCGTGTCAAAGGCGTTAAATGGGGAATGGCCCGTAAAATCATAACAACTTGGGTCATCACTATGCCAATCTCTGCAGTAATGGCAGCATTGATTTACTATATTTTAAGTTTATTTTTCTAGTTCGATGAGGAATGCACAAAACTGTGCATTCTTTTTTTGTTTGGGCTAAAGTGGCGAATAATCCGAGCAGAGTGGAGGATGGGATCGAGGAAACGGATAGATTGAGCGAAGTGACGGATAGCGCGGCAAAAGTGACGGATAGCCCAAGCGGAGTGAAGGATAGGTTCGAGGAAACGGATAGATTGAGCGAAGTGACGGATAGGAAGGGAGAAGTGACGGATAAAGCGAGGGAAGTGACGGATAGCCCAAGCGGAGTGAAGAATAGAATCGAGGAAACGGATAGATTGAGCGAAGTGACGGATTAAGCGAGGAAAGTGACGGATAGCGCGGACAAAGTGAAGGATAAAACGAGGAAAGTGGCGGATAACCCCGAGCAGAAGAAATGGACAACCCCAATCAGTTGTGCAAAATACGGATTCGCTCTAAGGTAATTATAAAGAAAGTGTAAAGTTCGGAGGAAATCGCTTTTTCCGTAGTAAGGTTTAAACAGGAGGAGAACTGATGAAGGAAAAGATACTACTGATTGAGGATGATGCAGCGATTGGGCGCATTGTCAAGGATACACTAGAGCATGAGGACTATCTTGTGACATGGGCAACAACGGGCCTTGAAGGACTAGCTGATTTTCAAGCGCAACCATTCGATTTAGTGTTAGTCGATTGGATGCTGCCAGAAATGGATGGTCTTACTGTTTGTCAAAATATACGTTGGGAAAGTGAAGTACCCATCCTCATGATGAGTGCCCGTAAGGAAGAAGCGGATAAGGTGAAGGGCTTGCAGGGGGCGGACGATTATATTGCAAAGCCGTTTAGTTTAGAGGAGTTAAAGGCACGTGTGGACTCCCATCTTAGACGCTGGAGACGCTATAACAAGCAAGACGTTGTAGAAGAGCAAACTGCCTATGCCAACGGATTAACAATTGATTGGCAACGAGAAATAGTAAGCGTTAATCAACAAGAAGTAGCGTTAACTCAAAAAGAATTTGCTCTGGTCAAGCTACTAGCAAAAAATCCGAGCCAAACCTTTACGAAAGAGGAACTATATCAGCATATTTGGCAGCAAGCGACTTTAGAGGATACACATACTGTCACAGTACATATTAAGGCACTACGAGAGAAGCTCAAGGATTCAGTGAAAAGTCCATATTTTATTCAAACTGTGTGGGGCAAAGGTTACCGCTTTATTGGTGAACCATTATGAAAATTAAATCTTGGTTACTGATCACTTTTTTTATTGTCATGGTGTTGCCCATAGCTGGAGCCTATAGCCTTTATGTGTGGATTAATGCTTATTATCAAGATAAAAATGTTGCAGAATACTTTGACAAGTGGACAGAGCTGAATCAGGTAAAAGAAATCGTAGACGATGCAGCACTTTATCAAAAAAATGCGAATCTTGAAGAGATAGAAGAACTGACAAACGAGCAGCTGGCGATTACACTTTATACGAAATCAGGCTTCGTCTTATATTCCTCCAACCCTTTACTATCGGGATATGTAGGGAAAGAGCGCATGCTGAAAGGGTTATATGACTTACAACAATCATACAACTCCTTTACCTACAAGGAGCCTGTTTATCAAAAAGGGAATTTGTTGGGCATCTATGAAATTCAATTAATAAGAACAGATTGGGTAAAAGGTGTAGAGAAGCGTTCATGGCTTGTCATTACAGGCTCCATTCTACTGTTTCTAGTCATTTATTTAGCCGTCATAGTGTTGCTTAATCGGAAACTAAATCGACCATTACGAGAACTGATGCAGCAAATGCGGAATTTTGCAAAAGGAGAGCATATAGAATCAAATCTAAGCGCAAGAAAAGATGAGATTGGCTTACTCGCCCAAACATTTGTGGCGATGCAGGATGAAATTGAAAAGACTCGGACTTCTTTAAAAGTGGAACAACAGCAAAAAGAGATGATGATTGCAAGTATCTCCCATGATTTAAAAACGCCTCTTACAGCTATTCATGCCTATGCGGAATCTTTACGAAACAATGTCTTATCAGAAAAGCAACAGGAAGAATATCAGCAGGTCATCGTAACGAAAGCTGATCGGATGAAACATATGTTAGAAGATTTATTGATGTTTACAATACTTCAATCAACGAACTATGAATTAGAGCTGGTAGCTGTTGATGGTGAAGAATTTTTTGACATGGCCTTATCTGACTATGAACCGTTATGTAAGGAACGAGGGTTTACATTAGAAATATTCTGTGATTTGGATGGGCTATATGCTGTGCATCCTAAACAACTACAACGCGTGATTGATAATTTATTGAGCAACGCATGGCGTTTTGGTGAGATAGGTACAACTATTGGCTTAGCGGCAGTCAAAGCCGGGAGTGATCCTGAATGGAGTTTTGATTTCCTTAAGCCAACTTTAAACAAGCAAGAAGGTATGTACATGATTGTGCAAAATTGCGGACAGGGCATACCCGAAAAGGATATTGAAAAATTATTCGAGCCCATGTATCAAGCAGATCATGCAAGATCAAAGGCTGGAGACCGCGGAACAGGACTAGGTTTGAATATTACGAAACAAATTATTGAAAAACACGGTGGCACGGTACAGCTGCTTTCTAAAGAGGACATTGGAACAGCGGTTATCTGCTGGCTACCACCCTATAAAGGAGTAAACGAACTATGAACTGGAAAAAATCATGCCGAGCAGCAGGCTTAATGGCTGTTATGACATTTAGTTTAGTAGGCTGTAATACGGAGACCTCGTATACACCACAAGAAATTATGGAACAAGCTCTTCAAGAATCAAAGGAGCCGCTAACATATTATGGCGAATATACGGTAGATATGGGAGAGCTAGGTGGCAAAGCTCAAGTAAAAGAATGGGCCAAGGATAGCAATAGACGTATAGAGTTGACAGGTGACAATGGTGAACATGTCATTTCCATCATGACTGATTCACAAGTGTTAAGCTACGACGTTACTGAAAATACAGCCTATAAAATGGCTTATCTACAAGGTGAACTAGATGGACTCCAATCCCCAAGAGATAAGGTACAGCTTATTTTTAATTTGGTTAAAGATACACATGATATTAAGATAGCAGGCGAGGAGAAAATCGCTGGTAGAGACACGTATAAAATTGTGGCAAAAACTAATAAAACGGAAACGTTATTTGGGGACATAGAAGCATGGATTGACAAAAAAACATGGCTGACGTTAAAAATGAAGTCAGATAATGCAGGTAATCAAATGATCACCGAATACACAAAGATAAATGTTGGTGAAAAAATAGATGATCAACAATTTACGCTAGATCTACCAAAGGATGTAACGATCCAAGAGATTAGCAGTGAAGATACTTCAGAGCTAATTTCATTGGATGAAGCAAAGCAACAACTCGAAAAATTTTTATTGGTGCCACAAGAAAATGGTCTAATGTTAGACAAAATTTCGATGGTTAAAGGGATAGAGGATCGACTTGAATATTCGTTTGTTTATGAATTAGATGGGGAGCTGGCTTTTTTCGTTACGATTTTTAAAGCAGATGCTAATTTAGCGGATATTGACCCCATTTTAAATGAAAAAGAAATGGATATTCGAGGGCAACAAGGAACGGTTATGAATGATAAAAATTTCCGTTCAATTACTTGGCAAGAAAATGGCTATCAATACAATATCGTTGGGGAAAATCCAGAGCTAACGATTGAAGATCTATTAAGCTATGCGCAACAAATGAAACTTGTTCAATGAGGTGATGTTATGAAAAGAGCACAAGGGCTGAAATGTCTTGCATTGTTTTTATTTACCACAATTTTTTTATATGGGGTAGGCGAAACCTATGAAGTGTCTTGGCTACAATTTCATTTTACAGGCCGCTATGATGCTGTAGGCTTTTATTTCAGTTTTACTTCACTAATCCCAATATTGATTGGAGTATTGATGGTAGGGATATATGAATCACTATTAAAACGATTCATATAAATAATTTGGAGGCAGGATCACAGGTGAAGGATCCTGCTTTTTTTATGGTAGGGAAATAGTTTATATAGTACATCCTCTTAAAAACGGTTAGCGCTCGCATTGGTCGTACCAACTCTTTATAATGTGATTACGTTTATGTTCATGATGACATAAATATTTGGGGGTAAAAATGGATTGGATTTCACCAAACAAAAGTTTATTAGAGATAAAAGGGTGGCCTAGAGATACCATAGCGGCAGGTCGTCGTCATACCGTTGGGCTTAAAGATGATGGAACTGTGATGGCAACAGGTGATAATAAATATGGCCAATGTAATGTAAGTGGCTGGCGTGATATCGTGGCGGTTGCTGCAGGTAATGTTCATATGGCGATGAACACGGGTAATACGCATACGCTCGGTCTTCAATCTAATGGAACTGTAGTAAGTGTCGGTTGGAATAAGCATGGTCAATGTAATGTAGATGACTGGTGCAATATTGTAGCGGTTGCAGCGGGTTGGTGTCATACCATTGGACTCCAATCGGATGGCAAGGTAGTCGCAGTGGGCAAAAACAATGAGGGTGAATGTAATGTAAACGACTGGCGTGATATGGTGGCGGTTGCGGTAGGTGACTGGCATTCGATTGGTCTTCAAATGGACGGAACGGTGATGGCTGTGGGGAATAATCGGTATCGTCAATGCAATGTCAATGACTGGTGCAATATGGTGGCGGTCGCAGCAGGTTATCTTCATACAATCGGTCTTCAATCTGACGGAACGGTGACAGCTGTGGGTTCGAATAAACATGACCAATGCGATGTAACTGGCTGGCAAGGCATTGTGGCGATAGCGGCGGGTAGTCAACATACCATTGGACTTCAATCGGATGGAACGGTGACGGCTGTAGGCTTGAATAAGCATGGTCAATGTAATGTCAGTGGCTGGCGTGATATTGTAGCGATAGCAGCAGGTTGTGCGCATACGCTCGGTCTTCAATCTGACGGAACGGTGGTTGCTGTGGGTGATAATGAGTACGGCCAATGCGATGTAAGCGGTTGGCAGGGCATCCAAGTGTCCGATAATTATTTTTCATCACCACCAATTAAAGAGCGTGATTATTAAAAAGATGATAAAACATCACTAAAGGAGCTTGGATGACCAAACTCCTTTTTGTGTTTATGCTTAATAAGCAATACCGTTGTTGCTTATGGATGGGACTATTAACAAAAATCTTTTTACAACGAAATCTCGAAATAATTTCCAAATAATTCTTCATCATTATGCAATTTGCTGTAAATGCGTTTTTGAAAAGGCTTCCTCATATTTTAAACCATAACCGAGTGCCCGATCTAAGAAAATATGCGCTAGCCAAATTAAGGCAACCATTAGAAGTGGTGGGGTGGATAGCATAAAACAAATCACAAGAAGTATAGCGGGTAACACAAAGCTATGTCCAATATTATAGAAAAGTGCCCCAGTTTTCGAATTAATCAGATAGCCGACCATCGTGAGATCAGGTAGCAGTAAAAATAAAATAAATGGCAGCCAGGAAAAATCCAAGTGCCCATAGAAAAAGACTGTAATGATAAAGGCGATGACATATTCTAGAGAGATAATTTTACGTAGTTTCATATTAACCACGACCTTCCTGTAAATTTTGATACATATCTTCAATGAGTAAGGCAATTTTTTCCTGATTGTTTTCAAATTGTCCGTCTGCCATTAACGTTTTTGTCAGTCGTAAGGACTGAAGTGCATGCTGATAAAAGTGCATTAGTTGTTCAATATGGGTAATCTTTGCGGAAAATAGCTGTACCGTTTCTTCATTACATTCTGGGGATATTGGTTTCTGTTCGAGTGTTAGTAAGTATTTAATTTCTTGTAAGGTAAAGCCAAGCTGGCGTAGAACGAGAATGAATTTCACTGTATGTTCACAAGTGCCATCATACACACGGTAGCCATTGTCTAACTTCTGGGGATATAATAGCCCCTCTTTTTCGTAGTAACGAACTGTATCGGTTGTTAGGTGAAACTTCTCGGCGAATTGTTTAATTTTCATATGAGCACCTCCTAAAATCATCCTAACATTGGAGTATGCTCCAAGGTCAATACGCTAGAAGAAAATAGTTAAAAAAATTGAAACGGTTATATATTGGTAGTCGTTTATAGTGTAAGAAGGGGAGGTGGATGGCATACTTGAAAAAATTATCGATGAACATGCAGATCATTTATTACGTCTCGCCTATTTTTATGTAAAAAATCTGCAAACTGCGGAGGATATTGTGCAGGAGGTATTTATTAAGTTTTCTCAGTGTGACTATGAGGAACGAGGGCAGCTACGCGCTTTTTTATCCACATTAACAATTAATCAAAGCAAGGATTATTTAAAAAGCTGGCATTATAAAAAATTACGATTACAAGAAAAAGTATTTCCGATGAAATGGAATAAGCAGCGTGATGAGCTTGTAGCTGCGGAGGAACGATCCTATGTTGGAGCGGCTATTTTAAAGCTAGCTCTTATGTATCGAGAGCCTATCATTCTGTATTACTTTGAAGAAATGAAAATACATGAAATTGCCCAATTGCTGGGGATTGCAGAAAATACAGTGAAAACAAGGCTAAGACGGGCAAGAGAGGCATTAAAGCCCCATCTAAAGCAAGAGGAATGGGAGGTGCTAAGGCATGAGTGAAGTACACAAAGAATTAGTAAAAGTAGCGGGTGATATGACGGCGAGCAAAGAACGTGTCAAACAACGTGTCCTACAACCAAGGTATCCCAACAGAAAACCTTTACGATTCAAACTGTTGACAGTCGTGCTTACACTTTGTATGGCAGGGTTTGTTATGGTGCAACTTTTAGGGAAGGATACAACACAAACGACCTCATTGTTTCATGAAAAACAGCTTGAGCACTTCGAACGTATCAGCCATATGATGTGGCCAGGGCAAGAGCAGGAATATTATAAAAAAGAGGCCTATCGTTCCTATGAGAAGCTCGTTGCCGCTTACTATTTTGCAAAATCATTAGGGATTGCCTATTCGAAGGATGAACTTGAGGCGGAGAGAAAGAAACACGTTGAGCAACTCGAAATGCTGCAGCAATCACCTGAATACGAGGCCCTTTTTCAAGGACTAGAACCGAGTAAATATGTTGATCTTTATCTCAAACCAATCCTACCAATGTATACAGCTCGAACAAAGCTCTACGACATGTATAAGGAAAAATATCCAACTTTTTATGCGTATAATGGAGTAGCGGATATAGAGGCCATGTTGTACTTCCAAGCGAATTTTGCTGAGCAGGCGACAGCATTTCAAAAGGACAATAACATTGAGCTCCGCTCTAGTTCATCTGGCACCTCATTAGTGGGTACAGTTGCAGAGGTAGAGTCAAATGTCTTTTTATTTATTGAAGGGGTTATTCCGAAAGATCTCGATAACATGACGGAGGTACAGCTTGAAGAAAAATATAAGCAAGCTGATTGGTATCCTGTGTTAGATGATTTTCCTGTAGAACAGGGTGATTATATCAAGCTATATTCGATGGGAACGGGTGGCATGGAGGAAAATGGAATTGTACGAAGATATGGCTTATTAAACAAAGTGGAAGTGTTAGAACCTATCGTCACAAAGGAACTCGATCTACAAAATGAACAAGAAGTAGCCCAATTCTTGCAGGATATGCCATGGCAGTCTGCTAACTATATGAAAAGACCTCCCGAATATTCCTTTCAGGTGGAGGGGGTACGTATTGAAATGTGGAAAGGATATGGTGGATCCCTTTATCTCCAAAAGGTAGGAAGTGGAGAAATCCAGCTAAGTTCCAAAAGAGCCAAGGAATTAAAAGCATTATTAGATATAGAAGATTCTTAGCAAGTCTCTGTTAAAGAGGCTTGTTTTTTGTTTACGAGAAAATTATAGTGAAGATACCATGTTAAATTTACCATTAGAACATAAAAAATCTAATATAGGATAAAATACACAATTATTTTCCTGACTAGTATTAATTACTTAATGATGTAAAAATGAATGAGTCCAAAGAATTGTAATATTTTATGGGCGAAGGTAGTATTAAAGATGTAAGGGTGAAAATAAGGGGGAGCGGTATGAACGTACAAGAATTTGAAGAATTATGGATTACGCTCAATGAATTATATAATGCGGATCGTTTTTTAGAATATATAGAAATAAGTAGTGCCGCAGTCGAAAGTGCCATTAAGCTTGAAATGTATGATAAGGCAATCCTTCTATTACGTTATAGCTGTGCCAGTTATTTTCAAACAGGTGATTTACAGCTATCGATTAGTGTACTTGAACAATATCGTGAGCTAACTTTTCAACATGGCAATGATATTGATCTAATTCAGTATTATAATATAGCCGCGATTTATTGGGGGACATTTGGTCACTTAAAGAAATCTGAAGAGCTGATGTTAAAGGGATTAAAAATTGCTGAATCTATTCAACATGTGGAGAGCTTGGGGAAAATTTATAATAATCTAAGCGATTTGGAAATATCAATGGGCAATTATCCCACAGCCAAGGAATTCGCCTTAAAAAGTCTTTATTACTCGAATGCGTTTGAAGTGCAGCATAAAGAGCCTTATACAGGAATTATGTATCCAAAAACAAACCTAGCAGTATCACTTATATGGCTGGATGAGTTTGATGAGGCCAATGTACTATTACAAGAACTTCTAGCCACGATTCATAACCCGCCCTATTCAAAAGTACAATTAGAGGTTTTCAATGCCTATGCCTTTCTCTGTGAACGACAGGGACGCGTAAGTGAAGCTATTGATTTATATCAAAAGACTAAACATTATGCTTTGCAAAACAATGACCTGTCTTTGCTGCAAATAATCTATAATTCTTTAGTGAAGCTGATTGAGGATCAAGGCAATAAAATCGTTTTATGTGCTGTCCAAAAAGAATATATAAATATTTTGTTAGAAATTCAACGTGAAAATTACTCTCATGTACTATTTGAAATGGAGTACAACGATCATAAGAAGCAATTTGAAAAAAATGCTTATTTCGATCCACTAACGAATATTTACAATCGACGTTATTTTGATGAAAATGCAAAAAGGATGGTCGAAAAAGCAACTGAAGGCAATCAACAATTAGCTTTAATGATGGTGGATTTAGACCATTTTAAAGAAATCAATGATATGAATGGTCATCTATTTGGAGACGATGCTTTAACGAATACGGCCAAAACATTACAAGATTATTTTAAGCCCTTTGAATCCATCGTTGCACGTTTTGGTGGAGACGAGTTTATTATACTCAGTCAAATAAAGGAGGGTGAATCGGCGAATACATTGGCCGACAACCTTTATCAAACTTTAACTTCTCTATCGCTCACGGTTCATAAAGAAACAGTCCATTTGGAATTTAGTATTGGTGTCAGTACCAATAATTATGGCAAGATTAAGAAAGTGGAAGAGCTGATCCAACATGCGGATGAAGCACTCTATAAGTCGAAACGTAATGGACGTAACCAAATTACTCACTATAACCATTATTGCGATGTGGGAAATGGTATTTAAAGAGAAAGAGGCATGCCTTCATAGTAGGTGCCTCTTTTACGTAAGTTTACAAACTAGTGTTAGGGTTGATAATGCCATAATAAATGATATCTTCAAAAGTACCGGCTTTAAAAACATGATCTTTTAAGGTTCCCTCATAGCTCATACCACATTTCTCCATGATTTTGCCAGAGGCGGGATTGGAAAGAAAATACTGTGCATAGACACGGTGATACTGTTTCTCTTTAAAGGCAAACTCAATAATTGCTCGGGCAGCTTCTGTTCCATAGCCATTTCCCCAATATGGCTCACCAATCCAATAAGCAATTTCTCCATTTTGATGTTGTTGACGATTTGACAGTCCGATGGCCCCATATAAATGACCACTTTTTTTGTCTGTTACAGCAAATTCATAAAGTTTCTCTTGCTCAAAATTTTGTTGATGATTGGAAATCCAAGACAACGCACACGCTAACGTATAAGGATAGGGTAAATTTAATGTACTTTTGTAAAGGGCATAATTGTTACATAATAAACTCACTTCAGGTGCATCTTCTTCTGTGAAAAGTCGGAGCATGAGACGCTCTGTTTCTATTGTTTTTTCTGACGGTTGGTAAATCAACTAATTCCTCCTTCCTATATATGGATTGATTATAACAAAACTAATATGAAAGTAAACCAAATAATGGATAGTTTTTTCTTGAATTAAAATAAAAATTTATTGAAAAACGATAAATATTGTGGTAAATTGAACAGGATAATAAATAAATGAGGTGCGTGAGATGAAACGAGAAACGCTCTTTTTAAAGATCGCTGTTTTTCTAATGGGTTTGCCCGTTTTGGCCTTATGTATATGGGTGGTGCCACGTGTTGCTTTAGATACAGTGCAGCATTCTCCGGTTTTAACGATTGTTGCTTTACTTGGCGTCTATTCCACGGCAATCGCTTATTTTGTTGCTCTATATACGACGATCAAACTGTTAAGCTATATTGATCAAAACATCGCATTTTCAGAGCTATCAGTAAAAGCTTTAATTAAAATCAAATATTGTGCAATTATCATTAGTAGTGTTTATGTAGTTGGCATGCCACTGATATACTATGCTGCGGAAGTAGACGATGCCCCTGGTCTTATACTTATCGGAATGGTTATTATTGGTGCTTCTTTTGTCGTTGCAGTTTTTGCTGCTGTTCTTCAAAAGCTTCTAAAAAATGCCATCGATATCAAATCTGAAAATGACTTAACGGTTTGAGGTGAGTACTATGGCAATGATTATCAATATTGATGTCATGTTGGCGAAACGGAAAATGAGTGTAACAGAACTTTCAGAAAAGGTCGGCATTACGATGGCAAATCTTTCTATATTGAAAAATGGCAAGGCGAAAGCGATTCGCTTTTCAACATTAGAGGCGATTTGTGAGGCGTTAGAGTGTCAGCCTGGCGATATTTTAGAATATAAAAGGAACGAAGATACACAACAATAAGAGTCTGCATCGTGCAGATTCTTTTTTTTATAGAAAATATTGCCATGGAGAATATACTTGTGCTACGATAAGGAAAAGTTTAATCGACGGGCAGTCGGTCGATTGCGGGGAGTTGTTGTTATGAGGGAAATGAAAAAAGCAGAAGAACGTAGAAATGAAATTTTAGACGCGGCAGATGAATTGTTTACGCAAAAGGGGTTTGATGGCACTAGCACAAATAATATTCTTGAAAAAGTAGGGATTGCACGCGGTACACTTTATTATCACTTTAAATCCAAGGAAGATATTATGGATGCTCTCATAGAGCGCTATACAGAAACAATGTTAACAAGGGCAAGGGCAGTAGCAGCAGACAATAGTATTGCTGTGAATGAGCGCATATTGAGGGTTGTGATGGCACTAAATATGCAACAAGCAAATGGGCAGGAAATTATGGAGCACATTCATAAGCCGCAAAATGCATTAATGCATCGAAAAATACAACAGGTAGTCATTAATCAAGTACCACCATTACTTACGGGCATCATCCGTGAGGGCATTGAACAAGGTATTTATCATACCCCTTACCCATATGAGTGCATGGAGATGATAGTCGCTTATACAAATACAGTCTTCGATGATGATCTAGTGATGTTGTCAGATGAAGAGCGTACTGCTCGCATCCCAGCATTTATCTTCAATGTGGAACGAATGCTTGGTGTGGAAAGCGGTAGTTTGTTGTACATGATGCAAATGTTTGGCAATGAAGGGGAAGGCCATACGAAATAATAGTACTTAGGGTCTGAAAACTGACAAAGGGGTGACCTATGTATTTCAAAATTGTACGGAATGATATAGTGAAAAGTAAGCTGATTACATGTATGATAACGCTATTTGTAGCAGCTGCGGCTATGCTTGTTACACTTTCAGCAGTTCTGATCGTCCATTTATCGAGTGCCATTGACACGTTAATGAAGCAAGCTGAAACATCTCATTTTCTTCAGATGCACGCAGGTGCTATCGACCAAGCAAGGCTTATTGACTTTGCTGAGCAAAATGAACAAGTAGATGAATTTCAGATAAATGAATTTCTCAATGTAGATGGTGCCAAGATAACCATTGCAGGCAACACACTTGCCCAAAGTGTACAGGACAATGGATTTAGTACGCAAAGTGAGAAATTTGATTATTTACTTAACCTTCATGGCCAAGTGATAGAAGTGGAAAAGGGTGACATTTATGTACCTGTAGGCTATATGAAGGATGGCTCAGCCAAGCTAGGTGACACAGTGGTGGTCCATAATAAGCCTTTTACGATTGCGGGATTTTTACGGGATTCTCAAATGAATTCTATGCTAGCCTCCTCCAAGCGATTTCTTGTTAGTAAAGAGGATTATGCGGCGATCCAGGCAGCTGGCACTATTGAATATTTAATAGAGTTTCGTTTGAAAAATTTGGCTGATGTAAGAAGCTTCGAAGAGGCCTATAATCGTGCAGGTTTAGAAGCGAACGGCCCTACGATTACGTTGCCGCTATTCAAAATGCTGAATGCTTTATCAGATGGACTGATGATCGCTGTTATTTTATTGATTAGCCTACTTGTGGTGGCCATTGCATTTATGTGTATCCGTTTCACCTTGCTCACTAAAATGGAAGAGGATTATCGTGAAATCGGTGTGATGAAAGCAATGGGTTTACGTGTTGCTGATATACAGAAAATGTATCTTGCAAAATATGGCGTTATGGCTGCCTTTGGCTGTGTGCTTGGTTTTACATTTTCCTTTATTCTAAGGGATGCTCTTTTGGAAAATATCCGGCTGTATATGGGAGATACGGCAAATAGGTCACTTGTATGGCTGTTCACTACCATTGGCCTTTTACTAGTATTTAGCTCCATATTGGTTTATGTGCAATTCGTTTTGAAACAGTTTCGCAAGCTATCGGCTGTTCAGGCCATCCGTTTTGGCACGATGCGCGGTAATGCAAGACATGCAAAATGGCTAAACATCAGCTCCAATAAAAGGTTTCCAATCAATCTTTTTCTGGGCGTGAAGGATGTGCTTTCACGCAAAAGTTTGTATGCTACAATGCTTACCGTATTAATATTAGCGACATTTATGATCATTGTTCCACAAAATTTATACAACACGATTTCCTCCAAAAATTTTACGACTTATATGGGGATTGGCAATAGCGACATTCGCATTGATATTCCACAAGGTGACCAAAATGTTCAGCATGTAACAGCTGTGGCTAACATGTTAGAGCATGACGAAGCCATTACAGATTATACGGTTCTTACAACGAAAAAGTTTACAGCAATCTCGAATGATGGTGTAGAAGATAACCTAAAAATAGAGCTTGGCGACCATACGATTTTCCCTGTTGAATACGCCCAAGGTAAGGCACCGGTAGTTCAGGATGAAATCGCGCTTTCGGTTCTTAATGCGGAGGAGCTTCAGAAAAAAGTAGGAGATAGCATTCCTCTGATTGTTCAAGGTGAAACGAAAACCCTGACAGTGAGTGGCATTTATTCGGATATTACGAATGGGGGGAAAACGGCGAAGGCAGCTTTCTCCGATGATTCCACAGAAAGCATGTGGAATGTTATCTATGGTACGTTGTCGAAGCAATCGCAAGTCGAAAAAAAGGTCTCAGAATATGCGGATACATTCTATTTTGCCAAGGTTTCAGGCATCAATGATTATATCCATCAAACGTTCGGCACGACCATCAACGCCATTAAGAAAGTATCAAGTGCAGCGCTTGTGGTAGCACTCGTCATGTGTGTGCTGGTGACACTGTTATTTATGAAAATGCTTATCGCGAAGGATCGGTCTCCTATCGCCATCATGAAAGCGATTGGCTTTACAAACGTAGATATTTCGATACAATATGCGGTTCGTTCAGTTGTTGTTTTAATTTTGGCCATTATTGCAGGGACATTTCTCGCCAACACATTAGGAGAGTTCCTGACGTCCACGGTCATTGCATCATTCGGTGCGGCTTCATTTGATTTTATGATTAATCCGCTAACTGCCTATGTTTTTTGCCCATTAGCTCTCCTAAGCGTCGTGCTTCTAGCAACGCTTATTGGTACGTTCCAGGCAGGACATATAAAAATAATGGATCATATAAAGGAGTAGAACATGAAAAAACTTGTGAGTGGTGAACAAATAGCCAAGTCATTTCAGGTCGGTACAGAGCGGCATCAGGTTTTAAAGGCTGTAACCATCGATTTATATGAAGGAGAGTTCGTTGCAATAATGGGTCCCTCTGGTTGTGGCAAATCAACCTTGCTCTATGCTCTAAGTGGTATGGACAGCATTGATCACGGTCGTGTTTCTTTTGAAGGGGTCGATTTAACCGCACTTAATGACAAAGAGCTTGCCGAACTCCGTCGGACGAGGATGGGCTTTGTGTTTCAGCAGCCGACCTTTCTCAAAAGCTTAAATATCCTTGATAATATATTGTTACCCGCAGTGCGTGACAAGCGAACAAATATAGTTGCTTTAACGGAAAAAGCACAGAGTATCATGAAAAAGATGGGCATTGCTGACTTAGCAAAACGAGACATTACCCAAGTTTCTGGTGGACAGCTTCAGCGTGCAGGCATTTGCCGTGCATTAATTAGTAGCCCACCAATGATTTTTGGTGATGAACCGACAGGCGCATTAAATTCAACGTCTGCACAGGAAATTATGGATATCCTAGCCTCCATCAACAGGGAAGGGACTACGGTTATGCTTGTGACACATGATCCGAAAATTGCTGCGCGAACAGAGCGTATTCTCTTTATGGGTGATGGATCTATTATCAGTGAATTGCGTTTACCAAGATTCACAGGCATAGATTTAGATGATAGAATGGCAAAAGTTGCAACTACAATGCGAGAAATTGGTATTTAATAGTTGGTTTCAAAGAATCCGCAATGGCTTGGAAGTGGCAATTGCGGATTTTTTTATTTTTTATAGAAAAAATGAATCGCTTTGACAGCGACGTCCGTCAGTAGTGTAGAAAGTAGGTGAGAGCAATGATGGATATTGAACGAGTGATCGAGGAGCACGGTGATTACTTACTAAAGGTCGCCTATCTATACGTGAAGAATAAGGCGACAGCGGAAGATATTGTGCAGGATGTGTTCATCACCTTTTATCAAAAGCAGGGACAGTTTCGCCAAGAGGCATCATTGCGTACATATTTAGTAAAAATGACAGTCAATCGAAGCCATGATTATTTACGGAGTTGGAAAAGTAAACGACTAACATTATTTGAAAAGATTACTGGGCGTACATCGACAATTACGCCTGAAAAGGAGATGCTAGAGAAGGCCGTCAAAAAAGAGCTGACAGAGGCGTTATTTACGTTATCAGTAGCCTATCGAGAGGTCTTAATTTTGTATTATTTTGAGGAGATGACAACTGTCGAAATCGCACAGCTTGTCCATTGTCCAGAAGCAACCATTCGAACAAGATTACAGCGAGCGCGTAAACAGCTGGCAACAGCAATCGGTGACTTTGATTGGGAGGTGTTACGTCATGAATCAATTTAAAGAAGAGGTATTAAAGGAGCTGCAAGATGTCAAGCTCTCACAGAATCGAAAACAACTAATCGCAGAAAAAGCGCGACGAAAAGGAAAACATAAAGCTGGCGGTCAATGGACGTATCGTTTAGTGCTCGCTACTTTTACTATATTTGTCATTGGTTTTAGTTACCTCTTAACGCAGCAAAAGGAACAGCGTACCACAAGTCATCAAGCAGCAACTGTACAGTCAGAAACAGGGAACTGGTGGTCATTGTTGGACTCAGATTATGTTAGAGGGATTTTATTGTTGGGCTTTTTTATTGGTGCATCTTTTATCGTAAAGCGTGTATTAGTGAAAAAGGGATATGGCTTACCTGTTTGTATTGAATGTGGAGAGAGCTGGTCTGACAAGGGTGCACGGAAATTATATCGCAAAAATAGTGAAATTGTGTGCCCTCATTGTGGCAAAAAACAGTATCGTACGAAAAAATCTATACAAATCAGTGGTGTGATGACGATGCCAGTGCCTTTGTTGATTATGCTACAGCATGTGTTTCATAATTTTTTTATCGGTATTATTTTCTTCCTGGTGGGAATGTTCTTTTATCATCATCAAATAGCGCCATATGTGTTTAAGTTGCAAGAAAAAGATCCGATGAATGAACCTTTATGGTAATCATGTTGAAGGGAAATTGCGATGGTCATCTAGCAATTTCTCTTTTTTACACCAAAATACATTGACAACTGTTTTCATTTGCTTTATCTTTGTGTTAACTTATTTTTATTATTAGTTAACGTACCAACAAGGGGAGGCTTTTTACATTGAAAAAAGGAAATACATATCAATATGTGTTAGCGGCATTTGGCGCAGCAATTATTGCTGTTTTGGCACAGGTGACGATTCCGCTACCATTAATTCCAATTACAGGACAAACATTAGCAGTCGGCATCGTCGTGACAATTTTAGGCACTAGAATAGGAACATTATCAGTTCTATTATATATTTTACTAGGGGCAACAGGTTTACCTGTGTTTAGTGGTATGTCTGGAGGTCTGGGAATTTTAGTAGGGCCAACAGGAGGCTATATCGTAGGATTCCTTGCCACAGCGATTATGATGGGCTTATACTTAGATAAATTTGGCATCACATTTACCCATGCGATTATAGCGAATATTATGGGGATGATTATTACGCTAGCGTTTGGTACGGTATGGTTAAAAATCGTAGCAGATTATACATGGACAGCAGCCTTTTTGGGTGGAGCTGCGCCATTTATTGTAGTAGGGATTGTCAAAGCGGTGCTTGCAGCATGGATTGGTGTGATTGTCCGTCGCCGCTTAGAAAGAGCACATTTAATTGAAGCAATAGCATAGGACATAGGGGGAATTGTTTTGGCAACATTATGGACAGGTGGAAAGATTTACACGATGGCTCAGGTTGGTGAAACAGTAGAAGCAGTCCTTGAAGAAGACGGAAAAATTGTGGCGACAGGCTCAGTCGAGAGCTTGTCGCCACTAGCTGCTTCTACTCAACATTTACAAGGCAATGTGATGTATCCAGGTTTTGTTGATAGTCATTTACATATTATTGGTTACGGGGAAAAATTAAAGCATATTGATGTTTCGGCTCTTACAAGTAAAGAAGCATTACTAGAGAAGCTTCGAGAGCGTATGTCCAAGTCTTCACCACATGAATGGGTTATTGCAATTGGCTTAAACGAAAACCAATTTGAAGAGCCCGTTTTTCCGACTTTAGCGGAGCTAGATGAACTTGGTGACGCTTATTTAATCATAAAACGTAGCTGTCACCATTTAATTTTAGCAAATTCTAAAGCACTAGCTTTTGCAGAGATTACTGATGCGACGCCTTCACCAGAAGGGGGTGTCATTGACAAAGTAGATGGACAGCTCACTGGTGTATTAAAGGATTCAGCATTATATTTAATAGTTAATCAGATGCCCCATATTACACCTGCATATATTGAGGATGCTTTGGCAAAAGCAGTGGCCTCGTTACAAGCTTATGGTTTAGTAGGTGGTCATTCGGAGGATTTAAGCTATTATGGACCACCAAGCCAACCGATTCAGGCTTATCGTAAAATAGTGGAATCTCAGCAATCTTTTAAAGTCCATTTATTACAGCATCATACGGTATTTGAAGAGGTCGCAAAAATGGATACAACTTCATCGCCTTTCTTGGAGTTTGGTGCTATGAAAATCTTTATTGATGGAGCCTTTGGAGGAAGAACGGCAGCCCTGCGTCAACCTTATTGCGATGATCCAAACAATGCAGGAATGCTAATTCATACTTTTGAGCAATTAACCAAGTATGTTCAATTGGCCCGCCAATATGGACAAACTGTCGCTGTCCATGCAATTGGTGATTTAGCCATCGATATGATTTTAGATGTCTTTGCGACTTATCCCCCTCAGGCTGATCAACTTGATCGGGTTATCCATTGTAGCTTAGTCGATGAAGGTATTTTAGCTAAACTAACTGAATTGCCTGTTGCCGTAGATATGCAGCCGCAATTTGTTCAGGGGGAATACCACGCTGAGCTATCTAGACTTGGAGAGGAGCGCGCTCAGGGCTTGCATCCTTTAAAGGCACTTCTTGACCGTGGCGTCGTCGTTGCTGGTGGTAGTGACGCGCCGATTGAAGTGCCGAATCCATTAATTGGAATCTATGCCGCTGTCACAAGGCGAAATATTGGAGAAAAACATGAAGGCTACAATCCTCAGGAAAAAATTTCTCGTTTCGATGCGGTCCTTCTGTATACAGGGGGAGCGGCTCAAATAATTGGTCAGCAGCACACTCGTGGTAAAATTGCAGAAGGCTATACAGCAGACTTTACGATTTTAAAAGAGGATCTTTTTACTGTGGATATCGAGCAACTACCTCAAATCCAAGTGGTCTGTACAGTGGTAGATGGCAAGGTTGTATATGAAAATCGCTGCGAAGGGTAACTTCGTAGCGATTTTTTTGTGAAGCTATTCTCTATCTGCTAAATTTTTTACTTGATGTTCTAAGCTCGTCACACGTTTTGTTAAGTCCTCTACTTGCTGTTGCATAGTTGGTGGAGGAGGCACAGGAATAGTTGATTTCATTTTTTTGATCATATGAATCATGACGAAGAAGATAGCTAGAAACATGCATAAAAGAACAGTTGTACTAATCATATCGCCAATGTAGAATTTCATGTTTGCGCTCCTTTCTCTAGTGGGTATCTAGTTATATACAGGATAGCTTCGAGAAAAGTTTCAAAAAAATGGAGAAAGACACGATAAATACACAAATCTTTTCTTCCCAAGTTGCATAGGATACTTGAACAATATGAGATTTTATTGCTTTAAGTACTGTGCCGGAGCGGTCAAAACATACGTTAGTAGAGAGCTATTTTAACTGCATGACAGGGGTGAGTATGTGCACAAGGCAGGACAAGTAATGCGACAGGCTGTAAACAATATTTATGTATATCGATTAGATTATGTACAAGTTTTCGCATTAATTAGAATCTTTCAGTTTTTATTAATGATCCCTGTAAGCTCTATGATGTTAAAGCTCATGCTAAGAGTAACAGGGTTTACACATATTACCGAGCAAAATTGGCAAAGCTTTGTGGCGCATCCCTTTGTCATTATCATGATTTTTCTATTAATCTTACTATTTTTATTGTTTGTTTATTATGAAATGGGCTTCTTGTTTTTAATGGCCTTTCATCAGCAAAGGGGAATGCGCTACCGATTTTTTCCTTTATGGCAGCAATTGAATCGAAAGGTTGTTTATTTTTTTAGTGTCCAAGTCCTATTTTTAATGGTATATCTTGCCCTATTAATGCCACTCGCTTCTTTTATGCTACCACTCACCTTAACCCAATCCATCTCACTTCCACATTTTTTAACCGAAGAAATCATGAGTAGTCGAGGTGGTAGGTTAGTATATGCCACAGTGGCGAGCATTTTGGTGATGATAGGCATTCGTTGCATGTTAACATTACCTATTTTTACTATTCAGCCGAACATTTCTATTTTACGGTCGTTCAAGCAGAGCTGGCGCTTCTCCAAAAGGGGTATATTTGATCTTTTGGTGCTACTGGCCATGCTTTTAACAGGGCATCTATTCGCAATGATCAGTATAACGGTGATCAGTACTCTTCCCCTTTATTTAATGGAACGTTTACTGCCCAGTGCTGCATTGGTGACGGCGGGGCTAACACTTGCTTTTCTGGAAATGGTCTTTGTTGTGCTTTTTAGTTTATTACAGGCCATGTTTTCACAAGTCATGGTCGCCATCACTTACAATACACCTGTCTTAGGGAAAAACAAAATAACGGGTAAACATAGAAATCGACGCTATAAATCTTTGTTGTTGATAAGCTTAGTGGTTTTTGTGGTATTAAGTATGATGAATATTAATTCTTTAGAGAAAAGTGTCTATGCACCCGATACTAAAATCATTGCTCATCGAGGTTATGTGGCTGGTAATGTAGAAAATACCATCAGCGGGTTAGTGAGTGCAGCTAATGCGGGAGCAGATCTTATTGAAATTGACATTCAGCAAACAGCGGATGGTGAATTTGTCGTTTTCCATGACCGTACATTGCGGCGCTTGGCAGGTAAAAACGGGGTGATTGCTAATATGACCTTGAATGAATTAAAAACGTTAACGATTCATCAAAATGGCTATAGTGATAAAATTGCCTCTCTAGAGGACTGTATCGAAATTGCGAAAGCTTTAGATGTGGCGTTACTCATTGAATTAAAGGTACACGGCAAGGAAACGGAAGATGTGTTACCAAAATTAGTGGAGAAGCTACGAAAATACAAGGTACTGGATTCGTATTATGTGCAATCAGTAGATGGGCAGAAAATGACACAGTTAAAAAAATTAGTTCCGAATCTAAGAGTCGGCATTGTTTACGCGCTTAATATCGGACCAATGGAAGAAAATGTGGATTTCATCGCATTAGAGGAATCATGGGTAACAGAGCAGCTCATTGAGGAGCTGGAGCAGAACCCGATGGATTTATTTGTCTGGACGCTCAATGATGATCGTTCTCTACAAACCTTTATTGAGAAAAATGTTAGTGGCGTTATTACTGATCATCCTGATGTGGCACGCGATTTAAGGACAAAACAAAGCGAAAACCAATATTTCTTACAACGCATCCTTAACCGGTTGAGGTTTATATTTTAAGCGGGGCGATGTTAAATCTGCTCCATCTTCAATGAGATCTATACAAAAATCTCCGCTTCATAAATAAATTTGGCCATATTGTAACCTTTTTCATATGAAGACGACTACTTCTATGAATTCGTGAAATGAAGGAGATGCTTTTTGTATGAAAATGACGAAAATTGTACCATTTGCTATGACAGCATTATTATTAGGGAGCGCGATGGGAGTTCCAACTGCATCAGCGAACGAGGGTGAGGCTGTAGTGACCAACGCAGAAAATAATGAACAACAAGTTCAGCCGGTTTTCATTAAAGTAACTGGTAAAATTCAAAATGTAGATGTCCGTGAAAACGCAACATACTATACAGTGGTTGAAGGTGACCAAACAAATATGGTGGTTGTCGATAAAGATTCATTCGTGTTTGATAATACAGGAAAAGAAGCTAAGCTTCAAAAAGGGGATAAGGTGTCGGCTTACTCTTATGCGAAAAAGCCTATGCTTGCGATCTATCCACCACAATATAACCCAGAAATGATTATTGTTGAAACAGAGGAAATGGGTAGTGTGGAAGTGGATTTCTTCAATAAAGATTTAGTAGATACTGACAATTACTTAAAATTAAATGTTGGGGAAGACACGAAAATTGAGAGTGCTTCTGGAAAAGAACTAAAAGCTAGTGATTTAGCAGAGCAGCACTTAGTTGTGTTCTACACAATCGCGACGATGAGTATTCCTGCCCAAACACCACCTTCAAAGGTGATCGTGTTAGATAATATCGAAAAGGAAGAGCCAATTGAGGTAGATCCAGTGCCAACGCCTGAACCAGCACCATCAGATTCAGCGATTCAAGAAATCATTCAAAACGATTTTTATGAAGTAGAAGGGACGAAAATGGTTCCTTTACGATTAATCGTAGAAGAGCTTGGCTTTAAAGTAGAAGTAACGCCTAAAGGTGCAATCATTTCTAAAGGTGCCGTTTCTTACACAATTACACGTGGTCAAAAGGAATATGGTTACAATAAAGCGATTCGTCAATTTGACGTAGCACCAGCTTTATTAGAAAACGGAAAAACATATGTATCTGTTAAGTTTGTCGAAGAATTAATGAAATAATAACGATGAAGTATCTAGCCATTCGCTAGGTACTTCTTTTTTTATATTTTCTTCCAATAAAAAATTCAGTACAATAATGAAGAAAAAGTCAAATATAAAGGAGAATCCAATGAAACAAGCACTTATCATTATTGATATACAAGAAGCCTTCTTTTTAGACAGCCAACAAAATCTATGGAATGATGAAACGATTATCAAAAATATCAATACGTTAATCACATGGGCACGCCAGCATGAAGCGCCTATTATTTTTATTCAGCATACAGATGCCGATGATGTAGATTTTGCATATGGTCAGCCTGGGTGGGAGCTGTATCATGGTCTTCATAGACAGGTGGAAGACAAGGTCATTCAAAAACCAACCTGGGATGCTTTTTATCAAACTGAGCTTGCACAATACTTGCAGGAGCAACATATTGAACAACTGATTTTTGCTGGCGCTCAAACAGAGTTCTGCCTTGATACAACGATCCGTAGTGCTTATAGTCATGGCTATCATCACAATATTTTAGTGAAGGAAGCCCATAGCACATTACCGAATGAAGTACTAGAAGTACCTCAAATCATTCACCATCATGAATTTGTTTGGCACAATCGTTTTGTGCGAATTCAGCCAGTTGCGGAGTTTCAACATGCTGATTAACAAGAGAGATTTTCGACATAAAGAGCTGTTTTACACGATCCGCTGCGCCAAACAAGATGATGCACAAGCCTTGTCGGAGCTACGTCTACAATTAGATGGTGAAACGGAAAACTTTGACCGAGAACAAGGAGAAGCGTTAATCGATCAAGCAGGATTCGAACAGGTCATTTTAAATGACACAGCAAGTCCCAAAAATCTTTGTTTAGTAGCGGTCGTTGATGATCAAATTATTGGATATTCAAGGTGTGAGGGCTCTTCATTAAAAAGGCTTGCTCATAAGGTCATATTCGGCGTAGGTGTTCGGAAGGATTTTTGGGGTTATGGCATTGGAAAAGCCCTAATGCAAGTATCCATCGACTGGGCAGATGCGAATGGTATTCAGAAAATGGTCCTTGAAGTGTTAGAAACAAATAATAAGGCCGTTCAGCTCTATCAAAAATGTGGCTTCGAAGTGGAAGGTATTTTGAAAAATGATAAGCGCCTTTCGGATGGCAAGTACTATCACACTTTGATGATGGGAAGATGGAAGGCATAGAGAAATAGAAGGAATTTAAAACAGTATGACAAATTTTATGTATATTTTTTGTTTAATTGTCTGGGGTCTTAATTTTATTGCCGTAAAAATTCAAGGGACCCCTGTCAGTTTAGAATTATCGTTAACCTATCGTTTAGTCATAACAGCGATATTATTTTTGATACTAGCTTGGTTCATGAAACCACAAGGCAAACCGCAACAGCAGGATGTACCCTTTATCATCGTTTTTGGTGTTTGTAATTTTGCATTCAGTTATTTATGTCTGTATTATGCGACGATGTTAAGCTCAGCGGCCATCGTCACGTTAATTTTTTCTTTAAAAGTGATATTAACGCCCATCGCACTCCGAATTTTTCTCAAAGAACCCTTGCATCACCGTGTTCTTGTTGGCGGTATTTTAGGCGTCGTAGGTGTAGGGGTCTTAATCTATCCCACTTTACATAGTTTTTCAGGCTTAGCTGATTTCAAAGGGATCTTGATTGCTTTTTTAGGGACGGTATTGACGGCAATCGGCGATGCTAGTTCAGCTAGAAATGCAAAGCGACATATTGATCCGATTTATGCCAATGCTATTGGTTTTGCCATTGGCAGTGTGGTCATGTGTGGTATTGTCTGGTTGCAGGGACAAACAATCATGATTCCGACATCCATTACCTATTTAACGGCTCTGATGTATTTAACAGTGATCGCCTCGTTTCTTGCCTGGCTTTTTTATTTAAAACTAGTCGAAAGAATCGGGGGAGCGAAGAGTGGCTATATGGTCGCTTTATTTCCCGTAATTGGCGGCATCGCCTCTGTTCTGATTGGTGAATCTACAGGTAGCATTTATTTGATCATTGGCTGCCTCTCCAGCTGTATTGGCGCGGCAATTGCCTTAGGTTTTAAAATTAAGCCTATCTTACGATGAACGAAAACCTCTTCCCCTTCATAAACTAGAGAAGAACGTTTGAAAAGGGTGAGAGAATTGGCATTCGTTCCAACAAGCACAGAAAAGGATCAGGATCATTGGGATATCGATCGTTGGGAAAATGATGGTGGTAAAAGTCTGGGCGCGTAAGGGAGGCAAATTTGTCTCCCTTAAAAAAAATTTGAAACCTTTTTCTCTGCTGCCCGTATGATAAGTAGATACTTATTAGATTTAAAAAGGGAGAAATGAAATTTTTGAACCATTGAACAAAACGATTACTTTTGATTATTTACTTGATCGTGATTGCGGATGCGTATTACACAACACTGTATATGGAGCCGAAAACACCACCGCAACACCAAACTATCAAAGCGGCGGCTATTACAATTAACATACCACGGTAGCAAGCCTTACAAAAAGAAACGGACAAGACGTCGTTTAAAGCCTATGAGCATCCAGCCATTTCAAGATAGAATGACATTCGAAATGATGATGTTCATGAAAGGTATAGATGTTCGTCCAAAAGTACAGTTCTTTTTACTATATCAACAGCTTCGTTGCTGACGCCCTGTCCACTGACAGGGTATTTTTTATGAGGAGGATTTAACAGATGAGTATGGCAACCTATATTGGATTGAATTTTCCCGTTGAAATAAATGATGATTATACGGAAGATGAAGTTGAAATAAATTATGTTTTCTCTGATCAAGAAAATCGCCAGGCCGTTCAACAAAAACATTTTTCGACGCCATATATTTACGAAATTGCAACAAAGGGGACTCCTATTTGGGACATGCATGATGAGAATAAAATGTATTCCCCACATAATTATGAAAAATCCAAAAGAACCTTTCTCCATGTCTTTGATTTCCTAAAAGACTTGCTAGCAAAAGGGGACTATTGCGAGATTTATATTTGCTGGGTTGGAGAAGAAGAGGACAATTGTGAGAACAAATTCGAACTAACGTTGAATGAGTCTCCAGTAAATGAGATTGAAATTTATGAAAAATGCTTGATTACAATGAAAAAATAGGGGAGTAAATTTAAATTCAAGAGTAATAAGATTATTTTCTAATAATCTATATTTTAATGACTACTTTGACACTATTCGTATCAAATAAAAAGCTTGAAGCAATTAGCTTCAAGCTTTTTCAACTTTATTCTGATTGCTTATGGGAAGCTGGTAGTCCTCTAAGTCTGGAATAAATGGTGCATTCACATCCACGATCAGGGTGGACATAGCTTGTTAAGTCACCGTTTGGATCATATGTTTCACTTTCAAGTAGTATCTCTGTATCTTTATCTCATCACTCACTTTTTTGTTCAATCATCCTTCACACCCTTTCAACTATTAGACGGAGCAGGTATAATTTGGTTGTAACAAATTTACTATAATTTTAAAAGTTTTGGTAATCATGGTAATGAAGTAGAGCGAAGCGTGAAGATCGTTCAACGTAGAGCAAACAAAAGAACTGTATGTAACATGGCCATTTATTCCAGATCCAAAGTATTACAGATAAAAGAAAACAGGAAAAGAAAGGGGCTTAAAAAATGAATAGTCAATTACAACATATTTATATTAATTTTTGTGAACAAAACGGCGATGTCATTATGACGTACAATATTAATGGTTCTTTGTCAGCTTTAGTTCCAAATGTTGGAGACGTAGTGAATATTGAAGATCAGTACAGGGCCGTGAGTGAAAGAGCTTTTACATACAGTTCAACAAGCATTACAGTTACGATTTATTTAGAAGAATTATAAGAGGGCGCTCTAAGTCGTTTTGATGATGAAACTTTTTCCAAGACGATTCGTAAGTTATCCAAGGGGGTATGGACATGACGAAAATTTATATGATGACTATTACTAAAGGAAACGATGAACAAGACTACGAGCAAAAAATGAAAGAAAAAATATTTAAGAAAAAATCAGACCTAAAAGAATATTTAAACAAAGAAGGTTATTTGAAGGAATCTAAAAATCAATATGTGAAAATAACGGAGGATTCCATATCTGTTGCTGAAATTCAAAAAATCAAAATAAAATAAAAATCTAAAATCACGTTCAGAAGAGCGTGCTTTTTATTATGCATAACTATAATTTGTGAAGGCATCTCTTACTTGTAGCAAACCAAAATAGATGGATAGAAGGGGGAGATGTTCAATAAACAACAAAATACCAATATTTGGATCAGGTGTCATTGGAAGTATAATGGGGGTAATGCTATCAAAGGGTGAGCAACAAGTATTTATGTATGCAAGAGGGAAAAGATTAAAAGAACTTTGAGATAAGGGTCTAATATATCAAAAGAAAAATGAAATTATGAAAGCTAATGTTTATATAGTTGGTGATATCACAAACAATCAAATATACGATTTTGTTTTTGTAACGGTCCGGTACGAACAAATAGAAAGTGCACTGGAAGTAATCAAATATATTCAATGTAAAAATATTGTTACCTTGGTAAACATCCCAAATGGTTATGAGAAGTAGGAAAGTATAGTAAGGGTAGAATAGTGCCAGCATTCCCAGGGGCGGGAGGAAAAAGAAAGGATGGAATATTAGAATTTAATATTACGCCAAGATTTATCCAATCAACAACATTTGGTGAACTTAATAGAAAGAAGAGTGAGAGGTTATAAGATCTAAAAACAATATTTAAAAAATCAGGAATGCTTTATTCGATCTCCAATGAGATGGAATGTTGGCAAAAATGTCATTTAGCTGTAGTTCTCCCATTGGCGAATGGAATATATAAGGATGGGGGAAATAATTATAGTACATCTAAAAATAAAGAAGCAATAAGTTATATGGCTCACTCATTAAAAAGAAATCTCGCTAAATTAAAAGCTTTAGGAATAAATATTAGTCCTAAAAGATTTTTATTATTACTGTATATTCCGAAACCCCTATTGAAATATATTCTAAAGTTTATTTATAATACAAAGTTTGTAGAGACAGTGATTTGTGAACATGCAATAAATGCCAAGATAGAAATGAATAGACTAGATGAAAGCTTTAATAGAATGTTGAATCACTAGGTTGCAATTAGTAAGGAGGGGAGCAAAATCATTGTCTAATATAAAGCACTTGCTACGACAGGTGTTTTTCTTTGTTGCTGCTTAAATAAGAAGGGGCTGTTATGAAGAATTACCTAATTATATAAAAATGTCTAATTATTGTATAATTAAGTATATTATAATAGTGTTGTATAGAGAAAGAGGTGGAGAAGATGAAGAATAAAAAAGGAATAATTGTTGCTAGCATTATATTATTATACTGTGTAATTTCTGTTAGCTATACGTTATTATTAGGTGGAAAAATTAATTGGTCTTTATTATTTTTAGCAATATGTATGATTGGTTTCATACAAGTTGGTATATCCAATAATAAATTACTTAAAAAGAACTTGAGTAAATAGAAGAGCCTATTGAGAATTAAATTATCTCTTCAGGAAGTACGTACTCAATAGTTCCATACATATGCCTGTTGTTTTTATTATCCTCAATTTGCACTTAATACCTCATATACAAGTGAATAAGAAGGGAGTATTCTTTTGTTTCAACATATTTCAAAACTTCAATTGGTATTATCTTTTTTTATGGTTTTCATTGGTTTTTCACAAGCATATAACAACTGGGAAGAAAAGAGAATTTTATCACTATTCTTTTTGACTTCTAGTATTTTACTTTTAATTCTTGCGATTATTGCACTGATAGTTTATAGAAAACGGCAATTAGTTAACAGACAAGAAGATATTTAATAAAAATCTAAAAATGTGCGGTTAATAAAAAAAGATTGAAGCAAATTAGCTTCAATCTTTCTTCATGTGTGCATCATGTATTTACATTATTTTGCGTTCGGGTAAATCATCGTTGCCGGATCTACATATTCATCGAATTGCTCTTCTGTTAATAAGCCACTTGCGATGGCAGCTTCTTTTAAAGTAGTTCCTTCTTTGTGAGCTTTTTTCGCGATTTTTGCTGCGTTTTCGTAGCCGATATACGGATTTAACGCCGTTACAAGCATTAATGAATTTTGTAAGTTATGATCTAGCACTTCTTTATTTGGCTCAATGCCGATTGCACAATGGTCATTAAATGATTTCATTGTATCTGCTAGTAGACGAGTTGATTGTAAGAAGTTGTAAATGATCACTGGTTTAAAGACGTTTAGTTCAAAGTTCCCTTGGGATGCCGCGAAAGCAATCGTAGCGTCATTTCCTACAACTTGTGTGACTACCATGGTCATCGCTTCACTTTGTGTAGGGTTTACTTTACCAGGCATAATCGATGAGCCTGGTTCGTTTTCGGGAATAGTGATTTCACCAATTCCTGAGCGAGGACCACTTGCAAGCCAGCGAACGTCATTGGCAATTTTCATTAAATCAGCCGCTAATGCTTTAAGAGCACCATGAGCAACAACTGCTTCATCATGGCTTGTTAATGCATGGAATTTATTTGCAGCAGAAGCGAATTGTTTACCTGTTAGTTCACTAATTTCCGCAGCAACACGATCTCCAAATTCCGGATGAGCGTTGATACCAGTACCAACCGCTGTTCCACCGATCGCAAGCTCTTTCAAATAGTTAATATTTTGGCTAATCATATGCTCCGATTTTGCCAGCATGGCTGCCCAGCCGCTAATTTCCTGACCTAATGTGAGAGGTGTTGCATCCTGTAAATGCGTACGACCAATTTTAATAATATCTTTAAATTGAGCTGCTTTGTCTTCCAAAGTTGATTTTAATAAACGAAGTCGAGGTATTAAATAATCCTCCACTTTTAAAACAGCCGCAATATGCAATGCCGTAGGGAATGTATCATTCGAGCTTTGTGATTTATTGACATCATCATTCGGATGAATTCGATCCGCCTCACCAGCATCCTGTAAAAGTTGGTTTGCGCGGTGAGCGATAACTTCGTTTACGTTCATGTTCGATTGTGTACCACTACCAGTTTGCCAAACAACAAGAGGGAATTGATCGTCCCATTGTCCATTTAAAATTTCATCTGCAGCCTGTACGATTGCATGTGCTTTAATATCTGAAAGCTTGCCAAGTTTGTTGTTCGCAATCGCTGCACTTTTCTTTAATATAGCCATGGCTTGCACAAGCTCGATTGGCATTTGTTCCGTGCCAATTTGGAAATTTTCTTTACTACGCTGTGTTTGCGCACCCCAAATTTTATCGGCAGGTACTTTAATTTCACCCATAGTGTCTTTTTCAATACGATAATCCATGTCCAAACAGCTCCTTTATTATGTAAATTCCTCCACATATACGAATAAAAACGGATACTCTTAGTCTGATGTAAGAATATCCGTTTGATACATGCTTATTCAAAAAAGAGGGGGATTCTGAATTAAGCAATTTGGAGAAAAGAAATAATCTATTGATAATGATAATTGTTATCAATTAAAAAGTCAACAAGTTTGCTTGAAGAAATATTAGGGGTGAGAATAATTCGCATTAGTAGTATGGATATTCCCGAATTTGTAGGAAATAAACTTTATGGATTATCTCTTTTTCTTTCCTAAATCTTTGAGTGGTTGCTTTTTAGGAATTTTTTCAAAAATAATCTTCACATGATAATTGTTATCATCAATCTGGAGTACCTCGACCACCTTTGCCTTGCGCCCTTTAATTCGAATATCATCTTCGATAGCAGGGAGTTTGACGAGCAATTGGCTTAAAACGGACGTTTTATTTTCATAATAATGAGTCACAAACATTGTTCTTCTCCTTCTAACTTTTGATTGTTACTCAATTTATGAGGGGAGCCGAGTATATAGAACTTTTTATAAGATGATCCTTTCGGTTATGGGGAAATGAAGAATCGGTATGAGGGTGAGCTCACGAAAGGGTAATGGGTGATGGTTATGATCAAAACATTTGGGAAATCGCTTGAAAAGACGTTCAAAGCGATCAGCAGCAGGGAAAATTCTCAAACAGCGCAAGTAGTAATCTTGTCAGTTATAATGCTCCTAACATTGGATATAACCCTAGAACCCCGTTGACTATTGCTGGGAAATTGCTCCCCACACTCAATAGAATTCTTCCATATGAGATCCACCACCATTTATTTTTATGAAAATCAAAAATGTGACAAAATTTTATGAATTTCAATTGCAACTTTCGACATGTTTTTTATTTATTTCTCGGGAAATATTTCATAGGCAATTATGGGGTTGACGAGGATTATGCCCGCCTTTTTTAAGCATTATATCTATTGAGCTCTTTAGAAACAAAAATAATGACTTTATGATTTATTTGACTATTCTTATTTCTTTTTTATCAAAGTGGTAGAGCGATGACGTTTCAGCAACGGCATTGTTCGTTATAATAAGGGAAAGGAGGAAACGATATGTATTTAAAATCATGTAAGGTGTTACAGGACACTATTCCAAATAAACAGATGTATCCTTTTAATATTCCAAGCTTGCAGGATTTACATGAGCTGGAGTTTCCGACGAATGTGACGTTCTTTGTTGGGGAAAATGGTTCGGGGAAATCAACATTACTGGAAGCTATTGCGGATCGTTGCGATTTTAATACGGCAGGTGGTGGTCGCCAAAATCTTTATGAAGTACATAAGGCAGAATCTTCACTGGGAGACTATATCCGTTTATCGTGGTTGCCGAAGATTTCGAATGGTTTTTTTCTTCGATCAGAAACATTTTATCAATTTGCCAGTCATATTGATTTGATAGAAGATCCAAGAAGATATAACGCTTTTGGTGGGAAATCTCTCCATCACCAATCCCATGGTGAATCCTTTCTAGCATTATTTATGAATCGCTTTAAGGGCAAAGCCATCTATTTATTGGATGAGCCTGAGGCGGCATTGTCCCCAACGAGGCAATTAAGTCTGTTGAAAATCATCAAGGATTTAGAGCATGAGGCACAATTTATTATTGCCACACATTCACCTATTTTACTTGGCTATCCGAATGCGACGATTTATAGTTTTGACAATGGAGAGATTGAATCGATTCGCTATGAGGATTCCATTCATTACATTGTCACCAAACGTTTTTTAGAAGCACCACAAACCATTTTAAGTGAGTTATTTGATGAGGAGAGGGAATCATGAATCAACGAAAAGGCTTAGTCATGCGAGAAATTCGATTGGATGAAATGGCACAGTCCATTGATTTACTAAATTATGTCTTTCAAATGTCCATGTCTATTCACAAGGACCGCCGTTTTGTGAATGCTAAAAGTAGACAATTTAATGAAGGGCATGCAATCGGCTGGTTCGATGGTTCACAGTTGGTTTCGCAAATTTTAAGTTTGCCTTTTGAGGTCAATGTCCATGGCAAGATTTATGAAATGGGTGGTATTACGGCAGTTGGCACCTATCCGGAGTATTCGGGACATGGCTTAATGGAAAGCTTGATTATTGAAAGCCTGCAAAGTATGCGAAACGAAGGTCAATGTATATCCTATTTATTTCCATATTCCATTCCTTATTACCGAAAAAAAGGATGGGAAATTATGAGTGACATCGTGGAGTTTCAGGTGAAGGACACACAGCTTCCGCATTATGCTGGGCTCAATGGCAAAATTCGTCGGGTGGATCCGAAGCATCAGGATGTTGTGGATATCTACGCCCGTTATGCGCAAAAAACACATGGTGTGATGGTGCGAAATAGTATTGCGTGGAATGAAAAGTTTCAGGAAGATTTCTGGGAAGAGAAATTCATTGACAGTGATGTTAACCTTCAGGCAGCAGTCTACTACGATGAAGAGGATGTGGCACAGGGCTACATGTTTTATCGTATTATGGAGGAAAATTATTACATCGATGAAATCGTCTATTTACAGGAAGAGGCTCGAAAAGGGTTATGGAATTTTGCCTCTGCTCATAGTTCAATGATTTATAATGTCTATGGGAAAACCACGGGCAATGAAGCAGTAGCTTTTCTATTAGAGGATAGTGAAATTATCCAAAAGGTTTCTCCATATTTCATGGCGAGAATTGTTGATGTCAAAGAGTTTTTATTGCGTTATCCATTTGTTGGTCAGGATTTTGAGCTTCAGCTAGCTGTAAGTGATCGAATTGTGGCTTGGAATAATGGTACATTCATCATTAAAATGGTGGGTGGAAAGCTTTCTGTTCAAAAGGTTAGTGAGACTTTGAATGATAATGCTGTTCATTTAACGGTGCAAACATTGGCTACTATGCTTTTAGGCTATAAGCGCCCAAGCTATTTAGAAAGAATTGAACGGTTACAGGGACATGCAGATGAAATCGCCTTGCTTGAGGCAGTATTACCTGTAGGCATTCCGACATTTATTGATTATTTTTAAACGCTGGGGAAAAGCCATAACTTTGAGGGTTATGGCTTTTTTTGCTACCAGGCTTTTTTCAGTAGGTGAACACCTAACGTAATTTCTTCCATTGTTAGCTTACTAAACCCTAGTTGTAGCATAGGTTCCACACTTGCTTGACGAAGAAAAAACGGACTGGTTGGATAAACTCTCACACCGTGGGACTCCGCTTGTTGGATTAGCTGTTGTTCCGAAAGTGAGGGCTTTACTTTCACCAAAACATAAAGGCCTGATTGCTCACCTAAAATAGTGACTTGCTCACCAAATTGCTGTTGTAGCTCCTGAACAAGGTGCTGCATTTTTTGTTTATAGGTAAGGCGCATTCTTTTGATATGGCGTGTCCATTCACCTTGTGCCATAAATCGAGCCATGGTGCGTTGATGCAGGGTTGAGGCATTTTGTTCAAAATGAGTAAATTTTATTTTATACGGCTGAACAAGGTCATTCGGTAACACCATATAGCTTATTCGTACGCCCGGTAAAAAGGATTTTGAGAATGTACCCAGATAAATTACCCGAGATGGGTCAATGGAAGCAAGGGCAGGAAATGGCTGTTGTGTATATCGAAATTCGCCATCATAATCATCTTCAAGAATATAGCCATTCATTTTTTGAGCCCAACGTATTAGTGTTTGCCGCTGCTGAATGCTCATCGAGGCACCATATGGGAAATGGTGTGACGGTGTGACATACAATAAGCGTGCTAGACAATTATTTAAGACGTCAAGCTGTGCACCTGCTTCATGCACTGGTAATACTTCAATGCCAAAGTTATGTAATTGAAAAGCCTCCCTTGCCCCGTTATAGCCTGGGTCCTCTAAAAGTATACTCGAAAAATTATCTTTCAATAAAAAGCCGAGATAGAGGAGCATCTGCTGTGTACTACTACCAATAATGATATTTTCACTATTTGTATAAACACCCCTTGCTTGCAGTAAATATTGGGCAAGCTGCTCCTTTAGCGATGACTCTCCAAACATTTCCCCGTATTGATAGCATGGTGATTCTTGTAAAATTTGATTGGCCATTTGACGCCATGTCTTTATGGGAAAGTGTTGTTGATCAACAGCACCAGCCAGAAAATCTACTAGCAATGGGGAAGTATCCCTCTGTGGCTGCGATAGAACCGGCTGTGGCTGCTCTTGTAAGAAAACTTGCTCCAATGCATTCACAAAGTAACCTTTGCGCCCTTCTCCACGAATATAGCCCTCAGCTACAAGCTGTTCATAGGCAGTTAATGTTGTGTTTCGACTAACCTGCAATGTTTCTGCCATTTTCCGAATAGAAGGCAGAGATTCATTCATTGCCAATGTGCCTTGCAAAATGAGTGCTTTCAATTGCTGATAGATTTGCTTATATTTGGCCTCATTGTCTGTTAATAAAAAGATGAAATCGTCCATTGTGCACCTCTTTGACATGTTGAAATGTTTAAAACTGTTTCTTTTGAAATGTCAGATTGTTTACTACCATCATACTAGAAGGACAATGAAAATGAAATGAGGAGTCGAATATGAACATTTGTACAGTGACACAGGCAACAATGGGGGAAGTAGTACCGCTATTTAATGCCTATCGAGAATTTTATGGTCAGCCGTCTGATTTAAAACAAGCCGAGCAGTTTATCAAGGCGCGTGTGGAGAAGGAGCAATCCATCATTTTTCTTGCCTATCATGAAAAGGAACCAGTAGGTTTTGCGCAGCTATTTCCTATTTTTTCATCCGTAGCCATGAAAAAAGCGTTTATTTTAAATGATTTATTTGTGGCGGGACATGCCAGAAATGGAGGAGTGGCCACAGCTTTAATCGAACAATGCTATGCCTATTGTCAACAGGAGAACGCTCGTTACATGATGCTCGAAACAGCTAAGACCAATGTCAACGCCCAGAAGCTCTATGAGAAAGTGGGTATGACGAGGGATGATCATGTTTACTATTACAGTGTGTATTGGTGAAGAATGAGCTGCTCATTTTAATGTGGAATAAATGCCCTCGCCATTTGAGCTCAAATGGCGGGGGGTTCACTTAGGCATGACTCATCCAGCCTGCGAAAAGACCAGAACTGAAAAAGCGTGTAATATGTTTAAATCCAGCTTCTTGCAATAATTCTTGAATTTCTTGATCTGAAATGAAAGAGATATTCATAATGACTTTCCCCATATCTTCCACTTTTGCTTTTTTGTATCCTACATCTAAAAAGAAGCTTTGCCAGATATTAATGCGATCTTGTAGTTCGTCACTTTCACGTTCTCCATAGGCGCAAGCGAGTACAAATGGTTTTCCTGGCTTTAATTGTGCGTGAATGTTGCGTAATAATTTAAGCTTTTGCTGTCTATCTTGGATAAAATGCAGCACGAGGATACAGCTAGCAGCATCGAATGTGGAAGGAGCTGATGACAAGATATCAATGGTTCCATGAAGAAGTTGAACTCGGCTTTCTATAGTCAGTTGTCGCGCTTTACGTTGTGCGATTTGAAGCATCTCTTCAGACGGGTCAATGCCTGTAAAAGTCCAGTTGGGATTTGAGGGCCCCCATGCGGAAAGTTCATTTCCACCACCAGCCCCTACAACTAACAGGGAGGATACTCGATCACCTAAATGTGTACGGAAATAGGCTTGTGTCATGGCAAACAAAGTATCGTAGGCTGGTACAGAGATTCGGGCGTTTTGCTCATAGGTATGTGCCTTCTCCTCTAAATGTGTAGAATCTAAATTCATAGCGATAGCCTCCAATGATAATGTATATATTATAGACCTGTTATGTCTGTAATTAAGTATAAATGAAAATAACACGAATCTCAATAAAGAGATCTTAAATTTTATTTATTTATTGCTAAACATTCAAAAATTAATATTAAAGATAAAAAAATTAACGATTATCATTAAAACACTATTGAATTGTCTGCCATTTTCTTCTACACTTAACGTAACATGCGATCAGGAGGGGAAAAATGATCAGTGCTATTGTGCAAGTAATGTTATTTTCAGTGATACCATTTATTTGGTGGTTTTTCACAGCTAGAAAGGAACAGTCGTTTCTAGGATGGTTAGGCTTTCAAAAGCTAGTGGTTGCCCATAAAAGAAGATATGTCATATTTTTCATCCTATCTATTGTGGTGTTAGTGATACCGAGTTGGGTTATCATCTTTTTTTATATTGATCATTCCTTATTAGCGTACAATCAATTCGTTGGTCTTGGTTTTGCGGGGATCATACCTGCTCTAATTTATGCTATTTTTCAAACTGGTCTATCTGAGGAGCTATTGTTCCGTGGCTTTTTATTGAAAAGACTGGCAAAATCGTTTGGTTTCCAAGTAGGGAATCTCGTACAAAGTTTCCTTTTTGGCTGCGTACATGGGGCCCTGTTGTGGATGGCACTGCCAGTACACATCATCCTGCTAGTCGTACTAACTACCGCACTGGCAGGCTATGTGATGGGGTGGATGAATGAGCGGGTTGGGGGTGGCTCCATTGTCACTAGTTGGAGTATTCATAGTTTCGTTAATTTAATGGCTGCGTGCTTATCCCTGTTTCAAATTCTATAGGTTTTGACTAATTTGCATTTCTTTGCTGTCGCTTGCATAATAGGGCAGAGAAGGTTTTTTAATGAAGGGAAGTGCAAACATGACAGAATGGCCGAAGGGAGTAGCCAAACCTGCAGTTCGTGCATTACAGGCAGCGGGCTATACACAATTACAGCAGCTGGAGAACGTTGACCTTTCCACTTTAGCTCATTTACATGGGATGGGGCCGAAAGCGCTCGCCGCGATTGAAGCGGCATTAAAGGAAAGTAGGGAGCCTCATGAATAAGTTGACGTTATTTTTACTGGTAATGGTGGTCTACTATGTAGTTGTTGTTTTCCTTATCAGTAAGCTATTTATCATCCCCATCATGAAAGTAATGGCACTAGTCTTCTTTTTAGGAGCCGGCCTCATCTTTTCACGTAAAATGCGCAGGAAATTACAGTAGGGGGCATTATGAAAATTATTCAATTAACATTCTTTTATTTAGCCATTATATTGCTGGCGGTGGTCCTATCTTTATCAGGGGTGCGCCTATCCTTTTCACTCGGAATATTTGCTGTGCTCGCGGTGGCTATGATTTATCGCCATATACATATCCTATATCGAACAAACAATATGGAACTTGTGGATAAATGGGTGAAGCGCCGTCGAAAAGAGCCTATCTTTGCAGCTCTCTATGCATCTGCTTATGGGACGCTCGAGGAGCAAATTCGTGCTTTCGATGTCATCATCCACCAATATAAGCAGCCAGCCATCAAGTACAATTATCAATTTATGAAAGCGATCATGGAGGGGAATCATGGGGCGGCAAAGGCTGCTGCTCAGCAAATTAACAAGGAGCCATTATCAAGCTATGCCTTTTGCTATCTCGCTGCCCTGGAAGGTCGAACAGTTGCTATGAGAAGTGATAAGCTGACACAGTCTTGGATGCAACCCGCCATAGAAGCAGTGTACGCCCATACCCAAAAGGATCAAGCATTGTTCCGCCAATGGGCTGATGCCAGTATCGAACAAGCCCGTGGCGTACAGAAGTATGGTTTAATACATAATTTTAGAAAAATGGAAAAAGATTGGGGTAGTGAATAATTAGTACTGTTTATTAAGGGTTTTCGTGCACCCATGTATGAAATGTGGTCACCTGGCACGCAATAAAATAGCTATTGATTGCACGCAAGAAGATCAATTTATTCCATTTATGTAATTCATCTAATGGTTTCATGTTTGGAAGACGTATTAAAGAGCAACTCTTTAATACGTCTTTTTTAACGTTTTTTCCCCAATAAAATCCCTCGAACGATGCCCATACTGAAGATACCACATAGCAAGAAAAGAAATAGGTAAGCATGCCATTGCTGTAAAATGCGATCTCGGCCTAATGCCACGGTGAGGTCGTTGAAAAGAGAGTATGTAAAATACAATAATATGCTATTTTTTATCAGACAAAAAGTGATGATGCCATTTTGACGTTGGCTATGTGATAGTGGTGATTTATTTTTTCGCATCACTGGATAAGCCGCTTTCATCTCTAAATAGTGTAAAAGTAAAAATAGCATGAGTGCGATGAAAGGTAAATAAAAAATAGCAATTTTTGGTCCAAACTGTGCATGGTCACTCGTAAAGCTTTGTAAGACTGGAATCGTTGCTGGAAGCTTCCGATATTGAATCAGCGTTGCTGTGAAGCCAGCTAAAAAAATGGTGGCCACGATGACCGACAGCTGGTGACAAAAGCGTGGTGTTGGTGTTTTTTGTTGTGTATGCATCCTTGCCCCTCATTTCCATCATCATTCAAAATCACAATCTGTTATACTGTATCATAGAATGAATGCATTTGTGAGAGAGAAAGAAGGATATGATGGAATACTTGTTATTTTTATTAATTGGCATCTTGGGGAATGTCATTGGAACGTTAGTGGGTGGCGGTGGATTAATCACATTGCCAACGATGATGTTAATGGGGGTGCCTGTCCATTCTGCAATTGGCGCCAATAAAGTGTCCAATATGGTGAGTGCTTTTTCAAGCTTTTATACAATCTATAAACGAAAAGAATTAGCTTGGTCCGAAATGCGATCGGTCTTATTAGTATCCTTAATTGGCGGAACATTGGGTGGGCTTTTCGCTTCGTTCATGAGTAGTCAAGCTTTGACGGTCATCGCCATAATTTTATTAGGCTTTGCCCTGATTATGTCCTTTTTGGGAGGGGCTGACTTTGGGGATAAGGAGCTCTTTAGGATGAATCGAAAAAATGGACCAATTCTACTTGGAGTTGGTTTTTATGATGGTATGTTTGGACCTGGCAGTAGTACGTTAGCCCTTTATACATATGCCCATGAGAAAATTTCCTATATCAAAGCAGTCGGACTATCGAGAGTAGGTGTATTCGCCATGTGTTCAGGCGCAGCGATTACATATATTGCAACAGGGAAAATTGAATGGCCACTTACTCTTATTTTAATGGTTGGGTCTACAATTGGTGCGCAAATTGGCCTTGTTTTAGCAAGAAAGGTGAAAGCAAATCAAGTCAAACTGCTACTTCGTATTGTAACCATTATCCTCATCGTACAGCTTGTCTATGATTTTATCCAACAGCTATAGGAGGCGATTGTCCTGTTTGAAATTACACCGTACCCTACCTTTTCATGGTCACTATCACGGCACAAAACGCTAACAAGCTGTGCCCGCAAATATGGCTATGAATATTACTTTTCTCATAATGGCTGGCTGAGTTACAATGTGGAGCCCTATCATCAGCATGTTTATCGCTTAAAAAAGCTACAGCCCATGCCTATTTTATTTGGGCAAATTGTTCACCGTTATATTGAACAAGCTATTAATGATTATTTACAAACAGGAAAGGCCCCTACATTAGAGGAGCTGATTCATTGGGCTAGAGGACAGCTTAATGCAGCTTTTATTGATTCTACTCGCCATCTTGAATCATGGAGGCAAAAGCCTAATAAATATTATATGATGCAGGAAATTTACTATCATGGCACATTACCATCCGATCTCGTACATGACTATAAAGAGCGTTTACAGCTTGTTTTTGAGCATTTTTTGATGAGTGAAACATTTCAACAAATCACGTCACAAAGAGGCTCTTTACGCATTGGGGAACCAGAACAATTCCGTTCGATGAAAATCAACGACATCCAGGTGTTTGTCGTAATGGATTTTCATTATTTTAATGAACAGACAGATAAATGGGTTATTGTCGACTGGAAGACAGGGGGAGAGTCCGATGATGATCGCCAGCAATTGGCGCTCTATGCCTATTATGTGCAGCAAAAATATAGGGTGTCGCTTGAGCAAATTGAAGTGTATAACGAATATTTACTAACGGGAAAACGGAAGAAATATGTTTTGACCGATTTCGATATGGAGAATATTTTACATACATTTCAACGTAGTGTTTTAGAAATGAAAAAGTACCAGGCTGATATTTTCTCCAACGAGCCCGTGGACTATGAAGATTTTGAACAAACACAAGAAAAATGGCATTGTCGTGGTTGTAATTTTAGAGAATTATGTGCAGAGTAATAAGTTAAAAAATATAGAGAGTGACCAATTATATTAAATCATTAAACTAATTACTAGTGCATGAGAGTTTAATTTGGGAATATTTTAGCTCCAACATTACCCCTTTAGGTAAATTAACAATGCCAATTTTTTTATTTTTAGAAAGTAAAACCTTTAGTTTCATTGCTATATAGAAGGGTCATATCAATGTAAAGAGTATTAGATTTTACAAGACTACATATCATGCAAGCTGTAGAAAAAGGGAAGCCCGATAAACTATAATTAGATAAATTTAATTCAGGAACAATGACTATAGATGATTTCCAAGGATTGGACAGCTTTAAGTGCAAAGACATTGTTGAAAAAGGTAAGTACTTTGAACATTACAAATGATAATCTTATGATTCGAACTAGTATATATTTCCTAAAAAGTTTAGAAGAAGTTATAGATAAATAATAAAGGTTGGGCGATACAAATACTAAGATCTATTAGTTTTTTATTTCTCGTTGTCGGAATAATTTTGTTTTCTTCAGGAATGATCGAAGTTGTTTATTTGAAAGATACTATTTCTTTTATTTCACAACAATGGGAAGGTATTTTGGGTGTGATTAGTTTAGCATGACCGAATCAACAAATATATAAAACCACTCTTTATGAAGTGACCCCTAAAAGTTAGACACGGTTATTTCATTAGGCAGCGGTTTGGGCATGAGTTCGATATTGTATCGGACTCATGCCTTTCAATTTTGCCTTAATTTGTTTTGTATATGTTATGTATTTTTATGTTTTGGTATCAAAAGTATTCTCTAACATGTGTATTCGTTGAATAAACAAAAATAAGACCGCTCCGCGATGAGTGGTTTTATTGTATTTGTATTTAAAATGGAAAAGAATATCCAATTTAATGTTAAATGATGTATGATTAAACTAGGAAGTATTTTAATGTAATAATAAATTATGAAAGAGGTGTTATATTTTGCAAACATTAAAAAATCTTCAAAAGATAAGATGTTGCAAGGTGTTTGTGGAGGGCTGGCAGAATTCTTCGGAATATCTTCTACAATTATAAGGATACTATTTTTTGTTACAAGTCCAACATCCATTATTGTATATATAATTTTAGCGATTAATTTAGAAAAGGGCGGTAAATTATATTAAATGATCCTTACTAAATAGGAATTTGATAAATAATTTACAATTAAGATTTCTACATAAAATAAGTGACTAAAAAGGTTAGAGAATTATGTGCGCTGTTGTAGCAATGAGACATCTTTATTTTCATTTCTAAAAGAGGAGGGATAGAATGATAAAAAATAAAGAGAAGCTCATATATTCAATCGTTATTTTAGGAATTTGTATGTGTTTATATTCCCCATTTCCTAACAATCTAATGGTTAATACTACATCTTCCTTCATGTCGTTTCCCATCACCAATTATGATGGCTATGTGTCACTTGGAATATTTGGCTCTGTTTTGTTTATCATTGCCATGATTTTACTTGTCAAGAGCATAAAGAAATATCGCCTACTAACAGTAGTTTTAGTGCTAATGGTATATACGTTTTTACCCCATTACCTTATTACAATCTATCAAGAAACATTAGCTAGTGGCATAATGGCCATTTCCTATACTGAGTATGGCGAATGCAAATTTGATATGGTAGGTAAAGATTTATTAAATGGGGAATGTCATCTTGAATTACAAAATCGAAGTAATGAAGCGGTGTCATTTGAATTAGAATTTTTAGATGACCATTTTCTAGAGGATGGAATGCGTATGGTGTCCCTGATGAATATAGCGGGTCCTTATCATATGACGATTGAAGCTAATCGTAAAAAATCCTTTCATATAAAGGAATTACTCGATTTATCAGAAATTCCAAAACATATTGAAGGAGGATCCTCAAGGTATATTCATATTAAAATAAGGGACGGGGAGACTGCACGCATTTTATAGGTGTTCAAAAAGAAAGCTAATTTTCCATTCATCAAGTAGGATGAGGATGACCTTCAAACAATAATAGGAGTGAAGAATGAGTAAATTATCATTGTTTTTTTATGTCCTAAGCCTTATTATAACAGCTATTATTTTTAGTTTCGTCCATTTTTTAACTGAGCCAATAATAATAGGAAGTTCAAAGAATTCTATAAGTAATGGTAATCCAGGTCTCTTTCCCTTATTATTTATCACCCCGTTCTTCATTGTTTCGATTATTGGTACATTCAAAATTGCCTATGTTGCTGCAAAAAGAACCTTTAAAACGGTGTCATTTAAAATTATGATGCTATTTTCGTTCATTTTTCCGAGTGTGATGGTTTTGTTAACGATCAAAAAAGCAAAAGAGGTAAGATTAATCATCTTTCATCATAATGATTCAGTTACTGATCTAGCAGAAATTGCACTTCTCAACACTTTTTCTAATCATATCTTTTTTAATGGCTGGACATTACTGGCGTTACTACTGACAATCGTTTGGATAGCTTATCTTTGTGTATTCATGAAGCCGCAAGATGAATCCTTATCATGAAAGAACCAGGTACTAGACTGGTTCTTTTTGTTGTGCCATCCACTTTTAATTTAATTCGCTAGTATAAAATCATGTTGTACTTCATATATAAGAAAAGCAGCCATAGAAAACGTACAGTACCTTTACTAAAGGGGGAAGTGTATGGATAAACAAATAACCATGTTTGAGCTTTTGGTAACGCCCATGAAAAAAATGCCGGATGATCGTATGAAAAGTATTGAAAAGAAGAATGTAGTGGCTCCACGTAAGGTGGGTTATATTGTGCACAGGTAATATTCTTACTTTTTTACGTGTGAGGATCGATCAATTTGGCCCTAGAAGATGCAATATGGTAAAACTGAATTTGCTTTTTTGCTCAATTTGTATTAAATTATATTAAACTGTTTATTGAAATTTAGAGAGGAGGCAAAAAGTTATGGAAACTGTTTTCAGAAGAACGGCGATTGAAGTAAAGACATTTTTACAATTAGCTGATTTCATGTCAACGGGACCAGTCTGTGGTTTTTTAGAGAAACTTCATATAGAATTCAGCAACCGGAAGCTTTTTGCCTTTGTATTTAAAATTTGAAGAAAAATCTTTAAGTTTGTTCTTTTTGAATACGCTACGCTATGATCTGACGCCGGTTATCTGGCGTCTTTTTGTGTTTTTAAAAAAGAAAAGTTGGTAAAGATGTATGCGTATTTGTCGAAGGAGATGTAAATAAAACTCCTGTTATTTTAGTTTTGAAAGGGTGAGACGATTGCTTAAAAAATTAAGACAATTTAGGAATGTTTCAGTGTGCCATCCGCTTCTAATTTTAAAAAATTATTAGAAGCGAGGAATTTTAAAATGCAAAAACAAACAATTTTTACTTCATCATTTCTTTTTCTTTTTATAAGTAATTTTTTAACTTTCATAGGATTTGAAATGTTATTACCTATTCTACCAGCCTATTTAATCAGCATACATGCCTCTCCTTTTCAAGTAGGTTTGGTCACTACGGTATTTACAATAGGCGCTATTATCATAAGACCTTTTGTAGGCTACTATTTAGTCGATAACACAAGAAAAGGTCTAGCTATTGTGGCTGGCGTAACATTATTGATTATTACATTCATATATCCTTTTTTGAACACTATTTGGCTGTTCCTGTTGTTACGTTTTTTCCATGGAGCAACATGGGGAGTATCTACTACTGCGAATAGTACAATGGCGGTGGATTTAATTCCTAAAGCAAGATTAGGAGAAGGAATTGGCTATTTCTCTATTTCAACAACAGTAGGGGCTATCGTTGCGCCAAGTTTAGGTATCCTTATCTATAATGCATTTTCTTTCGATATATTAATTTACTCTTCTGTAATACTTTGCTTACTGGCAGTTATAGCGCTTCAATTTGTTTATTCGGCTGCACCAATTAAGCATGAGAAGCAGCCATTTCGATTTTTGGAAGCTGTTTTTGAGAAAGATGTATGGTTTCAAGCATTACTGACTGTTTTGACGACGCTTGGCTTTGGCGCAATAATTACCTTCCTTGTGCTTTACGGCGAACAAAAGGGATTAGATCATATTTTTTTATTCTTTCTAATCAATGCGATTGTTTCCACTTTACTTCGTCCATTTACAGGAAAGTGGTTTGATAAAACTGGGCCATGGTCTATTATCATTGTGTCAGCAGCAGTAGGATTTTTATCACTTATCGTGCTATCTTATGCGACCAATAATTTGTTGCTTATTATCGCAGCCATCTTATTCGGAGCAGGGTATGGAACAGTTATGCCATGTTTACAAACATGGACTGTTCAAAAAGTAAGTGAGGCAAAAAGTGGTGCAGCTAATGCAACATTTCTTTCAAGTTTTGATGTTGGTGTTGGCATTAGTGCATTTATATTGGGGCTTTTAGCCGAATGGATTAGTTTAGAGATGATTTTCCGTCTTGTTAGCATAAGCTTCCTTCTTGTTGCTATGTTAGTCTATAAAGATTCCATGAACAAGAAAAAATAAATACATGCGTGTTGCTATGGCAGGAATTTGCGGTCTGAAAGCAGAAACTAGATAGGATCATCATGATCTTTCAATGTTAGGTAAAGGGGGCGAATGCTATAGAAATTTTTAAGGGTGTCAAGGTACTGGAACTGAATTATCAAGAATTCATTATTCATCCAACGCTTCTGTGGGATCAAGACATGGCTGTTTTATTGGACGCTGGTTTTCCTGGACAAATGGAAGATTTGCGTGTGACTTTGGCACAGGTAGGTATTTCATTGGACCAATTAAAGGCGGTTATCCTCACGCATCAGGATGTTGATCATATCGGTTGCCTTCCAGATCTCATACAGGCATGTGGACAGCATATTCGTGTTTATGCACATACACTAGATAAGCCCTATATTCAAGGGGAACTACCACTATTAAAGGATGCACATTTAGAGAACCCACCGAAGGGAAGAGTGGATGTGACCTTGAGTGACGGTGAAGAATTGCCGTTTTGTGGTGGTATTCGTGTCATCCACACACCCGGGCATACGCCTGGACATATAAGTCTCTATTTGTCCCAAAGTAAAACATTAATTGCGGGTGATTCGCTTTACAGTGTGGAAGGCAGCCTTGCAGGCATTCATGAACCGACCGTTTTAGATTTAGCAGAAGCTCGTCAGTCTTTACAGAAGTATCTAGACCTTGATATTGAAACCGTTGTTTGCTATCACGGTGGCATAAGTAAGGGAGCTGTCCTTGATCAGCTTCATAAAATTTTGTCATGAACAAGAGACCACGCCAATAATGGGTGGTCTCTTGTTTTTATTCGGTAATGGTCTCTTCAAATGTTTTTCGACCAGGGCTAACTTTGTTAATATGAATATTGATTTTACTAATGGATTCCTTCGTTAAAGGTATTTTGCCATCCTTTTCTAGTCTTTTCCATACCTTTACATTATCGCGATAGAGGTATTCTGACAAACGAAAGACGTCCGCATTTATGTTCAAGCCTTCCTCAAAGGTTGCCATAATTTCTTTTTTGACTTCTTCCTCCACTTTTTTTCTAACTTGATGGGGGGTGACCTTCCCTTTAAAGCCATTTAAAATAGTGTTAAATTTTAAATCCACTTCAAATTTTACTTGATTGTTACGAACGATCGGTTTAACACGAACATCTAACTTTTTTATATCAACTGTTAAATAGTCGTGTTGCTCATTATTATCTAATTTTATCGTGATTTCACCTTGCTGGGTTGCATCATTCATCCATTCAATACCTCGGGCTGTATTGCCTTTAATAAAGCCCTTGAAACCGTTCTTTGATAGAATGCCTACACCTGCAAAAGTGGTTTCTGTTCTGGAATCCTCTGCTGTTTCCCAGTCTTTATTGATGGAAACCATTGGGACTTTCATTTCATGATTCGGCTCATTCAAACCAATGACTAGCTCTCTTAGGTTAACGGGTTCTACAAATGACTCCTGCTTTGCCGTATTTTTAGGGTTACTCAATTTGGTGGCAGTCGGTGATTTTTCCAAAATAGGAGACACTAATAAAACTTCCTCAATAGGGTCTTGTGTGCAATAGACCCAAATATGATATCTTGTCTCTCGAAAGCGTAAAAAAGTGTCGATAATGGGAATGGCGTGCTCACTTTCCATAGCTTTCTCAGAGAAAAGAAGAAAGGTCATATGTCCCCAAAATACTTCTTGGTCCATGGATCGATACAATTTATAGATGGCTTCTTCGATTGTTTTCCCCGTAGCCTTACCAACTTCCGTAGGTGCAGCTTGTGGGTTCGATTGTTCGGTTTTTGCTACATTGGCGAAGTTCATAATTTGGATGTACGCTATATATTCATTATCCTTGTAATCTACACCCACACCTTGCACATAATACATTCTTTGGGGCTCTGTTACATCCCAACAGCCTGATAAGAGTAGTGTAGTTGTAAGCATTAAAATAATAAGTACTATATTTTTTTGGCTCATATGTCTCCCTACTTTTCAAGTTCCTATTATTTATTTTGTACAACTAATAGGTGTATTATAAGTAGAGATAAATAAGTATGTATGGAAAACAAATAAGAAAGTGCTGCTCGCAGTGAAAGAGACATTGCGGCAGCACCTCGTAGTTAGTGGAAATATTTTTCGACGCGTTGAACGACTTCGTTTGCCGTAAGCCCATCTGCATCAATAACAGGACCTGCCATGACGGGATCACTAATCCCCATGACATCCCGGTCCTGACCTGTAATGATACAAGCATCACATTTTTTGGCATCCTCTTCATTGCGCAGAGGGATAACTTCATAGCCTTTTGCTTTTAAAGCATCCTCAATATTGGATAATGATTCTTCAACACCAATAATTCTAGACATAATTTGTCCACCTCCTACAAATAATGTGCCATTTCAGGTTGCGCATTATTCATATTATTTTTTTGAAGGTGGATCAAGACTTCACAAGTAACACACAACATTCATGTGTAATCTGCTCTTAATAGTTGTTGTGTACGACATCTGAAGGAACCGCCAAAGCTTCGTGAGCTAGTAAAATCGACATATTCTACCGTATGCATCTTCTAACGACACATGGATTTTATTGAGTTCTTTTTAAAGGAACAAACTCACTTTTTACAAAAATAGGACACATCTGCTGTTGCATTATTTTCCTACACGAAGGTACATAGTTGAAGAAAATGTAAAGGTGGTGAAAAGATGGGCATTGCGGAAGTATTGACCATAGTCTTTGTCCTCTTAAAGGTAACAGATATTATTGCTTGGTCATGGTGGCTTGTATTATTACCAACCATTATCTCATTTAGTTTTTATGCGTTCATTTTGGCGGTGAAGCTTATTATTGTGTTGGTGGCTGTAGTTGCGGTGAAAAAACGGGATGTGATGAGATCAAAATAAAAGGTGGTAAGATTAGTCGAGGATGACCAATCTTACCATCTGATTATTTGCTAAGCTCATAGGTTTTGACAGTTGGAGGAACAAAGCTTTGACATTTATCTAAAAGCGCTGCTGCATCTGCATCAACGATTAAAGCCTCTCGATATTGTGCTTTTAAAAATTGTTCCTGTTGCATATGATCAAAAAATGAAATTAATAAATCAAAATAACGTTCGATATTGAAAATGGCACAAGGTTTTTGATGAAGGCCGATTTGATTCCAAGTAAACACTTCAAAAAATTCCTCTAATGTACCTGGACCACCAGGTAGAGCGATAAAGCCATCTGCTAGTTCCATCATTTTACTTTTGCGTTCATGCATTGTGTTTACAACGATCAGCTCTGTTAACTGCTGATGGGCAATTTCGCGCTCTTCTAACAATGTCGGAATCACGCCAATGACCTTACCACCCTCTTGCAGCACCGTATTCGCTACTGTAGCCATGATGCCAACGCTTGCCCCACCATAAATAAGGGTAATTTGACGTTTGGCTAATTCTTTTCCTAGTAATATCGCACCTTCACGATAGGCATCTGATGTGCCAATGCTAGATCCGCAAAATACTGCCATACTTTTCATAGTTGATTCCTCCATATCTGATGAGATTCTTTTATAGTATAATTTAATTTGAAGAGGAATGAAATGGAGGAGCAAAAATGGAACTAAATGAGTTTCAACGTTGGGTAAAGGATTACTATGAAAGCCGTGGGTGGTCAGAGCTCAATATTTTTACACGAATCGGCTTTCTAGCAGAGGAAACTGGTGAGGTAGCCAGAGCTATAAGAGCATTAGAAATTGGCCGAGATCGACCTGATGAAAAAACTCAATCCTATGAGGAAAATAAACAAGAGCTTATTGAGGAGCTAGGTGATGTAATAGGGAATATTATTGTCATTGCGAATCAATATGATATACCACTTGAGGAAATTTTTAAGGCGCATCAAGACAAGCTTTTGAAACGTTATCAGGATTAGGAGGAATTCAAAATAGATACATACATTTCGATTTTATATGAACAGCATGATGATTTTACACACTTTTTAAGCGAAAAAATTCGTGGCTTTAATAACGAACATTCTCCGTACCATCGAGAAAGTAGGCAGAAGGGGGCAATTCGTCCTCTAAATTTGATAGTTACCGATCAACAACAGCAATGGATTGGTGGTATAACTGCAGAGGTTTACTGGGGATGGGTGGAAATCCATAAATTTTGGTTTCATGAAGAACATCGTGGAAAAGGTTTGGGCAGTAAGCTACTGGCACAAGCAGAAATGGCAGCAAAGGAAATGGGCGCTAAGAAGGTTTTGCTGACAACATATGCATTCCAAGCTCGAACGTTTTATGAAGCAAGAGGCTACCAAGTTGTGGGTGAAATTAAAGATTATCCGCCGGGCAGTAGTTATTATACAATGGTAAAAACACTTGTGTTTGAATAAGGCCGTCTATAGAAATAGGCAGCCTTTTCTAATTAATATCCCCTAAATAAATCGTAGTTTGTTGTCCTTGCTCATATCGTTGAAGTTGTCGAATTAATGCTTTGGGATAAAGTCTGAAGTCATGGAGCTTCTCCAACGAGACCCATTCTGTCCCAATTTGGTGACTATCTGGATTGGTTGGTTGGGTCCCTTGTTCGTTTAACTGACAGTGAAAATAATATTCGACTTGGTGAACATCTGCGTCGAAAGCAGCATGCTCATGATTTTTCCCGATATATTCCCGAATAAAAAGAAGTTCTCCAATATGAACAGACGCCCCAATTTCTTCTAGGCATTCTCGTTGAAGTGTCGCATGAAATGTTTCACCATGCTCTTGTCCTCCTCCTGGACAAAGATAAAAATAGCCCTCCAAATCTTTATTTTTGGTCAGCAGTATTTTACCATCAATGAGGATGACGGCTTTGACAGAATTTCTTATCATAGGAACCTCCCTAGGTTTGTTAATTTATATGGCAATGACTAAAACGCTTCACGAATGTCTACCTTAATAAAAAGGGGAGATGAAGCGTGTATTCAATGTCCAATTTTAAAATACTTGTTGAAAAACAGTCTGAAATCGATACAATTTATCAAAATTGTGATGATTTAATCCAATCAACGGTCACGCCGAAACTAGATGCTGAAGTTGATCAGTTTTTGCAGCTTGTTGAACAACAGTTGGCACAACAAGGCTTTACCATCACGAAAACTTCTACTGGCCTAATAGCCCATTATCAAGAAGCAGTGATTAATGTCGATAAACATTCTAAGCATTTGGAACAATGCTTTTTTATCAATTTAAATAGCTACGCAGAGGATCAGTTGTCTATTGTGTTAGACATCTCACCGGTTATGCTATCTAAAATTTCAAACCAGCTGGATGGCTATACTGATATTATTGAGCAAATGACGGATAAGCTAAAGCAAGCCAAAAGTCTTGAAAAAGCATGTACGAATCCAAAATTTCTCTATAAAACACAAAGTAATAAGGTGTTCCAATCCGCGCAGGAAGTTGTAGACTACTATTTTCAATAAAAGGAGAAGCCACCCTAAATAAATAAGGGTGGCGTTTTTAAATAGATTAGATGCCCGCTGTCATCAATTATCGAATATATTTTTTTGCACTAAACCACATCGTGATCGTTAACACCAAGAAATAAAGTGGCATCGTCAGCAAAGAACCATTGTGAAGCAAACTCATACCAGATGTGATAACACTGACAAGCAAGTAGTAGCCAAGACTAAAAATGGCGCCTGCAGTGCCAATAACATCCTGAAAGTCTACTAATGCAAGACTTAGACAGTTAGGAAGGGCAATGCCCGAGCCTAACAGCATAATAAAAACTGTACCCATGATACTCAAAGCTAGCATACTAGCAGGCAATGGGAGTATACAGACAATCGTCAAGAGGAAAGCACCGAGCAACATCACCAAACAGCCAACATAAATAATTTGTTGAGGTGGATGGGAGGTGATAAGTCGCTTAGAGATCATGGCTCCTAAAATCGATGCCAACGCTACGATGATGCCAAGAAAACCATAGAGGCCAGGCGTCATCTGAAAGTGATCAATGAAAATAAAAGGTGCCTCCGCATAATAGCTAAATAGTACACCGTTAATGCCCCCAATAAGCAGTCCATAGACAAGGACGATTGGGGAGGCAAGAATGCGTTTGACGACAGGCCATACCGCTATTCTCTGCCTTGTGGCTGGATCCGTTGTTTCAGGGAGTCTGGCATATGCATAGATGAATAGCAATATACTCATGACCACAAGGACAAAAAATACAGCGCGGAAACCAAGTGCTTGGTCCACCCAACCGCCAATTAATGGCCCAACCGCAGGGGTAAAGGCAATGACCGCGGAAATTTGTGCGAACATGGCATGTCGTTTACTTCCTGTTACACTTTCACGCAAAATAGTCTGGGTAATGATGGAGCCAGTAGCAGCCCCGAATGCTTGAATAAAGCGACTAACGATTAGAAAGGGTATTGTATCTGCATAAAAACATAATGCGCTCCCTATTCCATAAAAAATTAAACCGGCTAACATGGCAGGTCTACGGCCAATGGTATCAGAAATCCATCCCCAGCAAAAAACGCCTAATGCAAATCCAATAAAATAGATGCTTAAGGTTAATTGAACAGAGCTATTGGATACACCGAGTGCATCTGCAATATCCGGTAGAGATGGAGTGTAAATTGTTTCACTAATTTGTGGAAACGCCACAAGAACAATCATTAACAATAAAGATGGTACTGCCTGTTTTTTCAACATATTGCCCTCCTACAAGCAAATTCTACTTTGTCAGTTACAAGTAGAAAGCGTAGCTAGGGAAACGGCGGGACCATTATAAGTATACGTTCATAGGATGTCATGTTGAAAATCACCTTTATCTATACTCAGCAGAAATGATATACCGAAAAATACGGCAGCTGAGCTGTAATGGATATGCATGTAGTAGGAGTGCATAGTCTGATTACTATTATAAGCTATTTAATAATATTTATATAGTAATAATTTCTATTTTTATTAATATTTAAGAGAAATTACTTATGTACAGTAAGGTTTTTGAAGGATAATCTAAAGAGAATGGTATAGATGGTAGGGGAGGAGAACATGATGTTTCCAATATTAGAAACGGAACGACTTAAGCTAAGAGAACTGACTCAGGCGGATGTATCTGCGATTTTTCATTGTTTTTCAAATGAAGCCGTTACACGCTATTATGGTCAGGAACCCTTTGTTGAAAAACAACAGGCTGGACAGTTAATCAAGCAATTTGGCAAAAATTTTGAAGAAAAAAGAGGAATACGTTGGGGGATTGAACGTAAAGAGACAGGGGAAGTCATGGGTACAATTGGTTATCATTTATGGTCAGCCGCACATAAACGAGCGGAAATTGGCTATGAAATTCATCCAGATTACTGGCGCCAGGGCTATACAAAAGAAGCAGTCCAAAAGGTGATCTCCTATGGCTTTGAACACATGAACTTACATCGAATTGGGGCTGTCGTATTTTTAGAAAATGAAGCCTCCAATCAACTACTGCTTAAGCTCGGGTTCCAGCAAGAAGGGATTCTAAGAGACTATATGGTACAAAAGGGAAATGCACATGATACTTTTATCTATTCTTTGTTAAAAAAGAGCTAGTCGCTTTAGAAGAATAATAATTTAACTGAAAATGGATAATAAATTAAGCTACACGGAAGTTTTGAGGTTGCTTTTTTCGGCTATAGAGTTTATAGGAACAATAATTCAATTGTTTGTCCAAAAAAGTAACAGGCGAGGGGCTGGGTGTTATGGAGCAATACAGCACAGCTTATTTTCAAAAGCTAGATTTATTAGCAAGCTTATACGCAGGGCATGCCGCTTTGAAAGAGTCAATTTCAACCGAGAATATCAACCAAATGGAGCGCTATCAACAAATTGAAGCAGCGATTGCCAAGCTAAATAGCGAAATTAGAGTGATTGAACGGACTATTTTAAAGTCCTCAAGAAATAGTTAATAGCAGCTCAACCCATGCGTTTACGTGCATGGGTTTTATCTGTAGAGGGAAGAAAACATTGAAAAATTCATCGATGAATATAAGATCTTTTTTTTATATAGTTAGAGATCACTTCCATTAGATGACTTCACACTAAAATCTTTATAATACCTATTGAAAGAAGCACAAACCATTGAAAGTGAGACGACATCTTAGACTTACGGAGAGCTTATCCACAAATCACCTTTGTCCAAGGGAATGCTTTAGCAACAGGCCTTGCGGAAAATGTTTATGATGTTGTGCTTGAACGGGTATTGATACATCATCTAAAAGATCCCAACGCATGCTTTCAAGAGGTTTATCGTCTCTTACGGAAAGATGGCTACCTGATTTTACAGGACCGTACCCCAGGAGATTGCATTCTTCAAGGGGATGCACACCATATAAGAGGGTATTTCTTTGCAAGCTTTCCATCACTTATTCAAAAGGAAGTGGCGCACCGACATAGCAGTCAGGTCGTAACAGAAAGCTTAAAAGAAGTAGGCTTTCAAGAAGTCAACGAAATCAAACTCTGGGAAACAAGACAGACCTATGCTAATAAGGAGCAGCTAGTAGTTGATTTACAAGGAAGAATGGGGCGTAGTCTTTTGCATGAATTAAATGACGTACGATTATCGATCCTTCTTGAGGATATAAAGAACGCTATCACTATACAAGGCCCTATCCTCGAAAAGGATCGCTGGACAATTTGGATTGCTAGAAAAAAAGATGGTGATGTGGAGAGTCTATACACTCTCCATTTTTTTATGGGGAAAATCAGATCCATTTACTACCATAAATAGTATAAAAATATTACAAGTTTAAGAGAAAGGAGAATAATGATAGTACGTTTAAGATGTAAAAGTCTACTTATAAGAAAAAATGTGGAAAATAGGCGGAATATATATATAATTTTTAACAGATAGTATATTAAATGGAAATAAGATGAATTGTATTCGCTATTGTTACATGCTTTTGATTAACTATAGGGGGTGAGGATGATGTAACTACTATTCTTCTAGTTATTGTATTAATTTCCTTAGTCAGTGACAAACCAAAATTAAAGGAGAGGGCAAAATTATGTCAAAATTTAAACATGTATTAATGGTAAGTGCTTTATCACTAGGTTTTTTAGGAGCTATGAATGGAGAAGCGTTAGCAAAGGACCCAAAAACATTTACAAATTTCACAGTTACATATTCTGGGGCTGAGAAGTTTGCTCCTTACTCATTAAGAGATTCTGATACTGACGCAATTGTTAATCTAGAAAAAGACTCGGGTACTGCATGGATTACTGCGACAATGAAAAATTCTAATGATGTTTATCGAGGAGGAACGACTCTTCAACGAGGGGAAAGAAAAACGTTTGCAGCTGTAAACGCAGCAGTTAACCATACGTACAAGTTAGGGCTTCGAAAAACAAACGACACTGGTGGCGGTTCAGTGACAATTAGTGGTTCATGGGCGGCAAGTAACTAAGTTAGATTTAAATATCGTCCAACTAGAGATAGCCTAGTTGGACGATATTTTATCTATTTATTTAATGGAGACAGGAGGCTGTTTTATGCCTAGTTTAAAAGTTAAAAGCAGATACATATTACTGAATGTCCTTTTTCTTGTTGGAGGACTAGCCTTATCGTGGGGCTTTGCCAGCCATTTTTTTGAGATTCTAACAATGGACTATAATGCTGAAGATTTAGTTGGTACAAAAGAAGAAATTAGACGTAATTTTATTTCGCAAATCTCAACGTGGGAAATATTTGTAGACTCTTCTATGTTTTATTTGATTAATTTTATTCCTGCCTTATTTATTTTAACGACTTTAGGTTTGTTTTCGGAGAAAAGGAGCTTATATGTTTTTGGAAGGAATCGCTATAAATCTTTAAAAAAGGCGATTTACAAAGATGTAATTCAATATGTGTTACTCTCAACAAGCATCGTTGTAGGCTCATTTCTTATTTTTTATTCAATTGGAGCCATATTTGTCTATCGAAGTATTGAGAATATAGGTGGTTTCGCATCAATGCTTCCTAAAGACTTTTATAGTAATCATCCCTATTTATTTTTTATTTTCATGACCTGCACCATTTACTTGGCATTAGCATTTGTATTTAGCTTATTATCTTGTGCTTTAATACTATTAACAGATCGTGAATATAAAGTTATTTTATTAGTAGTAGTTATTTATTTTGTATATGGGAGAATTGGAAGTTATACAGGAAGTGTATGGTTTGATATTTTTGCAAGTTTCACGGCATTTAATACTTTATACACGACAGTGGAAGTTTTTCTGCCACTGATTCTATTACTCATTATTTCTTTATGTTTACTTGTAGTTGGTGTCAATAAAACTGTACGCAATATGGAATATTAGGAAGTGAATTAGATGGTGGCAAAAGGAAAGCTAATCAAATATGGCATGATTATTCTTTCTGCACTTATATTGGGGTATATCAATTTTAAACAAGGGTTTCAAAAGATCATTATCTACATGGATGACTATGATGTAATTTTACCGAAAGAGGCGGTATTTGATAGAATTTTTATCAATATCAAATTCTCAATGTACGAATACATGGAAGGGAATAGTCCGTTTCACTATATAGGACCATTTATGTTTTATTTATTGGCTATATTTTGGGGGGCGTATCACTTTTTATTGTTAAAAAAAGGCTATTATCAATTCGTTTTCCTTCGAGCCCATACAAAAAAAGAAGCATTTAGATTTATTAAAGGATCGTATATAAAAAATAGTATCGTATTTATTTTTGTTTACTATGTTTCAATTTTCGGTTTTATTTTTACAATAAATAGCTTGGAATTTCTAGATGTGCAAACACTCCTGATAAAAATGGTCTTTTTAGCCCTAACGAGTGTTTTATTAGTGATTGGGCTAACACAATTAATGTTTTGTATTTATTTAAAATTTAATGAGGTTATCGCATTTTTTATAATGTTTATAGGTATTCTTTGTCTATTTGCAATAAATCTAAATATCAATGGACTAAGTCTCGTTTTTATAGGAGAAGATCCTTTCTTTAAAAGTGGTATTACTTTAGGGGTGCTTATTATTATTGTTTCGAAAATTATGCTAAGGAACGCGAAATATGAAATAAAGTAGGGAGTCAGCGTCATGATTGAAATTAAAAAAGTTTCTAAAAGTATAAAAGAACAAACTATTTTAAAGAATATTACCATTACAGTTAAAGATGGTAATTGTATAGGTTTGGTTGGTCATAATGGTTCGGGCAAAACAATGCTGTTAAAGGCAGTTAGTGGTTTTACAAAAATTGATTCAGGTGAAATTTGGGTTGATGGTAAACAAATTGTTTTTGGTAAAGAATATATCAAAAATACAGGTATTATCCTTGAACAACCTCCGTTTATTACATATTTAACAGGCTTAGAAAATTTATTAATTTTAGCAAATATCCAAAAAAAGATTACGAAAGAGGACGTCATACAAACCTTAAATAAAGTCGGATTAAGCGAAGCTCAAAATAAAAAGGTACGAAATTATTCATTAGGCATGAAACAACGATTAAGAATTGCACAAGCCATTATGGAAAATCCACAAATTCTGATTTTAGATGAACCATTTAACGGGTTGGATAAGGAATCGGTAAAAGAAATTCAAGAGCTTTTGATTGAATATAAAAATAAAGGAACCACGATTTTATTAACAAGTCACGATGAACGTCATATTGATTACCTATGTGATCAAGTATACGAATTAGAACGAGGTGAACTAGTTGAATAAATTAAAGTATTGTCTTGTAGTTGGGACATTGTTATTAACCGCATGTGCACCGTATGGGGTGGAAGGAAATCCTCATAATACGTCAACAACTGAACAGACCTCTGATGATCAGACAGATGAATCACTTGCCAATCTAAAGACCTTTCCCATGACAATAGGGGAATTTGAACGTCATGTACAAAAATATGATGTCTCTAAGTTTCTGAGCGAAACAGAGACAGGTTATGAAACTGGTAAACAAATTATGATAATTGAATATAAAAACAATCACAGTAAAGAGAATGATAAATTAGGAAACATTAATATTTTGATTAACCAACCTGGAAAAAAACTAAGTGAGATAGAGGACGATGTACTGAGTTTATTTGAAATACTATTTACATCGTTGAATATTTCATATGACCCAGAACAGTTAATGACGAATATAAAAGCAAATCAAATCAATCTTTTAAGTTCCGAAGAAATTGAATTGGAGTTAACAAATTATGTTGATGATATCCAAGTAATCATTGAACCCAAGTAAATAAGCAGCTGAAGGGCAAAAAATTTATAAGCTGACCTAAATGAAGCTTAAAAGTAATATTCAAAGCTGATGAATGAATCACTAAGTACAATTATGCTATCGACAATTTAGAGTTAGATTAATATGGGGTGATTAATTGCAGTTCTTTGCCTATGAAGAAAAGCTGTTAAATAAATTTATAACAGATTCGATGGATTCGAAAGAGCAAGTGAAGTTGAAATTCGGGTTTTATATCGTAGCAGATATTATTAAAAAAGGCTTAGTTGTTTATATTTTAGCGGCTTTACTAGGAGTATTTTTGAAAGTGTTAATTGTCCATTTTAGTTTTTTATTCCTGCGACAGGTGACTTATGGATGGCACAGTCGTACAAATAAAGGGTGCATTTTGGGAAGTGTGTTTGTATTTGTAATTTTCCCTTACGCTATAAATCTTGTTGATTTATCAGCAACTATGGTTTATGGAAGTAGCTTAATTGTCATTGCTTCAATTTATTTAATAGGACCTATTGGAACACTGATAAATCCAATTCAAGATGAAAAAAAACTTTTAAAAAATAAGCTTCTTATACGATTATTTTTATTATTGATTTTCATGTGTGTTATTCCTCTAGGAGTGTTTCAGTACATTCTTGTTGGTGTAACTATTCAATTGACAACATTACTTATTCAATCTTTAAAAAATGGAGGTGTTAAGTATGGCTAAATTTTTTATCAGTACTTTACGTAGTTTATTTTTATATTTAGGAGCTTTAGGAACCTCTCAGATGTGCTTTGGTTATCTTCATGAAGTATCAGTGCCAGAAGACTTAAAAAAGAAAGAATATTATGAAAATTAATCTAACCCCTTTTATACTTTATTATGTATAAAAGGGGGATTTTTCAAAATGTTGCACGAATGGACCATCAACCTTATTAATTTACCTATACAGTATGCTTTATTAATGGTCTCTTTTTATTACTTAGTAAATGAACGGCCATCATGGAAAAGAGTTTTAATAAGTTCACTAGTCATCTTTCTTCCATCAGTATTTCTATATCAAATGATATTTTGGGGTGGAATAATTTATCTATTAGTTGGAATGACTATCTTCTTTTTATGGGGGAATCCAAAAACAAAATGTCTGTTTTATTGGGGGATTGTTATTATTGTAGCTATAATTTCTGATCATATGGCTACAATTACTATTTTTAATCTGTCATTTAAGGATGAATTATTTCAATTTTTTTTAAGAACAGTTGTATTTATTTGTATACATATTTTTATCATTTACCTATTATCTTTACTAATCAAAAAGATATACTTCAAATTACCGAAAAAAGAAATTTGGCTGATTAATGTGGCTATAATATGTACTATTGGTGTTTTTTATTTTAATATCTTTCGTGTATTTAAGTATTCGAAAATTGAAGTATTAAGGCTTAATACAATTTTATTAACAGTATATTTTATATTATTAATAGTCTTAATAGGGATTATCATTAGTATTTATCTAAAAAAATATGAGTTAATGGTTAAGGAAAAGGAACTCTCAAACTTTAGCGTTTATATTCAATCTTTAGAGCAAGTGAATAAAGATATGCAAAAGTTTCGACACGATTATTTAAACATTTTACTTAGTTTGAAAGGCTATATAGGGGATAAAGATTGGGAAGGTTTAGAAACCTACTTTGAACAGGGAATTTTAAAGTTTGAACAAAAAACATTGGAGAGTAATAAAATTCTAGCCCATTTAAACAATATCCGAAACCTCGCATTAAAAGGTTTAATTTTCAATAAGGTAAGTAGTGCTATTGAACAAAATTTGAAAGTATCACTAGAAGTTCCCAATCCGTTAAAGTTAGAGGATGATTTGATTGATTTAACTCGAATTTTAGGTATTCTACTTGATAATGCAATCGAGAATTGTATAGAAGATCGTCAAGAATTTATTCAACTGGCTGTAATAGAACAAAAGGATTCTACGCTTTTTGTTATTCGAAATAAAATGAATGAGAATGTCATTGATATAAATAAACTTTTTTGGGAGGGGTATACCACTAAAGAGCAAGGTCATGGCTTAGGATTGAGTACCGTGAAAAAAGTAGTAGAATCCTCGTCAGATATGTTATTAAATATAAGTATAGAAGATCATTGGTTTAATGTAGAGTTATTGATCTTACGTCAGCAGGAGGCTTTCTCTTCTAAGGGGAGGAGATGAATACTTGTTATGCTTTTTTAGTGAGCCTTCAAACCAAACGCTAACTGAAAAAGGAGTACCGTTAAAAGCACATAATTTGAGGTAATGATTGGTTTTACCAACATCAACTTAGTAAACCATCAGTATAGGCTCTATAAAATGTGCGTAGTTACCTTACTAACTTACGTAATGGATAAAAGGAGAGAAATTATGAAAGTGGCAATTTGCGAAGATAATGTTGTATTTGCAAAGCAAGTAGAATCCTATATTAATAATTATACGTTTATTGAGGAAAACGGTATTAAAGTAGTATTAAATACGGCATCTCCAGAAGAATTAGCAAAGTTTATTCAAGAAGAACAGGTGGATTGTTTCTTTTTAGATATTGATTTCGGGACAGATATAAACGGACTAGAATTAGCGAAGATCATTCGGGCAGTTCTACCTTTAGCAAGTATAATTTTCATTACTACACATAATGAAATGCTGCACTTAACATTTAAGTACCAGGTAGAAGCCCTTGATTTTATTATAAAAGAGGAGGAAGAAGACTTACAGCAAAGTATTATCAGCGCTCTAAATTCTGCTTTTACAAAATATCGAAATATTGGTGAGCGACTCGACACCCACTATTTTCAAATTAAGGTAGGTGAATATGTAAAAAATATAAATTTAGATGATATTTTATATTTTAAAGCTGCAGATGTCCCTCATAAATTGACTTTATCAACAAAGCAAGGGTTTTATGAGTTTTACGCAAAATTGAATGAGATAGAAGAGACGGAGGGTTTTGATGAAATATTATTTCGCTGTCATCGTAGCTACTTGATTCAATTGAATAATGTCCACGAAATAAACTGGAAGTCAAAGTTGATCGTTATGCAAAATGGCGACAAGTGTCCTATTTCTTTCCGAAAAGTTAAACTTTTAAAGGAAAAATTAACAGTGTAGTAATACTAGTTCATTCAAGTCATGATAAATCTTTTCTCAAAGAGCCATTTCTCATTTCTAGTCAAAATGTAAGGTGGAACATGCGTTTTCTTTATTAACCATTTGGATAATTATAAAAAGTATCTATGAGACCGTCTGTATCTGTATGTTTCGTCACCACCCTTCGTTACACAAAAAACCCCTCATAGACTAACTATAAGGGCGTATATCCTTTATTCTTGAACAAGTGCCAGCAAAAATTGATCGCGATCCGTTTCTTCCTGCATTTTACTATCCACTAGCATCGCACCATTTGTAACACTTGTAATGGCGTTGTCAACAAGGAATTGCACATTAACTTTTGTTACTGCATTGTCAACGGAGCAATCTCCCTTGAACTCTACTACATCCTGTCCTTTTTGTGTTTCAAAATAAACCCAATAGGGATTTTCGCAAGCAGCCGCAAAGCCATTTTCTAATGTTTTTGTACTATTTTCATAAGAATAGTTTTTTACATATGTAATATATTCATTGTCTGTAATATCCTTTTGTGGACCATAAAAGTACCAAAACACCCCTAAAATACCGATTGGTATAATCCACAGTATATTCCTTTTACTTAATTTCCCCATACTTTGCATCCCCCTTTATGAGAATATTTTAACATCTTTTTTTGCATTTTTGCTAGCTTACGATAATATTTTCTTGAGAGTGAATCGATTCTGTTGGTTTCACATGTTTTGAATTCATTCGTTAGTTATGATAACGTTAGCTGGTAGAATTATATGTTACCACTTAGGGTTGGTTTGAGGAGGTTTTTTCATGCATAAAAGAAGACGTGGCTTGCTCCTGTTACTTGTGCTGATTTTAATGGGTTTTGCTTTTTTTATCGGTATGAAGATGAGGCCAGCCACACAATCGACTAGAAATTCTGAGTCAACCCCAGTCCAAGAGCATAGCGATTCAGCTACTGAGGGTGAGACAAAAAATCGTAACATGTTGATTCAAGACATTGTCGACCTAGCACGAGAAGGGAAAGTACCTGATGTGCCCTTTATTGCTGGGGAGGTAGATAGCCGTTCGGTGCATCAACAATGGGGAGATCCTCAGGAAGTAGTGGAGAGTGCTAATGGCCAGTACGAAGATTTTCTTCAACAAGAGGTAACGATCGGTTTTCAAGGGACGAAAGCTTTCGATATCCGTTCTTTTAAAGCAAATGTAAGGAAAATTCATTTAGCAGATATAAAAAATATTATGGGAGAACCTGATCAGGTCCGCTATTATCAGGATCCAACGACTGATCAAATCATTCTGGTCTATCAAGTCAATTCCACCTATCAACTAAAGTGGATCTTGCCAAAACCGAGTGACAATGATGCCAATCCTACTGTTCATCACATTTCCGTCTATACAGAATTAACAGATGAAATAACAGAGATGATCAGTCAAATGACATTAGATGAAAAACTTGGTCAAATGATGTTTGCTGGTGTTTCAGGCACATCGCTCCAACAGGAGACTACGAGTTTGATTCGTGATTACAAGGTTGGAGGACTAATACTTTATGCCAATAATCTTGAAACACCACAGCAAACAGTATCACTGATGAATGATTTAATGGCGGCCAATGTTACGAATCGCCTTCCACTTTTCATGGGAACTGACCAAGAGGGAGGAAAAGTAGCCAGATTACCAGGACCTTTAAAAAATTTCCCAACGAACCAAAAGGTTGGGGATATCAATCAAGCACAGTTTTCCTTTGAAATTGGTCAATTACTAGGGGAACAATTAAAGGCATTTGGCTTCAATCTAGACTTTGCGCCTGTCATGGATGTCAACAGCAATCCGAACAATCCAATTATTGGTGATCGTTCATTTTCTAGTAATCCTGATATCGTTAGCCAATTAGGGATTCAGACGATGAAAGGGTTAGAAAGTCAACAGGTGATTCCTGTCATCAAGCATTTCCCTGGCCATGGTGACACATCAGTGGATTCCCATTTGGAGCTGCCTAAGGTGTCAAAAAGTCTGGATGATTTAAAACAGCTGGAGCTCATTCCATTTAAAACGGCCATTGACAAGGGTGTGGATGTGGTCATGGTTGGCCATATATTATTGCCAAAAATTGATCAACAATATCCTTCATCGATGTCGAAGGAAATCATTACAGGGATCCTAAGAAATCAGCTTGGCTTCGATGGAGTTGTCATGACTGATGATATGACGATGAAAGCCATCACGAATCATTTTAATATCGGGCAAGCTGCTGTAGATTCTGTGAAGGCGGGTAATGATATTATTTTAATCGCTCATGAGTTCTCCAATGTCACATCGGCTATAGATGCATTAAAGGCAGCCGTAAAGAATGGAGAAATAACTGAGAAACAAATTAATGATAGTGTCCGTAGAATCATTCAGCTGAAACAAAAATATCAGCTTGTTAATCAGCCCATACAGGCAGTTGATCTTAACAAGTTGAATGCTCATATCGACAATGTATTGAATACGTATATGAAATAAGAGGAAGGGACATACATATAGATGTGTATGTTCCTTTTTTGTGAAATATTGAAAAGGGTGAGAACGTGGATAAGGAATTCAAATTAGCTAGTCATTTATTAATTCTGCTGGATTCTGAACAAAGATGGTTTACCTTAGCGGAGGTTGAAAAAAGTTTACATATTTCAGATAAAACCATACGTAAGCTAGTTGAGGAAATCAATAGGCAGTTGCCATCAGCAATGACTATTGAAGTTTCTAGAGGAAAGGGAATCTTTCTACAACGCGACGGTCGAAGTACAACAGTTAGTGAAGTGGTTTCTAGCATGTTCAGGCAAACCATCTACTATCGACTAATGAATTTTTTGTTTACAAATGGGAACCAATTATCAATGGAGGGGCTTGCGGAAGCCATGTTTATGAGCACCTCAACTTTGAAAAAATTGATTATGCAATTAAATAATCATGATCTGAAACCATATAAACTGCGAATTTCATACTCAACGCCAGCAGTAAAGGGAAATGAATTGAATATCCGATATTTTTATTGGAAGTTATATGGTGATGCCTACGAGTTTACAGGATGGCCATTTGCGAATAGTGACTTGGATTTTATCAGTCAATTAATCACAAATATAGAGAACGAGCAAAACATTGTTTATTTTATCAATGCCAAAAGGAAATTATCCTTTTTAGTAGCAATTGTACTTGAAAGAGTGAGAAACGGGAATTATGTAAAAATTACTGAGGGTGATTACATTTGGGAAAACGGTCTTTTTTATTTGCCAGTAAAAGCCTTAGCGCAGGCATTGGAAGAAAGATTTTCTATTGAATTACCAAAAAGTGAATGGTATTTCATGCAATCCCTATTTAGCCTAAGTCAATATCATTATTATGAAGGTTCAGACATGACTCCAATGAAAGAAATTGAGTTATACAAGAATAAAGAAGTAGATCGAATGGCGCGGGAGTTATTAACCATATTGGCAAAGGTTTACCCCAATCTAGATATGCAAGAGCGTTTTATCTTGGAAGTATATGAATTCTTGGACAAGCTTTTAATCGATAATGCGATCCCTGAATGGATGACGATATCAAAAAGTAATTTAACCAGCTATGTTCAAATGGAATGTCAACAGATTTATCAAGATATGCAGAATAGTATGCAACAGTGGCAAATAGTATACCCTTCTGTGCTGTATAATGACTTTCATTTAACCAAACTTACCTTACTTGTTCGTTCAGGGCTCCGTTATAAAAGTAAAAGAGCCTTCTTGGTCATTGGAGAGGAGTTTTCTATCCGCCATTACGTAGCTAATTTGATAAAGAACGAAATTGGGGATCAGTTAATTATTAATACTTCCATTATGAAGGGGCTAACCGATGAAATGGTGCAGCAGCATCACATTGATTTTGTCATAAGTAATTTTCCTGTTGCCTTAACGACAGTGCCAGTTGTTATTATTTCAACGATCCCTTCTAAAAGAGATTTAGAAAATATACGTCAAGAATTGCTTCAGTAATTTGGTCAATTATTTCCCGTACGCTACGTAACAATCTGGTCTAGTTTGTCATGATAAAAAAAACTTATACTCATAGTAGTTTCTGAACGGATTTCTTTTAAGAGAAATTGGTTTCGAAATGGCTATGAGTTTTTTTAATGGCAAATGAAAACGTTTACCTTAATGAATTTGAGATAAATAGTTGGAGGGATAGAGATGAGTAGGCATTTAAGTGCAAAAAAGGGAGAAATAGCTGAACGTGTGTTGCTTCCTGGAGATCCTTTGCGTGCAAGATTTGTCGCAGAGCATTTTTTAGAGAAGGCATATTGTTATAACGAAGTAAGAGGGATGTATGGTTACACAGGTATGTACAAAGGTGTGCCGATTTCAGTTCAGGGGACTGGGATGGGGAATCCATCGATGAGTATATATGGTACTGAATTGGTAAACGATTATGGCGTGAAGAAATTGGTTCGTATCGGAACATGTGGTGCGATGCAAAAGGACATTCATATCCGCGATATTATATTAGCCCAAGCAGTGTCCTCAGATAGTAATCTGACGGAGAAAATATTCTACGGCAATAATTATGCACCAACTGCAGATTTTTCCTTGTTAATGAAGGCGTATCAGAATGCACAAGACAAAAAAGTAAATGTCTTTGTTGGCAACATTTATAATTCTGATGAATTCTACCGTGAAACATTAGACAGGCTACACAAGTTTATGGAATTCGGTGTGTTAGGTGTAGAAATGGAAAGTACATCCCTCTATACCCTAGCTGCTAAATATGGTGTCCAGGCATTATCTATTTTGACGGTAGGTAGTCAGTTATTAACGAATGAAAGCTTATCGCACGAGGAAAGTGAAAAGTCCTTTTATGAAATGGTGGAAATTGCTCTTCATACAATCATCGATGAGTCATGAAATAGTAATCGTAAGGAAAGAGGAAGAAAGAAATGAAGGTTATATTGTCTGGATTGCAGTGGATGATATTTATGCTTGCGGGTGCAATTGCAGCACCGATTGCTATCGCAGATTTATATAATCTAACACCCATTGAAACGTCTGGGCTGATCCAAAGTACAATTATTACTTTAGGAATAGCTGGTTTTTTACAAGGGCTGATTGGTCATAAATTACCGATCCATGAAGGACCAGCAGGTTTATGGTGGAGCATTTTTACCATTTATGCAAGTTTGGTAGGGGTATTATATACCTCTCACATTGCTGCTTTACAAGCATTATGTGGAGGAATGATGATAAGCGGTATTTTATTTATCCTACTGTCAGCACTAAAGCTAATGGATAAAATTGCTCGTTTATTTACACCGACTATAACATTTATCTATTTGCTTTTATTAATCTTTCAATTAAGTGGCTCCTTTATGAAAGGGATGATGGGTATTTCATCAAGCCACGCAACCGTAAATGTTAAAGTATTTCTACTTAGTACGATTGTCATTTGTATCACCTTTTGGCTAGGTAACAGCCGCTACGCTATGCTGCGACAATTTTCAATCATCATTAGTATAGTAATAGGTTGGTTATTATTTGTGATTTTCTGTCAGACATCGGTAATTTCACAGGTAGATACACTAGTAAAGCTCCCAGAGTTGTTCCCATTTGGATGGCCGAGCTTTGACAGTGGGACCATCACTACAGCATTCTTATTAACACTGTTGTTAATATTTAATGCGATTGCATCAATCCGTTTGATGGAGACCGTCGTAAAACAAAAACAATCAATTGATGAAAACCGTTATTTGCGTGCTGGATTTATGTCAGGGATCACACAACTAATTTGTGGAGGTTTGGGTGCGATCGGTTCAGTGCCAATCTCGGGAGCAGCAGGATATGTTGAACAAACAGGTATGAAGGAACGCAGATCGTTTTTAATTGGGTGTTGCTTCGTTATCTGTATCTCCTTGCTACCACCTTTTATGCATATATTAGCGGGTATTCCCGCACCAATAGGCTATGCCGTAACCTTCGTTATTTTTGTCAAGATGGTCGGAATCGCCTTGAAAGAATTGAAAACGGTTACTCACGAGGAACGAACATATGTCGTTAGTGGCGTATCCCTTTTAGTTGGTGTTGGTTTAATGTTTATCCCTTCATCTGCCACAATCCAGTTATCTCCTGTCGTGATTGCCATTTTAAATAATGGATTAATATGTGGGAGCCTTTTAGCTATTATTCTAGAACAAGGATTAATATGGAAGGAAAAACTTTCGAGTAAGATCATATCTTAAACACTATTATTTATGGAGGAGACAAGATGCATTATTTAATTTCTGTAGTAGGTCTAATTCTAGTTCTATTGTTAGCATGGGCTGCAAGTAATAATAAGAAAAAGATTAAATATCGACCGATCATTGTGATGATTGTTATCCAACTTGTTTTAGGATTTCTTTTACTTAAAACGGGTATCGGGGAATTTTTAATTAAGGGTTTTGCTGATAGTTTTGCAAAATTACTTGAATATGCCAACGAAGGTACTAATTTTGTATTCGGTGGGATGGCGAACGAGGGAGCACATACATTTTTTCTTTTCGTTTTAATGCCAATTGTTTTTATGTCAGCAATAATCGGAATATTGCAACATTATAAAATCCTTCCGTTTATTATCAAGTATATTGGTTTAGTACTAAGTAAAATAAATGGGATGGGTAAACTAGAATCATATAATGCGGTTGCAGCAGCAATAGTGGGACAAAATGAAGTATTTATTTCGGTCAAAAACCAAATTGGATTTTTACCGAAACACCGTCTGTATACACTATGTGCTTCTGCGATGTCAACAGTATCTATGTCAATTGTTGGCTCCTATATGACGATGCTAGAACCGAAGTATGTAGTGGCCGCATTAATATTAAACTTATTTGGTGGTTTTATTGTTGCCTCCATCATTAACCCATATGAAGTAAAAGCGGAGGAAGATATAATTGAGGTGCAGGAAGGCGAAAAGCAAACGTTTTTTGAAATGCTAGGCGAATATATTATGGATGGTTTTAAGGTAGCCATCATAGTTGGGGTAATGTTGGTAGGTTTTGTTGGCTTGATAGCCCTAATTAATGGCCTATTTAGTGGTATATTCGGCATCTCGTTCCAAGGCTTCTTAGGGTATGTCTTTGCACCAATTGCCTTTGTCATGGGTGTACCTTGGCATGAAGCTGTTAATGCTGGTAGTATTATGGCGACAAAGCTTGTGGCAAATGAATTTGTTGCCATGCTTGACTTTGTTAAAATCCAAGATAGTTTCAGTGAGCGAACAGCTGCAATTGTATCTGTTTTCCTTATATCATTTGCTAACTTTGGGTCCATTGGTACAATCGTGGGTGCAGTTAAAGGTTTAAATGAAAAGCAAGGAAATGTGGTTGCTCGTTTTGGATTAAAATTGTTATATGGTGCTTCACTAGTAAGTGTTCTATCGGCTATCATAATTGGGATCGTATTTTAAATCGGTATAGGTAGTGAACGAATCGAATCATGCTTTCTATTACTTATTTAATAGCTAAGGCATTCAATTTTAAATAAAATTAATAAAGGTTTTAAGGCGAGCCACACCTTGATAGTTGGAGAACTCATCTCACTATCAAGGTGTATTTATTTTGGTAGCGAATCATTGCGATATACGTATATAAAGAGAAGTTTAATTTAATAAATATGTAAGAAATGAGTAAGAAAAAAGTGATGATTGGTATCTACAATGAAAGTACATGAAAAGGATAGTCTAGGTAAGATAATAATGATGAAAAAAGCAATGATTGATGTTTGTGACAAGGTGTAAAAAAGGAGGCGACAGCAATTGGGAATGATGATCGGGATTATTACAGGTGCGATAATAGGGGTAATTTTATTATTCATCAGCTTTATATTAATTTGGGTAGGCAAGAGGAAACAAGAAGAGAACCAATATGCGATATGGATCATGGTAGCAGGTTTGTTAGCGTTAATTACCTCCGGAAACAATGCTTTACAGTATTTCTTATGAAGGATACTAATGTGCTGAAAACAATCTAAAGGGCACACTCCACACCAATTATTTTCGTCCTCCATGTGGGACGGCGATAAAAAAGGGCGATACATATTAGTCATGTCTAATGTGTACCGCCCTTTGTAGGTCTAACATTGCATGTTTTAACTCAATCATAAATCATGATGATTGTTTGCTACTGAGGAAATTTAAAATTAACCTTATGATCTTTTTCATCCCAAATTAAATGAGCATTGAAAGTCTTTTGGCCTTTTTTGAACCCTTTAATTATACCTGTTTCACCAGTGGCTAGTAGCTTTCTCATATTCGCTTGTGAAATGGTTTTACTTAGTATTTTCTTTGAAACAGAAAATTTGCAGTTTGCAGCCTTATAATTTGAGCACCCATAAAAAGTTCCATGATCTATGATGGAGCCATTGCAAAGAATACAATTTCCTACAACCGTTTTTTCCTTTTTATATTTTTTATGATAGGGGTTATTGGCACTAATTTCTTCAACTTCTTTTTGGTCGAATGCCCACATTTGTTCGCGGTCATTGGCATCTGTAATCAATTTATAGGTAAGCTTTTTGACTTGTTCCATAAATGCTTGAGGAGAAGCATTGCCTTCACCGATTGCAGATAGCCGTTGCTCCCATTTTGCAGTCATCGATGGGGAAGTTAATATGCTTTCTCCTAATGCCTCAATTAGGAGCATCCCTTTAGTTGTTGCAAATACTTGATTTTTCTTTATTTCAATATAGTTTCGATCTTTTAGTGTACCAATAATGCCAGCTCGTGTTGCTTCGGTTCCTAATCCTTCTGTTTTAGACAAAACCTTTTCTAATTCCGCATCCTCTAAATGTTTACCTGCTGTTTTCATTAATGTAATTAAATTACCTTCTGAATATCGATTTGGTGGTTGTGTTTCCCCGTTTTTAACGCTAGCTTGAACAACAATTCCAAGCTCATTTTCATGGAGTAGTGGAAGCATTTCTCCTACGTCAGCAGATGAATCTTTAGCCTGATAAATTACTTTACGCCAGCCTTCCTCTAGTTGTTCCTTTCCCTTAGAAATGAACTCAGCCCGTTTATCTACAAGCGAATGAATCGTTGTGTAAGAGAAAATCGCATTGTTATAATGTGCTGCAATGATTTGCCTAGCTACTAAATCGTAAATATTCGCTTCTTCCATGCTGAGCTTTGCAAAGTTAGGTAATTGTTCGGTCATGATAATCGCATGGTGATCAGTAACTTTTTTCTCGTTCACATATCTTTTGTTATTCATAATTGAGTTTTTTGGGGCAGGAAGAAGGTTTTTATACCTTTCAATTTTACTCAAATTGTCTAATATAGTTGGAAGTGTTTTGGCTTCTTCACTTGTCAAAAATTGCGAATCTGATCTTGGGTATGAAACTAAACCTTTCAAATAAAGTTTTTGTAAAATATCAAGCGTCTTTTGTGGTGAAAATTTATAAGACTTATTTGCTGTAGCCTGTAACGCTGATAGATTAAACAACAGTGGTGGGGCGTATTCCTTTGTTTCTTTATTTATGCTTGTAATTTCCACCTCTTTATTTAGACAAAAATTCGCGATCGCCACCGCTTGTTTTTCCTCTGAAACCCTTGAAATATTATTTTTGTGCCATTTTGCTTTAAGAATTTTTCCTGCGAAATTAAACGCTGCTTCGACTTCCCAAAAAGGTTCAGGTTTAAATTTCGAGATTTCATGTTCTCTATTAACAATTAATGCAAGGGTAGGGGTTTGAACTCTACCTATTGAAAAGACGTCTTTTACACCGTTTTTCTTCAGTAGGACAGTATATAATCTTGATGTATTAATGCCGATTAACCAATCTGCACATGAACGACTTAGTGCTTCAAAATAAATATCTTTTGTTTTCGCTTCTGGTAGCAAATTTGAAAACCCGTTTTTTACCGAGTTTTCGGTTAATGATGATATCCATAATCGTTTCATTGGTTTATTTACACCACATACTCTTAGAATGGTGCGAATAATTAATTCACCTTCACGACCTGCATCTCCCCCGATTATAATTTCTTGTATGTCTGGTCTTTTTACTAAATTTTTTATGATATTGAACTGTTTATACTTTGATTTAGACACTTTGTATTCAAATCTATCTGGAATAATAGGTAATGTTTCTAACTTCCACTTTTTCCATGTTGGATTATATTCTTCAGGCGTTTTTAATTCACATAGATGACCGATTGCCCATGTGATAAGTGCTCCGTTTGGAAAATATGAGTTTGCTTTTACTTCAAAATATCCTGTCTTTTTAGTAAAGGAAAAGGGAGCAGCTAACTTGGCTGCCTGGTCTGGTTTTTCTGCAATTACTATTTTCATCTATCATTCTCCTGTTAATAATAATTACAACGCTTGTCTTATAATTATAAATTAATATTCAGTATAACTGCTAGAGCAATCATTATGTTGATCTATTTTATATTTGTAATGAAATCCTCAAGCATGTACTCTGATTCACAGGATTTCGCTTATGATTTCTTGGTGTTAGATGGTAAGATAACCCTCTGTCATGATTTTTTTATGCTTATTCAAAGAAACAATAAATGACTTCATAAGGAGAGAGGATTTATCTACTACGGATGAGTTTTCTCTTCTTTTTAAGGCTTGTCATCATTTTACAACAATTCTATTTCTCTCTTGAGTTAATTATGTGAAAAAAAATGCCTGCTGCACGAATTAAAGAAGATGAATCGTATTATGAAATGAAGGAGGCTAGATAAAAAATATGAAAAAGTTTGCTGGCTTATGTGTTCAAGAGATTGTTCAAACATATAGTGACACCCTAATAAGAATTGCTGTGCAGCAGACAAAAAGCATGTCTGAGGCAGAGGATATTGTGCAAGACGTTTATATGACACTTATGAAACATAAAAAGCCTTTCGAGAATGTAAATCATTTAAAGGCTTGGCTCATCAAAGTGACTTTTAATAAATGCAAGGATTACTTTAAGTCTTCCCGTGTCAAGAAGACGGTACCGATCACAGATGAAATGTCCTTTATCGCAAAAGAGGAACAAATGATTCTTTCGGAAATTTTTGAGCTTCATCAAGAAGAGAGAGTTATTGTTTATCTACATTATTACGAAGGCTACACAACTGCAGAAATCGCCAATCTATTAGAAATGAAAGTAAATACAGTTGGCTCCAAGCTGAGAAGAGCACGAATGAAGTTGAAATTGATGTTAGAAGAAGGGAGTAAGGTATGATGAATGCTTATAAGAACGTGATGAAGCAGATTCATGCTTCCGAAGAATTTAAGAGAAAGATGCAAATAGAGATGATGGAATTTGAGCAAAAAGAAAAGAGGGTCTTTATGAAAAAAGTAAGAATAAGTGTTGGAAGTTTAGTTGCCTGTGCAGTAATTGCTGTAGTTGCTTTCGTTAATTTAAACAATGATACAACTGTAGATTTAACAGAAAGAATTGTGGTAGATCATACAGCTCCTGCTGCAAGTGCTGTCGTAAATATCGAAGGAGTTATCACTGAAGTTGGAGAAGATGGACTTAGCTTTACGTTGGATAACGGAATGGAAGTAGTCGTTACAGATGAAACGAAATTGGGGATAGATGGTCCAACTGCACCACCGAAAGAAGAACAATTTTTTGAGCCAACATTTAGAGTGGGTAATCTAATAGGCGGTTTTACAGAAGATACGTCAGCAGCCCCAATTACTGCGACTGTCATTTATACGAACTGGAACTTTGAAAATCCTATTCGGTAAGGGCTGTTCGAACTTTTAGAATAGTATTTCATGGCTGAGGTATAGTTGATGCCACTGCTGCAAGAGTTGTAATCGTTGGTGAAAAAGTATCCTAGATTTTACGAGCATATGCAATATTTATTTTAGCTGGATAATAGATTTTCCAGGAAATAATCAATGAAAAAAGCTGGCATCTATAGTGCCAGCTTTTATGATTGTTGGAAGGGATTATCAACGTAGGGCCCTTTAATGGTAATACGCATCAACTGGGTCGCCATAAATTTTGGCGTATACGGCATATCTTTTTCTAGCCACCAAACAATTACCTCTAGGAAGGCGGCGGCATAAAATCGGATAGCCATCTCACGTGGTACTGTTAACTTTTCATCATCAGGCTCCATGTATTGAATGCCACTTGATACAAAATCGATAATAATGTCTTTCAAGCCTGCAGAAAAATAAGGGATATTTTTTTCCGTGAGATAGACTTTGTAAAGCTTACTATTAAGCGCAATTTGTTCAAACAAATGCATAAAGGTCTCATGGGGCTGATCGTAGTGGGGCAATAAATCAAAATCCTTCTTCTCTTCAAATGTTGGATGAATACTCCCTACTAATTCATGTAGGATCTCTTCTGAACTTTGATAGAGTAAGTCTAATTTATCGCGGTAATGTAAATAAAAAGTGGCACGGTTCAAGGTTGCCCGTTGTGTAATATCTTGTACAGTAATTTTCTCATAGCCTTGTTCATCTATTAACTCTACCAGTGCATCTCTCAATAACTGGCGTGTTCTTATTACGCGTGGGTCCGTTTTTTTCGACATTTTCAAGCTCCTTGTATTAAATTTATCGTTTTCACAACACGCTAGTCTTAAATGTTGTTAATGCGTCAATCAATGCACGAGTGTTGTTTGCCCTTTTTGAGCAGAAGGTTATAATAATCTTAACGACACCGTGTCGATAATACAACTAGTTGTTAACGTGTTCACGAATTGTTCATTCTCTTGATTGAGTAAATGTTTTTTTACTAAAGGTGATGCGTCAGTGGCAATTACGCCAAGACGTATTTGATAGATAATAGAAAGGGAGTTTTAATATGGGACGTTTAAATGGGAAAGTAGCTATTATTACAGGAGCGGCAATGGGCATGGGAGCTTCTGAAGCAAGACTATTTGCACAAGAAGGGGCAAAGGTTATAGCGACAGATGTCCAAATCGAGGCATTGAATAACTTAGTCAAAGAAATTAAAGAAAGTGGCGGAGATATTATAGGTCTTTCACATAATGTAACTTCTGAAGATGAGTGGAAAGCAGTGATTGCAGAGGCAGTGAAGGCATATGGTAAAGTCGATGTACTGGTCAACAATGCAGGGATTTCATCACCAAAAACGATCGCCAATATGGAAATGGACGAATGGAATAAAGTCATGGACATTAACTTAAATGGCTGTATCATTGGTATGAAATATGTGATTCCAGAAATGCAAAAAGCTGGTGGTGGTTCAATCGTCAATATTTCTTCGATCGGTGGGATCGTGGGGATGGCAGGTACAAGCCCATATACAGCAGCGAAAGGAGCGCTCCGAGTGCTATCTAAATCAGCTGCAGTAGAATACGGGAAAGAGAACATTCGCGTGAATTCTGTTCACCCAGGCATTATCGTTACGCCAATGACAGCGCCAACGATGGAAGAGGGCGGTGCATTGCCATTCTACAAAACCTATACACAGCTACCTTACTTTGGCGCACCGGAAGATGTAGCATACGGTGTGGTCTTCCTAGCATCTGACGAATCACGCTTTATGACAGGCGCTGAACTAGTCATTGACGGAGGCTGGACAGCGATTTAATCGAATAGCTTACTAAAACTAGGTTTCACTAATTGTGAGCCTAGTTTTTTTATTGGAATAGCAGATTGATGGGGGGATATCCCTCAATTCATGTGTGAATACTTGGAGTGGAGTTTTAATGGTGATAAACCTCCTGGTTAAGTACTAATCCACCTCGATTAGGAGAATAGCATGGTCTAAATGTAAAAACACCATAAAGAAGCATAGCCCCTTGCACGAAAATCCCTACTTTCGCCTGCAAATTAGCACAAACAACAAGGATGTTTGTGCATATCATAGGGGGGAGTAAGCGTTTTCTTCATTATATAGAAGAAAGTCAAAACTGAAAATTTCACGAATCTGTGAACGTCACGAAAAAAAATTCACAAAAACCTTAACTATTTCATATGAAATCCGTATAATAAATCAAACAGTACGAAAATTGTCCATATTTCTCAGTAAATTGCGTGAATTTTTTAAATTGTATTGACGTAGGAAACGATAATTTGTACACTGTGTACATTCAATTGTTTTTTGGAGGAATACAATTAATTTGAAAAAGTTAGGATTTGATGTATATGATCGTGTGTAAATTTGGTGGAACATCTGTAGCAAACGCAGAACAAATTCAAAAAGTGGCAAACATTGTGAAATCTAATCCGGCACGTAAAATCGTTGCCGTTTCAGCACCAGGGAAACGCTCTGGTGACGATATAAAAGTAACTGATCTATTAATACAATTAGCAACTGCCGCGTTACAACATGAAGATACCGAAGACAAATTGCATATTGTGGTCGATCGTTTTCGAGCAATTGCAGATGGTTTGGGGTTAGATGATGCCATTTGTGACGTGATTGCAGAAGATTTACGTGAACGTGTACAAGGTGACAAAACAAACGTGGAATTATTCGTCGATAGCATAAAAGCAGCCGGTGAAGATAATAACGCCAAGCTTATTGCAGCTTATTTTAATGCGATTGGAATGCCCGCACGCTATGTAAGTCCTAAAGAAGGTTTAGTGGTCAATGATTTGCCTGAACGCACATTTGCTTTACCCGAAGCGTATGCTAATTTAGCCCCTTTAAAAGACACAAAAGAAATTATTGTGTTCCCAGGGTTCTTCGGTTACACTAAAGCGGGCGTATTGCGAACATTTGACCGCGGTGGCTCTGATATTACTGGCTCCATTTTAGCAGCAGCTGTTGAAGCGGAGTTGTATGAAAACTTTACGGATGTGGATTGTGTGTTCTCTGCGAATCCGAAGGTTGTCAATGATCCAGTGGAAATTAAAGAAATTACGTATCGCGAAATGCGCGAATTATCATATGCAGGCTTTTCAGTGTTCCATGATGAAGCGTTAATGCCTGTCTACAAGATTGGGGTGCCCGTTAACATAAAAAATACAAATAATCCATCAGCCCCAGGTACTCGTATCGTACCAAGTCGTCCTGCAACAGGTCGTCCCGTTACAGGTATCTCGGCAGACAGTGGCTTTTCAACTTTATATGTCTCTAAATATTTGATGAATCGTGAAGTAGGCTTTGGACGTAAGCTACTACAAATTTTAGAAGATGAAAATATTTCTTATGAACACACACCTTCTGGTCTAGACGATATCTCAGTCATCATGCGTTCGAATCAATTAACAATAGATAATGAAGAGCGTATTATCAGTCGAGTGAAAGAAGAGCTACATGCAGAGTATGTAGAAATGCGTCACGGTTTTTCGATGATCGTAATTGTTGGCGAAGGTATGCGACATAATACAGGTTTAGCTGCCCGTGCTGCCACAGCGATTTCAAGAACAGGGGCAAATATTGAAATGATTAATCAAGGCTCTTCTGAAGTAAGCCTCGTTTTCGGTGTACTTCAGGAATATGAAAACCGTATTTTACAAGCGTTATATGGAGAGTTTTTTGCCCATGCGAATGCTTAATGACACAATTATCACTAATCCAAGTGTTCCTTGCTTGGATTAGTGTTTTCTTTTTGCTGAGAATACGGTAAAATCGAGGGCGTACATAGTTGGGAGGGTTTTGCGTGAAGAATTTAACAATTGGTATGCTTTTTTCGATTATTGGGATACTTTTTGTCTGTTTAACGATTATGGATATTTTACCGTCATCGACAAAAACAATGAAAGTGGTTTACATAGGCATTGGTTGGGTCTTTATCATCATTGGCTCCGTTATCCGCTTTAAGAATCTCAAACAAAAGCAGTAACAACACTTCAAAATGGAATTGTGACAATAGGCGAATTTATGATACAATTTCAAAGAAAATAAATAATTTGAGTATTATGAAGTTGTTATTCTGTACAAATGTTCAGAAGGTTCAAATTTTAATAAAGAATCGACCGTACAAATTCTTCTTTGTAAGAATTTGTTTTTTTATGTTCAGCAGCATATTTTTCGTGAGGAGGCGATCGAATGCCGATACTTTCAAAGGATCATATTCAAATTTCAGACCATTATGTAGCACTTCAAGCAGCTTCACCCATGAAGGTCGTATCCTCTGCCATGCATAATCCAGGCTTTGGTTATTATACCCATCTGATGAATCGGACAGTGCCCATTACCTATGATGAGCGACAACCACATCGTGATTTACAGCATTTTTTGCAGGGGCAGGGCTTTCCAATCGACAACACAGTGGCGATGATGACGGCTGTCCAAGCCAAGTTTGCAACTATTCGTGACTTTACATATGAAGGTATTCACCTGGTCATTATGATTACCGCAGGCCTAGGCAATGCGGTAGATATAACACGCGCTTTTCATCGCGAGGAACAATATCATGCAGGAACGATTAATACATGGGTGCTCATCAATGGAAAATTGTCTGATGAAGCATTATTTCAGGCCATGATTTCGACAACGGAAGCTAAGGTAAAAGCCTTAATGGATGAAGGCATAACTGACCCTACTACAGGTACGCAAGCTACTGGAACTTCTACCGATAGCTTGCTCATTGCCTCTACCGAAGAGGGTGACTACCATCAATATGCTGGTCCGATCACAATGTTAGGTAAGGTCATTGGCTATGGTGTCTATGAAACGATGCGTGAGGCCATTAGTAAATACAAAAAAGATAAAGAGGAGAAGGCGTTATGATTGCTATAGTGATTGCCTGTATCATAGGGCTTATTTTCGATATTTTAGTGGGAGATCCTCCGAAGCTTCCTCACCCTGTACGCTGGATTGGCAAGTTGATTCAATCGCAAACAGCTTTATGGAATCAGGGCAAATGGCGGAAACTGCGAGGCATGGTGATGGCACTTGCGGTAGTCGGTACGACGATGTTTGTAGTCACACTTATTTTGCTACTTAGCTATCAGGTAAGTGTGATTTTTGGAATTTTGGTTGAAGGGCTTTTAATTGGTATTGGACTGGCACAGCGTAGTTTGAAGGAGGCAGCAATGGCAGTTTATGAGCCTCTTGTTAGAGGTGATTTTGCGGAAGCGCGTGTCAAGCTGTCTTGGATTGTTGGACGCGATACCGATAAGCTAGGCGAAGATGAGATTGTACGAGGTGTAGTAGAAACCGTTTCTGAGAATACAAGTGATGGGGTGACGGCACCGCTCTTTTATGCCTTTTTATTTGGTGCCATTGGTTTATGGGGCTATAAGGCTGTCAATACGTTAGATTCAATGGTCGGCTATAAAAATGAGAAATACAAAGACTTTGGTATGTTTTCTGCCAAACTTGATGATGTATTGAATTTTATTCCAAGTCGTATCACGGGCTTCCTGATCGTGCTAGGTACGAAAAATGAAACTAGTCATTCATTTGGTCAACGATTAAAGCGCTGGGCACAGGACGCTAAAAAACATCCGAGTCCCAATAGCGGTTATTTAGAGGCAGCGACAGCAGTGCAGCTTGGGGTGCAGCTAGGTGGGAAAAATACCTATCAGGGCGTTGTCTCTCATCGAGCAATTATGGGAGAAAAATTAGTTCCTTTAACAAAGGAGCATATTGCAACATCTATTATTCATATGCGTATAGCCACAGTGCTCTTTACGCTGATCATGTTAGCAGTGGAGGTGTTCATTTATGCCATTACCTAATCACGGAGCAAATCCGCAAAATGTTTATCAGCAATTAGGCTTAACAATGCCAGAAGAGGTGTATGATTTTAGTGAAAATGTGAATGCAGCAGGACCACCTTCCTTTGTCGAGGCACGTTGGCGTACATTTTACCCGCTGATTCAACGTTATCCAGATCCAGATGGTGAGCCGTTTCTAACAAAGGTCGCTGCTTTTCATCAAGTGGCGAAGGATACGATTTTACTAGGCAACGGGGCGTCAGAGCTCTTTAGTATTGTCGCAAGACGTTATGCGCAAAAACGTGTCATTATTGTGCATCCGACTTTTTCAGAATATGAGCGAACATTGCGAGCTGCGAACGCTACTATTATTCCCATTTTGGTGACGGACTTCATCCAGTACACTTTGCCTATGGAACGGCTTAAACAAGAAATGGTGGAGGCAGATGCTATCTATATTTGTACACCGAACAATCCTACAGGCGTACTGCCAAGGAAGGAAGATTTACTTGTCTTAATGGAACATGGTCGAGCTGTCAAATGTGAACTTGTCATCGATGAAGCCTTTATGGATTGGGTCGATGAGGCGAATTCTCTCATCCACGTTAGTGCAGAAAATCCACATGTTCTTATCGTGCGCTCAATGACCAAAATGTACGCAATACCTGGCTTGCGTCTGGGCTATTTAGTTGCTCACCCCTCCATTGTGACAGAACTAAAGGACATGCTACCGCATTGGAACTTAAATGCCTTTGCGCTTGTGATTGGTGCGGGTTGTTTAGATGAGCAGCATTATAGTCAGCAGGCAATTGCTTTCGCGACAATGCAAAGAGAGCGGTTGCATCATTATTTACAAGAAAACGGTTGCCAAGTAACCAATAGTGTCACGAATTATGTGTGCTTTTCATTGCCAAAAGAGCAGCAAGCAGATGCCTTTTTTACGTATTGTTTAGCACAGGGGGTTGTCCTACGTCATACGAAAAACTTTAAAGGATTACAGGGAGAATGGTTCCGTATTGGGATCAAAGATATTGCGGCCATGACTTATTTGCATAATTGTCTGCAAGCTTGGTTTAACGCAAATAAGGGGAGAGAAAAGTGACAACTTTTTATCTAGTAAGACATGGGGAAACACAATGGAATCAGGAGCAAAGACTACAAGGATGGTTGGATTCTCCATTAACGGACAATGGCAGAGAAGCGGCTGAAAAGTTACAGCGGCAACTACAGTCAATCCCGTTTGCGGCAGCTTATAGTAGTTCCAGTGGTCGTGCGAAGGAGACGATGGATATTCTAACGGCTCATCGTCAATTACCTATTTATTATGAGGATAATTTACGGGAAATCTTTTTGGGCGATTGGCAAGGGAAGAAAATCGAGGATATTTTGGCGACACATGGGCTTGATTATGAACTGTATACGAAATATCCGGCGCAATTTTTGGCCACTCATACGGAAAGTTTTGGTGCTGTCACAGAAAGAGCGATGTATACGTTCAAAAAAATAGCAGAGCAGCATCGGGATGAACCCATACTGATAGTTTCCCATGCTGTGACGATTAAATGTATGATTAATGCTATTTTACAACGTAATATGAGTGAGCTCTGGACAGCCCCTTATATTCATGGAACAAGTGTCACAGTCATTGAACGTCAGGGACAGCAGTGGGTAATCAAAGAAATTGGTAACCTACATCATTTACAATAGGAGGTGTCACAAATGCCCCTAATTTTTATCACAGGTGGTGTGCGTAGTGGCAAATCTCATTTTGCGGAACAAACTGCGATTCAGCATTACCAAGCACAGCCTGGTACGAAAAAACGTTTAATGTATCTTGCTTCTGGTATTGCCCTGGACGATGAAATGGAAAAGCGAATTGATCGTCATCAGGCTGATCGTCAAGCCCAGCCCATCCAGTGGCTAACTGTCGATGCTCCCTATGCGATCGCATCTGTATTCGAGACACTCGAGGATGGGGATGTGGTGCTATGGGATTGCGTCACTACTTGGCTGACCAATGCTTTTTACGAAGGCTATGACAGCGGAACACCCTGTCTAGCGCAGCCTGGCTGTTTAGAATCCAAGCTACGGGTTGTCAAACAGGCAATCCAGTCTCTTCAGAAGAGGAACGTGACATTATTGGTTGTGTCGAATGAGCTGTTTGATGAGCCTCCTTATCAGAACGAAGAAGTGGAGTTGTATCGAAGAACATTAGGGCAATTCCATCAATGGTTTGTGTCGGTGGCTCAAGAGGCCTATGAAATGAATTATGGTATCGTGAAGAGATGGAAATAATCGAGAAGGAAGGCAAGACGATGAAAAATTTTTGGCATAGCCTACTGTTGGCATTTCAATTTTTTACGGTATTGCCAGTACATAAAGAACTACCTTTAACGAGGTCAACCATTACAGGGATGTTTGCCTGCTTGCCTTGGATAGGAGCCTTGATGGGCACAACTGTGGCTGGAGTCCTATACGTTCTTACACAATGGACCGCTAGTAGTGAGGTCATGCTTGCCTTTGTGGTCATTGGGCTATTTGCTTTATGGACAGGGGGCTTACATTTGGACGGCTTTATTGATATGGGGGATGCGTATTTTTCTTATCGAGATCGGGACAAACGACTGGAGATTTTAGATGATCCTCGTGTTGGCGCATTCGGTGTGCTATCCGTATTGTTTTTGATACTAGGAAAATTTGTTGTTCTACATGAGCTCTTTGTGCAACATAGATTTGCATTATGGATGGTCTTATTTGTGCCTTTTTTAACTAGGGTTGGAATGAGCTTTTATTTTATGTCACTCAACTGTTCGAAGGAAAAAGGACTTGCCTACTTTTTTAAATCCCATATTAATGCGAAACGACTTAAAATTTTAATGCTGTTATCACTTTTAGCGGCCATGTCAGTTGTGCTGATCGTCACAAAGTTCTCGATCTTACCAATTCTATTAGTCATCGTTTTAGCGATTGCGCTTGTCATTTTTCGGCGATTTACATTGCGCAATTTTGGCGGCGTTTCAGGTGATTTATTAGGTGCATCTATTGAAGGGATGGAGGTTGTATTATGGGTGACATTGTTACTGTGTGCTTAATGAGGCATGCCCCCACAAAGGCCAATTTAGAAAAGCGTTATCTGGGATGGACGGACGCACCATTAGCTGATATCTCCAAGCTCTCTGTAGTGGATGCAAGTGTCGAAAAGGTATATGGCAGTGATTTACAACGTTGTCGAGTAACGGCTGCCTATTATTTTCCGAATGCTAGCTATTATGCAGATGCACGTTTTCGTGAATCAAATTTTGGTGAATTTGAGGGGAAAACCTATGAGGATTTAAAGAAGGATGTTCGTTACTGTGCATGGTTGGACGACCCTATTCATGCGCCACCGCCACAAGGAGAGGCTTTTGATGATTTTGTGGCACGAGTTGTGGAAGGCTTCAACGATTTGCCAAAGGAAGAAGATCGTTATTTCTTAGTAGCCCATGGTGGGGTGATTCGTGCCTTACTCGTTGCCTATGCGCCAACAGAGCAGCCGTTTTGGTCATACCAAGTGCCACATGATCACCAATTTAATTTAACATTTACTAGAAAGGCTTGGGAGGAGGGAGCTAGATGCATGTTTTTATCGGAGGCGCCTATAGCGGAAAAACCGATTATGTGATGCGTTTATATGAACAGCACGAGGTGGTACTTATCGATGGCGATCTACCGGATGTTGCACCAGCCTGTGAAATCCTAGTCATCAAACATGTGGAAAAATGGCTTATGACACAAAATCTTGAAGAAGATGAGCTTGTAGTACAATCAGTCCTCACCAAATTAACAGCCCTTGCGCAACATTGTTCGCTGGCACTTATTGTTACAGATATGGGCCGCGGTGTTGTACCGATGGAAAAACAAGCACGTTTATTACGTGATACGTGTGGCCGCCTATACCAAGCATTATTTACTGAGGCAGAGCAAGTCGTACGTATTTGGTACGGGATTGGCGAGCAACTCAAGTGAGGTCAACATACTAACGGAAAAGAGGAAATGAAATGGATCGACAAAAATTAATGAAATGGATATTAACGGCTATGGTAGCAGCCATTTGTGCAGTAGGAGCCGCCATTAAAGTACCCGCATTTATTTCAACGGCAGCTCTTGATTCAGCACCTGCCTTTTTAGGTGTTGTCTTTTTATCGCCATTATTAGCTGGGGTAGCAGGTTTCATTGGTCATTTTATTAGCGCATTAACTGCTGGCTTCCCACTTGGCCCACTCCATGCAATTATTGCTGTAGAAATGTTTATCGTTGTCTGGATTTTTGGGGTCATGCATAAAAAAGGTATGCATTTTTGGAAATGGCCAGTTGCCCTAGTATTAAACGGCATCGTAGCGCCACTTCCATTTTATTTTATCATTAGTCCTGCCTTTTTCTGGGGTGCTTTATCTAGTATTTTCATAGCAACCGCTATTAATTTAATTATTGTAGCGGTGGTCATGCCCATTCTGTCCAAGGTTTTTGTGCGTAAGGCAGGTCGAGTTTAGTGAGAAATGCTATGAAAGTGGGCGCGTTTATTGCGACAATGGATAATGCAGCAGCCATCGGGGAGAAGCCACAAGATGTTGTGTCGGCATCCGATCAATTGACAGCCTATATGACTGCCCGTGTGACATTTCTAGAGCAGCTAGCTGCACAGGCACTTCCTATTCAAATTCTACTCGCTAATTTTTCAGGGGATGCTACATGGTCACGCTATGAAAGCGGGATTCAGCAAGTGTTCGAGGAAACAGGTCTTTCTTGTCCAGCCATTGCTGGCAGTTCAGAATCCAATATGCCTACTTTACAGTCTGGTATAGCGATTACTATGTTTGGGGAAATACAACAGCGAAAGGCATTGGACTTTGAACAACTCAGTTGGTACACATACGGCTTACCACTTGTTGGCGAGGAACTATTAGCACAGCCTGAAGATGTGGCGCAGCTGCGACCTGTTTATCAGGCATGGCTTGCGGAAATCGTTCAGCAAGTGTGGCCTGTCGGATCAAAGGGACTTCAAGGTGAATGTGGGCGTCTTTTTGGCCAGCAATTAGTTGAATGTTCACATGATATGACCAAATCAGCCGGACCAAGTACAGTTATTTTACTTGGTATTCATCCAGAAAAAGAGCAGTTGGCACACCAATTTTTTCAAAGAAATTTTGAAAAACTACGGATTAGTCCCATGCGATAGGGTATGTTTAGAGCAAAAAGACTGCCTTGAAAATAGTCCAACAAGTGGTACAAGAATCAGTGAAAGCGACCTCCATGTATAGGCGAGGGCACTGAAAAACTTATGTTTTCATAAAAGCGAACCTTTTTCAGATAAAGATAAGGCACTTCTTGTTCAATTTTGAACAGGAAGTGCCTTATTTCTGTCTCACTGGATCTTCTGGTGCCATATCCAAGATGACATATCATACTTTGAGCGCTCTACTAGGTCGACGTCTGATACATCATTAATCGCTTTTAATAATAAGTACTTAAACATGCGAATTGGAGGAATGGCATTACGTCCATTGTCTAAACAATATTTTGTTTTTAGCTCTTCTAAAATGAATGAAAAATCAACAAGTTCATTGATCTGGCGAAGCATATTATCTTTTGGCACAACAATATCGTAGATTGCCATGTATGGACTTAAATTAAGGGTTTCCTGATTTGAAATCATTGGGGCACCACCTGCATATTAATTCTTTTTTATAAAGGAAAGCGTGACTAAAATAATAGTATGATACATTGCGTTGTTTGGAGAAGCATCGCTCGCCCGCGGAAAGCGAGCGGAATGCTTCGGAAAACAACAATAGAGTCACAGTGCCAAATGAAAAAAAGATATGGACTTTTTCAGTGCCCTTTGTATAGGCATGGGGGTTTTTTATTTGGAAGGATGTCAGCCATAAGCTCGACCATATCTCCTCAATTAGTTAAATCTCAAATATTACGGGTCTCGAAAAAACATTGTCAAATGGGAATGGTTTTCAGTTATAATGAGAATCGAATGGGATTTAAATAGAACGGAGACGAATGTATGCAGGCAATAAAACAGTTAGGGCAGTATTTGGAGCCCTATAAATTTTTCACCTTGATAGCGCCCCTTTTAATGGTGCTGGAGGTGACGATGGATTTAATTCAGCCGACGATCATGCAGCATATGATTGATACAGGGATTGCCAATGGGGATCATGCTTATGTGCTGAGCATGTTTGTATGGATGCTAGCAAGTGCGGTATTTGGGCTTGTTGGTGGGATTGGTTGTTCGTATTATAGCTCAAAGGCAGCGATTCATTTTGCTTCGGATGTTCGCCAGGCTCTTTATGAGAAAATGATGAAGTATTCGGCAAAGGAGCGGGATGCCTTTACGACTGGCAAGCTGATTACCATTTTAACGAGTGATGTCGAAAGTATTCAGCGTGCGTTTATGATGACGCTGCGTATTTTTGTGCGTGGACCTCTACTCTTTATCGGAGCAGTAATTATCGTGTTTGTAACAGCGCGTGAGCTTTTTTCTATACTTCTCATTATTGTGCCGATATTGATCATCGCCATGTATTTTTTCACAAAGTATTCGGGTGTGTTGTATCGCCGCGTACAAGAGGCTATTGATGCGGTTAATACGAAGCTGCAGGAAAACTTAGCAGGTATTCGTGTCGTTAAAGCTTTTCGTCGTGAAACGCAACAGGTATCACAATTTAGTGACCTGAATGATGGGTTGACAAAACGCTTCATCACTGCCGAGCAAATTGTAGGGGTGCTTGTGCCCTTTACAATGTTCGTGGTCAATCTTGGAATCGTCGCGGCACTTTGGCTTGGGGCCATCAAGGTGGAGGCAGGGGCGCTAAAGGTTGGGGTCATTCTCGCTTTTATCAACTACTTAACCATTATATTAAATGGCTTAATGTCTTCAAGTATGGTGTTGATGCAAATTGCGCGTGCATTGCCATCAGGAGAGCGGATTATGGATGTCTTAAACAAAGACATTGCCGTCAAGGAAGCAGAACATGCGCTGACGGAACCCATAAAAGGAGCAATTGACTTTGATCATGTGTGTTATCGTTACTACGATACGGCAGAAGATGTTCTTAAGAACATTTCGTTTTCTGTGAAGCCTGGGCAAACGGTTGGAATCATTGGGAAAACAGGTAGTGGTAAATCGACACTTGTAAAGCTATTACCGCGCTTATTTGATCCAACAGGTGGAGAAATTCGCTTGGATGGCAAACCGCTAAATGCTTACTCTTTATCCACGCTACGGGATCATATCGGATTTACCTCGCAAAAGGCCTTATTGTTCTCTGGTGCAATTGAAAAAAATATACGCCTTGGTAAAGAACATGCAACGGCTGAGGAAATACAACAGGCATTAGACGCCGCGTGTGCCAGTGAATTTGTGGAGCGACTTGATCAAGGCTTAGCCCATGAATTAACACAGGGTGCTACGAATCTCTCTGGTGGGCAAAAGCAGCGCTTGGCATTAGGTCGGGCATTCATTCGAAAGCCAGCTATTCTCGTGCTGGATGATACTACCTCAGCGCTCGATAGTGCTTCAGAAAAACATGTGCAACAGGCCATTGCAGCAAATTTTCAAGACACGACGACGTTAATTGTGGCATCGAAAATTACCTCGATTCAGCAGGCAGATGTCATTCTTGTCTTAGAGGATGGCGAGATTGTTGGGCAAGGGACCCATCAGCAGCTACTACAAAACAATGTGCATTACCAAGCAATATACGCGTCACAGCAAAAGGCTGGTGAAGAAGGATGAGTCAAAATCAACCAAAGCAAATGAATTTTGGACGTGGACCTCGTATGGGTGCGCCAGCTGAAAAAGCGAAAAATCAAAAAGCAACTTTAACAAGAGTTTGGCACTATGTCAAACAGCAAAAAATAGGGCTGTATTTTTCCATTTTTTTTGTCATAGCTTCTACCATTTTAAGCTTGGCAGGACCCTATCTGATTGGCCATATCATTGATGACTACATTATGAAAAAAGATATCGACGGAACAATCCGACTTGGTATCGTTTTAGCCGTTATTTTTACAGTAGCGTCTATTCTGACATGGCTGCAAACCTATGTCATGATTCATGTGGCGATGAAAACAATTCGCTCATTGCGTTTGGAATTATTTCAAAAGCTACAAACGCTTACTTTAAGATTTTTTGATCAACGGGCGCTCGGCGATTTAATGAGTCGTGTCACGAACGATATAGATAATTTAAATACAGCTCTAGCTCAAAGTGTGACGCAAATTGTGTCGTCCATCTTAACCGTCATTGGCGTTAGTATTGCCATGTTCACATTAAGCTGGCCATTAGCGATTGTGACCTTAATCATTATCCCGCTTATCGTTTTCACAACCAAGCAAATTATCAAACGCAGCAGTAAAAATTACGCAGCGCGTCAACGCGATCTTGGTAAACTAAATGGCTATATTGAGGAAATGATTACGGGTGCAGAGGTACTCACACTTTTTGGCAAGGAACAGCAATCCATTGATACATTCCATCAGCAAAATGAAGACTTGCGAAACTCCGCACAACGCGCAGAGATTACCTCGGGCTTATTAGGACCCATTAATAACTTTATGAATAACCTAGGGCTAGCGATAGTCATCGGGACAGGAGCCTTTTTAGCGGTGAAGGGTTTTGTGACGGTTGGGATTATTGCAGCATTTGTCACTTATACACGGCAATTTTTCCGCCCGCTCAATCAATTATCTAACCTTTTAAACACCTTTCAATCGGCTATTGCTGGAGCGGAGCGTGTGTTTGAAATATTAGATGAACCATCAGAGGTGGCTGATCAACCTCGGGCCATCGAGGCGTCATCGTTAAAAGGGGATGTCGTTTTTCAGCAAGTATCATTTAGCTACGAACAAGGGAAATCGGTTCTCCAAAACATTAACTTCTATGCTAAGGCAGGGGAAACAATAGCACTTGTTGGTCCAACTGGCTCAGGGAAAACGACCATTATTAATTTACTGACACGTTTTTATGACGTTGATCAAGGTGAGATTTTAATTGATGGGCACAATATTGAACACTATAAAATGGCAACGATTCGTCAAAGGGTAGGTGTGGTTTTACAGGACACCTATTTGTTTTCGGGCACTATTCGTGAGAACATTCGCTTTGGGAAGCTGGATGCGACAGATGCAGAGGTTGTCGAGGCAGCAAAAATCGCGAATGCCCATCATTTCATAAAATATTTACCTGCACAATACGATACGCCTGTTCAAGCAGGTGGCGCTAATTTAAGTCAGGGACAACGGCAACTCATTGCCATTGCTCGTGCCATCCTAGAGAACGCGGATATTTTAATCTTAGATGAAGCGACATCAAGTGTGGATACACAAACAGAGGTCGATATTCAAAAAGGTTTACAGCATTTGATGCAGGGTCGCACAAGCTTTGTTATCGCCCATCGTTTAAAAACCATTGAGAACGCGGACCAAATACTCGTTATTCAACAGGGCGAAATTGTCGAGCAAGGCAATCATCAAGAGCTGATGCAACAACAGGGCATGTATCGTCAGCTCCAACAAAAGCTATTGTTAGAGCAGGCAGAATAGGGAATAATAGGGGATGATGCATCCTATTTTGTGAAGGCGAGGGATATATATGTATGAATTAAAGACGAAAGAAACCGATGCAAGTGTCATTGAATTTATTGAAAGTGTAGATCATCCAAAAAAGCGGGAAGATGCCTATCGACTTTTGGACATTTTTACAGAGGTCTCAGGCTATGAGGCTAAAATGTGGGGTCCAAGTATCATAGGGTTTGGGCACTATCATTATAAATATCAAACGGGTCATGAAGGCGATGCACCACTCGTTGGATTCTCCCCCCGCAAAGCCAAAATTAGCTTATATTTTGCCCCAGGTGATCCTGAACGAGCGCAATTATTACAGCAATTTGGTAAACACACAACAGGGAAAGCTTGCGTTTATATAAATAAACTCGCCGATGTTGAGGTAGAAATTTTGAAAGCTCTTATTCAACAGTCTATCGCCTTTTTACGAAAAACCTATCCGGATGCCTAACAAAAAGCTGCCTATCATCAGGCACTTACCTAAAAAATTGAGACAAATAAAAACACCTTTCGTTGAAAAACGGGTATTGTACCTTATCAAATCAACGTGGAGGTGTTTTTCTATGAGGACAAGAGTTAGTTATCCAGTAGAAGTGAAAATGAAA
>Ga0213820_1000025_pt1 | contig 216340 bp, 219 predicted proteins | sample MC6MC0910MG_FD_179889 | JGI IMG/M metagenome (GOLD analysis project Ga0213820, IMG submission 179889) | Enriched soil aggregate microbial communities from Iowa State University, Ames, United States - MC6-MC0910-MG | ecosystem: Environmental > Terrestrial > Soil > Unclassified | place: USA...
GAGCAACTATGCTCGAAGAGTATGTTGGATTCGGCAGTGATTTACCAAATATTGAAAATGAAAGAGAAAGAAAAATGACAAAAGTCATCGAGAGTGAACTTCTCGATGGCTTTTGTCTACAGTCTGAGATTAAGTTCAATATACATTGAACTTAATCCTCAAAGCTTTTGGGTTCTAGAATTTCTTTCAAAATTACACCCTATTTTGTTCCACTGGCTCCAAATCCGGTTGCTCCACGAACAGTTTGGGATAATTTGTTTACTTCCAGTAGTTGAATTGAAGGGACAAACTGAATAACCATTTGGGCAATACGCATCGATTTTTCTACGATAAATGTTTCTTGACCATGATTGATTAAAATAACGCCGATTTCCCCTCTGTAGCCCTCATCTATTGTGCCTGGGCTATTCAGTACCGTTACACTATGTTTTAATGCTAGTCCACTTCTTGGTCGTATTTGCGCTTCTGTCCCTTTAGGTAATTCAATCTGTATACCTGTTTTAATAAGTTTGGCTACGCCTGCTGGAATCTCTACTGCTTCAATGGAATAGAGATCCATTCCAGCATCACCAGGATTGGCTTGCAATGGTAGCATTGCATCCTCGTGTATTCTTTTAATTTTTACTTCTACGTTCATTATGCTTCATCCTTAACGATTAAAATTAAATGTGTCATCTGTAATCGGCGCAACTTTTGCTTTAGCATAGGTAGCACCCTTTTGTGAAAAGAAATCATATGTGGAGCCTTCATTACGAATCCCATTCATAACAATTGGATTGACTTCTTCTTCTGGAAACATTGCTTCAAAACCGACATTCATTAATGCTTTATTAGCATTATAACGTACATAGGCTTTCACTTCAGGCGATAATCCTGTTTCCGCATAAATATCTTCTGTATATTTCATTTCATTCTGATATAAATCTAGTAATAACTCATAACCCCATAAATTTAATGCTTCCTGCTTTTCTTTTGAAAATTGCTTGAATAGATTTTGAGCAAAAAATCCGACTGCGACACCATGGATGGATTCGTCACGTAAAATAAGCGAAATAATTTCAGCACTATTTCGTAGAAAACCTTGTCCTCCTAAGTACAGTGGATAGAAAAAGCCAGAATAGAAAAGGAAGGATTCCAGCATAACGGATGAAAACATCGCTTTCCATAAGCTTTCTGGATCATCTTCTTCAATACTATTATAAATATCCGCAATTTTATTGGCCTTATATTGTAGAAATTCATTCTTTTTGACCCATTCAAATAGCTCATCTATTTCTTCGTTGGTACAAAGCGTTGTGAAGATATAAGAATAGGATTTGGCATGGATCGCCTCAAAAGCATCAAAAACGGTTAGGACAGCCTTCTCCTGCAAATCATCTGTATAAGCCGCCACACGATTCATCCCTATATTTGTCTGAACGGTATCCAGTAAGGTTAAACCTGCAAACACTTTTTTATATGTGTCTTGATGCTCAAAGCTTTTCCACTGTTTAATATCTTTACTGACCGCAATTTCTTCTGGAAACCAAATTTGCTTCCATTGCTGGTCCCAAAAAATTTGTGCCAGCTCACTTGTTGCCTTATTCCAATTGACCGCCTCATAGACTATATTTGACATGCTACACACTCCTCTAAGCTTTGTAATCGTTGACGAACATAGTAAACAGACTTAATGCCTTTTACCCATGCATAAATGTATACTTTAGCCAATTGTTCGGTTGTCCAATTGTCCGTCACATAAAGCGTCATCGAAATACCTTGGTCAACATGTTTTTGAGAAGCTGCATATAAATCAATTAAATCATAAGGATTAACATCATATGCCTCCACATATAAATGACTGTTGTCATTCGTTAAATGGGGCATTGGATAAATAGTTCTACTATCTGCATAATCACGAACCTCTACGCGCTCTGTACATGGAGCGATAGAAGCGGTACAGCTACGAATATAGGAAATACTGCCGGTTGGTGCAATAGCCAAACGATAGGAATGGAATAGACCATATTGCATTACATCTTGCTTTAATGTTTCCCACATTTTTTTCGTAATGATAGGAATATTGCCAAGTGCTTTTAACACAACCGGTGATAGTTCTTCGTCGATTTTATTGACATATTGGTCAAAATAGCTACCTGATGCGTAATCACTATCCTCAAATCGGTAGAATGTTGCCGCTTTCTCTTTCGCCATGCCCATGGATGATTTGAGTGAATAATAATTCATCGCTTCCATAAAGCGATCCATGAAATCAATCGACTCTTTGGAGCCATATAGGATCCCCTCCGTCACAAGATGACCGTGGAGATTCATACAACCTAGTCCTACTGAATGCATTAACTGATTGGCTTTTGCAACAGAAGGTACATTTTTAATGTGCGTCATTTGCGACACATTTGTTAGTAAGTGCATAGCCGTATCGATTAAGGCTTCGAAATCATTTACATTACTTGCTGCATGGATATCAATGGACCCTAAATTACAAGACACGTCTAGCCCATAGTCATTTGGCTGATCCTGGTCCGTAATGATACTTGTTTCTTGCACTTGCAAAATTTCGGTACATAGATTGGACATTTTTACGCGACCGATATTTTTTAAAGGATGCACTTCATTGACATTATCATCAAAAATTTCAAATGGATAGCCCGATTCAAATTGTGCTTTTTTCACCTCTGTATAGAGTCTACGCGCATTCAAACGTTTAATTTTACGAATTTTAGGATTATCAAGTAGCTCATAGTACATTTCTGAAATAGAAATTTCAGACATACGTTTACCATATACTTTGAAAATATCGTATGGGCTAAACAAGACAATATCTTTATCACGTTTCATAAGTTCGAAGAAAATACTTGGTAAAATAATTCCTGTTGATAATGTTGCGAGGCGAATTTTATCATCTGCATTTGGTTTTTTGGATGAAATGAAATTTTCAATGTCTGCATGGAAGATATTTAGGTAAACAACACCAGAGCCATTTCGTTGTCCTAGTTGATTGGAATAACTGAAAGAGTTTTCTAATAGTTTTGCAACCGGAATGACACCACTGGCACGATTTAGTATCTCTTTAATAGGATCGCCTAAGGGGCGTAAATCGGTTAAGTTGACCCCAACGCCACCACCAAGTCGTGATAGCTCCAAACAATAGCCAATATTTTCAGCAATACTGTTCATGGAGTCATCCATGGATAATTTAAAACAGCTTACTAATTCACCACGGGCTTTCTTGCCACTATTTAATGCTGTTGGTGTTGCAGGCTGATAGGCTTCCATCATCGCTTCGACAGAGCGTTCTGCTAGAACCGTGTTTCCTTGTGCCAAATACAAGGCAATAATCACAATGCGATCCTCATATTTTTCTAAGATCTCTTCCCCATCACGACTTTTCATGGCATAGCTATCGTAAAACTTACTCGCACTCATAAAGGATGGAAAACGGAAATTATAATCGTATGCTTTTTTGTACAATTTCTTTATAAATTCCATCTCGTACATGTCGATAAATGCTTTTTCATAGTAGCCCTCATCAACTAAATAGCGGATTTTTTCTTCAATATCAATAAAGTAACGCAAACGTACGTTGACATACTCCAAAAAGTAGCGGCGTGTAGCTTCACGGTCCTTTTCTAACTCGAGTAGCCCCGTTGAACTATAACGATTCAGTACGTCATTATTTAGCTTTAAATAGGTTTTCATTTTATTACCCTCGTTTCATAAAACGTTTGTATGGCTTCATAATCTGTTTGATTTCCTCGTAAATCTAATTTCCTCACTAAGGGGACATGATAGGTAGCAGCAATTTTCTCACCAGCAGCCCCAAACACGTTATGCCCAAAGTTACTATTGCCACTAGCAACCACACCTTTACAAAAATCCCTGTTTTTTTCTAAAAAACGTGCCACTTTTGCGGGAATATCACCTAATCCATCTGTATAGGTAATTAAAAGATAAGGTTTATTCAATTGTAGCTCCTCAGAGAGTTCGACAGTTTCTGCCTGTAATTTGGAAACAACATTTCTGACATTACCTGTACGACTTGCGTAAACAATCATATGGCAATCATCTCAATATGAGAAACAATGTCCTTAACATCTCCTATAAATTTTTCATTCATTTCTAAAACAGGCACACTTAAAAAACCTGCGTCGATAATTCTTTGCTTAGCTTGTTCATCGTTATCAATATTGACAATTTCTGCTTCAAGTCCTGCACGTTGTAATTCAGATTTTACCCAAAGGCATTTTGGACATATTGTTTTTGTATAAAGTTTCATAGATATCCCTCTTTTCATAAATTAAAAAAGCTATCTCTTCTAGAGAGATAGCCTAAATGGAAACGTTAACATAGTAAAATACTGACGTTCCCATCTCTTAATCCCCGAAGAAATGATTAATTTGTTTTATAGAGGCAGGTCTCCTGGCTTTGCTTCATCCTCTGATTTCCTTCCCATGCGAATGCACAGTGGTTGTAATCATCGTCAGCTTTACAGTTGCGGGGACAGCGTCGGAATTATACCGAACTTCCCTATTAAACTACATATAGTAGTACCTTTATAAAACGAACACAATATATTGTTGTTGTTCAATAGTTTTAAGTGTACCATCCTTCATATAAAAAGTAAATCTAGATTAGGAACTTATTTTTTAATAGACTATTCCGTATTTTTTTACAAATGATAAAAGTACGTTAATTGTTTTACCTTTCATCAAATAGAACTATAAATAGAGCAAATTAGGTTTCTTCTTACTAATGCTTTTAATAAAAAATCGACAATTTATATTAGCGGAATCCTTTACATAAAAATAGTAAAATAATAAACTATTCTTTCTTGCCACTCAATACAGGCACAGTCATTATGCTATCATAAACAAACATTGCTAAATTATTACTTGAAGTTGCTTGTTTTTGCCCTCTGTTACTTGACTGGCAGATGAGAAAGAGGAATTTCCCCCTATCCGTATTTCCACACGTCGCTAACTGTACAGCCATAAAAGATGACATCGCCATAGTTTTTTATTTCTCCTTTATTTTTGGCACCTAATTTACGATTATACCGTTTAGTAGATTTCATTTTTATTTTATATAGAAAAAATCCCAAACTGTTTAAATGTTTGGGACTTCAAGTGTTTTTATGATTGCTTTGACACAACCTTTTTACCATATGTCATATAGCGCCATAGTTTTTCAAATGGACCAATTGAAAAGAATTTAAACCAAACCACACTAAAGATAATTTGGATGACAAAAATAACACTTGCGATCACTACAATATCTGAGGGTGAAACTACTTCTAAACCCATTAACGAGATGATGGCCGTACCAATAAAGCTTTGTGCTAAATAGTTGGTAAATGCCATTTGTCCCACTCGTCCGATTGGCTGTAGAAGCTTTGAAATTTGACGATTCTCTAAAATCATAAATAAACAAGCTAAATAAAAATACGTTGTCGGAACAACCCCTAAGCCAATAATAGATTGTAACTGTTGATCATCTGCTTGCGATGCAAACCAAATCCACAATGAAAAACCAATAAAGAGTGGTCCTGTGACAAAAAGCAGCCATTTTATTTTCTGAACTTGCTCTCTGATATGACCGATCCAACCAGCTTTCGCTACTAAAAACCCACTTAAAAACATGATAAATATAGCGATAGCATCATTGCCTAAAAAGCTATAAATAGTGGACAAAACAGCATTACTCGGCATATATAATTGACCTAGTATAGCAAGAATATGAAGTGTGATTATAGTAAAAAGCCATTTACAAATTGTTGAAATCTTCGCAGAATAAAATGGTAGCAATAAAAATCCAATAACTGAATAAATAGCTAAAATTGAACCCCAAAATAGAAAAATATGAATAATACCGATAATCAATAATGCCAATAAACGTCTTGCAAAGCGCCATCTTGGTCTATCCCCACGAGCCTCTGCCCGGGAAGCAAAAATATAAAAACCAACGCCAAATAAGAAGGAAAAGATTGAAAAGAATTTTTTTTCAATAAAGATATCAATAAGTGAATCAATCACACCATTGATACCGCTATAATCAGGCATAGGGCCACCCTCTATAATGACCTGGTAGGCACCTACATTAATAAATAAAATGCCAAATAACGCTAATCCTCGAATAATGTCCAAGGAAATGATTCGTTCTTTTTGTGTAACGGATGGATTCATGTTGAAATAACTCCTTATCTTTTATGCTATAGCTAGCATAACTCCTCATCCTTACAACTATTTTTTTTTAAGCTTACAGGAACCTTACAAATCAAAAAAATTTGCCTTATAGTTTTTAATCCTCTTCTGCTAAAAAATGTTACATATTTTATAGTAAAAACATTTTAGAAGAGAGGTTTCTCCAATGAATAGAAATCGCAAGCTTGGATTTTGTTACCCTAGCTATAGATACTGTGGACCTGGTTGCTCAGGACCAGGTGAGCCTACGAATGCTGTGGATTCTTGCTGCAAACTACATGATGAATGTTACGCTCGTCACGGTAGCATAAGATACTGTGATGAACTGTTTCAACAATGCCTCCGCCCTCATATGAATGCCCCCAACAAAATGGCTAGAGATGCAAGACTATTCTATCAAGTATTTGAATTACGCAATCGTTTCTTTTAACGATAAAGCTCACGATGTTTTGAAAACAGCGTGGGCTACTTTTTTGTATAAATCGCATATTTTTGTGGGTCCGTAAAACCAAGCTTTGTACCTAATTGAATGGATGCTGTATTTGAAACATCACAATCCCAGCAAGGCTTAAGCTGGTTGGCTAGACAATGACTAATAAATGTTTTTGCGATCAAACTAGCTAATCCTTGCCCCCTAAATTTTGAATCTGTCATAATATCAATTTCTGCATAATCATCTGATTTAAAAATAGAGACAGCTTCACTAACGATTTGCTCTTTATGTACGACACAAAAACCAAAGCCATTTTTAAGGAAATTAGCAGTAGAATCCCAATATTCATCATAATAAGTATGATTAAATTCATCTGCATCTTTTATATGATGGTGCGCGATAGGCATTATCTCATAAACTGGTACACCTTGTTCCTCTATGCCATCAAACAATTCTTCAGCGAATGTAAATGTGTAGCGTTCTAATTTTCTTAGGTATTCATTTAGCAATTGTTCAATTTTAGTATTCCATTGTTCTGAATAAGAAAATAAGGTAAAACGTTTTTCTTGCTCTATGGATTGTTGGAGACAAAATGCAAGTTGATGATCAATCTCAGTATTAGTTGAATCGCCATATACAAAATATATTCCTGATTTTGTGTGAATTAATAACGTTTGAAAAGTAGTTGTATCCGTATAGACAGTTCCTTCTATTAATTGATCTAGTATACTATAAACAAATATCGGTGCCTTTTGAATGTTTTGTTTAATGATTGGATAATGATTCTCTGTAACTTTTATCATGCTATTGCCTCCTATTATTTGCATTAAAAACCTTTTATTTTATAATAAAATATATATCTATTTGAAGGGACTGAATTATGCGCAGATAACAATATTTTTCATCCAACATCATTAAAATCTTGGAGGTAAAAGTATTGAATGAAATTATCGACACAGAAAGATTGTTATTACGAAAAATGGCTATAGCTGACGCTAAAAGTTTATTGGCAATTTGGTCAGATCCTGATGTAACTAAATTTATGAATATCCCACGTTTTACACAAGTAGAGCAGGCGCTAGAAATGATTGAGCTATTGAATCAATTAGCAAATGAACATAAGGCAATCCGCTACTCTATCATTGAAAAGACATCCAATTGCATTATTGGCTCATGTGGCTTTAATAACCTCAATTTTGAAAATGCTACTGCAGAGATTGGCTATGATTTGGCGAAGACTCATTGGGGAAAGGGCTACGCAACAGAAGCAATAATCTCTATAATCAATTATGCCTTTACACATTTTGCGATGTCTACAATTGTGGCAAAAGTCGATGCCGCAAATATCAATTCCATCAAAGTCTTGCAGAAATTGAATTTTATTTTGCAAGGCTATGACAGCACCGAAGAAACGCTACAACTATACGTACTAACTAAAGGGTAATGTAAAAGGGCTAAGAATGGTAGTACTTAACCATTCTTAGCCCTTTATTAGTGATACATACCGTGATTAATTTTCCCTGTTAACTTTTCTATTTGTACTTCAAATAACTCTATTTTAGGCATAATTGGATAGCCTTCTTTTTCAAATGTCCATTCAGGGTTGCCATACTTATCAAGAAGTGCATCAAAGAACCATTCCTTCTTTGACTCCTCTTCAATTCGTACGACTTGTCCAAACAGTACGACACTTTGGTATACAAGTGCAGACTGACAGGCATATTTTTTCCCTGGATGTAAATCGCCCATTTCGCTTACTTCTATACTAATTTTAGGATTCTGTTTGATATTTAACCAAAAATGACTTTCTCGAATATTACCAATATGCAAATAAAGTTTGTCATCTCCCTCGTACACATAGACAAACGGAATAACATAAGGATATCCTTCCTCATCAACAGTCGCAACATGTGCTACTTTCCCCAACTTCAAAAAATGCTGTGCTTCCTCTTTAGAAATTTCTACACGTTTGTTTTGAATCATACCCCTTATCATACTTTAACCCCCTTATTAAAATATGTAACGATTAAAAGTCTTTTAAATCGTTTCTTTTAAACATATATATAATTTACATCTTTATTATACCTAAAAAAAGGATACTTTTTTCTTATTAATAAAGAGTAAAGCCAAGAATGCTATACTAATGCATTCTTGGCTTTATTGTTATTTAATCGGAATCCAAATTTCAGAGTACGAATCAGGACTATATGCATCTTCTTCAGGGTAAACCTCAAGCTCTGCTGTTCCTGCTGGTTCATATGGATTTGATGGGAACCATTCTGAATAAATTTGTTTCCACGTATTTTGCATGGCATCTGGCATAGGGCCATGTACCTCAAATACAACCCATTTTGATGCAGGTACTTCCATTGTTAATAGATCTTCTCCCACATCTCCTACATGATTTGTAGCAATCCAATAATCAATGAAACCTTGTTGTCCTTGGTTTGTATTTGGTACACAAACACCTAGCACCCCATTGATGTTGCCATTGTTTAATTGGTATAGCTGATGATCGAAGCCACTTTGGTTGATCTCTTGCCAAAATAATGGAATCTCTTGCGTGTTCTCACCATTTTGACAATTGTACGTTCTTTTTACCCCAACAATTTGAAACTTGTCTTTTTCTACGATTTTATACTTCATTGGTTCTGCTCCCTTCAAGCTTACCTGGATCACCAGGCGATTGTATGATTGTAATGGTCCTTGCCTCTTTCTTGCTTCACTTGGCGTTACATAATGCTGTTTACGAAACGCTTTTGTAAAAGCTTCAGGAGTTTCATAGCCATATTTGTAGGCGAGATCGATTATTTTGTGATCTGTATCCATTAATTCTTGAGCTGCTAATGTTAATCTCCTACGTCGTAGATAATCAGCAATGGACATATCCGTTAAAATCGCAAACGTCCGTTGAAAATGAAAGACAGATGAATTAACCTCCTGTGCAATCTGTTCAATAGTAATTTCCTCCAACAAATGATTCTCCATAAAATTAATGGCTTTTTGAATCGACTCAATCCAACTCATTGCCCTCACTCCTTATTACCATATTAAAATAGTTCATGCTATTCATCCTGTCTTTTTATGCTAACTTTGGACAGGTAAATTTGGAAAGGTTTTTTATCACTATGACACTTCCTAATTTCGTGCTTTATAAACACTTTTTGCTCTTTCTCCTCTAAATTCCATTGTACTAGATATCAAAATATATTGAAAAATAACAATAATGTATTTATAATAACGGACAAGACCTTTATTATCCTTAAATAAAAATGGAGAGTAATGCTTGGATCTGTCCAAAGGAGGAAGAATGATAATGAATGTTTTACATACGCAAATAAGTGCTGGCAAACGGAATTTTATCTTTTCGCTGCTGTTTCTAGCATGGTTAGTCGATTCATTAACACTGTTTGGCATGAATGTAGCGATCATTCCGATCAGTAAAGAATTACATTTAACACAAACACAAAGTGGAATGGTCATCAGTAGCTTTTGGCTAAGCAGTGCACTGATGACATTGGTTGCAGGATGGGTATCTGACAAGTTTGGCTCAAGGAAAATAATTGTGATTGCTGTATTCATGATTTCTCTCTTCTCTCTACTAACTGGAATGATTGGATCTTTTATGGCCATTTTAGCCATCCGCTTTATTCTCGGTCTAGGTGATGGTGGTTTACCGACAGGTAGTGGCGTGGCGATTACAGAAATTTTTAAAAAGGATGTTCGTGCACGAGCGAAGTCTATGCTACTCGCGGCTCAATTAATTGGTGGTGTGCTTGCTTTATATTTGGCTGGTTTAATTGCAGATACTTGGGGATGGCGCACTATGTTTTACCTCATTGGCGGTGTAGGTTTAGTCGTTACTCTATTACTTTTTAAATATTACAACCCACCAAAAATTATCAAACAACAAGATACAGTTGCAGGGAATTCGCATGATCGTCCAATAAAAGAACTCTATAAAAGTTCATTTTTATGGATTCTTGTCATCATGTACTTTTGCTCAAGTACTGTTCATTGGGGCTTCTCTTCATGGTTACCTTCCTATTTGGAACAAACTCGTCATTTAAATTTACGAGAAGTAGGTTCACTTGCCATGATTCCACAAGCTTGTGGATTAATAGCTGCCATTGTCACAGGGTTCTTAATCGATAAAGCGCTTGCTGGAAAGGAAAAATTTATCGTTTTAATCGGTGCTATAGTTTCGGGCATTTGCTTATATTTGATGTTTAATGCATCCAGTATTCAGCTAGCCATTTCCTATCAGAGTCTTTTTTCTATCGGCGATTCAGCTATTTCAATGGCTATACTGGCAATTCCCCTTAAGTATGTTGCTCAAAAAATCATTGGTTCATTTTTAGGTATGATGTATTTTGCTAGTGGCATGGCAGGTTTTATAGCTCCGACGGCCATGGGTGCCCTCATTGATGGTTTCGGTGGATCTTTCCAAGCAGCATTTTTCTTTCTTATTGGAGCTTTAGTCATCGTCATTGTTTGTGCAGCATTATTTAGAATACCGTCTAAGAATAGTAGTTTAATTGACCAAGCTTAATAAGTGGAAAGTAGAGGGTGAGTTTATTTGACTAATCATAGTAGATTATCGCAAATTATTGAGGAAAAACGAGATAAGTTAATTGAAGTAAGTAATCAAATTTGGCAATATGCCGAAACAGGATTTGAAGAGTTTAAATCAGCTGAGCTATTATGTCAGACATTGACTGAGGAAGGGTTTGAAGTCGAAAAAGGTGTTGCCAATATTGAAACCGCCTTCATTGGCTCTTTTGGTAGTGGTAAACCTGTCATTGCATTTTTAGGTGAATTTGATGCCCTTACTGGCTTAAGTCAAAATGGCGGTATTGCGCAGCCGAATCCACAACAAGTTGGCAGCAATGGTCATGGCTGTGGTCATAATTTATTAGGTACCGGTTCTCTAGCTGCTGCCATTGCAATCCGCGATTATATGCAAGAAAACAATATTAAAGGAACGATTCGCTATTATGGATGCCCTGGTGAGGAAATTGGCGGTGGCAAAACATTTATGGCCAGAGAAGGCATTTTTAATGATGTAGACATTGCCTTGTCTTGGCATCCGGGAACGACCAATAATATTATGTCTGTTGCTACACTTGCTTGTTACGAAGTGTATTTTAAATTTAAAGGGAAAAGTGCCCACGCAGCTGCTAGCCCACACTTAGGTAGAAGTGCTCTTGATGCTGTAGAGCTCATGAATATTGGCGTTAATTATTTACGCGAACATATCATTCCGGAAGCACGTGTACATTATGCCATTACGAATACAGGTGGTTCTTCGCCAAATGTTGTACAAGCAGAAGCAGAAGTATTGTATTTCGTTAGGGCTCCAAGAGTATCTCAAACAGAGGATATTTATCAACGTATTTGTGATATTGCTCGAGGTGCAGCCCTTATGACTGGTACAAAGGTAGACATTGATCTTGCCTCAGCCCTCTCTAATGTGATCCCTAATACAACATTAGAACAGGTTATGTATGAAAACTTTGTAAAATTAGGCACGCCATCCTATACAGATATTGAACTACACTTTGCGGAGGCTATTCGCGAAACATTATCTGAAGAGGAAAAAAAGGTGGATGTTCAAAGGAATCATAAACTGGCTGGCAAAGCTATAGCTGATGTCATTGATCCGTTTATGCCAGATGCATTTATGGCTGGCTCTACAGATGTCGGAGATGTCAGTTGGATTATACCAACTGCTCAATGCATGACAGCATGTGAGCCACTCGGAACGCCGCTTCACACTTGGCAAATCGTAGCTACAGGGACAACTTCCTTAGCCCATAAAGGCATGCTTCATGCTGGGAAAATTATGGCTGCTACAGCACTAGATGTTCTTCAACAGCCTGAACTGATTGAAAAAGCAAAGACAGAATTGATTGATCGTCGGGCAGGCGAGGTATATACTTGCCCTCTTCCAGCAGATGTAAAGCAATACAAAGTTCGTTCTTAAATAAAAAAGCCCCGTTTAACTTGATTGTTATTTTCTTATATTAAAAGCGTATTCGGGAATGTTCGAATACGCTTTTTTTCGTGGCAAATACATAAAAATCTACTTTTATAATGTTTCAATCTTTTGAAAAATCTCTTTGTAAAGGATATCTAACTCTTTTTCACCTAAATAGAAATACCAAGTATCTTCTCTATTTGCATGGTTATCAGATAAATAAATTGTCGTATGAGAACCATTATTTAATGATTCCCAATGAGCTGTTTCATAGCTGACCCCTTCTTTTGTAAATGGAAAATGACGTTTTGTTGAATCAAAAAAAATAATAGGCATTTTAGAATTATTATAAACTTTAACAAGTCTATCCTCTGATGCTTCTTCAAACATCACTGGTGTTATCATAACAGCATCAAAATTTGTTGAAATATGCAATGCATCTTCCCTAAATTCATCTAATGAAATTGATTCAAAATGAATTTTTTCGTTATTTATTTCAGGAATATCACCAGCTACAGCAATTTTTAAACGTGCACCATCATATTTAACATCATCATTTGAACATGCAAACAATAATAAAAAACTTAATGTGAAAAAAATTTTTTTCAAATTCATTTACCCTCCTTTTAACTTAGTATACAAATATTGCCATAAGTTTTGTTGTGCTATCCAGCAACCCAACAAAAGTATTTTTTGTTCGGTCACGAGCCATCCATATACTTAACTTGTTCGTGACTACTCCTTCTAAAATGAACACAACATAGCCCGTTCATTATCACAGTATATAATGTATTAATTTCATTGCTAATCTCAACTACAAAGGTTAGAATCATTAGCCAAATATCAATCTAGTAATTAAACAGAGCCAATAAAAAAGAGAGTCCAAGTTACATGGACTCTCTTTTTAAAATGGAAAAATTTTATAAACCTTTCGTGGACGTCCTCTTGTGTGAGGTTTTTCCTCAGCCACTACTTCAGCGAATCCCTTTTCCTCTAGTGTCGTTAATATTCTGCGGGCACTTCTTGCTGGAATTTGCATATATTTCGCAAGTTCATTTGCATTCAGTTCATCACTGGCTAGTTTTTTCAACGAAGATTTCAGTTTATTTAATGTCATGACACTAAGTGTAGTTTCTTGACTAAGAGTTTCTAATTGTTCTGAAGTATAAGAATAGGTAAGCTGCTCTGGCCTGCCTAATGGTCCAGCAATTTTTTTATCATCAAAACAAACCATCCATGAACCCTTTCCACATTCCTTTGCTCGCAAAAGGGCATTACCAGCATTAATCTCTGCATCATAAACCGTTTGTCCAATGCCAATTCCACATGTCATAGCCTCTTGATCCAGATGCGTGAAATCTTCAATATCAGGCATTTGGCTAAAATGTCTCGTGATGTCTTCCATTAAACCTCTTGTCGTAAAAATGATATAACGTCCAAAACTTGTTGACTTAATGGAGCCATGAACACTTTTGGTATACGTTAGTAAATGCTCCATAATTTTAAGCTCGATTCTAAACAGCTCATCGGTTGAGAAGTTATCTTTTGCCATCTCTAAAAAAGGGTCAATCTCAATAATTTGAACAGCGATTTGTGTCGCCTTATATCGTAACATTTCATATGTCCGTAGCATATTTGTAACAACTGCCTCTACAGCCATGGAAGATGGAAATAAACGATAAGTTGGTACACCAAGACGCTGCAACTCTTGATGGATAGGATGACCTGTAATAGCCGCCTTTGTTTGGCCACTTTCCCAAAGTTTAAAATGGTATTGTACAAGATCATTTAAAGAAATCGTCTCAGATTCAACAAATTTAGGTTTTACTTCGATACCTGCCTCCAATAAAGCCTGTTCCCATGTAGCACTATTACCAGCATCGAAGCTAATTTCATTTACTTCGATTTTTCGTTCATACAATACTCTTAATACAGTTTTATATAAAGAAGAACCTTTATATACGACATAGAAAGTAGGTGCTTCTAGCTGATTCCAATTTTGCACGATATTATACGTAATCAGCCCCGTACACAACCACATATCCATTTCTTCTTTCAATAGCGGTGTCACTTTCTCCTCTAAATCCTCTTCTGTTAGACATTCTATCAATGTACAGATAAATTCTGGCCAATTTTTCAGGACAGATTCAACAAATTCAATCGAGTCTAAAGGACCTAGAAGACCTAATCGTATTTTCAAGTACACCCCTCCTCTGTTCAATCCACATGAAAAATTTGATAATTTTATTATAGCAAAACGATATAGAATGCATATAAATTTCATATATTAGCACCTAAAATATTTACAATAATATACTTAATACGAGAAAATAATACAAATGATATAAAAGGAGGTAATTCATTTGATTAAATGGCAAGGTGCCGCTGCTATTTGTATGAATGCAGAAAATCACTTATTAATGGTTTTACAAGGGACTAAAGAGGAAGAAAAAACTTGGGCTGTGCCATCAGGTGGAAAAGAGGCAATGGAAGATTTTCAGACCTGTTGTATTCGCGAAGTATATGAAGAAACAGGCTATAAAGTAAATATAATAAAAGAAATCTATCATAAAAATACGGCGTACGTGGAAGTTCGTTATTTTGAAACCGTCATGATTGGCGGACAAATGACGATCCATGATCCAGATGAATTAATTTATGACATCGCATGGCAATCTAAAGATAAGGTAGCACGATTACCATTAACATTCCCAGAAGATCGACCATTTCTCTTATCTTTATTTCACTAAAAAAGTCACGTCTACTCGACATGACCCATCTTTTTTGTACATATAATCATCATTTGGTGTTCTAATCATGATGTTGATAAATAATTAAGGCAGAATGGATGACTGTCTGTTCTCCGATATAGAGGGTATTGTATTTGATATCAAGTATGAAAAAGTTACTTAAATCTAATAAAGCCCGATTAATATCATGTTCAAATTGCACAATATCATTGTTTTGAATTGTCACAACTTGAGTCGTTTGTGTCATTGCCCACACTCCTTTTCTCTAATGATAGATCAAAAGGAAATCAAAGTCAGTAAAAAAATATTGGAGCCAAATAGCCCCAACATTTTTTAGTACATCGTTAAATATTCCTCACGCTCCCAGTTATGGACCCGTGTGCGATATTTATTCCACTCTATTTCTTTGGCAGCGTTAAACTTTTCGTAAATATGATTACCTAGTGCGTCTCGTACTACCGTATCCATCTCTAATTCAATTAGCGCATTTTCTAAGGAAGACGGTAAGCTTTCAATGCCGTTTAACTCTCGCTCTGCGCCTGTCATTTTATAAATATTTCGATTTACCGCTTCAGGGGGCGTTAAATCTTTACGTATGCCATCAAGTCCAGATGCCAGGATCACAGCCATTGCTAAATAAGGATTGGCAGCTGGATCAACTGAACGTAATTCAATTCGTGTGGATAGTCCACGAGCTGCTGGTATACGAATTAGCGGTGAACGGTTTTGAGCAGACCACGCAACATAGCAAGGAGCCTCATAACCAGGTACTAATCGTTTATAAGAATTGACAAGTGGATTGGTGATAGCCGTAAAACCATGTACATGCTGGATGACTCCTGCCATAAATCTACGAGCTGTTGCACTTAATTGAAGATCTGCGTGTTCGTCATAAAAAGCATTTTTATCCCCTTCAAATAAAGATAAATTAAAATGCATGCCAGAGCCGTTAACCCCAAATAGTGGTTTGGGCATAAAAGTTGCGTGTAACCCATGTTGCGCAGCGATGGTTTTTACGACTAACTTAAACGTTTGAATATTGTCACATGCCTCAATGGCACTGGCATATTTAAAATCAATTTCATGTTGACCTGGTGCTACTTCATGGTGTGAGGCTTCAATTTCAAAGCCCATCCCCTCTAGTTCTAATACAATATCACGACGACAGTTCTCCCCCAAATCTGTTGGCGCTAAATCGAAATATCCCCCGCTATCATTTAGTTCAAGTGTTGGGTGCCCCTTTTCATCCAGCTTGAAAAGAAAAAATTCTGGCTCTGGCCCCAAGTTAAAGGAAGTAAAGCCCAACTCCTCCATTTCCTTTAAAACACGCTTCAAATTTGAGCGAGGGTCTCCTTCAAAGGGTGTACCATCTGGTCTAGCAATATCGCAAATTAAGCGGGCGACCTTCCCTTTTTCAGCTGTCCAAGGAAATATCACGAATGTATCAAAATCTGGCTTTAAATACATATCTGATTCTTCTATCCGCACAAACCCCTCAATCGAAGAGCCATCAAACATAACTTTATTGTCTAATGCCTTTTCTAATTGACTCACAGGTATCTCTACATTTTTAATTGTTCCTAATATATCCGTAAATTGTAGGCGAATAAACTTCACATTTTCTTCTTTTACCCTGCGTATAATTCCTTCTTTTGTATAATGTTTCATTTTTCACCACTCCAATGTAATTTTAGTTAACATCATTTTATATAGCTGTTTTTAAAATACATTAATTTTGTATATTACGCAATACGAATGTTATGTTTTATAACATCGTTTTTTTAGAATATATTCATCTTGATTTTCGATACATAAAAAAGGCGTACCCATTACTCAATGGATACACCTTATATATTTTAATATTGTAATAACATATTAACAAACACAACAAGAATCACGACCGGAACAACAATCAACATTAATATCCTGTATGCTGCATAAAACCTCTGACCCATTTGACTACCAATTAGCAGTTCTTTCCTAACAAATTCCTTATCCACTACATGTGCAATAAAGATGGCAATTAACAAATTCCCCAGTGGTAACATTAAATTTGATACTAAAAAATCAGTTGCATCAAAAATATTCTTTCCAAAAATGGATACATCGGCTAATAAGCTAGAGGAAAGGGACGCTGGTATGGCTGCAAGAAAAACGACTACACCCAGCCAAGAAGTCCAAACCCGACGAGATTTCTGACTATTTTCCATAAATGCCGCTACAATAATCTCATACAAACTAAACGACGACGTTAATGTGGCAAATAAGAATAACAATAAAAACATCGCTAAAAATACTTCCCCAAATGGCATTTGACTAAATGCTGTTGGCAGCACCATAAACAACAAGCCTGGCCCAGCAGCCGGCTCTAAATCAAAGGCAAATACGACCGGGAAAATAGCTAGTCCAGCTAAAAATGAGACAAGCACCGTTAGCATTACCACAGAGCCTGCTGAATTCGGTAGGCTCACATCTTTTTTTAGATAAGAACTATATGTAACAAGACAAGAAAACCCTACTGCTAAACCAAAAAAAGATTGCCCTAAAGCTTCTAATAATGCTTTTCCGGTAATATTTGAGAAATCAGGCCATAAAAAGAATTTTACACCTTCCATTGCACCATCTAATGTGACAGCACGTATCACTAGGACAATGAACATAACAAAGAGCAATGGCATCATCCATTTATTCGCCTTCTCAATACCATTTTGTACACCTAAAGAAATAACAAGTACGTTTGCTAATGTAAACAAAGCCAAACCAGCTAGTGTGATCCAAGGTGTACCAATAATTTTTCCAAACAGTTCTGCCGGATCAATAGCTGGATCAATTACAGCCCCCGCTACTCCTAGCCCACTATAAATAAAAATCCAGCCCCCAACTACACTATAAAAAGTTAGTAACAAAAAACAACCGAGCACACCCATTCGGCCAATCCATGCCCACCCTTGTTTCGTGGGAGCGATTTTTTTATAGGCGGTGATTGCCTCCGACTGTGTACCCCGTCCTAAAATATACTCTGACAATAGCATTGGGAGCCCAATTAACAATGTAAATAGCACAAAGATTAAGAAAAACGCTCCTCCACCACTTTGCCCTGTTACATAAGGGAGTTTCCAAATCGCCCCTAGTCCAATCGCAGCACCAGCTGATGCTAAAATAAATCCTAACTTACTCGACCACTGTCCTTTTTTTCCACTCATCTCTTCAAACTCCTCAAACATTCTAAACTCTTCTCTAATTCTACATGAAAACACAGCTCTCGCCTAGGTCTTACGAATAAAGAACTAGTTACATTTCACCAATACATTACTTTTTTCTATTTTTCTCCTACATTTTATCCCACAAAAAACCTCGAGTTTATACACTCGAGGTTCATCATAATTTATTTTGCTATATACATAGAACGCTGGCGGTCAATCCATTTACGCATTGTTGTAAATAATAACGCCATAATACCCGTTAATAAAATTCCTTTTACAATATTAAATGGTAAAATCCCAGCGACAATCATTTTATAAAGTGAATCACCTACAACAGGCTCCATTCCCAAGAAGTAAGTGTACATTGGTAAAAACACAGCATAGTTTAAAACACTCATCCCTACTGCCATAACAACTGTTCCTATTGCTAAACCTCCAACAAGACCAGCAATCGTTTTAAAACGATTAAAAATAAAGCTTACTGGCAAGATAAATAAAATACCTGTTACAAAGTTTGCCATATGCCCTACTGGAACACCTGTTGGCGTTCCTGAGAAAATCCAATCCAATACATTTTTAAACAATTCTACTAAAATACCAGCTACAGGTCCCATCGTGATTGCTGCTAGTAAGGCAGGCATATCACTGAAGTCCACTTCCAAAAATGCTGGGAATGGCGGAATTGGGAAATTAAAAAGCATTAATAAAAACGAAATACTGCTCAGCATGCCAATCGTAATAAACGATTGAAGTTTGACATTTTTCTTCATAGAAAACTCTCTCCTCTTTGCTGATTCAATCTCGCAAGAAGAAAGGTGACGATCTTTCGATTGTTACATGAAAAAACCCTTATGCATCTAAAAAAGCACAAGGGAGAAAGGCATGACGAATAAGCGTCCTCATTAACTATTTTTGAGCACTGTTGAATAAACCATACAAAAAAAGCGCTCGGTCATAGTTCATTTCATGACAATGAATGACGATCGTACCTTCATCTTCTCCCATCCAGACTTTAACTGTCGGCCTTGGAATTCCACCAAGTCAGCCATGCAAAATTTTGCACAGGTCGCGGGCTGAAGAGTTTTACATAAATCTCACGAGCTAATGAAGGAATGTATTCACTAACGATTTACGACTCTATTACCGCCGGTCGGGATTTTCACCCTGCCCCGAAGATGAATCATATTATTTTATTCTACAGCCTTACTATAAAGAAATATTAAGTAAAAGTAAATAGTTCTGCTCAAAAAAATCCGATTAGATTTGTATGCTTTGTGTATAGAAAAGGCCTCCCTGCAATGCAGGAATGCCTCATTTGTTTTTCTTTCTTCAGCTATGGCATATATTGCTTATTTGGCCCCACTGGCTTTGGTAAATAACCTCGCAAATCGAATCCTTCCCAGCTTTCTTGCACAACATTATCTAAGAGGAGCTGTTGATTAAAACTAGCAGCAGTCAGCATCATAGCCTCAACTAATTGAGTTGCTCGAACTGGTTCCATTGATGTTAAATCAAGCGGAATATCAAAAGTAACAACGACACCTTCCGCTTGTTCTTTGACTGTGTAAGTCACATTTTCAGGCACTACGGACAAATAAACATCATCATTTTGATTTTTCATCTGTGTAAGCGCTTCTGTGACTGTCGCAAAAGTTTGACGGAAATCTGCTGATAAATATTCTGCGCCATTAGTATCTTGGTACAGATAATAATTATAATTCTTTGCATTTGTTAAGGACATCGCTTGACTTGGCTCACCTTCTTGAGAAAACGCATAGGGTGTTCCATCTTCATTTTGAATTTCCACTTCGGTATATTCAGAGCCCGAGAATGTATCTTCCAAAGTTCCTTTGTATTCGTTGACTGTAGCAGATGCTACATCATAGTCATTTTCCTTTGGCAAGACATGGATAAGCTTATCATCCTTCTCCTTCAGCTCACCTATATAAGGATGATACTCTGTAAACCCTTTTGCCTCTTCGTCAATTTGAGGCGCATATTTTTCATACATCTGAAGGGTAGAAGGCTTCTCTCCTCCAAAATCAGTAGCTACACGTTCATTTGGGATGACATACGTCATTGGGACACTTTCCGCATCACGCCCCGCCAAACCAATACGGAATACGACAGCATCTTTTACATCTTCCTCATAAACAGATGTGCGTAGGGATAAAATGCGTTCATGCTCTGCAACTATACTTTTTGAATCGAGCATTTCATCTTGAGTGGCCGCTTCCTTTGCAGCACGATCTTCCTGCATGGTAGAATACTGAGCCGTTTCGGCTGTACTTGGTTGATCTTTCTGCTCAACTTGATTGTTCTTCAACATTGAGCCAACCAGTATCGTTAGCACAAAAACTGCGGCAACACTCATAAAAATCTGCATATTACGTAATTTTGATTTTGTCGCAGGTTCTTTAACGATAGGAACTTCCTGCTTAGTTTGTTCATCTTCTATAGGTTGTTGTATAGCTTTTTGAAGGTGGATATTATCCTGCAAGCGAGCATCTGCCATTAACCGATTTAATATGTCTTCTTTCGAACGGTGGTCAGAAAGCTTAGGGGCATTGTTCAGTACATGTTCAAGCTGCTCATCATCAAATGGCTTATGTGTCATTGCCGTTTCGCCTCCTGTTCTCTGATCGGCTGTAGCTGTTGCCTTAAAAATTTAATGGCTCGATGCTGGGTTGTTTTTACCTTTGCTTCTGTCCAATCGAGTATTTGCGCTGTTTCCGCAATTGATAAGTCCTGGAAATAGCGCATAATGATGACCATTTTTTGATCGCCAGTACAGTTTTCTAGTGCTGACTCTACTTGCATAAATTCATCACTGGCTTGTAGCATATCTTCCGGTGATGGTGTGGTTGAATGGAGCTGTTCCGTTTCCCAGTCAAAGAAATCAAGTGAATGCTTTTGGCGCACAGCTTGCTTTCTAAAATGATCAATCGCAACATTTTTGGCTATTGCAAAAAGCCATGTTTTCTCACTACTATTGCCTGCAAATTGATCATATGAGCGCAATACTCTTACATAAACTTCATGCGCTAAATCTTCAGCAAGTGTACGGTTTTTTACAAGATAGATTAGAAACTGGAACACGTCTTGATGATATTCATCGTATAGTCGATGGAACACGGAGTCATTCAATGCACTCCACCCCCGTTCTATATTATTTGTCGTCTTACATTCATAGAAGTTACAGCCAATTAATAACAATCTATGTTATTAATCGAACGGTAAATAAAACGTGAAGGTAGTACCTTCCTTAAGCACACTATCCACCATAATGTTTCCTGAATGTGCTTTCACAATATTTCGAGCAATGGCTAAGCCAAGACCCGTACCACCCTTGGATCGAGTACGTGCCTTATCTGCTTTATAAAAGCGTTCAAAGACATAAGGTAAATCATCTTGAGGAATGCCATGTCCTGTATCTTGAACCGAAATTTTAGCAAATGTTGGCTCTTGCTCCACTTTTACAGTGACAGATCCCTCGTCTGTATGTCTTAGTGCATTATCGACTAAATTTGTAAGTACTTGTTCGATACGATCCTCATCTATATTAATCATGGCATCGTCATTAAATTCACTATCAAATATTAGTCCAACATGTTTTTCCTTCGCAACCTGTGCAAATTTTTGGGTAATACGTTCGAACGTAGAATTAATCGGTAATTCATCTTTATAGAGCGTCATATGTCCTGATTCCATGCGTGCCAAATCTAATAAATCCGTGACAAGGCGTCCCATTCGTTTTGACTCATCATAAATAATTTTTGTAATTTCATTACGCTCTTCTTGATCTTGAATAAAATCATCATCCATCAATGCTTCTGAATAGCCTTGAAGCATTGAGATAGGCGTACGCAATTCATGAGAGACGTTCGCAATAAAATCGGATCTAAGTTTTTCTAGGCGATGTTGTTCAGTCATATCACGAATAACGGCGACAGCACCACGTATGATTTCTCCACTATAAAGAGGACTAATGGTAAATGTATAGTAATTGCCATCCATTTCAATTTCCTCTTCTAGTTTATCCTCAAACATCAGCACATGGTCTAGCATATGATACAGCTCTGGCGGGATTGGTTTAGCACTTTGTGAACCTTTGTTCACAAACCATTTTTGCATCAGACGTTCCGCAGGTGGATTACTTAATAATATTGTACGGTCACGATTAAACGTAATCACTGCATCTGTCATAGACGTCAAAATATTTGATAATTGCTCATTTTCTTGATTGATGACTTCTAAATTATGCTTTAATTGACGTCCCATTTGGTTGAAGGCAACCGCAAGCTGTCCAATTTCATCATTTTGAGTCGTGGGCATTTTCGCTTCAAAATTTCCCTTTGCAATTTCAAATGCCAACTCACGCATTTTTCTGAGTGGTGAAGTAATACGTGAAGAGAGGAAGAACGCAAAAAATGTCGTCAAGACAAAAGCAATAAAGGCTGCTAAAAAGACAATTTTCGTCGTTTCCTTGGACGTTTTATGTAGTGCATCGGGGCTTTGATAGATGAAAACTGCTCCATGTACAGCATTTTCTACATTCAACGGGAAACCAAGCACAACATAGGATTCCATTTTTTCTGGATCTGTAGAAGAGGGCATCATCATTTCTTCTGTAATCGGTTCATCTGATTGAAAAACTTCACGAAAAGATTTATTCGCTAAAATGGTATCTTGTATTTCCTTTTTATTTACACCCTCTTGCATCGCAAAGGATACCTCGACATGGCTTATAGCGATGAGTGCATTGGTGCCTTTAGGTAAAATATCTTTTAATAATTCCGAAGTTGATTCAGCTGTTTCATTGTCATCCACTATACTTGCCACAGTTGCAGCGGTTTGACGTAAAGATATTTCCGCTTGCTGCATGTGGTAGTTTTGAAGAAATTCAAGCATTAATACCGTGAAAACAAATAATACAAATGAAACGAGAAGCAATATGGTTACCCATAGCTTCCCGACAACACTATTCCATATTCTATTCATTGACAACCTCAAATTTGTAACCAACGCCCCAAACCGTCACGATCATTTTAGCAGCGTTTTCAGAAACACGATTGAGCTTTTCCCGTAAACGTTTTACGTGTGTGTCAACTGTACGTAAATCTCCAAAGAAATCGTAATGCCATACCTCTTTTAGTAGTTGTTCACGGTCAAATACTTTGTCTGGCGATTTCGCTAAGAAGTAAAGTAATTCATACTCTTTTGGTGTTAAATTAACCTCAATGCCCTCTGCTGTTACACGATGTGCATCATGATCGATCATCAGATGCTGGAACACCACTAAATCTTTTGAAGAGGATGCATTTGTCGTTGGTGAGAATGCCTGTGAACGACGTAAAATAGCCTTCACACGTAACACGACCTCACGAGGACTAAATGGTTTTACAATATAGTCATCTGCTCCAAGTTCGAAGCCTTGAACACGGTTAGCTTCCTCGCCTTTAGCAGTTAATAAAATTATCGGTGTTGCTGCTCGTTCTCGAATTTCTGCACACACTTCTAGACCATCTTTTTCAGGCATCATAATATCAAGTAAAATACAGTGATACTCTTTTTCTAAAGATTTTTCGATCGCTTGTTCACCATTTTCTGCTTCGTCAACAAGGTATCCTTCTCGCTCTAGATACATTTTTAATAAGCGGCGAATACGATCCTCGTCATCTACTACTAATACTGAAATATTTTCTGACACTTTCACGATCCCTCTCTTCCAATCTTTCTCTAACTTCTATTGTACATGGTGTGACACATATTGAAAAGAAAAGAAAGCCTCTTCGCTACAGCGAAAAGGCTTGTTGTTTCACAGGTTATGCGTAGGAGTGTAAACCCGCAAGAATTAAGTTAACAGCAATTAGGTTAAATAAAATAATGCCAAAACCAATTAATGCTAACCAAGCAGATTTTTGACCTTCCCAGCCTTTTGATAAACGTAAATGTAGGAATGCCGCATAGAATAACCATGTAATAAGAGCCCATACTTCTTTTGGATCCCAACCCCAGAAGCGACTCCAAGCAATTTGCGCCCAAATCATCGCAAAGATTAAAGCGCCTAGAGAGAATACAGGGAAACCAATTAGCACTGAACGATAACCAATTTCATCAAGTAATTGTAAGTTGACACGCTTTACAAGTGGTTGGAAAATGGCACTAATTCGACGGCGTGCAATTAAGCGAATCAATAAATACAAAACAGACCCTACTAATAATGACCAAGCGACAGTTGTTAATTTTTTCGCATTAATTAATGCTGGCATTTCTACTAACGGTGACATGCCATGTTCTTCAACCACTTCATACTCATTCATACCGAAAATTGGTGGTAGATTGTAAATAATTTTACGAGTAGTTCCTTCTTTATCCACATAATTGTAGCTAGATTCATAATCCATTGCTCCAAATGTAGAAGTCACTGTGACAAAACCAATAACTATTACTAGACAGTACATTACAGCTTCTAACCAAAAACGTTGTTTAGAAGGCTTCGTTAAATCTACTGCTTTTAATAAATAAATAAGCCCTGCCACAGCACTGATAGCTAAAATAGATTGCCCTAATGCTGCTGTAATAACGTGGATCGTTAACCAATAACTCTGTAAAGAAGGCACTAATGGACTTACTTCTTTCGGGAACATCGAAGCATAAGCGATGATTAATAGTGCTACAGGTAATGCTACTAATCCAAGCGCAGTCAAACGATAAATAAAGTAAATTAAGATAAACGCACCAACAATGAACATCCCAAAAGCAGTCGTAAATTCAAACATATTACTTACTGGCGCATGTCCTGTATAAATCCATCGAGTAATAAAATAGCCAAGCTGTGATAGGAATCCAATAATGGTTACCACAATGGCAAGCTGGCCCCATTTACCAGTATTATTACCCGTAGCATTAGCTTGTTTAATTGATCCACCAAATAATAATGTCGCAACTAAATAAGCAATAAATGCTACAAATAATAAGTTTCCACTTATGTCAATCAAACTCATAAGGTGTTGTCACCTTCCTTTTCATTTATGCCACCATCCGTGGACTCTTCGCCAGCCTCTTCTTTCTCTAACTGATCTTCGTATGGAGGCAATGCAGCAAATGCTGTAACAGCATCTAAATCCTTTTTCATACTGAACATATTTTTATTAACATGGGCAGCCATTAAGACACGGCCATCCGGCTCAATTTGAAGCCATAAACGACGGTGATTCCAGTAAGATCCAATCACAACGCCAATCATAAAGATAACTCCACCAACAAATAAAAGAGGAATCGTAGTATCTTTACGGACCGTAATACCAGACATATCACGCATCTCTGCTCCAGCAAACTTCATTCTGTATTGATTTTCACCCAGTGGCTCTAGTGGAGGTTGCATAATTTCCACAAAGCTTACTTCGCCTTCTGGTGTTTCTGGCGTAGTCATTTTAAATAAAAATGCTGGATTATTTGGTATAGATGTTTTTGTTTGTGGTTCTCCATTTTCAAAGCCATCAAAATCCGGTGTATAGACTAGAATTTGCACGGAAGAACCATTGCCTAAATCATAATCTTTTTTAGGATTTGTTAAATCAATCTCCAGTGTACCAAGAGATTTTTCACTTTCCTTATTGATTAAGTCAAATTTCATTTTCTTTAATTCATTAAGACGATAATCCATTTGATAAAGAGCAAAACCATCTTCTTTTAATGGGTGATTGACACGAATAGAATAATCTTTTACTTTTTCTAGATTTTCCGTATCACCTGGTATTGCATCTTTAGGCTGCTTGTAGAGCGTAATGTCAGTCTGGAAATTTTTAGCTACAACATTAACACCCTGTTTTATTTGTTCTCCTTGAGCTTCATTATCATGTGTTTCTAAAACAAAATCTTTGTTTTCAATAAAATAACCGTCCATACCCGTAATAGCACGTGTTTCTCCCTCGCGAACCCATATCGATTCATCCACATAGAAGCCTGGGACAAGACGAAGCATAACCCCACCTAAAAAGATAATAAGACCAACATGGTTTATGTACGGACCGTAACGAGAAAAACGTCCTTTTTCAGCTAAGAGAGCGCTACCATCACGACGAACAGAATATCTCATCTCAGTCATTTTTTTAGCTACTTTATCAAGCGTCTCTTCTACGTTAGCCGTTACTTGGCCTTCCCCAACAATACGCTGACGCTTCATGAAGCTTTCATGTCTTTTAACACGTTGATTCTTCAGTGATTTATAGAGCGGGATTCCTCGATCCAGACTCGCCACAATAATTGACACTGCCAGCATGCCAACTAAAATTTGGAACCACCAAGAACTATATAAATCTGAGAGTCCTAATGTGTAATAAATTTTACCGAACGTACCATATACGTCAGCGTAATAGGCTCCCTTCTCTATATCAGAGGCTTTTACGTAAAACTCTTGTGGTAGTAATGTTCCGATTGAAGCGGCAATCAATGTGATAATAATAAGAGATATACCAACTTTAACACTAGAGAAGAAGTTCCAAATTTTGTCGATAATTGATTTGTTATAAGTCTTAGAACGAATTGCAGTACCATCGTAACGCATATCGACCACTTTATTTTGTTTCTCTTCTTCGGTTAAAGGACGACCACATTTCTCACAGAGCTTCGTGCCGTAAGGGTTACTATGACCACAAGCACAAATGATTTTTTCCATCGTCATTAACTCCTTATTTCGGCTTCACTAATTCCATGTACGAAGCAATATTTGCATCTGTCATTTCACCAGTAATAATTTTTGCCACTTTGCCTTCTGGATCAATTAACACTGTAGCAGGTAATTGACCTACGTTATAAGCTGTCATAACACTTTTTGTTTTATCGATGACTACTGGGAATTTCAATTCATATCGATCGACAAAATTCTGCACTTCAAAATCAGTTTGGGCAATATTTACTGCTAATGTTTGTACACCTTGATCTTTAAAGATCTGATACTGTCTGTCCATCGCAGGCATTTCTTTCTCACAAGGCTTACACCAAGTTCCCCAGAAATTCAAAAATACCCCTTGTCCTTTATAATCCGACAATTTATGTTTTTCACCGTTTAAATCTACTAACGTGAAGTCAGGTGCTTCAGAGCCAACTGCTACTAACTCTACTTTTTCCTTTGTTGCTGTTCCGTATACCGTGTACCCGATTGCCAATGCTAATACTGCTAAAATGACAGTCCGTAGTACGAGACGCTTTTTCTTTTTCTCCAAGTTAATAAACCCCCTATCATTTACGACTTTGCGTAAACATTGTAGACATGAAGCTTTTTACATTGCGAAGACTGTAGATAGAACTTTTTCTTTTTATAAACGTCTTTACGTATGTAAAAACTTCTTTGAAAATTTAACGTCAACTATGTGCTAAGCTCTTCTGGCTAAAATATAAATAGGTGTACTATTCTCACCTATTATAGCAAAATGATACAAAAACACTTAGCTATTAATTATGAATGATTTATGAACGATTTCACCACAAAGAAAGTGAAAACAGTTTTTACTACCTTTCGGGGTATCTTCACTTTCTTTTGGCAAAATTCTTTTAGTCCAGTTTTCCTGTTTCTGCTAACACGCGCAATTGCTTGACTTCATGCTTTGACAATTCACGGTATTCTCCAGGTGCAAGGCCGAATAAATCTAAAAAAGCAAATCGTTCACGTTTTAATTTGACAACAGGCGTACCAATTGCTTCAAACATACGTCGAACTTGGCGATTACGTCCTTCATGAATCGTAATTTCACAAATCGCTTTGCCTGCTTTTTCGTCAAAGGATGTCATACTAACTTTAGCTGGTGCTGTCTTGCCGTCCTCTAGTTTAATACCACGTTGAAGCTTTTTCAGTCCTTCAACCGTTGGAACACCTTTGACACGAGCGATATACGTTTTGTCAATTTTAAACTTCGGATGTGTCAACATATAGGAAAATTCCCCATCATTTGTTAATAGCAATAATCCAGATGTATCGTAATCAAGACGACCTACTGGGAAAATACGTTGCGGAATATGATGAAATAAATCTGTGACAGTTTTGCGTCCTTTATCATCTGTCACAGCCGAAATTGTTCCACGTGGTTTATAAAGTAAGAAATAAACTTTATCTTCTTTTTCAAGCTTTACGCCTTCCACTTCAATTGTATCTGAGTTAGACACCTTTGTTCCTAATTCACGAACGACTGTACCGTTCACCTTTACTTTACCTTCTAGTATTAATTGCTCTGCTTTTCGCCTTGAAGCAATCCCTGCATAGGCAATGACTTTCTGTAATCTTTCCATTTTTTCACCTCTAGTTTTCTTTCACATTGACAAATTCGTCAAAATTCCATCTCGTTCAAATGAATAGGGTTAATTTTCCCGCTAATCTGTGAAAATTATGTCATACTTTAACGCAATATTAAAGAAAAACAAATTTCACTTTCATTGTTAGACTATTCGTAATAATTTTTCTTTACTTTAATAGTAGTATACTCTTTTTACCAAAAAGCAAATCGTTCTAAAAAAAATGTTTGTATTATCTAGTAGTTCTTATATTTTACCGACAAAAAAAGCTACCATACGGCAGCTTTTATTCGTATACATTTTCAATTGTTATTCCATGTTGATTTAACTCAACAGCAAAAAGGTTTTTAGCTTCCATCATTTTACTCGTCAAAGGTTCTTCAATTGTGGAACCATTTTGTAACGTAAAAACCAGTCGATCTGGCTTTGTCACGCCATCTTTTTCCCGATTAACTTGCTCAACTTTTACTATTTCTTCCCACCCAACAAGATCTGCTTTTAAACTGAATAATTGATTCACATGGATACCTTCTGAATCCATCAATTTATAGTTATTAAAGCTTAATGTGATAAAGCCTAAAGCAATTAAAAAGAAAGCAGTCACTATACCACGTTGAATATTGTTGTTTTTCTTAGTTTTAGGGATTATCAAAAAATTGATTAGTAGTATCAGTGCCATGACAAATAAAGCGGCCATAAATATAACATAGGCATTAAAATAAGGTTCAAAATAGTAAAATTCTTGTGGTCGATATAACATCTCTTGAATCGGATATAGTAGAATGATGGGCATAATTAAACTAGATAGAAATAATACAATGATTATCCCAATTTGAATTTGTCTACTATTTGTTTCCATAGAAGCACTCCTCAATTACTTCACCCCCTCGCTTTTAGAAAATTAAGACTTCTTTCGTTACCATTTTACCAAATTTACCCTTGATTAATCAAATAATGTAAAAAAAAGAGCAAATCGTTTTTCAACGATCTGCTGTTTCAACTTTTACTGGAGTTGCATAAATACGTTCTTCGCCTATAAAGATTGACAAGACCGCTTCCTTACGTTTTCTTGAAACGTGTAAAACTTGCCGTACTTGCTCTTTTTCCTCTTTATTTAACTGTAGGCGAACAGGCTCTTCTAAACGAATAGCCAACTTTTTATTAACATTGTATTTGCCCTTCTTCACTACTGTTTCAAGATCATAATCTTGCCATACTTTATTGGACAAGCTTCGATGGACATTCCAATCATCGGATGCATTTAACGTGACGACTATACAGGTTTGCCCGTCCTTTTGAAAAGCTGTTGCAAGCGTACGGCCAGCTACCTTTGTAAAACCTGTTTTGCCAGCATAGGCAGTTCCAGTAGCAGATTTTAAAGAACTTACAGGTTGCTCCGTCTCATCATCAATATCCGCAGCCATTCCTGAACCCTCTCTTAATAATCGATGCTTATTTTCCCATAACATTCCGTTAATCGTATTCGCTCGATAAAGTACCGTTGAAGCGATTTTCTCAAATGTTTTATTTTGCAAGGCCGTCCTTAGCATCTCAGCAGTATCTCTAGCTGAAGATAAATGCTCCTCATGATGTAAGCCAGAAGGGTTCATAAAAACCGTATTGGTAAGACCCGCAATTACCGCTCTTTCATTCATTAATTTGACAAAGCCCTCTACAGAACCTCCCACATGTTCTGCTAAAGCTGTGGCAGCATCATTGCCAGAACGCAGCATTAAACCATATAATAACGTTTCTACTGTCACCGTTTCGCCTGCCTGCAAATAAATAGAACTCCCTTCAGCCATAGCAGCTTTCGGTGAAATGACGACTTCATCTTGCAATTCACTATTTTCAATGGCTACTAGTGCCGTCCAAATCTTCGTTAAGCTAGCAATCGGCAGTCGTTCATCACTATTCGAACCTATTAACACACGACCAGTTTCTCCATCTAAGACCGCGTAGCCACTTCCTCCTCTCGCAAAGCTTGTTTGCGGAAGTATTACCATTAGCACAATGATCATCAACATTATTAATCGAAATAACCGAAGCAACGAGCCACTCCTTATTCAATATGATAGGAAAGTATAGATTTATATTGGTCGTTATGCATTATTCTTATACATTACTTTGCTCCATTAAACGCTTCTTGGAATTTAGTCATAAATAAATCAGTTTCTTGTTCAGTTTCTGCAAGCTCCTCCTCAGGAAGAGGTGGCATTTCTTCTACACTGTTTAAACCAAAATAATGTAAAAATTCTTTAGTTGTTCCATACAGGATAGCACGTCCAGTTCCCTCTGAACGTCCTATTTCTTTAATCAGTCCTCTTGACACTAATGTCTGAATGGGTCTTTCACATTTTACACCGCGTAAATCTTCTATAGCTACACGGGTAATTGGTTGTTTATACGCTACAATCGCTAATACTTCCAGAGAAGCTTGGGATAATGATTGAGCAGTTGGATTTTCTACTAATCTTTGAATAATATCTGCTAAATCTGATTTGGTAATAAGCTGATAAACGCCTGCCATTTCTTTCACAGTTATTCCTCTAGCAATATCTTTCTCATAGGCATTTTTCAATGCATCCATCGCCTGTACGATAATCTCATCTTGTTCACCTAGCAGCTGAGAAAGTTGTTTAATTGTTAAGCCATCATCTCCGACAACGAACAATAAGGCTTCAATTCTACTCTGTAACATCAATGTTTTCGTCATCTTCCCATACCTCCTTCTGTAAGGTAACCATTAATTCTTCAAAGTTACCATCTTGCTCTACGATGACTACCTGACGTTTCATCAATTCAAGAAGGGATACAAACGTCAGAATAAGAGTCGGCTTATCTTCATAGGGAAAAAGCTCGAAAAATGATGCACGTCCACCTGTTATTCGTAAAGAATCAACAACAGACCGCATTTGATCTTTCACTGACCGTTCTTGCCTCGTAATGGTCGTTTTTAGAGGCTTCTTTAATTTTTTTCGGCGCATCAATTTTTGAAATGCTCCAAGCATATCATAGATATTCACATTCAAATCAAATAAAGCCATTTGTTCATCTGACGCTAAACCGGTTAAATCTGCTGGCGGCCTTGTAAATACCTGCGCTCGATCGGTTTCAAGCTCTTGTAGATTACTAGCCGCTTCTTTGTATTTCTTATATTCGATTAATCGTTGCACCAGTTCTTCACGTGGGTCTGGGCCATCTACCTCCAATTCGGCATCTTCCATTTCACCCTCATGAATAGGTAAAAGCATACGGCTTTTAATCGCCAGCAGCGTTGCGGCCATTACTAAATATTCACTTGCTTCATTTAACTCCAGTACTTGCATAGCATGTATATGGTCGATATATTGTTGTGTAATTTCAGCCATTGGGATATCATAGATATCAATTTCCAATCTGTGAATTAAATGCAATAATAGATCAAGAGGCCCTGAAAAGGCATCTAATTTTACTTCATAAGACATTATTTTACCACCCTGAGATTCTATGTTCTTTTAGTATAGTGGAAAGGAGTTCAAAATGCATCCACAGCATCATACTTTATTTATCGATTACTGCGCTTATTTTAACGGCAATCAGGATTTTTTCGAATGCCATGAAGTGCTTGAGGAGTATTGGAAGGAAATTGCGCCTGGTGATAAAATGCACCCATTGGTTGGCTATGTTCAGCTCGCAACAGGCTTATATCATTGGCGGCGTGGTAATGATACTGGCGCTATACGAATTTTAGAAAAAGCATTTCATAATTTTCAACAAAATGAGGGACATATCTTTTTCCACGAAATTAGTTATTATCAACTCCTGACAGAAATCAAAAATACGCTCGCTGCTATTAAAGCAGGCAAGTCCTTTCATACATTCCAGCTCACCCTTTCACCCAATTTGCTGGAATTAGTTGTAGCGCGCATACGAATTTTACCACACTATAACTCAAACTATCTTCTTCATAAACATATGCTACGAGATCGTTCACATATACTTGCTGAGCGACAAGAAAGCAAACAAAGAAAAAGCAGACGTTGTTAATCGTCTGCTTTTTTATCGATGCAATTAATACATTTTTGAACGAATTGACGTGTTTCATCAGTTGCACGTACATTTTCATAGTGGCCAAGGTCTGCTACTTCCTGAAGCATTTCTTTGGCAACACCTTCACCCCTATAGGAAGGGATAACAGATACATGTTGGATAGTAGCAGTATTCTCATCTGTTACAAGCCCAACAATGCCAACATATTCATCATTCTTTTTCCATAAGTATAAAACCCAATTATCATCATTTTCATAGGAGTGGATGGTCTCTGTAAGCTTTTTTACGTCTTTTTCGTTCGGCATAAACGAAAGTAGCCCCATTGCTATTTTCTCTAAAGCTTTTTTATATCGAATTAACATATTTGTCTATTCCCTCTTTTTCTAGCTGTACATAATCTTTGACTATCCTACACGATTTGTACTTTTACCGCAAGCCAATTTCTGTCTTACGAACCAGGTCCGAGAATTCCTTTAGACGCCAACACCCAATAGACAACGCCCCACAACAAAATAAAAGTTGAAATGGACGCTAGTAATACCCATTTATTCTTCCTCAAATTTACTCACCCTTTTTTAAAGTTAGCGGGAGATCGTTTTGCACAATATCTTCATAACTTTCGCGGCGAATAGCTAGTTGATGCTGTCCATTCTCTACAAATACAACAGCAGGTCTAGGAACACGGTTATAGTTACTCGCCATTGAATAACCATATGCACCTGTACAGAAAATGGCTAAAACATCACCTGAAGCTGCATCTTGTAGTTTAGCATCAATAATTAATTTATCGCCAGATTCACATAATTTACCAGCAACTGTATAGATTTCATTCTTCGGCTCATTCACTTTACCTGCAATGACAGCCTCATACTTAGCGTCGTACAATGCTGGGCGGATGTTATCACTCATCCCTCCATCAACAGCAATATATTTTCGCACATCTGGTACTGTTTTCTGTGATCCGATTGTATAAAGAGATGTTCCTGCATCACCTACAAGTGATCGACCTGGTTCAATCCAAATTTCTGGCATTTTTAGTCCAAGCACAGTTGCTTTATTTTTTACAACTGTAATCATATCCTCTACATATACTTGTGGTTCAAGCGGTGCATCTTCTTCAGTATAACGAATACCAAAGCCCCCACCTAAGTTTAACACAGTACATGTAAATCCGTGAGCCTTGTTCCAATCAGAAATTTTGTCAATCAATTTTTCTCCTGCCAATGCAAAGCCAGCAGTGTCAAAAATTTGTGAGCCAATGTGACAATGTAAGCCCAGAAGCTCTAGGAATTCATGGTTAAATGTTTGTTGGAATGCCTCATCCGCTTGACCATTGTTTAAGTCAAAGCCAAATTTTGAATCTGCTTGACCTGTCGTAATGAAATCATGCGTATGCGCTTCAACTCCTGGTGTAACACGTAGTAAGATCCGCATTTTTTGTTGACGGTGTTCAGATATTTCTTTTAAAAGCTGAATTTCATAGAAATTATCTACAACAATACAACCGATTTTGGAGTCAAAAGCTAGCTCTAATTCTGAAATGCTTTTATTATTGCCATGGAAATGAATGCGCTCTGCTGGAAATCCTGCTTTTACAGCTGTAAATAATTCTCCACCTGATACAACATCCAATGATAAATTTTCTTCTGCTGCTAATTGATACACAGCTACACATGCAAATGCTTTTGAAGCATAAGCTACTTCTGCTTTTACGCCTAGTTTTTTAAACGTATCGATAAAGCTCCGAGCACGCTTCCGAATAAGTGCCATATCATACACAAAAAGTGGCGTACCATACTCTTTGGCAAGCTCCAGTGTGTCTACCTGTCCTATTGTTAAATGACCATCCTCAGAAATCGCTTGTGTTCCATATAAATGCATGTGCATCTCTCCCTTTTCACTTCGTTCCATTCTGTCACTTTTACCGAAACATGAGGTGATTCATAACTATTCGAAATAGTGTAATCCCATCAAGCGTTTATGTCCATTCAGTTTCAAGAGTCCTATGTATAAAACCGCCCTTTTGCTGAATGTAAATAATTTTTGCAAAAGTCACAAAATACTATATGTGAACTTTATCACATGAAAAAAACGAGTGCAACGGCTCCTATGATCTTTTTCGCTGTTTGGAAGCGACTACATAAGGTCTTAATGCATCGGCTGTCATTGGGAAACGAACAAGGACACGAAGCATCGCCATTGGGAAGAATGGAACAAGCGGCCACAAATAGGGTGCCTGCATTGGTCGCAATGAACATAGATACGTAAACATTAAAAACAAGCCAATAAATAAACCATTAACACCCCAGATACCTGTCATAATCAATAAGAATAACCTAAAAATTTTGATGGAGATACTAAGCTCATAGGATGGGATAATAAAGATGAGAATAGCTGCAACCGCTGTATAGAGGACAACCTCTGAAGAGAATAATCCTACATCGATAGCAATTTGACCAATGATTACCCCCGCAACCAATCCCATCGCAGTAGATAATGGTGACGGGGTATGAATGGCGGCCATCCTCAAAAACTCAATACCGATATCTGCAATAAGTATTTGCAGTAATAAAGGTATATGCGATTTCTCCTGGGTTCCTAAAAAAGACAGTGCATCTGGAAGTAACGATTCATTGGTTGCAAATACATACCACAAAGGTAATAAAAGTAAACCCATAATGGCGCCGAAATACCGCATAAAACGTACAAACGTACCAACCATTGGCGCCTGTCTATACTCCTCCGCATGCTGTAGTAAATGGAAAACTGTAACAGGCACAAGAATAACGGATGGTGAAGTATCTACCATGATGGCAATATGCCCTTCGAGTAAATGTGCTGCAGCAATATCAGGCCTTTCCGTGTAACGGACAAACGGAACCGGATGGAATTTTTGCTTAAACAGCCATTCTTCTAGTGATTTATCAGCCATTGTCAAGCCATCGTGATTGATTTGGCCAAGACGCTGTCGTAACTTTTCGAGCATATCTTCATTGGCCACATCCTTCATAAACGCTATTGCGACGTCGGTTTGGCCGATTTTGGATATTTTATGTAGCTCGAAACGTAAATTACTATTGCGAATCCGTCTACGAATTAAAGCCGTATTTTGAGAAATCCCTTCTGTAAAGCCATCCCTTGAGCCACGTATTACCTTTTCATTATCTGGCTCCTCAGGGGAACGTCCTGGATAGTTTCTCAGCTCAGCAACGTAGCAATAACCACTTTTAGTAATAAAGGTAACTTGACCACTTAAAATGGCTAATAAATAAGCTTTACGCTCAGTTTCTTCTGAACGTCCGTGGAAATTAAAATAAGATTCGAAATACTCTTTCTCATCCTCCACATCGATTTCAAAGTCCGCATCTGGGAGCATGTTTGAGAGCAATTGTGTTAAGGCTTCTCCATCCACAAGCCCACTAATATAGGCGCAAAGAACGGGCAAATCTTTGACAAATAAATGCTTGATCCCAACGTCAAATGATTCGCCGTCACCAAATTGCTCCTTAAGAAAATCTTCGGCTTCTTCTAAGCTGTTAAATAATTTATTTGTCATGCTGTCACCATTTTCTTAGATGTCTTTTTTTATTGTTTCTTGCTCTACAGTAGCGCTTGTAGCCATCCAACTTTTCAATTGGGCAAGAATTTTTTTCTCTAAACGTGATACTTGCACCTGCGATATGCCAAGCCTATTCGCAATTTCTGTTTGCGTGCAATCTGAAAAATATCGTAAATAAATGATAGACTGTTCCCTTGGTTCAAGCCTTGTAAGCACTTCTTTAAGCGGGATATAATCAAATGGCTGCTCGGATTTTTCATCCTTCATTTGATCCATCAATGTAATGGAATCCCCTTCACTTTCATACAATTGCTCATGTAGAGACGCAGGATCTCTTAATGCATCCGATGCTGTCACAATTTCCTCGGTTGTCACACCAAGCACCTGAGCTAATTCCTGAATAGTTGGTGGGTGTTCATTTTTTTTAATAAATTCATCTGTAGCATGTCGGATTTTAAAATTCAGCTCACGAATAGAGCGACTCACCTTCACCATGCCATCATCCCTTAAAAAACGTTGAATTTCACCAATAATCATAGGTACTGCATAGGTTGAAAATTTAACATCATAAGTTAAATCGAATTTATCCACGGACTTCATGAGTCCTATGCAGCCAATCTGGAATAAATCCTCGAGCTCAACACCTCTCGTTGTAAAACGTTGAACAATGGACCACACAAGCCTCGTATTGCCTTCTACCATTCGTTTACGAGCCTCGTGATCGCCCTGCTGCGCGCGTGCTATTAAATCACGCATTTCCTCCTGAGACAATAGTTTTTCGGACGACTGTTCTAAGGGCTTCACCTCGATACCCTCACATTACCGCTGTGCGAACTGTGTAAAATTTCTTCATAAATGTTACAGTTGTGCCTTCTTGCCACTTAGACATGACTGTTAGCTGATCAGAAAAGCTATCCATAATCGTAAAGCCCATACCGGATCGCTCCATTGCACTTTTTGTTGTAAATAATGGCTCCATCGCTTGACTTACGTCTTCGATTCCTACCCCTTTATCCATCACAGACACCGTTACAATGTCATCCTCACGCTTAGCGTGAACAGTAACAACACCCTTGCCATTCTCCTCATAACCATGAATAATGGCATTGGAAACCGCTTCTGAGACAACTGTTTTAAATTCAGATAGCTCATCAATAGTTGGGTCTAATTGTGCGATAAAGCCCGTGACTGCTACACGTGCTAAGGCTTCATTTTCACTAAGTGCTAAAAAAGTTAATGTCATTTCGTTATCCATTTACAATCCCCCTTACGCGATCAATCGCTTGTTCCTCTGTTCCATCCATCATCCATGGCCCTAGACCTGAAAATTGAAAAACTTTTCGCATTGTTGGCGATGGATTCAATAAAATAGTTCGCCCAGCAACTGCCTCTAATTCACGCATACGACCAAGCACCAAGCCTACACCCGAACTATCCATAAAAGATAGCCCTTCTAAGTTCCAAATGATGGTCGTTACAGTACCTTGAAAAATTGCTGCAGATATTTTCGCTCGAATTTGCTCTACTGCATGATGATCGAGCTCCCCAAATAAACGTATTACGACTGTCTCTCTTGTGACCATTTCTAATTGAAAATGCATGAACATCGCCTCCTCCTCGTGCAATTCCACATTTAAGACGGTGAATCCTTGTGGCTGACAGAACTAGTGCAAAGTCTTCTGAAATAGTGTCAAATCGACATACTCATAGCTTTTTAGGTTTATGTGCAGTATGGGATAAATGAACATTTTTTAAACAAGATGCCGTTATCTCAGTATGAAATTTCTACGAAAATGTAAGCAATTCATAGGTTTAGTTGTCAAACGACAAAAAAGCGAGAGCCCTCTTAATGTGAGAACTCTCGCAAATGAATCTTTATGCAATTGTATAAGCTTGTTGTACTTTGTGAATCGTTTCTTCAGCGATTTGGGTATTGGAATATAAATAAGCAATAGTATCCCCATTGTTTACACGATCGCCTTTTTTAGCAATTAGCTGAATGCCTGCGTCATAATCAAGCGCGGATTCCTTCGTTAAACGCCCAGCGCCTAGGCCGACACTCGCTTCACCAACTAATAGTGCATTAATCGTTTCCACTGATCCTTCCGTCACCGCCGTCACCGCAACTTTATAAGCAGTTTCCGTTTGGACGATATCAGACACATCCCCACCTTGTGCAACAATAAACTCCTCAAATTTCGCAGCTGCAGAACCATCTGCCAGCACACGCTTAACAGCGGCAGTTGCTTCCGCTTCATCAACACCTGCGGCAACTTGATACATTAAAGAAGCAATGACTACACATTCATCTAGCAAATCCTCATGTGTTTCTTCCATACGTCCACTTAATAGTGCATAGGCCTCCAAAACCTCAAGCTTATTACCAATCATTTTACCTAAAGGATTATCCATATCACTTATATGGGCAACCACTCTACGTCCAAGTTTTTCCCCAATAGCTGTCATTGTATCAGCTAATCGTTGAGCTTCTTCTTGCGTCTTCATAAATGCACCTGAACCACATTTAACATCAAGGACAATACCATCCGCGCCACTGGCAATTTTTTTGCTCATAATAGATGCAGCAATTAATGGGATTGAATCGACAGTACCTGTCACATCTCTTAATGCATACAACTTCTTGTCGGCTGGTACAAGATTTCCTGTTTGTCCAGCAACTGCAATTTTATGTCGATTAACATTATCAATGAATTCTTGTGAGGAAAGCTCTGTTTTGAAGCCTTGGATTGACTCTAATTTATCGATTGTTCCCCCTGTAATTCCTAGACCTTTTCCACTAAACTTAGCTACTGGAATCCCTAGAGACGCAATAATTGGAGTAACTACAAGTGTTACCTTATCACCAACACCGCCTGTCGAGTGTTTATCAATTTTAAAGCCTTCAATTGAAGTTAAATCAATGACATCTCCTGATTCAATCATTGCTTTTGTTAAATAAAACGTTTCTTCATCAGACATTCCTAATAGACGAATCGCCATTAAGAGTGAACTTGCTTGATAATCAGGGATCGAACCTGTTGTATAGCCATCAACAAAATACTGAATTTCTGCTTGTGTGAGCTCTAATCCTTGTTTTTTCTTTTCAAACAATTGCACCATATTCATTCGAAAAACCCCCTTATTTCAATTCTTGTAAGAAACTTTTGCCGAATGCTGGTGCTTCCACTTGAAAGTTTTCAGCCACTGTAGCTGCAATATCTGCAAAAGTTTCACGAAGTGCTAGTTCAACTCCACCATTAAATCGTGGAGAATAGACAATTAACGGTACATATTCACGTGTATGATCTGTGCCGTGGAAGGTTGGATCATTTCCGTGGTCTGCAGTAATAATTAATAAATCATCTTCTGACATTGCATTTGTAATTTCTGGTAGTCGTGCATCAAATTCTTGTAAGGCTTGCCCATAACCCAATGGATCACGACGATGTCCAAAATTGGCATCAAAGTCTACTAAATTTAAGAAGCTTATACCACGGAAGTCACGGCAGACAACTTCAGCAAATTTGTCCATGCCATCCGTATTATTTTTAGTACGTACTGCATCTGTGACACCTTCGCCATTAAAAATATCGGAGATTTTACCGATTGCGATCACATCTAAGCCTGCGTCCTTCAAGACATTCATCGTCGTACGACCAAATGGCTTCAGCGCATAGTCATGTCGATTTGAAGTACGTGTGAAGTTTCCTGGCGTACCAACAAACGGACGTGCAATCACGCGTCCTACTAAATATTCTGGCTGTAATGTTAATTCACGTGCGATTTCACAGATTTTATATAATTCATCTAATGGAATAATTTCCTCATGTGCAGCAATTTGTAAAACTGGATCAGCTGATGTATAGACAATAATTGCACCAGTTTCCATATGCTCTTTACCGAAGTCCTCAATTACTTGTGTTCCACTTGCTGGTTGATTGCAAAGTACTTTACGACCCGTACGTTTTTCTAACTCAGCAATCAACTCTGCGGGAAATCCTTCAGGATACACCTTAAATGGCTTATCAATATTCAAACCCATAATTTCCCAGTGCCCTGTCATCGTATCTTTCCCTACAGATGCTTCTTGCATTTTTCCATAGTATGCTTTTGGATCATTTGTCGCTTGTATACCCTGCAGCGGTTCGATATTCGCCAAACCAAATGACTCCATCACCGGCATTGTAAGCCCATTCATTTTTTCAGCGATGTGTCCTAATGTATGTGCTCCTACATCGCCAAAGCTTGCAGCATCTGGCGCTTCACCAATTCCGACAGAGTCCATTACAACGACATGGATTTTGTTAAACGGTTTATTCATTATTATTGCCTCCAATCTCATGACTCTATTTTACCAAAAAAATGCGAAAAATAAAGGTCAGACATCCGACCGAAAAAAATTTCTGAAACTTTTAAGCGCGGGGATGGAATTGCTTATATACTTCTGATAATCTCGTTTTACTAATATGTGTATAAATTTGCGTTGTGGAAATATCAGCATGACCAAGCATCTCTTGTACAGCACGTAAATCTGCCCCATTTTCGACCAAATGAGTAGCAAAAGAGTGACGTAATGTGTGTGGTGTTAACTCATGTTGGATGCCTGCCTTCAAAGCATGCTCCTTCATTAATTTCCAACAACCTTGTCTTGTTAAACGTTTCCCTCTTTGATTGATAAAAAACGCATCAGTTTTTGGATATTTTCCCTGCAATTGACCCCGAGCATTGTTTAAATAGGCATTTATGGCTGATAGCGCACTTTTGCCTAGTGGTATGATCCGCTCTTTTCCACCCTTCCCAAAAACACGTACAAAGCCCATTGTTAAATGAATATCGGCTAAATCCAAAGCTATAAGCTCACTAATCCGCATACCAGAACCATATAATAACTCCAACATCGCTAGATCACGAACACCTTGTGGCTTACTTCGATTCGGTGCAGTTAGTAAAGCTTCTATTTCTTCTATAGATAAGATATTCGGTAACTTTTGCTCAATTGTTGGCATTTCTAGATGTACCGTTGGATCTGATTCAGCACGCTTTTCTCGTAGTAAAAATTGGTGAAAACTACGAATGGAGGAGATATGGCGAGCAATGGTACGGCTTGTCTTCCCTTGTGCACGTAGTTGCTCTAAATGTCGTAGTATGGTCGTTCGTTCTACACGGCTAAAATTAGCCATGCCCTCTGCTTCCTGCAAAAAATTCACATAGCTTTCTAAATCTCGGCGATAGGATGCTAATGTATTAACAGATAACTGCCGTTCCACTTGGATAAAATGGATATAGTCCTCTACTGCAAATTGAAATTCATTCATCACAACGCCCCCTCACTGTCAATTATTCTCTATTTTAGCATGGCTATTAGAAATGTGCTAAAGCACCCTCCATTCGACATAAATCAACCATAATACGGATCTTCTATTTCATAAAAAAACAAAAAACTGCCCGATTCAATCTATACCAAAGATTAAAACAGACAGCTTTTTGTTATTTTTCTTCATTCGATTCGTCGTTTTTATCATGACAGCGCCAGCAAATGCCGTGGAAAGTTAGTCGGTGATCCTTTATGATAAAGTTCCAACGCTTTTCAACAACGGCTTCCACATCTTCAAGTAAATCTTCTTGAATTTCATCAACAGCTCCACATTCAATACAAACTAGATGATGGTGGAAATGGGCAGCTCCCTCTTGGCGTAGGTCATAGCGCGATACGCCATCGCCAAAGTTGATTTTGTCGACAATTTTGAGCTCAGTTAATAATTCTAACGTTCTATAAACAGTAGCTAGACCAATCTCTGGTGCTTTTTCTTTTACTAAAAGATATACATCTTCAGCACTTAGGTGGTCTTCTTCGTGCTCAAGCAAGACAGCAACTGTTGCTTCTCGCTGCGGCGTCAGCTTGTAACTAGCACTATGCAGCTGTTTTTTTATACGATCAATTCGGCTCTCCATGTGACGCCCCCCTAAACTCTTTCCATTATACCAAAGGAGTAAATCCTATTACAAGATAGTGAATAGATTTCTAACATGCTTCTACTTTTTTATCTGATCACAATTGTTGTCTACTAAACCCATCATTTTAACACATAAGAAATAACAATAAACTCAGCAACTATTATGATGAAAAATGTGATAAAATTCAACAAAATTGTCCGACCAGATACTTGTTTCCCGATTTTTCGCTTTGACCAAGCAGGTACAAGTAAATTGCATAGGACTAGCAACAATATACAATAGATAAGCTGAAATGGAAACCACCAAATCGTATAAAGCCAAAAAGCTTCAAGTTTTTGTAATAAAAAAACTGAACTAAAGCCAAAAAAAGTCGCACGCATGGCTACCGTCACACGCACTAAAATTTTTAATACACTATGTGTTGCTAGTAGTAATACAAGACCTATGGAAATAGCGACAGGAAGCACTAAACGAAAAATCGATTGCCTGTCCCCATCTACTAAACGAGGTTCTATAAATAAAATAAATGGTTCCGCTTTCGGTCCACCAATAATATGAAAGAAAATAACGCCGCAAACAAAACTAACTGCAATGATGGAAGCGTGATAAAATATAGACACCGTACGAGACATAAACATGCTCCTTTTCTATCAAGGTTTGTACAGCTTATGCTCGTCCGTCTCTATTATGCTAAAGATTATTTTCTAAATTTGTAGCAAGCCAAAGTACGGCAAATGCTGTTTTAGCATCAAATATACGTTGATCTGCCACCATTGATTGTGCCTCTTCCAACGAAACTTCTAATAGTTCGACAAACTCATCCTCATCTAACGCTGCTTTATTTTCGATTTTATATAATTCCTTTGCTACATATAGATGAATGACCTCATCTGCAAATCCAGGGGACGTTGCAAAAGTTTGTAAAAATGTAAGGCTGTGCGCTCCGTAGCCTGTTTCCTCTTCTAATTCACGGCGTGCTGTCATCATTGGTTCCTCACCAGATTCAATTTTCCCTGCAGGAATTTCAACAATAGAACGTTCAAGCGCCTTACGATATTGCTCTACTAACACTAATTTGTCCTCAGCTGTAACGGCAACGACCGCAACCGCTCCTGGATGCTTGATAATTTCACGCTTTGCAACCTGTCCATTTGGTAAAATTACTTCATCAACCTGGAGTTTTACTATTTTTCCGTCATAGATTGGTGTCGTTTTTGTCGTTTTTTCCTCAAACTTTTTCATAGACGATTACCTCACTTGTCCTTCAGATATGTTCATTGTACCATTACAAGTAGAGAAATCGAAGGAGGTCGTTTGTATGAAAAAAAGACAGCTTGGCACAAGTGAATTATTTATTTCTGAAATTAGTTTAGGAGGCATGTCACTTTCTACAGATAAAAAAGAAGCAGCTGCTATTGTCGATATGGCATTAGATGCAGGCATAAATTATATTGATACCGCAGATTTATATGATTTTGGGGCAAATGAGGAAATTATCGGCGTGACATTAGGGAAACGTCGTCAAGAAGTTATTTTAGCAACAAAAGTAGGTAATCGCTGGACTGAAGGTGTTGAAGGCTGGCATTGGGATGCTTCTCCGTCCTATATAAAAGAAGCGATTCATGCTAGCTTACGACGTTTAGGAACGGATTACATTGATGTTTATCAACTACATGGAGGTACAATAGAGGATGACTGGGATGGCATCATTGACACTTTTGAGGGCTTGAAAAAAGACGGTCTTATTCGTGAATATGGCATTTCCTCCATTCGTCCAAATGTGTTGCAACGTTTTTTACCCGCCAGCTCGGCAAAAAGTGTCATGATGCAATATAGTGCCTTAGATCGCCGTCCCGAAGAGTGGTTTGAATATATCGCGAAGGAAGGCGCTTCTGTTGTAACACGTGGCACAGTAGCAAAGGGCTTATTAACGAATAGTTGGCAGCAACGGTTACAGCGAGTAAATGGTTTTAACACCTATACAACAGAAGAGTTAACAACAACGATAACAAGCTTAGCATCACATTATAATGATTTACATTCACTAGCTTTAGCATTTAATTTAAAAGAGTCTACTATCGCTTCTACAGTGATTGGAGCTAGCTCACAAGATCAACTAGCTCAAACACTTTCTGCCTATGAAAAAATAGCTAAAATAACAGATTTTAAGGCAGCGCTTACTTTAACCAGAAATGAACAGTATCTGGAACACCGATGAAAAAGTGGATTATCTTCATCGCCTGTCTAGTTGTGCTAGTGATTTCCTCTAGCATGACCTACGAGCAACAAAGTATATTACCAGAACTAAAAGATCTATTAGCTAATAAACCTTTTGAACAACAACTATCCGTTTTAAAAATCCCATATTGGAACACAGTTGTATCAATTGAAGAGCGTGGCTATTTTCCATTTGTCGAATTTTTAATTCGTAAACTAACACATTTTATCGGTTTTGGGTGCATTGCGCTTGGTCTGTACTTTGTATGGGGGAAACGCCGTTTTGCAGGAAGTGTTGCCATTGGAGGAACGACTATTATCGCTATGCTTGATGAATTTCGTCAAAGCTTTACTCCTGGTCGCACAATGAGCGGTCAAGATGTACTTGTTGATACAGTAGGAGCCATTGTTTTTGTTGGTTCTGTCATAACCCTAAGGAAATTGTTCAAAAATAAAAGACAAAAAGCGCTTTTTTAGCCTTTTGTCTTTTATAAATATTTATTATAGCAATTTCCAAAAATAGAGCGACTCTGTTTCTTTATACAAGGTAGCTCCTGCTTTTTCTAAGACTCGGTGGGAAGCAATATTATCCTTTTCAGTATCCGCAATAATATACTGAACGTTTGGTTGGCTATGTAACCAGTTTCTCATCGTTATAATTGTTTCAGTCATATAACCACGTCCCTGAAAACTTGGAAAAGTATAATAACCAATCACTACTTCCTGCCTGTCGTTTGGCATCCCTTTAAGCATAATACCACCAATAGCGCAATTTTGTTCTTTTAATACGATCAACCAATTTGTATACCAAATATAGTTTTCTTCATCTTCTAAAACTTTTGAGCGTCTATAATTCAAAGCCTGTTTAAGCTCAGCATCAAAAATCCTCTCTAGTTTACTTAATGACAGTTCATTTGCTAACTCTTTCTCATGCTCTATTAGTAATTTTAGATACTTAGCATTTAAAGGAATTAATCTTAATCTTTCAGTGTGTAATTCAAACAACTTTGTTCTCCTATCATAATTTAATCATTAGCTAAACTACAATAAGGTATATGTTATTGGCAGCGTCCCCCATTTTATGATCTCTTTCCTTTATAATATCGACTAATAAAGGACATTTTATAGGATATCTAAAAAACAGTGAATCCACATACGTGAATTCACTGCTTCCCATTTAATATTTAGTGCCTTTATTCCCATACTCATTCAACAATTCTTCAAACGATTTATTTTTTTCTCGTTGTTTGCGTTCAAAAGCTAGTTTTGCTTGACGTTCTTCTTCTGCAGCCTGTTCTTTCACTGTTAAATCTTGCTTAGCGGCTTTTAATTTAGCTAGAACATCGCCACCTAGTTGGTCCGCTAATGTGACTGTCTCATGCTTTGGCAAACTTGCTGCCATGCTATTGTTTGCATGTTGCTGTTGTTTTCGTTTCTTTCCCATTTCATTCACCTTCTTATTGACATCAAGGACGCTTCACAACTGTGGCTACGCCTTGACCACCACCAATACATAATGTTGCTAAGCCCATTTTTGCATCACGCTTTTCCATCTCATGAAGCAGCGTGACTAAAATACGAGCACCACTTGCACCAATCGGATGACCAAGAGCAATCGCGCCCCCGTTAACATTTAGTTTATCATGATTAAAGCTTAATTCACGATCTACAGCTATCGATTGTGCTGCAAATGCTTCATTTGCTTCAATTAAATCTATTTCATCTAAGGTTACAGCTGCCTTTGTCAGTGCTTTTTGGATTGCTTTAACTGGACCAGTTCCCATAATTGCAGGATCTACACCTGCGCTTGCATTAGCTGTTACAATAGCCATTGGTTGAATACCAAGCTCTTGTGCTTTTTCCTTTGACATCACAACAACCGCTGCAGCACCATCGTTAATGCCAGATGCGTTAGCCGCTGTTACTGAGCCATCCTTTTTAAATGCTGGACGTAGTTTGGCTAGAGATTCCTCTGTCACGCCTGCTCGCGGAAATTCATCCTTGTCGAACAAAATAGGCTCTCCCTTACGTTGTGGAATCTCTACTGCGACAATTTCATCTACAAATTTACCTGCTACAATTGCCGCCTCTGTACGTTGTTGTGAGCGAGCTGAAAATGCATCCTGCTCTTCTCGTGAAATTTCATACATATCACATAAGTTTTCTGCTGTAATCCCCATATGATAATCATTAAAAGCACACCATAGACCATCATGAATCATTGTATCCACTACCTTTTGATCGCCCATTCGGAAGCCTTCACGCGCATTTTTTAAAACATAAGGCGCCTGGCTCATATTTTCAAAGCCACCCGCCACGATAATATCGGCGTCACCAGCTAAAATTGCCTGCGTTGCTAAATGCACAGCCTTTAAACCCGATCCACATACTTTATTAATTGTTAGTGCTGACACTTCATGTGGTAAACCAGCCTTTATTGCTGCCTGACGAGCTGGATTCTGTCCAAGTCCAGCCGATAATACGTTCCCCATAATAACCTCATCGACTTGTTCCCCTGTTACGCCTGCACGCGCTAATGCGTCCTTAATGACAATGCTACCTAAAGTTGTGGCCGGTACGTCTTTTAGTGTCCCCTGAAATGAGCCGATAGCTGTACGAACAGCACTCACAATTACTACCTCATTTGTCATGTCCATTCTCCCCTTTTCCCCGTTCAAAAATCAACACTGCTGCATATGCTACTAGCAGATATGTATATTTTAACAAATATTTTGACGATTTTCGATAATAGAAATAATCGCAGTTTTGCCAAAGTTATTGTAAAATGTTGACGTGTTTTAAACAATCTTAGTTGGGAACATTACAAATAAGAAACAGCATGTGGAGGTGTTTTATGATGAAGAAGAAGATGCTTTTATTCTCAGGTATTACAACAACGCTTGCCGCTGCAGCTACTGGTCTGTTCGGCTTTGCGCTTTCCAATAAATTAATGTATATTCAGCAAAAGGATCCAGAATTTATTCGTGAACGTGAAACGACAGCAAAACGCTTTGACGAAGCTTGGTACAATCAAAACCTGAAATGTGAACTCAATATTGATTCTCCTAATGGCTATACGCTTCGTGGAATTATGTTTCAGCCCCTGCAAACCAATAACACCATCATCATATGTCATGGCGTTACCGAAAATAAAATAAATTCCGTAAAATATGCTCGACTATTTGAAAGGCTTGGCTATAATTCAGTCATCTTTGACCATCGTCGTCATGGGGAATCTGGTGGCAAAACAACCAGCTATGGCTACTACGAAAAAAATGATCTTGACGCTGTGGTCAAGACAGTGAAAGCCATGATTGGTGAAGATGCTCTACTTGGTATCCATGGTGAATCCATGGGTGCGGCAACAATGTTACTTTATGCGGGTACGGTAGAAGATGGTGCTGATTTTTATATTTCAGATTGTGCGTTCTCCGATTTTTCCATGCTGCTCAAGCAAATTGCTAAAACTGAATTTAAATATGGCTCTATTATCCCCATTCGTTTTGCCGATTTCTTTGTTCGCCTCCGGGACGGCTACTCTTTCAAAAGTGTGACACCCGCTGAAGCAGTGACCCATATTGAAAAACCTGTGCTTTTTATCCATAGTATAACAGATACATTTATTCCTGCGTCCATGTCCCTAGATTTATACAATAAAAAAGTAGGTCCCAAAAAATTAAAACTTTTTGATACAGGTGCACATGCCCAATCCTTTAATGAAAATATGGATGAATATGAAGATTTAATTCATGATTTTTTAGAAAGTTTTATTTACCAAAAAATAAATCGAGATTCGTCCTCTTCCAATGTCATTCCATTCCATTTTTAACACAAATAAAAAAACCTTGCTGACATGTTTGAAGCAAGGTTTTTCTAATAGATTTATTCTTCAAAAACGATATGCCATTCATCTCGTTTCGCTAAAAATTCTTTCGCTAATACTTGTGCTCCTTCTAAGCTATGGCTCGCAGCCCATCCACATTGTACCTCGTTGCATGCAGGCACTGCTGTTGCCTTTGTTACATCAGTAAATGTTTTTTCTAATATTGTTAATAGGTCCTCATATTCATTATGGTTAATAAGCGATACATAGAAGCCTGTTTGGCAACCCATCGGACTGAAATCAACAATATGATCAGAGTAATTACGAATGATATCAGCAGATAAATGTTCTAATGAATGCAAAGCAGGCATTTCCATATGCTCTTTGTTAGGTTGTTTAAAGCGAATATCGTATTTGTACACTTCATCGCCGTTTTTCCCTGTTTTAACTCCCGCTAAACGAACATATGGGGCTTTTACTTTGGTATGGTCTAAATCAAAACTTTCAACATTTGTCTTTTCACGTTCCATTTCTAACAGCTCCTTTTCTATCAATACTACTTATTATAGCTAGTTTTATCAAAATTAGTGCAAATATTTTAAATTGATAGATTTTTTATATTTTTATAGAGAATTTTTAACTATTAGAGTTTCCTTCATTTGAAAAAATTATTTTCGTTCCTTTACTGTTGTAAAAAATCTTTACACCCTCTTGTTAAGGAATTATATGTATTTACTTATGTATAGTCGGATTGTAATCTCTTAGTCAGTTTCAAATTTCTAAATCGCTGAATCCAGTTGATAGGGGAAACCACATTTTTACGGTTGTCAATAAAATCCACGAGATGAATCCTTTTTAGGTAGGGCTACTAAATGGCTCGAATCCGAGAGCTAACCTCATAAGTGTTATATGAGAAGGAAATGGGCTTGTAACACGAGAAAAAGTGTATCTTTAAGTAGTTCAAAATGGGGCAGCATTTGAACATAGTACAATGAGCTGGTTAAACGTTTCTCACAACTAAAGATAAAGGGATGTCTCAAAAATGATTGAGACATCCCCTTTCATGATTCCATGAAAAAAGCAACCAGTTACCTTAACCAGCTGCTCCTTAAAAATTCCAATTATTTTTGGAATTTATTCATTTGTGCCATCATTTGACGTACTTGCTTTTCAGACGGCGTACGACCCATTTGTGCCATCATCATACGAATCATTTGCTCATTAATAGGTGGGTTTTCTTTTAAATATTTCATCATAGCTTGACGAGCGAAATAGAAACCAAGTGCCGCTCCCGCTGCTAATGCGATAATTACGATAATAATCCAGCCCCATGTAGGCATACAACCAACCTCCTCCACTACAATATACCGAGAAAAACTCTCCACGCTCCATTATACACCAAATGACAGCGTGTTACTATATATTGTAGTGAAATTTCCTAGTGCATTGTATACTTCATTGGTTTCAACCACCCACACTCATTATCTTGTTTATTAAAAGCAATGAATCGTTCACTCATTTTAGCAAGCATCTGAAATAAATCTAAATCTAGCATTCGCGAACCTTCACAATAAACACAAATCTTACGATCGACCAAATAAATAGCCATCTTACCCTTTATCGGATGTTCTAAAAACAAAGCATTACGAGCTCTTTCTAAATGTGCATATTTGGAATCAAGTTGATGCTCCAACATTGCTGCAATTTCATCAAAACGAACTGCTTCACATATATACGCAAGCTCTTTTAAGGATTTCTCATTGGCGTCTTCACAGCCTTGCATCATCTCTAATAACTTTCGTTCTCTGCCAAAAATAAACGTTAAATGCTCTTCTTTTATCTTATATATGGAATAGGTTCTCACCAGAAATCCTCCTTCGCTCAGTTTCTTTTCAATAAGTATAGCTCATCCCATCTTGTTAATTTGTCAAACGAAGGAAGGATTCATCTTCTATTTTTGTCGAAAAGCTTCTAGTTTAGGTTCTAAAAACTACTTTATGGCAGATAATATTTAGCGCTAGAATAGAACCGATATTTTTCATCGAAAACAAGCAATATACACTCTTTAGGCACGTCAAAAACCCACTTTTTGTTGCAGCCTAGATAGTTCTCAGCCTCAAGACCTAGTAGAAAATCAATTTCGAGTCCGTTTTAGACAATGTTGTAAATAGGTAACATAAAGATACAAACGAAAGGAGCTAAAACATATGAAAAAATTTCTTCTATTAACTGGAGGCGTCATTGCAGCATGTGTTGCACTTGCCTTAATCGGACCATTGGCAGGCTTACTATTCTCTGGATTATTTGTAGCACTGGGGATGCATTTCTACATGGGAAGCAAGTCAACATTCGGTAAAATCTTCTGGTTTACAGTTGGACTAATCGGTGTCCTATCAGCGGTATCCAACATTCCTGCAATGATTGGTCTTGCAGCAATCGCTATTATCTACGTCATCTATAAAAAATGGAATGGCGAAGATGTAAAAATCCCTACAATCGAAGGAAAAAAAGAAGAAGATCCGTTTACAAACTTTGAAAAAGAATGGTCAAATTTAACAAAATAAAAGGAGCGAACTTAAATGAATTTATTTCAACGTTTTAGATATACAGTAGAGGCAGACTTACATCAATTATTTGATAAAAAGGAACAAAAAAATCCAATTGCGATGTTAAATCAATACATTCGCGAAGCAGAAAAACAAACAGAACAAACAGGTAAATTACTTGAGCGACAAGGGCAATTAAAAGAAAAACTAGAGCAAGAATATAAGCAAAACGCTGAATTACTGGCTAAACGTGAATCTCAACTGACGTTAGCTCAAACTAGTGGTGAGCAAGATTTAATTGATTTCGCTACGGATGAAGTCACAGCTTACACAGCCCGCAACCATACATTACAAGCGAGTATTGAAGCAAGTACACGCGAATACTTCGAGCTAGAGCGTAAATTCGAAACAATGAAACACAAAATTAAAGACATGAAAGTTCGTCAATTACAGTTAATGGGCAAAGAAAATGTAACACGTGCCCACCATCAAATGGACGGTATGATTGCCAAAAACAATAAAGCAAATTTCGAAGATTTAGAAGCTTATATTGATAAATTGGCTTACCAAATCGACAAAGACCATGAAGTCACTACATTTGAAGCAAGATTCGCTGAATTAGAAAAAAAAGCAGTAGAAGACAGCTCACCACTACTAATTGAAAATAAATAACATGGTATAATATAAAGAAATAAGGGATGCCTCTAAGGAAGCATCCCATTTCTTTGAAGAAAAACAGAAGGATTTCAATTCATCAGTATGAAAGTTTTCTATGCATCAGATTTTTCACATACTTCATCCTTCATATCCTTTGTTATAATAGTTTCTTTTCATTACTGGATAAAGGAATTTACTAAGATGAAAAATAGAAAGTGGTTCCATCATATGATTAAAATATGCCTGTTTGCTTTAATTTTTCTTATAATACTTACACTTAGTTTATTAAGTTATCGTTTCATAGTGCAACAGCAAATAAAACAACAAAGTGCTGCCATTATAGAAAATGGCGGTATTAGTGAGTTAAAAGAAATAACAGTCAATGGGGATAAACAATTTATATTAGTGGAAGGGCAAGATAAAGAAAAACCGTTTTGTTTATTCCTCCACGGTGGTCCCGGTGCACCGTTTCCTTATGGTGTAAGTGCTAGAACATTGTTTCCAGAAATAACTGAGAACTGCGTAGCTGTATTTTATGATCAACGTGGTTCTGGTAAAAGTTATAATAAAAACTTATCAATGCAAACAATGAACCTAACTCAATTCACCGAAGATGCTAATCGTATCGTCGATTATATCAGAGTACAATACCAACAAGAAAAGATCTTTGTCATTGGTCAATCATTTGGAACAGTAATTGGTACACACTTAATAGCTCAGTATCCTGAAAAGTTTCATGCTTATTTAGGCATTTCACAATTGACGAATACGACAAAGGGGCAGGAACTTGGTTATGATTGGATAAGAAAGGAAGCCCAAGCTATTAATGATGAGAAAACTCTCAAAATTTTGAAGAATTTAGGTAAGGGACCATATCTTGAAGAAAATGAAGATCAATTTAGCCATCTGATCAATCAATATAAAGGAATGAATTATTTTGATGATACCATAGAAAAGGTTAATCTTTTTGATTTAATTAAAGGGGCTTTTACTTCTCCGGATTATTCTTTGCAAGATATTTATAAAGCATTTATTTCTGGACCCCAATTTAGTCTTATCAAAAGCAAACAATTAAAAGAGGAAATTATTCTTACTAATTTTTTTGAAACTGTACAAAGTATTGATATTCCTGTATACATTATTCAGGGAAAATATGATAAACAGACAAATTATGAATTATCAAAGCAATATTACGAGATTTTAGATGCGCCAAATGGCAAGGAGTTTATTACATTGCAACATTCTGCCCACTATCCAAACAAACTTGATCTCACTTTAATAAATGACACATTAAAAAAAATGCTTGAAAATTACTAAAGCTGTAACTTGTTAGAGAAGTTCGGCTTCTCACATCAATTTTTAGAAAGAAGGGTGACCCTCTTGCAAAATTTCACAACAAATAAGCTCACATTTTGGGTACTATGCTTCTTTTTACTCGTCTTTGTGGAGCTTACAATTTTTAATAATGGTGGCGCCTTCTGTTTATTGATTGGGGCAGTACTTCTTTATTTAAGTTTTTCTAAGAAAGTTCGCTTTTTTAAATGGACTGGTATTTTCTTCATTGCGATTGCTTTATTCACGATGTGGAGCCTTCGTTTATTCATCGTTGTTATGCTCTTATATATGCTTTATCAATACTTACAACGAGAAAATGAACCAAAAGTAGTTGGTGCAGAGCTTTTTAAAAAACTATCTACCACTAAAAATGATTTAATTGGCACAATGCCCGCACCTACAGAGGCATACAAATGGCAAGATGTGCAAATTCAGCGTCTTGCGGGAGATATTACAATTGATACGACTCAAACGATTTTACCGGCTGGCACTAGTCTTATTACTATTCGACAAGGTATCGGTAAAGTTCAAATCTATGTTCCCTATGAAATACCATTCCGTTTACACTATACTACACTATTTGGTGAGCTTAGCTGCTTACATGTTGGCCCACAACGTATATTAAACGAAAGTGTTAGCTTCTCTGATGGAAATCCTGAGGATGCAAAACGCATATTAATTATTCATGTTGCAACATGGCTTGGAGATTTGGAGGTGCTACGTAAATGATTGCCTTTATCTCAAGATTATTTACCTTATTTTTCATTTTAATGAGTGCTACATTCGGGTTACTTGTTGGCGTATGGGGAAATCCTGACAAGAAAACATGGGAGCCTTTATGGCTACAGAATTATAATAATTTTCCTCTTGGCGGGATTATTATTGTCAGCCTTTTTGCTCTGAGCTTCCTCTTTGCCAGCTGGATCAGTATGACCGCTCGTGCCAGAGAGGCTCAAGCAACGCGTATTGTAAAGCAATTAATCGAGCCTGATTTTGTACTTCCTAATAAGCAAGCCCTTCCGAAACCATTAAAAAAAGCAATTGTTCAAACAAGTGAATTAATAGATACACAACGTAAAAGTTTGCAACGCTTGTCCAATGAACGTGCAGAAGCTCATGACAAGATTATTCAAGAGCGAATTATTGCGGAACGTCAACGACTAGCTAGAGAATTACATGATTCTGTGTCACAGCAATTGTTTGCTGCCTCCATGTTGCTCTCGGCTTTGACTGAAAATGACGAAAATGCGACTAGCCTAAAACAAGTGGAAAAAATTGTTCAACAAGCACAGCTCGAAATGCGTGCATTACTGTTGCACTTACGACCTGTTGCACTCCGCAATAAAACGCTTGCGCAAGGCTTGGAGGAATTAATTATTGAGCTTCAGCAAAAAGTTTACTTTCATATTGAATATGAGCTAGAAGAAATGGCATTAACTAAAGCAGAAGAAGATCATCTTTTCCGCATTGCCCAGGAAGCTCTCTCCAATACACTTCGACATGCTAAAGCAAGTGAAGTTGAATTGTTGCTTGTTGCACGCGATGACTTAGCCATTTTACGAATTCAAGATAATGGTTTAGGCTTTGATGTAGAGGCAGATAAATCTACTTCGTACGGCTTGCAAAATATTGCTGAACGAGCAGTTGAAATTGGCTGCACATACAAAATTGTGTCAGTGCCTGAAGAAGGAACAATTGTAGAGGTTAAAATCCCACTACATAAGGAGGAGGTTAATGACGATGATTCAAGTGCTCATAGTGGATGATCATGAAATGGTGCGAATCGGTGTTTCAGCATACTTATCCGCTCAGCCAGATATAACTGTTGTCGGTGAGGCTGAAAACGGGCAAGAAGCTGTTGAGCGTGCCCTTGCCCTAAGACCAGATATTATTTTAATGGATAATGTCATGCCCATTATGACTGGTGCTGAGGCAACAGCAGAAATTTTAGCAGTATGGCCTGAGGCAAAAATCATGATGGTAACTAGTTTTTTAGATGATGACAAAGTCTACCCTGCTTTAGAGGCAGGTGCAGTCAGTTATATCTTAAAAACATCAAATGCTAAACAAATTGCAGATGCAATTCGTAAAACAATGAGTGGCGAAACCGTTTTGGAGCCAGAAGTCACTTCAAAAATGATGCACCGTATGCGCCATGGTAATAGTACAGCACTTTACGAGCAACTTACTGATCGTGAGATGGAAGTATTATTGCTAATGGCAAAAGGCAAAGCCAATCAGGAAATCGCCGACGAGCTATATATTGCCTTAAAAACGGTGAAAACTCATGTCAGCAATATTCTAGCAAAGCTTGAAGTTCAGGATCGCACTCAAGCCGTTGTCTATGCATTCCAGAACGGTCTTGCTAAATAAACTCTACATAAAAAACTGCATGTTCCTATGCAGTTTTTTCATCATTTTAGAGATATTTTAGAAGATCATTTACATGATCAACTATATATGTAGGATGTTCCCGTAGTAAATGCTTCAGCTATTAATTCTACTGCGTTCTTTCTGTCCACGTTCTCTCATCTGCACTTTTAGTCCAGTGTAATCATTAATTGCAAACAGTAAAGAATCGAGCTCTCTACGAGAGCGACGATTAGTTAATTCCCCTCTTATATTTACTGTTAGTTTATCTTTCTTTACAACTTCTGGTTGCATAAGTTTTTTAGTAGTTGTGTTCATTATTTGTGCTAATTGTTCTATTCTTTCAGGTTTTAGAGTTCGCTTTCCTTTCAGTATATATCCCACAAGTGATTTATTAAAAATAATTCGCATCAAAACCGGTACCATTATACATTTTTTTAATATTTTTAATGAAAGTCTTTATGACTAACTTCTAGAATTTTCTTTACGTAATCCCTAATTTCAGGATTCATAAATTGCCTCCCTATTTTAACTTTGCTTTGAATGTAACCCTTATTAAGGACTTTTCCTTCTTCAAAAGCTATACAATCACTAATTTGCTGTTTTACTTTTTTTACTTGTTCTAATTTTTCTTTTGTTTTATACACTTTATATCTGGCGCTTATTAATCGACATTCATCTGGAAAAACTAATCTTAATGATTCATTGCTTTTAAATCCAATTTGTTTAGTTACATCACTTAATTTAAGCGGTGGATACTCTTGGCTATTAATATACTTATATCAGTGCAGTTCTTTTTTCTTAAATACTAAGTTTCACTAAACCACTTTTGAGAAAAATATCCTTGAATGCAAATCCAATTGCGCTACCACCGCTGGCTCGTAGAGCATTATTGAATGCGACTGCATCGTTGTTCATAAGCTAAAAAAGCCTGCATCGGCAATGTTTGCAGACTACAGGCTTTTTATGACTGAGACAATATTCCTTTAACAAACGATGAGACAATGTACTTGTAGAACTCTTCCTCGGTGGCGAGTTGGGACTGATATTGCTGGTGAATCAGCTCGCTCATCTGAAAGCCGTAGCACGTCGAGAGAAAAGACATGGCGGCAAGACGCGCATCCTGTCTGGCTATGATTTTTTTCTTCTGCAGTCGTTCAAAATATTCAACCAGCAAAGAGTGCAGCTTCACCGGCGGCTCGGCCAGCACTCTGTCTAATTCAGGAAATATTCCTTTTTCGCGGATGCCAATCAAAATAATATCCGCATTTTTATGGAAAAACAAGCGGTACTGCTGGCTTACATTCAGCAGATCAACTTCCGGATTATCGGTCGCTTCCTCCATTAACAGCTTCTCAAATTGCGGGATATCCGAATGCCTTTCAATGATGGCTTCTAGTATGCCTTGCTTGCTTCCAAAATGCCGAAAAATAGTAGATTCATTGACTGTAGCTTCCGCTGCAATGGCTTTGGTGCTTACTCCCCGATAGCCATTCTTTTTTATGAGCCGTGTCGCGGCTTCAATGATTCTGTCTGAAGTATGCATTGTATTACTCCTTTTGCATATGTTAAACCTATTATACTACAAGTTATACATATGCAATAGGGTTCGGGATTCATCATCTTCGTAAACGTTTATTTAAGGTAAATCGCTTCTTTTTTCCCAGCGACTTGCTTCCGTAATCTTGACATGATCAGGCACTAATTGCGTGAGCGTTCCTAATTTATCGAACGTAATCTGGATTCGATCAGCGGGTAACAGCCATTGTTCGGTCTCGATTGCGCAGCAATCCGGTATCGTCCCCATTCCTATAATCGTACCTGGGAGCGGCGTGAAAACTTTGAGAACCTCCTCCATCACTTTTGCAGGGTGCGCGGAATACTCGGATGTGCTTCCCTTCCAGTGCAGTCTCTCTCCGATGCGTACATCCACATCCAGTGCCAGCGGGTTCTCAATTTCATCCGGTGTAACCAGAAATGGTCCTATTCCTTTGCTGTAATCAAAATCTTTGCACCGCGTTGGTCCGGTCAACGCCTGAAAATCAGGCCACTGCACATCGCGAGCAGTACTGTCGTTAAAAATAACATAACCAGCAATGCAGTTTCCTTTCCCTGTAACAAAGGCCAGCTCCGGTTCGATATCCAGGTAAGAAGAGTACGATGGCCAATGAATTGTAGCCCCATCACCAATCAATGCATTATGGTTACACTTGTAATAACTGAAAGTTACTTTATTCGGTTCCTGCTGGAATTTTTTAGCAATTTTTCGTTTGAACTCTTCTCTTTCCGCCCCTGTGTATTCTCTTTGCAGCAGATTTACGCCAGCATTTCTCAGATGTCTTGGCGTCAACCCGAAATCAATAAGCGCAGCCGGGTTCAGAATCGGCGGCAACAGTTTTACCGCTGCAATTGGACAGATTTCATTTTCATTGAATTGATGCGGCTGTCTAACAGCATATTGCATCTGTTCCTTAGCAGCAGCATGGCTTGCCGGCAAATGTTGTAGATAGCTGTCCATACTTTGTAGACTGTCAACGAATGTCCCCTGCTTTTTCATGATTGCGGCAAAAGACACGACAAATATCTCGTTAATGACAAGCCCAAACAAAGGTTCCTTCGAAGTTTTGGTGTGAAAGGTTACCAGTTTCATGTTTATAGAGCCTCCATCCATGTAGTGTGATGTTGTTCAGTTATTATCATATTACACAGAGTGAATGCACGCAAGTGCTCGCTTGCTTTTTATTTTCCATTCTCTATAATAAAGATGTAGTCAGTGTGACTAACAAAAAAACATATACGCAAAGGAGAATTATTATGAAGTATAGAAGTATTATCCAAAAACCTCGGGTTAAATTTTTTGAAGTCGCTGATGGCGTCTTTGCCGGTATTTCGCCGTATCGTGGTATCAGTTGGGCCAATGCCGGGTTTATCAACAAAGGTGAAGGTCTGGTGTATGACACGTTCTTCGATTTGTTCCATGCGCGAGAAATGCGAGATGCTTTTAAGGAAGTAAGCAATGGCGGCTCTCCCGCCTATGTGGTGAACTCGCACTATAACAGCGACCATACCTGGGGGAACAAAGTGTTTGAAGAAGCCTGTATTATTATGCACAAGCAAGCGGCCAGGGAGCGTCTTACCGAAAATATCGCATGGATGGATAGCGTCATCAAAAGAGGGAAGAATTCTCCGGAATCGACTCAAGGCGAGAAGTTTTTTGCAGCGGAATTTGAAGGATTCGACCTAGAGGGCGTAGAATGGGTGCATCCGAATATTGAGATAAAGGACGATATCAACATACGTCTTGGCGAAACTGAAGTTATGATTTACAATGTAGCTCCGGCCCACTCTGACAGTGACTTGCTGTTGTGGATGCCAAAAGAAAAAGTAATGTTCGCCGGCGATGTCGTGTTTAACGGTTGTACGGCATACAGTGAAGAAGGAACCCTCAATTGGATTAAAGTACTTGATCGCATTATCGATGACATTAAACCTGAAATCGTTGTTCCAGGACATGGCGCCATATGCGGCCTGGACTTCGTGAAGGAACAGAGAGACTACCTCCTGAACTTGATCAGTGAGTTCAACAAGCATTACAATGACGAGATTGATTCCTTGTCCCTGACTAAGGAAATCAATATTTCTCGCTTCCTTCATTGGATTCAGCCAGAACGTTTGTATGTTACGGTGGATATCCTCTTAAAAAGCAAACGGGGGTTACCATCTCTTCCAAATTGGAATGAGGTTCCTACAAAACTGGAAGACATGAAGGCTTTTTTATCCGAGAAATATGGAGATCGAATCAAGCCATGGGACCCTATGAGCGTATGGCAAGAATAGCGTATGTATATTGCAGAGGCTATTGGATTCGTACGTCTGGAGATGGCCGTAATGGCCATCTCCGCAGTAAATCGTTGAAACAATGAAAACTTTCGTATTGTTTTATTCGAAACTAAATAGAGAGGTGGAAACATAATGACGGTAAAGCTTTATTTCATGCCAGCTGGTCGTTGTATTTTAGATCAATCTTAACTTCTCCTTTCTAAATAGTTAATAGTTATAATTACATCATAAATTATAGGGTGTTATTAAGTTTAAATTCGACATCTCCCACTTGATTTGACTTCGTATAATTAATGTGAATTACATTTTCTTCTTCAACTATCCTGCGCCGTCGTTTTATAAGGTCAACCGGAAAATCTGGTTGACTATTTTTTATTCAATTTATAGATTGATAGTATCCGGAGTAGAACGGACCTGCCCGTGGGACTTGATCCCGACAACTAAACTGTTCGCCCTCTATTTGTTAACACATGATTAGGCTGGTTGGCGTATAACAGGCGAAGATATGAATGACAAGGTAGATAGAGGTTACTGGTCAATCCACTTTATAAGGAGGAGATAATTTATGAATCCAGTTGTAGTTCTGGATGTCGCAAAAGGTGAAAGTCAGGTTCAAATGTTCTTGGATAAAAAAATGCAGTGCATTTCTTCATAATCTCCCCTTTGGCAGAACGGGAACTATCTAAATGACTGCCTACTACTAGGTCGAAAAATGTTTCTATCTGAAAGTATTGCAATATTTGTTCAGCAAAATACTGTTGGCTTTGATGTGGCAATGGCAAGTAAGTACCCCCTTTGCCTTAAATTTGCTAACAACGCTGGAATATGGTGGTACAGTTTATTTTCAAACATCACTTTTTCTGTGAAACGTTCCCGATAATCTATTATTGCTTGCTCTATCTGTGCATCATTAAAGCCATAAATTTCACGAAAAGATACTGCTAACGGTGGTCCTATAAAAGTCTCAAGCTCATTTAATTCACTCTCTATGATGCCAGCCTTTTGCAATGCGTAATGTACTGATTTCGTTATGCCTATTTTCGGGTCAGATAGTGTTCCATCCAAATCAAACAACACAACGCTATAGTTCTTTATATTCTCACCTTTCTTTTATACGATTGAAAAAGAACCTTTTTTTATATATACGTTAATAATTGTAAAAAGGAGATCTTACATGAACAATCGTTTTACTTATCAACACTTTGTCACAAATAATGTTTTTTCCTTACTTGATCCTATTTTTTTCGTACTGCTCTTGTTCTCTATTTTTCTATTTATAATGATCTTTATCAAAAAGATACCCATTTGGTTGTGTGCCCTTTTTTCAAGCTTAACAGTAATTGTATCTGCTCAGCTTCTCTGGTTCTCAGGCATTATTGCTGATGAACTAAATCTGGGAGGTAGTGCATAGGATTTCATTCTTTTTATTGTTATATGTATTATACAATGCTTAACATTATGGATGGCTATTATGAAAAACTATAAAAAAGTACCGCAACGCTCAGCAACTTGATAAGTAAGCAGAGTGTTGCGGTATTTTATTAATCAACTTAAAGTGCTTTCACTTTTGCGACTACATTTTCTACTGTGAATCCGTATTTTTCCATTACTACTTCACCCGGTGCTGATGCGCCGAACTTATCGATTGCAAGCACATCACCTTCAAAGCCAGTGTATTTATGCCAGCCGAATGATGCACCCATTTCAATCGCTAGACGCTTTGTCACAGCTTTTGGTAGCACAGATTCTTTGTAAGCAGCGTCTTGTTTTTCAAAGCGGTCCATAGATGGCATTGAAACTACAGCTACATCCAAACCTTCTGCTTTTAAAGCCTTTTGTGCTTCAACAGCAAGTGAAACCTCAGACCCTGTTGCAATTAAAATAGCATCTGCTATTTCTTTTGTAGCAGGAGATACTGTATAAGCACCCTTTGTTACGCCCTCACGCACTGTTTCAATAGAAGCGTCAAGAACAGGTAAATTTTGACGAGATAAAACTAATACTGTTGGCGTTTTTTCTGATGAAACGGCAAGCTCCCATGCAACTGCTGATTCATTTGCATCTGCAGGACGTACAACAGATAAGTTTGGCATTGCACGTAATGATGCAAGGTGTTCGATTGGTTCATGTGTTGGACCATCTTCCCCTACTGCAATAGAGTCATGTGTAAATACATACGTTACAGGAAGACCCATTAATGCTGAAAGACGAACTGCTGGACGTACATAATCTGAGAATACAAAGAATGTACCACCAAATACATTTAAACCACCGTGAAGAGCCATACCATTCAAAGCAGCACCCATTGCAAATTCACGAACACCAAACCAGATGTTGCGACCAGCATAATCGTCTGCAGAGAAATCACCTGCACCCTTCATCGTTGTTTTATTGGAGCCAGCAAGGTCAGCAGAACCACCGAAGAATGATGGTGTTTTCTTAGCAATGGCATTAATAGCATCACCAGAAGAAGAACGAGTTGCTACAGATTTACCTGACTCATATACTGGCAATTCAGAAGCGAAGTCCGCAGGTAATTCACCATTCATAGCTTTTTCAAATTGAGCAGCTAACTCTGGGAATTCTTGCTTATAAGCAGTAAATTTCGCATTCCAAGCTTCTTCAGACTGTGCTCCTTGCACTTCTGCGGCAGCATTAAAAGTATCGTATACTTCAGAAGGAATTTGGAATGGCTCGTGTGCCCACTCATAAGAAGCTTTCGTTAATACCACTTCATCAGTACCAAGTGGCGCACCATGAGAATCTGCTTTACCAGATTTATTTGGAGAACCGAAACCAATCACTGTTTTCACTTCAATTAATGTTGGCTTGCCAGTTGATTTTTTCGCTTCTTCAATAGCTGCATTAATCTCATCAACATCTGTACCAGCTGCAACTTTTAAATAGTTCCAACCATAAGATTCGAAACGTTTTTGAACGTTTTCTGAGAATGACTTTTCTAAGTCACCATCTAAAGAAATATCATTTGAATCGTAGAGTACGATTAATTTTTCAAGTTTTAAGTGACCAGCTAATGAAATAGCCTCTGCTGCTACGCCTTCCATTAAGTCACCATCACCACATAGCGCAAATGTATAGTGGTCAACGATGTCATGACCTTGTTTATTGTAAGTAGCTGCTAAATGGCGCTCAGCCATTGCCATACCTACAGTCATGGCAATACCTTGTCCTAAAGGACCAGTTGTTGCCTCTACACCTACAGTATGACCATATTCAGGATGTCCTGGTGTTAATGAATCCCATTGGCGGAAGTTTTGAATTTCTTCCATTGGTAAACCATAGCCTCCAAGATGAAGTAGGCTGTATAGAAGCATGGAACCATGACCAGCTGATAATACAAAACGATCACGATTATACCATTTAGGATTTGCTGGATTATGGCGTAATTGTTTTGTCCAAAGCGTATAGGCCATTGGCGCTGCCCCCATTGGTAAACCTGGGTGACCAGAATTTGCTTTTTCAATAGCATCGATTGACAAAGTTCGGATAGCATTAATTGCTAATAGATCCGCATGTTGAGTCATTATATTGTGACATCCTTTCTCGTCCTATAATTGTTCTTCTACAGTTTAGTCAACATTGCTTTAGAAAACAATGCTTTTGTTATACTATTTGCAATTTCATACATACTTAATTGAATTGTGTCACATTAATTTAGAAATTTATTTTTTTTCGCTTGTCTTACCTTCTCTGGCGTTACATCATTACCTTCTGCATCTACCACTTTTACGTTTTCAATCGTATCACGCATCGTTGCTCTAAATGTATCTAAGTACTCCTTGCGAAGCGCTGTTCGCTCCTTCGCCTCTTCATCTGTTAGTTGTCCGCTTTTCGCTTTAGCAGAAAGTTCATTTATACGGTTAATTTTTTCTTTTGATAACATTGTTACACACCTTTCAGTACCTATCTTATACTACAGTATGCAAAGTATAGCACGGTTTCCCATTAAATGCAGTTATACCAACCCTTATTCAAGCTTTTGAAATAGAAAAAACACATGACTTCCAGATGTTTGAAGTGTATAAGTATTATATAGAAGGGAAAATTTAACTATCTGTGGGAGGAAGTAAATGTGAAAGTGACAACCAAGCGATTACTCATACGAAAATTTCAAGAGCAGGACTGGCAAGCTGTTTATAGCTATACATCAGATAAAGAAGTCATGCATTATATGCCTGAGGGTGTTTTCAATGAAGAGCAGGTGAAAAAGTTTATTACAGAAAATAGCGATGATAAAGCTAAACATTTCGCAATAGTTTTAAATAGTCACCAACAAGTGATTGGCCATATTGTTTTCCATCCTTATTTCGGTGAGCATACCTATGAAATCGGTTGGGTGTTGAATCCAATTTATCAAAATCAAGGCTTTGCTTCTGAAGCTGCTCGTGCTGTACTAGACTATGGATTTCGGGAAAAGACGCTTCATCGAATTATTGCAACTTGTCAGCCCGAAAATATTGCTTCATATAGAGTCATGGAAAAGATCGGAATGCGACGTGAAGGGTTTTTTAAAAAGTGTATACCGCATGGAGAAGAATGGTGGGACGAATACTATTATGCAGTCTTACAGGAGGATTGGAACAATTTATATCAGAAAAGTGAGACAAAAGTAGAATGAAGAAAACAGCATTGTCACTTTACCCCCAATTTAGCGAATATGATTTCTATGAAAGACCATTAAATAATGTTTATTACCTTTTGGACAAAACAAAGGGGTAATACTGAAAAATATGATCAAAATAATGAGAATAAATCAGGGATAACTCAAGCAGCACTTGCTAAGGAATGTGATGTTGTTAGACAGATGATCCATTATATTGAAAATAATAACTATGATCCGACCCTTGAATTTACTTTTATCATCTACAAAGCTCTAAATAGTCTTTTTGATGAGGTGTATACCTATGGCTAAGTTTCATCCTGATTATACGATTACCATGAAAGATTTTGTAAAGGAGCACTCGATTTTATTACGAAAACAATCGCAAGAAGTTGCCATACCAGTTTCCTTAGAGGACCAACATACATTATTATCTATGCTTCAATATTTGAAGAACAGCCAAGATCCGAATCTAGCAAAAAAATATAAGCTTCGGCCTGGTAGTGGTTTATCTGCAAATCAAATTGGCGTAGATAAAAGAATGTTTGCTGTACTTTTTGAGGATCATGAGCAGAGACAAGAAATGGTTTTCATCAATCCTAAAATCATCAGTCATTCTTTAAATATGATCTATTTGCCTGAGGGAGAAGGTTGTCTATCTGTAAATCGACCTGTTCATGGATTTGTACCGAGATATGAACGAATTAAAGTAAAAGCCAATGATTTAGATGGACAAGAATTTGTTGTGCCATTAAAAGGCTATGGTTCTATCGTAGTACAACATGAAATCGATCATTTAAATGGGATTATGTTTTATGACAGAATTAATAAAGATAACCCTTTTCAATTACCAAATAATGTTGTCATCGAAAGCTACTTTTAAAAAAGAAAAAGATTAGCGGGTTCCTTTATTTGCCTGCTAATCTTTCTTGATGTTCTTGGAATCGGCGATGAACAGTCGCCTTACTTACTTCAAATCCTAACCCTCTAAGCGTAATGGAAATCTCTTCAAAGGTAAAACCCCGATTGCGTAGCTTCACGATTTCATCTACAGGCAATTCCTTCCGTTCCTGCCCAAGCGGATTACCGCGATTCGATAAGTTATTTTCAGGACGATAGCCATTTTCAACAGCACGTCGCATACCTCGGCGGATTTTTGCATTATGGATTCTACGCTGATATTCCTCTACAATCGCTAAAATCTCAAGCAGCATCGTGTCCATTTCATTTAATTGGACTGGCCCTGCATCACGCATTGAAAAAACATCTGTTGCTGATTTTTGTAATAAGTGCAATACAGCCATCCTTGCGTTTCCACGTCCTAAACGAGTTTCATCTTGTACGAAAAGGGCTTTTATTCCCTTCTCTTTGATAAAATCAAGCATTTCCAGTAAGCCATCGCGTTCTACGTCATAACCGCTATGCTTATCTTTAAAAACACCCTTTACTTCATAGCCTTGCTCGCTAGCATAGCGCACTAACTCTTCTTGTTGGCGCTCTAATGAGGAGCTTTGCGTTTCTTTTTCAGTACTTACACGGCAATAGACAACAGCCGTCAATTGGTTATTTTTCATTGTTCATATCTCGCAACTTCAATGGTTTTGATGGGATTGGCTTGATCACTCAAAACTGGAATAACTAGAGATTTTCCAGCCACGATTTTAATATCTGCTAATTCATTTTCTGATTTGACCAGCTTAATCCAATCATCTTTACTCATTTTACCACGGTATTGTTCTGCTAACGACCACAAGCTATCCCCATGTTCGATTTGAATTTTAGCGTAATTAACATCCCCTGGATCAGTGATGTAAAGGTAACCTGCGAATAGTAGACAAGCTCCTAATAAAATAGTGATATGTGTATTTTTCTTTAACCATGTCATAGTTATAACCCCTTTTTAGAATGTTTGTTCGGAATGTATGTTCTCATAATAAAGCGAACAAACGTTTTTGTCAAACACTTTTCGAACCTATGTTTGCATACGTGTTCGCATTCTGTTATACTATCAAATAAGATGAATGATATTAGAAAAAAGAGGTGAGCAATCATGAAAAAAGTATCGAAAAGACAAGAGGACATTTTAGCGTTCATTAAGGAAGAGGTGCGGGCTAAAGGATATCCACCATCAGTACGTGAAATCGGGGAAGCAGTTGGACTTGCTTCAAGTTCAACTGTTCATGGTCATTTGGCTCGATTAGAACAAAAGGGCTTTATTCGTCGAGATCCTACAAAACCACGTGCAATTGAAATTCTAGAGCCTGAAGAATCCATCCAAAAGCAACATGTCATCCATGTACCACTTGTAGGGAAAGTTACAGCTGGTTCTCCTATTACAGCCATTGAAAACATTGAAGAATATTTCCCACTGCCAGATACATATGGCACAAGTGAGGATCAACTATTCATGTTAGAAATTATGGGTGAATCTATGATTGAAGCAGGCATTTTAGATGGGGATTTAGTCATCGTGAAGCAAAAGTCAACGGCCAATAATGGGGATATTGTTGTAGCCATGACAGCTGAAGATGAAGCTACTGTAAAACGCTTCTTTAAGGAAAAAAGTCATTTCCGTTTACAGCCTGAAAATTCATCAATGGAACCTATTATCGTCGATCAAGTTTCCATATTAGGACAAGTTGTAGGTCTTTATCGCCGTGTGCATTAATCATTAAATGAGAGTTTGAGGATTGTGTTCCTTACTGAGCATATATCCTCTTTTTTACGCAAAAAAAGAATCCACAAACTATTGGATTCTTTTACAATGACCTCTCTAAACCTCTTTCTTAAATTTCAAGCTCGCTTCAATAAAGGCTGCAAATAGCTTTTGTGCATGTGGATCTCCCGCTATAGCTAATTCCTCAGGATGCCACTGAACAGCCAAGCAGAATGGCAATTCCTCATGAACCACTGCTTCGATAATGCCATCACTTGATTTAGCTACTACTTTTAATTTCTCCGCTAACACATTCACCGACTGATGATGAAAAGAATTTACGGCAATCTTCTCTTGTTCCAGAATAGTGGCTAATAAATTCTCAGCAATAATCTGTACATAATGGGTAGTTACAGACCTGCTAGATTGTTGCATATGTTTGATCAACTTCGTACTATAATGATCACTATCAATATCTTGATATAACGTACCACCTAACGCAACATTTAATATTTGAATTCCCCGACAAATTCCGAAAATAGGCATTTTCCGTACAAAAGCGGCTTCAATTAATGCTAACTCAACGGTATCCCTAGCAGGATGAATCTTTCCAAGCTTTGGTGAAGGCTCTGCCCCAAATAGAAAAGGATGGACATCGTAGCCTCCCGATAACAATAAACCATCTGTAAGGGCTAATATTTGTGCAGCGTCTTCCTCTACACCTAACGGAATAATGAGTGGGATCCCTCCCGCCTCAATGATACTTTTGCTGTAAGCAGCATTTAAATGAGCTGACAAATCATCTTCTACAAAGGCTGTAATTCCAATAATCGGCTTCACTTGATTCCCTCCACATAATTGAAGATTAAACAATTACCAAAAACCTAAATACCAATTGATGAGCGGATCACCATAGAAATAAACAATAATAGCGGCTAATGCAATGGATGGACCAAAGGGTATGGGTGTTTTTCGACCCTGCTTACGTTTAGACAAGACAATCATTCCAACAATCATGCCAATAACAGCCGCTAAAAATAACGTTAACAGCGTATGAATAGTACCGAGAACGAGGCCAATTAAAAAAAATAATTTAATATCGCCTCCACCCATACCACCTTTCGATAAAACTGCAATACTATATAATATGCCAAAACCAACAAGTGCACCCACAAGACTGTCCCACCAAGGCGTTAATGGTGACAGTACTCGTCCTATGACGAAAAGAGGCAAAAAGAATAGAAGAATCTTATTTGGAATCAACATATAAGCAAAATCTGAAACAACTATAATGACCAATAATGAGATGAACAATAAAGCTACTATATATTCTATGCTCCAGCCTAGCTCCCAATAAGCAACGGCAAATAATAAACCCGTCAATAATTCTATTGCGGGATAAACCCAAGAAATTTTAAAACCACAGCCCCGACATTTTCCTCTTAAAAATAGATAAGACAGTACCGGCACTAAATCAAGTGCCGTTAATCGTCTCTGACAGTTGGTACAATGTGAAGGGGGGTGTACAATAGACTCCTTCCGCGGCACGCGTAATCCAACCACATTATAAAAAGAGCCAAAGACAAGCCCAAATAGAAAAATGATAATTGTATAAGCCATTTCCATATTCATGTCCTCCTAAACCAATAGGCGCCCATACAATAAGTATGGAGCGCCTATTCATGTAATTATTGTTCTTCTTCGTAATAGAACGTCGTTACTTGAACGGTAGCCATTAAAGTAAGATCCGCATTCTTTTCTAGTTGATCCTGTTCCCCAGGTAACTTAATTTCGATTGCATCTGTCTTCATCACACGTTCTAATTGCTCTAGCTCTTGTAAAAAACTTTCAAGAGAATTGAAATCAAGGGCACCAACTTCTAATATAAATGTAATGAGCTTTAAATTCGCTGGTAAAGAATCTTTTGAAAGAGAAGAAATAGGTGTGCTAGGTTTATCGGTACCTTGTCCACCATTGACCTCGGCTTCAGCTTGTTCCACCATATTAAGTTCTTCTGATTGCCTAACAGCTGCCTCATCATTTTGTACAGTTAAACTCTCTATGCGTGTGCCTGCTACTTCCTCGATCTCTGCTAAATCTAAAAGAATTTTTTCAACTGCTCTTGTGGCAGGCAACTTTTGCCGTAATGATAAAATATTAATAGTAGGCTGCCCCTGTTCTTTGTCTAATTGAGCAAGTTTTTCGTTTATACGAGTAACCTCTTGCTGCACTTGTGATATATGGTTTTCTTTCGCTTTAACTTCATCCAATTTTGGTAATAATAAATAATAATAGAGGGCAAATAAAATAGCCGTTATCAATGCAATTAATAGGATAATAGAAGAATTTTTACTACTCGTTAATTTATTCATGAGCGCCGCCCTCCAGCTAAATACATAAAATCAATGGTCGCTGTAATGGACACTGAATAGCGTGGTACTTCTTTAAACTTTTGTTCAGGCGTTAACTCCTTTGGTTCACCCAGTTCTACATCAAAATTAGTTACAGTATTAATTTGTGCATCTGTAAAATAACTGCTCATTAATAGTCGCTCCACATATTTTGAAATATCAGCCATTGTTTCAAAATCCGCTTCAATATTCACAGTATTTTCGCCGAAAATATAGCTACGTAAATAGGCATTAGTAGGTAGTAAAGTTTTGCTTTCATCAATCAATGGTGTTACTGGATAGGACACACTTTGAATAAAGGACACAGATTTCTCTATTGACCCTTGATCGATAGTTTGTCTTGTATCTAATTCCTGCTGCAATTGTTCAAGCTGTGTCGTTAATGTTTGTTCCTCTGCGGCTAAATGTGTCAAATTACTTTTTGAAGTAAAAAATAAAAAAAGTAAGTAAGCCACAATAAGAGCAACTAGGACCATCAACAAACTATAAAAAAGCTTAGGAGAGGCTGTTTTCTTCTCAAGTTGTGGTAAGAGGTTTATATCCGGAACCATTAATGAACCTCCTTTAACGCTAAGCCGAGCAATGTTGAATAGTCTTTCTTAAAATTAGGAAAGGACTTTTCGATTTTTGTGCTATCGACAACCATTAACGGTGTTTCTAAATTAGAGGCTATCAAGGTCCCTATTGATTTCAGCAATGGATTATCACCAAGCATGATGATTTCATCCACTGTCTTTTCTCCTTTATGTAAAGAAAATTTAAAGAAATTCATCATGCGATCAATCTCTAAAACTTGATCCATAACAACCATTTGATAAACTTCTGTTTCACCCTCATAGATAAACTGATAGCTAAACTCATCATCTTTTCTGCCCTGCCATTGTGTCATATCTGTTTCAATTGATTGGTAACGTAAAAACTCAATTTGCCCATTGGAAAAAATACTAATCGAGAGTTCGTTGATGGACCATTCGGCTATTAGGTACGTTTTATCGGGCATTAATAACGACATGTACTCCAATAACCGAATATTGCATAATGCACGAATATCAGCCGCTTCAGGATCTAACGAAACATCTAACAGCATACCTACCATTTTCGTTATTTCCTCAGAAGGGGCAGCAAATAATATTGCCTTGCCATCCTCCTCATCGGCATCATAAACATCAATTAGCGGATCCTGAAATGGTAAATGTATGGAGTGGCCAAGCTCCATTTCAGCATATCCACGTAATTCCTGAGGCTTCACATCTTTAGGATGCTCAAAATTTTTTAATAACACAGTCGTATCTGGCACAAACATACGGACAGGCTGTTTCTTCCCTGTCCATCTCACAACTTGCTCCTTTATGATCTCAAAAAGAGCGACTTCATCTATAATTGTTCCATTTTCAACGATGCCAGCTGCTAAAGGATATTCATAACCTTGCCACTGATGAGGTTCCGGTCCTTTCGCCACAATCGCACGCAGCACATAATCCTTTAGTTCAATCGAAACATGCGATTTTCTCTTTCTCTTAAACATGTGAAAAGACCTCCTTTTGTTATTCAGTAAAAATGATAATTAGTCATCCATTTCCCAACCAGAAACGCAAAATTTATGCGTTTTTGAATGGGTTGGGAGGACTAATTAATCTTTGTCATCAGTTGGAGTCTTTCCTCCGACCGGTTCTTTCCCTGCACTTGTCAGTGCTTCATTTAGTTCTTTTTCGGTTACTTCTGTCTTATCCAATTTGAGACTAGTTTTCATCTCTTCGAACCTAGGATAAGTAACTGACCACTTATCATCTTTAAAAGAAACTAAAGTATCTTTTAAATCAATACCATCAACAAAAGGCTTTAATGCTTCTGCATCACAAGTTCCACTATCTGTACAAGCCCCATCAATATAAGCAATTTTTGCACCTGAAAGTATATTTGACGCTTCAGCTAAAATCGCACGGTCCTTCGACTTATTAATAATATTCCCAATTGCTGGTACAGCGATTGCTGCAATAATTGCTAGGATAACAATGACAGCTAATAGTTCCACCAATGTTAAACCTTTTTCATTTTTCAATAGTTTTTTATTCTTCCATTTTTTAAACATAGTGTTTTCCTCCTCAATAGTTTTATATGAAGTGTGTTTACACGAGCTTCTGAAATTTACGGCGAATCTACACAATCTCGCCCTATACATATGCCACCATATCCTTGATTGCCTTTGCGATTATCATCTGCAATATGCTCGATGGTTGCATTATCAAAATTAATATACTTTCCATTGTTATAATAAATTGCATGTGCATTGAAAAAGTAGTTGCCATCGATAAATTGGACATTGGCATTCTGACCTTCTTTGTCTGCCTCCAATATTTTACCTGCACTGTCTAAGTAACCTTCCGATACTAAGTCTTTCACATAGACTATTTGCCATTGATCGGCGGTTTGATGTTCCATAAAATAAAATTGTGCGCCATGAATAACATGGAGTGCATCCGCCTTCATAGCCTTATAACGTGAATTATCAATAGTATTACTTATTGCTGGAACTGCTATTGCTGCAACTACAGCAAGAATAACAATGACTGCTAAAAGTTCGATTAATGTCAAGCCTTTTTCGTTCTTTAGCACATTCCCCATGTCCGGTCTCTCCTTTAATCCCTAACCATGAATAGCTACCTACTTTCCACTCTTATTGTTAGCATCTTCTAAGTAGGTAATTTTCATTAAGCGGAAGACAGGCATTAATTTCTATCACATATTTTCATATAATTGGAACATCGGTAAAAATATCGCTGCTACAATTACCCCTACAACTAGAGCAAGCACCACGATCATTAAAGGCTCAATCAGTGATTTCATGGTATCGACGGCACGGTTTACTTCTTCCTCATAAAAATCAGCAATCTTTTCAAGCATGTAATCCAAGGAGCCTGTTTTCTCACCAATTGATGTCATTTGGGTAACAAGGGGTGGAAATAGCCAGCTTTTTTCAAGTGGCTCTGATAGGGTGCCACCCTTTTCTAAATTATCTCGAGCCTCCAATACCACTTTTCCAAGAACCGGATTTCCACCCACTTTTTCGACAATCGTTAATGCTTGTAAAATTGGGACGGAGCTACTAAAAAGGGTTGATAATGTTCTTGTCATTCTCGCAATAACATCCTTTTGTAATAACTGTCCAAAGATTGGCATACGCAGTAAAAAAACATTGACTGCATAATGAAACTCTTTATTATTTTTATAGAAATAGTGTAAGCCCACTACTAAACCCAATAACCCTAACATCACAAGGTACCAAAATTGAATGAGCCAATCACTGATACCTACGACAATGACTGTTATTAACGGCATATCTAAATTCATCTCTTTAAAGGCATCCATAAAGGTTGGTACAATAAAAACCATTAAAAACATACCAACTACCAGTGTCAAAACGGATAAGATTGCTGGATAGGTCATGGCGGATTGAATTTTTTTCTTAATGTTATATTGCTTTTCTAGGGTGCCTGCAAGACGATCTAACGTGTCATCGACGTTACCTGTGGCCTCTCCTGCGCGCATCATATTGACAAATAGCAATGGGAATACTTTGGGGTGCTTCCCAGCTGCATCCGAAAAGGCCATCCCACTTCGAATATCCTCTTCAACCTGCATCAAAGCGCGCTTTAGTGGCTTACTGCGTGTCTGTTCACACAAAATATGGGTCGCTTCTACAACAGAAACACCAGCACGAATTAATGTTGCATATTGCCGACAATAAATGACAAACTCTTGGTGCTTTACTTTTGTTCCAAAGGCAATATCTTTATGTAAAATGCTATTTGATTCTTGCAGTTCTCGCGCATTAATTCCTTGTGCACGAAGCTTTTCCATGGCAACCTTTCTATTCGGTGCCTCCATAATTCCTTTTTTAGGCGCACCTGTTTTAGTACGACCACTATACCGAAATACCGTCAACTATAATCACCAGCATTCATATATGGACGAGCATCCTCTAGCGCAATCTTGCCAGTAGCAATCAAATGCTGCATCGAAGATTCTAAAGTGTGCATGCCTAAAGCTTTACTTGTCTGCATCACACTTGGAATTTGGTGTATTTTTTCATTACGAATTAAATTCGAAATAGCAGGTGCCTGTACTAATATTTCTGTTGCAGCAATGCGCCCTTTAACATCTTTACGTACAAATAAACGTTGAGAAATAATGCCTTGCAAAACATTTGCAAGCTGTACCCTAATTTGACCTTGTTGATGTGGCGGAAAGACATCAATAATGCGGTCAATCGTCGTAGGTGCACTACTTGTATGAAGTGTTGCCATCACCAAATGCCCTGTTTCAGCTGCTGTGATAGCCGTAGAAATCGTTTCATAATCTCGCATTTCCCCTACTAAAATAATGTCGGGATCCTGACGTAATGAAGCACGTAAACCATTAGCGAAGCTCATGGTATCGACTCCAACTTCACGTTGATTGATAACCGATTTCTTATGCGTATGCAAATATTCAATAGGATCCTCTAACGTAATAATATGTTTCGACCTTGTTTCGTTGATATAATCAATCATTGCCGCTAAAGTAGTTGATTTACCAGAGCCAGTCGGACCAGTAACTAAAATTAAGCCTTGTGGTTTCTCCGCAAGTTTATATAACACTTGTGGCATATTAAGTGCTTCAATAGAAGGAATTTTTGCCTCGATTAAACGCGCTGCAATCGTCACTTCATTACGCTGATGATACGCATTTACACGAAATCGACATTTCCCGGGCAATGAAAAGTTAAAGTCTGTTTCTCCTCTTGCTTCAAATTCCTGCTGTTTATGGACAGGAAGAATGATTTTCACCATTTCTTTTAAATCTTCGGTTTCCAATGGTTCTGCACCATATTGTTCCAGCTGCCCATGGATACGATATACTGGTGGAATGCCTTTTGTTAAATGAAGATCTGATGCCTTTTTTTCAAATGCACGTGTTAATAATTCAACAATTGAATATGCTGTCATTTCTGTCACCCCTAATCTGCACTTGCGACGCGTAATATTTCTGATGTTGTTGTTTGACCAGCTACAACCTTTAATAATCCATCTATTAATAAGGTGTGATAGCCTTTTTCCTTCATATAATCCCGTAGCGCTAAGTCACCTACACGATTTAAAATCATATCCTTCACTTGTCGATCAACAGGAAGAATTTCATGGATAGCCATACGTCCTCTATAGCCAGTGTTACTACAGGCAGGACAGCCACGCCCTTTTTTACCATGCGTCACACCCTCCACACCATTTTCCTCTAGTATTTCAAGTTCACGAGTTGTAAATTCATAAGGTTCAGCACAATCACGGCATACTTTACGGACAAGTCGTTGAGCCATAATACCTACAAGTGAGGAGGATAGTAAAAAAGGTTCAATCCCCATATCATGTAAACGGGAAATGGATTCTACTGCACTATTCGTATGCAATGTACTTAACACTAAATGTCCTGTTAGTGATGCACGAATGGCGATTTGGGCTGTTTCAAGATCACGTATCTCCCCCACCATTACAATGTCGGGATCTTGTCGTAATATTGAACGCAATCCGACAGCAAACGTTAAGCCAACCTCTTCTTTTACTTGAATCTGGTTAATGCCATCTAACTGATATTCCACTGGGTCCTCAACCGTAATGATATTGACGCCCTCCTCATTTACATGAGATAAGGCTGCATATAATGTAGAAGACTTACCAGAGCCGGTTGGTCCCGTTATGAGCATAATACCGTTTGGTCTGGCTATCATTTTCCTAAAAAGTGCTTCATTTTTTGCATTAAAGCCCAATTTATCAATATCATTTGCTGAATTGGTTAAATCTAAAAGTCTCATAACAACCTTTTCACCATAGACAGTCGGTAATGTCGCTAAACGTATATCAACAGGTCTGAAATGAACATTTGTTTTAATACGACCATCTTGAGGGATACGATTTTCAGTAATATTTAAGTTACCCATAATTTTAATACGAGCTAGTACAACATTTTGCATATGCTTCGGTAAGGATCGCTCAGTGCGAAGTACTCCATCAACCCGATAACGTACACGTAGCTCCGTTTCTTGTGGGTCGAAATGAATATCACTCGCTCTTTGTGCTACACCATTGGCAATGATTTGATTCACTAAACGCACAATAGGAGAGTCATCATTCTCAATCTCCTCTTGTGTTTCAGTGCTCGTCGCTGCTAAATCTAACATCGCAGCATCCATCGACTCCTGCAAATCATAGTATTTAGTAATAGTGCGATATAAATCATCTTTTGCTGCAATACTTGTCTCGATTTGACAGCCTGTCGTCATACGAACTTCTTCAATCGCAAAATAATCCATCGGGTCTTCCATGGCGATAAATAGTTTATTTTTCTCTTTGCGTATTGGCATAATATTGGTTCGCTTAGCAAGCTCGGCAGGAATTAATTGCAATAAATCCGGACTAATTGAAAATTGATTTAGGCTAATATGTGGGATTCCCAGCTGAAATTCAAGTACTTCAATGAGCTGTTGCTCCGTTAAGAAGTTTTCTTTAATAAGGAAATCTCCAAGTTTCTCATTTTTTAACTTCGTAGTTAATGCGTACTCTAACTGTTCGATTGTGATAACGCCGGATTCAACAAGTAAATCACCTAAACGTTTTCTACCTGGTTTTATTGCCATAAACATACCTCCAATCGTTATGGGCTTGTTTGCACAAAATTACCACCCTTATCATAGTAGCCGTAGACAATTTCTGGTCCATCCTCTTGCTTTGTTTCCTCTTGTGGTGAAGGTTTTACATCAGGTAAGCCATTTCCGTCTAAATCAATTGCCAAATCAGAGTCCGCTGTATCTGCTCCTACCTGTTGAGTTGGCGTAGTAACGGTTACAGGCTCCTGCGACGAACGGGTAACGATTCGATTTTGAGGTACGTAGTAATCTCTACTGATTAACTGTTCTTCCGTTGCCCCATTCTTTACAATTGAACGATAAACTTCTACACGTGCCCCCTCTTTCCCCTCTTGCTCCACTCGTTCTTGGCCAGCCTTTAAATCTCCTGAATAGCGATAAATAATTCGCGGCTTAACGATTTTATCCTCGCTAACACGAACCGTAATGTCCTTGTCTTTCGAAGCAGCAAAGATTTCTATTTTTAATTGACCGCCTTCAAGGGAAGCTTTCATTTTACTAAGCTGATGAGATCGATTAATAAATTTTAAGTCCTTTGCTACTGCAGCATTAACATCCGCTTCAATCCCTTGCTGTAAATAGGTTGGATTTATTTGTTGGGAATGTCTTTCTAGAATTTCATAATCTGTTTGAAGGATTACACTGTATAGCACGGATGCTACAAAATCTAATCCTGCATCATTTACAACACCAGCTTGTTCTCCTAAAAGTGAAAGCAAGGAGATCGATTGGTTTGGAACAATGCTGACATCATTTAATAACGGAATTATTTTTGCAACCCCTCGACCTTCTGTTGGTAAATTAGCAATCTGAAAGGCAATTCTTTCGTCTACTTGAAACATTTCATCGTTGACAACCGCTTCAACCTCATGCTCTTTCAAATAGCTTGCTTGTATAGTTAATTTTTCCAACGTTTTTTCGGTATCCCAAATACCTACTGCATCAAGATCCTGGATAACCGAATCATTTACCAATACCGGAATGGGGAAATGTACAACTTTTTCTTTTTGCCAAAACGCATACCATGGCTTTTTAGATAGGTTTATATATTGAGCAACCACCTGTTTTATTTCAAACTGTAAATCATGTGCATTAATCTCCTGTTCTGTGCTACCCCCACTCACAACGAGAGGTGTTTCTTGCCATTTTTCCACAGCATCACGGATAACTTGTATAACATTTTCTGAATCAAAGCCTTCTACCGGAATACCACCAATTGTTGAAAAACCAGGACTCTCTTTAGCAAAAACCGTGCCATTTAGCACAAATAACGGAACAAAAAATCCTACAATTAGAACAATCATCAAAAACAAGCTAATTATTTTTATGTATGTTTTCATCCACATCATCCTTTATTTGGATATTCATTTTCAATTTTTATACAAATAATTCTACTTACATAGTAATTTAACACTACAAAAAAATCAACATTATCCCGGTTTTAATTAATTGAATTACATAAAAGTTCGAAAATAATTCAATAATTAGTTATAAAATACTATAATTAACCTCAATTTCATTCGATATATAATCATGATTTGTTATAATAGTCCTTAATCAATTATCTTGAAGTCACCACCTACTATATAAGTATTTGCTTAGGTCAAAATAATTAATTTACAGCTTGTTGAATAAAGTGAAGTGAACTAAATGTTTATCACTAAAAATTATGATATTCAGAAGATTTTACATACCTGGTAAAAAGATATTTATTTTACGGACATTAAATGATAGGGGAGTTTTCCAGTCTTCAAACGGTTGCTAAACCTTTGCTACGAGTTGTTAAACATGAGGATGACACGCAGAATTTCAAACTACTGATATATCAATATATTTATATAGGGGGCTTTAGATTGATAAAATACATTAAAAATGATAAAGGCTTGTCTTTGATCGAAGTTGTCGCTGCTCTTTTAATAATAGGGATTGTGTTAATTTCATTTTTTGGTTTGCTCGTTCAGTCAAATAAAACAACGCATAAGTCAAATGATATTATGGATGCTACTTATGCAGCACAGATAAAGATGGAGGAGATTTATAATGCGTCTAGTGGGGCTGCTTCATATGAAGATATAGCAGGGGGCTTTACATTGGATGAAGAGAATCCTGGAACGTCCCTGTCTTCTCTACCAACTAACCAAGTTTATAAATATAAACCTCAAGAAGAAGATCGTTTTACTTACTATTTAATAGTAGAAACATTTCCTGAAGATGACACTTATAAAAATGCGGTTTATGTACATCTAGAAGTTATTGAAAACAGTACAAATAGCAAAGCAACAATGGAAAATGTGTATATTCTGGGGAGGGCAAAATAATATGAAATGGCTCCGAAATAGCAAAGGTCTTTCATTATTCGAAGTGCTTACAGTCGTTGTAATTCTTGCCATTGTATCAATGTTAAGTATTAGTATTGTAACATCTGCTACAAAGCAACAACTCCAGCAAAGTACACATAACCGCGAAATTAAGGATTTATCCTTTGCATTAAAAGTAATTACGAAGGATTTTCGGAAGAGTGATAACCTTATCACTGAATCTGATGAGACAACAACCCCTCCTACTGAATTACACACATTACTTTTAGGTGAGCAAATTGTATCAATTTATCGCTTAGAAAATAATCAAATTATTCGAAATTCAAACGGTAGTGAAGAAGTCATAGCTTATAAAATTTCCGACTTTACAATCCGCGGAGGCAAAATTGAAATTATAAGTGAAGATGGTCAAACAGCTACAACAGATATTACTCAAAGGAGAGGAAAATAATGAGTGAAAAAATTAAAAATCAACAAGGTTCAGCGCTTGCGCTAGCGTTATTTTTAGTTGTGATTATCTCAATCCTTGGTATTACTTTACTCAGTATCTCTTCTAACAGTCTAAAACAAGTAGACTATGAGCGAAAAGATCAAGCGGTGTTTTATATTGCTGAGGCAGGGATGAGTTTAGCGAAATTAGAAGTAAAAAAAGAATTAACTGAAATTCAAAGTAGGTCCTATCAGCAAATTACTGAATGGATTGCTAGTGAAAATACGAGAAGAAAAAGTGCTCAACCTCAACTTCCTCGTTTAACAAAGACTGAGGCTGAGGCTGAATACAGAAAGATTCTAAATAGTGAATTCACAACGTTTAAAAATGCTCCGCCTGTGCTCGAATCACATGCCATTTCGGCAGGAAAAGAGGCAACCATTACAGTAGACACTAGTTTACCAGCAGATGGGACACCATTACTTTATCGAATTAATATTGTTTCAAAGGGCAACATCGATGGGGCAAAAGAACGTGAAGTAACACAAGAAATCAAAATCGAACCTCGTCTTCCGTTTCCAGAAGACGATGACAGTGGAGATGGCGAACATAATAATGTACAAACTCCATTGGAAGGATATTCAGCAATCTCAACTGGAAATATCAATCTAACTGGCAGTGGAAAAATAACAGGAAATGTGTCCACAAACGGAAAACTTATTTATGGTTGGACTTCATGGGTGGAAAATGGCACTATAGGTGTTACTAGTCCTGATAAAATTGAAAATATACAAGCATCTGGTGGGAAGAATACGGTGAGTCAAATTGTCTCCCCAATAAATATTAATCCGGTTGATTATGTACCAAAATCCTTTGGAGATAATTTTAATATCCCAGGGAATATTCCATATTTACCTTCATATCCCGCATTAAGTCCTACAGGTGCAAATACATCATTAGGCCAGAATGGTGAAATCAATCTAGGTTACAATGAGCGTAATCACACTCTTTTGCTAACTGAACAAGATACTAAACTGCGAAAATTATCAGCTATTGGTGGCACAAGTTTAACTATTGATTTAGGAAACACTAGCGGAGAAAAGAATTTATATATTGATACTATAAATTTAGGGGAAGTACAAATATCAATAAAAGGCACTGGAACACTCAATATCATTTCTAATAATATTTCAACTCTTGATGGAAGTAGTAGTATAAAAATCAGGGATAAACAGACTACCTCTTTAAATTTATGGTACGGTGGTAACAAAGAGTTATCTATCGGTGGAACATTTATACTTGAAGGTTCGGTTTATAATAAAAGTGCTAATATAAGACTACAAGGAAGTCCTAAACTTTTTGGAAATATTATTTCAACTGGTAAGAAAATCACGGTACACGGCGGAGATGCCTCGGCAAATGGAATGTATGTTATCCTTCCTAATGGAGAAGTAGCAGTTTCAGGTTCAGGAAAAATAAAAGGAATTGTCATGGCTGAAACAATCACTGTTCAAGGGGGTGGCAGTGAAATCATTTTCGGTGAGCCCCTTGTGCCCATTGACAAAGAAATAACAGATTACCCTACTCCAAATGTAAATGATAATCTTTTCTCCACTGAGGAAACAAGTATGATTGAAAATTAATGTATAAACCAAAACAGCTAATGAGAATTTTCGTTTGGCTGTTTTTCATCTTTCTTAATTCATAAGGCTTTTATTTTTTTCGTCAGTACTTGTTTTAAGATCAATTGTTCTTTTGAATCCTTCTTTTTATTAGATTTGAATAGTAAAAATGTCAAAGCGCCGTTTATCTCGCTTTGACATTTTTCATGGCTCCTTTTACTGACAACCATTTCCTCTTTTTTATTCCCTGTTCCTCAACAACCTACCCGACAACAACATCCCAATACCACCGATTGTAATAAACAGAACTGCTCTAATTAATAAATCAAGGGCAGACAAGTCAAAGAAAATAAGCTTGATAAACGCAATGATTAAGATAACAAAACCTGTGGTACGAAGCGTTTTGAAATGCTGTGTGGAACTAAGCCATAGCGAAATGCTCGCTGTAAGGAATAATGTAATCGTTGTTAGAGCTATGCTTAGCTTCCAATCAAGTAGATGACTATACGTAAATTGATGGATGAGTCCCCAAATCGAGATCATTGTGAGTACGATGCCCGAGCTAACAATAGCATCTACATATTTCCCCATCCGTTCTTCATACAACCGATAGATACGCCCCTTTACAAGAACGTCTACGATAATGGCCACTATGACTGCTATATAAACCGATCTTGTCACGATATTCAAGCTTTCCATCATAGATGGTTTTGTGCTTATCATTAAGGAGAATACTACGAAAAATACACCTAGGACTGGCGTTAAAGCGCGCCCCTTGAATTGCTCTGATACTAGCAGGGATCCCGCAAACAATGCAGCTAATGCGATACAACTCATATACTGTATGTCATTTGATGCTGCAAAATATGTGGTATCTAATTTACCAATATAAGCTAAAAAATAGCCTGTGGTGATCACTGCTAAAATATCAATAACATATAAATCCTTCATGATTTTTTCAAAAGGTGATAGTGTTTCTTTTGGACGTCTAGCATACATGTAAATTACTACAAAATAAATAATTGGCATAAACAAGCTTAAATGATCAATGCTAATAAATGGTGTCGGTTCATGGACGATGAAGTTTAGCAACAGTGTTATCACAAAGAAAAACGAAGTGACCACTTTCATCATACTTGCACGTAATCGTAAGCTAATCATTACGCCTGCAAATGCGATCAATGGATACAGTAAATCATCCACTTTATTAGGTATATTCATAATAAGTATCGTATTACATAGGGTAATAAATGCGAGTGTTAAAGCACTATCAAATACTTCCTGCCATTTTTGTCGATAGCTATACAATGCTAATGCTGCAAATAAACCAATCAAGATAAGTAGCAACGCTTCCCCATATTCGAGTGAACGAATGATAAGATTCATCAGTAATAAACTAAATGAGCCTAAGGAAAATTGGAGGCCGATATGAAGAGGTTTCCATTTTGACTGTGCACTATATAATCGACACCAACTTACGTAAAAGATTGCTAGAATAATAAGTAAACCAAACCCAAAGACAATTTGCTTATCATGATTCATAAACGCTACAACACTAACTGCCAGCACTGAGAAAAAGGTGGCTGTATAGAGCGCTAGCTTTTGCTTGTGTTGCTGGATGACCAATTGCAGCATAGCAAACAAAACGATAACAAATAGTAAAATAATGACGGCGCTAAAATCCATATATTCTAATAAATAAGGTAGTAATAATGAGGTAAAGGCAACAAAAACCGTTAGTGCCTCATTTTTCTTAAAATAACTTATCGCAATGCCATAGCCAATATAAAAAATCGTAATGCCAAGCGCTGGTGTAAGATGGATGACTTCGTATAAAATGGCACTAGCTGCAGTCGTTAAAATACCAACAATAAATGCTCCACCATATAATGAGATTGTAATTGCGGGTGAGCCAACTTTTCTACGTTCCAGTACATAGGCGATGACCGCCAATCCCACTGATAATATATAGGCAAGGATGATTTTCACGCCATTCGATAAATAACCATAGTCACTGACAAGTTTGAGACCCCAAAGTACCCCCATAACTAAAATAACCATGAATACTTTTGGAAGTGCCCACATAACACGTTCCTCCATCGATGGCTGTGGTTGCACCTCTTTTTGTACTTTTTTGACTGGGGTAGACTTCGACTCCAGCGTTGGTGTTGGTGTTGGTTTTATCGGAACTGATTGCTCGATCATTGTCTGTCTAGCATCAAGAGTATTTATTTTTTCATTGCTTTGTGTTCGCTTTAATTCATTTAACTCCTGACGTAAACCTGCCATTTCCTTCTCAAGCCTAGCCATTCTTTGTTCCATTTCAAGGGACATTCAATCATCCTCCCCACTTTATCAATTTTCTAACATTATAACACATTTATTCTTATTGTAAAATTACACTTTTTGTTTATTTTATCTTGGTCTCCGATACATTAATGCCTTTTCACTATCACTTGTACCTCGAGTCGTTGGATCTACAATGACACCCATTAATACAAGAATCGATAGAACAGTATTTAAAATAGATGCAATTTGGTCACTCATCGCACCAGTCAAATCAAAGCCAAAAATCGATGCTACTTGCTGTGCAAGTAGGAGTAACAATGAAAATAGCCCCAGTAAAAATGGTATATGTTGAAGACGAACCTTCCAGTTAATTCTCATAAAAGCTCACCTCCCCCCCTCTTGCCACAGTATATGCATAGTGGTTATGTGACACATATGCAAAAATGGAGCCCTTGAAAAGTTTACTAGGGAATTTTAATATTTTTTTGCGAACTAAACTATTTTCCAGTGGAAAGCTAGACAGGTTGTATCCATAAAGCCAAGCTCATATATTTAGTTAGGTTACATCCTGTCAGGAGATGCCTACCAATTTGAAAATGAGGGTGATTAAAATGGTGTATGAGTGGAATGCATTGAGGGCTATTGCTTGTTTAAGTATTGTGTTATTACATGCTACGACTAATATTGAAATTATCAATGGCTATATTGATCAGCCATACTATCAATTTTTCAGATTATTGCTCTGTTTCGCCACACCGACTTTCATTTTATTATCCATTTTAATATTAGCTAACCGCTACCAACATCAGCTTCCTTCCCAATTTTTATGGCATCGTTTTCAGTTTATTTTCATACCATTTGTAGCTGCTGGTATTATATATGCCGCTAATGCTGCTTTTCATTATAACGAAAATTTTTGGGATGCCCTGTATCGCCACATTGTTTTAGGTGATTTTTCTGGATGGTTTGTCATGACCATTTTTCAGCTCTATATACTCTTTTTTATTGTGAAAAAATATAAAATTTCCAGTATGTGGTTTATCCCTATTCTATTCTTACTGGGGATTGTCTATATGACACTAGCAAATTTAAATTTAGATTATTTCATACAGAATGATCATTTTATGCGTTTGCTCTTTGTGGGCTGGCTTCCTTATTTTGTATTCGCTTACCTCATTGGTAGTCATTATGAAAGATTCGCTTATTTTCTCGTTAAATACAAATTCTTCACAGTCTTATCTGCCATTCTTGCAACGACCATATTATATATAAATTATTATTTAGGCGCTCAACAAATTACATCGAGAAGGATTGATATGATACTATTTGTGCTAGCTATAGCAATTTGTATTTTAGCGTTTGCTCAAATTTTGCCTAAACTTTCCTTCATCCATATTATAAGCCGCTATTCCTTTGGTATCTTTTTAATTCACTGGCTCATTCAAGAATATTTAGCACCATATAGCGCATTACTTCCAACTACCTCGCTACAAGTCACTTCACTTTTTTTTGCTAGTTTACTCGTCTGTATGTTACTCATAAAAATCATTTCCTTTGTCCCTTTTAGTGCTTATTTAATCGGAAAATCTCACCAAAAAAAGCCTTCTCAATTATGAGATGGCTTTTTAACATGAAAAAATCACTTAATTATAGAAATTTATTCCTTCCAAATGATTGACAAAACACCCACTGCGTTATATGGTTAGTTACACAAGTGATTAACCAACTAACAAGCGAGGTGGATCGTGATTCATTCTTTAAATAATGAAAAACCAATTTTTCAGCAAATTCGCGAAAGGATAGAAGATGCCATTCTGGATGAAAAGCTATTGCCTGAAGATCGTATTCCATCTACCAATGAATTCGCTAAAGAGTACCAAATTAATCCAGCAACTGCCGGGAAAGGCGTGAATGAATTAGTGGATAAGGGTGTCATTTATAAAAAAAGAGGTGTTGGGATGTTTGTTCATCCGAATGCTAGAAATATTTTAATTACAGAGCGTAAAGAGAATTTTTTTCAACAACATATTGAACCATTGAAGAAAGAAGCTAGACGATTAGGCATCACAGATGAGGAATTACAAAAATTATTACAAGGAGGATAATGTATGAAAATTCAAGTGAACAATGTCACAAAATCTTATAAAGATAAATACGCGTTAAAAAATGTCACTTTCACCATAGAAGGTTCCAAAATCATTGGTTTTTTAGGTCATAACGGAGCTGGTAAAACGACCTTTTTAAATTTATTATCAGGCCTTATCGCTACTACTAGTGGTACTATTTTAGTCAACGGCGAAAATGTCTTTAATGCCCCTGCTACGTTGCGTGATATTTGTTTTATTGCAGAAAGTGGCAACTTTCAAGATGAAATGACCATTGCTCAAACATTAAAGGCCAACAGCTTCTTTTACCCTAAATGGGATGAAAAGCTTGCACAGGAACTGCTACAAGTATTTGCATTAAATCCTAAAGATAAAGTACGTAGTCTTTCAAAAGGAATGGTTTCTGCACTTGGGATTATTACAGGCTTTGCGAGCCAAGCTGCCATTACAATCTTTGATGAACCCTACATTGGTTTAGATGTCGCAGCCCGTCATACATTTTACGATTTATTAATCGAGCAACAAACTGATCATCCACGAATATTTATTCTATCCACGCATTTAATTGACGAAGCTAGCGAACTATTTGAGGAAATTTTTATTCTCCATGAGGGAGAGGTTCTACTTCAAAAAACTGTTGATGAGTGGCGTGAGCATATTGTAGCTGTAAAAGGAAAAGCCACAGATGTTACATCAGCCATCAGGGACTTAAAAGTGATCTATCAGCATATGTTTATGCAAGAAATGACAGCAGTTGTCTTTGCAAATGGGCAATCTATAAAAGGGCACAATCTAGCACTTGAATCGATTTCACTCCAAGATATGCTCGTCTATTTAAGTAAACAGAAGGTGAGGTCTAGTAAATGAATACAATGAAAGGTAGTTTTTATATTTTATTTCAAAGTTACAAGAAGCACAACATAGTTTTTTGGAGCATCTTATTTTCAATCGTGCTACTGTCATTTTTCTTAGATGCATTCTTTGGTCAATATATTTCTTTTGCCATTACTATTTCAATCCCCGTCTATATTTTTTACAGCTCCATGGCGACAAAGATTTTAAATAGAACCTTACCTTATTTTTTAAAGCTAGGATTAAGTCGTCAGCAATATATGTTACATGTCGGACTCTTTTTCATTAGCTGGAGTCTAGCTGGTGCATTGATTATTGCAAGCGCACATAAAATGATTTCGTATGTATCTTCTTTGTTGAATGTCAAAGATATTATCATTATCCATCCTATTTTGTTTTTCAATAGTTCCCATTCATTTTTACAAACTGTCGCAATGGATACTATCTTACTTTTCTTTTGTCTTTGTTCTGGACTTCTCTTGAATGTTGTTTTTTTCCGCTTAGGTATATTAGGTGGTTATTCTTTAATCGGACTGTTTGCATTAGTACCTATCGTAATGGTCATCTTCGAATGGTATTCTCCCCTGCTTGAATTTTTAACTCATTCGTCCATAATAGTGATTTTCGGAAGCGTTCTAGTTTTTAGTGTCTTCCTCTATTTATTGATTACCGCTAGCATGAGAAGGGTTTCTGTAAATCCTGTATAAACATGAATAGGAGGAAATGAACAGTATGAACCAAAAAGTGATTATGAAAATAATCGGTTTAGAATTTCTTATCATATTTTTCTATGTTATTAACGGAGCATTCGTTTCCATTAAACAACCGTCTAACCCTTTGTTACAGTTCGCAATGTTAATCCCACTGGCATTGGGGCTCTTCATTTATATTGCGATGAAAAAAAGCTGGCAAATGTATTTCTTTCATCGCATTAAAAAGAATCATTTCTTCACTATTTTACCGCTATTTTTCGTTTTATGTATCATCTTTGTGAGTACAAAAGGTTTAAATGTCACCTCTATTAGCGATCTCATTTTTATGTTTTTGATGCAAGTGCTTATTGTAGCATTTATAGAAGAGACTGTATTTAGAGGGATTATGCTGAGGGTGCTTCTTGCAAAAGGAGCATTTACGGCGGTATTGATTACTAGTGTACTGTTTGGCGTCACACATGCTTTACAATTACTAGGGGGGCAATCTCTAGAAGATACTGTTATTCAAATCATTTATGCCCTTTTAGTAGGCCTTGTCCTTTCCTTACTTATTATAGATGGTCAATCAATTATCATCACCATTCTTTTCCATGGCTTTAATAATTTCTTTAACTTTATGGGAAATGTAGAAAGCTCTACGCTAAGTGGTTATCTTATTATTTTGGTGCTTTTTGTCTATACACTTGTTTTATGGAAACGAGTAAAGAAAGGATATTCTTTACATTTCACGAAAAATGCCAAGTCCATCTAGGACTTGGCATTTTAGATTAGAATAGTAGGTGACCGACTAATGCTGCAATCGGAAGTGAGATAAGTGTACGTAATATAAATATCACAATTAAATCGAAAAATTTCAATGGAATTTTTGTCCCTAAAATTAGCCCACCAACCTCAGACATATAAATTAGCTGTGAGACAGAAACAACTGCTATGACAAATCTAGTAACATCAGACTCAATACCCGCACCTAAAATAGAAGGCAGGAACATATTTGCAAAGCCTACAACCATCGTTTGTGCAGCTTCTGGCAAGCCAAGTACCGTTAATATAGGTTCAAATGGTTTTCCTAAAACCGCAAAGATACTTGTAAATTCTGCTAGCATTAGTGCAATCGTACCGAAAGCCATCACAATAGGCGCAACACCAACCCATAAATCAATGACATTTCTAGATCCATCTTTTAAAAATTGACGTGGATCACGATTGGCATGGGCCACAGCAAGAGCATTTTCTAAGCCGTGCGGCATCGAATTATAGCCCTCTGGTAATTCCTCACGCGAATAATCTACAGGTGTACCATCTATATATGTATCTTCCTTTTGTGCAAGCGGATAAATGCGAGGCATAATAATCGCCAATACTATGCCACAAAGGACAACTGTTAAGTAATAGGAATAAAATAGCGTGCCAAGTGTACGGTATCCAATACAACGATACAAAATGTAATGGACACTACGGAGAAGCTTGTCGCAATAATGGCTGCCTCTTTTTTGGTGTAGTTTCCCATCTCAGACTGTTTACTTGTCATTAATACACCAATCGTTCCATCATCTACCCATGATGTAAGTGAATAAACAAGCATGTCTATTCACTTGGATTTGTGTAAAATTATCATGGGGTTCAAAATCTTTTTAATTTCGGACAGGAGCTGCAATAATTATTGGCTTCATCGGAGGTTTTATAATTGAAACAACAGGTCTTTCTCACACGTATTGGTTTCTCCAATTCATCGACAAGTACTTTAGGACCGCAATAGTTCGTCAATGGATTTTTTCTTTCACCAAAAATGGAACCTGGTGCTCGCCTTACAATGTAGTCATAATCTTCTTGTATACGAGCTCTTTCTTGTTCATTGGCCCCTTCAGTTATTTTCATTTCATAGAGCCAATTAACATAGATAGCTGTATTTTCCCATAAATTCGCTTTAGGTATCTTCGCTATTTTCATCAATGACTGCCAAACTTTTGCAAGATTGTTCGCAAAGATTCCTCTTAGAACCTCATCACGCCATGCTTCTCGTTCTATCGTTGGCATGAACACATTACTTTCAATTAATCGGAGGCTTGGCAACCATGGCTTAGCTTTATTTTCCGCCTCCACCCACACATTATCAATACTAGCATGAAGTCCTTTATCATATCTCGACATAGCATGAAGCACAGCAGCCATCGTTAAAACGCTGTATCGCTTAGCAAATAACGATGCCGTAACAAAATTGGATGGGGAACAAAAAAGGGGTGCAATTTTTTGTAAATAATCTTGAACTTGTTCAGCGTCCAATAAATCTTGTGCACATATAGAGTAGGTTGAATCTACGGCCGGCTCGATCGTAAATCTATAATGATGTAGTAGTACTGACATTTCCTCAGTTGAAAGTGTTAAGCTCAACCTATTCTACCCCCTTTCATTCTTCCAAAACTACCCTTAATGGCGTAACCAAGCCAGTCCTATAAAAACTATATTTATCGTCTTAGCGATTATCATTCACATCATGCTGGTGACCCTTGATAAAAATGATTATCATTATCAATTAAAGAGTATACTGTACGACTGTTTTATTGACAATATCTATTTTTTCAAAAAAACATATTTTTTATCTTGATTCAACCTACAGCTCGCTCCTCTAAAGTTTGGAAGAAGTAGGCTTGTTTTGTTTATTGGCAAAAATCCTGACACAATTATACCGAGATGTATTGGATTATTGACTAAAAATTCATGACATTTATCTAAAACAATAGCTCGAATCAATGTCATTTTAATGTCGGTAGAATGTAAAAAAAGCTTTTGGTAGTTGCTTCGTTCACCCAATATGTAGGCAAATCAACAATAGATTTTCTACTATTCCAGCGACTTGTTAGATTTACCTATTCAATAATAGGCAAATAAATAGTCCCTATCGACGTCTATCTCATATCTTAATAATGAACGACAACTTATCAAAACAGGAGGTTATAACATGTTTCAACGAAGACGCCATCCGGCAAAAGGTCCACACTGCTGTCCGCCACAAACAATGCCAATGCAATATGACCCACCACAATTTTTACCACCGGAGCAATATGTTCGCACAAATTATATCCATACAGTTGTTCCACATGTACAACCAGCACATGTCACAACAGTGAACAAACATATGATTGATCATCAATACTATTTCCCATGCACTGAGTCTGTTGTTAATGAATGCTGTGAAACACATACAATGTGTGGTATGCCACATAACCATTGTCATATGCCACACCATCATAAACATATGGGTTATTAATCATACATTCGGATATATAATGCCCCAGCATTACTTCAGTGATTATAGACAAAAAAAACCGAGTAGCCTCCATGAGGTACTCGGTTTCAATCGTTATTAATACATTTTTAAATATTGATCGCGTTCCCATTGATGTACAGTTGTACGGTACATATCGAACTCAATTTCTTTTGCTTCTTTAAAGTTAGCGTAGATATGCTCACCCAAAGCTTCTTGAGCTACTTTATCTTTAGCTAGTAATGTTAAAGCGTCATCCAATGCGGCTGGTAGATTTGCAATACCATTTGCTTTGCGCTCTTCTTCTGACATCACGTAGATGTTGCGGTTAATAGCTGCTGGTGGCGTCAAGTTTTGACGAATACCTTCTAGACCTGCCTCTAAAATAACAGCCATTGCTAAATATGGGTTTGCAGAAGGGTCCACTGAACGTACTTCTACACGAGTGGAAAGGCCGCGTGCTGATGGGATACGAATCAATGGTGAACGGTTTTGTGCTGACCATGCTACATAACATGGTGCTTCATAACCAGGTACTAAACGTTTATAAGAGTTAACTGTTGGGTTTGTAACAGCAGTGAAACCTTGAACGTGTCCAAGGACACCTGCCATAAATTGCATAGCTGTATCTGAAAGACCTAATTCTGTAGATTCATCATAGAATGCATTTTCTTTGCCTTTAAATAATGACACGTTAAAGTGCATACCAGAACCTGCTTCACCAAATAGCGGCTTTGGCATAAATGTAGCGTGTAAACCATGTTTACGTGCAATTGTTTTGACAACTAATTTAAATGTTTGGATGTTGTCACAAGCAGTAACAGCGTCTGCATATTTAAAGTCGATTTCGTGTTGTCCTGGAGCAACCTCATGGTGAGAAGCTTCGATTTCAAAGCCCATTTCTTCTAGCTCTAATACGATATCACGACGGCAGTTTTCACCTAGATCTGTTGGAGCTAAGTCGAAGTAACCACCATGGTCATTTACTTCTAATGTTGGTTCGCCTTTTGCATCTAATTTGAATAAGAAGAATTCAGGCTCTGGCCCCAAATTGAAGCTTGAGAAGCCCATATCTTTCATTTTTTTAAGAATACGTTTTAGGTTGTTACGTGGGTCACCAGCAAACGGTTCGCCTTTCGCAGTGTATACATCACAGATAAGACGTGCTACTTTCCCTTTTTCAGAAGTCCAAGGGAATACTACGAAAGTATCAAGATCAGGATATAAATACATATCTGATTCTTCGATTCGAACGAAGCCTTCAATAGATGAGCCATCAAACATCATTTTATTTTCTAATGCTTTGTCTAATTGACTTACAGGAATCTCAACGTTTTTGATAGTGCCAAGAATATCTGTAAATTGTAAACGAATAAAGCTTACGTTTTTTTCTTCGATGAGACGTTTAATGTCCTCTTTTGTGTATTTACCCACAGTTTTCCACACTCCTATAATTTGTCTAGCTTTTATGTTTACCCTACCCTATTTTTAATAGAATCGAGATAAATCCCCTCGTCGGATGGATGATTTTTGCATGCGCTGTGCTTGACGCATTTCTTCTCGCATAATTTGGCGTAATTCAGAATCACTTAAATCTTGTTCTTCAGTTGTAGCAACAGGATCTTTCCTTTTAGCAAATATTTTTTTAATCTTCGCCATATTCATACCCTGTTCTAAGTAGTCTTTGACTTCAAGCAATGTGTCGACGTCATTTAGAGAAAACATTCGACGGTTGCCTTCTGTTCGGTGCGGCTCAATTAAATGGTGTTCTTCATAATAACGAATTTGTCGTGCCGAAAGCTCAGTTAATTGCATAACAATACTCATTGATAATAACGGCATAGTTCGTCTAATTTCACGACTCATTTAAGTCCTCCTCCAATACCCGCTTATCATATAACGAAATTTTTTCACTGTCAACCGACCATGTGAGGTTTCCTAACATGGTTGCTATTATTTTTTTCAATCCGAGAAAAAATTGTAAAAAACTATTCAAATTTAAGGTTTGTCTCTTTCCATATTTCTATTTTTGAATTGCTTGAACAGCACTACAAATTGCAAATTTTACATGTTCATATGTTAGCCCGCCTTGTATAAACGCTGTAAATGGCGGACGTATCGGTCCATCTGCTGTAAGCTCTATGCTGGAGCCTTGAATAAATGTTCCTGCTGCCATAATGACATCATCTTCATAGCCCGGCATATATGCTGGTTCAGGTGCGTAATGAGCATTTATTGGCGAGTTAGCTTGTATTTCACGACAAAAGGCAATCATTTGCTGTGCTGTTTGGAAAGAAACCGATTGTATTAAATCTGTGCGATGGGCATGGTAACTTGGAGATGTATTCATCCCAATTTCCTCCAGCATAGCTGCCGTAAAAATCGCACCTTTTAATGCTTGTGATACGACGTGTGGCGCTAGGAAAAATCCTTGATAAAAATCACCTAATGTATTTAATGTCGCCCCTGCTTCTGCCCCAATTCCTGGTGATGTCATACGGTACGCACATTTCTCGACTAAATCTGCTCGACCTGCAATATAGCCTCCGATTTTTGCTAATCCTCCGCCTGGATTTTTAATGAGCGAACCCGCCATTAAATCAGCACCAATCTCTGTTGGTTCTTGCGCTTCTACGAATTCACCATAGCAATTATCAACAAAAATAACGGCTTGTGGAGCTAATTCCCGAACCTTCTCACACATATCAGTGATTTCTTCAATTGAAAAGGAAGGGCGTGTTGCGTAGCCTTTTGAACGTTGGATGGCAACCATTTTCGTTTTAGCTGTTATGGCTGCTTTCACACCTGCCCAATCGATTGTTTGATTATCTAGTAAATCAACATGTGAATAACCGATTTGATAATCTTTCAAAGAACCTGTATCTTTGTCACCACCATCGACAATGGATTGCAACGTATCATATGGCTGACCAGAAATATAGAGCAACTCATCACCAGGACGCAGCACACCGAATAGACTAAGCGTGATAGCATGTGTCCCTGAAATAATTTGTGGTCGAACAATAGCAGCTTCTGCTCCAAATACCTCTGCATAGACGCGCTCTAGATTGTCGCGCCCCTCATCGTCATAACCATAGCCATTTGATGGATGTAAATGATAATCACTAACTTGATGTTTGCGAAATGCTGCTAGCACTTTTTGCTGGTTATAAAACGCCATTTCTTCGACCTTTGCATGAAAAGGTCGAACTTTCTCTTCTATTGTTGACGCTAATGATAGCGTCGATGCCGATAAACTAGATGTAAACGTCATTCTTTTCTTCCCCATTTCACAATTGTCATGCATTTCATTCAGTAAGTTATATTCAATATTTAAATGGACCTAGATCATTTTAGAATTCCCTAATCAACTACTGGTATATCAACGCTTATGACAGATGTTTTTCTTTTTTTCATTAACATCTTATCAATTTGTATATGCCCCTGTAAAACTTGCCTATTGTTTCTAAGCGAAATTTACGCTAAGCTAATGTGCGGACTTATTTCAAGAAGAGTATTTAATGACGAATTTTGGCTATTAAATTCATAGATTCTGTTACTAAAAAGATCTTTTAACTTTATGAATGAGGTTCATTTATTTATAAAAGGGGTGAAAGGGATGGCTTGGGAGGTTTTTAGTATTATAGGAACAATTGCCTTTGCTATTTCTGGGGCAATTATTGCAATGGAAGAGGAATACGATTTATTCGGTGTTTATATACTCGGTATAGTCACTGCTTTTGGTGGAGGGGCTATTCGAAATTTACTCATTGGTTTACCTGTCACGACATTATGGGGGCAAGATATGATGTTTCAAATTGCGCTCGCTGCGATTACCATATTTTTCATTTTTCCTCATCACCTGATTCAACACTGGCATCGATGGGGCAATTTCACAGATGCCATTGGCTTATCAGCATTTGCTATTCAAGGCGCACTCTATGCTGTAAAGCTGGATATGCCTGTTAGTGCTGTGATTGTAGCTGCTGTGTTAACAGGTTCAGGTGGTGGCATTGTGCGTGATTTATTAGCGGGGCGTAAACCACTCGTTCTTCGCGATGAAATATACGGTGTATGGGCCGCACTTGCCGGTCTTCTTATTGGGCTGGAGTTACTAGCAGGGGATATCTTATTATATCTATTATTCGCTGTCATAACAGTTTTGCGCATTCTTTCGTATATAAAAAAATGGCGTTTGCCTTTGCGAAGGTTGAATCGGGATTTAAATAACAATTAATTTCTTATAGAGAATAGCAATGGTACGAAACTAATAAAGCCTTTTAAATACCAGCTAGCATTTAAATGAGATGTGACCTGAAGATCCTTCTTATCAAACAAAGGATACTAGTTCACATCTCAAAATAAACACCCACTGTCTTAGTATTCAGGGAAGGTAGTAGTCTTTCAAATAAAATATCTGAATAACGCTTCCTTCATTTTAAAAGCCAAAATAAGTTACCTTTAGAATTTTAATTCGCAGTATACGTTAATACAGCAACAAAAGAAATTAATTATTTAAAATGCTATCAACAGTACCAAATCAACTCATTAAACGTTAACTATACATACATAGTACGAGATAAGGATTTTTAAACACTACACTACAAAATGATTTATTCAGATAAACTTTAACTAACATATAGTTATAATTGTTCAGCTAATAGCTTCTGAAAAGATGTTGATTTTTTTATTTTCATCATATAAACAATTGCTACTAATGCAAAAAACAGCAAAGAAATACCTGTAACTGTCAAAATATTTACTAATGATGTTTGCATTGGTAAAAAGAAATTAGCTGACTTGGACAGTTCGCCAAAAAGCAATTTACTTAAAAGAATAAAATATGGAATTGAAATTGCTATACCTATTAATAAAGGATACACATAACCAATAATTGAAACTTTATTAATTTCTGAATTTGTATACCCCATGGATTTAAGTAACAGAATATTTTTTTCTCCCGTCTTTATTGCTATATAGATTGAAATACTTAAAAGTATACCACCCAGTATCATACCTAAAAGCAGCATGGCACCAGATATAATTTTATAGTTTTCAAAATTTAATTTAATGGCTTCATATTGTTCTTTTTGAACGATAGTTTGACGAATTTCCCCTTTGTCCATAATAGGCATATCTTTACTATAAAACCCACTATAGAAATTTACCTTTTCTAAAAAGTTATCTTCGTAATATGTTTGAGATGTGTACAACTCGTTCCCTTGTAAATCTAAGTTAATTCCTGCAATAGTTACATCATTATTTTTTTGATTATCATAAACTGTTAGCTTATCGCCAACCTTAAGATTATGTTTATTAGCAAACCATTTGTTGATGATTACACCATTTGACAGTTGATCAGTAATATTTTTATTTGTTTCGTAATCATAAAAATGTATATACTGATTTTTTTCATTACTATCAAGCGCAATCAAACTGATATCATCACTATTATTATTTTTTGAGTCAATCTTCAAATTTCTAACAAAATACCCTTGTGCATCTTTTACATCCGTAATATTAACTTTATCATTTAATATCGACTTATACTCATACTTATACTGCTTTTCAAAGGAATTAGCCATCTGATCTGGAAAGCCTGACATTCCCATACTCATTAAAATTTGTACACCTAAAGCAAAACCTGAAAAAATTACTAAACAAAAAACAAATAAGTTTCTAAAAATAAATTTGTTACGCAAATTACTTAAAAATTTCTTTCTTGCAAATAATTTTAATAATACTCTCTTGATTAGATTATTTTTAGCTTGACTAGTTTCCCTTATAAGGTTTATCGAGTTTTTTCGAAGGAAAAGGAAAATAATTAAAAATGAGAATGCTAAAACTCCTATAGTAAATATACTAACTACAGACACACTGAAAAACATATCCATACTTTTATTAGGATAAGGTGCCAATAAGTCATTATTCATTACCCCAAATATTGTATTGTTCATGAGGGATGATAATAAAATACCCAAAGAAACAGGTAATATTAGTAACAATGCTGTTGGAGAGAAACTAAAAATTAATTCATAATTTTTATATCCCATCCCCTTTAATACACCATAAGTTTTAAGGTTATCTTGAATCATTTTTATTAGAACCATCGCCAACATGATACCAACAATAGATAATAACAAAGTTACTGTAACACCAATAATCATTTTATTCATAGATATTTTTAAATCTAGTATGTTAATTTCCGTATTGTCATTCTTTTCTAATAAATATTCCACTTCTGCGCTAGGAATTTCTTGTGGTTTTTGACTTGTCCATACCCCAGCATAATAGATTTTTTCTTTCTCATTTAATGCATTGTATTGTTTGTCATTGAAAGACACTATAACGGATGTTGCCGGTTTATATATTTTTAAGCCTGTATCACTCATATTTGGATTAATTAAACCCGGAAAGCTTGCAATACCAGATACAATATACTCTTTCTCTTTAATTATAAAAGAGCTTCCAATATTTAGATCTTTCTTTTTAGCTGTATTGATATCAATAACTATTTCATTATCTTCAACAGCCATTTCTCCTTTTACAAAAAAGAATTTGTTTATTTTTTCGTTATTTTTAACAACTCTAAAATTATTGCCGTTAACTTCGAAAAATTTAGACTGCTGTATTTCACTTATAAATCCGTAATTTTTTTGTAGTCCACTAATTTTATCTCCATAAATATCACGATAAGAAATTTGATGATCGAATAGGATTTGATTGAAATTTTTCTCTTCAATTTCTTCAAGGCTAATTTGGTGCTGCGAAGCAAAAATATTTATATCATTTTTACTAAGTTTAGGTAGAAATTGAAAGTCTTCTTGTTTCAATGCTTGGTTATTTTCATTAACCGTTTCTAAATTATTGTTAGTAATCAATAATGTAAAAGCCATAAAGCTTGTAATCAGAATCATGATATTAATAGAAAAAAATAGAAATTTATTGCTTTTGAACAAATATTTTAAACAATGTTTTATTAACATTTTTTGTCACCACACAATCTTTTCAAGACTAAGTGGATTTTCAACAACTTTAACAGAATCTATTTCGCCATCAACCACATAAACTACCTTATTGGATAAATTGGCTAATTCCGTATTGTGCGTAATCAAAATGACAGTAATATTGTTTTCTTTATTCATATTTAATAGTATACTCATTATTATTTTTGCTGTAGAACTATCAAGCGCCCCTGTTGGTTCGTCGCAAAAAATAACTTTAGGATTTTTAATAATTGCACGTGCTATCGCAACACGTTGCTTCTGTCCTCCAGAAAGTTGGCTTGGATATTTATTCTTATGCTCCGCTAAACCTACTTTTTCTAAAATATCATCGATAGAACTTTTAGAAACACTTAAGTATTGTCCTACCTGTACGTTTTCATAGACCGTTAACGTAGGGAGTAAATGATATTCTTGAAAAATGAATGAAACATTATCTCGACGAAACTTAACCATTTGTTTTTCATTAAAAGTAGCTAGATCCTTATCAAAAAATTTCACTTTCCCTTGAAAGTCTGTATCTAGCCCCCCTAAAATATTTAAAAATGTGGACTTCCCTGAACCAGAAGGCCCTAGAATAGTTATAAACTCACCTGTCTCGATATTTAAATCAATTCCTTTTAACACTTGATTTATAATTTCACCATTTTTGTACGATTTACTTAAACCTTGTATTATGTACATAGTAACCGCCTTTCAAATCAAACAAAAATTTTGTATAAAGAGAAATTCACTCTTTAATTGTTGGTATTCCTTGTATTACAACAACCGCTCCTGCTGATAGTTGAGAATGCGTAATTGTAAGGAAAAATTCTACATTGTGATAAGCAGGAAAAATTAACTCTATAGGTTTTAAATACTTTACTTCTGGCTTGCCTAAAGGGTTTGATATTATTTCTATTTCCTGAAACCCTACATTTTTTGCAAAACCTGTTCCTATTGCTTTTACAAACGCCTCTTTAGCAGCTATTCTGCCGGCAACCCATTCAATTTTTCGTTTCATGTTCTTTATTTTTTCGAATTGTTCTCTTTCAAGATCAGTAAAAAATAGCTTCTCCAATCCCGAATTATTACGTTCTAACAATTGTGTTATTCTAGTTAAATCAATTAAATCAAACCCAAGTCCAATTATCATTTTCCACTTCCGATACTTTTCCTATCAATATTTTAATCTTTTTAATCCTAAACCAAGAAATACTACTGCAAACCCTACTAAAATAGCCATTTGTGAAGCTACTCCAAATAGATTAGAATTACCAACCATCAATTCTTGAAAACCACTTAACGCCCAAGATTGAGGCGTTACGTATGATATCTTTTTCAAAACATCACCAACAACATCTATTGGCCAATAAACCCCACCTAACATTGAAGTCGAAATGATTATTAAACTGCCAATAGCTTGTTGCTGCTTTACAGTTTTTACGAATCCACCTATCATTAACCCTAAACCAATAAACATTATAATCAACACAGAAGCAAATATAATAACTCCCCAAATATTTCCCCATGTAACGCCAAAAACAAAAGTGCTAATAGTCATTAATATGCCAAATTGGAACCAACCAATCATAAAAAATGCTAATAAATAGCCCATTAAAATAGTAATTTTAGAGGTTGGTGTGGTCATCAACCTACCCCAAGTTCCTTCAGCACGTTCTTCAAGTAAAACCGCTGACGAAGACATAAGTGTGAACATTAGAAACATAATTGCAAATCCTAATGAGTTACGATTAACTGCTTTTTGTTTTTCAACAATTAGCCCATCACCTATAATTTGTCTTTTAATAATCGTTTGATTGTTTGAACTGACATTTTCAATGACGCTCGATACGTTACTTACAGCATCATTTTGTTTGTCATTATAAACGATGTCATAGACAGCTTTTAACTGTTGATAAGATGAGGTAATTATTTTTTTTACACTTTGTAATTCCATCGATTCCTGTTTCGAATTTAATATGATCTGCTCACTTTCATTACTTTGTATAATTCCTTCTTGAAAACCTCTAGGAATTATTAACACACCGATTGCTTCATTTTTATCATTTAGCTTTTTCGCTTCTGATTCATTTTTTTCAATCCAGGAAAAAGAATAATCATTTCTCAACAAGGTTTTGTAATCTTCTGATATCTGTGTTTTGTCTAAATCCACAACTACCATTTGTAAGGATGTTGTCTCCTTATTTCCAAAAGTCCCATTTAAAAATCCAAAAATTAAGGAAAAAACAAGGGGCATTACAAACATGAGAAATATAGAACCCCGTTTCCCTAAAATTAGTTTAAATTGTTGCTTTGCTATACTCCATATTTTACCCAAGGTTCCCCTCCTCCCCTTTAGAAAGTCTAATAAAACCTATACTAAATGTAAGAAGACCTATACAAAATAAAACTAATAATTCGACAGTTATACTACTAAAACCTCTACCTCCCATTAAATTCAAAAGCCCATTTTGTGCCCAATAATTAGGAGTGATATAAGCCGCATATTGTAACATTTCCGGAAAAGTGTGAATAGGTATCATACTGCCACCTAGCAATACCATAATTTGGACACCTACTCCACGAATAATGTTAGCCATTGTTTCTGTCTGAATAAATATTGTTAAGAAAATAACAATCCCGCCAATAGCAAAAACATAAGCAAGCATTAATAAAAATAAAACTCCCAAATGATTTCCCCACGATATATTAAAAATAAGTGAAGTTCCTAATATTAAAATGAAAAATTGAAGTAAACAAGTAGCAGTTGTACTTAACCACTTTCCAATGATAAATGAAGGTAGGCTAGTATAAGTCATTCTTATTCTGCTATAGGTTCCTAATTTTTTTTCTTCAATTATTGAACTCAGACCCGACATACCTGTCAATAAAATAAACATGACACTTATTCCAGCAGCATAATATTGAAAAGAAGAAACAATTTTTCCATCATTCGCACTGCTATTTTCTATAAATAATGTTTCCGAAATATCCTCTGTTTCCATGTGATCTTCTTTTTGATACGGAACAGCATTCGTATTTCCAGTAGCTTTATATGCTTGTCCTAACAGTCTCGAACTTTGTATTATTTGATTGAATACTTGTTCAGTTATTTTGCCTTGAAGCTCTGCTTTTATATTATGCTGAATTACTATACTATCAGCCTTTTGCAAATCACCAGAAACTGTAACCATTACTGGTATTTCCCCACTTTTTACCTCTGTTTTAGCTTCTTCTTGATTCATTTCCTTTAAATGAATATATTGATTTGCATGCTGTTCTACTTGTTTTATTAAATTTTCGCTTTCATTATTAGGATGGTTAAGAACCACCGCAACAGTAAATTTTTCAATAATTTGCTTATCTTCAAAAACCCCAGCTAAGGCGTAACCTAGTATTAAAACCAATAATAATGGTGTGATAACTAAAATTAAGACAGCTTTCCAATCAAAAAAAGTTAATTTTATATCTTTTATAGCAAGCCATAATATCTTCATAAAGTTCCCTCCAATTAATCCCTAAGTGATTTTCCTGTTATTTGGAGGAAACTATTTTCTAGACTTGGTGAAAGAATATCTATCGTTGCTATACTTTCCCCTGAATCTTTGATAACATCTAGTATATTTAATAGTGTTTGATGAACATTAGCTGTATTAACTATTAGTTTATGATCCTCAACTTCTTGAATGTTTGGAATGTTATTCTTAATATAATTTATTGCGCTTTCATTATTGTTTTGAAGTGAAAATATAATTTTTGACTCGTCGCCAATTTGGAGAATAACATCTTCAATGGTTCCTTGAACGATTAACCTGCCATGATCAATTATGCCGATACGATCACATAAGTACTCAACTTCCTCCATATAATGGGAAGTATAAATAACTGACATTCCCTTACTATTCAATTGTTTGATCGTTTCTAAAATATGATTTCTAGATTGTGGATCAATACCAACTGTAGGTTCATCCATAATTAGTAACGCTGGTTCATGCAAAATAGCAGCCGCAATATTTATCCTTCTCTTCATACCGCCAGAAAAGGTACTTATTTTCTCATTTGCTCTATCATCTAAACCTACTAACTTTAAACACTCAGCTACTCTTTTTTTTAATTTTTCTCCATTTAAGTTGTACATACGCCCCCAAAATAACAAATTATCCTTTGCACTTAAAGCAGTGTAGAGCGCAATATCTTGTGGTACTACTCCCAACAATTTTTTAAATTTAAAATTATCTTTATAAATGTTTTGGCTATCCATAGTAATTGAACCATTTGTAGGTTTTATTAATCCACAAATCATATTAATTAATGTAGTCTTTCCCGCTCCATTAGGTCCGATTAAGCCATAAACTTCTCCCTTTTTAATATTTAGAGAAAGTTCACTAACTACATTTTTATTGGTAAATGATTTAGTAAGATTCTTTATTTCCAGAATGTCAGGCACGCTATTTCACTCCTTCAAATTCATTCACTATTTTTTCTGATACTGTTTCTGCCTCTAAAAACCCTCCATAGACGCCAAAATTAGGACCCCATTGACCAGTAATAAATAATCCATTTACACCAGTACTGGCTTTAAGTGCATTTGTGCGTAGGCTTTGAATAGGGGTACGCTCCCAGCCAAATACAGATCCCTCATCATTTAAAGTATATTTTTTGAACGTATTTGGAGTGGCTAACTCTATATCTGTAATATATGAATTCATTCCAGGAGTAATGAATTCTGCAATTTCTAGCAACCTATTAATTTCCGTTCGATCATCGCTATAAAAACCTTCTCTAGTTAGAATTGTCATCAACATAATATGCCCATTATCAGGAGCCAAAGTAGAATCTACCTTCGTCGGAAAACATGTAAGTGTAATAGGTAGTGCTTTTCCCTGATGAAGTTGCGAACGATAGCATAAATCATTGTCCCAATTTTCAGCATCCCAACTTGGGAAATAACTAATATCACTGACCTCCGGATTATAGTTTGAAGATAATGTGACATATAATCTTAAAGCTGAAGGACCAATGTCTAGTTGCTTTAACCGTTGTCCAAATCGACTATTTACATCATTTGGATTTAGCATATTATATGTTTGTTTAATAGAAATTGCAGAAACTACAGTTTTAGTTTTTATTGTGTCAAATTCATCATTTATATTCTTTACTTTCACGCCTACCACTTGTGAACCTTCTGTCATTATTTGTTCTACTTTTGTATTGTTTAATAGGCGTCCACCACGTTTTTCTATTTCTTCCATGAGTAGTTTTGACAATTTATAGGTGCCGCCTTTTACATAATAGGCACCTTCATTATAAGAGGCTAATAAACTTGCTAATGTAAAAGCAGAACCGTTTGCAGATATTCCACCATAACCTGGACCTAAAGCAGACAAGATCCCCAACACTTTTTTATTCGGAATTATCGAGAGTACATACTCTGCAAAGGTTTTTCCACTCCACATTCTAAAGAATGAAGCAATTCTATGTTGATCATTTTGCACCAATGCAGTACTAAACGATTTTAAATCATCCATTAATTTTTTGATGTTTACAGTGTATTTAGGAAAATTATCAATTAATACTTCTTGCAATTTGTTTAAAGAAAAAGGTATATTTATTCTTTCTTCTCCATATATCGCCTGTATCGGATCACTGTAAATAACTTCTATTTTTTCTCGCACATTTAATTTGTACAGTAATCGATCAATAACATCACCCGATTTAAATCCTCCGATATGATGCGCCCCAATGTCAAAATGGTAACCTTTACGTTCAAAACCACCTGCATACCCACCTACATTAGCACTCTGTTCTATAAGCCATACACATAATCCTTCACTAGCTAACTGTGCCCCCGTAGCCAAACCAGCAATTCCTGCTCCAATAATAACAATATCTGGTTCTTTCATATTCATGAGTTCAGCACTTTCATTGCTTTAATTTTATTTAAAAGACCTAAAACATATTTCAATTCCTTCATGAAATCGTCGCAGTTTTTTTTAGTAAATGTTAGTGCTGGAGCAAGCACTACAGCATTCGTACCTGCAGCGTGTACTAGAATCCCTCTTTTAGCTAATAAATTAGTAACTATCATCGAAATTGGCCATTGGTTTATTATTGGAGCCGCACTTAATTGATCGGATAAGCGGATTCCTAGCATAAGTCCTCTTCCTTGAATATCAATTATGCCTTCTTGATTCTTTAATTCATAAAAATTAGAAAGTAAAAATTCTCCAATTTCAGCCGCATTCTGTACTAGATTTTCTTCTTCAATAACTTGAATATTAGCAATTGCAGTAGCACATGCCACCGGGTGACCACTTGTAGTAAATCCATGCACAAACTCTTTACCAGAGTCAACTTCTCCTAAAAAACATTCAAATATTTCTGATTTAACTAGCACTGCCCCCAATGGAAAATACCCACTTGTAATGCCTTTAGCAAGTAACATCATGTCTGGCCATATACCTGAATGTTCAGCGGCAAACATTTTCCCTGTTCTTCCAAACCCAGTTGCAATTTCATCACTAATCCAAAGAATTTCATATTGATCACAAAGTTTACGAACTCCTTGCCAATATAAATCTGGAATTACTCCAATCCCTTCGGACGCTTGTATTGGTTCAGAAATAAAAGCAGCTATACTATCTGCTCCTTCATTCAATATCACTGTTTCTAAATCATCGATACAAGATAAAATCCATTCTTCCACGGTCATATGTACAGGTTTTTGAAACAAATCAGGAGATTTTGTTTGAATGCAACCTGGTATTAAGTCACCAAATGGTTTTTTATCATACTCTATCCCACAAACACTAATCGCTCCAAAAGTACTGCCATGATATGCATTCTGTAAGCTAATAAATTTACTCTTTGTCGATTTTCCTTTGTTATAAAAGTATTGTCTCGTCATTTTCATCGCGGTATCTGTCGATTCCGAACCACTATTTGTATAAAAAACATGGGGATATCTGTTACCGGTTAATTCTGATAGTTTTTTAGCTAATTCTATAGCTGGTCCATTTGTCGTTAAAAACAAAGATGAATGATCCAACTGTTTAAGTTGCTTATTTATGGCTTCTATTACTTTTGGATGTCCATGACCAATATTTACATTCCATAAGGAGGAGTTTGCGTCTAAATAAGTCTTACCATCTTGATCCGTAACCAAATTTCCTTCTGATTTTTCAATTAGGGTATACATTTGTTTCAAATATACATCCATTTGATTCCAACAATGCCATACTCGTGAAGCATCAATATGCGAATATTTCATTTAAATCCCCCTTTATCTGGCAGTATATCCACCATCCGCTACTAAGACTGAACCCGACATCGTATCGGCTGCAGAGGAAACTAGGAAAAGTGCTGATTTTGCTATTTCATCAGGTTCCAGTTCTCCATTAGGTAATCCTCTCATAAGATCAACCCACTCTCTGGAACTTCCAACTTGTTTTATGATGCCTTTAAACATATCTGACTTCATCATTCCTGGACATAAACAATTAGCTCGGATATTCTTTTTACCGTAATCTAATGCTATTGATTTAGTCAGTTGAATTACTGCGCCTTTAGAAGCGATGTACGCAGATAATCGAGGTGCACCCACAAGTCCAAAATGAGAAGAAACTGTTACTATCCTTCCATATTTTTGAGTTTCCATAATTGGTAGGACAGCCTTACAACTAAGATATACACCCAAAACATTTACATCAAAAACATGCTGCCAATCCGATTTTTCTGTTTCAGTGATTGTACCTGCACGTACGATTCCCGAACAACAGATCATATTTTCAATACTTCCGAATTGCGTAATCCCTAATGTAATAGCCTCTTGCAGATCTTTCTCATTTGTTACATCACCAACAAAAGCAATAACATTTGTACCTATTTCTTCTGCCAATTTAACAATATTTTCATTCTTATCGAATAACACTAAATTTGATCCTTGCTTAGCAAATAACTTGGCACATGCAGACCCTAATCCACCTGATGCTCCAGTAATAAAAGTTGTACTCTCCTTTAACAACATTTAATCCCGCCTTACATTTAACTAATATTTCTTCTTCCTTCTAACACAATAATCCCCCATCGACTACAATAGTTTGTCCCACAATATAACTAGCGTCATCTGATGCAAGGAAAGCAACAACATTCGCTACTTCCTCAGGTCTTCCAAATCGTTTTACTGGTATAGTCTCTGTATACTTTGTTCTTAAATTTTCTGGTACTTTATTCAGCATATCTGTTTCGATATAACCGGGTGCAACCGCATTTACTCGAATTTTTTTGGACGATATTTCTTTTGCTAATGAATGCGTTAAGCCAATAATACCTGCTTTTGCTGCAGAGTAATTTGTTTGACCAGCTACACCGATAATCCCGCCTACAGACGTAATATTAATGACAGATCCATTTTTTTGTCTAATCATCGATGGGATAACTTGCTTAGTTATATAAAATAATCCATTTAAATTTGTGTCAATTACTTCATTCCAAGAATCTTCACTCATCATCATTAGGTAACTGTCTTTTGTAACACCAGCATTGTTAACTAGAATATCAATTTTACCGAAATCAGCCGTTACACAATTTACAAAAGACTTTATCTGCGATAAATCTTTTAAATCTAACTGATAGGCTTTTATATCATTTCCGTATTTTGCAATGTCAACAACCACTTGCTCCGCAGATTTTTTGTCGAAGTTATAAGTAAAAGCAATATCAGCACCTTCTTGAGCTAACTTTTCTACAATTGCTCTTCCAATCCCCCTCGATCCACCTGTAATGATTGCGACCTTTCCTTTTAATTTCATGTCCTACCTCATTTCAAAAGTTATTGTGATATTTTAGTTAAAACAATACTTGATAGATTACCACCAACATCAAAGCTGTTTATTAAAATATTTTTAATCGGCATTTTCTTAGTGTCAGTTACAACATTTAAGTGAATTTCACTATCTGGTTTAGTACAACCTACAGTCTTAGGAATGATTTGATAATACAAACTAAGTGCACCTATGATAAATCCAATAGAAGCGGATGCCCCTATCGTTTCTCCTATCAGTCCTTTTCCAGACGTAACAGGAATATTCTTTGCATATGTACCAAAAACATTATGAAAAGCTAAAGCTTCTGCTAAATCACCATAACGTGAGCCACTTGCAGAAAGAATGGCTACATCAATATTTTCTGGCTCTAATCCTGCATCTAATAACGCAGATTTCATAGAATTTTCAAAGGGTTTACTATCTATTGGAGACAAAGCTCTTTCTGGACTTACTTCAGAAAAGGCACCACCATATCCTAATACTTCACATAAAATTGGAGCATGACGTTGTTCAGCATGTTCGAGTGCCTCTATTACAGCCACACCCGCACCTTCTCTTAGAGCAATACCATCACGCTCCGTATCGAACGGTCTACTAATTATCTCTTGATTGTTATCTACTGTAGTTATATAGTTAAGTTCTTTATATGAATTTGCTACGTCAGCGTGATATTCTTCTACTCCACCAGCTACAATTGCATTTGCTTTCCCTGTACAAATTAAGTCATACGCATAACCGATACTATTGCTTCCCATTAACATAGTACTTACTCCTTTAAGTCCAGTACTAATGCATGTTTGACCAATGCAAGCATTTGCTACAGTCCTTGTAAAAATAGTAGGGCTAGTATAATTTGAGCCACTAGTTATTAACTTTCTAGCAAATGCTTCATTACTTTGTAGAGATCCGTACACTGTACTGAAAATAGTTCCAATTTTCTCAACATTCAATTGAGCTAAATCCATTTTGCTATTTTCTATAGCCATTAAAGTTGCTAGTAAAGTTAAATGAGAAAATCGATCCATTTTTTTTACTGTTCTTAAATCAGACAAAGAAGATAAATCAAGAGTTATATTTTTATCCTCACTACATTTTCCTTGTACTACATTATCCCAAAATTGCTCAATTCCTACACCAGCACGTGATAAAATGCCAGCTCCAGTAACTACTACACGTTCCATACATAACCTCCACATAAGTTATCTAAATAGGGTTAAAAAAATGTGTTGTTTCTATAGACAATATTTTCTTTTCTTTGTATTCATAGATGATTTTACTTTTTTTAAAATTTCCAAAAGAGCTTATAATTTGTGCTCTTATTTTTACATCTGCTTTCGGTAATAAGTTCAAAGAATCAATTTCAACCTTATCAATCATTGCAAGATATGCCTTACCTTTTAAACCGTTAAGTCTCCATAAAATCTCTGCAGCTTGACCCATTGCTTCCAACACAATACTGATTAACGAAACTTTATTGTCGCTCGTCCAAATATCATCATAACTTGGAACAGCAATAAGTACGTTTAAATCCAACTTTTGAATGGACTCTAACATCAACATCGGTTCTCTTTGCATTAAGAGCGATTTTAAACTATTTCTATTTAAATACATAAGATATTACCGATTTTGCAACTAACTTTTCATCAACTTTAGCCTCACATTTGACTTGTGCATGTTGATTGTACTTTGCTGTTACAGTTGCCTCGATCATTAATTTATCTCCTGGATAAACAGGATGAACAAATTTAATTTTATCCATCCCAGATATATAACCTCTTAGCTGGCCGTCTGTTGAATTAGGTGACCAGAAAGCAAATCCTCCGATTTGAGCCATGGTCTCTAATATTAAAACTCCAGGAAAAATCGGTTCATCAGGGAAATGCCCTGAAACCCATGGTTCATTTAATGAAACATTTTTATAACCAACAACTCGTTGATTTTGTTCAATTTCTACAATTTTATCTACCATTAAAAATGGGTAGCGATGTGGCAATGCTTTTCTTATGTCCTGCACATTTAACATGTCATTACCTCCTTTATTGAAATGATAGCTTCTAAATTTTCTAGTGCTTTATATTCTAAATCGACCATTTTTTCTAAAAATATTTCGATTTCTGGATCATCAGCGAAAATACCGGCATTTGGATCTATAGCACCAAGTTCAAAAAGTTTAGCTAATTGCCGCCAACATCTGAATAACTCCATATAATTTTTATAACTATTAAGATACTGTTGGTTTCCAGTTAAAGTAGCGCACTCTTTAAGATAACGAGCATACATTCTTCTAAAGTTGCCTCCACCTGTTCCTACCTTTTCAAACAGCATGGATGCCATATAAGCATGCGTTTGCCTTTCTTTCTCAGGCAATAGTTTATTCCACATTCTTATTTCTCGCGCAAAAAGTTTGATACCTGGAAGCCCCATTTTAAAGGCGAACGGCCTTTTCATTCTAAATATATTTGTTCTGATTGCTTCATTAATAATTAGATTTATATCCCTTTGTCCTTTTGGCAATACGATAGCTTTTAATCCGTTATCTGGTTTAATTGGTGAGGTTTTAGAATTACGAGCATTTTCCAAATCCTTCAAACTAACTTCTATAACATCATTCCATAAATAGTCCAATAGGAAAGCTACACTTTTTTCTTCATCATAGCCAACTAAAATAGCATTATGTAAACCAAAATGAAATGATTGCTCTATTTGTAATTTATCTTTCATATAAGGTAAGTACATCATATCTAAATCTAAAATGACGGGAACACCTAAATCAATCCACTGCTTAGCCCATTGCCAACCTACTATTGGATCATCTGTTCGCTTTGTCTCAATATACCCACCTAGAATACCTACTGCATTTTCTTCGAGGCTATCATTCCGTCCAGTAAAAAAGTAATAATCGACTGACTGATATTTTTGATATGTAAATCCTAGACCACTGCCCAAACCAAAACATAGATCTTCACTAAACGCATAGCCATATCCTAAAAATATGGTACGCATTGCTGTTGAGGCACAATGTGAACCAATATGATGCACATCAATCCATTGAGATAAAACTTTCATTTCCCATCCTCCAAGTTTCTGCCAGACTTAATAAACACTCAGCAATTCGCCGTTCTTCGGCAGCGATGTTATTAATAGAAACTTTCAAATCGGTTGAATTTAAGATTGATTCTGGGAAATCTGCCCCTTTAGCTAACTGCTTATTCAGCTCTCTCCACATATTGCTTAACTTGTAGTAATCTTTAGATATTTCTTCTAATCTATCTTCACCAAGTAGGTGCGCAGCCTCACGAAGAAATCCTGCATATAACCGCCTATAAAATCCTCCACCACTTGCCTTTTCTGATATATAAAACATCATCCCCATTGTTATACTTACTTGTTCTCGCGGCATAAGCTCTAACCAATTGGGCATTTGTTTCGCTAAACGTTCAATTGCATTTATTCCATTATATTTTCTACTTGTGTATAAAAATGAATGCATATTTGCGTATATTGCATTTTTGGTTGCTTCCTTGATATTCGGAAATTTTGTTGGTAAATAATACACACCGTAACGATTTTGAGGATGATTTGTCACTGTCATAGCTGGATTACATGCATATTTCAAAACGTCAAGTGGAACTGTTTGAATACGCGATAAGTTATTTTCGACAATATAGGCTTGATTTTCTATTTCATCTATACCAATAAGCATCGTGACATGAGTACCCGCTGGTGTCTGTAATTGAGAAAACATGCGATCCCAAGTAGAAACAAAATCGTTTGATGCAGTATGTGGCGTCTCACTTGATCCTGGTAAACCAGGTTTATCTAAATATTTTAAATACAAGGATAAAACTACATCTAAGAAAACCGGTTTTCCCTCTTGTAATAACTCTTTTATATGCTCCCAAACCAGCTCACTATCTGTTGGTATACAAGATGCATAATGCATTCGAAGTGATGAAGCTAATTCTTCAAATTGGTTATGTGTAACACCAGATATCATTGCAAAATCAACTGTTTCCTTAGTCTCTTCAGGTAAGAGATATGCAAAAGACAAGCCATTACTTAATCCAAATAACATAGTTTCCGTAAACTTATACCCTTCATACTCCATCAAATCTCGAATGTTACCGGCCCTACACGTTACACTTAATCGATGAGGAAAATCGACTATTTTCATAATGTGTCTCCTCCTATTTGACAAATATTAATCATTTTCTTTTCCCAATTTTATGTGAGCTTCTAACTTTCTAGCTAAATCATATTCACGAATAACCAGTATGTTCAACAACTCTAGTAGTTCAGGATTACGAGTTGTTTTTTCAGGTTGTAATGCTCCGTTCATACATAAATTTGTTACTTGTCTCCACATGGTTGCAATTTCCCGATACTCTGTCGAACATTCAAGTAATACCGTATCTCCAAGAATTTTTGCTGCCTCAAAAAGAAAACGGCTATATAATTTCCGGTAAAACCCTCCGCCCCCAGTAGTTTCAGACAAGTAATGCATCATGAATAGCGAATTTTGCAACTTGTCATTTGACATTAACTCAGGCCAATGTGGAAAATCGTCTTTTAAATTCTTAATTGCTTTCCAACCACTGCTAGGATAACTAGAATACAAAAATGAATGAACCATGCGATAAATAGCTGTATTAATAGCAAAATTTAAAGAAGGCATTTTTTGAGGTGGATAAAAAATCATCATTTCATTATTTGGAGATTTAATGCATTCTATTTTAGGATTACGAGATTCAGTCAAAACTGATAGCGGAATTGTTTGAACTATAGATATATTATTTTCTAAAATATAAGCTTCGTTTTTGTCTTCATCATAACCGATCAGTTGAGTAATATGATTTCCTACAGGAGTCCGTAGTCTAGAAAATATTTGTTGTGATTGTTCAATGAATCTTTGCTGATTTTCGCTTTTTGGTGTTGATATTGATGAAGGTACTTGGGACGTTTTTAAATAAGGCAGGTATATAGGTAAACTAGTACTTAATAAAACAGGTTGTTTATCTTTTATAGCTTGTCGTGCTATTTCCCAAGCATCACTATCATTTCTTGGAAAATAATTAGAATAGTGTAATCTTAATAAAGAGCTAATTTCATGGTAATCGAAATGAATCGAACCATTTATTAAAACAAATTCCGTATTCATCGATGTTGGGCTTGGTCGAACATAAGCGAATGATAAAGCACTGGCTAACCCGAATATCATTGCTTCACTAAAGGGAAAACCATGATATTCGAGAACATCTCTTAAAGACCCAGATCGGCATGAAATACTTAAGCGGTGAGGATATTGGCTTAATATCATTTTTATATACACCTCATCTAACTTCAGTGGAGTTAATAAAAAATTCTGCTATTTTCTTTTCTGTAATATATATTTCATTAAGTTTTTCAACTGCTTGTTTTGATATAGTAGAATAACCATCTTTACGACTGCTAATAATTTCTGTCCATATCTTCCAATTATCTGCTAGTGTTTTAACATCTTGTAAAATATGTTCAATCGAAAAAAAGGAATTAACTTCTTGCAATGCATCGGCTAGTAAGGTTCTGCCCCAAGTAACTCCAAACTCTACATTTGTATTACTCATTAAATGCTGAAGGTAATGTTCCTGTACAGATTCATTTGATGCTGTACCTATAAAATACAAGTCGTTTATACATTTCTTAAAAGCTTGTTCTCCTCTTAGTAAAGTCATTCCTAATAAATTCGATTCATTTACTTTACGAAATGAAGATAATTGTAGAGATTGTTTTAATCCTAATTCTAAAGGTGGAAACACTGGTTTTGAGAATGAAGGACTATTTATCATTAACCAACGAATGCCACCTTCTGCTTCACAAATTGAAGCGAGAGAAGAATATGCAATACGCAAATATTCCCTTTTCATAGGATGTACAACAATGAGTTCGGATTCATCTTCAGATAGGCCTGCTACAAGCATTAATATCCTTGGATATATTTCCAAATTGGCACTATTCAACATGCAACCTGGAATTTCTATCATCGGAGGGGCGACTCTCAATAGCAGGTTTCTTTTTATATCTTGTTGTAAACGTCTGATATCAATAGTTCTGAAATCTTCCAAGTACAAACCCAATGGCAAACATAAATCTCTTAAAAAGTGAGGATTAACTGCGGATGCATAACTTTCATTTTTTCCTTCATCAATATGACTGCGATAAAAAAAGTCTATTCCTCCACCAAGTAATAAAAGTAATGCAGGACTAACACGAAGTCCATCCGCAGCTAATTTTGTTCTGACGGCACTGATTATTACATTATTTGACTCCTCGTGAAAAGTTAAGAGTTTTGGAAAATATATTTTTTCCTTTGTTTGAATCATCGTTTCAACTTCCCTTTTTACTGTAATCAAATTGATATTCTTGCTTTTCTAATGCTAATCTTAACTTTGAAATAAACCATTCTGGATAGGTTAAACATAATTTCCCGTCTTGCTCTACAAAAACATGGGAAGTCTTCGCATCTGCATGAATTTGATTAGTTGTATCATTATAAATTTTATAAAAGAAATTTAATTTAGCAGCTTTCTCTATACTAAATTTTATTTCTATTCTTAAATTATCCTCGTAAAATATGGGGATTTTATAATTACATTCACTTTTTATCACAGGAAATTGATAGCCTAATTCATCGAAATTTTTCATACTTAAATCCAGTACGCTTTTTGCAAAATTAATTCTTGCTTCTTCTAAAATTTTATAATAGTTACTATGATGTACAATGCCATAAGCGTCAGTATCGCTAAATCGCGGAGTTGTATTAAATACAAATATTTGTGTCACATTTCTCTCCCCATCCCATATACTTACTTCTTCACGGCATTTTTTTCAAATTTTAAAGTAATTTGATTTGCTACAATATAAGCTACAGAAAACCATGCAAATCCCCATTCATGAGTACTATAATATGAAGGTACTACCTCCATCTGCATTGGATTTTTAAAGACCTGCTTAACTGAAAATGCCCATCTTGTTCCTGAGCCACCACTCAAATTAGACCACTGTTCATGCATCTCTGGCGTAAATATTTGTTGATTGATAATTTTGCCTTTAAGATTGGTAATTCTATCTTCTAATTTTCGTAAAACCCGATGAACTATTTCATTATATTTTTCTTTATTTCCAAGGGCTGGTAATGGTATATCTATACGCAATTCATTCTCTATTTTTCCTGCTCTTGCATTTGGGTTCCAAAGAGTAAAAGCAATATCAGTTGGTATCGTTCCATTTTCTATTTTCTTATAATAAGAATGCACATCATAATCAGGGTATTCATACCAAATTTCAGTACTTGGTATACCTTGGATATTCTCTTCTACTTCAAGCAATATACTAAGAAAAGATAATTCAGAAACTGGAAATAACTGTTTTTTATAACTTTGTAAGTCTCCTCTTGTATCTAGTACGCATTTGGCATAGCACTCTGTATGATGATGAGACTGCACTTTATAACGGGTATCCTCATTTATAATAGTGATTGGTAAATTAGTATTATGGAGATGTACATTTTCTTCATTCAAAATCATTTCCATTTGATGCTTAACTTCATGAATTCCACCATTAATTACACATCCATCATAAACCTGTCCGTATAGGTAACCCGCCATAACAGTTAAAGCAACGTCACTACATGGAAGGGCAATGCAAAAAATACTAATAAGTTTTTGATTGCCCTTAAATAATTTTTCAATGAAATTTACATAAGAAAGGTTACTGTATTTTATTGTATAGGGGATTTTATTTGGATTTGAAATTATATTCCCTTCCAATAAGGCAAACCATTCCTTTCCAAGTCCCTCTATTACCTCAAAATAGACATTTATCGCTTCAATATCATCAGGAAATAATTTCACTAGAGAGTTATTTTGTTCAACGAGAGAGCGGGTCCTCTTCCATTCAAAATCAGGAAAAAAAGAATTATCTATATGGTAAATAGGCTTTGTTGGGATTGATATTCCTACTTCTCTTAAGATTAAACCAAGAATTCCTTGATCCGCGTCCTGATGATAAAGTGGAAAACAAGGCTGTTTATCATATTCGCGATATTGCCCTATTCGTTGAACCTTAAGCCCTCTTTTCATTAGTAACAATGAGGCAGTAATTGCAATCAAGTTATCACCTAATACAACAACATCAAAACATTTATTCTCCATATATTTTTCCTTTTAATACCTTTCTGAAATTATTTGAGGAATAGGATCATGACCAGCGTATACACATACAGGTTTATTCCGATTTTCAATCATATTATGCAGTCGATTTATAGATGCAATCTCTAATTCTTTTTTAAAAGGATATTTTGAATGGCCACGGTGGATAAATTGATGTACTGAATAAGAGGCATCACACAGCAATAAAATATCTGAATCATCTGAATTTTCAATCCATACAGATTGGTGACCAGCAGAATGTCCAGGTGTCTCGATAAGATGGATTTCTCCATTACCTAGTAAATCTAAATCACCTTTAATTTTTTTGAAATTTTTAGCATAATCAATATCTTTTTTATTATATTCAAAGTGAAAATGAGCATTATGAGCTGATTCAAATTCTTTAAGCTGTACCATCTCAGTTGTTTTCCCCTCAAAAAGGACAGCTCCTCCACAATGATCAAAGTGTAAATGGGAATATATCACTTTATCTATATTAGAAACTTCTAGATTATGTTGTTTAATTTGGTGATCAATTAGGTTTTCTTTTGTTACTTCTATCTCTACTACCGAGGATAGCATTCCTAAATATCCTTTTGTATTTGTTATAATATCAGGATGAAACCCAGCATCTACTACAATATTTACCTCAGATGTTTGAATTAAAAAAGCTTGTACGGGCATCCAATTGGAATCCCCTTTAAAACGGATTCTTCCGCAATCTAGAATATTCACAGTAGTTGGTCGTTTCAAAATAGACCTCCAATTATAATTGAATTAACCTTTTAAACTTTTGACATTTGTTCAAAAAAGTATTGATTTTGAAAATCATAGAAATCTGTACGCTTGTCTTCCATTAGCATTAAATCTGCGCCCCTTAATGCTTCCATCATTACCTTGATAAATCCTCCTCCCATAGAACTCCAGTTACTACTAAGATACAACCCTTGTAACAAACCTTTTGATTCTGGTCTCATCCTATCCTGTAAATAAGAAGGATTAAATGCAAAACCTAAGTAAGCTCCTCCGGTGTTAAGTGAATATCTCTCGAAAGTATGAGGGGATGCAATAGTGGTTACAATAATATGATCTTTCAAGCCTGGTAAAATATGTTCCACGGAATCAATTAGTTGTTCTGCAAGTCGCTTTTTTGTCTTACGATACTCTGTACCTCTTCTCCCGTTTTCAATTCCCCAATTATTCTCAAATTGGTATGAAATAGGTATTCCTAAAGAAACTTGAGAATATCCATTTGGCGATGATGTAGGATCAAGATTTGCAGAAGTACCTATCCAACAGTAAGTGTCACTTGGAAGTTTACCACCAGGAGTTAATAGATCTTTTTTCATCTCGAATAATCGATCATATTTTTGGTAATAACTCATATTTTGCCCATTCCAACCTAAATCCTGTATTGGACAATCTAAACCTAACCAAACTGAAAAGCAGGATGAACTAGATTGCCAAACTTTTTGTAATTTATGAAGAAATCGAGGTGAAATATGCTCTTGACCGATTAACTTCTCATATGTAGTATAGATATCTGCATTAGAGACTACAAATCTACTAAAGATTTGTTTTCCATCTACCTCTACTCCAACCACTCGTCCTTCCTCAACTAAAATACGGTTTACTCGAGAATTTAATAGTAAATTCCCTCCGGCTCTTTCGACAACTTTTAGCATAATATTCAGTATACTTTCAGCTCCCCCAACTGGTAGAACTGAATTCCCAATAAGCAAATTTAAAAATACAACTAATACGATTGCACTTTGTCCTGGCGTACCATCGCAAAGAGCATATAAAATACCGCGCAAATGTTCATCCTGAAAATACTTATGTAACAATTGCTCTATCGTTATAACTTGATATTGCATCAGTAATTTCATAGCTGCCGAATTAAATGCTGTAATGTTATTTCTGTTTTTCTCAAGATAGATTAATTCTTTAAACGCTAATTGAATATCGAAAAAAAAGGTATCTAATTGAGTAGATTCATGAGGAAAATGTTTTTTCAAATCTTCCTTCATTGCTTTCGACCCAGCATTAATTTTAATATTTCCGACCTGAACGTATTCCTCGAACTCAGTCCACTCAAGTTGATTACTCTCACCCATTAAACTTAGAAATTGTTCCGTTAAATAACGAGGAAAGGGACCACCAATTTTATGAATGGATGAGTTAAAACGAAATCCCTTTCTTTCAAACGATTGGCAGTAACCGCCAATTCTTCCTCCGGCCTCACAAACTAAAACCTTATATCCTTTATTTGCCATAGCGCTCGCTGAGGAAAGACCACCTATACCTGAACCAATAACAATAACATCGTAATCAGTATTAACCAAGCTGCACCTCATTTCTAACATTCCATTAATCGATTGTTTTTAAAACGACACATGCTGTATTTCCTCCAAAGGCAAAAGAATTAGACATAGCAACTTTTATCGGCTCTTTTTTGCCCTTGGTTTTAATTAAACGGAATTCTTTAAAGTCTTCTTCTGTTTTTTCTAATGTTGCAGTAGGTGGAATGAACTCCCCTTCTAATGCTAAAATACATGCTGCTAATTCAATACTTCCCGCAGCACCGAGACAATGTCCAGTCATTGATTTGGTTGAAGATATAGCAATTTTATAAGCATGCTCATGGAATACTTGACTAATGGCATTTAGCTCCATCTTATCGTTTACAATTGTTGAAGTACCATGGGCATTGATATAATCTACATCCTCTGGCTTCAAACCCGCATCTAGTAATGCCATTTCCATAGCTCGTATAGCACCACCACCATTTGGATCAGGTGAAGTAACATGATAAGCATCATTACTTAACCCATAGCCCATTATTTCTGCATAAATATGAGCTCCCCGTTGTAAAGCATGCTCATAATTTTCTAAAATAATTATTGATGCACCTTCTCCAATTACTAAACCATCACGATTTTCATCAAACGGTTTACTTGCAGTAGGACTTAAAGACCTTAAAGAATGGAAGCCCGCGATGGAAAATTCAGTTAATGGATCCGAACCTCCAATTATCATTACATCTGCACGCCCTAATCTAATCTGATCAAATCCAATACCTGCCGCAGCCGTTCCTGCTGCACAAGCAGATGTAGTGGAACTTATATTTCCTTTAACTCCAGCATATTTAGCAATGTAATTAGAAAATAAATTTAAATCTGCTAACCATTCTGGCTGGGTTTTTCTTTCATCTATTTCTTCTTTCAAATATTCCATCATTCTAGAATTACCACCTAAAGAAGTAGCAAAACTCATCCCAGCACGTGGGCCTAAACTACTTAAATATGTAGAATCCATTCCACAATCATTTAATGCTTCGTTTAATGCAAGACAAGCCAATGATATCGTCCGATCATAGTTGTGCTCTTTGGCCATTTCCGGAAAAGTAATTTTCACTTCACCCGCTAACTGAGTACGGAAATCAGACATGTCGATTCGTTCAACACTGCCAATTCCAGTTTTCCCACTTAACAATGCTTGATAAAACGTTTCTTTATCGTATCCGTTTGGGGCAACAATACCAAGTCCTGTTACTACAACTCGATTAGAGCTCTTAGCCATTCCGTTTTATTCCCCTTTTTTCTCACGAATAAAATCTGCAATACTAGAAACATTACGGAAAATAGCCATATCTTCATCAGTTACTTGTATGTCGAATACTTCATTTAACCCTACAACCAGTTCCAATGCATCAACAGAATCAAGTCCTAAACCTGTGCCTTCTGCATCAAAAGAAAGAAAAATTGGTGCATCATTATCAATGCTTTCTACTTCAACATCTAATAATCCTAATCGATCAACTATCATTTGCTTAACTTCATTCTCAATATTTTTAGTTAAATTATTCATAATTTAATTCTCCTATTATTTTAGTTTTTTAGTTTTCATTATCTTCCCGCTACAATACCACAGTAAAAATCTAAATTTTCCCAGATATCTCTTTGTGGCCAAATTTCAGTTTCAGAATATCCTGAATTAATTAATGCACTTTCAAATAATTCCGGCGTCATAATACCGAATTCAGGTCGGAATTTTTCATTTAGTACAACATCATGGTATTCTTCAAAAAAACTACCATGTAACTCAATATGGAAAGGAACATTTAGCGTATCTCTAAAATATCCAGCTGATAAAAACCATCCTTCATCTTTCAAAATACTACGCATCTCTTGGAACTGCATTGACCAATCTTTAATATAATGCAAACAATTAACGCCTAAAATATAATCTACTGACGCTTTCTCTATTCCCTGTTTGGCAGGGGAGCTATTAAGATCAAACAATTTATATTCAAAGATGTCATGGGAACCATATTTATTCTTTATTTCCCTTTCGCAATTTTCAAGAAATTCTTCTGAGAAATCGCTTATTATAAACTTTTCGACTAAATTCAATTGACCTTTGGAAAGCAATAATTCATATAATGCTCGTGTTCCATTTGCGGAACCAGCTCCTACTTCCATTATTCTTATTGGATCAGTTCGATTTTTTACCTTATTGTAAATAAACTGCGCAGCTATCTCAGAAGGAATATACATACCAGGATGGCTAAAATAAGATTGCCAAAGTGGTACAGAATGGTGAGCATATAACTTTTCATTTGTAGTTTGACCCATCAAAATTTCATTTGCATATTTAAGAGGTAATTGTAATAACTGTGTTGCTCCTGGCATCGTCCTTCCTACTACGCTTTTTTCAAGCTGTAGTAAATCAGGTGACGGCATAGTCTTGGTAATGGCGTATCTAACTTTTTGATCTTCACCCACTACCTTTTTCAAAATATCCTTTGAACATAACCAAGTACACATTAATTCTAGCGGCCTTTTTGAGGATGCCTCACTATAACCCTTTTTTTGAATGATTTCTTCTACTGTCAATGCCTCAAAACTCCGAAAAATAGCCTCTTCATAGAATATTTTGCAAATCACACTTATTGCATATTGATTTAAAAAATTTAATCCTACTTTTATATGTAGCTCTTTTTCTTTATTTTTAACCCATTCCTGAATATTTTCATTTCCCAATTTCTTTTCCTCCTCTCCTTATAATTTCTGTAAGTATAAATATAAAATAAGGTATCTTATTTTACAAAAAATACCATAAATTACATAAACTAATATATTATGTGCTTTTTTATTTGTCAATAAATTATTTATTTAATAATATAATTCAAAGAAATTATTAGATGTAATTATCGCTAAAACTTTAACTTCATTTTCAATGCTCAAAAATTCATTACTATTTTGTTTGGTTAAAATAGTTTTAATCATTCTTTATTCGCAGTTTAAATTTACCAAAATTTCCTTTAAAAAAAATCCGTATATCACGCAATTTTTGTGTTTTTTTAAATAATTACATAAAATTGTAACTTTTTTTATGAAATATTTTTTATCCATAATATAGAATATTAAGTATACGAATGGTAATATAGGGTATATTTAATCAAGATAGGAGTGTTTTTAGTTGATTACGCTTACACCTAAAGAACAAGAAGTACTACAACGGATAGCAGAGGATAAAACAAATAATGATATTAGTGAAGAATTAGGCATTAGCAAAAGAACAGTGGAGCATCATATCTCGTCTATTATCAGAAAACTAAATGTTGATTCCCGTGTCGGTGCTGTTGTAATAGCCATTAAAATTGGCTTACTGCACATTTAATAGGATCATTTCGTTTTTTAATCACTAAACTGATATCAAGACAAATTAACTAATCTTTATAGGATAAAATTTTTGACTTTCTTTTATTTATTTCTCGAGAAAATACATAATTTCAAATCTAGAAATAATACAAGTAAGTTAAGAAGTAAATTGTGCCTTAACATAATAAGTTTCAAGATAATTTGCAAGAACGGTATTTTTAAAGTTTTATATTTTTCTTTTCAAAATTAAATAATATTCTAATCCAATTCAATCACCAAAGAGTTTTCATATTGTATAAATCCCTTCATTCAAAATTTTAATAATTACCATTCACACAATTTGTTATAAATAAAAATACTCCCTAAAATAGAACAGATTTTTTAAATTATATTCTGTCTACTATAGGGAGTATAAGGGTTTATTAAATTGTAATTATTTTATTCCGTACTCTTTAATTCTTTACAAAAAAGGTCAGTAATTTAAAGACATCTATCCCTTTGTGCATAAATGTTTATTTAAATTCTAATTCTCCGTCATAAGCCAACATGCCGCCTTCAAGGTTCGTCACATCAAATCCTTGTGCCTCTAAATAAGAACAAGCATTAGCAGAACGGCCACCAGCCTTACAAACGATAATATATGGCTTCGTTCCATCTAACTCCTCTATACGTTCAGGGATTGTCCCAAGAGCGATATGCTGAGCACCTGGAATCATGCCATGTGCTACTTCATCCTCTTCACGTACATCAATAATATATAGGTCTTCATTTGCATCTAATAGTTCTAATAATTGTGTTGTTTCCATTGATTTCATAAAACTCGTCCTCCAAATATCAATTTCCTTTATTATTATAGCCTGAAGCAAAAAAAACAGCCAGTGTGGAGAACACTAACTGTTTAACAATCTTTTTTATGCTTCTGTTTCTAAAAACTCTATTTGTTTAGCTGGAACGAATGTAGAAATGGCGTGCTTGTAAATCAGGTGCTGCTTGTTCTCAGCATCCAATAATAAAACTGTAAAATTATCATAAGATTTCACAGTCCCTTTTAACTGAAATCCGTTTAATAGGAATACAGTTACAAAAACACTGTTTTTACGTAGTTGGTTCAAGAATGTATCTTGCAAGTTGATTGATTTCATCAAATGGCCTCCCTACTAACTTTCTACCTCTTCATTCCTATAGTAGCATGTTCTACCAATTTATCAATTAGTAATTTTTAGAAATATTTCTTTTTTTAGCAAAATATTCATATAAGATTATAGTTGTTCATCTGGCTCTATAAAATAAACATCCATTTTATTGCGGAAATAGGTAAGTTGCCTTTTTGCATAGCGGCGGGAATTTTGTTTTAAGCTGTCGATTGCTTCTTCTAGCGAGCATTTGCCATCGAAATAATCATATAATTCTTTATAGCCAATTGCTTGAATCGACTGCACACCACGAATTTCTTGCTGCCATAAGCCTCTTACCTCTTCCAAAAGCCCATTTGCCATCATAAGATCGACACGACGGTTAATGCGGTCATACAGTACTTCGCGTGACATATTTTGACCTAACCCTAAAATTACATGCTTATAAAGTGGCACTTCACCTCTATTTTGTGCTTCAGCTGCTTTAGATACACCACTCAATTCAAGCATCTCTAATGCACGAATGACACGGCGTGTATTATTTGGATGAATGGCTTCTGCTGTTTGAGGATCTAGTCGCTTTAACTTGTCGTGCATTGCCTCAGGGCCTAGCTTCGCTAATTCATCATAATAGGCTTTACGTGCTACCTCATCTACTTTTTCATCAGTAAATTGGAAATCAAACAAGACAGCTTGTACATATAAGCCTGAGCCACCGACGATAATGGGTAGCTTATGGCGTGATTGTATGTCAGCAATTTTCATTCGTACTAGTTTTTGATAATCGGCCACTGAAAAGGATTCTATCGGCTCCAAAAAACTTAGTAAATGATGGGGAACACTCTCCATCTCTTCCTCCGTAATTTTCGCCGTACCTATATCTAGCCCTTTATATACTTGCATGGAGTCACCGTTAATGATTTCCCCATTATATTTTTTGGCAAGTTCAATACTTAACGCTGTTTTTCCAGAAGCAGTTGGTCCTACAATTGCTATGACCTCTGCCTGTTGTAATTTATTTTCTATCATATTTTTCTAACCACCGTAATAAAACTTGAAAGACCGCTTCTTGATTGTCTTCATTTAAAATTTCATGTCGCTTATCCTCAAACAAATAAACAGTCACATCCTCTACACCCGCAGTTGCTAATTGTTCAGCAACTGCGTAGACTCCTAGTCCCTGTTCACCGACTGGATCTTTACTACCACTTATCAAAAGAATTGGAAGATCCTTTCTTATTTTCGCAATCTCTTTTTTACGATTAAGTGTTGAAAAGCCCGTTGTTAAATCTACAAAAAATTGATTGGTTGGGATAAAGCCACAATATGGATCATCTATATACTTTTGAACCTCTTTTTGTACCGAACATAACCAGTCATAGGCAGTCTTTGGGTTTGGGAACTGTTTATTAAAGCTACCAAAACTCAATTGATTGAGGAGCTTGCTTTCGGTCTCTTTACCGAGACCTTTTGCTAATACCTTGGACACGACATTTCCAATAGCATGTAAAGCTGTTACATTTCCAGTACCACAGAGAACAACATTATCTACCTGCTCTCCATACAGTTGAATATAGCGTCTAGTAATGAATGAGCCCATACTATGACCAAAAATAATGAACGGTACATCGGCAAACGGTGCATGTAATTGTGTCATCACTTCATGAGCATCTTCTACAACACGTTCAAAGCCGTTCTTTTCAGCAAAAAAACCTAAAGTCCCATTATAAGCGGCTGTTTCACCGTGTCCACGATGATCGTGCATTGTCACTACATAGCCGGCTGTATGAAGCGTTTGAGCAAGTTTTAAATAACGACCACTATGCTCTGCCATGCCGTGTAAAATATGGATATGACCAATACATGGCGTTTTAGGTTCTAATGTGCGAGTGAATACAAAATGTCCATCCGACATTTGAATATAACGTTCCATCGCTTACTCCCCTTCTTTCGCAAAATTAGTTGCATCGATGATGGCTTGATCTAATTCAGCCATATAAGCACTCCGTTGTACCTCCGTATAATTCAGGTGTTGTTGCATCACTTGAAGCACTTGTTGCTTATAAAGTTTGACTGCTTCAATATCAAAATACAACATGCCTGTTCGACGAATAAAGAAGTCACTTGGAGTATAGACCATCTCTGCTTCTAAGCCATATAATAACATCGCATGTAGGGCAAGTGGCATTGTACTACCATGCTCATGTAGATATTTCACACGATCAAATAACGCATCAACATTCGTTCCATATTTTTGCACAAGTTGCTTGGCTTCATCATAATTCAAGCCATATTGAACACCCTCTCGAGCTTTATAGGCTATATAATCAGGGAAATTGATGGCGTTAATACCTTTGGCACCTGACAGTGATAACTCTCGTGTTATGCTTGAGCTTGCATGCTTATAACGTCGCGTTTTTACAATTTTATCTACGATCGACTCTGCCATTTGTCGGTAGCCTGTTAGTTTGCCACCAGCTATCGTCATTAGACCACTAGGTGCCGTCCAAATTTCATCTTTCCTTGAAATTTCAGAAGGGTCCTTTCCTTTTTCATAAATCAAAGGACGAACGCCTGCCCAGGATGATTCAATCGTTTCTCTTGTAATACTGGCTGTTGGAAAGACTTTCTTTGTGGCCTCGATTAAATAATCCACATCTTGCTGTGTCGCAACTGGATGTACTGGATTGCCCTCAAAGACAGTATCTGTTGTTCCTACATATGTTTTGCCATCACGCGGAATAGCAAAGGCCATACGCCCATCAGCAATATCGAAATAGACAGCTTGCTTTAATGGAAAATCCTTTTGATTCAGGACAATATGAACACCCTTCGTCAACCGTAATTGCTTATTATCCGCAACTTTATCCCTTTGTCGTACATCATCCACCCATGGGCCTGAGGCATTGACAATTTGTGCAGCATGTACATCCAGAATACGTCCTGTTAAATGATCTTCTACTTTAATTCCAACAAGCTTTTTCTTGTCGTAGATAAACTCCTTCATCTCAGCATAATTAAGACAAAGTGCCCCATATTCGGTAGCCTTTTTTAATACTTCAATCGTAAGACGTGCATCATCCGTACGATATTCTACATAATAACCTCCACCGACAAGACCATCTTGATTGAGTAAAGGTTCTAACGCTAAGGTTTCCTGGGCATTTAGCATCGTTCTACGTTCCTGTTTTTTGACACCTGCCAAACGGTCATAAACTTTTAAAGCCAGAGAAGTTGTCATAGGACTAAGGGAACCCTTTTTATATAAAGGCAGTAGCATCTTTTCAGGTGTCGTCACATGAACAGCATTGTCATAGACGATTTCACGCTCACGTCCCACCTCCGCTACGACCCCTACATCAAATTGTTTTAAATAACGCAATCCACCGTGGATGAGTTTGGTAGATCGACTTGACGTTCCTGCAGAAAAATCTTGCATGTCGATACAAGCGACAGACAGTCCCCTTGATGCGGCATCAAGTGCAATACCAGCACCCGTAATTCCCCCACCAATAACTAAAACGTCAAAACTATAGTGCTCTAAATAATATAAAATTTTAGGACGATGTTCATATGAAAACATACCTTTCTCCCCCAATAGCTTATGATTTAAAAATTCTTGTTGCCTCCACAGCCTTTTGCCAGCCTGCATAAAGAGCTGTTGCTTGGTCTTCTTCCATTTTTGGTTTGTAGGTTTGACCATTTACCCACAGTGCAGATAAGGTCTCTTGATTTGGCCAAAAACTTGTGGCAAGTCCTGCTAAATAGGCTGCACCAAGTGCTGTTGATTCATTGAGTTTTGCAAGCTCTACATGTAACTGTAATACATCACTTTGGAACTGCATTAATAATTGATTTTTTACAGCGCCACCATCTACACGGAGTACCTCAATAGGTGCACTGGCCGCTTCCTCCATTGCATCGAGTACATCCTTCGTTTGATACGCTAAAGATTCTAGTGTTGCACGGATAAAATGTTCTTTAGATGTGCCGCGTGTTAAACCAAAAATGGCACCACGAGCATCTGTATCCCAATATGGTGTTCCCAGTCCAACAAATGCAGGAACAACATAGACGCCATCTGTATTGGCTACTTTTTCAGCATAGGTTTCTGAATCCTCAGCAGTCCGAATCATACGTAGCCCATCACGTAGCCATTGGATAGCTGAGCCTGCTACAAAAACGCTACCCTCTAATGCATAGGTCACTTTACCATCTATTCCCCAAGCAATTGTAGTCAATAAGCCATTTTCCGATTTCACTGCCTGTTGTCCTGTATTTAATAACATAAAACAGCCAGTACCATAAGTATTTTTAGCCATTCCTTTTGTAAAACAAGTTTGACCAAAAAGTGCTGCCTGTTGATCACCGGCAATACCTGCAATCGGAATTTTTTCACCAAAGAAAATACTTGGTGCCGTCTCAGTGTAAATTTCTGATGAATTTTTCACTTCAGGAAGCATTGACAACGGGATATCTAATAACTCACAAAGTTCCGCATCCCATTTTAATTCATGGATATTGTAAAGCAATGTTCGAGCTGCATTTGAATAATCGGTAATATGGGCCTTCCCCTTTGATAATCGCCAAACAATCCAAGAATCAATCGTTCCAAATAATAAATCTCCATTGTCAGCCATTGCACGTGCGCCTTCCACATTGTCTAAAATCCATTTAATTTTTGTAGCTGAAAAATAAGCATCTAGACGTAATCCTGTTTTTTGTTGAAAAAGTGCCTCATGTCCTTGTTCTTTTAATGCATTCACAATCTCCTGCGTTTGGCGTGACTGCCAGACAATAGCGTTGTAAATAGGCTGACCTGTATGTTTATCCCACACAACGGTTGTTTCTCGCTGATTGGTAATACCAATTGCATGTACCTCACTGGCTTCATGTCCGCTCTCTGTTAAGACTGTTGCAATTACTGCGAGGACAGAACCCCAAATTTCATTCGCATTATGTTCTACCCAACCAGCCTTCGGAAAAATTTGCTGAAACTCCTTTTGTGCCACATGAACAATTTCACCTTTTTTATTAAATAAAATGGCTCTTGAGCTTGTTGTTCCTTGATCAATCGCTAAAATAAATTCGCCCATTATTTTCCCCCTTTTCACTACATGACCCGTTTGAACATCTTTTCTACTTCATACGATGTAAAATGAATCAGCACTGGACGTCCATGTGGACATGTAAATGGATTATCTGCCTTGCGTAAATCTCGTAGCAAGATCTCCATTTGTTCTTTTGTTAAATAATGATTGGCCTTAATAGATTTTTTACAGCTCATCATAATCGCCGCGGCTTCACGTAATTTTTTAACATCTGCCTTTTTGGTCGTCAGTACCTGTTCAATTAAATCTTCTATGATTTCTTGTTCTTCACCTTTAGGAAACCAACTAGGGTGCTCACGTACAACAAAAGACGACTGTCCAAATTCCTCTAAAAACACGCCTACTGCTTCGAGTTCATGTTTGTGCTCTCGTAATAAAAGTGCCTCGTCCGCTGCATAGTGAAATGTTAGTGGAAGCAATAATGCCTGACGTTCATATGGATTGACTTGACCGACCTTTTCTCGGAAAAATTCATATTTAATGCGCTCTTGTGCAGCATGCTGATCAATTAAATAAAAACCATCCTCCATTTGGGCAACAATGTAAGTGCCATGAATTTGCCCTACTACTTCAAGCTCAGGGAATGGTTCCTTAACAGGTTCATCCACTAATTCCTCATATTGCTCAACGATGGTTACTTCTTTAACCTCTTCAGCCTCTAATTGCGGTGTTGACTGCCAGTTATCCTCCACAATAGTAGAGACAGGCTCTGGCTCTACAGTAGCTTCTCGGTTGTTTTCTTGAACGGTTTGCACATCATATAATTTCTCTACAATCGCATTCATTTTCTCCACATCTATCTTTGGTGCAGGCTTCCAAATATTTAATTGCTCAGTAGCTGGTTTGACAATTTTTTCTTTTTTCTCCATTTGTGGTACGCGAATAACACTTCGTATTCTCTCACGAATAGTTTCTTCTATTAATTTTAAAAGCTCTGGCTCTTTACTTAAACGAATTTGGTGTTTCGCAGGATGCACATTGACATCAGTCAAATATGGATCTCCCTCTATATAGAGGACTACAATGGGAAAGCGTTCGATTGGTAAATACGTATGGTAAGCATCAACAATGGTTTTTTGTACTAAATAATGCTTAACCCAGCGGCCGTTGACGAATAGAGACATATAATTTTTCGATGCACGTGTCACCTCTGGTAGGGACACATAACCAGAAATTCGATAATCGTGTGACTCTCCTTGAAAAGACACCATTTTCTTGGCATTATGTACTCCATAAATGGCAGCTAGCACTTGTTGCACATCACCTCGTCCATTTGTTTGGAGCAATTGTTGACCATTATGCAGCAATCTAAAAGCAATTTGTGGATTGCCAAGGGCAAGACGATTCATCAAATCTATTGTATGCCCAAGTTCAGTTTGAATGGTTTTCATATATTTTAAGCGAGCCGGCGTGTTAAAGAATAACTGTGATACCGTTAAATCTGTTCCTTTACGTAAAGGGCCTGGCTTATGCGTTATGATATGTCCACCCTCCAGCTCTAAATGTGTACCAGATTCACCATTTGACGAAATAAGGGTCATTTTAGAAACAGAAGCAATAGATGCCAATGCTTCACCACGGAAGCCCAGTGTACGTATGCGAAATAAATCATGTTCTTGATGAATTTTACTCGTTGCATGGCGAGAGAATGACATTAATGCATCCTCTTCATCCATACCGCTACCATTATCGATTACTTGTATGGAAGTGAGACCTGCTTCTAGTAAAAAAACATCAATGGACGTACTCCCAGCATCAATTGCATTTTCAACTAGCTCTTTGACAACTGAAGCTGGCCTTTCAACTACTTCTCCTGCTGCGATTTTATTGGAGAGCCATTCGTCCATAATTTGTATGTTTCCCACTAACGTATCACTCCTTTATTTTTTCACGTTTAATAACTCTTGCTGTAATTCATATAAAATATTCATTGCTTGCATCGGTGAGGTTCCTAAAATATTAACTTTCTCTAATTTTTTTAGCACCTCTATCTCTGCTGGGCAAATTGGCTCTTCCTCTGCAAATAAGGACATTTGCAATGGTTGTTCTGCTATTTTCTGTGTTTCAGCCACTACTTCGTTCCCTGCTTCAAAGTTTTCCAATAATACACGTGCTCTAGTTAGTATTTCTTCGGGGAGTTGCGCTAGCTGTGCCACATGAATACCGTACGATTTATCAGCAGCACCCTTTTTCACCTTATGCAAGAACACAACTGTGCCATTTTTTTCAGTGGCTGCTACATGTACATTTTGTAATCGTAGCAAATCCTTTTCAAGTGCAGTTAATTCATGATAATGCGTAGAAAACAACGTATTTGCGCCGATTTTGTCATGAATATATTCCATCATTGATTGGGCCAGACTCATACCATCATAAGTAGAAGTTCCTCGACCTATTTCATCAAATAACATTAAACTATTTTTTGTGGCATGCGTAATGGCATGTTGAGATTCCAGCATTTCCACCATAAATGTTGATTGTCCTGCTGCTAAATCATCAGCTGCTCCGATTCGAGTAAAAATTTGGTCGGTAATAGGCAGCTTAGCCTTTTCAGCAGGTACATAGCAGCCCATTTGTGCCATGACAACAATTAATGCTACCTGACGCATATAGGTACTTTTACCAGACATATTCGGTCCCGTAATCAGCATCATATTGTTCTGTTCTTCTAATACACAATCGTTTGGCACATACATTTGCTTATTTAACATTTTTTCCACAACAGGATGGCGACCCTCAATGATTTCAAGTGCTCGTCCGCTATGGAATTCTGGCTTTGTAAAACGATATTTTTCTGAGATACTAGCAAAACTTAGTAATACATCCAACTCACTTATGCTCGCTGCCAGTGCTTGTACACGTGGAATAAATACCTTTAATGCATCTCGAATCTCTACAAACAGGTTATATTCTAATGTTAAGCTTTCTTCTTCAGCATTTAAAATTAATGCTTCTTTTTCTTTTAGTTCCTGTGTAATGTAGCGCTCTGCATTGGCAAGCGTTTGTTTGCGTTCATAACGAGTTAAATCCGCTAAATGAATATTAGATTTAGTAATTTCAATATAATAACCAAAGATGCGATTATAGCCTATTTTTAAGTTTTTAATGCCCGTTTTCAAACGCTCTTCTTGCTCGAGCTGGGCAATCCAATCTTTACCATTACGAGCAGCATAGCGAAGTTCGTCTAATCGCTCATTATAGCTGTCTCGAATCACATCTCCTTCTTTAATCGTAATTGGTGGATTATCAGTAATGGCTTTTGCTAGAAGCACCTCGACATCTGTACATGTATCGAGCACTGCACCTAGTTGATGAAGTGTATCCTTATCCGCACCCATTAATTGCTGCTGAATAGCTGGCACTTGGCGTAACGAATCACGTAATTGTGCTAAATCGCGTCCACCCACATTACCAAAAGCAACACGACCAGCTAGTCGCTCTAAATCATATACTTGTTTTAAGGCCGCTTGTAACTCTGTTCTTACAAAATATTCTTCCAATAAATCAGTCACAATCGCTAGTCTATCCTCAATAGCTGAGCGTGTAGCAAGCGGCTGATGTATCCATTGTTTTAATTTACGTCCTCCCATTGCTGTCACGGTATCGTCTAGCAACCATAAAAGTGTCCCCTTTTGATCGCCACCACGAATCGATTGAATAAGCTCTAAATTTCGCTTAGAGCTAGAATCTATACGTAAATAATTTTTGATTTCATTAAACGTGAATGCCTGAATATGTGATAAGGAACGCATTTGTGTTTTATCAATATACGCTAATAATCGAAGACATGGAATTTGCAATGATTGAGGTACAGCTTCTAAATAGCTAGCTGCTTTATCCATCATCATTTCATCGGCTTCCACAGAAAGTATAATGGCGGCATTAGCTGCATGTTCTGCTAGCAATAGCTGCAAACTATCCGCCACAATAAGCTCTCGAATACCATAGGCCTGCATTTGCAATAATAACGCTTTACCATCGCCTTCAATCGAAGATGCCACTGCTTCACCAGTTGATAAATCTAAATAAGCATAGCCGAATGTTGTGTCATCCAATTGCTCTGCTGCTCCAATAAAATGGTTGGACTTACCATCAAGCGCCTTACCTTCCATAATTGTACCTGGTGTGATGAGTTGCACCACTTCACGTTTGACCACGCCTTTTGCTTGCTTTGGATCTTCCGTTTGTTCACAAATTGCCACTTTATAACCTTTTTGCACAAGTGTTTCAATATAATTTTTAGCCGAATGATGCGGCACACCGCACATTGGAATTCGCTCTTTTGCACCTGCATCTCGGCTCGTTAATGTAATCTCTAAAATTTGTGAGGCATTGATAGCATCCTCAAAAAACATTTCATAAAAGTCACCTAATCTAAAAAATAAAAAGGCATCCTTGTATTCTTCCTTTACCTGTAGATACTGTTGCATCATTGGTGTATATGTCGTCATATAATATTTACCTCGCTCTTGCCTATAGATAGTTTTATTATAACAAAAGATACATGCGAAACGCTTCATTCACCTTTTTTAAAGATGCTGGCGTTTCGCATGTATCAAAAAATGATGGTTTTTAAATTTATCTTGGTCGTTCATCAGGAAACGATGATGACTCTAACACATACCTACCTTCGCCATCAGAACTTGAGGATGAGCTTGAACTAGAACTAGATGAGGATGAAGATGAAGAACTCTCATCATTAAAGTTCCAATCTTCTTCATAATCTAATGGATGGACACTAATACAAATTGTAGTTTCACCCATTACTTCCACAACCACTTCACGTTCTACTACAATTTCAAATTTCGTACCACATGGAGAGATTACTGCTTCAATACAATTTGGTTCTTGTATTACCCGTACACGAACATCATCACCAACACTAATATCACCATCTCGATAGTGAAGCTTCACTTTGTCTTTATAGTGAATCGTTTCCGAAAACACAGCTGTCTTCGAATGACTACTATAGGCATACCACACATTAACATCAAATTTCCCTGTTACTTCTACAAATTTCCCGACTCTTTTAGCAGAGCAAGTGTGGTTGATTACCCAGCATCCCAAAATACTTGTCGGTTTATTTGTTGGTGATAATGTTACACGTTCTTCCGTTCTCTTCTTCCCTTTGGCAACTACTGCTTTCGTCACGATTTGTCGTAAACGTTTCAGCGCAATTCCTCCTTCGACTCTTTTCACTCCATCATATGCAGGTAGCGCCTATTGGGTGAACATATATTTTTAGAGAATGAAATGATTCATCCATAACTCTTTTCGAAAGATAACAGCTATCGCGTAGGAATTCTTCTATAGAAATGAACATAAAAAAGCTCGAATGCTGTCATTCGAGCTTTAATTTCTATGATTTCTTAAGAGCAGCTACCTGGTTGAGAATTGTCTACATATGAACCCGTTTCACCACGTAGAACATCGCCACCTGTTGAACGGATAATTTCATTCGTTACATTATTAGCGATTGTATTTGATACTAATTGCAATAAATCATTTACATCGCCTTGTGATTCTTTAAATTGTTGAACAACTGGGATGTCATTAATTTCTTCTTCGATTTTAGCGATTTTATCTTCAATCATTTTCAACGCTTTTTCTTTCCCTAAGTGTTGGAAATTAACAGCTTGTTTTTGTAAGCTTTTTAGACTAGCAATTCGTTCACGTACTTGTTGATTTTCATTAATTTGAGCTTCTGCCTTTTTGAAAAATTCAACCTCTGGCGTATTCGCAATCATATGTGCAATTTCATGTGATTTTTTAATTAATTCTTCTTTTGTATATAAGACTTGTGTCATTTACGCTTCCACCTTTTCATTTTTTACGACTTCCAAAAATTCACCAGTAAGTGAATACGATGTAGTCTCTATGATTTTAACTTTTACTAATTGACCAATTACTTCTGCTGGTGCTTTAAAGTTGACCAGACGATTTTTCCGCGTATAGCCCGCCAGCACATCGTCGCGTCGTTTACTTGTACCTTCAACTAATACTTCGACAACCTCACCATTTAAACGTTCTAATGCTTTCCGTGAGTACTCACCCACCACTTCATTTAAACGTTGAAGACGCTCTTTTTTCACCTCTTCAGGTACATTGTCGACCATTTTCGCAGCTGGTGTTCCTTCACGGGGAGAATAAATATACGTAAACGCTGCCTCAAAACCGACTTCACGGTATAAGGACAATGTTTCCTCAAATTGCTCCTCTGTTTCATTCGGATAGCCCACAATAATGTCTGTTGTTAAGGTTACTTCTGGTATTGCAGCTTTAATTCGGTCTACTAACCCTAGGAAATGCTCACGTGTATATTTACGTGCCATAATTTTTAGGATGTCATTAGAGCCAGATTGTACTGGCAGATGAATATGTTCAACTAAATTGCCACGTTTTGCAAGTACTTCGATTAAATGATCATCGAAATCTCGAGGATGACTCGTTGTAAAACGAATACGTGGAATATCAATTTTTCTTAATTCATCCATTAAATTGCCAAGACGATATTCGATATCTTCAAAGTCTTTCCCGTACGCGTTGACATTTTGACCGAGCAACATAATCTCTTGATAGCCAGCTGCCGCAAGCTCACGAACCTCAGAAATGATTTCATCTGGACGTCGACTCCGTTCTTTCCCACGTGTATACGGTACGATACAATACGTACAAAATTTATCGCAACCATACATAATATTAACCCACGCTTTAATGGAACCAAGGCGTTTCTTCGGCAGATGTTCTATAACATCGCCTTCTTTAGACCAAACCTCTACAACCATTTCTTTCGACATGTAAGCTTCTGTAAGAATGTTTGGTAGACGGTGAATATTGTGCGTTCCAAATACCATATCGACATGTGGGTAACTTCTTAAAATTTTATTGACAACAGATTCCTCTTGCGACATACAGCCACAAACCCCGATTAGCATCTCTGGGTTTTTTCGTTTATATTTCAACAGGAAACCAAGTTCTCCAAATACTTTATTTTCTGCATTTTCTCGAATGGCACATGTATTTAGCAAGACGACGTCAGCCTCTTCAATGACATCAGTTGGTGTGTAACCAAGCTGCATAAAAATTCCGGCCATTACCTCTGTGTCATGCTCATTCATTTGGCAGCCATACGTACGAATGTAGAAGGTACGATCTTTACCCATCCCCGCAAATTCTTCGGCAATGCTAAAGTCCTTATGGTACTTCACATCTTCTTTGCCACGTTTTTTAGCATCCTTTAAGGAAGGTGCCGTAAAGACCTTCTCAAAATATTTACTATAATCCTTTTCAGGCTTGTCTTCTTTTTTTGGTTGATTGACCTGTTGATTAGCTAAGCGTTGTTCCTCATTCATCGCAATCAGGTAACTCCTTTCAAACGAAATCCATGCACTTGAATTTCCATTTTACTATTATACTGAATAGTTGATACTTCCTACAAGGTTTGCGCTTCAAATGTCGTGGATTCGACTTAATTACAGGCAGATGGGAGGATTTATCCCTTAGTTTCCGTTATATTCGGAGCACTACTATCCGTCACGATCGATAAAATACTTCCTATGCTTTACATGTAAGTACCCATTGTATAATTTCAGCTTGATCCAACGCTTGATACTCATATCCTCTTTATAAAATAAAGCATTTGTATATCGGCCTTGTTTAACTAATCGTTTTGCTTCTATTTTTAATTTTTCATTCTCCATACATTTATATAAAGTTTTGGGAGGCAGTAGTGACCACAAATGTTTAGTTTGGACATACGTTCTTTCAAGTTGAATATGGAATAGATGATCATCCACCACATATTGCATTAAGTTATGACCACTCGCTGTCACATAGTAGCTTGAAGAGCCAGCTCGTAGATTCATCTCAAATAGCTTGTATTCCCCATCACGTGGATCATACTTCATATCAAAATTGGCAAAACCCGTGTAGCCAATATCCTCCAACAAATGCCGTATCATATCCATTAATCGTTCATCGTAGTCAGTCATGACCGCTAAAGAAATACCTTTATTTTGCGGGGAGGGGTCCTCAAAAAGCTTGTTACTTAAACACATCAATTTCACTGTTTTATCCCGCCCTACATAAACATCTAGTACGCGAATTAAAGAGTCATCACCAGGAATAAACTCTTGTAAAATTAAGGTATCTTGATAGCTCGAGTGATAAATGCAACGAACGATTTGTCGCATCTCTTTGTCATTTTGGACTAGAAAGATTTTTTTCTTCTCAGGAAAAGAGCAGCTAGTATACGCCACAGAATTAGAAGGTTTGATAATGATAGGGTAATGGAATGGAATTACGCAATTTGCGTGTTGTTCTTTTGTTATGGTCACTGTTTTGGGGTATTTTAACTTATACATGTCGCAAAGTTGATAAAACTTTTCCTTCGTTTGAACTTTCTTTAGTAAAATTTGATCGATATAGGGTAAAATAAAATACTTTTCTAGTACCTCTTTATTTTCAATGATCAGCTCTGCGTAAAAGCAGTCACAAACTAATAAAATCAATCGTTGATGCTGAAACTGCTTCGACAGCATAATCAGCGCTTGTACAAAATGGCTAGGATCATCTAAATGCTCTACATATTGAAAGTCAAGAATTCCACTATTTTGAGTGGCGATCCCCCTTGAACCACTGAAGATAAGTGATCGGAAACTCCCTGCTTTTCTAGCTGGCTCAATGACAAGGCTCTTGATATGATACGCCTCATAAAAAGAGCGAGCTACCCCGTAGGCATGCTGGCCCGATTGGATAACAATAGGCAAAAATGGTTGTTGATGTAGGTATGACAATTTGACTCGCCTCACATGTAAAAATGAATTTATTCATTTGTATGCGAACTAGATCCTACATATGTAGCACGAATAAAAGACACTAATATACAACTTTAGTGCCTTCTCCAGTGTCTATATTTCTATGAATTTTTTAATCCGTTGTTCAAACGAGACGATAGATTGAACCCCATGGCTCTTTAGCAAATCTATATTTGCAAATGTATACTTTCCTAAATCATCAGGGAAATGGGCATCTGAAGATACTGTAAAAATGACGCCATAGTCAAGTAAGGTTTGTAAAAAACGAGGGCCAGGGCACATTTCTTTTACAGGATAGCGATAATACAACCCGGCATTGATCTCAGTAGCAGTTTGAGTCGACGTTAAAGCTTGTGCGATACGCTCATACCAAACTTTAAGAAAAGCCTGATCCTCTACCTGATAATTAAATACTTTAAAGTTGTCAAGATGGGCAACAAAATCAAATATTTTGGACTGAATCATATTCTCAACAGTGATAAAAAATCGCTCATAATTTTGTTGTAATGCTTGCGGATTCATTTGCTCAAAAAGGTGTTGTGTTTGAGGATTATCAAAGCCCCATCCATCCACAAAATGGACAGAACCGATAACATAATCCCATGGATAGTCCCCTAATAATGAAGCTAATTCCTTCTCTCCACCTATAAAATAATCTGCTTCTATACCTAGTTTCAAGGCAATTCCCTGTCGGCGCCATTTTCCCTTCGCTTGCTGGATGGTGGACACGAAAGCTTCGATATTTTCTGTCATGACACGATCCAGCCAATATCGCTGTAATTGACCAATCTCACCATCGTCCAATTTCATATAGCGCTCGAAATAGGCGCGCGTCTCCTTAAAACGATATAAATGATCGACAATGCCTACCTCACGTAAACCAAGCTGCTTTGCTTGGTGGAGATATAAATCCAACCATTCCTCACTATAACAGCCACTTTGAACCCGCTTTGATAACCTCTGTAATTGATTGGTCATCTGCTCCTTTGAACCTTTTGCTGTAGCATCCACATTTTGAAAAAATTCAAGTGCCTGTGATGTACGCTCTAGCCAGCGAGATGAATAGGGTCCCTCTTCTAAATGTACATGATAATCAATTGTCATCAGCTTTTCCCTCCATTGCATACCGTCCATTTTTCTTCATAAGCCTGCCACTCTAGTGGACAAGTACTTTCACAAAAAATTTCTGTACATTCTTCAAGATGACAGATTTGGAAAAATGATTTCCCATTAATTTTCGAGGCATCAGCTAATAAATAATTTACCTTACTATGCTTTTGCATTTTTTTTGAAATTAGAGATTCATCTAAATCATAATCGTAAACGACACCCTCACTCATACCACCACACGAGATAAACGCTTTATCAAAATTCATATTCTCTAACATTTCCAAAGTCATGGCGCCTGCAACAGAGGATTGTCTTGGATTCGCAGTACCACCTAGCAATATGACTTTTCCTGTCATGCGTCTTTCTTCTATCGCTAGATTGAACTGGACAGCTGCAGCAATCGAGTTCGTAACAACTGTTATATCGTCCACAGCTAGTAAAAAATCAGCAATATGGACCGTTGTCGTTCCCGTATCAACTGCAATCGTATCACCATCGCCAATGCGTTTTGCTGCCATACGTGCAATTTGACGCTTAGCCTCTTTTTGCATCTGTAGCTTGCGCAAAAAAGCCGGTTCATTACGAACGTTCGTATATTTAATAGCTCCACCATGAACTCTTGTTAATAAATGCTGTTGCTCTAATTCATCAAAGTCTCTGCGTATTGTTTCGGGGGCTACTTGAAGAGCATCAGCAATATTCGTAACAATAATTTTCCCTTCCAGATCTAATTGTTTTAAAATGAGTTCAAATCTTTCTAGTTTTGCATAAGTCATGATAGTGCAATCACATCTTCTTTTGCGACATAACACTTATAGGTTTTTCCCATTTCAATCGAATACCCCTGTTGATGCAGCTGCTCCATAGTAAATAAGGTTTCTCCCTCAAACGTTGTTCGAATAATATTGCCACTCATTAACGATTGTTTCGCTTTTCCCGTTAAACACATATCATTGTTTTTTTTATCGAAATGTAGTGCTTCAGGCCGAATCGCAAATTTACTGTACTGCTCCGATAAAGGCTCCCCGAGCATTTGCTCTAAATCCTGTCGCATAAACACATTATAATGCCCGATAAAATTAGCAATAAATTCATTTTCAGGTCGTGTATAAATCTCGGTTGGTGTCCCACTTTGCGCAATACTGCCATTATTCATAACGAATATTCTGTCTGAAACGGCCATGGCCTCTTCCTGATCATGTGTTACTAAAATCATTGTCATACTTAGCTTTCGTTGAATGGCACGCAAATCTGTTTGAAGCTTCTTACGAATTTGAGCATCTAACGCACTAAGTGGCTCATCTAATAGCAACACTTTAGGACGGACAATTAAAGCACGCGCAAGCGCAACACGTTGCTGTTGACCACCTGATAATTCTTTCGGATAAGCGTGTGCTTTTTCACTTAAATGTACAAGCGCAAGCATTTCTTGAACGCGCTGTTCTAAGTCAACAGAATGCACTTTTTGCATACGTAAACCAAAGGCAACATTTTCTTGTACGGTCATATTTGGAAAGAGTGCATAGGATTGAAAGACCATACCAACTTGACGATCCTTCGGTTGCACGCCACACATATCTTTTCCTTCAATGGCAATCTTACCTGCCGATGCATCGGTTAAACCTGCGACAATACGGAGAATGGTACTCTTTCCACAGCCACTCGGTCCTAATAGAGTAATAAATTCACCCTTTTCAATTTCCATATTAATATTCGATAAAACGGTTGATTGTCCATAGTTTTTATGAAGCCCTTCAATAACTAGATAACTCATAGATTTGTAGCACCTTTCGATCGTTTCGTTACTATTGCAATGACAAATGTTAATAGACCCATCAGCACGATATAAATGAAAACAACTGCACTAGCAATATGTCCACTTGTACTAAGCTTTTTCATTAAATAAATTTGAACTGTTTCAAAGCGAGAACCAACAACTAGATTTATTAAGACAAACTCCCCAAATAATACAGAAAAAGATAACAATGCACCTGCAAATAAGCCTGGATAAACAGTAGGCAGTAAAATTTTTGTGAATGCTTGCCTTTTAGAAGCACCAAGTAATTGAGCCGCATCCAGAAGCTGCCTTGCATCTATATTTCGTAAACTATTTCGTGTCCCTTGATAGATATACGGAAGAATTCCAACAACATAGGCTCCTAAAACAACGAAAATCATCGGTATCCCTATTTGACTATAAACGCGTATAAGCCCTACTGCTAAAATGATTCCTGGGAAAGAATAAACCATGACAACTGCCATCTGTATCCATTTCTCGTATTTAGGAAAGTACAAGACAATAACGAAGATGGCTGGCACAATGATGAGGAGTGCGATACTAACAGCACCACCGGCTAAAAAAACTGAACGTCCAAATGCCTGAATAAATTCAGTATCTTGAAACAATGTGGAAAGCCATTTTAATGTAAGTCCTTCTGGCAATATAGTTTTATTCCATTTTGATGCAAAGGCATAGAGCATCGTTGCCAGTACGGGCAATATTAAATACCCCACTAACAGGAGGAAAAATAAATCGGCCAAGCCTCGCTTTTTCATTTAAGTTTCCTCCTTGTTTTTGAGATGCTCCACTCACTAATTAGCATTGCAGTTACCATTGTGACTGCTAAAATGACCGCAATCGCGCTTGCTAGCTCTGGCTGAGCAAAGATATCACCTTTAATTAATGAGCCAATACGAATTGCCACTAGGTTATAATTACTGCTCGTTAGTGCATAGGCAGAAGCATACGCACCCATAGCATTTGCGAACAATACACTAAATGTTCCGACAATCCCTGGTAGCATAACTGGTAGGCCAATCTTCATCCAAAACTGCCAGCTGGACGCCCCTAAAAGTGCTGCTGCTTCCTTCCACTGTTGTTGTATGCCATCATAAATGGGGTATAACAGCATAAGCGATAATGGAAGCTGAAAATATATATAAATTAGTAATAAACCACCCCAACTATAAAGAGAAAACGAAGACAATACATCGATATCCCATTTTTCAAATAACAGCGTAAATAAACCACTGTTGCCGAGTAACACGATAAAAGCAAAAGCTAACGGAATACCAGAGAAATTCGATGTTAAATTTGTTAGTATTAAAATTTTTTCCCTTACTGGCTCAGAAAACTTCATCATGGCATAAACCGCGAATAATGTGACAATTAACGCGATGATAGCTGAAATGACGGATAAAGTAATACTATTTTTAAAACCTTGTAAAATATAGTCGTTCGTAAAGACCGCCTTGTATTGCGTCAGTGTAAAGCCATCACTATTTTGAAAGCTAGTTATGAGCATATACAATAATGGGACAAGGAAAAATAATAATAGTAATACAAGAAAAGGAGAAAGCCAGACAATGGATTGCCGCTTCGATATCAACACAATCACTTCTTTCTATAATTACTTGCGGCTCAAGGGTATAATAGTCGCTCCGCCTAACAGGAGCGACTACATTATTTAAACCTCTTTTGCTGCGTACACACCTTCTAGCAAAAGTGGCACCATATCATCTGCAGGCTCAATATTTAATAAATGACAGCATAGTGGTGCAATTTGTAATTGCGAAACAACACCTTCTATAATGCCTGCCTTGACAGAATCCGCTATAACAAACAGTGGAACATGCCGATCCTCATCCGTTGTTCCTCCATGATTGCCATCACTCGTCATGCCATGATCAGCTGTAACAATTACCTCATAACCTTGTGCCATACATTTTGGAATGAATAGTGATAGTAATGCATCCATCGCTAAAACACGATTGCGATATTGTGCGGAATCCGCGGTGAATTTGTGGCCATCATCATCAACATTCATTGGATGAATATAAAGAAAATCAGGTTGCTTTTGATCCATTAACCATGCTGCATCTGCAAATACATGACTGTCTGGATAATGATCCTCGAAATAGAACAATCCATTTTCAATTGGTAAAGGTGTTTCCAGCTGAATTCTGTCAGTCATATAGTTAAATGGCGCTCTGTTATAAAGTTCACTCACCCAATAATAGGCTGAGGCTGCCGTAGACAAACCACGTTCCTTTGCGACATGAAAGACACTTTTTTGAGTCGATAAACGGACGGTCATATTGCTTGTTACGCCATGAACAATTGGTGGTGTCCCTGTTAAAATTGTTTCATACAAAGGTCTAGATAAAGATGGAACCTCAGAACAAATTTTATAGCGTGCTGCTACCTTCCGCTCTACTAAATGGTGTAAAAAACCCATATGAGTACAAGCAGTGTCAAAGCGTAGTGCATCAACGACAATAAGTACCACTTTGTTATTTTGCATGGATTAGTACCTGCTCCTGATATAATTGTGGAATTTGCTTCGTTGTTTCTTCCCATTTCTTTTGATCTTTTACTGGTTGTGCATTGTTATACATATTGGCTGGTAACAATAAATCCTTCACATCCTGTGGTAGGTCCACTTTGTCTCGAATTGGTCTTGCATAGCCTTTTGCTAGATTTTCTTGACCCTCATCCGATAAAATGTATTCACGTGCTAGCATGGCCGCATGTGGATTTTTGGCATACTTATTAATGATCGTTGCATAGCCTGAAGTAACAGATCCTTCTTTTGGTATCACTACATCGAAACGGTTCTCATCAATTTGATGACGATAGCCTAATGCATTAAAATCCCATAAGATAGCGACATCAATTTCTCCTTTTTCTAAGTTCGCGACAGAGGGATCTCCCTGTAATCTACCTTGCTTCGCTAACTCAGCAAAAAAATCAATACCTGGCTGAATATTCGACTCATCCCCACCAAATGCCATGGCAGCTGCTAAAATGGCAAATTGTGCTTGGTTAGCTGTTAATGCATCCCCAATACTGACTGTATAATCGCCATTTTTCAAATCCTCCCACGATTTCGGGGCATCTTTCACGTTATTTTTATCTGTTAAGAATGAAATAGTTCCTGTATAGCCTACAATCCAATGTCCTTCATCATCTTTTGCCCAATCAGGTATCTCATCCCAATAAGAAGTTTTGTATGGTAATGTTAGGCCCTTGTCCTTGGCAATTGGTCCAAAAGCGATCCCTACATCACCGATATCTGCAGTAGCATCATCTTTCTCTGCTTCAAACTTCGCTAACTCCTCAGCACTCGACATATCTGTATCTTTGTGTTTAAGGCTATATTCGGTTCCTAGCTCCTCCCAAGTTTCCACCCAGTTCGCCCATGTATCTGGCATACCAACAGAATTAACAGTTCCCTCTTCCTTTGCTTTTGTTGTAATTTCTTCAAGCGTTAAATCTCCGTTTACCTCATTTGCACCTGATGAACTGTCAGAACAAGCTGCCAACATGGAAATGGCTAATGCACCAATTAAACCTTTTTTCCACAACTTTTGAATTGCCATGTGTTGGACCCTCCATTTGTTTTGGTTTATTTTTATTTGCTTACATCCGTAATGGTATAAAACAAACATTAAGCAAGTATGGAGGTCATTAAAATATTTAGTAAAAATTATTGAGAAATTATAAAAATCTATGAATGTAAATAATAATTGAAGTAGAATTGTAATATTGAATGAAGAAAATAAGGAGAAATCTAGTTCTGTATGTGCACGTTTGTTTGATCAGACGTACACATACCTAAATTATTTGGAGAGACCTAAAAAATTTGCATATGTATGCGGTTCATTTTCCTTTAGAATTGTTAAAAATGTAAACGCAAGTTGAACAACAGACCACCATCTCATATTGTAAGACATCTCAAAACGAGCTGGCTCTAACGTAAAGACATCCTGAAATATAGTCATCGGCTCTATTTGCTCATCCTTTAATATAGACAGAAAGCCTAGAAATAACGTATGATCTTTGACTTCTATCAGTTTACCCTCTACTAGCGCGTCAATATTTTCAGGTTGTTGAAAATTACAGTGTGTCGCAACATAACGCTCTAAATCCTGCGCACGCTGCCTTTCTTCACGTTCCTTTTTCTTTGCAATAAAATCAATGACGTTATTCACGTGCATCGCCTCTTTTTTTCTTTTATTGTAGCATTTTTTAAAGGGCTAATGCCTCTACTAACCCCTCCTATTTTTCCTTGATATACTTACAAGACGTATAAACGGAAATCAAAAAAGACGTCTGATCATCCAGACGTCACAATAGTGATTGTCACTTTTCCTCCTCCAGTCAATGAATCATTATCTAGTGTCAATGTGCCACCATGTTTTTGAATGATGGATTGAGCAATATAGAGCCCCATACCATAATGATTCGCTGAATTTCTACTCGGATCACCTCGATAAAACTGTTTCGTTGCTTCCTTTAAATCTTGCGGTGAAAAACCTGTGCCACTATCCGTCACAGTAAAATGAACAACGTTATTCTCTCCTTGAACAGACAAAGTAACTTTACTGTTATTGGGTGTATGCTCTACAGCATTGACAATCAGGTTTAATAGTGCCCGATAAAAAAGCTCCTTCTCTACAACAATTGAATTTGGCAGTTCGTTTTTTTCTACCATTACTTCAAGGTTTTTTTCTAAAGAGAGAGCCCTCATTTGATGTTCAAGCTGCTGGATAAAAGAACACATATCTACAGTTGTTTTTTCACTAGCAGCGCTTTGCTCCATTTTGGATATATCCATTAGTTGTTTGATGAACTTTTCAATTTCAAGGGTATTTTTCAATATATAATCGTTATATTCTTTTTGAGTTTCATCCTGAACGGTGTCCAGTAAAAGGTCTGCATTCCCCCTTATAATGGTGAGAGGGGTTTTTATATCATGGGCAAGTGCAGAAATTTGTTCTCTACGTGATTTTTCTGCCGCCCATTGTTGTTTCAATGAGGAGTTTAAGGCGTCCTTCATATGTTCAAAGGAAATTGCAATATCATCTATTTCTCGAATACCTGAAGGTTTTAAATAAAAATCTAAATTTTGATTTTGTATCTTCTCAATGGCCTCTTGTAAGCCCTTCATTTTTTGCTTGAGCCTTCTGCCAAAATGAATAGCCAGCACCGTAGCTTGTATGATAACCCCCAAAACAAATAATAGTAAGACAGATAATTGCGGATTAGGCATATACTTTCTCAAGATAGCAGAGCTATATTCTGGCACTAAACTATAGCGTAAAATACAAACTTCTTGGTCTCGCTCAATAAACGCATAAAATCGTGAATTAGCCTGTGTCTCTCCCTTTTGCTTCAAATGCCATGCATCATAAGCCTCTTTTTCTGTTAAATTACCTGATATGAATTCCCCCTTGTTAGAAATCATCGCATAGTCCACAAGCTCTGGGATCATTTCGGCGGTAACTGACTTGCTAGAAATAATCTGATTCTTAGCTAAAGCAATCTGCGTTTCTGCATAATTTGCTGGCAAAATAATATTTGCTGAAAAGGCAAACATAAATAGTCCAATAAGTATGGCTACTAATAAAATAATTCCCATGCACAAAAATAATAAATACCTAAGGAAAAATGTATGAAGGCGTGTTCCCTTCCCCGGTTTTATGGTTTCCATTTATAGCCGATCCCCCAAACCGTTTCAATAGCATCTATTTCACAAGCATGTAACTTCGAGCGAATATTTTTAATATGCTCTGTTATAGCTGTACTGTCACTTTTGCCATCAAATCCAAAAATTGTTTCGTATATTTGTTCTTTTGAAAAGACCTGCCCTCGATGTCGTGCTAAAAATTCACATATCTCATACTCACTTTTTGTAAGCATGACTCGCTCATCACTCACAAAAAGCTCTTTCCCAGATAGATTAAAATGAACCTTATCGATATAAAGGATGCTCCGCTTCTCTCTTCGTTCACGTCGAATATGAGCGTTCACCCTTGCACGTAACTCCCCAATCCCAAAAGGTTTAATTAAATAATCATCTGCCCCTAATCCTAGACCATACATCACATCTTCCTCTAATGACTTAGCAGTGAGAAAGAGAATCGGGCAATCTACAGCATGACGAATTTGCCCACATAATGTGAATCCATCAATAACTGGCATCATAACATCCAACAAAATTAAATCAAAGGAACCAAGATTCATCTTACATACTTCTGTAGATTCAGAAACAATGGTTACTAAATGGTCATCTTTACGCAGTGCATTTTTGACTAATATTAAAATATCCTCTTCATCATCAACGACTAATATGTTTGCCATAACTCACCCTCAACTATCTATTCCTACTATTCCGTTCTTCTACCTTCCCATTTCCCAAACCATAGACACGACAAAATAAAGGCAAATACGCTGCCTACCAAACAACCAACGATTCCTATACGCATACTTGTTTCGAGTAGAGCTAGATTCACTCCTGTCGACTTTATGATCCATAAAGAGACAAAGTGTCCGCTCCATCCATAAGGTAAAAAGGGCCAAATATGATCCCCTAAACCTGTAAGCAATAGAGCAACCAAAAGAGCCTCCACTATACCTAACCCGATCGAAGCACCTTTTCCAAATTGTAAGCTCACATATAAATGTAAAATATATAAAAAAACATGACTTCCAAAGAGAATACACGCAGCCATACTATAAAATGAATAACTTAAATCTTCTTCATGTAATAGCTCGATAAATCCAATACTAAAGATGGTTATAGATAAGAAAATGGCTCCAAAGCTATACAGCAATAACAGTAATAGCTTACTAACATATGTCTTCGTTTTCCTATTTGTTGTTGCTAACATGATCTGAAATTGACCTGCGTTTGCCTCCTGTTCAGATGCCATTGCACACACTAATCCAATAATAATCGGTAAACCACATGCAACCCCCTGGAAATACGCCATTACTTTCCCTTTAAAATCCCATGGTGAATAAGAATAGTAGGCTAAAAAGAGAGCTGAAATAGCAATGGGTACAACTAAATGTGTGAGTAAAAAGGGTGTTCGTTTTATTTTTAAACAGTCTGCTCTCAATAATCGTAACATGTCCATCCGCTATTTGGCCTCCCTTTTTTGAAACCACTTGGCAGTAAGGAAACTAATTATTATAAACCAAGCTAATGCCATAATGATGCCCGGGAAAATAACATTCGTATTCAATAAAGGGCTTCCCTCTGGTACTGATAAACCATTCGGTAATATACCAATTGTGGAACATATTAAACGCGCTCCAATTGCAAACGGATAGATGTACCATAATTCCCCATCCGCAAACACAACAATCCCTACAATATTGGCAACTAAATTGAATAAAATGGCTAAATAGGTACCTAATTTGGCCGCTAGGAAAAGACATAAAGGAATTTGCCACAAAAACGTTATGAAAATGACTATAGTACTTACCAAACTGCTAGATAGCGATAAACTATGACCGAAAAGCCAGCCTCCTACCGTAATTCCAATAAAGAAAATGACAGAGATAAAAAGTAGCCACATACTGGATGAAAGTATCTTGCCCAGCCAGATTTTTTTTAGATCAAGGGGCAGTGCAAGTATACTTCGGTATTTCATTTTCTTATCTATTTCCACTACTAATGCGCAGCAAATCGTTAAAGCACCTGGAAGTAGCATCGTATACCACCAGTTATATGCACCTGTTTGAAAATACGAACCACCCATAAGTACGGCACTTAAAAGCCATGTTACTAAGGGAGTAAGCCAAAGTAATGTTGAAATAAAAGTCCTCTTCCATTTTAATTGTTCTGCTTTTAGGATGGATAGCATGTTAATGGCCTACCTTTCTATTAGCAGACACAACCTGCATAAATAATGATTCTAATTCCTGCCCCTGTGGTGCTGGACCCTGATAACCAAGTCTTCCATCAGCGATAATACCAATATCATCGACGACTTGTTCCACCTCAGACAAAATATGACTGGATAATATGACCGTAATGCCTTGCTTTGGAAAAGAACGAATAAGCTTACGAAGCTCCTGTATACCAATTGGATCTAGCCCATTTGTTGGCTCATCTAAAATTAATAGCTTTGGTTTGTTTAACAGTGCAATCGCTATCCCTAGCCTTTGTTTCATCCCTAAAGAAAACTGTCCTGCCCGTTTTCTACCTGTATTCGTTAAATCTACTACCTTTAAAACTTCTTCGATACGACTTTGTGGTAAACCTAAGGCTATTGTTCGGACTTGTAAATTTTCTTGAGCTGTCAAATTTTCATATAGTGGCGGTGTTTCGATTAAGACACCAATGTCTTGTAAATCATTTCGTGTCCAAGTATGCCCATTAAAAATGATTGCTCCAGTATTGGGTCGTAGCATACCTGTAATCATCTTTAATGTTGTTGATTTCCCTGCCCCGTTAGGTCCAAGCAACCCATAAACCGTATTACGTTGGATTTCTAGCGTTAGTTGATCTACAATTTTTTGCCCTTTCAATGTTTTAGTAAGACTTTCTGTTTTCAATATCAAATCTCTCATTTTTAGTCATCATCCTTTCGATGACCTTAGTGTAAAAAATGATTATAAGGATTTTATAAGGTTTCAAATTGTTCTTCACATAGCTTATAGGTGTCATTGCTTACGCTTGCTATTTTAATATTAATCCATACAACAAAAAAGCATTTGGAATATCACTATTCCAAATGCTTTGATTCTATCATCTTACATAAATTCTTTTACTAACTCATTGAAATCATTTTCGCTCATTTTGATATCAATATCTGTTAATGGTAACTCGGAGTAACCAGGTACTTTTTCTTGATAAGACGTTGTTTCTGTATCATGATAAATAACGCCTGTTACTAAGCCCTCGTTCTCCATCACTGTACGCATTGCCATACCGCGATCAGTGTGATCATAGCCTTCGACATCCGCTAGCTTTGTTAAGTTCTCTTTAAACCAATCGTATGTGTTCACTTTGTTATATGTTACACAAGGTGAAAAGACATTGATGAATGAGAAGCCTTTATGGTTGATACCCGCTTCGATTAAAGCTGTTAACTCTTTAATGTCAGTCGAGAAGCCTTGTGCTACAAATGTTGCACCACTTGTTAATGCTACCTCTAATGGTTTCAATGATGGCTCAATTGCCCCACCTGGTGTGGATTTAGTAATAAATCCAGCAGCAGAACGTGGCGATGTTTGACCTTTTGTTAAACCATAAATTTGGTTATCCATGACAATATAAGTAATATCAATGTTACGGCGGATCGCATGAATTGTGTGCCCCATACCGATCGCAAATCCATCACCATCACCACCAGAAGCGATGACATGTAAATCACGATTAGCCATTTTTAACCCTTGTGCAATCGGAAGTGCACGACCATGAATACCATGGAATCCGTAAGAATTAATATATCCTGAAATACGACCCGAACAACCAATTCCTGAAATCACGGCAAGTTCATTTGGTTCAATTCCAACATTCGCAGCAGCACGTTGAATAGCTGCTTGTACGGAGAAGTCTCCACAACCTGGACACCAGTTTGGTTTCACTGTATTACGAAAATCCTTAAATGTTGCCATTAGCGAGTCAACTCCTTCACACGATTTTCTAATTCACCTGGCAAGAATGGTGTACCATTATATTTAGTGATTGTCGCGATTTTATCGTGACCACCTATATTCATCTTCATAATATTAGCTAATTGACCTGTATAGTTATTTTCTACAACGATCACTTTTTTCGACTGTGCTACAAGAGGTGCCATTTCCGCAGATGGGAATGGGTGAACTAAACGAATATGAGCATGATTCACTTTCATACCTTGCGCATTTAGTCGTTCTTGCACTTCTTCGATAGCTCCTCTTGTTGAGTTAAAGCCTACTAATAAAATCTCAGCTTCCTCATGTGGTGCATTTACATATACAGGGTTATCAAATTTCAAACTCTCTAATTTACGGAAACGTTTATCCATTTGTGTCTGACGATTACCTGTTGCTTCAGATGGCTTCCCTGTTTCATCATGTTCAACACCAGTAACGTGGTGAATACCATGTAATGTACCAGGTAATACTCGAGGTGAAACCCCATCTTCAGTATCTTCATAACGTTTGAAGTAGGCTTTATCAGCGGCTTCTTCAAGATCATCGATCACAATTTTACCACGACGAATTTCAATCTTACTGTAATCAAATGGTTCTACAGATTGTTTCCCTAGCGATAATTGTAAATCTGTCATTAAGATAACTGGTAATTGCAATTCCTCTGCAATATTAAATGCTTGGATTGTATCAAAGAATGCTTCCTCCATTGTAGAAGGTGCAATAACTACTTTAGGGATTTCTCCATGTGTTCCGTAAAGCATTGCCATTAAGTCCGATTGTTCTTGCTTTGTTGGTAGCCCAGTTGAAGGACCTCCACGTTGTGTATCAACGACCACTAATGGCTGCTCTGTCATACCTGAAAGACCAATTGCTTCCATCATCAGTGAAAGACCAGGTCCAGCTGATGCTGTAAAGGAACGAACACCACCAAAGTTAGCTCCAATTGCCATTGTTGCAGCAGCAATTTCATCTTCCGTTTGGATAACTGTCCCACCAAATTTCGGTAACTTTTTAATTAAGTATTCCATAATTTCTGAAGCAGGCGTAATTGGGTATGCTGCCATAAAGCGTGTCCCAGCAGCTAATGCACCAAGTGCCACTGCATCGTTACCAATCATAAACATACGACGTTTGCCATCTGCAGGAGAAATTTCCCATGCACCTACACGATCACCTAACAGCTCATTCATGATTTGACGACCACGAGTAATGGCTTCCATATTTTTTTGAACGACCTCTTCGCCCTTTTTCCCAAAAATATCATCGACAACATTTTGGAACACTGCATCTTCTAGATTTAGCAATGACGCTGTTGCTCCGATTGCTACCATGTTTTTCATCAAAGATGTGCCAAGCTCTGCTGCTATTTCCGTAAACGGTACAACAAATAATGGAGCCTTTGAATCTTCTGGTTTAACAGGATCAAATTTAGCATCCGCTAAAATAACACCATTTTCTGTAAGTTCTTTATAATTGACATCGATAGTTTCCTGATCGAACGCCACTAAAATATCTAAATCATCCGCAATTGCACGTACTTCTGTTGGACGAACTGTAATTTTATTATTCGTATGGCCACCTTTAATTCGAGAAGAGAAGTGACGATAACCGTATAGGAAATAGCCTAGACGATTCATTGCCATTGAGAAAATCTCACCTGTACTCTCAATCCCTTCACCCTGTTGCCCACCGACTTTCCATGAAAGCTGATGTAACATGTCAACAACTCCTTAAATCCAATGTGTACTATTATTTTTCCTTCATAAGTTTAACACGAAGAAACCTTCTGCACTATTGTTTCTCAACGATTTAGGCGAAAATCAGACCTTTGACTGAAAATCATGTTCATAAAGTTGTAATTTTCAAAACTAAGCAAATTAACGTACCTATTTCAAGTGACATGTATCATATGTAAACAGGAAAACGAAAAAATGCCTGGCCACTTTATTATGTGACTAGGCATTTTACTTATTACACTTTTTTATCGATTACGTTTTTCCACTAGCAGCTTCAAGGCTGTACGTTCTTCACCAGCAATTAAAATATCGGCAAACGCCGGCGCGCAAATTAAATCTGTGCCACTTGGCGCTACAAATCCGCGTGCGATGGCCACTGCTTTCACGGCTTGGTTAAGTGCCCCTGCCCCAACTGCTTGCATTTCTGCTTGCCCTTTTTCTCTGATTACCGCGACTAATGCACCTGCAACTGAATTTGGATTAGAGCGTGATGATACTTTTAATGAATCCACAATTATTCCTCCCCGTTTCGCGAATAGTGTTTACGCTCAACAACTCAAGTCCCCCTTTTTGGACCTCAAGTTATTGTCCGTAGCACATTTTATGCTCCGCAAAACGGAAATAGACTAGTTCCACAAAGAAACCTGTATCCTCGGTAAAAGTACCCTAAACCAACATACTTCGACTTATTTATCCTTGAAACGGATAATCCTCATTGATATAAATGCGCTCACAAGATTTAGCCTTCCCTGTTTGATCATCAATCTCTACAAAGAAACCACTTAATACCTCTCGCCCTTTTTTCGGTACTTCAAAACGAGAAGGCATATTTGTTTGGAATTTATAAATGACACTTTCCTTCGTCATACCTAAAATTTCATCATACGGACCTGTCATCCCTACATCTGTAATGTAAGCCGTGCCATTAGGATAAATTCGTGCATCTGCTGTTTGCACATGTGTATGTGTCCCAACAACTGCAGAAGCCTTCCCATCTAAATGCCAGCCAAGAGCAATCTTTTCACTTGTTGCTTCCGCATGAAAATCCACAAAAACAAGTGGTGATGTTTGACGAGCTTCTTCAATCAATTTTTCTGCCATGGCAAACGGATCCTCATGGGGAGGTAAAAATACACGACCATGTAAATTAATGACAGATAATGTCACGCCATTTTTAGAAATTTGCACCATACCTTTACCAGGTGCCTCATGTGAAAAATTGGCTGGGCGTATTAAATAATCAGCATCATCAATAAAATCAAATATATCTTTATTGTCCCATGTATGATTGCCCATTGTAATAACGTCTACACCCATTTGTAACAGGTCATTATAAATATTACTTGTAATCCCGCGTCCTGCCGCAGCATTTTCACCATTGGCAATGACAACATCAACATTATATTTCCTTTTTAAGCGTGGTAAATATTTCTCCAACGCATCTCGACCAATTGAACCAACAATATCGCCTATAAATAAAACTTTCATTTTTTCAACCACTCTTTCTTTCCATTACGCCTCTTAATTATTATGCTTTTAGAGGACTTTACGTACCTTGAATACCATCATTAATTGTAACGCTAGGAGGATAATTAAGCAAAATAAAATATATATCTGACAGTTATATCACTTTGGGCTTTTTTACCTTCATGTAGATCAGGGTGGAGGATAAAGTAAGCCAATTCATTTTAATTAGTTTTAAGAAGATGAACTGTTTTAGTTTACGGTTGATCAGCTTAACCTTCAGTACCTCTGGATAAGCTTGTAAAAAGGATTGAATCGCATTTTTAATTGCCTGTGGTTTAGCATCGCATTGATGTAGGATAACAAGTAGCCCTTCAAATTGATAATTTAAAAAGCTATTTTTGACTTCCTCATAAACACCTCCACCTCGTAATTCCTTCAAGAGTTTTTTATATAACAAATCATAATTATTTCTTAAATTGCCCATAGCCCTGCTTGTGAGGGAATTTTGATTGCTAACATTATAGTAATAAAGCTGTTTTGGAACATAACAGATGGATTGATTTTTTATTACAGCTCTCGTTAGAAAAACCGTATCTTCTGCAAAGTTCATTGTTTCATCAAACAGTAACCTATGCGAATCTAAAAAGGATTTTTTATAAAGTTTACAGCATGAAAAACCAAAATGCTTTTCACCTATTTCTGTAAATAATTTGTTTAAACAAACGGTTGCACTGTAAGTACAGTATGTTTTTGAGGGATAATATAATTGCCTACTTCCTTCCGCTTCATGCCAAAATAAATCACATTTGGCAATATTGCTCCCTGTCAGTCTACAAGCTTGATACAGTTCTTCGAGCATCGTTAACTCTAGCCAATCATCCGCATCAACAAAAGTAACATATTGACCTTTGGCTTGTTCCATTCCTAAATTTCTTGCTTTACTGACACCACCATTGTCGATATTTAAAACGGTTATACGTGCATCGTACTGTGAAAAATCTTGTAAAATGGACAATGATTGATCCTCGCTGCCATCATTAATTGTAATAATTTCAATGTCCTTTAAACTTTGATGACAAATACTCATTAGACATTTGTTCAAATATTTCTCAGCATTATAGACGGGGACAATCACACTCACTAAGACCAAAATTTTGTCCCTCCTTTACGCAATGACTCTAACCACTTTCTTCTTTGCTCTTTCGTCATACCAATACAGAAAAGGCTCACACCTGCCAGAACTGTATAATAAAGAATATATTCGATGATAGAGATCCAAGTAATTGACGGTTTCGTTATTTCCCATAGAAGCTGACTACAGCAAATGGCCAAGATAAATGCTAGAATTAGCCTCGTAATCGTCCGCCAAAAACCTAAGATATCCAAGCCAATTTTTTTATAGTAATAAATATTCATGATAACTACGTTTCCTATAAATAAAGAACTGGCTGTAATAATCGCTGTGCCAATTTTTCCATAAAAATAGATAGCTGGTATGGATACAAAAATATTAGCGACCGCCACTATCATTAACAAAATGGTTCTAAATTTAAAAAGATTTTTCGCTTTCAACACATTAAGACCCAAATTTTGTATGAGATCAATACTGAATGGCACCATAATAATAAGAACGATCGCATAGATGGCGATGAAATCTTTCCCTAACCACAACAATAAAAATTCTTTTCCAAAAAGAAAAAAGCCACCTAGTATATATCCAACTACTAAAAATTGAGTGGCGCCAACTTTAATGAAGAGCTTGTTAATTTCTAATAACCCATCTTCTTTTGTTACAAGCATAGAGATACGAGGTAGAAATAGGCCACTTATGGCTAAAGCGAGTGACATAAATATCAATACTATTTGCATAGCTACTGCATAAATGGCAACATCCTCAGTACCTTTTAATATTCCTAACAACACTTGATCCGTTTGCCAATAGATTTTATCAACGATGACCGTGATAAAAATAAAAAATGAGTAGATGAAAATTTCTTTTATGAGTTTTGTGTTTTTTAAAGTAAATGTAAATTGGATGGACAGCACCTTCATACAATAAATGGCATCCAATACGAAAAAAAGTATATTATAAATGGCGATAATATAGATCAACGTCACCGCATCGGTTCCCCGTAACAGAAAAAACAACATTGTCAGAGGCTGTACAATCACCTGTAGTAATGTTGTCAATTTAATAAAAATAAATTTTTCATAAGCTTGTAAGATTGAAGTAAAGACACCTAGTGGAAATTGAACCGCTACACTAACAGTCATTATATAACCCATTACTTTCGCTTTGGCTAATTGATTCCCTGATAAGCTTTGTCCAAAAATAATATCCACCTGTGAAAATAAGAAGAAGCCTATCAGTAATGTAAGACAGCCGATACCGATAAATAATTTTAAAAAGAATCCATTTAATGATGCCTCTATTGCCTTATCCGCTATCGCTCTATTTCTAGCAATATAGCGTACAATCGCATTGCCCAACCCTAAATCTAAAATGGAAAGATAGCCAACAAGTACAATCATTAAAGAATATAAACCGAATTCTTTTTGACCTAGAAGCGAAATCATAAAGGGTGTAAAAAGAAGAGAGGAGATCATTGTGCAGCCGATTGTTAGATAAGAAAGAATGGCTCCAATCTTAATTTCTTTCATGAGCACACCTTTCTATTAGTGAGGATTGGCTTTCATGTTTTTACTATCGATGATAGCTGGATATAGAGATTGATATTGCTCCACAACATGCTTAATTTGAAAGTTTGCCAAAACATGTGCGCGACCCAGGTTGGCTCTTTTCTCATATTGCTTTGAATCGTAATTTAATGCCTTATTGATCGCCGTCGATAAGGCTGCCGCATCCTTGGCTGGAACAACTTCTCCATAATCCCCTACCAGATATTCACAATCTCCTACATTTGTAGTCACACAGCATGTGCCACTGGCAAGTGCCTCCACCAATACATTCGGTAGCCCCTCTCCCGAAGAGGATAAAATAAATAAATCTGCTGCTGCCATTAATTGCGGAATATCTTCTCTACTACCTAATAAAAATGTGATGTGCTCTAACTGGGCATTCTCTATCATTTGCCTCAATTCCCGATTGGAGCCATCTATTTCATAGCCAACTAAAAAGACATAAAAATCTTGTCGCTTCTGTGTTAATAATTTTATGCTTTCCAGTAAATTCCCATAATCCTTTAGTGGGTCCCATCTACCAACATGCAATAAAATAGGTTGATTCAGGATGTTGAATCGTTCCGTATAATATTGTCTCTTCTTACTAGGTTTATAGAAATCAGTATTCACACCATTCACAATCATTAGGTGCTGCTTATTCTTGTAACCAATGGCTTCATGGATTTCTTTGACCCTTGGACCACAAGAAATGATGGCATCCACATGTTTTGACAATTTAGCACAAAGCTTTGCAATAAAAATTGTCCTTCTTTTATTGTCATGTTTATTTAAATTACTATGATGAATACCCCAGATTAACTTCTTTTTTAATAATCTAGAAAGAATGTACCCGAGAAAATTAGCATGGTACATCCAAGTTTGAATAATGTCGCTCTTTCGACATAGCTGGTAACACTGTACAAAGGCACTTCCCATATTACTACGCATATCACATATAGTTACTTTGATGTTTAATTGTTGTTCGATAAACTCACCATAAGTTCCCATCTCTGTCAGACAAATAACCTCTACCTCATACATATCCCGATCCATGTTCTGTAAAAGACGATAAAGCATTGCTTCTGCCCCACCAAGGCCTATGGTGGTGATGATATGAGTAATTTTAATTTTCTTTTGGATAGTCTCATCCTTTGATTTAGTTTGCTAGCTAGGTGTACAGAGCACACAATCTAGTTGCTATTTCTTCTGCATCAAGACCTTTATTTTTAAGACTCTTACTAATAATTTGCGGATCTAGTTTTACATCATTGTTTAAAATCGCTTGAAGCCAGCTTTCGATATCTCCCTCTAGATCCAAATACTGTAGTAACCCAACATCAAGGTCCACTTCTCTTGGCAGTGTGGAAGATACAATAGCTGGTGTACCACAAATTTGTGCTTCTAATAATACAATTCCAAAGCCCTCAAAATGGGACGGTAAAATAAACTTATCCATCAGTTGAAGGAGTTTAATGATATCTGCTCGCTGTCCTAAAAATCGAACATAATCTTCTACATTATGTTCCTTGACGAGGAGGCGGATTTCCTGCTCTAACGGGCCATCCCCTATCAATAACAATTTAAAAGGAATCTCTCGCAGTTTTAATTTAATAGCAAGCTCAATTAAAAAGGGATGATTTTTCACAGGGACAAAACGGCCAATATGACCAACTACTAAATCTCCATCCTGTATTCCTAGACTTTCTCCCAAACTCTTTTTCTCTTCAGGCAACAATCGCTCTATTTTCTGCATATCAATTGGATTAGCAACAATATCATAGGCTCTCTTATCAAAGCAAAATTCCCCAGCTTTTTGACTACAAGCCACTAATTTCGTTGCATTTAAAACACTTAACCTTTTCAACAATGTTAACATGATTTTATTGTTCCATTCTTCAGCAACATTTGTATGGCTATGTAATACACGGCACGATACACCAGCCAAACGAGCTGCTAGCATTGTAAAAACTGCTCTGTAGCCTGTATGATCATGAATGGCATCATATCCATATTGCTTTATGATCCGATAAATGTTCCACATATAAGAGAGTGGACCTTGCTGCGTAATATATTTTTCGTAAAATATATTCGAACCTTGTTGTAAGAGAATATCATGGTAGGGACCTTTATTAAATGACACAAAATCAAAATGGTACAATGATTTATTAACATTCAACCAAATGTCGACAATCATCGTCGTTATACCACCAAAATCAGTAGTAGGAATAATATGCAGGATCTTTTTCAAGGCCATATTCCACCTTTATTCTTTTCCATAATACTGCTCATACGTACTACCCTTCATCTTATAATTATTCAAGATAACCCCTAAAATATTGGCTTTGGAAACCGTTAAGATTGATTTTGATTTTACAACAGCTGCTTTCCCTACTGTTCCCGTATTAACAATTAAAAGAGTACCATCACATTTGTTGGATAAGATTTGTGCATCGGATAAAAAAAGTAATGGTGGCGCATCAATAATTATCATATCGTATCGTACTTTCACTTCCACCAACAAAGCTGTCAATGTTTCAGAAGCTAATAACTCTGTCGGATTGGGCGGGATAGGACCACTCGAAATTATATCCACACCTTCTACAAAAGTTTCCTGAATAACATCCTCTATGGTGGATTGGCGTGATAACACTGATGATAGGCCGAAAATATTGTCGAGATAAAATGTATGATGAAGTGTAGGTTTACGCATATCAGCATCAATAATGAGTACACGCTTGCCCTCTTGGGAAAATACTACACCGATATTTGCCGCATTTGTCGATTTTCCTTCACCGGCGATCGAGGAAGTTACTAGAATAGTTTTCACATCTTGATTGGGTTGTGAAAATTTAATATTTGCGCGAATGGTGCGATACTGCTCTGAAGGAATTGACATCATATCAGAAACAGTAATCAGCTTGCGAGCCATTGGTGATTTTTTCGATTTTCTTTTGAAAAGCATTAAGAAGACCCCCTGGCTCTAGATTTTTTTCTATTGAGTAATTCGATATTACTAACAACTCCAATCACTGGTAAGGATAAAATCTCCTCGATATCTTGCTCTGTTTTAATAGTCTTATCAATCGTTTCTAAAAAATATGCGAGGACTAGTGCCAAACTGAAACCGCTGATGGCTGCTATCATGAGATTCAGTAATTTATTTGGTTTCACAGGTACAGGATGTTCACTAGATTGAGCGACAAAGAGAATATTAATATTATCCACATGCATTAATACAGGGATTTCCTCTTTAAAAATCTCCGCAATCGTATTGGCAATTTTAACAGCCCTTGCTTCATTCTCATCCTGTACACGAATATTAACCACTTGTGAATTATTGGCGCTTGAAACTTCTATTTGTTTCATTAAAGCTTCTGGAGTTGTGTCGAGTGCCAACACATCAATTACCTTTGTTAAAATAACGGGACTCTTGATAATAACATTGTACGTATTAATTAAACGTAGGTCCGTATCAACATTCTGCGCCCCTATTAGTTGCTGATTCTCATAGCTTTTTTGATTGACCAATAATTGAGTTTCCGCTTCATAAATGGGTGTTTGAATAAAATAGCTAATAAAAATGGCAATGCCTATCAACAGTATCATCAGCATTAGGATTAAGAACCAACGTTTTTGTATTACTTTTATTAGACTTTGTATTGTCATTTCTTCATTCACAAGATGGATCCCCTCCTAATAGGCAGATAGCGGCAATGCTAATAAAGTATATTAAACAAGCCTACTGGTTATTCGATCAATGTCGTTTTTTTATCCTTATCTCTCAAGCTCCCACTTACAACAAACACAAGGATATGGAGTACATTAAAATATAGAATTTCAAATGTGGAAACCCCTAACATCGCGACTATAACCAGGACTGTCAAAACGGCAAGCTGTTCGTTCATTTGACGATAGCCTTTGGCGATTGCTAACAGAAAACAACAATAGCTAATCAATGCCAGGAAGCCAGCTTCCTGTAAAATATTGATAAATGTGTTATGAGCATGAGAAACACCTATGGACCATAAGGATTCCACTCCGTGTCCCCAAAATTGAACATGCTCAAAAACATATTGCCAAATTTCAAGGCGTCCATCTGTAATATTCGTAGACTTTTTTTCCATTTTCATTAATATACTTTGTACGGCATCTTGCATCATATTCATTTTCAGGAAAGCTATTATCACTACTAATACTGTGCCCGTTAAGAGCGCACTGAATTTTAGTAATGGTAGGAAGGTTTTGTTCAAGCTTTTGAGATTAGAAACGATTACTACAATCGTCACTAATGCAGCCGTTAACAAAGAAGTACGTGCATTTGAAAGCAGTATAATATATAAACTAACTAAATAAATGGCCGTATAAAAACCAAATGCTAGCATTAATTTCAGCTGTTGCTGTCCATGTAACAATCTCACTGTTATCTGATACAGTCTCATAAGCACCACAACCATTAACCCAATCATAGAAAACCCCATTGTATTGGGATTTTCAAATACACCAGCAAACCCTCCAAATAAATAATGAGCTTGTTGAAAACATACAAATAAAAATGGAATGTAGGCTATGAGAACACTATTTACTACAACCTCCATCACATGCTCTTTCACAAGATCATTAAAGAAAATAGAAACTGCTAAAAACATACAAAATAATTGCAGACTATTTTTCAAGAGGTCCATATCCTGGTTCACCCCTGCTGAAATGACACAAAAAAACGTATAAATACTAAAAAAAATACTAGCTTGTACATTTTGAATAATAATTTTTTTATGCCAAAGTAAAGAGATTATGATCATTAATAGGCTGAAAACTAAGGATAATTTATGGTAAATTCCATCTACTGGCTGCAGAAGGCTCATCAAAATAAGAGCGCTAAACACCAATGTGTAGAATAGTTTCATGTTAGTCTCACACTCAATTCTACATAGGAGATTAAAATAGAAGCCATCGCTTCCTCACAGCAATATCTTCTAATTCAAGTGGCATGATGGGCTTGTTAGCTAAAACGCTAGCATTATTCATGAGGAGCCGATCAACCACCTCTACTTCGTTCTTTTTCGCTAGATATTGGAGTGCTGCTTGGTAGCAAAATTTTCTTGTGCTTACATTATGGGCGTCCGATCCAATGGTATGAATGTAATTTGCCCTTACTAAAGCTAATGATAAACGTTGTACCTCCTTACCAAACAAACCTGTTAAACTACCTGTCGTTATTTGTGTGAATGCCCCTTCAAGAATAAGGTCATCCAGTCTCTTTGGATTTTCTCTAATGGCATGATTTCGTTCAGGGTGCGCCAATATGGGTGTATATCCAGCAGATTTTAAGCGTCTAATCATCTCTTTTGTATAGGCAGGGATAGTATTAGAAGGAAGTTCCAATAAAATATAGTGACTGTGGGCTAATGTATGAAGTTGCTTTTGCTGAAGTCGTGGCAGAAGCTCGTCATTTAAACGAACTTCGTGGCCTGTATGAAGTGTGATTGAAATTTGATGATCCTGCAGTAATTGTTGTAAAGCACTTACTTGCTCTTCTACCTTACTATACTGGACATGATATTGTGGATGCATCGCATGTGATGTACAGACAATGTCAGTTATCCCTTCCATCGCAGCTTGCTTCAACATGTTCAAGGAATCCGATTCATTTTTGGGTCCATCATCCACATCAAATAATATATGCGTATGGATATCTATCAATTTGATCACATCTTTCTTCATTAATTCATCTGTAGAAAATCTAGCCTTTTTCTTTTTTATGATGGATGCTCCTTAAACATGACTCTGGCTAAATTAAAAAAGAGGCTCTCTAGATATTAATCTAGAGAAACCTCTAACTTTCAATATTATTTCGCATACTCCACAGCACGTGTTTCACGAATGACTGTTACTTTAATATGACCTGGATAATCTAATTCTTCCTCTATACGCTTGCGAATATCACGGGCAAGACGATGAGAAGCTAAATCATCAATTTTTTCAGGTTGTACGATAATTCGAATTTCTCGACCAGCTTGAATCGCATAAGATTTCTCAACGCCATCATAGCTTTCTGAAATTTCCTCTAATTTTTCAAGTCTGCGGATATAGTTTTCAAGTGTTTCACTTCGTGCACCTGGACGAGCTGCTGATAATGCGTCAGCTGCCGCGACTAATACCGCGATAACAGATGTTGCTTCAGTATCACCATGATGCGAAGCAATACTATTAATAACGACTGGATGTTCCTTATATTTTGTTGCTAATTCCACGCCAATCTCAACATGGCTACCTTCCACTTCATGGTCAATGGCTTTACCAATATCATGTAATAAGCCTGCACGACGAGCTAACGCTACGTCTTCTCCTAATTCAGCTGCCAGTAAACCTGCCAAATGTGCGACTTCAATTGAATGTTTTAGGACGTTTTGTCCATAGCTTGTACGGTATTTCATGCGGCCTAAAATTTTCATTAAATCCGGATGTAAGTTATGAATGCCAATTTCAAATGTAGTTTGCTCACCCGTTTCGCGGATTTGTTCATCCACTTCACGACGAGATTTTTCCACCATTTCCTCAATACGAGCAGGGTGAATGCGACCATCCTGTACAAGTTTTTCAAGTGCAAGTCGAGCCGTTTCACGACGAATCGGGTCAAAGCCTGATAAAATAACCGCTTCTGGAGTATCATCAATAATTAAATCAATTCCTGTTAACGTTTCCAAAGTACGAATATTACGGCCTTCACGACCAATGATACGACCTTTCATTTCATCATTTGGCAAGTTTACAACAGATACTGTTGTTTCAGCTACATGATCTGCAGCAAAGCGTTGTAACGCCAATGATAAGATTTCACGTGCCTTTTTATCTGAGTCTTCTTTCGCACGTGTTTCAGCTTCCTTCGTCATCACAGCAATATCAGTTGCCAACTCTTTTTCTACTTCATTTAAGATAATCATTTTAGCTTCTTCTCTAGTTAAAGCAGAAATACGTTCTAGCTCTGTTTTTTGCAATGCAACGAGCTCGTCCACTTTGCTCTCCATCTGTTCAATATGCTGTTGTCTTTCAGCTAGAGCTTGTTCTTTACGCTCTAAGCCTGCTTCTCTCTTATTTAGAGCATCATCCTTGCGATCAAGATTCTCTTCTCTTTGCAATAAACGGTTCTCTTGTTTTTGAAGTTCTAAACGACGTTCACGAATGTCATTCTCGGCTTCAGTACGAAATTTGTGAGTTTCATCTTTGGCTTCAAGTAGTGCTTCTTTCTTTAATGCCTCCGCTTCTCGTTTTCCTTCTTCAACGATTGTTTCAGCGACATGTTTAGCACCAGTGATTTTTGAGTCATTCACTTTTTTCATGTAGATATAGCTAACAGCGGCACCAACGATGAGTCCAAGCAAAGCGGAGATGATAGTAATTCCATCCATATGAACACCTCCTCTTGCTATTTGGGTATTACAGTTTCAGTCGGCGCATACATCTATGTCGCCTTGGCGAAATTGCGCCAGATTTTGTTAGTCTTTGCTCAAAACCCGTTTTATTAGCCAAAGGCATTACCCTCATTCAGTAGGCGTTTTGACATCCTTCGAAAAGGATATTTAACTATAAAACATTTGCTAAATGAAGATAAAATGTACTGCCTATTTAAAGTCATAATTCAGAAATTATACATATTTAATTGTATAACTAGCCTCCAGCTCTGTCAAGGTTAGTCGGGCATCTGTTCGCCCTTTGGAAAGAAAAAAAGTAAGTCCTATCCATTCGGTGTATTTTTTCCCTATTACTTTTACACTAGAAAAAAATTAATCATTTACACGTTTCAAGTCAACCCAGTACATAAGAAATAATTTCTGAGGCATATAGCTTCTATCTTATTATGTGTAAAAATTTTAGATTATAGACAAAAAAAGCATTGTTCCCTTAATAAATTGGGAACAATGCAATCGCTGATTATTCTTCATCTAGAAGTGACATTAATTCATCATCCATCTCATCTTCTCCATGTGCAGCAATTGTATAGGAAGTAGCAGCAATACCATAAGAAGATCGAATTTTGTTTGAGATATCTTCCAAAACAGCAGGGTTTTCTTTTAAATACTGTTTGGCATTTTCTCGTCCTTGACCTAAGCGCTCATCACCATATGCATACCAAGAACCACTTTTTTGCACGATGTCTAATTCTACACCTAAATCAACTGTTTCGCCTTCTTTGGAAATACCTTCTCCATACATAATGTCTACCTCAGCTGTACGGAAAGGCGGCGCAACTTTATTTTTCACAAGTTTAATTTTTGTGCGGTTACCAACAATATCATTACCTTGTTTAATTGCTTCTGCACGACGAACTTCTAAGCGTACAGAGCTGTAGAATTTAAGCGCACGTCCACCAGGTGTTGTTTCTGGATTTCCAAACATGACACCAATTTTTTCACGAATTTGGTTAATAAAAATAGCAATCGTTTTTGATTTGTTAATAGCACCTGAAAGTTTACGCAATGCCTGTGACATTAAGCGGGCTTGTAAGCCGACATGTGAATCACCCATATCCCCTTCAATTTCAGCTTTTGGCACTAGGGCAGCAACGGAGTCAATAACAATAATATCAATAGCACCACTACGAACTAGTGCTTCTGCAATTTCAAGTGCTTGCTCCCCTGTATCTGGTTGTGATAATAATAACTCATCAATATTGACACCTAATTTTTGAGCATAGATTGGGTCTAATGCATGCTCAGCATCGATAAATGCTGCTTGTCCACCATTTGCTTGTACTTCAGCAATAGCGTGTAAAGCAACTGTTGTTTTACCTGATGATTCAGGACCATATACTTCGATAATACGTCCACGTGGATAACCGCCTACACCTAATGCTGCATCAAGTGCTAGTGATCCACTTGAAGATGTCGCAATTTCTAAATCGGTTTTTTCACCGAGTTTCATGATTGAACCTTTACCAAAATTCTTTTCAATTTGTTTCAAAGCCTGTTCTAGGGCCGCTTTACGATCACTCATTCATTTTCCTCCTTCGAAAACTGTTCACTGTTTTTATCTATCTCTACTATACTTGTTTTTGAGAAAACACGCAAGAAAAAAGCGAACATTTATTCGATTTTCTGCAAAATAAAAATTTGGATAGTTTTCCTCTATCCAAATTCCTATTTTTCACTCTATTCTAATATCGTTTTGTATAACCGCGTTCTTCTAAAAGCTGCATTAAATAATGGCATGTAAATTTCACTGCGCGAAGTCGATTTGTATTACGCATACCAGATAAATGAAGTAAGTATGTAAGAGGCTCCTCATCATTGATGGCAATACCAACCCACACCGTTCCTACCGGCTGATGGTCATGCGCTGTAGGACCTGCTTCACCTGTTAGACCAATTCCAATATTGGTCCCAAATTGTTTCTGAACAGCACTTGCCATTGCTGCTGCACATTCACCGCTAACAACGCCGTGTGTATCAATTAATCCTTGTGAGATGCCAAGGTGTTTTATTTTAGCTTCTGCCGCATAGGTCACTACGCCTCCAATAAGCGCATTTCCTACCCCTGGAATTTCTGCAAGCTCTGATTGAAACAACCCAGCTGTTAAACTTTCCGCAGCAGCAATAGTGAGATTATTATCTAGCAACATTTCCACTGTTTTCGAGGCAAGCGAATCATCATCCATACCATATTGATGTTCACCAACAATGGCCTGTATTTCTGCTACCTTTGCAACAATAAGCTGTTGGGCTTGCTGTTCTGTTTCCGCCTTAGCTGTTACACGCAATGTTACTTCACCATCAGAAGCAAGCGGAGCAACTGTTGGATTTGTTTGGGCATCTAGAATATCTTGCACCTGATCTTCAAGTTCGGCCTCACCAATCCCATAAAAACGCATGACGTGAGAGGCAATAATTCCTCCGTCATTAAGCATTGCAGCGAGCTTTGGTTTTGCCTCAAATTGAAACATAGGCTCAAGCTCTTTAGGTGGTCCAGGGAGTAAGATATAAGTGCGATTATTCTTATTAAAAATCATACCAGGTGCCATTCCATGATGGTTGGCGAGTACTTCACTTCCAGCTAGAATTAAAGCCTGCTTCCGGTTATTCTCCGTCATTGAACGTCCTCGTTTAGCAAAAAACTGCTCAATATAAGTTAATGCAACTTCATCAGACTCCAGTGAAACACCGAGATGGCGAGCAATCGTTTCTTTTGTTAAATCATCTTTCGTAGGTCCAAGCCCTCCCGAAAATATAATCAAATCCGCACGAGATTCTGCCACTTCAATAGCTTGTTCTAAACGTTTTGCATTATCACCAACTACTGTATGGTAAAAAACATTAATGCCTAGCTCCGATAATTGGTTCGAGATAAACCTTGCATTTGTATTCGTTATTTGACCTAATAATAGTTCTGAGCCAACCGCAAGAATTTCAGCATTCATGATTCACAAGACCTTTCTTATTTAGACTCAAGTAAAACACGTCTATTAAGGTAGAAGTAATCCCACCCAGACCATAGCGTAAAGAACAATGCTACATATAGCATAATCATATCAAAAGGTATACCAATGAGTGTAAAAATGGTGTTGTGTAAAAGAGCAGCAGCAATTGCTACAATCTGTGCCCAAGTTTTGATTTTGCCGAGCTGATTAGCCGCAACGACCTCTCCCCCACCTGCTAAAATAAGGCGTAATCCAGTAACAGCGAATTCACGGCTGATAATAATGATAATCACCCAGGCAGGCGCCATATCAAGCTCTACCATTAAAATAAAAGCTGCTGATACAAGTAATTTGTCAGCTAAGGGATCTAAAAATTTCCCAAATGTTGTCACAAGATTATACTTACGTGCATAATAACCATCTACCCAATCAGTTGTCGAAGCAAGGATAAAAATAAGTGCACCTATAAAATGGTGGATTGGCATCTCTGCCCCAAATAGCGTCAATGTTCCCCAGCCAAAATCAAACATCATAGCAATGACAAAAAATGGAATAAGTAAGATCCGTGAGATGGTAATTTTATTTGGTATGTTCATTTTTCTAACACCTTTCATGATGAAAGAAAGTAGCCATCACATGATGACTACTGTTCTTTATTGAAATTGATGACGATATTTTGCGTTACAATTTGCTGTGCATACGTGAGAAGCTCGTCATTAATATAGATTTTAGCTTGCGTTGAATTACCAAGACGAATACGAACATAGTTTTGTGAAGTCGCGTCGAATTCTATAACTTCGCCAGCATTATAAACACGAGTATCCGTTAATAATTCTTGTTGCTGTTGATTACGAATTCCAACAAATGTAGGACCAGAAACTTCGATTTTCAGTTTCATTGTATCTGTACCTGTTAACGTGTAAGAAGTTGTTGCCCCATCTGTTTCAACAGTACCTGCGGAAATTGTTTGCTTGATCTCTTCATTTTGATCAGTTTGATCTTCATCAGTTGGTGTTTCTTCTTTAGAGTCTGTATCTTTTTTGTCATTTTTCAGAGCATCTTTTTCTTCTTTTTCTTTCTTATCCTTGGCACTATCGATAGGATTGACATTTTTATCATATTGCAATTCAGGAGTCGGAGGGTTGTCTTCGCTTGTCCCTGGACTGTTTTTAGATTGCCATAGCACCCATATTGCCACAATGATTACAACAATAAATAACGCAACAATGATTTTCGGCATCGCCTCCATCATTTTATTGGAAGGGCCTTTTGTGACCTTTCTTCTGCTTGGGCTATTCGTTATGGATTGGCTTACTTGATCATTTGGAGTACTTGGCAGTTCATTCTTATAAGTCTCTAAAATTTCTTCCGCGTTTAAATCAACAGCGTCTGCATATTGTTTAATAAAAGCTCGTACATAAAACGAACCAGGCATAATGGAATAATTGCCTTCTTCAATTCCTACTAAATAACGCTTTTGAATTTTCGTTATTTCTTGTAAATCGTCTAAGCTGTAGCCTTTAGACAGTCTCGCCTCTTTCAGTCGAGTCCCTAATTCTGCCACTAATAACACCTACTTTAACATCAAATTAAAAATTAAATCCACCAAATGAATCGGATTCGGACATATGATTTTTTTCCATTATTTCATAAGTAATTTCTTCATCTGTGTGATGACGTAGTTCAATAATATAATCAAAATCCTCTATTTTATATTCGGAATGCTGAACAAACATATCTGGATGCTCTACAACTTTGATGCATGGCATATTCATCATTTCACGCACTAATTGTAGATGTCGCTCATCAGAAGAACGACGAGTCACAATACCATCTAAAATAAAAATATTATTACGACTAAATTCATCCCCCACAAGTTTATTACGAACTGTTTGTTTGATCATTGTGGACGATAGAAATATCCACTTTTTATTGGCACAAACACTTGCTGCTACTATGGACTCTGTTTTACCAACCCTTGGCATACCACGAATACCAATCAGCTTATGCCCCTCTTTTTTAAAGAGTTCAGCCATAAAATCGACTAAAATACCAAGTTCGTCTCGTACGAAGTGGAAAGTGTTTTTTTCGTCTGCATCTCGAGGAATATAACGACCATGTCTAATAGCTAAGCGGTCTCGAAGTTTTGGTTGTCGAAATTTGGTCACGTTAATATGTTCCATTGTCGAAACAATTGTACGAAAACGTTCAATTGCCTCATCGTTGTCTGTATGCACTAACATACCTCGGCGATCCTCATCGACACCATTTATTGAAATAATATTGACACGAAGCATCCCTAAAAGTGAAGCAATATCTCCTAATAATCCAGGGCGATTCACCTGAATCTCATATTCAAAGTACCAATCGCTCAACACACTCGTTCCCTTCCTATTAGTTAACGTAAAAAATCCTTTATAAGTTCCATCATAGCTGATTTTTTATGTAATGGAAAGTTAGAATACATGGAATTACGGCGTTATTTTTAAAAACTTACTAATTTTTTTGAATGCATGGAGATAAGGCTTACATACGTTCCCGTTTTCACTAACAAAACGGTTTTTTATATAAAAAAAAGAGGAGATAGACTCTCCTCTTTTTTTATTGCACATGCTTATTTTGGACAAGCTTAATGACACAATTCGCTAATGCATGTTTTTCATCTTCTGAGGCTACGCCCCATAAATCCGACAGCACTCGCTCTTGTTCGTTTTTAGGATCGACATTTGAAGCTAAATATTCACCAATTTGGACAGCAGCTGTTTGAATCATTTTCTTAGGCATACCACTTGATTCAGCTTGCATAACGTTTTGTCCTAAAAACGAAGTCCATTTTTGCCAGTTTTCTAAAATGGTCATATGTTCCTCCTCCTTTACACATGTAGTATGTGCAAAAAAGAATATTATATGTACCAACCACCATTTAATCGAATAATTTGTCCAGTCACATAATCAGCTTTACCAGATAAATAAAAGCGAACCATTTCAGCCACATCTATTGTTTGCCCAATTGAGCCTAAAGGAATATCTTCCAAAATATAATTAAGCTCTTCTTGATTTAAGTGACTGTTCATGGATGTATTAATGAACCCTGGAGCAATGGCATTTACTCGAATATGAGATAATGCCGCTTCTTTTGCATAGGATTTGACAAAAGCATGTTGTGCCCCTTTAACCGTTGCATAAAGCGCTTCACCTGCTGATCCAGCTTCGCCCCAAATAGAGCCAATAAATAGTACATAGCTTACATCATGTTTACGAAGCTTTTCAGATAGTAAAGCTGTCAGTCGCATCGGATTTTGAACATGGACTCGCCATAAAGCATCCATATCTTCCACAGTTGTATCCTCAAGCAGCGAATAATGTGCTTGCCCATTTGCGAAAATAATTGCCTGAACATTAAAGATCTGTGCGGCGACCATTTCTGCTCCAGTTAAAATTGAAAAATCCCCCTGTACAAGCATAAATTCTTGTGCAGGGAAAGATTTAGAAAGTGTATCGCATAAAGTTTCTGCAGCCTTTTTATTGTTTGAATAATGTAGATAGATGGACCAGCCTTCTTCAGCCAAGCTTTGACAAATAGCATGACCAATCTCACCTGAAGCACCTAAAACAAGGGCAAACTTTTTCACTATGCATCCTGCTTACTTGGTAAAATTTTAAACACTGTTTGTTGAGATTCACCTTGAATTGAAGTAAATGCTTTGTGCAAATCATCAATTGTTAATTCCTCAAGGACCGGTACTACATCAAACAAATTCATATCATTAAAGGAATAACGAGTAAATTGGTTTGCGATAAATTCAATAGAATTCAAAGCGCGTAAGAAGAAACCAATTTTTTTACGTTTAATTCGTTCTAAATCAGCACTTTCAAATTGTAACTGTCCATCAAATTTGGCTAATTCTTCTGTTATCGCTGATGTTAATTTATCAGGCTCTGAAGAATCAGAACCAATCATAGCAAATCCAAAACCTTTTTCTAACGTAAAATCAAAAGCATACGTCTCATCAATTAAGCCTTCCTCGTAGACACGTTCATAAAAATTAGATGTACGTCCAAAAATAAGTTCCAGAGCAATTTGAACAGATAGCTCATGCTTTAACATTTCTCGACCTGACAAATTTGTTTCTTTTGCTTTCAGTCCAATATAAACTTTGGGCTTTTGTACATCCATGTTTAATGTCCGATCTTTAATCGCTACCTCTGTTGGTTCTTCATCAAAGAAACGTTGAATTGGCGTAGGTTCTGGGAACTCTTTTTTACCCTGATTATCACGAATAAAAGCCATCATTTCCTCTGGGTCTACTGCACCAATCACAAATAATAACATATTAGATGGGTGATAAAATGTATTGTAGCACGTATATAAATGATCGGCCGTAATGCCATCAATCGATTCAATTGTACCAGCAATATCAATTTTTACAGGATGGTGATGATACATATTTTCAATCGTGCCAAAATATAAGCGCCAATCTGGTTGATCATCATACATCGTAATTTCTTGTCCAATAATTCCTTTTTCTTTGTTTACAGTAGCCTCTGTAAAGTATGGCTCTTGTACAAAATTCAATAAAGTATCTGTACTTTTGTAAATATTATCTGTAGAGGAGAATAAGTAGGCCGTACGCGTAAAGGATGTAAAGGCGTTAGCAGAAGCTCCATATTCACTGAACTTTTGGAAAACATCGCCATCTTCTTTTTCGAACATCTTATGCTCTAAGAAGTGAGCGATCCCATCTGGTACAGTTATACTTTCCGTTTGACCAATCGGCACAAAAGTGCGATCAATAGAACCATATTTCGTTGTAAATGTAACAAACGTTTTAGAAAAACCTTTTTTCGGTAATATATAAACATCTAAACCATTTTCTAGCTTTTCATAATAAAGTGTTTCATCTAATTGCTTAAATTCAATTGTTTTCATTGAGCGGCTTGCTCCTTTCCACATAAGAAATAGACCGCTTCAAGCTGCACTTGCTTTGCCATGTCAACAACATCTTCCTTCGTCACAGCTTTCCACTTATTTGCCCAAGTTTCTACTGAGAAATCCTCGGGTAAATCTTTATATTGGTCGAAAATTTCAATTTGTCCACGTGCAGAATCTAAGGACTCTTTTAACTGATTTGTGAGCATAGCCTTTGTTTGTTCCAACTCTAAATCTGTTATGTTACCCGCCTGCATGACGGCAAGTTGTTCTTTAATTAACGACAATGCTTTTTCTTCATTTTTGGCTTCAATACCAGAAACAACAAACAGCAGACCGTAATGCGATGCATAGGAGCTTGATGCATAATAAGCAAGACTCTCTTTCTCACGCACATTCATAAACAATTTTGCATGAGGATAGCCCCCAAAAATGCCATTAAAAATCTGCATTTTAGCAAAATCAGCATCTCCAAATCTAACAGGTGTGCTAAAACCAATATGGAGCTTGCCTTGCTTCATTTCATGCTGTTCTCGAACATAATCATTTTGAGGATGCTGTTGCGGAGGAACGGCTGGCACTTCTTCTGGAGTACGATCACTAAATGGTAGCGCTTTTTTTAATTTCGCTATGATTTCCTCTTCATTAATGTCTCCAGCAACATAAATATCTATTTTATCGTTAGCTAACATTGATTGATAAGCCTCAAATAAGGAGGTAGGTGTAAGTTTTTGAATTTCCTCGATACTACCATTCGCCGAAATAGATGCAGGTTCATTTGGTCTTAGGATTTGTTGTAAGCGGAATTGAGCAAAGCGAGATTTATCATCAAAAATAGATTCAATTCGCTGTATAACTGTTTTCTTTTCACGTTCAACAATGGATTCCTTAAACACTTCGTTTTCTAAATTAGGCTCAAAAATCGCCGTGTGCAATAAACCAAGAACGTCGTTTAACACACTTGTATTCGCTAAATAATGATCATTAACAGTCTCAACATTCATCAACACTGTATGTTCATTGCCTCGCTTAGACGTATCAAAATATAAAACAGTGCCATATAGATCATCTAAAAAGCTTCGAAAAGCTGCAGTTGTTTTATATTTAGCATTACTATGCTGCAGTACATTGGTTAATACAGTACGTTCCGATGCACTTTTAGCTGTTAATGCTCTTCTCCATTTAATTGAAAAATTTACGGTTTTAAATTGGGTCGTTTGTCGGATATGCAAATTGACACCTTTTGCAAAAGGTATAGTTTTGAACATATGAAACCCTCCTATCCTTCTTAATATAACGATGTACTACACATACTATACATGTCTACTGTCTATAATTGCAAAAAGAATCCAAAGTATGTATGGGAAAAATTAAAAATTATACGAATTCAATACGGAAAAAAGACTGAGCATAATTCACTCAGTCTTTGATCATGACTTTTTTTAGCGTTTACCTTTAATATATGGTTGTCCACTTGCTTTAGGAGCATTCGCTTTACCAATAAAGCCTGCTAAAGCAAAGATTGTTAAAACATATGGTAAAATTTGTAGATAAACAGCAGGAACTTCTTCGATGAAAGGAATTTGGTTCCCTGCAATACTTAACGTTTGGGCTAAACCGAAAAATAAGGCTGCACCAAGCGCACCAATTGGATGCCATTTCCCGAAAATCATTGCAGCAATGGCCATGAAGCCTTGACCAGCAATTGTTGCATGTGAGAAGTCGTGCGTAATAGTTTGTGCATAGACCGCACCACCAAGACCACCTAAGGCACCAGAAATCATAACTGCAATATAGCGCATTTTATTTACGTTAATTCCCATTGTATCTGCTGCCATTGGGTGTTCACCAACTGCGCGTAGACGTAAGCCAAATGGTGTTTTATAAATGATAAACCATGCACCAATCGCTACAGCAAAAGCTAAAATCGACGTACTGTAAACATCATGGAACAATAAACGACCAAAGAATGGAATATCCTCTAAATAAGGGATACCAAAACGACGAATCGGTTGGTCAATCATATCCGTTTGACCTTTATCATAAATCATTTTTACTAAGAATACAGTAGCTGCTAAGCCTAGTAAGTTGATGGCTACCCCCGATACCGTTTGATCGGCACGGAAGGAAATAGAAGCAACCGCATGGAAAAGTGAGAAAATCGCACCGATTACGAAAGCTGCTAGCATGGCCACCCAAACTGTTGCAGCACCTAATGATGAAGCGAATTCTAAATTGATAAATATACCAACAAAAGCACCAACAATCATTAAGCCTTCTAGCCCGATGTTGACAACACCAGAACGTTCAGAGAATACACCACCGATAGCAGTAAAAATCAAAGGTGTTGCATAAAGAATCGCTGAAGGGATGATGAAATATAACATTTCTAAAAAGCTCATGTTATTGTCCCTCCTTTTTCTTGCTCAACTTTTGTAAGCCTACTCGAATGATATAGCCAGATGCTACGAAGAAAATAATCAACGCAATGATAATCGATACGATTTCTTCTGGTATACCTGCAGCATTTGGCATATTTAATGCACCATATTTTAGTGAACCGAATAATGATGCCCCAAACACTACCCCTAGTGGTGTATTCGCACCAAGTAGTGCAACGGCGATACCGTCAAAACCGATTCCTGTAAAGCCAGGTTTAATGGATGCGTTTTGGAACGTACCTAAAGCTTCCATCGCACCACCAAGACCCGCAAACATACCTGAAATCGTCATAGCTAAAATAATATTTTTATTGACACTCATACCAGCATAATCAGCAGCATTTTTGTTGAAACCTACTGCTTTCAGCTCATACCCACGAGTTGTTTTTTCCAAAATGAACCACATAACTACAACCATTAACAGTGCCACAATGATCCCATAGTGAAGACTTGAGTTGTCTGTAAGCTCTCTTAAAAACGGAGAACGTAATGAAGCTGATTCATGGATACGTTCTGTTTTAAAGCTACCATCTGACAATTTTTTAATCGCTGCGTTCGCAATATACAACGCAGTATAGTTAAGCATAATTGTCGCAATAACTTCATGAACTTTAAATTTCGCTTTTAAGAAACCTGCAATAAAGGCCCAGAATGCACCTGCAGCTGCAGCAGCAAGCAATGCCAATGGCAAGTGAATGACTTTAGGTAGCTCAAATGCATAACCTACCCAAGCTGCTGCTAGCCAACCTAAAATAAGCTGACCTTCAACACCAATATTAAACAACCCTGTACGGAAGGCGAATGCTACTGCAAGACCTGCCAATACATATGGTGTAATTTGACGAATTGTGTTCCCAATTGAATATGAATCTCCAAAAATACCGTTCCAAAGAGCGATATAACCTTCTACTGGGTCATAGCCGCTGACTACCATGACAATAGCCCCTACAATTAAACCGATAATGATAGAGATGATAGGAACGAGTATATTAATGACACGATTTGACATTAGTCGTTCCCCTCCTTCGCATCATGCTTGTTATTTTTTTTACTTTGACCTGCCATTAATAATCCTAGCTCTTGTTCTGTTGTTTCTTTAGGATTTAATTCATCCACAATTTGACCATCATAAATAACGGCTATGCGATCCGAAACATTCATAACTTCATCTAATTCAAACGAAATTAACAGAACGGCTTTTCCTTTATCACGTTGTTCAATGAGACGCGAGTGAATGAATTCAATCGCCCCTACGTCAAGACCACGTGTTGGTAGAGCAGCGATTAATAAATCTGGATTACGGTCAATTTCACGACCAATAATTGCCTTTTGTTGGTTACCACCAGATAATGCACGAGCAGGTGTCATTTCACCATTACCTGTACGTACATCGTATTCTTTAATAATTTGACGGGCTTTCTCTGACACTTTTTTATAGTCCATCACAAAGCCTTTAGCAATAGGAGCTTGGTAATACGTTTGCAGCGCAATATTATGACCAATTGGGAAATCCAGGACTAAACCATGCTTATGACGATCTTGTGGAATATGTCCAACGCCTTCTTCTGTAATACTACGAGGCTTTAAATTGGTGATATTTTTACCATTTAGTTCAACAGTACCACTTTTAACTTTACGTAGACCTGTAATCGCCTCGATTAATTCTGACTGACCGTTTCCATCAATACCGGCTATACCGACGATTTCTCCCTTGCGAACCTTTAAGTTAAGGCCTTTTACTTTATCAATATTCCGGTAATCTGTTACTACTAAGTCATGAATGGCTAATACTTCATCAGTTGGATTCGCATCTGTTTTTTCTGTTTTAAATTCAACTTGTCGACCAACCATCATTTCAGCTAATTGATCAGGGTTTGTGTTAGCGGTTACAACTGTACCAATCCCCTCACCTTTACGGATAATCGTTACACGATCGGACACTTCCATAATTTCTTTTAGCTTGTGGGTAATCAAAATAATGGATTTCCCCTCCGCAATAAGACGACGCATAATTTGAATTAATTCTGTAATTTCTTGCGGTGTTAAAGAGGCTGTCGGTTCATCAAAGATTAAAATTTCGGCACCACGATACAATGTTTTTAATATTTCAACACGTTGTTGCATACCAACAGTGATGTCTTCTATTTTAGCATTTGGATCAACATCCAAGCCATATTTCTCAGAAAGGGCATGTACTTTTTTCGCCGCATCTTTTATATTGACGATCCCCATTTTAGTTGGCTCAGAACCTAATATAATATTTTCTGTTACTGTAAAATTTTCTACCAACATAAAGTGCTGATGCACCATACCAATCCCCAAATCATTGGCAACATTTGGGTTTGTAATTTTTACAGCTTTCCCACGAACGCGAATTTCGCCACCCTCTGGTTGATACAAACCAAAAAGGACGTTCATCAAAGTCGATTTACCTGCACCATTTTCACCAAGTAATGCATGGATTTCGCCTTGTTTCAGTTGGAGGGTGATGTTATTATTCGCCACGAAATTACCGAATTCTTTACGGATTCCTAGCATTTCAATCACATGTTCCAATATTGTCACTCCCTTAATAGGCACTTTTATTAAGTAATTTCGCCTTAGCGTATAGTATCTGCATCTACTATGACTTATGGTACAGATTGGCAATACGTCCGGTATATGAAATGTAGTAGATTAGATGACCGTTAGCGTTTTCATTTACAACTAATTCTATGATTGCTTTCAATACCAGAGGCTATCTTTTATTTACTAATATAATCCCACCTATAGAGGTAGGTGTTTTGCTAAATTAATACAGGAAAGGTCATCGTTAGAAACCTTTCTTCTATTAACTTGTTACCATCATTATGAAAATTATTAATCTACCTCTATAAGGTTCATATAAATCTAGCTAAATAGAGAATTGCGAATAATCTAAATATAACGATAGATTGAAAAATCATCATAAGGTCCTTCTTAAAAGTCCCTTATGATGATCAAGAGTTGAATTATTTTTCCACTTTTTCTGGAACTTTGATTTCACCCTTAGCAATTTTATCTTTATATTCATCGATTACTTTTTGTACATCTTCTGGAATCGCACCGCGAGAATCTGCAAGTTTAACACCATCTTCAGCTAAACCATACACAAGTGTTTCTCCACCTGGGAAGTCACCATTTTTCGCTCTGTTTGAAATATCTACTACTGCCGTATTAACACCTTTTAACATAGAAGTTAATGTTACGTTTGTTTTATCGTCTACTTTACCTTCTTCGTATTGGTCAGCATCTACACCGATTACCCATACATCTGCATTTGGATCTTTTGCTTTACGCTCTTTTGCTTCAGAGAATACACCATTACCAGTTGCACCAGCAGCGTGGAAGATTACATCTACACCTGAAGAGTACATGCTGTTAGCAGTGATTTTTCCTAGATCTGCTTTATCGAATGCAGCAGTGTATTTTACTTGGATGTCAATATCTGGGTTGGCTGCTTTAGCCCCTTCAACAAAACCAGCGTGGAAGCGGTTAATAACTGGGATATCAACGCCACCTACGAAGCCGATTTTACCTGTTTTAGACATTTTAGCTGCAGCAACACCTGCTAAGAAAGCACCTTCTTGCTCTTTGAACAGTACGTTCACTACGTTGTCCGCTTCAACTTCAGCATCAATTAAAGCAAAGTGATTATCTGGGTTTTCTGAAGCTACTGCATCGATTGCATCAGCCATCATGAAACCAATACCATATACTAAGTTAAAGTCACGACGAATTAAGTTGTTTAAGTTTGTTTCATAATCAGCATCTGAAGCTGATTGTAGGTAGTCAAAACCACCATCACCTTTTTTAAGATCGTGTTCTTTTCCGTAAGTTTGAACACCTTCCCATGCAGATTGGTTGAATGATTTGTCATCAACGCCACCTACGTCAGTAACCATTGCTACTGAGAATGCTTCTTCTGATTTTTCTCCGCCTGAAGCATTATCATTTTCTTTTGCAGGTTTTTCGTCTTTTGCACCACAAGCGCCTAAAATTGCACTTGCCGCTAATACTGATGTTAATACTAAACCAAATTTACGTTTTTTCATTTAATTAACCCCCCAAAGGTATTGTAATTAGCAGGAAAAAAATTTAGAAATGTTCTACACCCGTTTACGAACTACATGGAAGCTGAATTTATCAGCTCGGAAATAATTTTTTGAATAGAGCACTACTTGATCATGGTCATCGTAATGCAACTGCTTTAACACTAGAAGAGCTGTTTCCCGTCCACAATTTAAAATCGGTGAGGCTTGTTCATGATACCCGACTGGATCAATATATGTTACAGCATAAGCTACATGAATTTTGCCAGATTGCTCTAGAGCAGAGAACAGTGAAACTTCTTTCTTTTCAACAAAGTCAGTAGGCAGGAAGCTTGCGGGTAGCCTGTCTATACAGTAAACTACTGGCTCACCATCCGCTGTTCTGACACGTTCAATCGTGAGTATTTTATCGTCGCCATCACATTGGAAGCGTTTTAAATCTTCCTCAGAAGGTACGTGCTCAGTTGCCTTTAAAAAACGGGAACCTGGCTCCATACCTGCTGCCTCGATCATAGAAGAAATGCTCGATAAATGCTCGATGCCTGATGTAAACAACGGCTTAGGGTTGACAAAAGTCCCAACCCCATGTCGGCGCACAATCACATTTTCCTCTTCCAACAGTCGAAGAGCTTCTCTAAGTGTTGCTCGACTGACTCCTAGTGATTTCGATAATTCAAATTCTGAAGGCAGCTTTTCATTTTCTTTAAAAATGCCGGCCTCAATGTCAGATTTTAAACGATCGATTACTTGAAGATAGAGATGACGATGATCAGCTTTAATAGTCACATATATCACCACCAAATCAGAGATCAGACATCTGATGTACAACATTCCTACTAATCGTTCATAAATATAACATTTTTGCAGAATGAAATAAACAGTTTTAAATAAAATCTGTTATAGAATTCATCCTTTCTTCAATTTCGTTGCAAATAAATGGACATAAATACAGAAAGGCCCATCCGTTTTAAGTTTAATTGTCGTATTGATGAATAAGAACTTGACGAGGTTTACTGCCCTCAGGAGGCCCGACAATTCCGCGTTGTTCCATCTGATCAACAATACGTGCAGCCCTTGAATAGCCTATTCGGAAACGACGCTGAAGCATAGATACAGATGCTGTTTGCATACTGACAACTAATTGCACTGCTTCGTCATATAATTCATCGGTTTCCTCTAAAATCGTTTCTTCTTCAGTAGGAATCATCTCCTCCTGATACTGTGCCTTTTGCTGTTCTATAACAAAATTCACGACAGCCTCAACCTCTTGATCGGATAAAAAGGCACCTTGTACCCTTTTGGGTTTGGATGCACCTGCAGGTAAAAATAACATATCTCCGCGTCCGAGTAATCGTTCTGCTCCACCCATATCTAAAATCGTCCTCGAATCAATGGCTGAAGAAACAGCAAAAGCAATTCTGGACGGAATATTAGCTTTAATGACACCTGTTAAAACATCTACACTTGGTCTTTGCGTTGCAATAATCAAATGGATTCCAGCCGCACGTGCCATTTGGGCTAAACGTGTAATTGAATCCTCCACATCACTAGATGCGACCATCATCAAATCCGCTAACTCATCCACAATGACTACAATATAAGGTAGCTTAGGATGCTTTTCGTCTGTTTGCTCATTAACTTTTTGTACATGCGTATTATAGCCCTCAATATTTCGCGTTCCAGTATGGGAAAACAGGTCATAACGACGTTCCATTTCTGAAACAACTTTTTTCAAGGCTTGCGAAGCCTTTCGTGCATCTGTCACAACTGGTGCCAATAAATGGGGAATACCGTTATAAACGTTTAACTCCACCATTTTCGGGTCAATCATCATTAGCTTTACTTCATGCGGTTTTGTACGCATTAGTATGGATACAACAATGCCATTTATACAAACACTTTTCCCACTGCCCGTTGAACCCGCTACTAATAGATGGGGCATTTTATTGAGCTCTGCTAGCACAGCCTGTCCCGTAATATCTCGTCCAAATGCTACCTGCAACAATGCTTCCGGCTTAGCACCATCTTTCGATTCTAATACCTCACGTAAAGTGACAATGGCTACCTCACTGTTTGGTACTTCAATGCCAATGGCAGATTTGCCAGGGATTGGCGCCTCCATACGAATATCTTTGGCAGCCAGTGCTAGCGCCAGATCATCCTGCAGATTCACTATTTTACTTACCTTGACTCCGATATCAGGTAAAATTTCATATTTTGTAACAGCTGGTCCTAAATGAACTTGTGTGACCTTTGCCTTTACACCAAAGCTTTGCAATGTTTGTTCAAGCTTTTTAGCATTTGCTTGGATTACTGAATATTCTCCACTTTGGTCATGTTGTGGTGGTAATTGTAATAGATTATAAGATGGAAGCTGGTAGTCAGCGTTTTCTACAGCATCTGTGCCTTGTATGTGAACCTCATCCACTGCTTCATCCTGTTCAGTTTCCACCATGTCTGTATGATCAAATATGGCTCTTTCCTGAGACACATTTTGCGTAAATGCAGAGATAATTGGTTCATGAGGAATTTCTTCTTCTTGCTCAGACATATCAGTAGTTTGATTGACCGCTGCAATCTCATCCACACTTTCTGCCCTTGAACGACGATTACTTGGTTTTTTAGGTGCATTTTTTTTCTTGTCTCGATGTTTCTTTTTCCATTTACCAAATAGATCTGGCGTTCTTTCAGCTAAATAAGGCACTAATGCTTTACCAGTGACCAGAATCAATCCTATAAAGAAAATAACCCAAGCAACGACCCTTGCACCTGATGCTTCAAATAATACGTGTAGTCCACTAAATAATAGGGCACCAAGCATTCCACCGCCTAGTGCATTACTGCGATGAATAATACCCTCAGTATTAATTAAAATTCGCCATGATTCACGTAGAACAGAATCAGATAAAAGGCCACCTGATTTCGATAATTGTTCAAATAATATGCCATGACTAAAAATCGTTAAGCTCATAATAATAAGCACCATACCAAGTATTAATCGGTCTTTAATACCTACTTTTTTACGGCCAATCATCATTAATAACGCAACGAATATCAGCATAAACGGAACCGCAAAATGTAAATTTCCTAAAAGAAACATTGCGATTGTTTGTAGCGTACGCCCAATCATACCGTATTCAAAAATCATGATGACTGCCAGCGCAATTAAGAGCAGTCCTAGAATTTCATACATAAGCGGATGCATTTCTTTTTTTTCTGTTGTTGCTTTGCTTTTAGTAACCTTTTTTCTTTTACTAACCGCCATCTCTATCACCTTCTTCTGCAATCCATTTTATATATGTAGCGAATCATACCATGTAGAACTCGAATATTTCAAAAAAAGGATTTTCCACCGCAATTGGGAGAAAATCCTTTTCCATTTACTTTTCCTCAAAGCCTTCACGATGAGCTGTTTTCATTAATACTCCATTATGATTGGAATAATCATTGGGCGACGCTTTGTTTTCTGGAATAAATACGTATTCAAAGTATCACGAATTTCCTGCTTAATATTCGTCCATTCAAATGTATCTTTCCCTACATATTTTTCAATAACATTCCTCGCGATATCTGATGCCTCGACCATTAACTCTTCTGATTCACGAACATATACGAAGCCTCGTGATAAAATTTCGGGACCAGATGCAATTTTCTTTTGAGCACGAATTAATGTCACGACCACAATGAAAATACCATCCTGTGATAATAATTTACGATCACGAAGAACAATATTACCCACATCGCCTACACCAATACCATCTATTAAGACGTTACCAGCTTGTACACGACCACTCATGCGCATTTTATTATTTTTATATTCGACAATATCCCCTTTATCGGCGATAAATATTTGTGATTTTTGCATACCCAGTTGTTGTGCTAATTTAGAGTGAGCAATAAGCATACGGTACTCACCTTGAACAGGAATAAAGTACTTTGGCTGCATTAAATTTAACATAAGTTTTAAATCTTCTTGGCTACCATGACCTGACACATGAACATTTTTGCTAGAAGTCAGAATCTCAGCCCCAGCTTTAGAAATGGAGTTCATCGTGTTAGCCATTTGTACTTCCATGCCTGGAGAAGGTGTAAACGTAATTAAAACAGTATCACCCTGTTTAATTTTAATGTCACGATGGTGCTTGCGAACGATTTTTTCTAAAGCATCTAGAGGCTCTCCTTTATTACCTGTTGCAATAATGATAATTTCATCATCTTGATACTTTTGCATTTCTGAAATTGGAATAATTGTATCCTCTTCAACAGTTAAATAGCCAAGTTGTACACCTAAATCTACAGCTTTTTCTAATGGCTTACCTACAATCACTACTTTACGGAATGATTTCTGAGCTTGAGCGAATACTTGTTGAATTCGGATAAAATTCGATGCATAAACTGCTACTAAAATACGACCTGGTGCTGAGTGGAATGTTTTTGATAATTGTTCTTCAATCACAATTTCCGATGTCGTATATCCTGGTCTTTCAGCTTCGCAAGACTCGGATAATAGGATAAAGACACCGTCTTCCCCTAACTGAGCCATTTTCGCTAGATCAGGTTTAAATTTACCTGTCGCTGATTGATCGAATTTGAACTCTCCTGTATGAACAATCGCGCCTTCAGATGTATGGAACACAACCCCTAACGAATCGGGAATACTATGTGTTGTGTGGAAGAATGTTACATACGTTGAGTTGAAATTCATACGACTACGGTTTGTTACTTCAAAAAACTTTACCTGATGTGGTGCAGGTAATTCTTTTAAATGTTCCTTTGCTAGAGCAATTGTTAATTTTGAACCGTACACGGGTGCCTTTATTTTTTGCAATATATAGGCAATAGAGCCAATTGCATCTTCATGACCGTGTGTTAAGAAAATACCTTTCACACGCTCTTTATTTTCTTCTAAGTACGTAATGTCAGGGATAACGATATCTATGCCTAGCATCTCGTCCTCTGGGAACATTAAGCCGCTATCTACTACAAATAGCTCTTCATCAATTTCTACTACGTACATTGCTTTTCCAATTTCGCCCACACCCCCAAGAGGGATGATACGAATTAATTCATTTTTCTTTTTTGTCAATTTATTTCCTCCTAAAAAATATCCCGAACAGCAACCACTTAACATTTATTATACGGTTTGCAAAGCTTTAGCACAAATTAAAAATACATGTTTCGCATTGGAAATAGATTTTCTTTCTTTTGCTTATTGTTAGTAGATGGAAAAACAGATATTGGATTACTTATAGAAATAGAGTTATTAAAGTATTTTTAAGGATGAGGAATTATGGATTTCTGAATGAAAAAACGAGGCTGATTAGAATTATCAGCCTCGTTTCTTATTTATCTAAAAGTTCTCGCTTTTTCTTGATACGTATCCCAAATGCGGTCAAAGTTTGCCTTCTCTTCATCTGTCATTTCCATCATTGGCAAACGAACATTGAGTGTATCAAAGCCAAGTTTTGTCATCGCATATTTAATCGGTGAAGGGTTCGGTTGAGCGAATAGCGCGCGTACTAGAGGTAATAATGCTCGGTGAATTTTGGCTGCTAGCTTATGATTTCCTTCTTCAAACGCTTTAATCATTAATTGCATATCATTGCCTACAACATGCGCAGCTACTGAAATAATGCCTGCCCCGCCAATTGCCATTAATGGCAATGTTAAACCATCATCTCCGCTATACACTAAGAAATCATCATCTGGATCAACATTTTCAATAACATCACCCATCTGATCTAAATTGCCGCTTGCTTCTTTAATCCAAGCAATATTAGGAATCTTGCTTAATGCAACAGAAGTTTCATAGGCAACATTCACACCTGTACGCCCAGGGACATTATAAAGCATAACTGGGAGACTTGTTTGTTTAGCAATCGTTTCAAAGTGAGCAAATATCCCACGCTGATTAGGCTTATTGTAGTATGGAGCTACAAGCATTATGCCATCTGCTCCATTTTCTTCTGCTTTATGGGTCATCGCTATGGAGTATGCTGTTTCATTGTCTCCTGTACCTGCAATAACTGGTACGCGACCAGCTACTTTTTCTACTGTAAAGCGAACAACCTCTATTTTTTCCTCAGTAGACATTGTTGGATTTTCAGAAGTCGTACCACAAGCAACAATACAATCTGTACCATTGTCGATCAAATGATTAATAATACGTTCTAATTCTGGATAATTTATCGTGCCATCATCTTTGAACGGCGTAATCATAGCCGTTCCAATTCGACCTAAATTCATCCTTACACCCCTCTTATAGTAAGTTATCCTCAAGCATTGCTTCTGCAATTTGGATAGAGTTTAATGCAGCACCTTTTAATAGATTGTCAGAAACGATCCATAAATGGAATCCTTTTTTATTGTCTAAATCTTGACGGATACGTCCTACAAAAGTAGCGTCTTCCCCTTCTGCATAAATAGGCATAGGGTAAGTTTGTGTTGCAATATCATCTTGTAATTCCAAACCTGGTGCATTGCGTAATACGTCAAAAATCTCTTGGATTGATGTTTCTTTCTCAACCTCAATATAAACAGACTCAGAGTGACCTGAAACGACTGGCACACGAACGCAAGTAGCAGCTACTTTTAGCTCTGGTGCATGCATAATTTTTTTCGTCTCATTAATCATTTTCATTTCTTCGTATGTAAATCCATTATCTGTGAATTTATCAATTTGTGGAATGACATTACGAGCGATTGGGTAATGGCGTTTATCACTACCAGATGGTAAAATATTTGCTTCTACATCCTTACCTGCTTCCCAGTTTGCGCTTTGTGCCTTTAATTCTTGAATAGCAGTAATACCTGCACCTGAAACTGCTTGATACGTTGAAACAATCACTTTTGTTAAACCAAATGATTTACGAATTGGTTCAAGCGCAGCCACCATTTGAATTGTTGAGCAGTTTGGGTTTGCAATAATCCCTTTATGCTTCGCCAGGTCGCCTCTATTCACTTCAGGTACAACAAGTGGTACCTCTGGATCCATTCGGAAATGGCTCGTATTATCAATAACTACCGCACCACGCTTTGCTGCCTCGGGTGCAAGCACAGCTGATACGGAACCACCAGCTGAGAATAAAGCGACATTGACGCCTTCAAAAGCTTCAGGTGTCGCTTCTTCAATTGTATATGTTTGACCATTAAACTCGATTGATTTTCCTGCTGAACGTGCAGAAGCTAGAAATTTTATGTTTCCAATTGGAAATTTACGTTTTATTAATTGCTCCATCATTTTTGAACCTACTGCTCCTGTTGCCCCAACAACTGCAACTGTTAACTGCTTAGTCATCTGTCATCTCTCCTTGAATACAAGTTCCATAATGTGTGCTATTGTATCACAAAAATACTGAAAATTGTGTGTAATCTATGATTTATTTGAAATATTGTATCAACAGCGGTTGTAATTGCGTTTTCTGCGTAATTGCTGCATGTACAGTATCAACCATTTGTTCAAAATCAGCAATTAGGGAATTCGGTTTAGAGTGAGGAGAGTCTTGACCAAATGGAATAAAATAAATATTTTTAGCATTTAACAATTTCATTATATTTATACCATTTAGCCCGAGTGCATCATTCGTTGAAATACCCAATACTACAGGTGATCCATTACGCAAAGTGGCCTTTGCCGCCATAAGTACGGGGCTATCTGTTGCCGCATTTGCAAACTTACTAATACTATTACCCGTCATTGGAGCAATCACCATTGCATCAAGTGGATTAGATGGTCCAAATGGTTCTGCCTCTTTTATAGAAGAAATAACCTTTTCTCCAGTTAAAGCTTCTATTTTTGCAATCCATTCCTCCCCTGTACCAAAACGTGTAGCTGCATGTAACACGGAATGGGTAATGATTGGTATAACCGTTGCCCCGACATCAATAAAATTTTGAATTTTAGGTATGACATCTTCATACGTACAATGGGAAGCTGTAATACCTAGGCCAATTCGTTTCCCCGTTAACAATTTTCTTCCTCCTCTATTGCCTTGCACAAAATTTCAGCAGCATCATGTGCAAAGTATTTCCCAGGCAATGATGGCAACAGTACATATGTTTGAAGTTGCTCAGCATCTATATCTAAACAGCCTGGCTCTGAGGCTAAATCATATAAAACTGCTGGAACATGCTCTTTAAATGATTCTGTAATCCATTTAGCTGGAATTGTATTAATAAATATACCTTCATTAATTGACCATAAACGATCATCTAAGTTCGTGGCTTTATAGCCGTATGCTTTGGCCTCACTCACTTGTACAACAGAACGTGCAACAATATGAACGTTTGCACCCATCTTAACTAGTAAAGAGGCGAGCATTTTGGCGATACGCCCGAAACCTGCAATTGTAAAGTTTTGTCCGTAAATACATTTTTGCTCGAGTCCGTAAAACGTGGCGATAAATCCCTCTGCCGTTAATCGAGCATTTTGCCAAATAAACGATTCTTGTTGCAAATAGCAAAGGGATTCATTTTTTTCTAGCAGGTGCTTCCAGTGCATTGTTAAACGACCTGTATAGAATTTAACCTGTGATATACCATAGAGCTGTTCTACTTCTATCTTTAATGGAAGGATAGGTAGAATGATTTTATTTGGTTGAAATTCCAAAACAAGTTTATTTAACTCCTCGTTCCAAACTGTTGTTCTTTTATAAAACACTGTTCTCGATGGACTTCTTAACATTGTTGCTAATTCTTTTAATCTTGAGTCTTCACCGATAACCAGCCACTTTTCGTTTTCCAAAAGCTCACCTCACTGTAAATATTCTGACTGTACTGTAGATGTCTTGTTAAATAAGATTCGATCTTCGCCAATTAAAATGATTTCGTGCCAAGGTATCATTTCACTAACTTTCATTTTCTTTTTTTGGAAAGGTAATTTATCTTTGACAATCTCAAAACCATGTATTTTTCCTGTTTGCACATCTAATAGGCATTCTGTATGAGCCAGGATGCCAAAATGTACACCACCCTCAATTTGAATTAACTCCTTATCCACCATCTCAGATAGTAGCATGCCTCATCTCCCTCCTTGAGCCGTTTCCTCAATATATGCCGAGTTTTTGTAAATCGTGCCCCCTACCAAAAGTAGGAATATGTTGCATTTCCATCTTCATCTGTATATAGTGTATATATACAGTTATAAGAGGTGACTATTTGTGCATATCCATTTAAGCAATGCCAGTGATAAACCGATTTATGAGCAAATCACCATTCAACTTAAAGAAGCTATTCTAGCAAATAAATTACATGCAGGTGATGCACTACCATCCATTCGTGCTTTAGCAAAGGATTTAAAAATAAGCGTGATGACTACCAAACGTGCCTATGCCGATTTAGAACGTGACGGTTTTATTGAAACAGTCGCAGGAAAAGGAAGCTTTGTAACGGAACGTAACCAGGATTTTCTACGTGAGGAGCTCTTACGACAGGTGGAGGATCATTTGCAAAAGGCCGTAAGATTAGCAAAAACAGCTGGTCTTTTCAATGAGGAAGTACAAGATTTGGTAACTTTAATGTTAGAGGAGGATCATTAAGATGAATGCCATTGAAATTCATGACTTACATAAAGGCTTTGAAGGATTTTCACTTAAGGATGTCAGTTTTTCTGTACCTCAAGGAACGGTGATGGGCTTCGTCGGTGAAAACGGCGCTGGTAAATCATCAACGATTAAATGCATGCTTAATTTATTAAAAAAGGAATATGGCGAAATATTAATTTTTGACAAAGATCATGTCGAACATGAACAATCGATAAAAAGTGACATTGGCGTAGTTTTTGACGAATTACATGTGCCAGAAACGCTCAATGCGACGCAGCTCGACAAAATAATGAAACAGGTATTTAAAACGTGGGATACAGACTATTACTTTGAACGATTAGCTCAATTTAACGTCCCAAAGAGGAAGAAAATCAAGGAACTATCACGAGGAATGAGAATGAAGCTATCGATTGCATTAGCCATGTCACATCATCCTAAGCTCCTAATTTTAGATGAACCAACAAGTGGTCTGGACCCTATTATTCGCGATGAAATTTTGGATTTATTTTTAGCGTTTATGCAGGATGAAACCCATAGTATTTTATTTTCTTCCCATATAACAAGCGATTTAGAAAAGATAGCGGATTATATCACCCTTATTCATAATGGAGAAATTTTATTGAGTGAAAGTAAGGATACCCTTTTATATGAGTATGGCATTTTCAAAGGAAGTCGTGAGGAAGTAAGCGAATTACCCGAACATGCGATTATAAAAAAGCGCAATGGGGCATTTGGAGTCGATGCATTAGTACTTAAAAAAGAAGTAAATGAGGCTTTCAGACTTGAAAGGCCTTCTATCGAAGATATTATGCTATTTTTTGTGAAAGGGTGTGTTTGATGATGATAGGTCTTATAGTAAAAGATTTTATGACCATTCAACGTCAAATGAAGGCACAGGCATTTGTTTTAATATTTCTACTTATCATGGCTATTTTTATGCGAGAAAGTTCTATGCTGTTAGCCGTTATTGTCTTTATCGTCACAATTCAAGCCATCACTGCCCTTGCCTATGATGAACAAAGTAGCTGGGATAAATATGCTAATACCTTACCAATACCTAAAGGGGATATTGTGCTTAGTAAGTACATTCTAAGTGTTTTATTGATGATGATGGGTCTTGTAGTTGCCCTACCTATGGTTTTTCTCATTAATCATTTGACCAATAATGAGATTACTACAGAGTTTTTTTTCACATTTATTATGATTGTGACATCTACGCTCTGCCTGTTAGCCGTTTTATTACCTATCTATATTAAATTTGGCTCCATCAAAGGAAGAATGGTACTGATTGCACTTTGTTTTATCCCTGGCTTTTTATTGGGGGTATTTAAAGAATATATACCAGATATTACTAGGACATTTTTAGATGTAAAGCAATTTATCTATCTTACACCTTTTGCTGGGCTTCTGTTGTTATGGCTATCCTCACTCATTTCTACAGCAATTTATAAAAGGAAAGAATTCTAGGAGTGATTCAATGCGTGCATTATTATTACAAAGAATTGTTGTACAAAAATGGGCTATCCTTTTTGCAATCACTGTCTGTTTTGTGCTTTATTTTATACGCTTGTCTATTGTAGATAGCCCTTCGATTGGTTTATTCGTTGTAGTTGTTTCTGCCACTCTCGTTGAAAATTTATATAAAGGGGATCGTCAAGTAAAATGGGAACTTTATGTTAATAGCTTGCCCCTATCAAAGAAGATCCAGTTACAGTCTGATTTCCTTTTTTGCTATGGCTTTATTTCTGGTCTCTTTATTCTAATTGCGCCATTGTACTTTTCACAGTCTGAAGCATCTGAAAATTTTATAGAGCATTGTGCCATGTATTTTGGTTATATAAGTAGTGCTTTTTTTCTTCTATGTAGTCAATTTTATATTCAGCAGCTCGAGGAAACGGAGAAAATGCGGACTTTAAGAATGTTTACAGCTATAGTGTTAATTATGCTTTTTAATTCGGTAATTCATTTTTATTTATCACTAGTAGCAGGGAATCTTTTCATCTTGTTAATTCCAACACTTATTAGTATAATCAGCAGCTTTGTTATTTTCCAAAAATGTCTTCATTTATTTATGTCGCGTGAAATATTCTAAACATTCATCAAAAAATAGGTTGCCTTAAGGGCAACCTATTTTTTATCAATTACTACATGGATTAATGTATCATTGGCAATATCAATCGTAAAGGCTTTCCCAAATCCAATAACATAACGTCCCTCTAATGGTGTCAATTCGAATAAAGAGAAATCAAGTGAGCGTAATAATTCCATCATTTTGACATTAAATAGTTGATCGAATGCCTCAAATATTTCCTCATGACCTTCATTACCAAAATTTTTAGGCTGACATTGCCAACGTGCTCGTTCTGGGGCAAATGGATTGGCTGTTACAGCTTCATCCGCTACACAAATTAAATCGACCAATTCTGCTTGGTCCATCAATTGATAATGCTCTGCAACACGACTAATATAAACATAAAATTTCCCGTTAAGACGTACAAAGGGTGTGGTACTGCTAAAAGGCTTGCCTTTACTATCTACAAAGCTTAATACACAATTTTTTTTACTTTGTATAAAGGCTTCATAGTCCTGTTTTACTTGTTCGATATCAATTGCTTTTTGCATACTACTTCCTCCTATACTCTGACAGTATTTTTTAATTGAATCCTTGGAGCTTTATCCCAAGATACATATTGTATTTCCGCTTCCATCCGATAGATTTGTTGGATCATTTGTTCTGTCATGACCTCATTAGGAGTGCCCATTTGTGCTCGTATTCCATCCTTTACGACGACAATTTTATCACTGTAACTAGAGGCTTGGTTTAAATCATGGAGTACCATAACAACCGTCATGCCCATGTCACGGTTTAGCTCTCTTACCAATTCTAGTACTTCATGTTGATGGGCAATATCTAAAAAGGTCGTTGGCTCATCCAACAATAAAACTTGTGGTCGCTGAGCTAAAGCCATGGCAATCCATGCCCGTTGTGCCTCACCACCCGATAAAGCAGCAATTGGTTTTTCTTTATAGTGTGAAAGATAGGTTTTTTCTAAAGCCCAATCAATAACGGATTCATCGTCCGCGTTGAGACGCTCAAACCATTTTTTATGTGGATAACGACCATATGCTACTAGGTTTTTGACGGAAATATCGCTTGGCGCTTGATTTTGTTGACTAAGCATACACATTTTGCGTGCAATTTCCTTAGAAGATAATCGACGCATATTTTCTCCCTCAAACAGGATGCTTCCAGTATTGTACGGCTGCATCCGTGCAATCGCCTTTAATATCGTCGATTTTCCAGAGCCATTCGGCCCAATAATCGATAGAATCTCTCCTTGTTCAACTTCAAAAGAAAAATTATGGACAACTTCCTTTTGTTCATAGCTGATGGATAGCTGTTCAACTTTTAACATTAAAACGCCCTCTTTCTCATTAAATATAAGAAGTAAGGTCCACCGATGACCGCCATTAAAATACCTGCTGGAATATCAAGTGGTGCAAATAATGTCCGTCCGCCAGTATCGGCAATCAATAATACAATTGCCCCCATGGCCATACTCATAGGCAACATATATTTATAATCGGAACCAACTAATAATCTCGCCATATGCGGTACGATTAAACCGACAAAGCTAATCATCCCCACGGCAGCAACCGAAATCGCTGCTAGAAAGACAGCTAAAATTGATAACATAATACGAATACGTGTTACACTTTCCCCTAAATTAGTAGCGACTTGATCCCCCAAACGAATAATATTGGCTTTGCGAATTGCAAAGATTGACAGTATCCAACCTATAATGGCGTACACATAAATCATATGCAAGGATGCATTTCCTTTTGCAGCAAGACTACCATTCATCCATTGCACCGCCGACGGTAGGCGGTCACTATAAAGGATTGACAAGAATCCAATGACACCACCACACAGCGCATTAACTGCAACTCCCGATAAAATAATCGTGATAGGGGTAATACCTGTACGTCTCCAAGCGAGTGCATAGACAATTGCAGCAGCAATCAAACCACCCGTAAAGGCTGCAAGTGGAATTAAATGTGTTAATTCAGGATTCGCTAAAAGGATGAGCAATACAAATGCTGCGGCACCACTTGTTACTCCTGTTAACCCTGGATCTGCTAACGGATTCCCCATGACTGCCTGCAGTAATGCCCCAGAAATAGCTATACTTGCACCAATGATTAATGCTAATAACACGCGTGGAAGTCGGATATCCCATATAATGGTTGTATAAACACCTTCATTATTACGTCCATTGACAATGGTTGATAAAATATCAGGAATGGAAATATGAACACTGCCTAATCCAATTGCTATTACTGCAGCTAATATGGTTACCACAAATGTCGTGATAATAATCATTCGACTTCTTGCTGTATGAATCATACCTATACCTCACGAACTTATTTATAGAAATAATCTGCAATCGTTGTCAGTGCTGTCTCAGCATTTGTAATAGATGTGACACCGAATGTACTGTAATCAAGCAAATAGATTTTGTCATTTTTGTAGGCTGATAATTGTTTCCAAGCACTATTTTTTTCAATTTCTTGTTTAAATTTATCTTCATTTGCTCCATGATCGCCTGATGCTAATACAAACACAATGTCTGGATCTGCCACAACAATATCTTCTAGATTCATCGGTGAATATGTTGACTCCGCTTTTAATACCGATTTCGCAATATTATCTGCGCCCAATCGTTCCACTAAGCTTCCTAAGTACGATTTGTCGTTCATTACCATAAAGGAATCGGATGTACCGATGACGAGCATTACAGATGGTAATTCCTTTCCATCCGCCTTCGCTTCCAGCTCTTTTTCTTTTGCTACAAGATTTTGTAAGATTTCATTCGTCTTTTCTTCTTTACCAAAATACGTACCTAACACTTTAAAGCTTAACTTCAAGTCATCATATGAATCTGTAGGTAAATAAGCTGTTGGTAGATTCATTCCCTGAAGTGCTTGATCAAGCGAACTTTGTAGAGAAGACGCTCCAAGTATTAGGTCTGTTTGTAAGCTTGAGATGACCTCTAAATCAGGTGACATTGGTGAACCAATTTTTGTAATTGAATCAAAGTCTGTTGGTATTGGATTTGTTGACGTTGGTACCCCTACCGGTGTTATCCCAATAAGATGTAACATCTCTGTTAATGGAACCGATGTCGTCACAATTTTTTCTGGAACTGTTGTAGGAAAGTTTGCTAATGCCTTTTGGAAGGTTTCTTCATCTACACCATCTTGTAATTCATTTTTTTGTACAGTAGATTTATCTGCTGTTTCTTGTTGCGTTGTTAATGCTTCTTTTTGAATTTCTTTGTCTGCACCTTTTTCTTCTTGTTCTGCACATCCAACTAGTGCTAGTGATAATGCCAGCGAACTTACATATAGCCATTTTTTCATCTCTTATATATATCCTCCATGTAATTGAAAATGATTTTCAATATCATTTATACTATCAAAGTTAATTGAGAATTACAACGTTTAATTGATAATGTATTAAAAAAGAAAAGGAGGTGTCCCAAAAATCAATTGAGACACCTCCTTTATTGGAATTAATTCTTTTCCACATCACGATGAAGGTATTTTTATTCACTTGGCCCAATAATAGAAATGGCCGGCTCTGCTTTCAAAATCTTAGCAATCAATCGATCCACTGACTCCATCGATACAGCATCTATAGAGGCTAATACCTCGTCTACTGTACGATGCTTACGATGGACTAGCTCACTTGTACCATTACGATTCATACGTGAACCAGTTCCCTCTAACCCAAGAACAAAGCTGCCTTTCAGCTGCTCTTTCGCATTATCAAGCTCCTCCTCTGTGACACCACCTGCAACAATGTCCAGTAAAGTAGCATCAATCGTATGTTGTAGCTGTGCTAATTGCTGACGGCTAGTACTACCGTAAATTGTAAACGCTCCAACATCTGCATAACAGGATTGGTAGGAGAAAATAGAATAAGCAAGTCCCCGTTCTTCACGTACTTCTTGAAACAATCGTGAACTCATATTACCCCCAATAATATTATTCAGCGCAATAAAGCTGTACATATCAGGGTCCTTTACACCAATAGCTGGATAGGATATAGCTAAATGTGCTTGCTCGGTATCTCGTACTTTCGAAATCTCTCCTGGATGAAATGAAGGATTTGTCAGCACAGGCGCAACTGCAAATGGAGATGGCTGATATTGTCCAAATAACCGTTCAATTGTTGCCATGAGCTGTGGCGAAATATTGCCCGTAATGGAAATAACCACTGACTCAGGACCGTAATGTTTGGCCATATAATGTCGAATAGCATCTGCTGTAAATGTTTTTAAAGTAGCTGCACTGCCCAATATCGGACGGCCGAGTGCATCATTTGGATACATGACACTCCACAACTTCTCATGTACATCATCATCAGGAGCATCTTCACTCATTAAAATTTCCTCTAATACCACTTGACGTTCTTTTTCTAATTCTTCTTCTGCAAAAGTAGAATTAAAAAACATATCAGCCAATATCGTAACAGCTAGCTCCGCATGATGATCTAAAACTTTTGCATAATAACACGTATTTTCTTTAGATGTGAAGGCATTTAATTCTCCTCCTATCCGATCAAATTCTTCTGCAATTTGACGAGCTGAACGAGTTGCTGTTCCTTTAAACAACATATGCTCTATGAAATGTGTGATGCCATTCTCTTCAGGTAGCTCATAGCGTGAGCCTGCATTGACAAAAATACCCAAAGCCACAGATCTTACATGGTCAATTTGCTCTGACACAATACGAACACCGTTCTGACATGTATGTACTTGAACCAAAAAATCTCCCCCAAATGTAGATTTCTCTATTTTGATAAACTATCTAAAAAGGCTGCGCATTAGACGCAGCCTTTCATCGTTATTATTTTTGTTGTTCAGCGCGTTCTTTTTCCTCTTGTAACACAACTTTACGAGATAAATTCACACGACCTTGCTTGTCAATTTCAATTACTTTCACTAGTAATTGATCGCCAAGTTTTAAGACGTCTTCCACTTGCTTTGTACGTTCCTCTTGAATTTCAGAGATGTGAAGCAAACCATCTTTACCTGGGAAAATTTCACAAAACGCACCGAATTTTTCAATACGCTTCACTGTTGATAAGTAGTATTCGCCTACTTTAGCTTCACGTACGATATCTTCAATAATTTGTTTTGCGCGAGCATTCATTTCTTCATTAGCAGAAGAAATATAGATTGTACCATCTTGTTCTGTATCAATCTTAACGCCCGTTTCTTCAATAATTTTGTTTATTTGTTTTCCACCAGGTCCAATAACATCGCGAATTTTATCTGGATTGATTTTTACAATCACGATTTTTGGTGCAAATTCAGATAATTGGTTACGTGGCTCTGCAAGAGTAGCAAGCATTGATTCTAGAATATGCATACGACCCACTTTAGCTTGTGTCAGTGCTTCTTCTAAAATATTGCGAGATAAACCATCGATTTTAATGTCCATTTGTAGAGCTGTTACACCTTTAGCTGTTCCAGCAACTTTAAAGTCCATATCACCTAGGTGATCTTCCATACCTTGAATATCCGTTAAAATAGAATAATGCTCATCTTTTTTAATAAGACCCATTGCAATACCTGCAACTGGTGCTTTTAATGGTACACCCGCATCCATCATAGCTAATGTAGATGCACAAATAGAAGCTTGAGAAGTTGAACCATTTGATTCAAGTACTTCTGATACACAACGAATTGTATATGGGAAAACAGATTCATCAGGAATTACTGCTTCAAGTGCTCGTTCCCCTAGGGCACCATGACCAATTTCACGACGGCCTGGTCCACGGATTGGCCCTGTTTCACCTACAGAGAACTGAGGGAAGTTATAGTGGTGCATGAAGCGTTTTGATTCTTCGACACCTAAACCGTCAATAATTTGCACATCACCAAGTGCGCCTAACGTACAAATAGAAAGTGCTTGAGTTTGTCCACGTGTAAATAGACCTGAACCGTGTGTACGTTGTAAAATGCCTGTTTCAGAAGAAAGTAGTCGAATCTCGTCTAGCTTACGACCATCTGGACGAATTTTATCTTCAGTGATTTGACGACGTACTTCATCTTTTACCATCTTATCAAGAATTGTATAAACTTGCTTCATAGTGACTTCATCTGCTTCTTGCTCTTCATAGGAAGCAATAATACGATCTTTTACAGCTTGAATCGCTTCATCACGAGCATGTTTCTCCGCAGTTTGAATAGCATCATGCATATCAGTCTCACAAGCAACTTTTATATCAGCTTGGATCGCTTCATCAATTTCAAATAATGTCACTGGTAACTTTTCTTTCCCTACCTCAGCCACAATCTGCTCTTGGAATGCGATGATCTTTTTAATTTCTTCATGACCAAACATAATCGCTTCTAACATCACTTCTTCTGGCACTTCAAGTGCGCCTGCTTCAACCATGTTGATAGCATCTTTATTTCCTGCTACAGATAAATGAATCGTTGATTGGTTCGATTGTTCCACAGTTGGGTTTACAATGAACTCTCCATCAATATAACCAACTTGTACACCTGCGATTGGGCCATCAAATGGAATATCAGAAATAGCTAACGCTAAAGAAGAACCAACCATTGCTGCCATTTCAGACGTACAGTCAGAATCGTTTGACATGACCATAGAGATTACTTGAACTTCGTTACGGAAACCATCTGGGAACATCGGACGAATTGGACGGTCAATTAAACGGCTTGCCAATATAGCTTTTTCAGATGGACGCCCTTCACGCTTAATAAAGCCGCCAGGAATTTTACCTGCAGCATATAGACGTTCTTCATAGTTTACTGTTAATGGGAAGAAATCAAGTGGTTTTGGTTTTTTTGACATTGTGGCTGTAGATAATACAGAAGTATCGCCATAGCGTACTAATACAGCCCCGTTTGCTTGTTTTGCTAACTGTCCTACTTCAATTACAAGTGGACGGCCAGCCCATTCATAGGAATAGACTTTCTTTTCGTTCATTCAATGAACCCCTCTCTATTATAAAAACACTTACTTCGTCTGTATGTACTATTTGTAAGTGTACCAAAAATGCTTGTTCTATGCTTAAAAATATTTCATGAAATAATCATACATTTAAATTCAGTTATTGCCAATTTATTTAAGATTTATTTCTATATTTTATTGAAAAAGCATTTTTATACTTTTGTTATATGGAATTTACTTAAATTGATTCCTTCCTGACGAAAAGTAATGTATGTAAATAGATATACTTGCTTCTTCACATTATTATTTCAAGTGCAGGCTTTACACAATAGATTTATTATAACACGGTACTCTTCATACAACATCCTACTAGTATAAAGAAAGTTAAGTATGTAGTAAAGTTTAAGCATGTCATAGGGAAAGATTAAAATGAATGCCCCGCAAATTTAATATTTACGAGGCATTTCAGACTAATTTATAGTCTTCTTTATGTAAATTATGTAGTTTTAGACACCGCTTGAACAACTTTTTCTTTGTTTTTTACCTTCTGAAACTTATTTCTGAAAGCTGGTATAACGAAGCGATCCAGTCCAAATTTACCTGCATTGAAGCCGGCTGCTACAAGAAAGATTGCGAGTAAAATATCCCAAGGGTTACTAGATATAGTACCTGCAAATAAGAACGCGAAGTTCATGACCATTCCAAAAAATGCAGCATATGTTGTTAAACATCCAAGAATTAATCCTAGGCCTACTAAAAATTCTCCCCAAGGTATCAGGATATTAATTATTTCAGCATTGGGTAAGGCAAACGATTCAATAAACTTTACATATAGTGGATAGGCTAGATCTTCGCCGCTAGTCAATGGATTTGCTATAGCACCTGCTAAAAAACCGGTTGCATCAAATCCATTCATCACTTTTCCCCAACCTGCTGTTAGCCAATGCCAACCTAGGTAGATACGAATAACTGTCAAAATCCCTGCAACAATGTTATTCTCTCTTAATAAATTGTTAAACATCTAACTGCACCTTCTCACCATAATATTTTGTTTTCACATTTCACAAGCTGAAGTAAGTTGTTATAGATGGTGAACTTTTTATGAATGATGATTCATTTACAAAAAAAACAACCACTATCCAATTAGTTCATTGCATTCAACTCGATTTCTTTTGTCGTATTGACAATGAAGCTAGATTATCGCATGAATATTTGAATTTGGTTGCGAAATGTGATTAGAATATATCACCCTTTTATCAGATAGAGAATGTTTTTTCTAGCTCGTTCACCGTTGCGTAAAAAAGTTATGGCTTATTATCGAACAAAATATAAATATAGACGAGCAAATAACAATCCTAAAAGACAGTTTTTGTTTTTCAATAAAAAAAGACTGTAGACAAAACATAAGTTTGTCTACAGTCCGCTTGTCATTAGCGACGTAAGCCTAAACGGTTGATTAGTTCACGGTAACGTTGTACGTCTGTTTCACGAAGATATTTTAATAAGTGACGACGACGACCTACCATTTTAAGAAGACCACGCTCAGAGTGGAAATCTTTTTTGTGTGTACGTAAGTGAGCATTTAGAGCGTTAATTTCCGCTGTTAATACTGCAACTTGTACTTCTGGTGAACCAGTGTCACTTTCGTGAGTACGGTACTCAGCAATAATTTCGTTTTTACGTTCTTTAGTAATAGCCATTTGTATGGACCTCCTAAAATTTTTTTTATCCCCATTAGCACAGTAAACGTTGGAGTCATCGTTTTACCGAGCTAAGGTTAAGCATTATGCACTTATGAATGTTACCATAAATTATTGGGTCAAGCAAGTAAGAACTGTTGTTCAGTTGACACTATTGTAACTCGTTAAAGTATTGTATAGCTTCTTGTTTATCTTTTTCGATTTGCGTTTTTAAGGCTTCAATACCGTCAAATTTTCTTTCGCTTCGAATACGTTTATACCAAGCTACATGTACTTCTTCGCCATAGATATTCTTATCAAAATTTAAAATATGAACTTCAATGGATAATTGCTTATCGTTTGGATCTTTAAAGGTTGGTTTGTAACCTACATTGCAGACACCGTCATACCAAGTATTTTGGACTAACAGACGAACAGCGTAGACGCCACTTGCTGGAATAAAAGTTCCTTCTAAAGCTTGGACATTCGCTGTTGGGAAGCCAATTGTACGACCGCGTTTATCACCATGTACAACAATTCCATTGATTTCAAATGGTCTCCCTAATAATGTCCTCGCCGCTTCCATATCGCCCTCTTGTAAAAGTTGGCGAATACGAGTTGAGCTGATTTTCTCGACATCATCCGTTTTCTTCTCAACAATTGTTACACCATAATCACCATTGCTTAATGCACGCATATCTTCCATTGTTCCTTTACCAAATGCCCCAAACGAGTAATCGAAGCCTGCTGTAACATGTTGAATATTTAATCCACGTATAAATGTATCAATAAATGCTGCTGGTGATAGCTTAGCAAAATCAGATGTGAAATGAACAACAAAAACTGTATCCACACCTTGTTCTTCAAAAAGCTGCAATTTCTGCTGTAAAAGTGTAATATAAAAAACCTTTTCGTTACGCCCTCCAAGGACTATTGAGGGGTGCGGATCGAATGTCATCACTGCATTCGGAATTTGCCGCTTGTCTCCCTCTCCCTTTGCTGCCTTGATAACTGCCTGATGCCCTCTATGTACACCATCGAAAAAGCCAAGTGCTAATGAATAGGGCTGCATGCTTTCTCGTTGCTGTAATTGATGCGGGTATTTTAAATGAATGACCTCCATTGAAAAATCCTCCTACTCTATCGTCGGAAACATTTTGTGTGGTTTCATCAAACCTTCCTTTGTAGGGTGAACTTGATAAACCGCAACTGCCTTTCCATTGATTCCAAAGACAATTTTATCATGTATCTTTAACAATGTATCTGCTGGAAGCACTTGTCCATTGAAAATTTCTTTTTCATTGGCAGAAGTAATCTCAATAAATGGATAGTCTGCTAATGCATATTCGACAGGTAAAATACAGGTATTGACCTGCTCTGCATCCATCAGTTCCGTAACCTGTGCTAGGGTAAAACAGTTATCGCGTGTAAAGGTACCTGAGGCAGTGCGTACGAGCTCCTTCATATGTGCAGGATAGCCAAGAGCCTCACCAATTTGGACAGCTAAGGTACGGATATAGGTCCCTTTACTACAAGCAATACGAACAGGGAATGTAATTTCTTGTCCCTCGTAGGATTCACTATCATTGAGAAGCTCTAAATTATAGATGGTAACTTGGCGAGTCGGTCTTTCAACTGTTTCCCCTTTTCGAGCGTATTCATAGAGGCGTTTACCATTTACCTTTACTGCAGAAAACATTGGTGGTGTTTGTTCAATAACGCCTGTTAATGAAGATAAAACCTCTAGCAACTGCTCACGAGAAAACTTTTTGACTGTATGATCTTGTGCAACTGTTTCGCCTTCTGCATCCTCTGTTGTCGTTGTACGGCCAATCGAAATAATAGCTTCATAGATTTTTCCTGCCTCTGTTAAATATTCTGCTATTCGAGTTGCTTGGCCAATACAAATTGGCAGTACACCCTCCACACCAGGATCAAGTGTACCTGTATGCCCAACCTTTTTTGTGCGCAAAATTTTGCGTAATTTAAAGACACAATCATGGCTTGTCATGCCTCTTTCTTTCCATAGCGGTAAAATACCGTTCATATAGATCCTCCCAAATTACCTTTTAAAATCAATGATGCCGTGGCAAAATTGTAGGTAAAAAATCTCCTTAATGAAGATAAAAAGCCTGCCTGCATGAACATGCAAGTGGCAGACTTTTATCAGCTTATTCTTTGTGTAAATCTCTTAACAATGTATCAATACGATTTCCATACTCAATCGAAGAATCAAATTCAAAGATTAATTCTGGTGTGCGTCGTAAACGAATACGTGAACCAATTTCTGATCGAATGAAGCCAGAAGCTTTTACTAAAGCTTTAAGCGTTTCCTCGCGTTCACGTTCATTGCCTAAAGAAGTAATATAAATGGTCGCTTGCTGTAAATCACCAGTTACCTCAACACCTGTAACAGTAACAAACCCAACACGCGGATCTTTAATTTTACGGCCAAGAATATCACCAAGCTCTTTTTTCATTTGCTCAGCAACACGGTTTGAACGTAGAGACATAGTTTGTCACCTCTATTTCGATGTACAGATAGTTGAGCATTTCATGCTGTTTAGCTATCTCAACTACCTTTATAAATAGTCTCGCCACACATTAAGCTGTTCCCATGACGGATTTGACTCTAAATAGTGGAGCGCGTGATTAATTTCCCGTTCAGCTGCTTCTTTCGATGAAGAAACAGCTACAAGTGCTAATTTTGTGCGCTGCCATACGTTTTGATGGTCAATTTCTGCAATAGAAACATTAAATTTCTGCTTTGTGCGAGTAATCATACGCTGTAAGACAGCACGTTTTTCTTTTAACGAATGGGCAGTTTGAATGATGAATTCAACCTCTGCATAAACGATCATTATACTCGTTTAACTTCTTCCATAATATAGGCTTCAATAATGTCGCCTTCTTTAATATCGTTGAAGTTTGTAATTGTAATACCACATTCGTATCCTTTTGCAACTTCTTTTACTTCATCTTTAAAGCGCTTAAGCGTATCTAATTCACCTTCAAAAATAACTACGTTATCACGGATTACACGTACGCCTGAATCGCGTGTTACTTTACCTTCAGTTATATACGAACCAGCAATTGTACCAACTTTTGATACTTTAATTGTTTGGCGAACTTCTGCTTGCCCAATAATTTTTTCTACAAATTCAGGATCAAGCATACCTTTCATTGCTTGTTCAATCTCTTCAATTACTTTATAAATGATACGGTGTAAACGAATATCTACGCCTTCTTCTTCTGCAGCACGTTTTGCGTTTACATCTGGACGTACATTGAAACCAATAACAATGGCATTGGAAGCGGCAGCAAGAGAAATATCCGATTCTGTAATGGCACCTGCACCAGTGTGAATAATTTTCACATTTACGCCTTCCACATCAATTTTCATTAATGAAGCAGCCATTGCTTCTACAGTACCTTGTACGTCTGCCTTAACGATTAAGTTCAGCTCTTTCATTTCGCCTTGGCTCATTTGTTCAAATAAGTTATCAAGCGTTACTCGTTGTTTTTCCGAACGTTGTGCTTGGATAGCTGACATCGCACGAGTTTCCCCAACTTGACGTGCTGTTTTTTCGTCTTCAAAGACAACAAAACGGTCCCCTGCTTGAGGTACATCATTTAAGCCTGTGATTTCTACTGGCGTTGATGGTCCAGCTTCTTTCACACGGCGACCTTTATCATTCACCATTGCACGAACTCGACCAAACGTATGACCAACAACTATTGGGTCACCCACTTTTAATGTACCATCTTGTACTAATAGTGTAGCGACTGAACCGCGTCCTTTATCTAGTTGAGCTTCAATGACTGTTCCAAGAGCTAAACGGTCAGGGTTCGCTTTCAGTTCTCCTACTTCAGCTACAAGTAAGATCATTTCTAGTAACGTATCAATGCCTTCCCCTTTTAAAGCAGAGATTGGTACGAAAATCGTTTCGCCACCCCAAGCTTCAGGAACTAAGCCATGTTCTGTTAATTCTTGCATCACACGATCTGGATTTGCTGATGGTTTATCCATTTTATTCACAGCTACAATAATTGGTACTTCTGCTGCTTTTGCGTGATTGATTGCCTCTACTGTTTGTGGCATAACACCATCATCAGCAGCTACTACTAAAATTGTTAAATCCGTTACTTTTGCACCTCGTGCACGCATTGTTGTGAAAGCAGCGTGTCCTGGTGTATCTAGGAAAGTGATTTTCTTGTCACCTTCTGTTACTTGGTAGGCACCGATATGCTGCGTAATGCCCCCAGCTTCTCCTGCAGTCACTTTAGTATTACGAATTGAATCTAATAATGTTGTTTTACCGTGGTCAACGTGACCCATGATTGTTACAACTGGAGGACGTTCCGATAATACAGCCTCGTTTACTTCTTCTGTTGACTCGAAGTGTGTTTCTAAATCCGTAATATCTACACGAATTTCTTCTTCCACTTCTACACCATAGTCTGCACAAATTAATTCAATTGCATCCTTATCTAATTCTTGGTTAATTGTTGCCATTACCCCAAGCATAAATAATTTTTTAATAATTTCAGATGGCTCACGGTGTAATTTTTTTGCTAATTCTGCCACTGATAATGATTCAACAAAAGTAATTTTTTCTGGAAGTTCCTTTTGTTTAACCGGTATTGTTGGTTGATGTGTTTTAGGATGGCGACGTTTGCCTCCATGAATCCCTGGTTTTGGACGTTGGTTGTAACCACCGCCACCTCTACGATTATTATTATTGTTATTATTATTGTTATTATTGTTATTTTGTGTCATATTTCTATTTTGATTACCTTTTGTATTCTTAGATTTTTCGTTAGACGAATTTGAGTGTTGCTGTGTGTATTGCTGATTATTTGCTTTAGGCTTAGAAGTAGCAGATTGCTGCCTTTGACCTTCTTGCTTTTTCACCGAATGCTGTGGATTTTGCTGGCCATTCGATTGCGGTTTTTGTGATATGTTTTGAGTTGCTTGTTTTCCTACATTTTTCTCAGGTGTTGCTTTAAATGTGTGGTTTAACTTTGACACGATGTCTTTTTCTAACATAGACATATGGTTAGTTACACTCACATTTAATTTACTAAGTGCTTCAATAACCTCTTTACTCGTTTTATTCACTTGTTTCGCATATTCATGAACTCTGATTTTGGTCATCTGCTCACCCCCGATTATTTTTCGTTGAGTAGACTAGACAATTTACTTGCAAAACCTTTATCGGTAATCGCTAAAGCCACTCGGGCCTCCTTACCTGTAGCATGTCCTAGATCGTAACGATCTCCAATTACATGATACTCAACGTTGTAGTACGTGCACTTATCTTGAATTTTCTTACTTGAGTTTTTAGAAGCATCGTTTGCAAGCAGTACTATCTTAGCATTGCCATTGCGGACTTCCTTTACAACTAACTCTTCTCCTGAAATTACTTTACGGGCTCTTGCCGCAATTCCAAGCAAATTAAATATTGCTTGATTTATCATAAAATTGACTCCCTACGAATTAGCAAAATAAGCTCCTCGTAAATTTCTTCAGGGATTTTCACATCAAGTTGGTGCCCCAATACATTTTTCTTACGAGCGATATCGATTGCCTTCTCTGATTTAGAGACATAGGCACCACGCCCAGGTTTTTTCCCGGAGACATCTACACTTACTTCGCCCTCTTTTGAACGAACAACACGTATCATTTCTTTCTTAGGTAGCATTTCTCCAGTTGCTACACATTTACGAAGAGGTACTTTTTTGTTAACAACCATAAGAATCACCATTCCTCTCTGAAGCTTGTCGTAAGAGGTGGACAAGTCATGCTCTACTTGACGCTCTGACAGTATTCAGTCGGCGTAGGGGGCCCACTGAATACTGTCAGGTAACTCGTCACACGGGCTTTCTTACTTATTCTTCGTCGTCTTGATATAAGTCTACTGCCACTTCATCAAAATCACTTTCTTCATCCTCAGCAGGTACGAAAGTGCTTGTAGCAGAAGGATAAATGCCTAATTCACGAGCATCTGTCTCACTTTTAATATCAATTTTCCAGCCAGTAAGCTTCGCTGCTAAACGTGCATTTTGTCCACGTTTACCAATAGCTAGTGATAATTGATAATCTGGTACAACAACCGTTGTAGATTTTTCTTCTTCGTTAACTTGAACATCTAAAACTTTTGATGGGCTAAGTGCATTTGCAACGAATACAACTGGATCTTCAGACCATTCTACAATATCAATTTTTTCACCGTTTAATTCGTTAACAATCGTTTGTACACGAGCACCCTTAGCGCCAACACAAGAACCTACTGGATCAACTTCTTCATTGTGCGCATAGACAGAAATTTTGGAGCGATCGCCAGCTTCACGAGCAATCGATTTAATCTCTACAATCCCTTCATAAATTTCAGGTACTTCCATCTCAAATAATCGGCGTAATAAACCAGGATGTGTGCGAGATACAATCACTTGTGGACCGCGTGTTGTACGTTCAACTTTTGTAATGTACACTTTGATGCGGTCATGTGGATGATAAGTTTCGCCTTGGATTTGTTCGTTGATTGGCAATGCAGCCTCTACTTTTCCTAAACCTACATAGATATTTCGCGCGTCAAGACGTTCAACAACACCTGTTACGATATCATCTTCACGATCTACATATTGCTCGTAGATTAAACCACGTTCCGCTTCACGTACGCGTTGTGTTACAACCTGTTTAGCTGTTTGTGCAGCAATACGGCCGAAGTTGCGTGGCGTTACTTCTTGCTCCACGATATCTTCTAACTGGTAAGCAGGATTAATAACCTTAGCATCTTCTAAAGAAATTTGTAGACGATCATCTTCTACTTCTTCCACAACATCTTTACGTGAAAACACGCGAATAGAGCCTTTATCTAAATTTAAGTCCACTCGAACATTTTGTGCTTGGTTAAAGTTGCGTTTGTAAGCTGTAACTAATGCCGCTTCAATTGCTTCAACTAACACATCTCTTGAAATTCCTTTTTGTTCTTCTAGCGCATTCAGCGCATCTAACAAATCACTACTCATTTTGTTTTCACTCCTAAATATGCATTGTGCTTAAAAATCGATGGCTAGTCGTGCCAAAGCGATTTTTTCTTGTTCAATTGTTACTGTAATTTTACGCGTTTTAATGCGCACTTCCATCACTAATGTATGTTCCTCGTATGACGTTAAGTAGCCTTGGAATTCCTTCATGTCCTTAATGGGTTTATAGGTTTTTACATAAATATACTTGCCAATTGCTTTTTCAAAATCAGCATCCTTTTTTAATGGACGCTCCGCTCCAGGTGATGAAACTTCTAAATAATAGTTTTGTGTAATTGGATCCTTTTCATCCAATAACAAACTTAGTCGTTCGCTAACTTGAGCACATTGGTCAATGTCAATTCCACCTTCTGGGGTATCAACATAGACGCGTAAAAACCAGTTACGCCCTTCTTTTACGAACTCTATATCCACTAACTCTAGATTTAACTCATCTACTATTGGTTTAGCGAGCTCTTCAATTAAAGATGGTACTTTGCTCATTATTTCCTCCTGTATCTATTCTAGCGTGTAAATCATTCATTACGGTAACTTGCTGGTGTAAGGAACCATAATAAAACAGAAATTCCACCAGGTTGCTTTGGTGAAATTTTACGGTCTTACCTGCTGTTAGTCAAAATTTGTTTTGCTACGGTATAACAACAGAAAAGAGCGGGAAAGCCCCACTCTTTTGCTGGAAAAATATCAACAAATTATTACCATTAGAATAGCATAGTTCTGGGTATAATGCAAATTCCCTTCTTTAAAGATACCCATATTGTGACAGGATTTTGAAATTACAATGTTCTTGCAGATCAAACCTTGAATCAATAAGCAGCTCATTCATCCTCAAAAAAGAGATAGTTGATTAGCATCAGGCATGCCTTCTAAACAACCAAGTTGGTCCATGTATTCAATCAGTGTTTTCGAAACACGGCCTCGTTGCTGTAAATCTTCCTTCGATAAAAACTCTCCTTCTTCTCGAGCAGCTACTATCGTTTTGGCAACGTTAGTACCAAGCCCTGGAATAGCATCAAAAGGTGGAATTAATGTATTGCCATCAATGATAAATTCACTTGCATGAGAACGGTACAAATCAACTTTTTGGAAGCTCATGCCACGTTCACACATTTCCAGTGCTAGCTCCATTACTGTTAATAAGTTTTTCTCTTTTGTAGAGGCATCTAAACCTTTCATATTGATTTCGTCAATACGCGCTCGAATCATTTGTGAACCTTGAACCATGGCAATTAAATCAAAGTCATCTGCACGGACTGTGAAATATGCTGCATAGTATAGGATCGGAAAATGCACCTTAAACCAAGCAATACGAACTGCCATTAACACATATGCTGCAGCATGGGCTTTCGGGAACATATATTTAATCTTTTTACATGACTCGATATACCAGCCTGGTACTTTATTAGCGAGCATCTCTGCTTCAAATTCCTCTGATAATCCTTTTCCTTTACGGACAGACTCCATGATTTTAAACGCCAGCGATGGCTCTAGACCTTGGTATATTAAATACACCATGATATCATCACGACAACCAATTACTTCTTTCAGCACGCATGTACCGTTTTGAATTAATTCCTGTGCGTTACCAAGCCAAACGTCCGTTCCATGGGATAATCCTGAAATTTGCACAAGCTCCGAGAATGTGGAAGGCTTTGTATCTTCCAGCATTTGACGTACAAAACGAGTACCGAATTCAGGAATACCTAATGTTCCTGTCTTACAGCCAATTTGTTTTTCCGTGACACCTAACGTTTCTGGTGAACTAAAAATTTTCATCACGACAGGATCATCAGTTGGTATTGTTTTGGGATCTATTCCAGATAAGTCCTGTAACATCCTAATAACCGTCGGATCATCGTGTCCAAGTATATCCAGCTTTAAAATATTGTCATGAATAGAATGGAAGTCAAAATGGGTTGTCCGCCATTCAGCATCCTGCGCATCTGCAGGGAACTGCACCGGAGAGAAATCATAAATATCCATGTAATCGGGTACTACAATAATTCCTCCAGGATGTTGTCCTGATGTACGTTTTACTCCTGTACAACCTTGAACTAAACGATCAACTTCTGCACCTCGGAAGTGTAAATTATGATCATTTGCATAGCCTTTTACATAGCCATATGCTGTTTTCTCTGCAACCGTACCGATTGTTCCAGCACGGTAAACATAATCTTCTCCAAATAGTACCTTTGTGTAGTTATGAGCTTTCGGCTGATATTCACCAGAAAAATTTAAATCGATATCGGGTACTTTATCCCCTTTAAAGCCCAAGAAGGTTTCAAATGGAATATCTTGTCCATCTTTTTTATAAGGTGTTCCACATTCCTGACAGTCTTTATTTGGCAAGTCGAAACCTGAGCTGACCGAACCATCATCAAAAAACTCGGAATGTTTACAATTCGGACAAATATAATGAGGAGGTAATGGATTGACCTCCGTAATTTCCATAAAGGTTGCGACTAATGAGGAACCAACGGAACCACGAGAACCTACTAAATAACCATCAGCTAATGATTTCTTCACCAGCTTTGCAGAAATTAAATAAATTACCCCAAAACCATGTCCTAAAATCGATTTTAATTCTTTTTCAATTCGTGCTTTCACGATTTCAGGTAACTCCTCACCGTAAATACGATGAGCCATTTCATAGGTTAAGTTGGTTACTTCATCATCTGAGCCTTCAATTTTCGGAGTATATAGATCATCTTTAATCGGTTTAACATCGCCAATGCTCGCAGCAACTTTATGTGCGTTCGTCACAACAACTTCTTTAGCAAGATCTGGTCCTAAAAAATCAAATTCTTTGAGCATTTCATCCGTTGTTCTAAAATGAACCGCAGGTAGCTTGGATCGATTTAAGATATTCGCGCCACCTTGAGAACCAATGAGTATTTGTCTAAACATAGCATCTGTCGGATCTAAATAATGAACATTCCCAGTTGCCACAACTGGTTTATCGAGCTTCTTCCCTAACTTGACAAGTTTTCGAATAATATCTTCTAATGTCCATTCGTCACGCACGACATTTCGCTCAATTAATGGTGCATATACTGCTTTCGGCTGTACTTCAATGTAATCATAGAATCGAGCCACTTGCTCAGCTTCCTCAGGTGATTTATTCATCATGGTTTCAAATAATTCACCGTTACTACAACCAGATCCGACCAGTAAACCTTCTCGATATTGCTCTAGTACTGCCCGTGTCACACGAGGAACTCGATAGAATGTCTTTGTATGGGCGTGCGAAACTATTTTAAATAAATTCTTCAAGCCTGCATTATCGACAGCTAAAATAGTACAATGCATTGGTCGGCCTTTTTTATAGGCGTCGCCACCACCAATATGTTTATTAAAATCATCATGGTATTTAATGGCTAACTCATCGGCATCTTTTAATAATTGTAAAAGTAAATAGCCTGTCGCCTCAGTATCATAAATCGCTCGGTGATGTTGTGTTAACTCAATATTGAATTTTTTACAAAGTGTATTCAAGCGGTGGTTTTTCATCGTTGGATACAGTAATCTAGCTAGCTCTAATGTATCGATAACTGGATGTGTCGTTCCTTCAAGACCAAACTTTTTATAGCCTGTATATAAAAAGCCAATATCAAAGGATGCGTTATGAGCGACAACAATTCCATCACCAATGAATGCATGAAACTCTTTAATAACTTGCTCTACTTCTGGAGCATTGCGAACCATATCATCTGTGATACCAGTTAATTCAATGGTAGTTGCTGAAAGGGGATGATGTGGGTTTGCAAAGCTTTCGTATTTATCGATGACATGGCCATCTTTAATTTTTACTGCGGCCAGTTCAATAATTGTATCGTAGGCAGTTGATAATCCCGTCGTTTCCACGTCAAAAACAACATAAGTGGTATCCGCTAATAAACGATGCTCTGGGGCATATGCAATAGGTACTCCATCGTCGACTAAATTAGCCTCCAGGCCATAAATTATTTTAATGCCATGTTTTTTCCCTGCCGCATACGCCTCAGGGAAGGATTGTACAACAGCATGATCTGTAATAGCTATTGCTGGATGACCCCATTTTGCCGCCTGTGCAATAAGACGATCGACAGGCGTCACAGCGTCCATTTGACTCATTGGTGTATGCAAATGTAGCTCTACTCGCTTTTCGCCCTCTGGCGCTAAATCCTGACGTGTTTCCTTTTTTATTTCATTAATATCATTAGCCATGACGATTAAATCACGAATAAATGTATCCGTCTGTACAGAGCCCCGAACTTTAACCCACATACCTTTTTTTAAGTGTTGCATCAATTCGGCATCATCATTATCACGGGAGAACATTTTGACGATGATGGAGTCTGTATAGTCTGTAATTTTAATTTGTAATAAAGAACGGCCACTTTTCAGCACTTTAATTTCCGTATCAAAGACAAAGCCTTCAACAATGACACGTCGTTCTTCTTCTACAATACGTTTAATTTCCATAATTTCATTGTCTTTTATATGCATACCAAGCTGGAATGGACGATCACCAAGGTTCGCAATCGCTGGATTATCTTTCTTCTCTTGCTCACGTTTTTGGAAATCCTGCATCGCTTGCTGAGATAAAGCCGCTTCCTCCATACGCTTTTGTTCCATAAATGCTTCCTGAGCAGCAATCATTTCTTCCGTTTGTTCTTGGAGCACAAAGTCTATCGCCATTTTCGGAAAACCGAATTGACAATAGCTTTCTGCTAGTTTGTCTGCATACTTTGTTTTTAACATCATAAATTCCATTTCCTGCATACAGGACAATGTGATTTTCTGACCATTCCACATCGGCACTTGAGAGATAAGACAATTTTTCAACGTTGGTGCCATCTCATCTATTTGTTCTACGACATTTAACCAATAAGCTTGAACAAGTTCCTCTGTTACACTTTTCTCTTGTGTCTCAAATGTTGTATAAACTTGTGCGATTGCTGAAAATTTCTCCGTTAAATGGGTACGGAAAAGTTGATAAAGCGGAAATGGCAGTATATCTCGTAATTGAATGGTAAAATGCCAAAGTCTGTCCTTTTTATGGACCGTTAGGCGTGATAATTCACCTTCATCAAAAAATGACATGTATACATCATCTGTTAACTCTAGTTGTTGCAAGAGCATTCGAAATCTCATTCTTGCTTCTTGTTGCTGTTCCAATCTATCGACACCTACTTTCAGGAGGAGGCAGTCCGTGAAGCCTCATATTCTAATTCTTCTTAAACATAGGACAAGAATTCCAGAAAAAAATTCGCTCCCTTACTGCGGGCGCTCTTCAAGCTTAACAGAGAGTCTATACTATCTGTTATTTCTCGCTTGGCTCACTGTCCCGCAGAATTGTCGCGAATTCATTTATTCCTATTTTATCAAAATTACATGAAAGCCTCTATTAGAAGCATTCAATTCCATTTAAAACCATCATATGATAAGTGATTAGTTTTTACGGAAAAATTCATTCAAACGGTCAATAACTTCTTCCTTTTTCCATTCAAACGTTTCTCCAGTTTGACGGAATTTCACTTCCACAATACCTTCTGTTGCTTTTTTACCAACTGTTACGCGAACAGGTAAACCAATTAAATCAGCATCCGCAAATTTAACACCCGCACGTTCAGCACGGTCATCCAACAGTACATCATAGCGATATGATTTTAATAAACCGTAAAGTTCATCTGCTAAAGCTACTTGTGCTTCATCTTTAGTATTAACAGGAACAACATGGATATCATACGGTGCTAATTGTGTTGGCCATGTAAATCCATTTTCATCTTGGAAATGTTCAGCTACAGCAGCTAGAATACGAGAAACACCGATACCATAGCAGCCCATAATAAACGGTTGAGATTTCCCTTGCTCGTCTAAGAAAGTACCATTCATTTTAGCAGAGTATGTAGTACCTAGTTTGAAAATATGACCAACCTCGATACCTTCTGCAAATTTAATGATACCTTGTCCATCTGGAGATGGATCTCCCTCTTGAATAAAACGAATATCCAAATAGTCATTTATAGCAAAGTCACGCTCAGGATTAACATTTACTAAATGGAATCCATCTTCATTCGCACCTGCAATACCGTTACGAATAGATTTAATCGCGTGATCGGCTACTACTTTTACGTCTACTGGTAACTTCACTGGCCCAATAGAACCAACGCCACAACCTAATAAATCACGAATCGCTGCTTCATTCGCAAGCTCTACAGAGCCGGCCTCAAGAGCATTTTTCAATTTAATATCATTAATTTCATGATCTCCACGCGCAAGAACAACTACAAGTTCTCCATCCACGTCAAAAACAAGAGACTTTATAACATTTGCAGGCTCTACTTTTAGGAAAGCCGATACTTCTTCTATCGTTTTTTGATCTGGTGTAGCCACTTTTTCAATTTCTTTTAATGCTTCATCGGATGTTTGGTAATCAGCAATGACTTCAGCCATTTCGATATTTGCCGCATAGTCAGATGTATCTGAATAGGCAATTGTATCTTCTCCAATTTCAGAAAGTACCATGAACTCATGTGTACCTTTTCCGCCGATGGAACCTGCATCAGCAATAACAGCACGGTAGTTTAACCCAAGACGGGAGAAAATATTAGAATAGGCACGATACATATCTTCATATGTTTCATCTAAGCTTTCACGTGACGCGTGGAAGGAATATGCGTCTTTCATAATAAATTCTCTTCCTCGTAGTAAGCCAAAGCGAGGACGTTTTTCATCACGGAATTTCGTTTGAATTTGATAGAGTGTTAAGGGTAATTTTTTATAGGATTTTATTTCATCACGCACTAAAGTTGTAATTACTTCTTCATGTGTTGGCCCCAATGCAAAATCACGGTCATGACGATCTTTCAAACGCATTAATTCCGGACCGTACTTTTCCCAGCGACCTGATTCTTGCCAAAGCTCAGCAGATTGTAGAGATGGCATTAAAAGCTCCAGAGAATTAATGGCTTCCATTTCTTCTCGAATAATTGTTTCAATTTTTGATAACACACGTTTTGCAAGCGGTAAATACGAGTATACCCCACTTGTATTTTGACGAATAAACCCTGCACGTAGTAATTGCTTATGTGACTTTACCTCAGCATCAGCAGGTACTTCACGTAATGTTGGGATAAATGTTTTACTTTGCTTCATTCAGTGTTCCACCTTTTTTAATAGATAAGTTTATACTCTCAATAGCATAAACAAATTTAGCTTTGAGCGCAATGTTTCATAGAAATTGCGCTCAAAGCTAGAAAATAAAATTCCGTTTAATTGTAAATTAAGAAATAGCTAGTCTTGATTAAAAGAAAAATCTCTGTATATCATTCCATGTAACGACAACCATTAAAATCATGAGTAGAACGATTCCTACAAAATGAACAATTCCTTCTTTTTGACGGTCAATTGGTTTCCCACGTAGAGCTTCAAAACCAAAGAACAATAAACGTCCACCATCTAGTGCAGGTAACGGAAGTAAGTTCATAATCCCTAGATTGATACTTAGCATTGCAGCCCAATTCATTAAGTTCATAATACCATACTGAGCTACTTGCTCTGTTGCTTTATAAATACCTACAGGACCAGAAAGGGCATCTATTGTAAACTTACCAGTAATCAGCATACCTAGAAGCTCAAATATTTTTACAGTCATATTATAGGTTTCTTGTGCCCCGTAGACAACAGCTTTTAGTGGATTAAATTCTCTCGGGCTATCGTAGAGCACACCAATTTGACCATATTTTTTTCCATCCTGTTGGATTTCCTTCACGGTCATATTTAAGTTGATAGATTGTCCATCTCGATCTACGGTCACCGTAACATCTTCGTTTGGATGATCTTGAATAATAGCGGCTAAATCCTGCCACTTGTCAACGGCTTGTCCATCAATGGCTGTAACTTTATCACCTGCTAGCATCCCTGCCTGTGCAGCCGGATTATTTTCTACTACTTCAGTGATAATTGGCTCATTTGTTGGTACTCCATGAATTAATCCAATCACTAAGTAAATAACAAACGCAAGAATAAAGTTGAAAAATGGACCTGCAAAAATAGTCATCGCTCGTTGACCAACTGTTTTTGCGTTGAATTGACGATCATGTGGCGCTATGACAAGTTCTCGACCATTTTCCACAAGCACACAATCTCTGGCTACTTGATAACGAACTAAACGTTCTTCTTCATCATAACCCTCTACAAACAATTCCTTTTCTAAATCAGCACGCTCAACTTCTAAAAATAATAAATCTGGTAATTGCTTATTATTCTGATTGAAAATAATTTTTTTAACAATATTATCCTCATCGACAATTAGTCCTATTCTGTAGCCCGGCTGTAAGTCAGTGCCATCCATATCCTCGCCAGCCATTCGTACATATCCCCCAATTGGCAATAAACGAATAGTATACATTGTTTCTCCATGCGTTTTCCCATAAATTTTAGGACCCATTCCGATGGCAAATTCACGTACTAAAATACCTGCACGTTTGGCGAATAAGAAGTGTCCAAGTTCATGGAAGAAAACGAGCATACCAAATATTAAAATAAATGCAATGGCTGTTTGCATAATACCCCACCTTTAAAAGCGATTAGTTAACGATATATTGCTCTCGTTATTTTACCATGTCTAACACTATTTTTCTTGTCTCACTGTCCACCTGTAAAATCGTTTGTAAATCCGGTACTGCAATGTTTTGATGTGCTTGCATCACACGTTCAATGGTCTCATCGATTTCAAGAAATGTAATTTTCCCTTGTAAAAAAGCTGCAACTGCTGCTTCGTTTGCTGCATTCATCGCTGTTAAAATAGTACCACCCGTACGACCAGCCTCGTATGCTAAACGTAAAGCTGGGTAACGTTCAAAGTCCATTTCTTGAAAATGTAACTGACCAATTTGCGCTAAATTCAGTCGCTGACCATTATGTAATGGGATACGATCTGGGTAACTTAAAGCATATTGGATAGGAACACGCATATCTGGTGTACCTAGTTGAGCAATGACACTAGTATCATGATACTCAACTAGAGAGTGAATAATACTTTCTCTATGCAAAAGTACATCTATTTTTTCATATGGCATATCAAATAATACGTGCGCTTCAATAACTTCTAATCCTTTATTCATCATTGTTGCTGAATCTATCGTAATCTTTGCGCCCATAGACCAATTCGGGTGATTAAGTGCGTCAGCGACAGTCACATGTTTTAATTGATCCCGTGTTTTATCGCGGAAGCTACCACCTGAAGCAGTAATGATCAATCGTTCAATATTTTTGGGATTTTCGCCATTCATTGATTGGAAGATAGCGGAATGCTCACTATCAACAGGTAAAATAGTTGCTTTGTATTTCTTCGCTTCAGCCATTACTAAATGACCGGCCGTCACAAGTGTTTCTTTATTAGCAATAGCAATTGTTTTTCCCATGCGGATGGCTGCTAAAGTGGATTCCAGTCCAACACTTCCTAAAACAGCGTTGACAAGAACTGTCGAATCTGGATGTGTAGCAACCTCGACAAGTCCTTTTGCGCCAAAGGTAAAGTGGATAGTAGGATACTCCTTAGCAAGCTGAAGCGCATCTTCTTCTAGCTGCACAGAAACTAACTCGGGCTTCAAGTTATCAATCATTTCTCGCGTTTTCTCTAGGTTTTTCCCTGAAGAGAAAGCTACTAATTGAAATGCTTCACGTTGTTCTTTTAAAATATCGTAAGTTTGCCAACCGATTGAACCAGTTGCGCCTAATAAACTAATTTTTTTCACAACACATTGTCCCCTTTTTCTATCTAAGCAAATGTATTAACAAGTTGTCTTATAAAATTCAGATTAATTAATAAACAAATGTAAGAAATGGAGGAGAGGCACGACGAATAATAGACTATCGAAGCGATCTAAAATCCCGCCATGCCCAGGTAAAATATTACCCGAATCCTTTACATCAAAATGACGCTTAATTGCGGATTCTACCAAGTCACCCATCTGACCAATAATGGAGGCAAAAATCGTTACGATGACAAGTGACATATAACCATTTGCGAATGGGTAAATGAGTTGCATACCGACAGCAAAAATGACGGCAATGACAATTCCACCAATGAAGCCTTCAATAGTTTTCTTTGGTGAGATTTCAGGCCATAACTTATTCTTACCGAATTTTCTTCCGACAAAATAGGCACCCGAATCTGTAGTCCAAACAACTAATAAACAATAGACTACGTACTCTAAGCCAATATTTCTTGTTTCAATTAAGTAATGGAATCCTAATCCCACATAAAATGCACCTAATAAAATAAAGCCAACTTCATCAAAAGTTATTTTATTTTTTACTAATACCACATAAATAAGTAGTAGCATCATCAGGCCATAGACTACCATTAGATTGGACGAATAACCTATTATTTCTACAACCTTATCACTCCAGCCCTTTGGTATAACAAGCAAAATTAGGGTGATTAGCCCTAAGAAGCCAGGCACAGAAAAAATGGAAATCCCTTTCATTTTTAGTATTTCATAAAAACCGACAATAGCCATTGCTAGCACAAGTATGGCAAATGGTACTTTCCCATAAATAACGAATGGTATAAAAAGTGCTGCTGCAATTATTGCCGTGATAATTCGTTGTTTCAAGTTGTTTCTTCTCCCTTCAACCCACCGTAACGGCGATTACGTTTTTGATAGTTTTCCACCGCTTCCAGTAAGTTTTCCTCACTAAAATCTGGCCACAATGTATCTGTAAACCAAAATTCTGTATAGGCAAGCTGCCAAAGCATAAAGTTACTTAAGCGTACTTCACCACTTGTACGAATTAATAAATCTGGTTCAGGCAAATGGGCCGTCATTAAATGAGAAGTTAAGCATTCTTCTGTTAAGTCTTGCATCGTTAATTGACCGTCCTGCACTTTTTGAAGCATCATTTTCATGGCATTGACCATCTCAGAACGACTTCCATAATTCAGCGCAAAATTTAAAATAAGACCTGTATTATGCTTCGTTTCTTCCATTGCCTCATACAACGCTTTTTGTGTATGGGCAGGTAATAATGATGGGTCTCCAATCATTTCGACACGTACATTGCGTTCCATCATTTCTGGTAAAAAGGAACCTAAAAACTCGACCGGTAGCCGCATTAGAAAATCAACTTCAGGTTTTGGCCGTTTCCAGTTTTCAGTGGAAAATGCATATACAGTTAATACCTTTATACCTAAATCTGAAGCAAATCTCGTGATCTTACGTACTGTCTTCATTCCTTCATGATGACCAGCAACACGTGGCATAGCTCGTTTTTTCGCCCAACGTCCATTTCCGTCCATAATAATCGCTACATGGGCAGGAATCGGCTCGCTTTTAGAAAGGGCCACACGCTCCTCCAATGATAGTGTATCCATATTTATTTGTTTACCTAATAGCTTTTTAAACATGCTAACTCCCCCACTACAACTAATCGGACGTATACTAACCTATCATAACAAACAAAAGCGCTTTTTGTCTTTTTTTTCCCCTCTAAATTGACTATGTATGTACTAGCGTATTTTAGAACTATACACATTTTTAAAGAATTAGTTTGTTAAAAAATCAATGTTTGTGAGATGCATAACATTGTATATTTCATCTATGCTTCTCTCTCTAAGATTCAGCTCATATTTGAACGGTAAAGAGAAAAGACGTCCTGTAAAGTATAGGACGCCTTCATCTCATCAAAAAGTTCCATCATAGACATGTAAAACGTCTTGTTTACACCTCTAAAATTTCTTTTTCTTTATCTTTCGTTACCTGATCCACTTTGACAATGAATTCATCTGTTAATTTTTGGATATCTTCACCATATCCACGTAAATCGTCTTCTGTGATTTCGCCAGCTTTTTCAAGTTTTTTTAAGTCATCATTCGCATCACGACGAACATTACGTACAGCAATCTTTGCATCTTCTGCTTCTTTTTTCACTTGCTTTACTAAATCTTTACGACGCTCTTCAGTAAGAGCAGGAATCATTAAGCGAATGATAGAACCATCATTTGTTGGTGTGATACCGATATCTGATTTCATAATTGCTTTTTCAATTTCACCTAAAATTGTTTTATCGTAAGGTGTAATCACTAATAAACGAGCTTCCGGTACAGAAACACCCGCAAGTTGATTGATCGGTGTTGGAGCACCATAATAATCAACCATAATACGATCTAACAATGATGCGTTAGCACGACCTGCACGAATTGAAGATAGTTCACGTGTGAAAGCTGCAATTGTTTTGTTCATTTTTTCTTTTGCTTGTTCTAATACTTGTTTAGCCATTATGCATTCCTCCTAACAACTGTTCCGATTTTTTCGCCTTGTACAGCACGTTTAATGTTACCTTGTTCCGTAATTGAGAAAACAATTAGTGGAATATCGTTATCCATACATAAAGTAGAAGCTGTTGAATCCATTACTTGTAAGCCTTGTTGGATAACATCTAAGTATGTGAGTGTTTCATATTTAATGGCTGTTGAATCCACCTTTGGATCTGCTGAATAAACGCCATCGACGTTGTTTTTAGCCATTAAAATCGCATCTGCATCAATTTCTGCCGCACGTAATGCTGCCGTCGTATCAGTTGAGAAGAACGGATTCCCTGTCCCTGCTGCAAAGATAACGACACGCTTTTTCTCAAGATGTCTAACTGCTTTACGACGAATGTATGGCTCCGCTACTTGAGTCATCACAATAGAAGATTGAACACGTGTTTCAATGCCTAATTTTTCAAGAGCATCTTGTAAAGCTAGGGAGTTCATTACTGTTGCAAGCATGCCCATATAGTCAGCTGCAGCACGATCCATCCCCATTTCACTACCTATTTTCCCACGCCATATATTACCGCCACCTACAACAACAGCAACTTCTACATCAAGATCCACTACTTCTTTTACTTCTTCTGCAACAGCCTTGATTATTTTTGGTGATAAACCGAAGCCCGCTTCTCCAGCTAACGCTTCACCACTTAGTTTAATAACTACTCGTTTATATTGCGGTACACTCATTGTAAACCTCCGTAAGACTTTATTTAAAAAATCTCTATTCCCTTTTCCATTATAGTATATCTAACAATAAATACTAGTTGTGAATAAGGCAGAATAGAAAATTATCACGTTTTTTCTGTTCATTTCGGAAAAATAGGGAACACGCTATGTTGTGTTCCCCATTTTTTTGTCTAGATAATCTAGATATTATTTGATTAGGATCAAATGCCAGCTAAATTAGTTACCTTTAACTTGGCTCATTACTTCTTCTGCAAAGTTATCTTCACGTTTTTCGATACCTTCACCAACAGCATAACGTACAAAGCCGTTTACTGAACCACCAGTTGAAGCTACGAAATCACGTACTTTTTGATCAGAGTTTTTAACGAATGTTTGATCAAGTAAGCAAACGTCTTCGAAATATTTACCAAGACGACCTTCAACCATTTTAGCAACGATGTTTTCTGGTTTGCCTTCGTTAAGTGCTTGTTCAGTTAATATTTTACGCTCACGTTCAACTTCTTCAGCAGAAACTTCATCGCGAGAAACATAAGTTGGGTTGATTGCAGCAATGTGCATAGCAACATCTTTAGCTGCTGAAGCATCAGTAGAACCTTCTAAAGTTACTAATACTCCGATACGGCCGCCCATGTGTAAGTAAGCACCAAATGCATCTGCATCAGTTTTTGTTTTGATTTCAAAACGACGAAGTGTAATTTTTTCACCAATTGTTGCAACAGCTGTAGAGATTTGATCTTCAATTTTTACACCATCAGCATTTGTAAGCTCTAATGCAGCTTCAACTGATGCTGGTTTAGCAGTAAGTAATTGATCTGCTAAAGAAGAAACTAATACTTGGAATTTGTCGTTTTTTGCAACGAAGTCAGTTTCAGCGTTAACTTCAAGGATGATTGCTTCGTTACCTTGTTCTAAAATGTAAGTTGTACCTTCTGCAGCGATACGGTCAGCTTTTTTAGCAGCTGAAGAAAGACCTTTTTCACGTAGGAAGTCGATTGCAGCTTCTAGATCACCATCAGTTTGTACTAACGCTTTTTTACAATCCATCATACCAGCGCCAGTTTTTTCACGTAATTCTTTTACTAATTGTGCAGTAATGTTTGCCATTTAGTGTTTCCTCCTCAAATTGGTTGAACAAAGTTTTAATGATAGGTTCTAAAAAAGGTGATAAGGGTTTTGAGCCACTTATCACCTTTTTGTAAACGTGAATTACTCAGCAGCAGCTTCTACAGCTGGAGCTTCTTCTTCACCTTGTTTTGACTCGATTAAAGCGTCAGCCATTTTAGCAGTTAAAAGTTTAACAGCGCGAATAGCATCATCATTAGCAGGGATTACGTAGTCGATTTCATCTGGATCACAGTTTGTATCAACAATACCTACTAGAGGGATGTTTAATTTAATAGCTTCTGCAACAGCAATGCGTTCTTTGCGTGGGTCAACCACGAACATTACGTCTGGAAGAGCGTGCATATCACGGATACCGCCTAAGAATTTGATTAGACGTTCGTGTTCTTTTTTAAGTTGGATTACTTCTTTTTTAGGAAGAACTTCAAAAGTTCCGTCTTCTTCCATTTTTTCGATTGCTTTCATACGTGCAACACGTTTTTGAATAGTACCGAAGTTTGTAAGAGTACCACCTAACCAACGTTGGTTGATGTAGTAGTTGCCTGAACGTTCAGCTTCATCTTTGATCGCTTCTTGTGCTTGTTTTTTCGTACCAACGAAAAGAACTTTACCACCGTCTTGACCAACTTGACGCATGAAGTCATAAGCTTCCTCTAATTTTTTAACAGTTTTTTGTAAGTCGATGATGTAGATCCCGTTACGCTCAACGAAGATATATTTCTTCATTTTTGGGTTCCAACGACGAGTTTGGTGACCGAAATGTACACCAGCTTCAAGTAATTGTTTCATAGAAATTACTGACATGTG